>Ga0209025_1000131_pt1 | contig 198190 bp, 171 predicted proteins | sample AraplaMF_Col_mLB_FD_184256 | JGI IMG/M metagenome (GOLD analysis project Ga0209025, IMG submission 184256) | Arabidopsis root microbial communities from the University of North Carolina, USA - plate scrape MF_Col_mLB (SPAdes) (version 2) | ecosystem: Host-associated > Plants > Roots >...
TGGCCCGTTCTACGGTTTCAACCGCGATGGCGCGACCGTGCATGAAGGCGTGATCCAGAACTGGTGGCGTCAGGGCATGATGGGCAGCGCAAAGGCCCACTACGACGGCATCAAGGCCTTCTCCGAAACCGACCAGACCGAAGACCTGAAGAATATCAGCGTTCCGACGCTGGTGCTACACGGCGAAGACGACCAGATCGTGCCGATCGCCGACTCGGCTCACAAATCGATCAAGCTGCTGAAAAACGGCACCCTGAAGACCTATCCCGGCTTCTCGCACGGCATGCTGACCGTCAATGCCGATGTGCTGAACGCCGACCTGCTTGCCTTTATCAAGGGCTGAGGCTTCTGCAGAACGGGAATGCGGCCGATCATTCGGCCGCATTTTATTTGAGCGAGGTGGGATGGCCTCACTCGGTCGTGGGACACCAAGCAAGGATAGCGTGGAAAAGTCACAGCACCCGCAGTGGCGCGCCGTTCAGCCATGCGACGAGATTGTCAACGGTATCTCGATAGAAAATCCGGTAGGAGTTTTCAGTGACAAACCCAATGTGAGGCGTCGCGATCACATTGCCCAAAGTCCGAAGCGGATGATTACCTGGCAAAGGCTCATCATCGAACACGTCAACTGCAAAACCTGCGATGCTCTCGGTTTCCAGCGCCGTGATCAAAGCTTCTTCATTGACAAGCGGACCTCGCGACGTATTCACGAGCCATGCTGTTGGCTTCATCAATGCCAGCTCGTCCTGACCGATTATGCCCTTCGTCCGCTCCGACAGGACAAGATGCAACGTTACCCAGTCGGACCCGCGAAGAAGTGTCTCTTTCTCAACCCGCCTCACACCGGCAGCCTCTGCCGCCTCATCCGTCAGATTCTGGCTCCAGGCGATCACCTCCATACCGAAAGCAAGGCCGACCTTTGCCATCTGGCGGCCGATCCTGCCCAGACCGATGACACCCAGCGTACTGCCACGAAGGTCGCGTCCGACCGTGGTTTGCCAGCCCCCGCTACGAAACGAGGCGATCTCTGTGGGAACATGGCGTGCCGCCGCAAGGATCAGTGCCCAGGTCAGCTCCGGGGCACCCGATCCGTTTGCGCCGGTCGCCGAAACAACGATGCCGAGATCATGGGCCGCGGGAAGGTCGATTGAGGCGTTGCGCCCTCCAGTCGTTGCGATGAACCGCAGGTTCGGCAGGCGCTCGAGTATCCGTCGCGGCAGCGGCGTCCGTTCGCGCATGACGCAGACGGCATCGAACGGCAAGAGACGGTCAACCAGGCGTCCTTCGTCCGCGATATGGTCATTGAAGACCGTGATTTCCGCACGGTCGTTCAAGGGCGACCAGTCGGCGCTGGTGATCGAGACATTCTGGTAATCATCCAGAACGGCGATATGACGTTTCATGAGACGACGCCGTCGATCTTGACGATAAGCTTGCCGAAATTCTTGCCTTTCAGCATGCCGATAAAGGCGTCGGGGGCGTTCTCCAATCCGTCAACGACATCCTCCCGGTACCTGATCTCGCCACGAGCGACCCTTGGGCCGATCTCCGCGAGAAAGTCATTAAAATGATCGGCGGCAAATTCTGTCTGGATGAAACCTCGAACAAGAAGGCTCTGTCTCAGGATCGCCGACATCGTTGCCGGAAGACGGTCTGCCTCCGACGAGTTTGCACCGTTATATTGAGAAACGAGGCCGCAAACGGGAACGCGGCCGAACTGGTTGAGAAGGGGCAGTACCGCATCCCAGACGCGTCCTCCGACATTCTCGAAATAGACATCAATCCCGTTTGGGGAGGCCGCGGTCAGATCGCTGACAAAATTCGCCGAGCGATGATCAACCACGCTGTCGAAGCCAAGTTCACCTTTCACGAATGCACATTTGTCGGGTCCACCGGCTATACCAACTGCCCTCGCCCCGTAAAGCTTTGCAAGCTGTCCGACCATCGAACCAACGGGCCCCAGAGGCTGCTGCGACTGCAACCGTCTCACCCTGCCCTGGCTTGCCGATAAACTTCAGACCACTCCACGCAGTAAATCCCGGCATGCCAAGGACGCCAATCGCGGTCGTAACCGGCGCACCGTGCGTCTCGACCTTTCGTAGCAAGTCCCCATTTATCACCGCCCCCGTACACCAACCGGTCCGCCCGCGCACGATGTCGCCGGGCACAAAACCATTGTGCCGTGACTTCACCACCTCGCAGATCGTCTCGCCCTCCATGATACCGCCAACGGGTACAGGCGCCGCGTACGATTTGGCGTCGCTCATACGCCCACGCATGTAAGGGTCCAGCGAAAGATAGAGAACGCGGACCGTGACATCGCCCTCGGCAGCTTCGCGCAACTCGGCGTCCTCAAGGCGGAAATTTTCATGCGATGGCTCTGCCAAGGGGCGGCTTGCCAGCACAATGCGTTTGATCGTCGTCATAAGGCGCGTTCCTCGTTGATTAGCCCGAGTTTTGGGCCGCCCTCGGGTTGGATATTCTCCCGCTTCTCGAACTCGACGGGCGGCGGCATCCTGTTCCTGATGTGCTTTGCGTTTTGGTTGTAGATCATTTTGATGTGCTGGAACACGTCCAGAACGACGTAATCGCATGAGCGATTGCCCGAAACTGTGAGGACCGCTCCGAGACACGTCATCATCACGCAGGTTGGCCGGGCCCTCGGCGGCCCCGATCTCAGTGAGAATCCATCTACAAATCGGGGCAAGCCAGGCTTCGCAGGGACTCTCATCGGCGGAAGACGAAGACTAACGCTTGAAAGAACCGCAATTCTCCAGAAGGCCCGGGAACAAGAGCGCGAGAAGCATGTTCGGCGACGACTGCAAGCACTTTGCGGCTTACCAAGCAAGGCAGAAACAAATGACCATATCCAAATCGTCTGACGCCCGCGAGTTCGACAATCAGCCAGCCCACGACCACCCACCCGGTTCCGGTGTTTCGCAACCAGACCATGAAGCGACCGCGCCACTCCCGGCCAGCGACGCTTCTGCTGCAACATCAAGGCTACCCGAGAGCACCGCATCATCCACTTTGAATGATCCGGTAGATACTAATGCGCCATTGGTGGACGTGGCCTTGGCGAGCGTTAGAAGCCAAACAGGTAGCGCAGCCAGCCCGGCACCTACCGAAGAGTTGGCCGCCATTCGAGCGGAGTTCCATAGGCTGAGCGACAATGTGACTGAGATCGGATCGGCATCGGTTCGTGTGCTGCGAGCGGAAAGCCAGGGTATCGCCGAGGACTTGCGTGTGCGCATTCGGGCACAGCCAGCCAGGGCTATGCTTTTAGGCTTGCTCGCCGGCTTCATATTTGGCGCAACCCGCTGAGGCGCATGGCAGGCCGGGTGGACGTCAGGTCTCGCTAAGGTCACCGATCAGAGTGGGCACCAATTCGCCCACTGTCGGATGGATTGGCACCGCCCAGCGCAGTTCTTCAGTCGTGGCCCCAAGGTTGATGGCGTCGAGCACGCCGTAGATTGCTTCGTCACCTCCAACGCCGAGGAAGGCAGCGCCGAGTATCCGGTCGGTGTCGGCGTCGACGACGAGTTTCAGGAGGCCGAGCGTCTCGCCTTTCTCCACCGCCCGGCCTACGCGGCTCATCGGGCGAGTGGAGACCTTGATCCGGTGCCCGGCTTCCTTTGCCTGACGCTCCGTCATGCCTGCGCGGCCGAGCGGCGGATCAATGTAGAGCCCGTAACTGAGGATGCGGTCTGAAACTTTTCGGTTGCCACCATCAAGAAGGTTTGCCGCCACAATCTCGAAATCGTTGTAGGACGTATGCGTGAATGCGCCTCGCCCGTTGCAGTCCCCGAGGGCCCAAACGCCTTCTGCGGTTGTCTGCAAGCGCTCATCCACCGTAATGAAACCGTGCCGGTCAGTCTCGATCCCAGCAAGATCGAGACCGAGATCATCGGTGTTCGGCCGCCGTCCGAGGGCGACCAGAACATGGCTCCCACGGACTTCGCCCTGATCGGTCCGTATGACGACGCCCGCTTCTTCCTTGGTGATGGATAGAAGGTTGTGGTTCATAAGAACCTTGATGCCATCGCCGCTCAGGATATTGGCGATGGCGTCAGAAATATCAGCATCCTCCTTGGGCGCCAGTTGCTGCCCTCGCTCGATGACCGTAACCTCCGCACCAAAGCGCCGATACATCTGGGCGAATTCCAGTCCGATGTAACTGCCACCGAGAACAATCAGATGTCTCGGCAATTCCTCAAGCGCGATCACGGAAGTGCTCGTGAGATAGGGCACATCCTTCAACCCGGGAATATCGGGTATGTGAGGCCGCGCGCCCACATTTATGAAAATCTGCGGTGCGGTATAGCTTGTCCCGCCCACCGTCACGGTCTTCTTACCAGTGAATCTGGCTTGGGCGTGTATCACATCCATCGTCTCCAGACTGTCAAACCAGGATGCAAGACCGTTTCTCGCATCAAGAGTCACCTTTCTGGCGCGGGCGGCTATGGCCGGCATGTGCACTTTCGGCTCGGCGTTGATGGTGACGCCGAATTCGGAGGCACGCCGCGCGACCTCCACGGTCTTGGCGCTCGCAACCAACGCCTTTGTGGGCATGCATCCGGCGTTGACGCAGGTGCCCCCAAGATATTTGCGTTCGATCAGGATCACCTTGCGGCCCATCGCCGCCATACGGGCGGCGAGGAATGGTCCGGACTGACCGGCCCCGATGAAGATCGCGTCATACTCCCTCATGACACGGACACCACAACGATCAATGCGAGTACCACGGCAACCGCATCCTCAACCAAGGCGGCAGGCATGTCGCGGCCGAAACGCTTGGCGAGGTTAGCGCGGACGGATGCACCGCCGAAGGTTCCCAAGACAGCGCCGACGCCCCCCGCGAGAAGCCCTGGAACCACCATTCCTGTTGTCGCGCCGATCGTCGCGCCGCTGAGAGCGCCCATTACAACCCGTGCTCCGAACTGAACGGGCACCTTGCGCGATGGCGTGCCGGGAAGCTGGTCGGCAATAAGTTCTAGGATGGCAAAAACAGTGAAAATCGCGACCGCCCAGAGCGAGTCCATGACGGAGAGAAGGCTCGCGGAAATATCAAACCACCCAAGATAAGCGGCCCAGGAGACGGCGGCCGGGGCAGTCATGGTGCGAAGACCGGCGACAAGCCCTATCAGCATTGCGAGAAGAATGAGCATTCATATCCCCTAAGCTAGATCGTGCCGCGGCGCACCGTTGATAAGCGGTTGCCAGTCCAATGCCCCGTCTGACCCATTCTCAATCGTTACTTTCAAACGAAGGCCGCAGATCGCCAGCGACGGCGTGCATTATTGACCCTCAACTTGCCGTAACCCGTCGGACAGATCGCAACGGTATCATGGCATTGCAGATTGGTCGACAGGCACCGGACAGGGGCACGTCTTGCAGTAATCCAGTCCATCAATCAGATACCGGATGCAACAGACGCGGCGGAGCCGCTCCGGCTGCCCGTCGCCTTGAGGGTAGACGATAGGTCTGAAAAGCGGATTGCGTGAGCCATCGGCCATATGAGGCGATTCCAGCAACTCCAACGCATCCGCCACCCCTGCACCGGCGCAACGATCGTCCCTTGCGTAACTGCGCGCAATTCCGTCGAATACATTGCCGGCGTTCGTCCAGAGAACGTTGCGAGACAGCCCGCTCGCCTCAGAAACCGCCCGGATAAGGCCTTCGATATTACCGCTGACCAAAAAGGCGAAACGGTCCTCTGCGGACTTCGCTCGAACAGGGCGACCGAAATCAGACAGCCCGAGCGAAACGATCTCCCCTTCGGTGCTTATGTCGATGCTCAAGTCTGCCGGTGTCAGAGGTACGCGCCAATCCAGCAACATGGCTGCGGTAGCGATCGGTCTCATGACCTTTGCGAAATACCGCTTTGACCACTCACCAGCAACGGCGGCAATGGGCGCGTCCGACCCGTGGCGGCGACCGTAACCATTTAGGACCGCCAAAACACAATCGGGCTCCAGAAATTCAGTGAAAGCCAGATCGGTCGGCCGTCTGCGCCGGAAAAACTCTCGCCACCCCGAATGTGCCGACTGCCCGAGCAATTCGCCAAGAACCTCTGACCTTCGCATACGCTTCCGCCAGTCTAAACGAGCCGCGCGACGATCTGGCGAGCGAGATGCTGCAACGAGGCCGTGGAACCGAACGGCCAGGATGGCGTCCCGGTTAAAAGGACATTTCCCTGCGCAACGACCGGCAACATAGGCCAGAGCGAAGCATTGAGGAGCTCAGCAGGAACGGGATCGCCAAGGATGAACAAGGTGCTGTCGTTTTCAACAGAAGCAAGTCCTTCAAGATCGATTGTCGTGAAACCAAAGGGTTGAGCTGACATCGAAATTCCATCGGCAAAACCGATTTTCCGCAGAAGGCCGGAAATTGCGGCATTGGGAGCAAAGACCCGCAATCGAGGTACACCCGGCAACGGTTGCGCCACGACCAGCTTGCGGCCTGCCACCTGCCCGGCATGGCGTAATCTCAAGTTTTCGATCTCACCGTCAAAACTAGCGAGCAGCCTTTCGACATCATCCGATCTGGACAGGGCAGCGCCCGACTGACGGGCGCTCTGATAGACACTCGCCAGCATATCACCGTCGCTTTTCTGATCGTCGATCAGATGGACGGGAGCGATCTCACCCAACGCATGGGCGATGGACGCGTGCCGGTAACGCGACGTCAAGATGAGGTCAGGTCGCAGTTTGCGGATCGCTTCAAGGCTGGGCTGTTGTCGTCTTCCGACATCAGCGGCATCGAAAAGGCCTTCAGTTGCGACATCGACCCATGTTCTATAGCCGGCAATTTCCGCACACCCGACCGGTGACATGCCAAGCGAAAGAGCAATCTCGGTCGCCGTCCAATCGAGTGTCACCAGGCGCGACGGTCCTGAAGCGGCGAGCGCCGTTCTCGCGGCGAGCAACGCCACCGTGCCACCCAGAAACGATCGTCTCCCAATGCTCGCTACCACTTAACACTCACTGTTCCCACGACAGTCAAACCCTGCCCGTAATAGCATTGCGTGGGGGTGTTGCAACCGGCGACGTAGGTCTTGTCTCCGAGATTGTAACCGTTGAGCTGGAAGGAGTAGCGATCGTGTTCGTACCTGGCGAAGGCATCGACCAGCGTGTAACCGGGAACGAAAAATGAGTTGGCCGTGTCCCCTGCACTCTTGCCGACGTGACGGACACCAGCGCCGACTGTGAGCTTACCTTCCCAGCTATCCGGCGTCGGAAGATCGTAGCTGACGAACAGTGACTGCTGCTGCTTGGGCACGGTGTAGGGCATTTTCCCGATCTGGGCCGACGTCTGGCTCTCGGTTACCTCAGGATCCTGCCAACTTGCCGCGGCCGTCAGATTGAGGCTGTCCCAAAGCGTTGCATTGGCCTCCAGTTCGATACCGCGCACACGCACTTCGTCCGTCTGGTAATAGACGCCCGCTACACGATTGACGACATTCTGCTGCGTTGCCTCAAAACCGGAAAGGGTAAGGCTGAAATCCTCGCCCTGCGGCGCGTATTTTACGCCGATTTCCTTCAACTCACCTTTGGTGGGCTTGAGCGGCGTCGGCGCCAATGTCAGCACGGGCGAGAAGGATGTCGAATAAAGAGCGTAGGGGACAAAGCCGTTTTCGAAGACATAGGCGGCGCCGACCCTTCCGGTGAAGGCCCTATCGTCTTGTCGGTATTGTGTCGTGAGACCGGTCGAAAGAGCGGTGCTGTCGGAATCGTTACTGACATAGTCCTGGCGTCCGCCGACAGTGAGACGAAGGCCACCAAGCTCCATTTGGTCCTGCAGGTAGAAACCCACCTGACGCTGTGTCTGGTCCAGATGCGTCGTCAATGTTGCTGGCTGGACGCCGATTCCGTAGACAGGATTGAAGAGGTCGAGAGTGGGGCCGCTGCGCGATCCCGTTCGGTTGACCAGGTTTTGCCACTGCACATCGACACCGCCGAGAAGCGTATGGCTGATCGGCCCCGTGTCGACTTTGTATTCGAGATGAGTGTCGAGCGCGACCGCATTGAGCGTTGGCTGCGCGTTGTAAACGAGCCTTGAGAGCGTGCGCTGGTTGGCCGAAAGACCATTGCCGAACAGGTTCTGGTAATTGACGTCGAGGTAGGAGTAGCGAAAATTCTGGCGTAGAACGAGATCGTCGTTAAACGCGTGTTCGAACCTGTATCCGATGTAGGCACTTTCCTTGTCGTAGATCGCAAGCGAGGGATCTCCGTCGGAAAAGCTTCGCGGTATCGTTAAACCGAGACGATTGGGAAAGATGCTTCCCACGGCCGGAATGAGCGAAGGGACCTGGCCTGCATCGTCCTTCATATAAGCGCCGTAAACCGTGAGACTCGTTTCTTCATTCGGCGACCACTTGACCGTCGGGCTGATGGCGACGCGGTCGTTCTTGCCGAAATCATTCATTGCATCGCTGTCGCGGATCATACCTTCCAGGCGATAGGTAAGATCGGAATCAGCGCCGACCGGGCCCGTGACGTCGAATCCGGCCTCCTTCTGATTGTAGCTTCCGAAGCGGCTGTAGAGCTCTCCGCCAGCGGTCTCCGATGGATCCTTGCTGATCATGTTGACCACGCCGCCGACATTCGTTTGTCCGAAGAGCGCCGAGCTTGGTCCGCGCAGCACTTCCACACGATTGAGAAAATAGGGCTCCACGCGAAAGCCGGCATAGCCTCCTGTCTGGTTCGCAATCTGTGGCACGCGCAAACCGTCGAGATAAAGATCCGCGCTAAAGCCGCGAATGCTGAAGTAGTCGGAGCGAGGATCGTTACCGTAGCGTTGGCCATTGACGTTTGCGCTATAAAGCAGGCTATCCGCCACAGTCTGCACGGCTCGATCCGTCATCGCGCCACGGGTGATGACAGAGATGGATTGCGGTGTCTCGGCAATCGCCGTAGCGGTCTTGGTGGCTGATGCCGATTGCGTCGCCACGTAGCCACGTTGTTCGACACGCGCCCCTTTTGCCGCAGACTTTCCCTGGACGACGATCGGCTCGAGCACGGTGGACCCATTTGACTCTTGCGCTTCGACAACCCGAGGCGACAGGATGAGGGCGCTTAACGCAACGCCTGACACGAAAAACAGGAGCCGCTGTCTGGTGATGTGCCCGGTTGATGTGCGATGGCGAAGGACGGTGTTCTGCATTCGAGGACCTGTGATAGGAATACTGCGCAAAGGGTACTCCGGACTGTCCGTCGTGTTTCAAATCCCGCACGCTTGGCCGCTTAACTAGACTTTTTTTATCAGCATTGTCAGGTCAAAATCGGGCGTTGTCGGGCCATTTAATGGCCTGATTATCTCATATTGTATTATTGCGCTCCATCGGGCCAATGTTTCCCTTTGAAATGCTGAAGCTGCGCGACTATGGGTCTCTTCCATGGGCGCCACCGCGATAGCGCTATGAGGAATTCCATTGCCTGAAAACACGATGAAACAGCCGCAAAGGGCAGCCGATCTTCAACATGTGCAGCGGCCTGTGGCAGCCATGGCGCGGACCTATGAGCAAAGCGTTGATTTTGGCTGGCACAGCCATCGCCGGGGGCAATTGCTGCAAATCATCGACGGCTTCATTACCGCCCGCACCCCTGATAGCTCATTCATCATCCCCTGCGGCTATGGTTTGCTGATACCCCCAGAGCTACCGCATGCCGTCCATTCACACGGGCGGGTCGCCATGCAGTCGGTCTATATCGAGCCGGACCCAGGGATCGCCATGCCGTGGGAGCCGACACGTGTCATCTCAACCTCTACGCTGCTTTCTGCCACGGTTGGAGCGTTTCTGAACGAGCCAACTCTTTATGACGAAAATGGCCGCGGCGGCCATCTGGCAGCGCTGATCCTCGAAGAAATCGCCAACGCGCAGGAGGGTCCTTTTGCGCTGCCAATGCCCAGTGACAAGCGCTTGCAGCGGCTGTGTCGGGATCTTTCGGAGACCCCATCGCTCGATCTTGATATAGACCGCTGGGCAGACAATCTCGGCATGAGCCGGCGCACCATGACCCGGAAGTTTCGAGTTCAGACGGGCATGAGTTTTGCCGAATGGCGGCGTCGCTTGCGCATGGCGCATGTCATGCGCCGCCAGGCAGAGGGAGCGCGCCTGGAAGAGGCTGCCGCAGACGTCGGTTACCGCAGCTTGTCCTCTCTGCGCAAAGCCATGCGCGAGGTTGCGGGATGAAGGGGCTCGCAAGCAAAGAGAAAACGGAGACAATCGCCGCTCAGGCGATCGGTCTCAGCGTCTTCTACGATCAAGCTCAAGCGCTCCGGAAGGTCGATGCAAACGCATTTGAGGGTCGTATTACCGCAATATGCGGCGCGAATGGCTCAGGTAAAAGTACGCTGCTCAAATGCCTTGCCGGGCTGGAGCAGCCAACGGAGGGCGAAGTCCGTCTATCCGGACAGCCGCTCGCGGCATTGTCTAGACGCAACGTGGCCCGCCAGGTGGCCGTCATGAGCCAGACCCCAGAGATTCCAATCGACCTGAGCGTCGAGGACCTCGTTGAACAGGGCCGCTATCCTCATCGGCCATGGCTGGGACGCCTGTCGTCACGCGACCGAGAAATCATCGAAAGCGCCATTTTTCGCGTCGGCCTTCAAGACCTGCGTGCGCGCCAACTCACGACCCTCTCCGGTGGTGAAAGGCAGCGGGCCTGGTTGGCGATGGCTCTGGCGCAGGAACCGCGTATCCTTTTTCTTGATGAACCCACGAGTTTTCTCGACATCAGACATCAGGCCGAGCTGCTGACCCTGCTGCGCAAACTCAATTTCGAGGAAGGACTGACGATCATCGCGGTGCTTCACGACCTCAATCAGGTCATGGACATCTCCAGTGACGTCATCCTGATGCGAAAGGGCGAGGTTCTCGCCGCTGGGCCGACGCATCAGGTGCTTCGGGCTGACCTGTTGCAGCAAGCTTTTGAGTGCCACGTCGACCTCGTTCCACATCCCGACGGAAGCGGTCGGACCTATTGCATGGTCGACTGGGTCGGCGCTGGCAACAGGCGGGCCCACCCGTCTTCGGCTCAATCATGAATTTGTCGCACCAAGCCATTTCGCGACCGGTTCCAGCCCTTGTCTGGCCATTCGGCGTGATCCTTCTGCTGCTCCTGGCAGCGCTTGAACTGAGAGCGGGAAGCCGGCTGCTCGGCTGGTGGGATGTGTTTCTTTTTCCGACACGTCCTCCTACGCTGGCGCAGGCAATTCTGGAAACCACCCGGGCGCCCCGCGTGGTTGCCGCAATATTGACCGGCGCGGCCCTTGCGCTGGCGGGTTCGGTTCTTCAAACGGTCTTGAAGAACCCATTGGCGGCACCTGATATCTTATCCGTCACCAGTGGCGCGCAGCTTTTCCTCATCGTATCGACCCTGCTGCTTCCCTTGGCTCTGCCACCCATCATTGCAACAAGCGCAGGCGGCCTCGCTGGCGCGGCCGCGTGTCTTGCGCTGGCAGGCGGCTTTCAGGCGCCGCCGGGCCGGCTGGCGCTTTCCGGCGTCGCCGTATCACTCTGTTTTTCCGCCGTATCATCGGCCATCGTGCTCCTTGCCGACGAACGGGCGTCAGGTCTGTTGCTCTGGTCCTCCGGTATTCTCGACCAGACCGGTTGGGCCAAGGTCACAACGACAATCCCCTTCGTGCTTCTGTCCCTTCTGACGCTCATGCTGATGGCGCGCGCGCTGGACTTGCTGGGGTTGGGCGACCAGGCGTCTGCCAGCCTCGGGTTGACACGGACCGCCACGCTTTCGGGTTTGCTCATCGGCGTTCTTCTTTGCGGCTGCGCCGTTACCCTTGCAGGGCCCATCGGCTTCATCGGCCTTGCCGTTCCAAACGTGTTGCGCGCACTGGGTGTAACCCGGCATCATCGCCATCTGCCGCTTTCGATAATTTGGGGAGCGAACACTTTGCTTCTCGCAGATTTGGCGACACAATCCTTCGCGCGCAATGGCACGACCATACCCACAGGCGTTACGGTTGCCTTCTTCGGTGCACCCGTCATGCTCTTCCTGCTGCGGACGGCAAAAATCGGAGGAGAGCGCCGCATCGGCTTGCCGATCGGCGTTGCGCGTCCGCCTTTTCTCCTTGCCGTTGCAGCCCTTGCCGCCCTGGGCCTGATTGCGATAGTGGCAAGTCTTGCGACAGGCGACGGGGTATCCCTCACAATCGCAGAGGTGAGGGGAAACCTCGACCTGCGAGCCCCTCGCCTTCTGGTCGCGCTCGGCTGCGGCGCATTGCTGGGGGCGGCGGGCACCGTCATTCAGGCGGTCACGCGCAATCCGCTCTGCGGTCCCGAGACGCTGGGCCTGACGCAGGGAGCAGCGCTGTTCAGCCTCGTCGCTCTTCTGTCGGGACTTGCACCCGCAACGCCAGCATTCCAGGTGGTTGCTCTGGCCGGGGCCATCACCGTGCTCCTGCTGCTCCGGATGCTGGCTCCGAAGTATTCGCCGGAGAAACTGGTTCTCGCTGGCGTCGCAATCGCGGCGAGCCTGGGTGCGGCCGCAACGATCATTGTCGTGGAGGCTCGCTTGCAAACGGCTCAGGCGCTTTCGTGGCTCATCGGTTCGACGCACGCCCGTGGCTACGCCGACGCATTCGTGTTGATGCCATGGGTATTCGCGCTGTCGGCTATCGGCCTGCTGTTCAATCGACATCTCGACGCCTTTTTGCTCGGAGACGAAAAGGCCCGCTCACTAGGGCTCTCGACAGGGAACGCGAGCAAATATGCGATGCTCTATGCCGCCAGTGCCGTCGCAATCGCCGTGTCTTCCATCGGGGCCATCAGTTTCGTTGGCTTGCTCGCACCGCACGCGGCTCGACTTCTTACCGGAGCGCGCCATGCCAAAAGCCTGCCTGTCGCGATGGTCCTTGGCGCGGTGATACTGGCCCTCGCCGATACGGTCGGTCGCAGTGTTATCGCTCCCCTCGAACTTCCCGCGGGCATCATTACCGCGATTATAGGTGCACCCGCTTTCATGCTGCTGCTCCGTTCCGGATCGCGCTCACGGTCGTCGTGATCTGAACGGAAGAACTCACCCCGCATCGCCGCGCATTCATCCAGACGGCGCCCCAGAGAGGTGGAGAGACGGGACCTGTTGCGGCAAAGCCATTTTTCAGTGCGGCGTGCAAACTTTTGGGCTTCTCAGGCGTTCAGGGTCGGTCCCTCGAAATCGACTGGCTTACACAATGTCAACGAACACCCACTTTGAACCGCTTGCGAAAATCGGATACGCCGCTCGGGGCATTGTGTTCGTTCTTGTCGCTGGCCTTGCACTGTTTTCCGGGTTTGCGGATCAAAAAGCCGATACGAAGTCGGCGCTCGCAGCGCTTCTCGACCAACCGTTCGGACGGGTGTGGGTTGCGCTGATCGGGATCGGGCTTCTCGGGTTCGTTGCGTGGAGGATCGCCCAGTCCTTTGGCGATAGCGACGGCCACGGAAACTCGGGCAAGGCCATCGTCATACGAGCCGCGCTGTTCGGCAGCGCGATAACCTATCTCGGCCTCGCGGCCTACGCGCTCGGCCATGCCCTCTCCGCAGGCGGCGGCGGCGAAGCATCAGGCGAAAAGGGCCTGGCGCAATGGATCATGTCCCAGCCGTTCGGGCCTTACGTTGCGATTGCGGTTGGATTGGGATTCGTCGGCGGCGGCGCGGTCACCGCAACAAAGGGGATCACACGCAGATTCGAGAAGTACCTTCGACTACCGAAGGACAAAAATATCACCAGTTGGCTGTGCGTTTACGGTCTGGTCGCACGTGGCATCGTCTTCGCCGTCACTGGCATCCTTTTCACCTATGCTGGCTTCCGAGTAGATCCTGACCAGGCCGGAAGCATGTCGGATGCCTTGCAATGGCTCCGCCAGCTTCCGTTCGGCTCGTTTGTTTACATGGTCGTCGCCGCGGGCCTTGCGGCATTCGGTGTTTATAATCTTGTGGAAGCGCGATATCGCATCGTCCGCGGCCTCTCCCTTTCTGACATCAAACGGGACGGAAAAGCGGCTGTCTCGGCGGTGAAGCGCCTGTAGATGAACGGGCTCGAGGATTAACGCCAACACCGTAAAACCGGTAATCGCCAGGGCCGTTGCATTTTGACGAAACTGGTCTTTTCATAGCGTTCAGACCTGGTTTTAGGGGACGCATATGGACGGCACGCATCTGTTCGAACTCGTGATAGCAATGTTTCTCGCTATTATCGTGTTGCATTACATTGCACATCGCATGGGCCTGCCGCCCTCCGCAGCGCTACTGGTGGGCGGAGGCACGTTGGCATTCCTGCCCGGCCTGCCCACGATCTCCGTTAATCCCGAGCTGGTCCTGGTGATATTTCTACCACCCCTGCTGCTCGATGGCGCCTGGTCGATCGCCGTCGATCGGCTCAGGCGGCACGTCTTTGGAATTGCGTCGCTGGCAATCGGCGCTGTGCTGTTCACGACAATCGTCGTCAGCATTGTTGTTCACCTGCTGATGCCTTCCCTCCCGTGGGCCGCCTGCGCGGCTCTTGGGGCAATCGTTTCGCCTCCTGACGCGGTTTCGGCCCGTGCCGTGCTGGAAAGGGTCAAGATACCCAGACGACTCCAGATCCTCCTAGAAGGTGAAAGTCTTCTGAACGACGCAAGCGGGCTCGTGCTGTTCCGCTTTGCGGTCGCGGCGGTAGCCGGCAGTACGTTCAGCACCACGGATGCACTGGCTGCGTTCGTTTTTTTGGCCGTGGGCGGCGCGGCGGTCGGCGCTGTCGTCGGCTTCGCGTGGGTGAAGCTGGTGCGGCATCTGGGAGACGAATATCTAATGATCGCCGCGACCGCCATCCTGTCGTGGGCCGCGTATATCCTGGCGGAGCAGATGCAAACATCGGGCGTCATCGCCACGGTGACCGCGGGATTAATTGCATCATGGCATCAGCACACCGTCTTGTCTGCCGCGACGCGGATGCGCGGCACGTCATTCTGGAATGTGCTTGTTTTCCTGATGGAAGCGATGGTCTTCATCCTGATTGGACTCTCGCTGCGAGCTGTCGTTGAACGTGGAGGCGGCTTTAGCGCCGTTGTCGGCTCCATGGCCCTCCCGGCGGTGACGATCCTCTTGACGCTCGTTGTCGCCCGGTTTGTCTGGATATTCGCGTCCGATTTCGTGATCAGACTATTCCACAGTCTGAAAATCGCTCGCTCGGTGCCGCTTGGAGCAGGAGGCGCGACGGCGCTCGGTTGGGCGGGCATGCGCGGCGTGGTCACGCTGGCGCTTGCTCTCAGCCTGCCCGAAGATTTTCAGGGTCGTGACTTCATTCTCATCACGGCTTTTGCCGTCATTCTGGGAACCGTTCTCATACAGGGAACGACGCTTGGATGGATCATTGCCTGGGCGGGGCTTGGCAATATCGAGCCGGAGCGCGCGCCGATGACGATGAGCGAGGCCGAAGCCTCCATGGCGCAGGTCCAGTTCGATACTGTCCAGGCACTCGCTTATGATGAACACGGAGAACTGATCCACCCGCAACTTTTGAAACGATACGAACATCGGCTGGCCGCAAGCGTCAGATACGCCGAAAGTACCGAAAAGTATTCGCCGCTTCTGCATGCCCACTTCGACGTTGTTCTTCAGGCTGTCGCCGCGGGCAGGCGGGAACTCATTCGCCTTCGCCGCGAAGGCAAGATCGATGACGAAACACTGAGAGAACTTGAGCACGATCTGGATCTCGAAGAACTTAGTGCACTGTCCGCCAAGGCCTAGTACCGTCTCGCCCTCGCTCAACCTTGAAAAGACCGCCTCGCTTAAACACCGCCGGCTCAGGCAAGATTCCAGACTTCATTTTTTCCGCCTCCAGTTGCCCGGTGGCCGCGCATTTTCGAGCGTCTTTCGCGAGATGGGTAATTGGAGGGCCGGTAACAGAGCCCTGCCCGCAGCGCCAGCAACCCCAAAAGACCGAGGCTTTGCCTCGACTTCGACAAGGCTGGCATTCGCCTGCAGACGCAGGCCCATAATCGCCACCACAAGGAAGAACCAGACGAAGCCCGCGCTGAGCAGGAAAAGGGTCTCCAGAAAACCATAGAGCAACACATAGAGCCAGATGCCGACATATAGCTTTGTCAGCGGGCTTTTGCGCGTGTCCTCATCCATTTTGCCAAGATAATGGAGCGGCAGGATGTAAATCCACACCATCACCAGCGCGAGGCCGGGAATACCACCCATGAGAACGAGGTCGAAATATCCATTGTGTGCCGATGGCGCGGTCGTTGCCCAGGTGTTCTCTGTCAGGCTTGATAGCAAGGTGTCACTGCGCCAGAAGGCCTGGTAGCCATAACCCAGCATCGGTCGCAGCTTCATGTAATCGATCGCGACGTTCCAGACATCCGTTCTGCCGGTGAAGCTCGCGTCGATCCCCATATTCGTCAGCATTTGATTAAACACCGGATCGATCGTTGTACCCATCACGACGACGGTGAAGACAACCAGAAGCAGCGTCACCGTGATGTAGCGCCAGCGGGGCCACCCCACGATGAACCAGCCGGTTCCGACGATGATGGGAACCAGACCGAGCACTGTCTTACCTCCCGATTTGACAAGAAAGATCATCGAGAGGATCAACATCACCACACCGCCGATGAATGACCAGCGTTTGGCGAGATAAATGGCTGCGATGATCAACACTGCCATGACGGAGGCAGCTTCGTTCTTGTGCTGGAAGACGCCGCGCCAGTTACCCGCCAGAAGCGGCTCGAGCGCATCGCTGGCCTGATGGATCGAGCGCGACGGCAGGACGAGGACACCGAAATAACAAAGCAAAAGGATAAACGACACACCGATGGCCAGCAGCGTGGCGAAATGCCTTTCCGTGCGTGGCAACTGCAGAAAGCAGCCCGCAAGCACACATATGATGGCGCACATGATGAGACGCCGCAGAGAGAAAACGGGTGCGTTACCAGTCAACGACGTAAACGCATACCAGCCGAAAATCGCAGCCATAAGCAGACGCGGCGTGAACACCAGGGAGACGGACTGCTCCTTGATCATAAAGGCAATGAAACTGACGAGGAGGATGACTGCGGTGAGCTGGTTCAGAAGGTTTGAGCCCTCCGCCGCCGCGGTACCCTGGTAAGTCGTTGACAGCGACATGTAGGGCGAGAAACCGACCGTGAAATAGAGGAACGTCACGAAAAACAGTGTATTCCGCCAAATTCCACGGGTCGGGTCGTCGCGGGCTGCTTGCATGTCGGGATTCTTCTCTGTCGTGCCGATCATCTATTTCGGTGACATCAATATCCCGGGTAAATCCTATTTTTTAGTTATTCCGAATAAACGGATAGGTGGAAAGGCCATCATGCTTATGATCGAGCGGGTTTAGTGTCTGCCCCGCCGTCACTCCGGATCGACCCAGCCACCCGGGGGAGCAAAATCTGCCATTTCGGCCGGTCCCCAGCTCCCGACATCGTAAGATGGGGGTATGGCGGGATCATCGAGAATGGGTTCGACAATCTTCCATGCCAATTCCGCGGCATCCTGTCGGGTGAAAAGTTGCCGCTCACCGGCCATCGCATCGCCGATCAGCCGCTCATACGGCGCCATGTCGCCGGCGCCGTCATCGACAGCGGCCAGCTCCACTGCCTCGCCCAGCATGCCATCCCCTGCGGCCTTGCGACGGGCGCCGATACCAATTGCGATGTCGGGGCCCAACCGGAAACGGAGGTAATTGGCGGGTGCTGTTTCGACATCACTAAAAAGGGAGATCGGCGGGCGCTTGAACCGGACCACGACTTCGGTTGCGTGGGCAGGCAGGTTCTTCCCGGCTCGGATGTAGAATGGCACGCCGTTCCATCGCCACGTCGCCACACGAAACCGGACGGCGGCAAAGGTCTCGCGGCTGGACGTGGGCGCGACACCCGGCTCGTCAAGATATCCCTTGAATTGTCCACGCACGACGTCGGCGGGACCAAGCGGGGGCATGGCCTTCAGTATCTGCACTTTTTCATCGACCAGATCATCTGACGCGCTTGTGGCCGGCGGCTCCATCGCCAGCAAAAGCAGGACATTGATCAGATGGTTCTGTATGACGTCGCGAATACACCCAACCTCGTCATAAAATTTGCCACGCCCCTTGATGCCGAAATCCTCGGCCATGGTGATCTGTACGCTCTCAACGTAATTGCGATTCCAGACCGGCTCCAGAAAGGCATTGGCAAACCGGAAATAAAGAAGGTTCTGAATAGCCTCCTTGCCCAGGAAATGATCGATCCGGAAAATTGCATCCTCGTCGAACACCTTGTGCAACGCCCTGTTCAGCGCCTCAGCTGTGCCGAGGTCGCGGCCAAATGGCTTTTCCACCATCAACCTTGCCGAGGCCGCTATCCCGGCTCGATCGAGGCCAGTCACGACGGTTTCAAACAGCGATGGCGGAATGGCGAGGTAATAAAGTGGGCGATGGTGATCCTTCAGGGCCGACCGCAGCTTTTCGAACGTTGCGTCATTGCGGTAATCGCCAGAGACATAATCCAGTTGCGACGCGAATTTCGCGAAGACAGCCTCATCGATCTTGTCGACATGGCTCGCGACCGCGTCACGCGCACGCTTTAACAGCTGGTCGCGCGACCAGTCATCGAAGGCAACACCGATGATCGGCGTTGCCAGTGCGCCACGTTTGACCATGGCGTAGAGGGAGGGAAAGATCATCTTGTAGGCGAGATCGCCCGTGGCGCCGAACACCACAAGGACGTCAGATCGCTGCTTGTTCATCGCAGGTACTCTCATTTGGATTTTTCGAGATGGCCACCGAAGGCATTGCGCATCGCCGAGAGCACCTTACCAGCAAACTCCGCCTCCCCACGTGACGAAAAGCGTTCAAACAGGGCGGATGCCAGAACGGGCGCCGGCACGCCTGTTTCGACTGCCGCCTGCAATGTCCAGCGCCCCTCGCCTGAATCGGACACCCGGCCGCCGTACTGGTCAAGATGAGGGTCCTGTTTCAGCGCCTCCGCCGTCAGGTCGAGCAGCCAGGAGCTGATGACGGAGCCGTGCCGCCACACCTCAGTCACGGCGGGAAGATCAAAGTCGAACTGGTAATATTGCGGATGGGCAAGCGGCGCCGTTTCGGCATCCGCCTCACGATGCTGAGTGCCCGCATTGGCAGCCTTCAGGATATTCAGACCTTCCGCATACGCAGCCATGACGCCGTATTCGATACCATTATGGACCATTTTGACGAAATGCCCTGCCCCTGATGGACCGCAATGCAGATAGCCCATCGGCGATGTTCCCGTAACGGGATCGGCTGCGATGCCAAGACCGGCTCCAGGTGCAAGAGAGGCGAATATCGGATCGAGCCGCTTCACCGCATCAACGGGTCCACCGATCATCAGGGAATAACCGCGCTCAAGTCCCCAGACGCCTCCGGATGTGCCGGCATCGATGAAATCGATGCCAATAGGCGCGAACTCAGCGGCAAGATCAATCGCGTCACGGTAAAACGAGTTCCCGCCATCGATGATCGCATCGCCGGCCTGGAGTTTTCCGGCGAAGTCGCGGGCAATCTTTGGCGTGATGGCGGCGGGCAGCATCAGCCACACGGCACGTGGGGAAGACAGCTTGCCGACGAGGTCGTCCGGGGAGGTCGCACCGGTTGCTCCCTCCTTCACCAATGCGTCGACATTGTCGGGATTGACGTCGAAAACCACGCACTCGTGGCCCTGCCTCAAAAGGCGGCGCACCATATTTGCGCCCATCCGACCAAGCCCAACCATTCCGATCTGCATGCTGACACTCCTTTTGTGCATTCATTGCTGCTAGTTCATTCGCCGGGGCGAACGCGAAAGTTCTTGACCCTCGACACCTCCGCGATCCGACAGACAAGTTGCACACAGTTTCGCGGCAAGCAGATTACACGGAAGAAGGTGAAGGCTGTTGCGGAACTGAAAGATCATCTTGCAAATCTCGACCGTGGGAAAGGGTCTATTCGGGACAAGAACAGGAGACGGGCTTGCCGGTTCCTGCCCTTATCTGAAATCGGCTGCGGCCTCACCAACAAGCTAGGTATTCGCGAAAAGACACACAACTAAAGATTTGGTAATTTAAACGGCAGCTTGCGTTGGACTTTTCGGGCTACTCGACTACAACGAACGTTAAGGATCCGACCCTGAAACTGGACCCGCCGCACCCGGTTGCCAAGCCAAGCGGCGAGCATTTGGCGCCATCATGCGGCTTAGCACCATCACAAACCTCGCATATGCTGTGACCCTGATACTCACGACAGTGTCGGCGACCACATTCATTCTGTCGGCAAGAAGCGCGTCTCAAGAGCGCGCGGCAATCGAGGATCATCTTATTTTGGATGATCTCGCTGAAGAGATTGCAATCATAGCGGACGAGCGTACCGAGGAAGCGCGGCTCTACGTCATGCGCGGCGACGAGCGACATCTGGCCAGATTCTACGTCGAGGAAGACCAGGAAAACCACCTCGAAACGGCCCTGGACAAACTCGCCAAACGCGGTGCGTCGCCTCAGGAGGAGGCTCTTTTCGCGACCATACGAAGAGACGCCGACGCACTGGACAGCAAGGAGCGCGATGCCATCGGCCAATACCGCTCTGGTCGTCAGGCCGATGCGCAACAGATCCTTTTCGGCGACGACCATTATCAGCTCCACACCGGCCTTTTGAAGAGCGTTGCAGACCTCAGAGAAACAGTGTCGGCACGCACGCAGGCAGCGGTTGATGAGGCGAAGAGCCGTAGCGACTTCTACGGATCGATTGCGAAAGTCATGCTGGCGCTGACGGCGCTGATGTTTTTGGCCGTGCTCTATTTTGTCCTGAGCAGACGGGTGGCCGCCCCCTTAATCAGGATGAGCAACATCGTCATGCGTCTTGCCAGACAGGATTACAGCATCGATGTGCCCGACGAAGGGCGTCGTGACGAGATTGGCGAGATGAACCAGGCCATCAGGATTTTCCGCAGCAACGGGCTTGAGCGGGAGCGCCTCGACGCGGAACATCGTAAAAACCAACGCATCAAAGACTTGATCCTGCAGATGATGCATCGGATTCAGGCATGCCAGAACCAGGCTGAGCTATCCGATGTGGTGTCGAGGTTCATGCCGCAGATTTTTCCCGCCATCGCCGGACGCCTGCTCGTGTTGAAGGAAAACAGTTCACTTCTTCAGTCCAGCGGCCAATGGTCCGATCCTGCCTTCTCCGCTCCGGATTTTTTGATCGACGATTGCTGGGCGCTGCGCCGCGGACGACCCCACGTCAGCAATCCCGACGGCGACGATGTCGTCTGCCACCACCTGAAGGAGAATTCCGGCACCGGGCTTTGCATTCCGCTGACGGCGCTCGGCGAAACCGTTGGCCTGCTGTATCTCGAAATCCCGATGCGAAACGATACGCTCGAGACAGAGCGACTGTATCTGGAGCTTCTCGCGGAAAATATCGGCCTTGCCGTCGCCAACCTGCAACTGCGACAGCGGCTGGTTTCCATGGCCCGACAGGATGCGCTGACAGGGCTTGCAAACCGCCGCTCTCTGGATGAGGCTCTGAACAGACATGTTGAAAAGCCGGAGGAGCCGATCGCCTGCTTGATGCTCGATATCGATCATTTCAAGCGTTTCAACGACCGTTTCGGCCATGATGCCGGCGACGCCGTGATGCAATATGTGGCCCACGTTCTCTCCGAAGCTCTCGGCGGCGCGGGAGACCTGTTCCGGTTCGGCGGCGAAGAATTCACGGTGCTGATGCCGGGAGTGGATATTGAGGCCGCGAAAGAGATTGCGGAAAAACTGAGACGCGCCGTCGAGAAAGCGCCGTTCAACTACCGCGGCCGCCTGCTTGACCCGGTCACGATTTCTGTCGGTATCGCAACCGCGCCCGCCGGCGGTACCGTGAGCAGCGTCCTGGAACGCGCCGACGCTGCCCTGCTGAGCGCTAAACAGGGCGGCCGCAACAAGTGGGTGTCACTCGACATGCTTTGACGTGGTGATCGTTCTCCCTGAATCCTGCGGAAAGCGGCGTCTACCTCCGTTTGACCATGCGTCGGAGAAGCGAACCCGATCTGGCCTTTCGGGGAACGAGATCGACGTCGCTTACCAGTTTTGCGCCGCCGTCGCGGCGTTCCAGCGTTATCTTGCGGGTGTGAAAAGCCTCAAGTTCGGCGCGATGCGCCACGCTGACGATCGTCGCATCGGGCAATTCGTCGATGACGGTCTGCATCATCTTATCCTGGCTCTTCTCGTCGAGAGCCGCCGTCGCTTCGTCCATCACGATAATATCGGGATCGTTCAGCAATAGCCTTGCGAAGGTAAGTCGCTGCTTCTCGCCGCCTGACAGCGTCTGGTCCCAGGGAGCGTCTTCCTCGACCTTGTCCTTGAGATGACCGAGACCCACCTTCTCGAGGGCGTCTCCGATCTCTTCAAAGGACCAGCTCTCGGCGGCCTGAGGATAGCTGACGGCGCGGCGCAATGTGCCGGACGGGATATAAGGCCGTTGCGGTAGCATGAAGAGCCGGCTGTCAGCCCCAAAACTGATGTTGCCGCCGCCCCATGGCCACAGGCCGGCAATGGCCCGAACCAGCGTACTTTTGCCGGAGCCGGATTCGCCCGCGACCAGAACCCTCTCGCCCCGGCCGATTTCGACATCGGTTTCCTTGACGACAGCGGTTCCGTCTCCAAGGGAAACGGAGACATCCTTCAGGCTCAGCATCGTTTCGCCTTCGGTCTTGCCGCGCGAAATACGGCCAAGCTTATCGCTCTGCTCGGCGCGCTCCAGACCATCCAGCGACATCATGAGAGATGCGACACGGCGCGCGCAGGCGTTCCAGTCGGCAAGGCGCGGATAGTTGTCGACAAGCCAGCCAAAGGCGGATTGAACGATGGTGAAGGCGGAGGCAGCCTGCATGACCTGGCCAAGCGACATGCTTCCATCGAGAAATTTGGGAGCACAGAGAAGAACAGGGACCACGGGCGCTATCAACATCGATCCATGCGAGACAACGGTGGTCCGCATATATTGCTGTGCCATCTGCTTCCATTGATGCCGGACGTTGCGGAATCTCTTGTCGAGGTCGCTGCGCTCTTCCTCTTCACCACCAAGAAGCGCAATACTCTCGCCATTTTCCCTGACGCGGGTCAGCGTATAACGGAATTCAGCCTCCAGCTGGTTTTTGACCTCTGAAACCCGGACGAAATTTCTACCAATCAAAGCGATCGAGGTAGAGGTGATAAAGGCGTATATGACCGCCGCGATCACAAGGAACCCGGGAATCGTAACAGACACTCCGCCGATGGGAAGCGTCAGCGCACCGCCGATAGTCCAAAGGACGACGATGAAGGTGGACGCGGATACAAAGGCAGCGATGACCCCGGCCACGAAATCGACGGGTGCCTCGGTGGCGATCCGCAGATCCTCAGAAAGTCTGGCCTCAGGGTTCTGGTGGTCTCCGTCAATCAGATTGAGCTGGTAATAGCGGCCATTTGCGATCCATCGCGACACCATGAGTTTGGTCAACCACGAACGCCAACGGCGTTGGACCCGCATTCTGACATAGACCTGCGACGTGACGATAAAGACGCTTCCCAGAACAAGCGGCGGGAAAATGGAAGCCAGGAAATAGACAGTCGATGCGTCACGCTTCTCGATCGCGTCGAAGATGCCGCGGTTCCAGACGTTGATGCCGTACTGAAACGCGACGTTGATGCCGATCATCGCCAGAAGCCCGATGCAGAAGGGCCAGGCGAGCGCGTCGCCACGTCGGCTCCAGAATCCCCGCGCGCTGATCCAAAAGCGTTTAAGCAGATATTTCTTGCGCGCTTCGGCCGCCTCCTCCGGTGTCAAACCGGGGTCGGGTTTTATCTCCTCCGGCGGAAGAGGCTCTTCAGGGGCATCCTCGGAATGATCATTATTGATGTCATTCTGGCTGGTGTCGTCGGAGGGGTGCGGTTTTGCATCAGGATCGATCATAGCCGCAATAACGATCAGCGATTTGAAAAGTTGCTGGTCCGAAAAAGATTCGCACTGGCCTGAAATTGGCCCCTCGCCGCCCTTTCCCGCCTGCGCCGCTCGATGCCCTTTCGCGGCTTGTGCGCCGCACAAATTCGGACAAATAGGCATGAAATTCGGATTTTTAGATACATATCATCCAGAGAAAATCGTCTAAAACTCTGCCATCTTAAGGAGAGACACCATGACGGACACGACGACACAGTTTGATGGGCCGGCGATCGCGCTGGAGACGGTAGACGAACCGGCGTGGACCGCCGCCACCTGGTTTGCCGTCCTTTCAATGGCTGCAACCAGTTTTGCGCTGGTATCGGCTGAGTTTTTACCGGCGGGACTGCTAACACCGATGGCACGCGATCTCGGTATAAGTGAGGGCACCGCCGGTCAGGTCGTGACTGCGACAGCCTCCGTCGGGGCCGTGACGGCACTGTTGAGCAACGTCCTCATCGGTAAGCTTAACAGAAAAACGGTCCTCGTCGGCCTCAGCGCGCTCGCTATCGCATCCAACATTCTGGCGGCGTTTGCAGCTGATTTCTGGCTTTTGTTGTTAGGTCGCGCAGGCCTTGGTATCGCGCTCAGCGGTTTCTGGGCGCTTTCGGTTGCCGTCGTGGCGCGCCTCGTCGGTACGAATGCGACCGGCCGCGGCATGGCGATCGTCACCCTCGGCGTGTCGCTGGCGACGATAGCAGCGCCCTCCATGGGCGCCTTGATCAGCGACTGGCTAGGATGGCGCACCGCCATGGCGTTGACGGCGGGACTGGCGGTCATCGCCATGCTTTTACAGATCATCAGCCTCCCCACGTTGCCAGCGAGCACGAGCAACAGTCTGTCGGACGTATTGGGTTTGACCAGGCGGCGTAGCGTCCAGCTGGGGATGCTTGCGATCCTCCTGCTGATGACGGGACATTTTGCCGGCTCGGTCTATGTTCGCCCCTTCCTCGAGAAGGTGACGCTACTCGATACCACGCCAATCGCCCTCGCCTTGCTGGGTTTCGGCGTGGCTTCCGTGATCGGTAACGTCGTGGGCGGCCGGATGGCTGATGCCAGCATTCGCGTCGCCCTCATCGTCACGGCGGCACTGATGGGGTTCGCAACGATCGCCCTCGTCATCTGGGGCGTTCATACCGGCGCTGCTTTTGCACTTGTCGCGCTCTGGGGCCTTGCATTCGGTATGGGTCCGGTCGTTCTGCCGACAAATCTGTCGCGCGGCGCACCCGATGCGCTGGAAGCAGCGGGCAGCCTGATGGTTGTCTCTTTTCAGGTGGCGATCAGCATCGGAGCGGTTCTGGGCGGTTACATCGTCGATTCCTACGGCGCGACCGCGCCGCTGGTACTCACTGCTGTTCTCGCCGGACTGACAGTCGCACTCGCTCTGTCGCAACGCGCTGACTGATCAGCGACGCTCCGGCGGCTTACCAGCCGCCGGAGTGTCCATTACCTCACGCCGCCAGAGCGGCCTGATGGATGTCGATGAGTTCGTCATAGCAAGAGGTATTCCCCGCCAGAACAGGCTGTCCTTCAAACAGCTTTTCGCCCTCGAGCGAAAACGGCATAAAGCGGCCACCAGCCTCCTTGACGAGGCAAAAGCCTGCCATGCAATCCCATGCGCGCATATGCGGCTCATAATAACCGACAAGACGACCTGCCGCGACGTAGGCGAGCATCAACGCACCCGAGCCGTTTCGGATAAAATTGCCGCCGCGCGCCATCACGTCGCTGATGATGCGTCCCACCCGCTGCGGCGTGACATAGTTATTGCAGCCGATGCCCGTCAGAGCATTTTGCAGGTTCCTTGACGGATCGAGTTTCAGGCGGGTCCCATTCAATGTGGCGCCGTGGCCTTCCGCTGAAGCGTAGATTTCCCTCGAACAGGGAACATTGATGATACCTATGACCGGTGCGCCATCGCGGACAACGGCAATAGAAACACACCAGCTCGGCATGCCGTTGACAAACGGGGCGGTTCCGTCGATCGGGTCGACGACCCAGGTGTAACCGGAACCTCCGTCCTTGTAGCCATGCTCCTCCCCGAGAAAGCCGTCATCTCCGAAAGCGGCAGCAACGCGCTCGCGCAACAACGTCTCGACATTGCGGTCTGCGATCGAGACGACGTCCTGAAGATCGCGCTTGGTTTCGATCACGAGGCTGTCGCGCTTGTTGAAATAGTCGAGCGCCATGGCACCTGCCTCCTCCGCCAGGGCCTTTGCCAGTGCGAAGCGTTGTTCAAGGCCGTCATTCATTCCTGTCATTTCCATTTCCTCAAATCTTAGACCCATCAAGCGTCGATGAGGGCTATGCCACGGTTTTTGAAATTGATTGTGACATCGCTCGTTTCAAGTTGCGTATTTTTCATATCGTGGTCGACAATGAAGAGGGTGCCAACCTCGGTTTCGACTTCGTATTCGATGTGTCCACCGAGATAGGCGGTGTGCAGCACGCGCCCCGGCATGCCGGCGCTGCCAGGCGCGTCGATGGTGATCGCGCCCGGTCTCACCGCGAGCTTTGCAGCGCCAGACCGGACGCCCCTGCTTCGGATGCGATGCTCCATGGCTCCAACCCGAACGACTGACTCGTCACCCGTTTGCGAAACGACTTCACAGGGCACGACATTCGCCTCTCCCATGAAGTCGGCGATGAAGGCGGAAGCGGGAGCCTCGTAAAGCTCTCGCGGCGCACCCGACTGGGCGATTTCTCCGTCTTTCATGACAATGATGCGGTCCGAAACCGCAAGCGCTTCATCCTGATCGTGCGTCACGTAAACCGCCGTGAAACCGATCCTTTGCTGAAGTTCGCGAATATCGGTGCGCACACGCCGCCGAAGGCGCGCATCAAGGTTAGACAGCGGTTCGTCGAGCAGCAGGACCTGAGGTTCCAGCACCAGCGCGCGGGCGACCGCCACGCGTTGCTGCTGCCCGCCGGAGAGCTCCGCTGGCAGGCGGTGGCCCATGCCGGAAAGACCGACGAGCTTCAGGCCTTCCTCCGCCTTCTCGCGCGCCTCGGCCTTTTTCAGACCGGACGATTGCAGCCCGTATGCAACGTTGTCCAAGGCACTCATATGCGGAAACAGCGCATAGGACTGGAAGACCATGGACACGTCGCGCTCATTGGCGGGAAGCATCGTTACGTCTTTGCCACCAATCAGGATCCGACCAGAGTTGGGATGTTCAAGCCCCGCGAGCATGCGAAGTGTCGTCGTCTTGCCGCAGCCTGAGGGGCCAAGAAGCGTGACGAGTGTCCCTGGCTCGATCGTCAATGACAGATCCGGGATGGCGGTAAAGGCGCCGAAGGTCTTGCGAACATTCTGAAAAACAACGGAGCCGGGTTTGACCTTGATCATGCGATTTTCTCCTGGGGATGAGAAACGGGTTTGACGTCGTCGAGCCCGGCGACGCGGTTTTCGCGGCGCAGACGTCGTTCGCCGACGAGGAGCTGGAAGCCAGCGATGACAGTGATCATCACGACGATCAGCATCGAGGAATAAGCGATTGCAACACCATATTCGCCGTTTTCAACGAGGCCGACGATATAGGACGTCGCCATGTTATACTGGGCGCTGACGAGGAAGATCACCGCGCTGATGGATGTGATGGCCCGGACGAACGAATAGACCAGTGCAGCCCTGATCGCCGGGCGCAGGAGCGGCAGCACCACAAGCCTTATGGTACGGAAGCTGTTTGCCCTGAGCGTGAGCGAGGCTTCGTCCAGGCTTTTGTCCAACTGGCTCATGGCCGCGATGCCGCCGCGAACGCCAACGGGCATATTGCGGAACACGAAGCAGGCTATGAGGATCAGCGCCGAGCCCGTCATCTCAAGCGGCGGCAGGTTGAACGCCATGATATAGCTGACACCGATGACCGTACCGGGAATTGCAAAACTCATCATCAAGGCAAACTCGAAAAGATTGCGGCCGGCAAACTTCTGCCTGACGATGATATAGGCTGTCAGCAATCCGACGGCGGCAGTGAGTGGGGCGGAAATCAAAGCGATTTCCATCGTTGTCCAGAAGGAATTCCAGGCAACGCCCGTCCAGGCAATCGAACCGTTGCTGACGCTGACGGAGAAGGCCCGAACATAGTGCTCGATTGTCAGGGTATTATCCAGACCCCACGTCTTCACGAAGCCGCCGACAAGGATCATGCCGTACACGACGATGGTGAAGATCATCCATGGAACAACCAGCGCATGAACCGCAATCGACATGGATTTCGGAAGAGCGGCGTGCGCACCGCTGTCTCCTTTACCCGTCACCGTCGCAAAATTCTTGCCCGCCAGCCAAAAACGCTGGGCGATAAAGGCTGACAGCGTAAAGCAGAGCAACACGATGGCGAGCACTGCCGCGCGGGAGGGGTCATTCTGCGAGCCCACGACAGCGAAGAATATTTCCGTCGAGAGAACGCCGTGGCTGCCGCCGAGTACCAGAGGATTACCGAAATCCGCCATGCTTTCGATGAAGCCGATCAGGAAGGCATTGGCGAGGCCCGGCTTCATCAGCGGAAGCGAAACGCGCCAGAAGGTGCGCCACCGGTCGGCACGCAGCGTCTGCGACGCTTCTTCCATCGATGGGCTGACACCCTCGACAACGCCGATCAGGACGAGGAACGAAATCGGCGTAAAGGACAGGACCTGGGCAATCCATATACCCGTCAGGCCGTATAGCCAGCGGCCCGGCTCGATGCCGAAGACGCTCGACATGAATTCGGTGACAACACCCGCCCGGCCGAAAAGCAGCGTCAGGGCAAGGCCGATGACGAATGGCGGCGTGATGATTGGCAGGATTGTCAGCAGACGCAGGCCCTTCTTGAATGGAAAGCGCGTGCGAGTGGCGACAAGTGCGAAAGCGAGGCCAAGAATGGTCGATCCCGCTGCCGTCATGATGGCCAGGAAAAGTGTCCGCCAGGCAACGCCACAGCGGCCGGCACCGACAACACAATCGAGGCTCCAGATGCCCGGATCCTGCATGTTGCGGATAAATCCGTCGGGATTGAAGGAGCCGTCTATATCCTGCACGGCTCCAGCCATCATGCTGCCGATGGGGTAGAAGACGAAGACACAGACAAGGAAGACGAGAAGCGAAATACAGGAGACGACGAAGACATCGCCCTTCATGAAGCCGCGCTCTGCCAATCCGAACGAAATATAGAGCACAAAAACGAAAGCCATCGTCACGGCACCGGCGCCCATCGAGGGCTGGCCGTCGGCCATCGGGCCAAAAATGCTCTCGCTCGCCTGCCAGGTCCATCCCGTAAAACCGATTGCAAGTCCCTGAAGCACGAGAAAGCCAAGGCCGAGAACGCCTGCGGTCACGAGGAGCCGGCCGCGCATTGCAGGGTCAGACAGCGTCCGTGCAAGGGCACCCATTAGGAAGAAAACCATAACGCCGGCGAGCCACACGCGACCTTCGGTTGCCATCTGCAGGATGCCGGGCGCAGCTTGCGCCGACATCGGAAAATCCGAAAGCCAGCTCAGGCCAAAAAAGCCATTTTCGATGCGGTACCACGGCACCAGCACCAGGGCAGCGACGCCCAAGGCCAGAACAATGTCCAGCCTGCGATTGCCATGGGTCATGGTCAACCTCACAAGATTTAGGTGTGTCGAAAGAGGTTGCCTTCGTCATCAGGAACGAAGGCAACCGGCACGGGAGGTTAGTTGGCGACGGCGCCAATCTCCTTGTCCCAGCGCTCCAGCAGGGCTTTGCGCTTGGCTGGATCGCCATAGGTTTTGAAGTCGTAGTTGATCAGCTTGATATCCTCAAAGCGCGGTGCTTCCTTCGGAATCTCCGCCGTCTTGTTGGAGGGTAGCTGGAAGGATTTGGCATCCTTCATCCGCGACTGAACGTCGGGCTGCAATGCCCAGTCATACCAGGTCTTGGCGTTCTCGAGATTGCGAGCGCCCTTGACGATGGACATGGAGCCGATTTCATAGCCGGTGCCTTCGCAAGGCGCGATCGACTTCACCGGAAAGCCTTCTGCGGTCTGCGCAACGGCGTCATGCATGAAGACGATTCCAAGGGCCGTTTCGCCACGAGCCGCCGCCTTGACGGGGGCGGAACCCGACTTGGTATATTGCGAGATGTTACCGTTCAGCTTCTTCAGATAATCATAGGCCTGATCCTCGCCCATGATCTGGACCAGAGAGGCCAGCGCCGTATAGGCGGTGCCTGACGAGTTCGGGTTGGCGATCTGGATTTCGCCCTTCAACTCGGGCGCCAGCAAGTCTGCCCAGCACTTGGGTTCCTTGTAGCCCTTTTTCTTGAAAATATCGGTATTGTACCCCCAGCCCAGCGCACCGGCATAGACGCCGACAGTCTTGTAACCGGCGCTTTCGGCCTGATTTTTTGCCCAGTCCTGCAACTGGTCGAGCATATTCGACTTGTACTCCAGCGTCAGGTTCTCGGAAGCTGCCTGAAGATGCGGGTCGCCGGTGCCAGCCCACCATACGTCGGTTTTCGGGTTGCGGGCTTCTGCGCGGATCTTGGCGTAGGCCTCGCCTGAGGACATGCGAACCATGTTGACCTTGATGTCGTGGCTCTTTTCGAAATCGCCTTTCATCTGTTCGCAGATGACCACATCGGCGGCGCAGATGAGGTTGAGATCGCCTGCGGCGTGGGCCGGAACACCAAGAAGAGTGGTGCCTGCCAGAAGCAGGCTGGACATGATCGTCAGTCGCATGATTTCCTCCATTGTTGCGTCTGAATGCGTTTTGCGGACATGGCTTCGCCATTCGACGTGCCGGTGGCCGCCGTCGTGATCCGCTTAGAGTCGAGTTTTCATTGGCTAGGCGGGTGGATGTCCGTGTCAAAACGGCTCAAGAGCCGCCCCCGTTCTTCCGGTTTGCCAAAGGTCGCAAAGTCGTAATCGACCATCTTTATCAGCGAGAGGTCCGGCGCGCCCGAAGGCAACGCTGCCTTCGCATTTGATGGCACCTGATTTTGTCCCGCAGCAGCGCCGGTGGCCTGACCTTCTGGGCTTAGCGCAAAATCCACAAACTTGCGGGCCTCCTCCCGATTTTTCGTACCCCTGATGATGCTGACAGCGCCGATCTCGTAACCCGTCCCTTCGCAAGGTGCGACGATGACGAGGGGAGCACCCGCCTCCTTTTGCGTGACCGCATCATGCATGAAAGAAATGCCGATCACAGCCTCACCTCGTGCAGCTGCCTTGACCGGGGCTGAGCCAGCCTTCGTATACTGCGCGACGTTCTGATCCAGCGCCTTCATGTAGCTGAACGCCTCTTCCTCGCCAAAAAGCTGTACGAGGGTCGCGAGCATGGTGAAGGCAGTCCCGGACGAATTTGGATTCCCGGCCAGAATCTTTCCGCGGTAAGCCTGACCGATAAGGTCTTTCCAGCAACTGGGGACAGCAAGACCATGCCGCTGCAAAAGGTCGCTGTTATAGGCGAAGCCCAGGGCCCCTGCATAAATGCCCGCCGATTGGCCGCCTGACAGGGTGAAGAAATTTTGCGCCCAGGGAAGCAGCTCGGCCTCGTTTTTTGAGGCATAGGCCTCCAGCAGCCCCTCGGAGGCGGCTTGCAGATGCGTGTCCCCCGTGCCGCCCCACCAGACATCAACCGTCGGCGCATCCTTCTCTCTTCTGACTTGCTCGAGAATTTCGCCAGTGCTCTTGCGCACCATGGTGGTCTGCACACCGGATCTGCTCTCGTATGCCAGCTGCATCGCAGCGCACCAGGCGTCATCCGCCGCGCAAAGAATGTTCAGCTTTCCATTCTCCTGCGCCGTGGCAACGGCACAGGGCGCAAGCGCCAAACCGGCGCTGAACGCCGCAAGCCATACTTTCACCACTTCCTCCCTGGAACCTCCCCGTTCCATTCTTGAGGTCAAGCATGACAGAACTCTTGATTAGAGCAATCCTATGAATGGTTACCGATTTTTCAACGGCAGACGCCCGCGGGCAAGAACGGTTACGAATATTACAAATGTAACGGACTTGGTCATCATCGACCTTTTGAATATTCCGATACTCTTGCATATGATTGTCGACGGGAGGACTTCATGGTGCAAAAACAGAGGATCGGAATACTGATCGTCGAAGACGATCCTGATATGGCTGAGTTGATAGCGGATCTTGTCGAGGCGGAGGGCTGGGCACCCGTTGTCGTGCACTCAGCCGAAGAGGCCGGTGCGACACTGGCGCAGGAAGACATCCACCTTGTGCTCCTGGACCACAATCTTCCCGGCATCTCCGGCAGAACCTTTGCCCAGCGCATCCGCACGGAACTGGGGCTGAATGTCGGCATCGTCATGGTAACGGCGGCCGGCAGCGCGACCGAGCGGGTGCTGGGCCTTGAAACAGCAGCCGACGACTATGTCGTCAAACCCTTTGAACCCATTGAGCTGACGGCCCGTATGAAGGCGGTTCTGCGGCGCATTGCACCGTCGCTTCGGGTCGAGAAAGAGCCGGAACGGGAACACGAAACGAATGCACTGAGGCTTGGAGACTGGGCTGTTGATCTGTCCGCGCGGCGGGCGATCTGCCTTGCCGACCGGAGCAAAACGCTGACAACCGCGGAATTTGCGCTTCTTGAGGTGCTTGCAGAAACGCCGAATAAACCGGTCAGCCGATCCCATATCCTTGATCGCCTCGGCGCGGAAAGCGACCGCTTCATTGACCGCAACGTCGATGTGCTTGTGCTTCGCCTGCGCCGCAAGATAGAGCGCAACCCTGACCTGCCGCAGCACATTCAGACGCGCAGGGGCAAAGGCTACGTCCTTCATACTGACAATGCAGAGCCGCACCTGTGATCAACAGGCTCTTTCTCCAGTCTATTGCGTTCAGGCTGCCATTTGCCATCGTCTTTATCTGCTCGTCGGTCTTTATTCTCTCGGCGGTCGCAATCTATGGCCTGCAGAAGGCCAGAACGGAGATGGCGACCTACAGCCTGCAGGCCTTTTCGAGCCTTGCCCGCGCCTCACTGGTATCGCGGCAGGTCGCCGATCTGGTTTCGAGTGCGCCGCTGCTGATGAACGCGACATCGCCCTATAGAGTGTCGAGCGAAAGTCGCGCCGTCGTTGCGCAGGTGGACAGCCTTCTCGATACGATCGGCCAAGACAAGAACGCGGAAACGCCGAATAATGTGCCGAGCGACGATATCGTGCAGTTGCTCCAGGCCATTCGCCAGCAGACCCTGTCCCTGGCGGCGGACGCGGATGCGGCCCAGCAACACAAGGCAGAGGCCGCAGCGGCATTGGGGGAAATTGCGACAAGCCAGTCCGTTACGAAAGACGCGCTTCGCCAGCGCCTGAATGCTATTGTTCAGGCCGCTGCCAATTCCGCCAGTCTTTTTCAGCTTGGAGAATTGCAACGCCGCTTCACTTCGGAAACCGGTTATTTCATGAACGAGGAGGTGGCGCCTGATGACAAGAAGGCGGTCGGCCTGGCACCCTACAAACGCGTATTCGACGCCCAGACGCAATATCTTCTGGAAATGTTCGCCATCCAGTCTTCCGTTTCCAAACTCCATACCGTCTCCCGCAACCTTTCCCATGCAACAGAAACCCAGAGCGAGGCGGTCGCCCATCGATTGACGCAGGGCCTTGCCTCCGCCTCGGCTGCATTGACGCGGCTGATCGTGATGGTCGCGATCGCATTTGTCGTCGTTGTCATTCTCTCGACGCTGTCGATCCGCTCGGTCATGCGTGTTTCGAAAGGCGTGACCGCCCTGTCACGCGGCATGAACGCCCTCGCGAACGGGGAGCAGAATGTCAGCCTCCCCACGTATCGCGGTTCCGAAACCGAACTCATCCGTCTTTCCGATGCATTTCACGCATTCAAGGAAAGCGTCGACCGCGTTTCACGTCTTCGTCGCACGGCCGAAGCTGCGGCTCGAACGATCCGCTCGACATTCCGAACGATGAACGAGGGAATCGCGCTTTTCGACACCCGGGGACAGCCCATTACCATGAACAGGCGCATCATTGAGCTTGTTGGCCGTCGCGGCGGATCTTCGCGGAAATTGCCGTTACGATCCTTCATTGAAACCATACCGGAAATCGACCCGATCCTTTTGCCTGCGAACGACGAAACCGGGACGCTTGCCAACCGGCTCACGGTGCGCCACCGCACAGCGGATCAGCGGGTGACGGAAATCGCGGTTTCCCGTCAGCCCGACGGCGGGATTGTCCTTCTGGCCCGGGACGTAACAGCTCTCGACCGGCAGGAGGCCGAGTCAGCGAAGGCGCAGCGGCTTGACGGTTTCATGCGCATGACGCATCAGCTCAGCCACGAAGTCGGCAACATGATCGGAATCATCACCGGAAGCCTTGGCCTTCTGGAGCGAGAGACAGGTTTCAGCGACCGCCAGCAACGCAATATCAAGCGCATCCGCAAGGCAGCCGATCGCGGCCGCCAGCTTGCCAGCAGCATGCTGTCCATCGGCAGCCAGCAGCCGATACATCCAGCGTCCGTGGATGTGGGTTCTGTGCTGAAGGGCATGGTGGACGTCCTCGAAATTGCCGTTGGTGCGCGCAACCAGATCATATTGCGCGTCGGCAGGGATTTGCCCCGGCTCGCTTTGGATGCGGCCCTTTTCGAGCAATCGATCCTAAACCTGTGCCTCAACGCCGCTGCTGCCATGCCCGTGGACGGCACAATTATCATCGAGGCCACGCACTCGGAGGGCAGCGTCGAAATCTCGGTCGAAGACACCGGACACGGGATGGATCAGGATGCGGTCGACAGGGCATTCGAGCCTTACTTTACCACCCGCAGCCAGCAGGGCGGCACAGGCCTTGGCCTTGCCATTGTCTACGGTTTCATGCGCCAGAGCGGCGGCGACGCCAAGATCACCTCTCAGCCAGGGCGCGGAACCCGTGTTTCCCTGATGTTCCGCACCTGAATCAGGACCGCAATGTGTGTGGAGATGCGAAACTAAGAACTTCTCGACCCCAATGATGTAAAAAGAAACCGCCACCGGAGGGATGGCGGTTTCGGATCAGTGTGGAGCTGTCCGGTCGATCACTTGCGGTAGGCAAGCCCACCCCAGATGCGGCCTTCATCTCTGTGGCGACCGCCATGCACGGCTCCGATGTAAGCAGCCGCAGCAGAAACGAGTGCGGAAGCAGCCAGCAGGAATGCGCTGAGAACGCCTGCGATACGAGCCTTTTCAGCAGCATCGGCGGCTTTGTTCTTGGCGTCTTCGACTGCCTTCTGGGCTTCAGCCTTCATGGTCTCGACCTGTTTCTGAGCCTCGTCGACCTTCTTCTGAGCTTCTGCCCGGACAGCCTGCACGCGTTCCACCGTCTCGTTTACCCGGTTTTGAGCATCAGTCTGGCTGATGTTCGTGCGGGCAGCAATCTGGTTGGTGAGCCACGTCTTGTCTGCGTCCGAGATTTCCCCAGTCGCAAGCAGGTTACCGAGGATGCCACTGATCTGCCGCTGATAGTCGGCGGCAGTCTGGTCACCCGGAACCGGGGTTGAAGGCGTATCGGTCCGCAGAAGCGTATCGGTGAAGTAGTCGATCGGATTGGACTTCATGCCCTGCGGAAGCATCTGCTCGATGCTGGGAGCCGCCGCCTGACCTGCACCCTCGGCGAGGCCGCCTGCAGCACTGCCAGCGCCAGAAATGATCCCGCCGGCCAACTGGCCAGCACCCTGCACCGCGCCTCCGACAGCAGAACCCGTTGCTTCGACAGCCGTCTGGGCGACGCTACCGACAGCTCTTGCGCCACCCGAGAGGACACCAAGTGCGAGAAATGCCGAAACGACGGTGCCGAGGCCCCAGACGACGAGGCCGTTAACGCCATCGCGAACTGTCAGCTCGTTGCGGTCAGAAGCACCAGCCGGGCGACGCATGCGGCCGGCAATATAGCCACCTAGCATGTAGGAGCCCACCATCGACAGGATGACGAACAGGCCGGTGAGGATAAGCCAGACCGTGCTGATCTCGCCTCCATCATCCACGGAAATCGAGCTGAGACCAAGTCCGCCGGCGAAAGCGGTAAGGACGGCCATTGCGCCAGATGCGATCACCGCGCCCGCGAAGATTGCCGGCCAGTCCACGTAGCTGCGGTTAGGATTTGTTTCAATACCTGTCGGATCAACCATCAGCGTAGCCCCAGCAATGAGAGAATGAACAGGACGACGACGACAAGCCCGACAAGATAGATAATGGAATTCATACGGAATCTCCTCCGAAAGGACGACAAATCCTCCGCGTAGCGGCTGATTGCATGCAGTGAGAAATGCGAGCTCGTTGCTCCCTCACCAAACTCGTCTCAGGCGAAAAAGTTTCACGTCTGCTCGATACAGAAGAAAGATACTGCGAGAATCTCTGATTACGCGACAGCTATGGGGAATGCCGCCGCGTGCCCGGCGGCCGTGTCAGTGCACGAAGACTATAGTTCGCATCAGCGGGTGTTTCCGGCACGATCCGGGTCCATTTATTTGTTTGTCATCACGTGATTGCGAAAATGGCGCCAGTCGATATCGACGGATTGAATGAGTTCTCCCCAGAGCCTGGTTCTGGAATGTCCGGACGCGGCTCCGTGAACGCGGGTAATCATGGCAAGCCAGACGCAAGCGACCTACGCCAGATTGCGGGCGAAGGAGATACACCATGTCTAGCATCGATCGCATTGGCTCCCCCGCCATGCTCTATACCCGCGGACGGCCTCAGGACATTTCTCAACCGGCGGTGGGCCAGACACCCGAACGGTCTGTTTCGCTGAACTCGGCGGGGTCTGCACCTTCCATTCCCTCCAACCTGGCCAATGCGCTCTGGTTGCTCCAGAGGCAGCAGGGTGGATCCATCGAGGAAGCTCCCTTGCAGGGCGGCGGCCCGAGCGCGGAGGAGAAAGAATTGAGCAAGTGGGCTCATATGAGCCTTGGTGAGAAAATCCGGGCGCAATATTTGGAAGCGCGGGGATTGTCGGAAGGCGATCTCGCCGCCATGCCACCCGACGAAAGGAAGGCCATCGAGGACGATATCCAGAAGGCTATCAGGACTGCGATGGAAGCCCCAAAGGACGATGACGTGAGCGGGCTCGCCGGCATCTGAAGACGATGTGGCCCGCCCGAAGCGGAGCGGCAACGCGCCGTGCTACGATCTGATACATAAATGCGGGTTTCACGACATATGCCGGATACCTGCAGCGCAGATCAATGCCTGATCATTTTCGGATCAGGCAGGATTTCTCATGAAGAGCCAGATTTTTTTCGCCGTCGCTCTCTCGGTTGCGGGAGCAGGCTTTGGGGCCGCTTATTCGAGCCATGCGGACACGCGGCCGGAAAACGCCTCTCCCATCTACGGCGTCACGCTTCCCGAAGGATATCGTGACTGGCGGTTCATCGCCCCCGCACAGGAGGCTCCGCCACTCGACGAGCTTCGTGCGGTTCTTGCAAACGATATCGCCGTTAACGCCTACAAGGACGGAACCCTGCCCTTTCCCGATGGCTCGATATTGGTGAAGCTTGCTTACAAGCGGCAGCAATCGACGGAATTTCCCCCGGCCACGGTGCCTGGCGCAGCGACCACCGTGCAGGTGATGGTCAAGGACTCCCAAAAATATCCCGACAGCCATGGCTGGGGTTTCGGGCGGTTCGTCAACGGCAAACCGGTCGATGTCGCGCAGCATGAGACCTGTCTCTCCTGCCACGTGGGCAACGTCAAGGACCACGATTTTGTGTTTACGCGCTACGCGCCCTGACGAATGACAAGGCCCTGCGGCCAGGTTTTACACTCGAATACAAATCCACGGAAGTCCCGACATATCAGGGATACGCGAGGCCGGGAGAATGGCCTCATTACCGGGCCGCCTTACCACCCGCAGCCCGAACTCCCGCCTGAAAGGAAAAGATGATGACGCTGCTGGTCATTGCCTATCTCGGAGGGGTGCTGACGATTCTCAGCCCCTGTATCCTACCCATCCTGCCCTTCGTTTTTGCGCGGGCGGGACAACCGTTCCTGCGCAGCACACTCCCCCTGCTCGTCGGCATGGCGGCAACCTTTTCCGCGGTCGCGACGCTCGCCGCATTTGGCGGCAGCTGGGCCATCAATGCCAATGAATATGGTCGGCTTGCCGCTCTCGCGCTGCTCGCCGTCTTCGGCGTGGGGCTGATCTCGCCGCGCGCTGCCAGCGTCATCAGCCGCCCGGTCGTCGAACTCGGCAACCGCCTTGCCAATGCCGCCGGGAAGCCGGGGGCTGTTCCAACGGTCGTGGGTTCCCTGATGCTCGGCATCGCCACCGGCCTCTCATGGGCGCCCTGCGCCGGACCGATCCTTGGACTGGTGCTGACCGGTGCGGCCCTGAAGGGCGCCAATCTGGGGACCAGCCTGCTGCTTGCCGCTTATGCCACGGGTGCCGCGACCTCGCTTGCCGTGGCCCTCCTCGTTGGAAGCCGGGTATTTGCGGCCATGAAGCGGTCTCTCGGTTTCAGCGAGCGGATCCGGCAGGGGCTTGGCGCAGCGGTTCTTGCCGGGGTCGCCGTCATCGCGCTCGGGCTCGATACAGGCTTCCTGTCGCAACTTTCCTATGCGAGTACGGCATCCTTTGAACAGCAGGTCCTTGATCGGCTCCATACCGCCAAAGCCCCTGAGCAGAAGATAGCGACGGCGGGCGAAGCCGACGCCCCGGCGGCAGGCTCCAGCGCTGCGCCGTTCAGGTCGGAACTACCGGCTGAAGGCCGGGCCCCGTCCCTCGATGGCGCCGTCGAATGGCTGAACTCGCCACCGCTCACGCGTGAACAACTGCGTGACAAGGTCGTGCTCATCGACTTCTGGACCTATTCCTGCATCAATTGCATTCGCACCATTCCTTATGTGCGTGCCTGGGCGGAGAAATACGGGGATCAGGGGCTCGTCGTCATCGGCGTCCACGCGCCCGAATTCGCCTTCGAAAAGAAGATCGACAATGTCAGGCAGGCCTTAGCCGACTTCAAGATCGACTATCCGGTAGCAATCGACAATGATTACAAAATCTGGCGCGCCTTTGATAACAGCTATTGGCCGGCACATTACCTGATCGATGCCCGGGGTCAGATCCGCTACCACCATTTCGGCGAGGGCAACTACCGGGAGACCGAAGAGGCGATCCAGAATCTGCTGCGCGAGGCCGGCAGCAGCGCTTCCGCCAGCGACACCGTGAGCCCCGAGGCAAACGGCGCCGAAGCCGGCGCGGATATCAGGCACATGCTCTCGGGTGAAACCTATATAGGTTACAGGCAGGCGCAGGGCTTTGCGTCAAACGAGGCGATGCGCGCAGACACGCCCCGCGATTACTCCGTCCAGACACCGTCCCTGAATGAATGGGGACTTTCCGGAAAATGGACCGTTGGCGCGGAAGCGGCGACCCTTGATATGGCAAATGGCGGCATAACCTACCGCTTCAGCGCCCGTGACCTGCATCTGGTGCTTGGGCCTGATGGTGCCGGAAATCCGGTCCGTTTCCAGGTGAGCATCGACGGCCACCCGCCAGGCGCGGATCATGGAGCCGATACGGATGCCGATGGCAATGGCGTCGTCACTTCAACCCGCCTTTACCAGCTCGTCCGCCAGTCCGGCACCGTTGGAGCGCGAACCTTCGCCATTCGTTTTCTGGATCCCGGCGTGCAGGCCTATGCCTTCACCTTCGGCTGACCCCGATCTTCGTCCCACCCGCAGGAACACCAAAGGAGAAACACGATGTACCACCGTCTCATGCCAAAATTTGCGCTCGCCGTCGCGACCGCCCTTATCGCATTTGCCGCGCAGGCGGCAGAGGTCAAGAGTATCGTCATAGTCCACGGCGCGCTCGCCGATGGCTCGGCTTGGCGCAAGGCGACGGATATCCTCGAAAGCCGTGGGTTCAACGTCAAGATCGTGCAGGAGCCCATCACCTCCCTTGCCGATGACGTCGCGGCAACAAACCGCGTCCTTGATCTTCAGCAAGGCCCAAGCCTACTGGTCGGGCACAGCTACAGCGGAATGGTGATCTCGGAAGCCGGTAACCGACCGGATGTGGCAGGTCTCGTTTATGTCGCCGCCTTCCAGCCGGAGAAGGGAGAGAGCCTTCTCGACCTCGCCGGATCGAAACCACCGGCTGGCAAAGGCATCAAGCAGACGAAGGATAACGCATTCCTCTATCTCGATCCGGCCGCCTTTGCCCAAGATTTCGCAGCCGACCTGCCCCGTGAGGAAGCGGCCTTTATGGCAAAAAGCCAGGTCTTCGCTGCCAAGGTCGCCTTTGCCGCCAAGGCCGACGAACCAGCCTGGAAAACAAAGAAGAGCTGGTCGATCGTCGCAACGCAGGACCGGTCGATCAACCCCGATCTCGAACGTGACATGGCAAAGCGCGCCGGTAGTGCGGTGACCGAGATTGCGGCGAGCCACGCGGTCTTCGCCTCCCAGCCCGAAAAGGTCGCGAATGTCATTGAACAGGCCGCCCGCCAATCCGCGCAATAAACAGCGCCACTTTTGAGGTGCTGATATAGCCGCTCCCGGCACCGGGGGCGGCTGATTTGCGTTCAGAGGGCAGACCGAATGTATCAGTCTGTATCCAGAGCCGTCGCTGCTACAAAACCATTCACATTCGTGCCCCCTCGACACATCGAGGATACACGCACGGCGTTACCTGCCCATCATCCAACATGGACAGGAGAGACTACAATGAATTCCGAGATCAATTTCCATCGCCGCCGCTTCTTCGGCATTGCCGCAATGACGGTTGCCGCCGTCGAATTTGGTGCGGCAGCCCTGGCGCACGCCAAAGGCGAACCCGCTTCGACCCAACCCTCAGCGCCAAGCGGTGCAGCCACCTCCTTTGGTGCCCTGAATCAGGTCAAGGCGGGCGTCCTCAACGTCGGTTATGCCGAAGTTGGCCCCGCAGACGGCCCGGTCGCGCTGCTGCTGCACGGCTGGCCGTATGACATCTACAGCTATGTCGATGTCGCGCCCATCCTTGCGTCGGCAGGATATCGGGTGCTTGTCCCCTATCTGCGCGGATATGGCACGACGCGCTTTCTCTCGGACGAAACCGCGCGCAACGGGCAGCAGGCAGCGCTTGCGGTCGACATGATCGCCTTTCTCGACGCGCTCGGCGTCAAACAGGCCATAGTGGCTGGATACGACTGGGGCGCACGCACTGCCGACATCATGGCGGCACTCTGGCCAGAGCGTTGCACCGGGCTCGTATCGGTCAGCGGATACCTTATCGGCAGCCAGGAGATCAATAGGAAGCCGCTTCCGCCCAAGGCGGAACTCTCCTGGTGGTACCAGTTCTATTTCGCGACTGAACGCGGCCGTGCGGGCTATGCCGCCAACACCCGCGACTTCGTTCGCCTGATCTGGCAGACGGCATCTCCGACCTGGAAATTCAGCGACGAGACGTTTGATCGTTCTGCTCCCGCATTCGACAACCCCGACCATGTGGCGATCACTATCCACAATTACCGCTGGCGGCTGGCGCTGGCCGAAGGCGAAGCCAAATATGATGATTATGAGCGCCAGCTTGCAAAACTTCCAGTCATCACCGTTCCCACGATAACGCTGGAAGGTGACGCCAATGGCGCGCCGCATCCGGACCCTTCCGCCTATGCATCGAAGTTTTCCGGCAAGTACCAGCACCGCAATATCAGCGGCGGAATCGGCCATAACCTTGCGCAGGAAGCGCCGGAGGCATTTGCTAAGGCGGTTCTCGACGTCGCAAAGCTTTAGGCTTGCCGAAGCCCGCGAACCGTTGTCTTACTGCCTGTAACGCAGGGGACGCGGTAGCGGGCCACTCGAACCGTCCGAACGACGAAGGCACCCAATGGAACATATCGATCACATTCTTGTCGTTGACGACGACAGGGAAATCCGGGAACTGGTCTCCAGCTACCTGAAGAAGAACGGCCTGCGCACGAGCGTGGCGGCCGATGGACGGCAGATGAGAAGTTTTCTCGATGGTAACGCCGTCGATCTGATCGTGCTCGACGTGATGATGCCCGGTGATGACGGGCTGGTTCTCTGCCGAGAGTTGCGGGCAGGCAAGCACAAGGCCACGCCGGTGCTGATGCTCACCGCACGCGATGACGAGATGGATCGGATCATCGGGCTCGAAATGGGTGCCGACGACTATCTGTCGAAACCCTTCGCGGCCCGGGAGCTTCTTGCGCGGATCAAGGCCATCCTGCGCCGCACGCGGATGCTGCCTCCCAATCTGCAGATCAGCGAGGCCGGGCAGCTCCTGACCTTTGGTAACTGGCGCCTCGACACCGTGGGCCGCCACCTGCTCGACAGGGAGGGCACGACCGTTGCATTGAGCGGGGCTGAGTATCGGCTTCTCAGGGTCTTCATCGATCATCCCCAGCGCGTCCTCAACCGCGACCAGCTCTTGAACCTCACCCAGGGGCGCGATGCCGAGATCTTCGACCGGTCGATCGATCTTCTCGTGAGCCGCGTGCGCCAACGGCTGGGGGATGATGCGCGGGAACCCACCTACATCAAGACGGTGCGGGCGGAGGGTTATGTCTTTTCCGTACCGGTGGAGATTTCGGAGCCGAGGACATGAACGATCGGCACCTGCTTGCCGGCTGGTGGCCACGCTCGTTGCGGTCCAGGCTCTTTCTCATTCTGTTCGCCGGCCTCGCCATTGCCTATGGCCTGTCGTTCAGCATCCTTTTTGCCGAACGATACATGTCGGCCAAGGCGGTCATGCTCGGCACGCTGGAGCAAGACCTTGCGGTTTCGATTGCCATCGTCGACCGCCTGCCTGCGGGTGAGCGGGCCGACTGGGTCAATCGTCTCAGCCGCAGCAACTATCAACTCGTCCTCGGGCCCGGCCTTCCCGGCGTTTCCGACTTGTCCGGACGCGGCGCGGAAATCGCGCAGAGGATCGAGGAAGCCGTAGGACACAGGTTTCCCGTCAGGGTGGAGTCCATTCCCGGCGACGGCAAGAGGCTTCAGGCACATCTGACATTATCCGACGGTTCGCCCCTGACGATCGACGTGACACCGCGCGGCGTGATGCCCCTGGCGGAATGGCTGCCTTATGTCTTCGCTGCGCAAATGGTGGTTCTCCTGCTGTTGACCTGGCTTGCGGTGCGGCAAACGACCCGGCCCCTCAGCGCGCTTGCTGCGGCAGCGGAAGCGCTCGACCCGGGCGAGAAGGGTTTGCCGATGAGCGAGAACGGCCCAAGCGAAGTTGCCCATGCCGCCCGCGCCTTCAACGCCATGCGTGATCGCGTCGCGCAATATCTCGAAGAACGCGTCCAGATTCTGGCGGCGATCTCGCACGACCTGCAGACGCCCATCACCCGGATGCGGTTGCGGGCCGATATGGCAGACGATACGCCGGAAAAGGAAAAACTGGTCAGTGACCTGCGTGAAATCGAACGTCTGGTGCAGGACGGGATCGCTTACGCACGCAGCGCTCACGGCAACGGCGAGAAAACATCGCGTATCGACCTGGCTTCCTTCATCGACAGCATCGCCTACGACTATCAGGATACCGGAAAGGCCGTCACGGTCTCCGGCATCGTCCGCGGCACGGCGTCGACCAAACCGCATGCATTGCGCAGAATATTGACGAACTTCATAGATAACGCCCTCAAATTTGCCGGTGGCGCCGAAATCACGGTGGACCGGCGCGCTGAAGGCGCCGTGGTCATAACCGTGCTGGATCGCGGACCGGGTATCCCTGACCAGATGCTGCGAAATGCCATGCAACCCTTCTTCAGGATCGAAACATCGAGGAACCGCGACACAGGCGGAACGGGTCTCGGACTTGCGATTGCGCAGCAGCTCGCCGGAACGATCGGCGGCTCGGTGCGCCTCTATAACAGGCAGGGTGGCGGGCTCGCGGCCGAGGTGGCTTTTCCCTGAAGAAAGGGCGGCCAATGATCCTGTTGGCCGCTACGTTTCGATACAGTTTCGCAATTTCCAGAAACATGCCGAATACGCTGATCCGTCACAACGCTCCTATCACGAAACGCCGCAGCAACGGCAAATGAAAGGAGCCTCCCATGACCAAGATCGAGACTGTTCTTTATACCGGCAAGACCCACACGACGGGCGGCCGTGACGGATCGGCGCAAAGCGACGACGGTGCGCTCGGCATCAAGCTCTCCCCTCCGGGCAGCGGCAAGCCGGGCACGAATCCCGAACAGCTTTTTGCGGCCGGCTGGTCGGCATGTTTTATCGGCGCCATGACAAAGGCGGCGGCGAAACGCCAGCTCCGGCTTCCCGCCGACACCGCCGTCGATGCGGAAGTCGACCTCGGCACGACGGGCGGCGAGTTCTTCCTGCAGGCTCGCCTGTCGGTAAGCCTGCCCGGGATCGATCGTCCCGTAGCACGGGCCATCATCGAGGATGCTCACCAGATCTGCCCCTATTCGAAGGCCACCAGGGGGAACATCGATGTTACGCTCAAGCTCGCTTAAGCCTGTTGTTTCCGCCCGTGCGCTTGTCATCGCCATCGTGTTTGCGGCGATATTTGCAGCACCGTGCGTATATGATGCAACATCCGACGAGCCCTCGCCGCTTGCGGGACTTCTGGGCGCGGTCTCATCGATGTGACCCCAAGGGAACGGCTCGGCGCCCGCCGCAGCCGTTTTCGCTTTTCCACTTCTTCCTGCCATCCCTCTGATCAAATGACGACCAGCCGGGATTGAAAAAGGATGGTTCGCCCGCCCGACAATTTTCGCAGATGTCACGAACGAAATGCGTATCGCCCGCGAAGAAATCTTTGGTCCCGTCCTGTGTCTTCTCGCCTATGAGGACGAAGATGAGGCCGTCAAAATCGCCAATGATAGCGACTACGGATTGCAAGCCTATGTGCTTGGATCCGACCTCAGACGTGCCGAACGCATCGCCGAGAGGCTGATGGCCGGCCGCGTCGTCATCAACGGCGCACCGCATGATCCCCGCGCGCCCTTCGGCGGTTTCAAGCAGTCCGGTATCAGCAGGGAGATCGGTGCCTTCGGTCTCGACGGCATGCTCGAACCGCGTGCCGTTCTCACCCCGTAACGCGAGAAGTCCGCAGCGCCGGTCCCGGCGCACTCTCCGTTCTGCTTCAGGCCGACTTTGTATCCAGAAGTGTCAGCCGTGCGAAAACCGACGTTTCGTGACGCAACAGCAGGTCGAAAGAAACAGCCGGGATACAGTCAACATCCACCTGTTTCGGACGCGAAATGGTCGCGGAACACATCGATATGGAGAGAAATATGACCGACGTCCTTCACCCTGCAAAAGGCGGGCACGGCACCGCGATTGTCCTTGGGTCTGCAATGGCGGTATTGATGGCCTTCACCCCTGCCTTGGCGGTTGAGACTGTCAAACCACCCCAATCCGAAACCGCCTCTGCCGACGAAAGCATTCGGCCGTTCCAGGTTCATGTCGATCAGTCGCAGATTGACGACCTCAAGGCAAGGATCAGGAATGCGCGCTGGCCGGATAAGGAAACCGTTGGCGATATTTCCCAGGGCATCCAGCTGGCGCGGGTTCAGGATCTCGTCCGATACTGGGGCAGCGACTATGACTGGCGAAACGCCGAGAAGGAACTCAACGCCTTGCCGCAGTTCATCACCAGGATCGACGGCGTCGACATCCACTTCATTCATGTCCGCTCACGCCATCCCAACGCCTTGCCCGTCATCCTCACCCACGGCTGGCCGGGTTCAATCTTCGAGTTCACAAAAGTCATCGGCCCGTTGACGGACCCGACCGCTTATGGCGGCAAAGCCGAAGACGCGTTCGACGTGATCATCCCCTCCATCCCCGGCTATGGTTTTTCAGGCCATCCGACCGATCTGGGCTGGGGACCGGACCGTGTTGCTCGGGCCTGGGACACCCTTGTGAAGCGCCTCGGCTACACGCGATACGTTTCCCAGGGCGGCGATCATGGTTCGGTCATTTCCGATGCGCTCGCCCGGCAGGCGCCGAAGGGTCTGCTCGGCATCCATCTCAATATGCCGGCCACCGTTCCCAGCGCACTCATGAAAGGCATCAACAGCGGTGATCCGGCCCCTGCGCACCTGTCTGCGCCGGAACGAAATGCCTATGACTCGCTCAAAGAGTTTTTCGGCAGGAACGCTGCCTATGGCGCAATGATGGTCACTAGACCGCAGACGATCGGCTATTCCTTGTCGGATTCACCTGTCGGTCTTGCATCTTTCATCTACGAGAAATTCGCGCAATGGAGCGACAGCAATGGCGAGCCCGAAAGCGTGCTTTCCAGGGATGAAATGCTCAACGACATCACTCTCTACTGGTTGACCAACAGCGGCGCGTCCGGCGCGCGCTTCTATTGGGAAAACAACAACAACAACTTCAGCGCGGACGCACAGAAGACGAAGGACATACAGATCCCAGTCGGCATCACCGTCTTCCCGAAGGAAATCTACCAAGCGCCGGAGAGCTGGAGCAGGCAGGCCTATCCATCGCTGACCTATTATCATCAAGTCGATCATGGCGGACATTTCGCCGCCTGGGAGCAGCCCGGGATTTTCTCGAGCGAGCTTCGTGACGCCTTCAGAAAACTGCGCTGAGAGACATCATTCTGGAAGCGCGGTTTCCGACCGCGCTTCCTCACATCCTCGTCTTGCTGTCCGATTTAACGCTTGGGCATTTCTGCACCAAAAAAGCCGTCGCTCGACGCCAGTCGAGGAACGGCTTTTTCCATATCTGAGGCCAGGAGATTTCAGGCCGCAACCGGGACGCGTTCCGCCATCCACTGATCCAGCGCAGATCGCAACATTGATCCCGGCACAGCCTCCGAGGAGGCGATCCTCATCAGGTATTTTGCGGCGTCGACGGCTGTCGAGCAGCTGATCGGCAGGCGGTTCTCTTCGCAGAACTCATTCAAAACCCTGCGGATCGACAGAAGCGACACTGCGTTGGTCATCTCGGATCTCCATCATGCACACGATATTGCGCCACTTGATGGAGAAGCGTTGTGTCGAGAGTTTTCCACCGAAACCGAAAAAGGTACCTCGATGTAGCCTCTCTAATTGCTGATACAATAAGCTACGGTCGAGGACGGCAATCGCATCGATCAATCCTGAAAATTCGTTTCGTTATTCGAAGGATCCGGCTTCGCATCGACGTGATTTTCCGCCTCGGCCTGCTGCGACAGAGGAAGCTCAAGCTGAATATTCTCCATCTCGGGCAGGCTTGCGATGCCGTCGCGAAGGGCAGCGTTTTCATAAGATGGCTTGAAAGGCATCGAAATCTCCTGCTTGCAAGATAGTGGCCGCCAACCTCTTCTCCAGCTAGCGGCCGCTTACACGATCAGCCCTTCACGAAGGCCAGCAGATCGGGATTGATGATGTCGGCATGGGTTGTCAGCATGCCATGCGGATAACCCTTGTAAACCTTCAGCGTGCCGTTTTTCAGAATCTTGACTGACAATTCGGCAGAATCTGCGATCGGCACGACCTGGTCGTCATCGCCGTGGAGAACGAGCGTCGGCACCGTGATGGCCTTCAGGTCTTCCGTCTGATCGGTTTCCGAAAAGGCCTTCACGCCGTCGTAATGGGCCTTGGCGCTGCCCATCATGCCCTGACGCCACCAGTTCTGGATGACACCGGGATAGATTTTGGCGTCCGGACGGTTGAAACCGTAGAACGGCCCGGTCGGCACGTCGAGGAAGAACTGGGCGCGGTTTTCGGCCACACCCTTGCGGAAGCTGTCGAAGACTTCGATCGGCAGGCCACCGGGATTGGAGGGTGTCTTCAGCTTCAACGGCGGAACCGCGGAGACGAGGACGGCCTTGGCCACCCGGCCCTGCGGTTCGCCGAATTTGGCGACGTAACGTGCGACTTCACCGCCGCCCGTCGAGTGACCGATATGAACAGCGTTCCTGAGATCGAGATGTTCGGCAACGGCGGATGCATCGGCGGCATAATGATCCATGTCGTGGCCGTCGCTCACCTGCTGGGAACGTCCGTGACCGCGACGATCATGCGCCACGACGCGGTAGCCGTTCTGAACGAAGAACAGCATCTGCGCATCCCAGTCGTCGGAGGATAGCGGCCAGCCGTGATGGAAGACGATCGGCTGGGCATCCTTCGAACCCCAGTCCTTGAAATAGATATCGACGCCGTCCTTGGTCTTTACGAATGATTCGGTCATTGGAAATGCTCCTTCATTGCGGGTTGGGATGGATTTTGAAAATGCGAGCGTCGGCATGGCCATTGCAGTGGAAAACGCGGCGCCGGCCAGCAGGACATGTCGTCTGGAAATTGCGAGCTCGATGGGATTGTCGGTCATTTCGTTTTCCTGCCGGCTTCAGCGCGCGCGTCGGGTGGTTTCGAATAGGAACCAGGTGCGGCGCTCCGTCTCGTCGATCCAGTTTTCAATCAGGCTGGTCGTGGCGTGGTCATTGAGATCGGAGGTCAGGCTGTGCGTTTGCCGCAGGATGGCGGTCAGTTGCTTGTTGTCCTCGCGCAGTTCGGCCAGCATATCCTCCGGCGTGACGAAGTCGGCGTCATTATCAAGAAGGCGCTGGAGGCGTCCGATCTGACCGATTGAGCGGATGGTTGTACCGCCGATCTTGCGCGCCCTTTCGGCAATGTCGTCGGTCATCGCAAAGATTTGGGCACCCTGCTCGTCCAGCAGCGTGTGATAGTCCCGGAAATGCGGGCCGGAAACATGCCAGTGGAAGTTCTTGGTCTTGATGTAGAGCGTGAAGACATCCGCTAGAAGCGCGGTCAGCGCAGCGGCGATGTCGCGGCTCGCTTCGGCTCCGAGATCGGTCGGGGTTGCGAGTGGAAGCTTGCGGTTCTTGGTAGCTGTGGTCGTGTCCATCATCGTTCTCCTTTTGCAATCGACCGCCCGTTGTTGAGCGCCCCTGTTGCGGCTGTATGATCGACACGGAGAATAGGGAGAAGAATGGGTCCGGAGAAATCGGCTGCTGGTACAGTCCACCCGATACCTAAGTGTAGTTTCGGTCAGGTGGTCCCCGAGATAGGGTTTGCCAATCGCCCCGCCCCAAGGCGATTGGCTCGCAGAAGCCAGAAGCCTCCGGTGTCCCCTCCCCGGAGGCGCGGATCTCCCCTCCCGATCCGCCAAGGCCGCCCCTGTCACAGGAGGCGGCCTTTTTCATTTTGCCCTCGGCTGTTGAGGCAACCTATGCCTGAGTATGATGTTTACGCTTGCGCAGTTGCGTTAGCGTCATCGGGCACGGCAACAGTCAATCAGCGAAACCGAAGGGAATCCGACATGGCAGAAGAACGGCCTGAAGGCATTGAAAAATACGATCACCCCGCCGGCGGCTGGGATGCGTTGAAGGCCGTCGCGAAGACCCTCGCCCACCAGCAGATCATCGCGCAAGGCACCAAGACGCTGCTCAAGGCCAATCAGCCCGAGGGTTTTGACTGTCCCGGCTGCGCCTGGCCAGACCCCAAACACACCTCATCCTTCGAATTCTGTGAGAACGGCGCCAAGGCCATCACCTGGGAATCGACCGCAAAACGATCCGGCCCGGAGTTCTTCGCGCAACATACGGTTTCCGAATTGTGGCAATGGACGGATCACAAGCTTGAGGATGCCGGTCGGCTGACCCTTCCTCTGCATTACAATGCCGCGAGCGATCGCTATGAGCCCATAGCCTGGGACGACGCCTTCCTTCTGATCGCGCAGGAACTCAACAGGCTAGATGACCCCAACAAGGCGGAATTCTACACTTCTGGCCGGGCGTCCAACGAGGCTGCGTTTCTCTATCAGCTTTTCGTGCGCGCCTATGGGACGAATAATTTTCCTGACTGTTCTAACATGTGCCACGAGGCCACCAGCGTCGGCCTTCCGAAGTCCATCGGCGTTGGCAAAGGCACGGTGACGCTCGAGGATTTCGATCATGCCGATGCGATCTTCAGTTTTGGCCATAATCCGGGCACCAATCATCCACGCATGATGACAACGCTACATAATGCCGCAAAACGCGGCGTACCGATCGTCGTCTTTAACCCTTTGAAAGAACGGGCGCTGGAACGTTTCGCGGCGCCGCAGGACCCGATCGAAATGGCGACGCTTTCCTCAACGCCGATCGCCTCCGCCTATCACCAGCTGCGCACCGGCGGCGATCTTGCAGCCCTTAAGGGTATCATGAAGGCCGTATTAGACCTCGATGCAGAGAGCCTTCAGGCCGGCCAGACTGGCGTACTGGACCGCGATTTCATTGAACAGCATACCACGGGCCTGGACGCACTGCGCGCCGACATTGATGCAACCTCATGGGATACGATCTGCTCCGTCAGCGGGCTGACGAAGGAGGCGATAGAGAGCGTCGCAAGGATTTATGTCAACGCCTCGAATGTCATCATCTGTTACGGCATGGGCATCACGCAGCACGCCAAGGGGACGAGCAATGTGCAGCAAATTGCCAATCTCCTGCTGCTGCGCGGCAATATGGGCCGCCCGGGCGCGGGGATAGCGCCCATTCGTGGCCACTCCAATGTCCAGGGAGATCGCACCGTCGGCATCACCGAAATCCCGAACAAGGCGCTGTTGGAAGGAATGGAACGGGCTTTCGGATTCCGGCCCCCTGAAGAAAAGGGACACAATGCGATTGAGGCCGTGGAGGCAATCATCGCCGGAAAATCCCGGGCCCTCATCTGCCTTGGTGGAAACCTCGCTGTCGCCATGTCGGATACTGGCGCGACCTTCGAGGGCATGCGCAAACTCGATCTTGCTGTCCACATCGCGACAAAGCTGAACCGCTCCCACCTTTTGACCGCACGGACATCGTTGATCCTGCCCTGTTTTGGTCGCACCGATCTGGATACGCAGGCCGCTGGCCCGCAGGCGGTGACAGTGGAAGACTCCATGTCGATGGTGCATGCGTCGCGCGGTTTCCTTAAGCCCCCGAGCGAATTGGTGCGGTCTGAACCAGCCATCATCGCCGGTATCGCCAAGGCGACCCTCGGAAACCGCCATGGCATCGACTGGGACTGGCTGATTGCCGATTACGACCGCATCCGCGACAAGATTGAAGAGGTTTTTCCGGACTTCAGGGATTTCAACAGCCGTGTCCGCGTCAAAGGTGGCTTCCGCCTCGATGTCGCCGCCTCCTTCCGTCGATGGAATACGGAGAGCGGCAAGGCCAATTTCCTTGTGGCCACCGGGCTGGAAGAGGATCCACTCATCTCCAATCCGGAAGCCCTGGTTCTGACCACCATCCGCAGCCATGATCAGTACAATACGACGATCTATGGCATGGACGATCGTTACCGCGGCGTCTTTGGCCGAAGAGACATCATCTTCATGAACAGGCAAGACCTCGCCGCACGCGGCCTGAAAGATGGCGACCGCATCGATATCAGCGGCATCGGCAAAGAAAGTGAGGAACGCCACCTCGTGAAGGGTTTCACGGTTGTGGAATATAACATACCGAAGGGTTCCGCCGCTGGTTACTACCCCGAGATGAATGCGGTGGTGGCGCTCGGCCATTACGACCGCCTTTCGGGAACGCCCTCGTACAAGGGCGTGCCCATTACCGTCAGCTCGGCAAGTGTCTGACGGTAATGTGGGGGAGCAGCAGAATGAGCGGTGCGCGCTCCCCGTCGCCCTTGGAAGACAGGAAACGAAACGCAGGACTCGCCTTGCTTCATGTCCCGTTTGCGCTACCCTCTCCAGCGGGGAATAGTTCTCAACGAGGGACCGAGGCATGTGCAATCATTGCGTGATCGAAAATGTGAAACAGAACATGCTTTCGCGACGCCTGCTCTTCAAGGGCGCGGCGGCCGGTGTCGCGGCGGTGGCGGCGGGCAGCGTTGCTGCCCCGGCGCTCGCCCAGGCACCGACGCGGGTCGTCGATCTGACCCACACATATGATTCGGAATTTCCAACATTTGACGGAAAACCGGGCATCGCTTTCGAGTGGGCCGCCGATATTGCCAAGGACGGATACCAGCTCCACAAACTCACCATCTATGAGCACACCGGCACGCACATCGATGCCCCGTTTCACTTCAGCGCGGACGGCGCGAGTGTCGACCAGTTGGAGCCACAAAAGCTCGTAGCGCCGCTGGCGATCATCGACATTACCGACCGCGCGAAAGAGGATGCCAACGCCACGATCGAGGCCGAGGATATAGAGCGCTGGATATCCGCCAACGGTGACATTCCCGTAGGCGCGGTCGTCGCTCTGCGCTCCGGGTGGGCGACCAAGGTGAAAAGCCCCGCCTTCAGAACCGACGATGCCGGAAAATTTGCGTTCCCCGGTTTCGGAAAATCGGCAACCGATCTTCTGTTGAAGCACGAGGCGGTTGCGATCGGTGTCGACACCCTCTCGCTTGATCCAGGCAACTCAGCGGATTTCGCCGTTCACAATTCCTGGCTGCCTGCCGGGCGCTACGGTATAGAGGGCCTGAATAATCTCGAGGCCCTGCCGGTCAAGGGCGCGACCATCATCGTCGGCGCACCAAAGCATCGTGGCGGAACGGGTGGACCGGCGCGCATTCTCGCCCTGGTCTGAAACCTGCGCATTCGGCAACACCACCTCCCCGGCACCAGCGCATGAACTGCGACTGAATAGTCTCTTCAGCTTCCATTCCGATGGGACCGTCTAAAACAAAGACGTTCAACCGCGGTTCCATCCGCCTGAGGAGACAGTCATGATCCGTACGTCTTTTGTTGCAATCGCACTTTCCGCTCTCGTTGGCATTACCGCCACGTCTCCCGTCATGGCCAACGATGTGCGCATCGAACAATACGGCTGGTCCAACTCGGCGGGCGGCGCGCAGGAAGGTTATGGCAACCGCATCCGCACCTATCAGAATGGCGGCTACAACAGAATTACCGGCCATCAATACGGTCGTCACAATCTTTCCGCCGTCGGGCAGGAAGGCCATGACAACTACGGCTCCACCTATCAGACGGGTAACCGCAACGTGGCTGGTATCGGCCAGTTCGGTTCCAATCACACCACCATCCTGACGCAGGACGGCAATGGAAATATCGCGGCGGGTGTGCAGGTAGGCCGTGGCTGCAGCGCCAATGTGGCCCAGGGCGGCAATGACAATGTGGCTGCTTTTGTGCAGGCGTGCCCGTAACGGCAGCCGCAGCGACGTCAAAATGGTCGAGATCAAAACACCCGCTCATCAGGGAGACTACCATGCCCCATCGCGTCAGACGTACACGCCCGCTGGCAGCATTCATTGCGCTCACAATGCTCCCCGTCGGCGCCCTTGCGGCAATCTCGACAGCAAAGGAGCCCGCAGCCGATAAAGTCTGCGCCATCAAGGCGACGCCGCAGGCGGGCATGGTGAAGCTGCAGGCTTTCGCCAACGCAGACCACAAGGAAACAGGCACCTACACGTTCCGCATTGAAAAATCAGGCGGCGGCGGCAGTTCCCTCATCAGTCAAGGCGGTGATTTCAGCGCCGCGGCCGGAGGCTCGCAGTTGTTGAGTTCAGTGATGCTCGATGCCGCGGGATCGCGTTACAAAGCGGTGCTGGATCTTACAATCGATGGCAAGACCTTCACGTGCACCAGCACGGGCGGCGGCTATTAGTCAGCCACCGCCAAAATATGACCAGAAAAGGACGCCGGCTTCGGCGTCCTTTTCGTGTTGTCGCCACCGAGCGCTGAACGACATCTGAACGGCCGGTTCCAGTCGGGTTCAGTTAGACAATGCAATAGTCGGACCATCGACAAGCCGCTCACAGATGGAGATAACAATGGCTCGCAACATGTTGAAAATCATGGCCGTTACCCTGCTTGCCGGCGGCCTCGCGCCGGCCCTGCTTTCCACGCCCGCCCATGCCGGCGGCAGCATCTCCTTCGACCTTGCACCAACCGATGGCCCGAACGGCGACCTCCTCTCGACAGGAATCCGGGCCTACTCCCTCTATCGAAACTTCAAGAACGCGGACATCAAACAGCTCGGTCGTGGCAATGCAGCGGGCATCGCCCAGAATGGTGGTGGCAACCTTGGTTTTATCCGTCAACGCGGAAATGGCCATTCGGCAACGCTGCAGCAGAACGGCAACAACAATGCCTATGGCATCTTTCAATATGGCCGGAATACCGACACCAATGTGGTTCAGGATGGCGACAACGGCAGCGGCCTCACCTTCAGCTATGGCTGGTAAAGAATGGAATTACCGGGCTTGAGCTGATATCGCCCGCCGCTTCCGGCGCGGCGTCAGCTCAGCCTGGCAAGGAACCTTGCTGCTTTCGCCCTGAGATCATGGCGCACATCCTCGCTCATGCGGGCCCACGTGGCATAGGGCTGCGCGAGACGATGGTTCGATTTCAGCTTGTCTCGGTTGCGAGCGAGAAAATCCCAATAAAGCGCATTGAACGGACAGGCATTCTCCCCCAGACGCTCTTTTGGATCGTAGCGGCAGGTGCTGCAATAGTCAGACATGCGATTGATGTAGTTTCCGCTGGCAGCATAGGGTTTCGTGCCCAGAAACCCGCCATCGGCGAACTGGCTCATGCCGACCACATTAGGCAGTTCGACCCATTCATAGGCATCTGCGTAAACCTCCAGATACCATTGATGAACGGCCTTCGGATCAATGCCGGCCAGCAGCGCAAAATTGCCCGTGATCATCAGGCGCTGAATATGATGCGCATAAGCATTTTCCATGGTTTCCCTGATCACGGTCGCCATGCAGTTCATGTGCGTCTTGCCCGTCCAGTAAAATCCCGGCAGCGGCCTGTCGTTGCCAAAGAAATTCCTTTCGACATAGTCCGGTCCTGCAAACCAGTAAATGCCGCGCATATATTCCCGCCAGCCGATGATCTGGCGGATGAAACCTTCGACGGCGTTTAGCGGCGCTGCGCCCTCATGATAGGCGCACTCGGCAGCCTTGCAGACGTCTAAGGCGTCGAGCAGGCCAGAATTGATGTAGAACGACAGGAGAGAGTGATTGAGATAGGGATCGTCCTGCAGCATGGCGTCCTGTGTCGCGCCGAAGTTCGGAAGAAAATCCTCGATAAAGGACGTCATGACGCGCTCCGCATCCTTGCGCGTCACGGCGAAACGGAAATTTTTCAACGTGCCGAAATTCTTCGAAAACAGGGCATCGACTGTTCCAAGTACCTCATTGGTGATCTCATCCGGCTCTACGACCAGATGTTTGGGCCTCAGTAGGTCTGGCTTTGCCGGATTGCGGTTCTCCGCGTCGAAATTCCAGCGCCCGCCGACAGGCTCGTCACCCTGCATCAACAGTCCTGTCTTTCGCCGCATCTCGCGGTAGAAATACTCCATCGTCAGGCTCTTTCGCCCTTCGGCCCAGTCTCGAAACTCGTCCTGCGTTGCGAGAAACCGCGTATCCGGCCTGATTTCGACCGGCACGCCGACGGCACCCTCTAAACTCTCGATTTCAAACTTGACGCGCCATTCGCCGGCCTCGGTCACGCAAATTGCCAATGGATCGATGGCGGTTACCGCTCGTTTGACTTCGCCGGTAAAGGAGCCCGCATTGTCTTCATCATCGATAGTCGTGTAGCGCACCCGATAGCCTGCTTCGCGCAATTCTTCGGCAAAGTGCCGCATCGCCGAGAAGATGAATGCAATCTTCTTCTTGTGGTGACCAACATAGGTCGCCTCTGCCATCACCTCACAAAGCAGTAGCGTATCTTGCTCTTTGTCAACGCCATCAAGCGAGGAAATCGAAGGCGACAATTGATCCCCGAGGATCAAGATGAGACGGGACACGCGCGACTTCCTTAAAACGGACGACCTTAAGGCCACCCTGCAACTGATCACGAAGTGGATGCCCACTCTCTGTTCAACACCGCATAGATGAACTCGTCACCCCATAAACCGTCGGACCGATCGTTCTCGATGAGATGCGCTTCCTTGCGCATGCCCAAACGCTCGACGACACCGATCGATCCATGATTCAAAGCATCAAGTCGTGCAAAAATGCGGTGGTACCCGAGCGTCTCGAAGCCGAGCGTGATCATCGCTCTCACAGCTTCCGTGGCATAGCCTTGTCCGGAAAATGCCGGGTTGAAGATATAGCCGATTTCGGCCTGCAGCGCGCTCACGCTGGCAATCTTCAGAAGAACTTCACCAACGAGTGGGGAATCCGCATCGCGCACAACAGCAAGTCGCAGCGTGTCTCCGTCCTTCTCGAAAGCAGTCGAAAGAGTCTTTGAAAACTGCGCTTCCAAAGCTTCGGCCGATGGCGGCGAAGAATAGAGGAATCGATAGACGTCGCTGCGCTTATGATACTCGGCATAGGCATCGAAATCCGCAAACTGGAAAGGGCGGAGGGTCAGCCGCCCGGTCTGGATGGGGAGAGAGGTTTCAGGAAACATTCATCGGGCCTTTTTAGCAATCCCGGACATCTGGTAGCGAGACTTGTGATCCGCAAGTCGTCAAACCTCGATTGGAAAGGAAAATCCGGCCTTTACACGATCCATGACGACCATGGTCTTGAAGCCCTTGATATCGTGGTTCTCATAAAAAAACCGGCGGGTGAAAGCCTCGTAGTCCTCCATGTCCCTGGCGGTGATGACCAGAATGAAATCAGCGTCGCCCGTGACGTAATAACCGATCATGACTTCGCGGGTCGCGCGGATAGCCGCCTTGAAGCGATCGACGATATCGGCGCGCTCGCGCTCAAGTGAAACGAGCACGATCATGGTAATGCCTCGGCCCACCGCCTTCGGCGAGACGATGGCGACATCTGCTTCGATCACCCCCTCTTCACGCAGGCGTTTGAGGCGCCGCTGGCACGCAGTTGGCGAGAGGTTGACGGTCTTTGCCAACTCCTCCGAGGTCAGACGGTTGTTCTTCTGAACGGCTTCGAGCAACGCCCGGTCGGCTCTATCGATATCGGTCATGCACAATTCCTGCGTGTTCACCCCATAAAGAGCATTATTCCTGCACCAAGGCATACAGAAACGCTGCCGATCAATGATGCCTTGCCGGTAAGCTTCCCGCAACGGAAAAGGAGCCTACCCATGAAAGCCATCGCCGGCGTTGCGCTTAAAAGCCTGAAAAGGCCAGACCTCGTTGAGCATCGCGCGTTGCTGGATGGGCAATGGATAGAACGGCGGGAAACGCTTCTCGTCACCGATCCGGCAAATGGCGAGCCTCTGCTCGATGTTTGCGCCTGCACCGAAGATGACGTCGAGGTTGCCGTGGAAGCAGCTGGCAGGGCGTTTGCGACGTGGCGGGACATGCTGCCGGGCGAACGCGGTGACATTCTGCGGGCATGGGGCCGGCTGATGCGCGCCAACGCCGGCGATCTAGCGGTAATCATCACTGCCGAGCAGGGAAAGCCGCACTCAGAATCGCTCGGCGAAATTTCCTACGCCGCCGCCTTTCTCGACTGGTTTGCGAGCGAAGGTGAAAGATCCTACGGCGAAACAATTCCGAGCCACCTCAAAGGCGGTAATCTTTCCGTGCGGATGCAGCCGATCGGCGTGACGGTGGCCATTACCCCCTGGAACTTCCCCTCGGCCATGATCGCTCGCAAGGCGGGTGCCGCCCTTGCTGCCGGCTGCACGATGATTGTCAAACCCGCGCCGGAAACCCCGCTTTCGGCACTGGCCCTGGCGAAGCTCGCGCAGGAGGCGGGCATGCCGGCCGGCGTATTGCAGGTTTTGCCGGGAGAAGCCGCACCACTTGCGCGCCGCCTGCTGGAGCATACGGAGGTAAGGGCATTTTCCTTCACCGGCTCGACGGAGGTGGGACGGCTCCTCCTCACGCAATCGGCGGCGACTATCAAGAAAGCGTCGCTGGAACTTGGCGGCCACGCTCCCTTCATCGTCTTTACCGATGCGGACTTGCCCCAGACCGTGAAGGGCTGCCTCGCAGCCAAATTCGCCACATCGGGACAGGACTGCCTTGCGGCAAATCGCATCTATGTTCAACGCGGGCTTTATGACCGCTTCATTGAGCGGTTTGCCGACGCGACTTCCAGACTGACCGTTGGCCATGGTCTTGAGCCTGGCATCGACATCGGGCCAATGACACGACCGTCCGTCGCCGAAAAGTGCCGTCAGCAGATCGCGCAGGCGCTTTCTGCCGGCGCACGCCTCGTCTGCGGCGGTCAGGACAGCCCGCTCGGCGGCAATTTCGTCACTCCCACCGTGCTCGCCGATGTGACGGACGAGATGCTGATCGCGCGCGAGGAGACCTTCGGGCCGGTGGCCGCCATCCTGCCCTTTGATGATGAGCGGGAGGTCGTGAGACGCGCCAATGCGACGGAGATGGGCCTTGCTGCCTATCTTTACACCAACGATCTCGGCCGGGCGATGCGCCTGACCGACCAGCTGGAATACGGCATGGTTGCCGTCAACACACCGAAATTTACCGGCGCGCCGATCCCCTTCGGCGGCTGGAAACAATCCGGCCTTGGCCGCGAGGGCTCGCGTCACGGCCTCTTGGAATATCTCGAACCCAAATATGTCTGCTTCGGCAATCTGGCTGCCTGAAAGGAACCCGCCTATGACCATCGACATCAAAAATATCGCGGAAATGGATCGAAATGCGGTTTTGCATCCCTTCACGCAGCTGAAGGACTTCGCCAGCGGCAAGCTCGGGGAACCGACCATCGTTGAAACCGGTAAGGGCATCCGCATTCAGGACGCGCATGGCAAGCAGTTGATCGATGGCTTTGCCGGGCTTTATTGCGTCAATGTCGGCTACGGTCGCACCGAGGTGGCGGAAGCCATTTCCCGTCAGGCCTATCGGCTCGCCTACTATCACTCTTACGCCGCCCACACGACGGACGAACTGGCGATCCTTTCAGACCGGCTGGTGAAGATGGCTCCCGGCAAGATGAGCAAGGTGTTTTACGGCATGTCGGGCTCGGACGCCAACGAGACCCAGGCCAAACTCGTCTGGTATTACAACAACCTGCGCGGCAAACCGCACAAGAAGAAGATCATTTCCCGCGAGCGGGGATATCACGGCTGCAGCGTGGTTTCCGGCTCCATGACCGGCATGAGCTTTTATCATGACCACATGGACCTGCCGCGCGCTGGCGTGCTGCATACCGGCGTCCCCCACCATTACTGGGGCGCTGAAGCCGGTGAAACCGAACTGGAATTCTCAAAACGGCGCGCCGACGAACTGGAAGAGCTCATTCTGCGCGAAGGCCCCGACACGATCGGCGCTTTCATTGCCGAACCGGTGCTCGGTACGGGCGGCATCACGCCACCGCCGGAAGGCTACTGGCCGGCGATACAGGATGTTCTCAAAAAATATGATGTCCTGTTGATCGCCGACGAGGTCATCACCGGCTTTGGTCGCACGGGCTCCATGTTCGGTTGTCAGCATTACGGCATCGAACCCGATCTCATCACCGTCGCCAAGGGTCTCACCTCGGCCTATTTCCCGCTCTCAGGCGCCATCGTTGGAGAAAAAGTCTACAAGGTGATGGAGGACGGCGCTGACCGCGTCGGCGCCTTCTCCCACGGCTATACCTATTCCGGCCACCCGATAGGCGCGGCGGCCGCAAATGCCGTGCTCGACATTGTGGAAAAGGAAGATCTGCCCGGCAACGCGCGGGCCGTCGGCAATTATTTCCAGGAACAGTTGAAGGCGAAGTTCGCCCAACTTCCAATCGTCGGCGAGGTGCGTGGCGTGGGCCTGATGGGCGCCATCGAATTCGTGGCGGATCGGGAAAAGAAGACACGTTTTGCACCGGGTCTTGGGGTTGGCGCACGCGTTTCGAAGGCAGCCCGCAATGGCGGCCTTATTGCGCGTGGCATGCCGCATGGCGATATTCTGGGCTTTGCACCGCCGCTCGTTACAACGAAGGCAGAGGTGGACGAGATCATCGCCATCGCCGAATCCGCCGTTCGCAGCGTTATGGACGATTTGGTGAGGGCAGGAGAAAAAATCTGACGCAGCATCGGCGTTGAACAACCGCAACTGCTGCTCATTTCGACGGCAACTGCGCCTCTTTGCAGCGCAGTTGCCGTCTGCGCTGCATAAGGCTTCATCTTTTCGCCGAACCGTGCATAATGTCATGAAATCCGCTTCGTCTAAAACGAGACAATTTCATGCGCCGTCAAGCCATTCCGATGAACTCCGATCCGGTTTCCGCAACCAAACCGGTGGCGTGGCGCCCGTCGCTCACCAAGCAGAAGGGCGAAACGAAACATTCGGCACTGACCGAACGCATCATCGCCGATATCGACGCCGGCGTTCTGAAGCCGATGGACCGCATGCCGACCCACCGCGATCTGGCGCGTGAACTCGGACTGTCTGTCCAGACCGTCAGCCTGTCCTACAAGGAGGCTGAACGGCTGGGTTATCTCAGCGGCGAGATCGGCCGAGGCACCTTCGTGAAGACACGGGTGACGGACCGCGCGGGCCGCATGATGCTCGACCACAGCCCGACCGAGGTACTCGATCTCTCTATTATTCGCGGCGTCTATCTCGACGAGCATGAAAACGCCTCGCGCGCCATTTTGCGTGAGATGGCAGACGGGGACAATTCCGGCTTCATGCGCCCGTGCCGCCCCGTTGCGGGCCTCGAGAGCCACCGGGAAACCGCGCGCACATGGCTTGGCATGATGGGTGTTAGCGCAGGGGCGGAACGTATCCTCGTCACCAATGGCGCAGCTCACGGTATTTTCCTCGCTCTGAGCTGTATCATTCGCTCGAACGACGTGGTTCTCTGCGAAAGCCTGACGGACCATGGCATTATCGGCCTGTCGAACATCCTCGGCTTCAGCCTCAAGGGCCTGCCCACGGATGAGGAGGGCATATTGCCCGATGCGCTGGAGGCCGCTTGTGCAGCCGGAGGTGTGCGAGCGCTGGTGCTCATTCCGACCCTCAACAATCCCACCGGACATGTATCGGGCCCGGCGCGACGGCAGGCGATCGCCGCTATCGCTGAACGCTATGGCATCTTTGTCATTGAAGACGAAGTCTATCGGCCGATCATCGAGGATGATCTGCCATCCATCACTGAAATGCTGCCTGATCTCGGCTTTTTCGTCACCAGCTTCACCAAAGCGGTCCTGACGGGACTGCGCGTCGGCTATCTTGTCGTGCCGCCGGCCTACTCCATCCGCGCCGCGTCCATCCTGCGGGTGTCGAGTTGGAGCGGAACCTATCTCACGGCCGAAATAGCGACGCGCTGGGTCGAAAACGGCACTGCCTTGCGGCTGCGGGATGTGCAGCGCGCCGAGGCACGGGCGCGGCAGAAAATTGCCGTGGATATCTTAGGCCAGCATATCGCCTCGACCCACGCCCTTTCCTTCTGCGCTTGGCTGAAGGTTCCGACGCGCTGGACGGAGGACGGCCTGGTGCGTGCGCTGACCACCCAGAATGTCGCGGTTACCCCATCAGAACCATTTATTGCCGGGCCCGGCCATGGCGGCGGCATCCGCATCTGCCTCGGCGGCCGCCTCAATCATGCAACTCTTACCAGAGCTTTGACCACAGTGCGGCAGACCTTCGAACAACTGCCGCCCGTCTACGATATCGGCTCGATCGGCTGAGGTCGTCACCCGAAAATCATTGAATCATTACAATATAATAATTGACATGATTTTACTTCGCTCTCAACATGACAATCATGAAGAGCGAAAACCTGTCCATGTCGGTTTACAAGAACCCGCTGCCGGTCTCACTGGAAGCGATAGAACAGGCTGCGGAGCGGCTCGAGGGAAGAGTTGAGCGAACACCGTTGGTTCGCTCAGACAATCTTTCCGAACGCGTCGGTTATCCCGTTCACCTCAAGCTTGAAACCCTTCAGCTTATCGGCGCTTTCAAGCTGCGCGGTGCGATGAACGCCATACTCTCGCTTGACGATGAGGCACGCAGGCGTGGTCTCGTCACCGCCTCCACTGGCAATCATGGCCGGGCGGTCGCCTATGCGGCAGAGAAACTCGGTATTCCCGCCACGATCTGCATGTCGGCGCTGGTGCCGGCAAACAAGGTTGAGGCGATCCGCGCGCTCGGTGCGGAGGTCCGAATTGTCGGCAGGTCGCAGGATGACGCGCAGGAGGAGGTGGACCGCCTGACCAGAAGCGGCGGGCTCACCGCTATCCCCCCGTTCGATCATTACGACATCGTGGCTGGCCAGGGCACGATAGGCCTCGAGGTCGTTAAAGACATGCCCAACCTGGAAACAATTCTCATTCCTCTCTCGGGCGGCGGTCTCGCGGGCGGTATCGCCGTCGCGGTGAAAGCGCTGAAACCGGAGGCGCGGGTCATCGGCATTTCCATGGAGCGGGGTGCGGCCATGCATGCCTCGGTCAAAGCCGGCCGGCCCGTCTCGGTCCGAGAGGAAGAGACGCTGGCAGATTCGCTCGGCGGCGGGATCGGACTGGCAAACCGCGTGACATTTTCCCTTTGCCAGCAACTCCTCGATGAGATCGTGCTGCTCTCCGAAGATGAAATCGCAGACGGCATCCGTCATGCGGCACGCGAAGAGGGGCTGACAGTCGAAGGCGCTGGCGCCGTTGGTTTTGCCGCAATCCTCTCCGGCAAGGTCAAGATCAGCGGCCCAACCGCCATCATCGTATCGGGCGGAAACATCGACCCCGTGCTCCACAAGAGTATCGTCGACGGAGGCGTCGCATGAACCGTATTACCATTCTCACGGAAAAAGACCTGCGCGCCGTCGTGAAGCTCGACCTTTCCGCGGTTGACTGTGTCGAGCAGGGCTTCGCCGCCCTTGCAACGCAAGCTGTTGCCATGCCGCCCATCATGCGGCTCGATATTCCCGAATTTCGCGGCGAAGTGGATGTGAAGACTGCCTACGTGCCGGGCTTCGACGGTTTTGCCATCAAGGTCAGCCCCGGCTTCTTCGACAATCCGAAGCTTGGTCTGCCAAGCCTCAACGGTCTCATGATCCTCTTTAGCGCGAGGACGGGGCTGGTAGAGGCTCTGCTTCTCGACAATGGTTATCTCACCGATGTGCGCACCGCTGCGGCCGGCGCAGTCGCGGCGCGGCATCTGGCGCGAAAGGACGCGTCGGTCGCGACGATTTTCGGGGCAGGCATGCAGGCGCGTCTGCAGCTCGAAGCTTTGACGCTGGTGCGGTCGATCAAATCGGCCCGGATCTGGGCTCGCAACCATGACAAGGCTGAAAAGCTCGCAACCGATTTTACCAGAGAGCACGGCATCGACGTTTCCGCCGTGGCTGATCCAAAGGCAGCCGTGCGAAACGCTGACATCATCGTCACCACGACACCGGCCGAAAAGCCGATCCTGCTCGCAGACTGGCTGGAAGACGGCCAACATCTGACCGCGATGGGATCGGATGCCGAACACAAGAACGAGATCGATCCGTCCGTATTCGCCAAGGCGCTCTATATCGCGGACAGGCTTACGCAGACCCGCATTCTCGGCGAATTGCATCACGCGATTGCCGCCGGTCGCGTCGAACGGGATCAACCTTTCGCCGAGCTTGGGCACGTGATTGCCGGCAAGGCGCGGGGCCGTCTGTCGGCCAACGACATCACCTTTGTCGATCTGACCGGCACCGGCGTGCAGGACACAGCCATCGCCAATCTCGCCTTTGCCCGCGCCAAAGACGCGGACAGCGGCCAAATCATCGAGAACAGCGTAACAATGGGAGACGCAGCGTGAGCGTATCGCTGAACTTTACGCGCGAGGAATATGCCGCGCGCCTGTCTAAAACCCGCAAGGCCATGGAAAAGGCCGGTATTGACCTGCTTGTGGTCACTGATCCATCCAATATGCATTGGCTGACGGGTTATGACGGCTGGTCCTTCTACGTCCACCAATGTGTGCTGGTGCCGCCGGATGGTGAGCCCATCTGGTATGGCCGCAAGCAGGATGCGAATGGAGCCAAGCGCACGGCATACCTCGCCCACGACAATATCATCGGCTATCCTGACCACTATGTTCAATCGACCGAACGGCATCCGATGGACCTGTTGTCGCAGATCATCGAGGAACGGGGCTGGTCCGGCCTGACGGTCGGTGTCGAAATGGACAATTATTATTTCTCGGCAGCAGCCTTCGCATCGCTGAGCAAACATCTGCCAAACGCACGTTTCAAGGATGCCGCCGGCCTCGTGAACTGGCAGCGTGCTGTCAAAAGCCCGACCGAACTCGACTATATGCGCAAGGCCGGCGAGATCGTGGAACTGATGCACAAGCGTATCGTCGACGTCGTTGAACCGGGCATGCGCAAGTGCGATCTCGTGGCTGAAATATACGATGCCGGCATTCGTGGCACCGCCGAATTCGGCGGCGATTATCCCGCCATCGTGCCGCTTCTTCCTTCCGGTGCCGACGCCTCCGCGCCGCACCTGACGTGGGACGACAAACCGATGCGCTCGGGCGAAGGCACTTTCTTCGAAATCGCCGGTGCTTACAGGCGATATCATTGCCCGTTGTCACGCACCGTCTTTCTCGGCAAGCCGACACAGGCATTCCTCGATGCGGAAAAAGCAACGCTCGAAGGCATGGAGGCCGGTCTTTCCGCAGCCAAGCCCGGCAATACCTGCGAAGACATCGCCAATGCCTTTTTTGCCGTGTTGAAAAAATACGGGATCATCAAGGACAACCGCACCGGCTATCCGATCGGGCTTTCTTATCCGCCTGATTGGGGCGAGCGCACCATGAGCCTTCGCCCCGGCGACCGCACGGAGCTGAAACCAGGCATGACGTTCCATTTCATGACCGGCCTGTGGCTGGAAGACATGGGGCTCGAGATCACCGAAAGCATCGCCATCACCGACACCGGTGTCGAGTGCCTTTCCAATGTGCCGCGGCAACTCTTCGTGAAAGGCTGAGGATGATGTTGAAGACCGCGCTTCGCCCCTCCCCGATCACGCCTTCCGTCGATTTCGACGGCAATGGCGTGCAACACGGTCATTTGCGGCTGCCCTACAGCCGCGATGACAGTGCCTGGGGTTCGGTGATGATCCCGATCTGCGTTATCGCCAATGGTGAGGGGCCGACCGCCCTTTTGACCGGTGCCAATCACGGCGATGAATATGAAGGGCCGGCCGCGCTTTTCGAACTCGCCCAGACACTCGATCCAGCCGAGGTGAAAGGCCGCATCATCATCGTCCCAGCGCTCAACTACCCGGCCTTTCGAGCCGGGACGCGCACCTCGCCCATCGACCGGGGAAACCTCAACCGCAGCTTTCCCGGCCGCCCTGATGGGACGGTGACTGAGAAGATCGCCGACTACGTCACCCGTCATTTGATACCGCTCGCGGATATCGTTCTCGATTTCCATTCCGGCGGCAGGACGCTTGATTTCCTGCCCTATGCAGCGGCTCACGAGTTGCCCGACAAAACTCAGGAAAGCCGTTGCTTTGATGCGGTAGCCGCTTTTGCCGCCCCTTACTCGATGAAGATGCTGGAAATCGACGCCGTCGGCATGCTGGACACGACCGTCGAGGAAATGGGCAAGGTCTTTGTCACCACCGAACTCGGCGGGGCCGGCACGGCAAGCGCGAAATCGATCGATATCGCCCGGAAAGGCATCGTCAATCTGCTGCGCCATGCGGGCATCCTCGCCGGAGCACTGGTGCCAGCGCCAAGCCGTTGGCTGGATATGCCCTCCAGCGATTGCTTCACTTTTGCTGAAGACGACGGCCTCGTTGTCTTCGTTCGCGATCTGGGAGACGCGGTCACGGCAGGTGAAACAATCGCGCGGGTCTATCCGATTGGCAAAACCGGCCTCGCACCTGTCGATTACCGCGCCTCCATCAGTGGCGTGCTCGCTGCACGCCACGTTCCCGGCCTTATCAAGGCCGGAGACTGCCTTTCCGTCATCGCCACGGTCACGGAGAATACCTAGCCAGAAGAAGCACCGTGAGATCCGAAAACGGACCACGCAACCCAACCAGAGGAGTAAGAACATGCGTATGACAAGACTTGCCGGCCTTTCCGCCCTCGCCCTTACCATCGGTGCGACGTCAGCCAGCGCGCTGACCGTCGAAGAAGTCAAAAGCCAGGGCTATATCCGGGCCGCCACGGCCAATGAGGTGCCCTATTCCTACATGCAGCCGGATGGCACCTCCGCCGGTATCGGCCCGGATGTGGCCAATGCGGTTCTGAAATCGATGGGCATCGAAGAGGTCAACTGGACAGTGACGCCCTTTGGCACGCTGATCCCCGGCCTTAAAGCCCGTCGCTTCGATTTTGCAGCCGCAGAACAGAACATCTCACCCGAGCGCTGCAAGCAGGTTGCCTTTACCGAACCGAATTCGTCCTATGGCGAAGGCCTGCTGGTGAAGAAGGGCAACCCGAAAAAGCTGACCACCTATGCCGACATCGCCAAGGACTCTTCGTTGAAGGTGGCCGTCGTGTCGGGCGCGAACAATGTCGACTTCCTGCGCGCCGTTGGCGTCAAGGAAGAACAGATCGTCTTCATCCCCGCCAATGCCGATGCCATCCCAACCGTCCAGAGCCGCGCCGACGCCTATGCGGCCACGGAGCTGACGGTTTCGGAACTCGCCAAGGGTCAGGCCAATGTCGAACAGGTCGAGCCTTTCACCGATCCGGTCGTGAAGGATGCGCCGGTGCGCAATTACGGCGGATTCGCTTTCCGCCCGGAAGACAAGGAGCTGCGTGACGCCTTCAACGCCGCCCTCGTCGAATTCCGCAAGACGGACGACTACAAGAAAATCCTCGCCAAATACGGCCTCTCCGAACAGAGTATCGCGGCAGCGGCCGAAAAGAAGGTCGCCGATCTCTGCGCCGGCAAATAATGCCAGCCGGCGTCCGGGCATAACCGGGCGCCGTTCCTCGGGAATTCGGGAAAACTCCATGGACATGACTGCCTATCTGCCGATGTTGTGGCAAGGCGCCGTCGTCACCATGACGATTACGGTGGCAGCCCTTGTCGTCGGCACGGTGCTCGCTTTTTTCTTCGGAATTCTGCGCGTCGAGGGCGGACCGATCCTGTCGGCAATCGCGCTCTGCTATACGGAGGTGTTCCGCGGCACCTCGCTGCTGGTGCAGCTCTTCTGGTTCTATTATGCCCTGCCGCTGGTCGGGTTGAGCTTCGATCCGATCACGACGGGGGTGCTGGTGCTTGCCGCCCACGCTGGCGGTTACGGAGCGGAAATCGTTCGCGGCGCGCTGTCTTCGGTCTCGGTGCAGCAGCTGGAAGCCGCACGCGCACTGAACTTCACGCGGATGCAGACACTGTTTCGCATTTCGCTGCCGCAGGCGGTCGTGGAAATGATGCCGGCTTTCGGAAATCTCGCCATTGAAACGCTGAAGCTTTCTTCGCTCGTCTCCCTAATCTCGATTGCCGACCTCACCTTCGCGGCGCAGTCGATCCGCAACCTGACGCTCGATAGCGCCAGCATCTATTCGGTCACGCTGCTTTGTTATTTCGCGATGTCGTTGATCCTGATGGTGGTCATTCGGGTGATCGAACGCTTCGTGCGCCGTGGCAACGTCTTCCCGCGCACGCGCCATTCGTAAGGATATCTTCTCATGATGTATGGTTACGAATGGGACACGACCACCTGGCTCACCTACACCACCTCGATCCTGCCCATCATTCTGATCGGGCTTACGGTGACGCTGAAAGCCGCCGCCGCCGGTTTTGCCATTGCGCTGGTTCTGGGGCTGGTCTTCGCCCTGCTGCGCCGCAGCCGGGTGAAGATGATCGCCTGGCCGACTGCGCTTGTGGTTGAATTCCTGCGCGATACGCCGCTTCTGGTGCAGCTGTTCTTTCTCTATTACGTGCTGCCGGATTTCGGCATTGTCCTCCCGGCGTTTCTCACAGGAGCGCTGGCGCTCGGCCTGCAATATGCCGCCTATACGTCCGAGGTCTATCGCGGCGGCATTGAGGCGGTGCATCACGGGCAATGGGAGGCAGCGACGGCGCTTAATCTCACACGCATGCAGACCTACAGGGATATCATCATCCCGCAGGCCATTCCGCGCATCGTTCCGGCCATGGGCAACTATCTGGTTGCCATGATCAAGGAGACGCCGGTGCTTTCAGTCGTGACGGTTCTTGAAATGATGGGGCTTGCCAACATGATCGGCGAGCGAACCTTCGAATATCTGGTACCGCTGACGCTTGTCGGCCTGATCTTCCTCCTTCTGACCATAATCTGCTCGGCAGGCCTCAGCCGCCTGCAAAGGGCGCTTCCAAAAGCAGGAATACCCTTGCGATGACCAATCACATCAATCAGCCACTGATCGAATTTTCCGACGTCACGAAACGCTTCGGCATTCTGACGGTGCTCGATCAGTTCAATTTCAACGTCGCGAAGGGCGAAAAAGTCACCCTCATAGGTCCCTCCGGCTCCGGCAAGTCAACGGTTCTGCGCATTCTCATGACGCTGGAACCATTCCAGGAGGGAAAGCTGACCCTTGCTGACCTGTCCTACCATGAGCCGGGAGGCAAAGGACCTTTCAAAGCCTCTGAAAAGCATCTTCGCCAGATCAGGAACCATGTCGGCATGGTTTTCCAGAGCTTCAATCTCTTCCCTCATATGACCGTGCTGCGCAACATCGTGGAAGCGCCGGTGCGGGTTCTCGGCATCAGCCGGGGAGAGGCCGAGGCGCGTGCGCTCGAACTGTTGAAGATGGTCGGACTTGCGGACAAGAAAGATCATTATCCCGTACAGCTTTCTGGTGGCCAACAGCAGCGTGTCGCCATTGCCCGCTCGCTTGCGATGCGCCCGCGTGTCCTGCTTTTTGACGAGCCCACTTCGGCGCTTGACCCGCAGCTGGTCGGCGAGGTGCTGTCCGTTATCCGCGACCTTGCCCATGAGCATGATCTGACCATGCTCCTCGTCACCCACGAAATGCGGTTCGCCCGCGAAGTCTCGGACCGCGTCTGTTTCTTCGACAAGGGCCGTATCTGTGAACAGGGAAAACCGGACGAAATCTTCGGCCAGCCTCGGGAAGAACGGACACGCGAGTTTCTTTCGTCCGTCCTGCGGTGAATGCAACAGGCGCCGTCGCCAGAAATTTCAATCCGGTCGGATGGAAAGAACCTTACCGTCGCGGCTCAACACCATTGACCTGCCTGCCTCTGGTGCTGTGAGACCGGCAGACGGCCTCAGCCACCAGGCACCAGGATACTCCCCTCGGATTTGCCGGGAATTGAGGTTGATCTCGGTGCCGGGCGGGAAGCGATCCATGCCGACGCTCTTCTCTTCCGACAGCTTGGCACTGCGAATTTCGTAAAGCTTGCGTCCTTCATCAAATGCTAACGTGACATCTTGAAGGGCAAAATCGTCGATGTGGACAACCTGCCCTTCCGGCGTATCAACAACCCACCTGTCTCGATCGACAAAACCGTCGATATAGACGTTGCCGGTGGATGAACGGACGGACGTGCCCTTTGGCAGGCGGATACCATCGACGACATTGCCATCGGCAAGAACACATCTGGTGAAAGCGGAAATGTCGCCATCTGGTTTGAGGTCGAACTCCACTGGCTGCGTTGCGTCACAGCGCCATGCGCTCTGGATGGCCACGCCATTACCGGTTACCCGCATGCTCTCCGGCGCAAAGCCAACGGTCTCGTAATTCTTATTGGTCTTGATCGCAATGTAGCGGGCAATATCGAGAGCATCGACATCGGCGATCCGCACCGGATGCGGAAACACGGCTTGGCTGAAGGCCTCCCTGTTATCCGCAATGGCAAGTTCCAGTTTTGTGCCTTTGGGCATATCGATCTGGCCAAGCCGTGCGGGCGCCGAAAGCTCCGGCCGATAGCTTGCCGCCCTCTCGTTTTCATAGGCATTCATCTGGAGGTAAAAATCGCCGATCTGCCACAGGGTGAAGAGGGCGACAGCGGTTACCAGCCCATAGGGCAGGACCATCGGGCGCTTCCAGCGTCCTGCCGCATATCGAACAAGAAGACTTAAGGTCCAGACGACCCAGCCGCATGTCGTGACGAGAAGGAAGGCGAGGAGAAGCAACGCTTCTACAGATGGGAGTGCGACAGGGATCATAAAAACCAGCGGCCTTTGGCGGATCGTCCTGATCCTGAAGAGACGTTGGAGCTTTAGCCCCAAGCGATCGTCTGTTCAACTCGCCTATGACGGCTGGGGCGGCAATCCGCCCATAGCGATGACTGTTTGGGCCGGGCGACCGCAGATGCGACCGCCCGGGCAGCATATTATCGCAAATCAGCCACCAAGGACGAAGCGGGAGAACGCCAGCGAATTGCGGGCATCCTCGTCCATTTTCGCGATGTCGGCGCCTTCACTGAGGTCACGCCAAACCTTGATATCCGAGCCAATGGTGCCTCCGGTCTTGACGAAAGGCTCCATGACGACCGCTCCGCTGTAATTGATCTCGCGGAGAGCCTGACCGATTTCATGCCAGGGCATCCTGCCTTTGCCGGGAACGCGGCGATTGCTTTCACCCGTGTGGAAATGGCCTAGCAACGGCCCAGCCGTCCGGATGGCCTCGCCAAAACTGTCTTCCTCGATGTTCATGTGGAACGTATCCAGCATGACCTTCACATTGTTCTTGCCGACATCCTTCACGAAGGTAACACCTTCGGCCGCAGTATTAAGAACATGGTTTTCGAACCTGTTCAAAACCTCAATGCACAGGTTGATACCGAGATCGTTGGCGAAATCGGCAATGCCGTTGATGCCTTCGACGCCGCGCGCATAGTCGCCTGCCTTGTCGACCGGCTGCGAATAATCGATAGGCCAATAGGAGTGCAATGCCCCGCCAATGGTGCGGATATCGAGCTTGGCGACATTGGAAAGGGTTCGTTCAAAGAATGCCTTGCCGGCAGCACGCACCGAAGCATCCTCTGACGAAAGGTTCTTCGTTTTCGACGGACCGATGCCGGCGGTGAGCATGATGCCGTTATCCCTGGCGCTCTGCCTGATGGTCGCGAGTTCGGCGTCGCTATATTCATTGATGTGGTGGGCGGCGACTTCGATGATATCGAAACCGAGCTTGGCGACCTTTTCGATATAGGGGCCAAACTTGGCGCTCCACTCATGTTCCCAGTAAGAATAATAGATGCCGTGTTTCATGGTGTCTCTTTCGCTTTTCTGTTTCGCTTGACTTTGAATGGGGAGGCGCCGTCATTCAGGCGGGCTCAGGACGCCGCACTTTTCCCCGGATTTCTGATGCGAATATCCGGCTCTGCGCTTGTGGACGTGATGAAGCGGCCATTGGGAAGATCGTTCTCCTCCACCTTGCGGTTGATCTCCTCCTCGCCGAGACCGAAACCAAGCCATCGGTCCCGCAGCCGCGCACGCAGATCGTCCTCATCGACATCGACGAAGACAGTGAGATCGAAGATCGGTTTCAGACGATCCCAAGGCGTTTCTCTGGCGAGGAGATAATTGCCCTCGCAGACGATGATATCGACGGATTGAGGGATCAGCCGGCCGCCGGCGCGGGCAATCTCGATGGCGCGATCAAAGACCGGCACGGCAACGACATCGTCCTCATTGGCTTTCAGACGCTCAAGCATATGGCGCAGGCCGTGAGCGTCAAAGGTATCGATAGCGCCCTTGAAGGCACGGCGGTTCATCGCCTCAAGCACGGCATCGTCATAGTGAAAACCATCCATCGGAAACAGCGCAGCGGACACACTGTTGCCCGCGTTCAGGGCATCGACCACACGTTCGGCGATGGTTGATTTTCCCGATCCGGGGGCGCCCGTAATGGCAATCATCACGCGCCGGCCATTCGAGCCGGCGAACCGTTTCAGCGCGAGGCCTGCAATTTCACCGGCATTATCGTCAATTTTACCCAAGGTGCCCCTCGCCTCGAAAAATGGTTATCGCCACCGGCTACTCGAAAATCCGGTACTGATTTGCCTTGTCGCGTAGAAAGGCCAGTCCCTTTGCGAGGGACTCTTCGGCGCTGGCCGCGACGGGCCGCCACGTCGAAATCGCGCCCGCCATCGCTTCCGGCATCGCGGCAAAGCCCTCAAGGGCAAGGACGCCACTGAACCTTATGGCCGCGAGCGCCGAAAACACCTCGTCCCAGGCAACGTTGCCGAAGCCCGGAGTGCCGCGATCACTTTCCGACATATGCATGTATTTCAGGTGATTGCGGGCGGCGATGATGCCATTGGCGATGCCCTTTTCCTCCATATTCATATGGAAGGTATCGAGATGGATGAAGACGTTGTCGGCACCGATCCGTTCCACCAGCGCCACCGCCTGTTCGGCGGAGTTGAGCAGATGGCTCTCGTAGCGATTGACGGTCTCGATGCCGAATTGCAGGCCGAGCGCTTTTGCGTGGGTGGCGGCCGCGGAGAGCGCCCTCGTCAGATTGTCATATTCGCCCTGCGTCGGCGGAAATCCGGTTCGCTCATTGGTGCCGCCATAGGTGACACCCGTCAGCGCCTTCGCCCCCATGGCGGCAGCCTTGTCGAGTGCGGCCTTGAGATGTTCGACGGCGGCTTGCGGACGGACGGACGCCCAGGCCGGCTCTGGAAGCACAAGCGAACAGACCGCGCTGAGATCATGCCGTTCCAGCAAGCTGCGCGTGTGTTCCGCATCGACGGAGGCAATATCGACAAGCGGGATTTCGATGAAATCCTGACCATAAGCAGCGGCACCGGCTATGGCGTGGGCGGCATTTTCGTGGTCCCATTTCAAAGACCACATCATTGCGTGAACACCGAGGCCTTTCACGTCATACCTTCTTTCTGAGAGATGCGAAGTAACTGGAAAACAGACCGCGCGCCGCCATGACGACGATCATCAGCACGCCCCACAGCGCGGTGGCCAGATGCTGGTTGGCGCCGAGAAGATTGAGGCCGGACGACAGGAGCTGCAGCACGATGAGCGCGACGAAAACGGGCAGCACCCGGCCGAAACCGCCGAACGGATTGATGCCGCCGAGAAAGGCCGCCAGCACCGTGATCAGCAGATAGGATTCTCCATGGCCGACACGGACGGAGTTGAAACGGGCAAGCATGATGATGCCGGCGACAGCACACATCAGACCCGAGAGCGTATAAACGAGCACCTGGATCTTGCGGGTGTTGAGGCCGGAATAACGCGCGGCCTCGATGTTCGAGCCGATCATCAACAGGCCGAAGCCGAGTTTGGTACGCGTTAACAACACATGCCAGAGGCCGACGCAGACGATAAAAATAAGAAGCGGGATCGGCAGGCCGAGAAGCGTACCGTGACCGAGTGGCGCCATATAGGCGGGGAACCCTGACACGTCGCCACCGCGGGTCAGAAATTCGCCGAGGCCGCGCAGAAAAATCATCATCGACAGCGTCACCAGAATGGGGTGCGCGCGGGTGTAAGCGATCGCCGCACCCGTCATGGCACCGGCAGCCCCGCCGGTGGCAAATGCAGCAAGGCAGGCAAAGAAGAAGGCGCTCGGCGGCGCATCCACACCGCCATGGGCCTGGAGTACCCAAGCTGCGGCAAGTCCTGAAAGATTGGCCGCAAAGGTGACTGACAGATTGATCCCGCCCGTCAGCAGCGGCAGCAGCATCGCCAAAGTCAGCAAACCAAGTTCAGGCAGCTGGAAGGCGACCGAACCAAATGTCGCAAGCGACAGGAAGTTGTCGGCAAAGGTTCCGAAGATCAGCATGACGGCGATGAAGGCGATCACCGGGCCCGCCATATCGGCGCCGAAGACCGCATTGAATTTCCTGACGAGGCTGCTCATCGCTGGGCGCTCCCCTTTTTCGTGGATGTGCGAAGCGCACTCGGCAAAAGCTTGTCGAACCGGGTGGAAGAGAGCGTGATGGCGATGAGAATGATGGCCCCGACGATCATTTTGAACGCAAAGGGAGATACCCCCATCAGGTTGAGGCCGTTCTGCGTAATCGACACCATCAGCACCCCAAGCACGCAGCCAATGACCGAGCCCTTCCCGCCGCCAAGTCGCGCGCCGCCGAGGACGGTTGCGGCAAGAACATCGAGCTCGCGGCCATAAAGCGCGTTCGGTACCACCTCCTGCGCGTAATGGGCCTGCATCAGCCCGGCAATGCCTGCCATCAGGCCGAGCCAGCCGAAGGAAATGTAATGCATCGCGCCGATATTGATGCCGAAGCGCCGAGCACCTTCCGGGTTGTCGCCGAAAGCGTAAAGTTTGCGCCCGACGGTGGTGCGCGAAATCATAAACCAGGTGGCAACACAGCAGAGGATCATCACCACCACAGGCAGCGTCAGTTCGACCCAGGAACCATCGGGCATCTCGCGCTCGTAAAACACCACGCGCGTCGACAGCCATTCCGGCAGGTCGTAGATCGACACGCCCTTGGTGAAGAACATCAACAGCCCGAAGAAGATGTTGAAGGTGGAGATGGTCGCGACGATGGAGATGATGTTGAGCCGCCAGACGAGGAAGGCGTTGACGAAGCCGAGACCAAGGCCAACGGCACCGGCGATGATGAACCCTTCCGCCCAGTTGCCGCCGCCGAGCGCGGTGAGCGCCAGAACGGTGACACATTGAACGACGGAAGCGGCGACCGCGAAGGAAATGTCGATACCGCCGGAGATTAGCACGACAAGCAGGCCGACCGCGAAGATGATGTTGACCGCCGACACATTCAGCACATCAAAGGCGTTGGAAATGGTGAGGAAACGGTCGGTGGCGAAGGAAAGTCCGGTGCAGAGCAGGACCATGACCACCAGCAACGTGAATTCGGTCGTATGTCCGAGGACGAGCCTACGCATAGATGGCGGCCTCCAGTTCGGTCAGCGACAGCCGCCGCGGATCATAGGTGGCGTGGAACCGGCCTTCGACCATGTGGATGACCCTGTCTGTATTGAAATAGACCTCCGGCGCTTCGTCGGAGATAACGATGATCGACAGGCCTTCTGCCGCGAGCTTGCGGACGATTTCGAAGATGCCGGCGCGCGCCCCGACGTCGACCCCAACTGTGGGTGCGTCGAGGATGAGGATTTTTGGTCCGATCGCCAACCATTTGGCAATTGCAACACGCTGCTGGTTGCCGCCTGAGAGCGTGCGGATCGGATCTTCCGGCAGGCCGATCTTCACCCCGAGCGCTGAAATCCAGCGGGAAACGACATCCGCCTTTTTCGATGGCGAGATGAGGCCGCCGCTCAGCAACTTATCGAGCGAGGCCATGACGAGATTGTCGGCAATGGACTGCGGCTGATTCAGACCCAGCGAGAGCCGGTCTTCGGAGAGATAGGCGACACCTGCCTCAATCGCATCCCGGTTGGAATGAAACTCGACCTTCTTTCCATCGATGAGAATTTCGCCCGATTGCGGTCGGTGCATGCCAAACAGCGTCAGGGCCAGCTCCGTGCGCCCGGCACCGAGAAGGCCGGTGATCCCGAGCGTTTCTCCGCGCCGCAGATCGAAGGAAACATCCTCGAACTCACCCGCCCGGCTCAGGCCGCGCACGGAAAGAACAACCGGCTTGTCATCGTGATCGGCGGCAATGACGGCGCTGTCAAAGTTGCGGCCGGTCATCAGCTCGGTCACGCGCGACTGCGTCATGCCTTCAACCGGGAAAACACCAACAAGCGATCCGTCCCGCAAAACGGTGATCCGATCCGATATCTCGAGCACTTCCGCCAGACGGTGCGAAACGAAGACGACCGCGACACCGGATGCCGAGAGGTTGCGGACGATGTCGATCAGATAATCCGTCTCCGACTGCGTCAGGGACGCGGTAGGTTCGTCCATGAAAACGAGACGGGCTTCGCCAACCAGCGCACGGGCAATCGCCACGATCTGGCGCTGGGCAATCGGCAGCTCCTTGAGGGGCTTGTCAAGATCAAACGACACGCCAAGCCGCGCCAGCGCCCTTGCCGCAGCTTTTTCAATGGCGCGCTTGTCGACGAGGCCAAATTTTCCATTTACCGCAAACTGGAAGCCAATGTTTTCGGCCACCGTCATTTCGTCGAACAGCGCCAGATCCTGCCAGATCACCTGTATGCCAAGCGACTGCGCAAGCGTCGGGGTCATCGCCGCAATGGGCCTGCCGTCGAAGTAGAGCTCAGCACCGCTTTCCGGCGTATAAACGCCGGTTATCACCTTGATGAGCGTGCTCTTGCCGCAACCGTTTTCGCCGGCGAGGCAATGGACTTCGCCCGGATTGACTTCGAAGGCAACACCCTTGAGGGCACGCACGCCACCAAACGTGACCTTGACATTCTTGAGGGACAGGAGCGGTTCTGCGCTCATGATAGCGTCAATCTCCTTTCGCCCCGAGTGGTTTTCAAACGTGGCGCTCGGCATGAATTTGAGATCGGTGTCGCGCGGGGCATTTTTCCCGCGCGACACCTTCGGCCTTGGGGAGGATCAGAGGCCCATGGAAACGAGCTTGTCGATGCTTTCCTTGTCGATCTTCAGGAGCTGATCGACAACAATGGTATTACCTTCGGGGTTGATGGTACCGAGGCCTTCAATGTTGTCACCTGCCTTCGGGGTCTCACCCTTGGCGATGCGGTCTGCGAGCGTTACGAAGACTTCACCCGCCTGTTTCGGGTTCCACATAAAGCCGCCGGTCAATGCGCCTGACTTGATGAGCTTGGCGCCCTGTCCCGGCGAGAATGGGCCAATAACGAAGACCTTGCCGTCTTTGCGGCGCTCCTCAACCGCGCGGCCGGCACCGATGGGTCCCTGTGAACCGAAGGCCAGGAAGCCCTTGAGATCGGCATTGGCCGACATCAGGTCGAGCGCCGTCGACCGGCTCTTGTCCAGGTCTTCAGCGACCCCGTAGCGATCACCGACGAGCTTCATGTCTGGATAGTTTGCCTTGATGTAGGCGATCGCAGCATCTGCCCAGGCGTTGTGGAGCGGAACGGTGAGCGAACCGACGAAAACGGCATAGGAACCCTTGCCGCCCATCTTTTCCGCCAGCAGCTTTCCATGCGCTTCACCAAAGCCTTTGGCGGATGCGAGTTCGAAATCCCAGTCGGCACCGAGCTGTTTGGGCGATTCATGGGTAATGACTTTGATACCGGCGGACTGGGCTTTTTTGAGCACAGGCTCCAGCACCTTGGCGTCATTCGGCACCACACCGATGAAGTCCACCTTCTGGGCGATCAGATCTTCGATAGCGCGGACCTGCAGAGCCGGGTCGGCGCTTGTCGGACCGACCATGAAACCATCCACGCCGAGCTTTTTGCTTTGCTCCTTGATCCCGGCTTCCATGGCGTTGAACCACGGAATACCACCGATCTTAACGACGACGCCAACCTTCGGCCCTTCGGCGAAAGCTGCGGACGAGAGCAGCGCGAGCGACAGACCGACCGCCGCACCAATAATCTTCTTCATTGAAGTCCTCCTCAAAAATTGGCAAACGAAACCCGCCCGCAGCATGTTCTTAACCGCCGCGTTCAACATTTCTTATCTCGTTTATTCGAGACTCTCCCTTTGCCACTCCCACAGCAACCATCCTTGCACAATCGATATTGCCAGTTTGCACAATCGATGGTGCAATAACCATATCATGAAGCGCCCTTCCGTCAAGAGGACGCGTGCTCTAATAATCAGAATCAATTGGGGAGATCACAGTGACGGACATAAGTTCCAAGAAGGCCACGATATACGACCTGTCGATATTGTCCGGCGCATCCGCGTCGACGGTCAGCGCCGTCCTCAATGGATCATGGCGAAAAAGACGGATCTCCGAGGAGACGGCCAACAAAATTCTGTCACTTGCCAAGACGCACCGCTACACCACTAACCTGCAGGCGAGAGGGTTGAGGAGCTCGAAATCGGGACTCATTGGTCTCCTGGTCCCGATCTATGACAACCGATTCTTTTCCTCGATGGCGCAGACATTCGAAGGCCAGGCACGCAAGCGGGGCCTTTCGCCCATGGTTGTATCCGGCCGGCGGGATCCTGAAGAGGAGCGGCGTACCGTCGAGACATTGATTGCCTATTCCATCGATGCGCTCTTCATTGCCGGCGTAACCGATCCAGACGGCGTGCACCAGGTTTGCGCGCGTGCGGCACTGCCGCATGTCAATATCGATCTTCCAGGCACGTATGCCTCGTCGGTGATTTCCGACAACCGGCACGGCGCGCAGATACTGACCGCGGCGATTCTTTCCCATGCCGCGAAGACAGGGCCGCTCGGGGCTGACGACGTCGTTTTGTTCGGCGGTCACGATGACTACGCCAGCCGAGCGCGAATTGATGGCTTCCACGCGGCCAAAGCCGCCCATTTCGGCATGGAGGGCGGGGACGATATCGAAATCACGGGTTATTCGCCCCGCATGACAGAACTGGCGTTCGAACGGTTCTACGAACGCAGGGGCCGCCTGCCACGCTGCTTCTTCGTCAACTCATCAATCAATTTCGAAGGGCTGCTGCGTTTCATGGGGCGCCACGATGGCGAGGCCTTTGGCGACATCGTCGTCGGCTGTTTCGACTACGACCCCTTTGCATCGTTCCTTCCCTTCCCGGTCTACATGGTCAAGCCTGATATCGCGCGGATGCTTGAGAAAGGTTTCGACCTGCTGGAGGAGAACCGGAGCGATCCCGAGGTCATCATCATCGAGCCAAAGCTCATCCCGCCGCGGACCGCTCTGGAGGGGCCGCTCGACGACATTTGGGACCCGGTTTCGCTGCGCCGGAGGGCAGAATGACGATCCCCGACTTCGGGCGATCTGGAGACGAGGTACAACATCGCTGCTTTTCGGCGGATTAGGTGCGGGCCGCGTATTGCTCGAATTCTGCAAGACAAGTCGGTCGTGCAAAAAAATAACCCTGAAAAAGCTCGCAGCCGTATGACAGCATCATGCGCAACTCTGCTTCCGTCTCCACGCCTTCGGCAAGGACCTCCAGAGAGAGATCATGTCCCATCCTGACAATGTTTTTTGTTATTGCCGCCAAGCGCCCGCTTTCACTCACGCCCTTGACGAAGCTGCGATCGATTTTGAGCTGCTTCAGAGGCAATTGGCGTAGATAACTCAGCGACGAGTAACCCGTTCCGAAGTCATCAAGCGCGATAGCAAACCCGGCGTGATGCAGCAGCTTCATCTTGGTAATGGCGGCTTCTATATCCGAAAGGAAAACGCTTTCTGTCAGTTCCAGCTTGAGCAACCGTGCGTCAATGCCATTTGATGAAACGGCTTCGAGAAGCTGAGCGGAAAATCCCGCATCCACGAAGTGGTCGGCCGTGATGTTGATCGACAATGTGAGGTGGCGCATTGAAGCTTTAGATTGCCAACGGGCAAGCGTCGTGCATGCCTCGGCAATCACCCACGCACCGAGCGTCGGCATGAACCCCGTGCGTTGCGCAAGCGGGATGAATTCCGCGGGCGGTATATGGCCCCGCTTGGGATGGTTCCAGCGCAAAAGCGCCTCCGCACCGCTCAGCGAACCGTCCGTCCGCACCTGCGCCTGATAGAAAAGCTCGAATTGCCCGTTGGAGAGTGCGGATCGCAGCTCGAGTGCATTTTTTGTCTGGCTTCGGAATTGAGCCTGCATCGCTGCGACGCCACCGCACAACATACCCGTTGCGAATATGCCGTTGAACCATGCGCTGACGCTTCGGACATTCTGTGAGATCGGGGTGCTGAAAGGGAGGTTGGCGGCGGAAGCACACAGGAAAATAAAAGCCAGAAGACCCGCCGTAATAACGACAAACTGCAGGAGCGAGCGCTGACGTTGAAAATTCATATAGCCGACGAAAACGATGACGAGGAGGTAAAGGTGCGTCGTTCTTGGAACCGCCGCGTCCTGAACATCGATAAATAGCGAATACCAGCAGACAAACAGGGTGCAAGCGATCTGAGCGAGGATGAGACCGCATGAAAAATGGCCCCTCAGGCAAATCACCCAGCACGGGATGACTGCGACGCCAAGCAGAAGAAGGCTGACCGCGATATTCCAGCGTCCTGTCAAGACGAAGAAGAGGAACCAGCCAGTCCCGAGCGCAAGACCAAGCCATGCGGCTATGCGGCACAGGAGATGAAGGTGCTGCGAATATTCCTCACGGTCTCTGGTCTTTTGAAAGGGCATGCTGGCCTTGCTTGATATGAAAAGCGGCGAGCCCGCTCCTTGCTGGAAAAGCCGGCAGGACGCTAGAGCAACACCACCGCACTTGCGAGATTTCCGGCAACGGGGTTAAACAAAGCGGAATCCGGTGCGACTAATTTTCATCACCAATATCTGTGCAGGCTCTCGTATCGGCGTCTTCACACAGCCGCCGAATGCCAGCGTATAAAACCTGGACTGTTCTCATCCGCAGCCAAATTGCATTGGCCCGCCCCCGGTGAGGCGGGCCTGCCTTAACACGACTAGGTCAAGTCGGATTGCCAGAAATGATAAAGCTCCGCGACATTGCCGCCGGTCATGAGCGGCATCGCAGCCTTCAGTTGCTGCGCCTGCCAATTCCACCATTTCATCTCGAGTAGCATCGCGATGCTGTCATCATCGAACCGCTTTCGGATGGTTTTCGCGGGATTGCCGCCAACGATGGCATAGGGTTCGACATTCTTCGTCACCAGAGCGCGCGTCCCGATCACGGCGCCGTCGCCCACCGTAATGCCGGGCATGATGATCGCTTCTGAGCCGATCCAGACATCATTGCCGATAACGGTGTCGCCAGCAGGCAGATAACCGTTCGCGGCATTCTCGAATTCCGGCACCTCCGGCATGAAGAAAAATGGGAAAGTGCTGATCCACTCGTTACGATGGCCTTGGTTACCGGCCATGATGAAAGCGGCGCCTGAACCTATCGAGCAGAAGCTACCGATAATCAGCCTGTCTGCGCCTTCATCGGGCAAAAGATAACGGGCGCAATCCTCAAAGCTATGGCCGTGATAGTAGCCAGAGTAATAGCTATATTTCCCGACCACGAGGTTCGGGTTCCTTACCTGCTTATCAAGCGTGACGCCCCTGAAGGGGCTTTCAAAATAGTTTTCCATGGAGATGATCTCACTGCATCTGGTCGCATTCGCTTGCCTTCAGACAAGCCTCTGCCGAACGCAAGCCAGCCGGCTTTGCGTCGGATGCTCCTCGCGCGCAGGCGGGAGCTAGATGCAGGTGATACTCGAGGTTTTTATCATGCGCCCTGGTTACCGCAAAATGACCGGAAGGCCAAGCAGGATTAGACCGATGAAGGCTGAAAAGCAGAAAACCGAAGATCTAAGCAAAGCTCAGATCTTCGGCATTGAAGTCGTATCGGCGCCCTCGGCACCCAGCCAGTTGCCTTGGCCAGTCAGCGGACGACGGTCAGAACTCCTCCCAGTTGCCCACGTCGGCTTTCAAAGCCGTATTACCGGAAAACGCCGCCCTGATGCGCCCACCGAGCGCGCGGGCGGGCGAGGCAGCTGGTCGGTCGGCAGCAGAAGCACCGCGCACGGGAGCGGATGCGTCAGCGTCACCGGCTTCAGTCAGCTTGAACTGGGCGATCAGCTGGTTCAGTGACGATGCCTCACGTGCAAGGCCATGACTTGCCGCTGTGCTTTCTTCTACCATCGCAGCATTTTTCTGCGTGTCCTGATCCATCTGGTTCACAGCCGTATTGATCTGATGCAGCCCGGAAGATTGCTCCTGCGCCGATTCAGAAATGGCCGCAACGTGGCGGTTGATTTCCTGCACTTCCGAAACGATGAGCTGCAGAGCTTTCCCGGTTTCACCAACCAGCTGCACGCCCTGTTGTACCTGCCCGTTCGATGTCATGATCAGGTTTTTGATTTCCTTGGCGGCATTGGCGGAACGCTGGGCAAGTTCACGCACCTCCTGTGCGACGACGGCAAAACCCTTGCCAGCATCACCCGCTCGCGCCGCTTCCACACCGGCGTTCAGCGCAAGAAGGTTCGTCTGAAACGCGATCTCGTCAATTACGCCAATGATGTTGGAGATCTCATTGGCGGAGCTGGCGATCTGCTCCATGGCGGAGACGGCCTTTTGGACGACTTCGCCGGATTTTTCCGCGCCGATCTTTGCGCGACCGACGAGTTGGCCCGCTTCCTGCGCCCGCCTGGTCGAATCCCGTACCGTCGTCGTAATTTCTTCAAGTGCCGCTGCCGTCTCTTCCACTGCAGCAGCCTGCTGCTCCGTCCGTCTTGCCAGGTCGTCCGCCGCGGATCTGATCTCGTTGGCGCCAGCGTCGATTCCGCGTGCATTCTGCGCGACCTGTGTCAGCGTCGATTGCAGCTGTTCGGCCGCCCGGTTGAAATCGCCGCGAATACCATCAAGGCTCGGCACAAAAGGCTGGGCAATCCGATAGGTCACATCACCTTCCGCGATCCTTGAGAGCGCCGTTGCAAGATTGTTGACGGCAAACTGGATGTCGGCCGCCTCCTGCGCCTTCTGTTTTTCGCGCTCGATTCGATCCTTCTCGGACATGGATCGGTTGGCTTCAGTCTCATTTTCAAGCCTGATGCGCTCAATCGCGTTTTCGCGGAAAGCCTGAACGGTCGCCGCCATCTGACCCACTTCGTCGCCGCGATCCTTACCGTCGATCTCGCTTGACGTGTCGCCGGCGGCGAGAGATTCCATTCGAGCGCGAAGGCGCGCTATCGGTGTGGTAATGCCGCGAGAGCAGATGAGAAGGCCAAGGGCGATAACGGCAAGCGACACCAGCGCCAGCGCGATAAGGCCTGTCCAGATCGTCGTTGTCGTGCTGGCCGTCAGCCGCTCCCTGCCATCATTCATGACCTGAATGAGTTGCTCGTTGCCGGCACTGATCTTCGGCGAGACCTCAGCGATTTTCTTCAGCACATTGAGCGCCATAAGCTGCGCTTCGGCCTGCTTGCCAGCCTGCGCGAGGGTGATGACCTGATTGCCGATCTCCTCGACTTCAACAACGCCCTTCAGGATGTCACGGGCGGCGTCCGTGCGCGCCGGGACAAGTTCCATGATCTTGTTCTGGCGCTCTTCGAGCTGCTTGCGATCTGCCCTGAAGGTTTTGACGGCTGCATCGAAATCGCTGCTGGTCGGGTCATTAAGGCTGGCGCGCAACATCTGCATGCCGAGCGCGTTCAGATTGCCGCTCGTTCGGGCGTTCAGCACGGCAGCAAGCGCCTCATGTCCGATAAAGTCGCTATAAACGGCGTCGGTGCTTTTATATTGCATGCTGACATAGCCTATGCCGAACAGTGACATCAGGCTCATTAACGAGATAACAAAAACGACCTTCGTTTTTATCTTGGTATTCTTCAGGAAAGACATAAATGGCCTCAAGGCAAGCGCTCTCTCGCTGCCGATAAGGCAGACTGGAGAACGATATGATAAAACATCGCGGGTAGCTGTTGCCCCTCCTCATAGGGCGACAAGCAGAGGCGTTTCGAAATCGCGCCCAAGGCGACTCTGAGCTGTTCTACTTGTTCTACCGGCTCCGGATGAACCCTTGGAACCTGCGTATTTTAGATTTCACGAAATCACTAAATGAAGTGTTACCCAGCCGTGCAAGTGCTGACAATCCAGCGGCAAAAAGTTCGTTTCGGGGTTTGGCAGGAAGCACGAAGAAGTCCGTCTATGAAAATGAAAACGCAGCGAAAATTTCTTTCCGCTGCGTTCGGTCTTGAGACGCTCGTCCGGGTGAACGCATTCACAGTCCAACCCGAGAGGCGAGGCGCTTAGTAATGCACCGACTGGGAATCGATCGGCGTCGTCTTCGGGGGCGCGAACTTCGTCAGATCGATCCCCTCGACGGCAGAGCGGTACTCATCAATGCTCGGTGTGCGACCTAGAATTGCCGAGAGTACGACGACCGGGGTGGAAGCGAGCAGCGATTCACCCTTTTTGTCGGCGCTGTCTTCCACGACGCGTCCCTGGAAAAGACGGGTCGAGGTTGCAAGAACCGTATCCCCCTTTGCGGCCTTTTCCTGGTTGCCCATGCAAAGATTGCAGCCCGGACGCTCGAGATACAAAATGTTCTCATAGGAGGTGCGGTTCGTGGTCTTCGGGTTGAGGTCATCGAACTCGAAACCGGAATACTTCTGCAGGATTTCCCAATCCCCTTCCGCTTTCAGCTCGTCGATGATGTTGTAGGTCGGCGCGGCGACGACGAGCGGCGCCTTGAACTCGACCTTGCCTTCAGTCTTTTCGATGTTGCGCAGCATCTGCGCAACGATCTTAACGTCGCCCTTGTGCACCATGCACGAGCCGACAAAACCGAGATCGACCTTCTTGGAAGCACCGTAGTAGGAAACGGGGCGGATCGTGTCGTGCGTGTAGCGTCTGGAGACGTCGTTGTTGTTGACGTCAGGATCGGCAATCATCGGCTCGTTGATAACGTCGAGGTCGACAACGACCTCGGCGAAATATTTCGCGTTGGCGTCCGGCTTCAAAGCTGGTGTTTCACCTGAACGGATTTCAGCAATCCGTTGATCTGCCTTGGCAATCAGACCCTTGAGCGTCTGCGCCTCATTATCCATTCCCTTGTCGATCATGATCTGGATGCGCGACTTCGCAATTTCCAGTGACTCGATCAGCGTCTCGTCTTCGGAGATGCAGATCGACGCCTTGGCCTTCATCTCGGCCGTCCAGTCGGTGAAAGTAAAGGCCTGGTCGGCGAGCAGCGTACCGATATGCACTTCGATCACGCGGCCCTGGAAGACGTTGTCGCCGTGCTGCTGGAGCATCTGTGCCTGGGTGGCATGCACCACATCGCGGAAGTCCATATAGGGCTGCATCGTGCCCTTGAAGGTAACCTTGACCGATTGCGGGATCGGCATGGTCGCTTCACCGGTTGCCAGCGCCAGCGCAACGGTGCCGGAATCCGCACCGAAGGCGACACCCTTGGACATGCGGGTGTGGCTGTCGCCGCCGATGATGATTGCCCGGTCATCAACGGTAATGTCGTTCAGCACCTTGTGGATCACGTCCGTCATGGAGTGATAGACGCCCTTCGGGTCACGGCCCGTGATGACGCCGAAATTGTGCATGAAGGACATGAGCTTCGGCGTGTTGGCCTGCGCCTTCTTGTCCCACACGGAGGCCGTGTGGCAGCCCGACTGATAGGCGCCATCCACCAGCGGCGAAATGACGGTCGCCGCCATCGCTTCGAGTTCCTGCGCCGTCATCAGACCGGTCGTGTCCTGCGAACCGACGATGTTGACCTTAACGCGAACGTCGGAGCCGGCATGCAGGACCTTGCCGGGCGTGACACCAACCGCATTGCGGTTGAAGATCTTCTCGACGGCCGTAAGGCCCTGCCCTTCGATGGAGATTTCCTTGTTGGGCGCAAAGACCGGGGTTGGCTCAACGCCGAGCGTTTCAGCAGCGAAGGTCTGAAGCTTCTTGCCGAACACGATTGCGTAAGAGCTGCCCGCCTTCATGAACTCCATCTTCTGAGGCGTGAAGGACGCGGCGAGGTCCACCAGCTCGGTGCCGTTTTCGTCACGAAGCTTGTGGTTTTTGGTGTCGATTTTCAAAACCGTACCGGTTTCGACCGAATATTTCTGTTCTAGGATCGGATTGCCGTCATTGTTAAGGATAGGCTTGCCATCTTCGCCGAGCTTCTTCACCCAGTTCTTAAGGTTGACACCAATGCCGCCGGTCACGTCAACGGTGGTTGCGAAGATCGGCGAAATGCCATTGGTACCGGCAACGATCGGCGCGTAGTTGACGAAGGGCACATAGGGGCTTGCCTGCTTTCCCGTCCACAGCGCGACGTTGTTGACGCCGGACATGCGCGAGGAGCCAACGCCCATCGTGCCTTTTTCGGCGATCATCATCACCTGCTTGTCAGGATGCTGCTTTTGAAGCGCGACGATCTGTGCCTGCGCCTCCGGCGAGATCATACACTGGCCGTGCAACTGGCGGTCGGAGCGCGAATGTGCCTGATTGCCGGGCGAAAGCAGGTCGGTCGAAATATCGCCTTCCGCAGCGATGAAAGTGACAACCTTGATCTCGTCTTCGACGTCGGGAAGCTTGGTGAAAAACTCTGCCTTCGCGTAGCTTTCCAATACGCCCCGGGCGATGGCGTTGCCGGCCTTGTAGGCATCGCGCAAGCGGAACATATCGGCGTCGTAGAGGAAGACCTGGGTTTTCAGGACTTCGCCCGCATTGACGGCGATCTCGACATCGTTACCAAGCGCGATATCGAGCAGAACCTTGATGGACGGTCCACCCTTCATGTGCGACAGCAGTTCGAGCGCAAACGTCGGCGTAATCTCGGGAACGATGACGTCGCCGAGAATGATCTGCTTGAGGAAGGCAGCCTTGACGCCAGCGGCGCTCGTTGTACCGGGCAGCGTATTGTAGATGAAGAACTTCAGCGCATCGGCGCGATGCTCGCTCCCAGCATCCTTGATCAGCTCGATGATTTCGGCTGTCAGTGCGCCATCGTCAATCGGCTTCGGCGCGAGACCCTGTGGTTCTCTGCTTTTGATTTCAGCCAGGTAATCCAAGTAAAGTGTCATCGCTGTCCCAACGTTGAGGTGTCTGTGGAGCCAAGCTCAACGCCACCGGAAGGTCGCGCTGAAAGCCCCGGGTTTTCTGTCGTTTCGACTACGCCAACACGAGGCGGCTGACAAGATGCCGCGGTGCGGTAAGGGCGACGTGGAGGGATAAAAAAGCAAGCATTCGAGCCCGTCAGGACAGGCGTTGGCTTACCTTCTTAAGTTGCGGGCACTACGGCATTTCATCCGATAGTTTTGCAGGACCGATTGTTAATCATTTATTAACCAAATCGGCGCGAGTATTAGCATGTTCTAATTACTCGCTATCAGGGCAATTAGAAGGCGCGCATGGCCAAATCGGCAGCGCGACCAGCTTGGGGAGGCAGCATGAGGTTTCGGGCATCAGGCTATCTGTTATCACTGGCGGCGCTGGTTTTGACACCAGCGGCAAGTCTGGCGCAGGTCGCCACCACAAATTTCAACGTCCAGATCACCATTCAGGCCGCATGCCAGATCAATTCGGCCGGCAATCTCGATTTCGGCACGAGCGGCGTCATTGCAGCACCGATTGACGCCACCAGCAACATCGTCGTGCAATGCACGGCCAGCACCCCGTTCAGTCTCGGCCTCAGCGCCGGCGCTGGTACAGGAGCGACCGTTGCCAATCGTTTGATGACGTCGCCAGCGGGCGGGACGATCACCTACTCGCTCTACACAACTGCGGCCCACACAACGGTGTGGGGCAATACCGTGGGAACCGACCGGCAAACCGGGACGGGCACCGGGGCACCGCAGACCTTTACCGTCTATGGGCGCGTACCTGCCCAGACGACACCCGCGGTCGGCGTCTATACGGATACGGTGACGGCCACGCTCAATTACTGATCGCCACAGGGAGGATCGCGCATGCGTGTTTTTACCTTAGCGGCTGCGTTTTTTGCCGGGTTGAGTGTTTCGCCTACACAGGCTGCATCCCTGCGGGTTGCGCCGGTGCTTCTTGATCTCAAGGCCCCAACGGCAGCGTCGAGCCTTCGCATCTGGAACGATGCAAAAAAGCCTATCAACGTCCAGGTCAGGATTTTCCGCTGGACGCAGCAGAACGGTCAGGATGTCTACACTGCAACCCAGGATGTGGTTGCGAGCCCTCCGATGACCCAGTTGAAAGGTGGCGCGGAAAATCTCATCCGCATCGTTCGGCTTTCAAAGGGCCCCGTGCGCGGCGAAGAAAGCTACCGCGTCATCGTTGACGAACTGCCCCCGGCGGGAAAACCGCAATCCGGCACAGTCAATCTTGTCGTGCGTCATTCAATACCCGTGTTCTTCGCCCCCGCCGCCACAAACGGAGCCGAACCGGCCTGGAAGATCACGCCCCAGGGCAATGGCTACCGGGTCTCGGTATCCAATACCGGTGACAGGCGCATAAGGCTCGCCAACCTGATGCTCGCCACCGGTAACGGCCAGGCAATCGCCCGTCAGCAGGGCCTGGTCGGATATGTGCTTGGTGGCTCCGCTGCAAGCTTTGTGGTTCCGGCGATGGGCGTCAAGAAAGGCGGCGGCACATTAAAGATTTCCGCAGACAGCGAAGGCGGCCCCGTCAATGCGACGGCGCGCGTTTCGGGCGGCTGACCTTGCCGTTTTGACGATTGCCGCCCTGACGGTCATTTCATCGAGCAGTCTCTCCGTGGCGCAGGACGTACCTCCTGCGGCACAGCCGACCTCTGTTGCCGCAAACGAGGCCGGACAGCTGCAACTCGAAGTCTACATCAACGATGTATCGACAGACATGATCGCCACATTTCGTCAAAACGCCGCCGGATCGTTTCTCATCGAGCCGGAACAGCTGACCAATATTGGGATCTCCCCGGTCGAAAGCGCCATCGGCGACGATGGATGGATTGATATCTCCATGCTGCCCGAGGTCGTGGCGCGTTATGATAGCAGTACACAGTCCATGCATTTTAGCCTGCCGATGACAGCGCGGGCAAGCAAGGTCATCGACGCATCCGGAAAAGCGGTGGCGGAGGAGGATGACGAAACGCACGAGAAAGCCAGAAGCGATTTTGGAGGTCTGGTGAACTACACGGTCTACGGCGCCTCCGGCGGCAATAAATGGTCCGATCTCGCCGACTTTAACGGCATTTCAGCGCTTTTGGAAAGCCGCGCCTTCGGCCCACTCGGCGTGCTGTCCTCGTCGCACGTCCTCAGCACATCGCGCCAGTCTGAATTCGACACGCAGCGCCTAGATACCACCTGGAGCTATTCGGACGAGGAAACACTCACCAGCTACCGTGCCGGCGACCTGATTACCGGCGGGCTGAGCTGGACACGCCCAACACGTTTGGGCGGATTTCAGATTCGCCGGAACTTCGAGCTGAGGCCCGATATGGTCACGATGCCCATGCCGGAATTTGCGGGCTCGGCGGCCGTGCCATCCACTGTCGATGTCTACGTCAACAATATCCGACGCCTGTCGCAGGATGTGCCGGAAGGCCCCTTTTCCATCACCAACCTCCCGGTCATCAGCGGCGCGGGCAATGCAAGGCTGGTGGTGAGAGATGCGCTGGGACGAGAAACCGTTTCGGAAACCCCGTTCTACACGTCGCCGGATTTGCTGACCAAGGGTCTCATCGATTTCTCTGCCGAAGTCGGTTTTGCCCGGCGCAACTACGGAACTTCCTCCTTCGATTATGACGACCGGCTGCTGGGGTCGGCGACGGTGCGCTACGGCGTATCGGATGGGCTGACGGTGGAAGGCCATGCAGAAGGTGGCGAGGATTTTTACAATGTCGGCCTGGGCGGGATATTCACACTCGGATCCCAGGGACTGGCGGCCCTTTCCGGCGCATCCAGCCATTTCGGCGACGAAAGCGGCTATCAGCTTTCGGCAAGTGTCGAAGCCGAACTGCTTGGCGTGCGGATCAACGCGCGATCGCAACGGGCTTTCGGCGATTACAATGACATGGCATCCGTCTCTTCCAACAACTCAAAAAATCAATTTGCTTCCGGGCTTCTGAGCGTCCGGCCGCCGCGGTCGCTCGACCAGATTTCCGTGTCAACACAGCTCGGCTTCGACGAGACCAGCCTGAACTTTTCCTACACCCAGCTCGAAACATTCGACGAGCGTCGATCCCGCCTCCTCGGTCTCTCCGCAACGCGGCCCTTTGGCGAAAGCGGCAATATTTTCGTCACGGCCTACAAGGATCTGGAGGATAGTCATTCCTACGGCATTTTCGCCGGCCTCTCCTGGTCCTTCGGCGGTGGCGTGTCGGCCTCAACCGGCATGTCCTCCAATGCCGATGGGTATTCGCTGACGGCCGAGGCCGTGAAATCGGAGGAACAGGCGGAGGGGAGTTATGGCTGGCGGCTGCGCGGCGGGCTTGGTGCCAACGACATCGCCTCGGCCTCGGGCAGCTATCGCGGCAGCGCTGCCCGCGTCTCTGCCGGCGTTGACAAGTTCAACAACACGACACAGGCCCATGCGCAAATCGAAGGGTCGATCGCACTCGCCGGGGGCGACGTCTTCTTCGGCAACCGCATCGATGATGCCTTCGCGGTTGTCGATGCGGGTGCACCCGGTGTCGATATCATGCTTGAAAACCGCCCGATCGGCCAGACGAACCGGCGCGGCAAGATATTGCTGCCCAATCTGCGCTCCTATGACCTCAACAATATCACGCTCGACCCCAGCAACTTGCCCGTTGATGCTCGCATCGACCACACCAAGCAGATGGTCAGGCCTACTGAACGTGCTGGCGCCGTTGTCAATTTCAAGGTGGAAACCGAAGGACAGGTGGCGCTGGTGACACTGAAAAACGAGAATGGCGACCTCATCGAAACCGGGTCGACCGGGACAATAGACGGCAAGCGCGATTTCGTCGTCGGTTATGACGGACAGGCTTATCTCGATGACATCGGCGCGACGCACAGGCTTCACATCACGCAGCCGACAAAAGGTGAATGCGAAGCGCAGATCACGGTCTCCGACGACAGCCAGACGCGCGCAACGTTCGAAACCACGTGCAGGAGCATTCAATGAGGCGTCTTATCCGCGTTGCCATTGCGATTGCAGCCGTTCTTTCGGCGGCGCCCGTTCTGGCGCAAACCTGTACTTTCAGCATGTCGGACATGAATTTCGGCTTCGTCAATCTCGCAGGGGGCGCTGCCGTTGACACGACGGCTACCCTTTCGGTGACCTGCAATAATCCGCTTTCTCTGGCGCTTTCCGTTCGCATCTGTCCGAACATCAATGCGGGAAGCGGCGGGCAATCGGGCGGTGTCCGCCGGATGCTGCAGGGAAGCAATATCCTCAATTACCAGCTGTACCAGAATTCTGCGCGCACGACGACCTGGGGATCGGTTACACAACCGGCACTCGGATCTCCTCCACCAATCGACCTGGCCTTGCCGCTTCTTGTCAACACCACGACCCGCACCCTGTATGGCCGGATCAATGCCGGTCAGTCCGCAGCGGTGCGAGGCGCATATCTCTCCAGTTTTGCCGGTGCGGAAACGAGTTTCACCTACGAAAGCTACACGCTTCTCGCACCAAGCTGCTCGTCTGTCACCCAGAACGCCACCCAGGTTCCGTTCAACGTAACTGCCGCCGTCGCGCCGACATGCATCGTCTCCGCAAACAACATCAATTTCGGAAGCCACGGCGTGCTCAACACAGCAGTGGATGCGACCGGGGCGATCAATCTGACCTGCACCAGCAATCTAAGCTACAGCGTGGCTTTGAATGGAGGCCTCAGTAACAGTCCGCCTGCTGCACGCAAGATGGTTCAGGGCGCGGCATCCGTTACCTACGGTCTTTACCGTGATGCGGGCCGCACCAATGTCTGGGGTAGCGCCGCGGGGCAGATAGCCACCGGAACGGGAACGGGTAGCCTGCAGAGCCTGACGGTCTACGGGCGCGTGCCGGCGCAGAACACGCCTGCCCCGGGCAACTATGCCGACACGGTTGTGGTCACCGTAAACTACTGAGCGCCGGCTTCGATATAATCAGCCTAAGCCCAGTAACGAGCCGACGCTCGATACCGATCTCCGCAAGAAATGCCTCGTCGTGGCTGACGACCAGCAACGCGCCGTCGTAGGCGCGCAAGCCGGCCTCCACGGCGGCAATGGAATCGATATCAAGGTGGTTCGTCGGCTCGTCCAGGATCAACAGCTGCGGAGGCTCAATGCCGCCCAGAACACAGGCGAGCCCGGCCCGCAGCATCTGCCCGCCCGAGAGTGTTCCAGCGATCTGCAAAGCGGCATCCGCGCGGAACATGAAGCGCGCAAGTGCCGCCCGGCAGGCGTTGTCACCTGCCTGCGGATTGAGCCGCATGAAATTGTCGCGGATGGACAGGGTTGCATCCAGCAGGCTGACCTGCTGGTCGAGAAATACGGCTTTGACGCCGACATCCACGGCTCCTGCGAACGGCGGCAACTTACCCGTGATGACTGAAAGCAGCGTTGTTTTCCCCGATCCATTGGGGCCAGTCACGGCAACGCGCTGCGGCCCGATGATCTCAAAGGAGAGATCGCGAAGCAGGGGTTGTTGGGCCTCATAGCCTGCGGTCAGGTTCTGCAATCGGAGCACCATTTTTGTCGCATGTAGCCCACTCGACGGCAAAGTGACGCTGACAGACTGCAGGATTTCGATCCGCTCCCGCGCCGCAATCAGATCGTCCGTTGCCGAGGCCGCCAGACGGCCAGCGAGGTTAGCGTTATCGCCGCTTGTTTTTTCGGCCCGCCTTTTCATCGCGCCGGCAACAATACCGGGCATATCTCCACGCGCCGCCTTTGCGGCACCCCTGCTGTCACGGCGCGCCTTGCGTTCCAACGCTTCCTGCGACCGGCGCTTTACCTCGGACAGACGCTTTTCCGCATTCGCGAAGTCCTGTTCGGCGGCGGCCAGCTCCAGCGCTTTTTGTGCGCGGTAGCGGCTCCATTTACCACCGTAGCGGGTAGCGCCGAGCGTCGTCATCTCCACAATCGCGTCGAGGGTTTCGAGAAGCTCCCGATCATGGCTGACGACGATCGCTCCGCCGCGCCAGCCCGCCAGAAAATCGGCAACGAAAATGCGCCCGTCCCGGTCGAGATTGTTGGTCGGTTCATCGAGGATCAGGAAATCCGGCGCAGCATGGATTTGAGCAGCAAGTGCGACCCGCGTGCGCTGGCCGCCCGATAAAGCCGAAAGCGGCGTGGTGGGCAAGGCGTCCAGCCCGACCTGCGCGAGCGCCCCGGCAATTTTCTCCTCCAGCATCCAGTCGATGTCTTCAAGCTCTTCCAGAGTGGCCGTTCCCGCCTGCGCACGGGCAAGCACGTCCAGCGTGTCGCGCGCTTCAAACAGGTCGGCGACGGTCTCGTTGGACACGACCTGCACGCTCTGGCGCAGAAGAGTGACGCTGCCCGATACGGAAACTGTGCCTCCGGACGGCGACAGCTCTCCGGCGATCAATTTGAGAAGCGTCGTCTTGCCGACGCCGTTGCGCCCGACGAGGCCGGTGCGTTCGGGTCCGAAGCGAAGATTGATGTTAGAAAAGAGCGGATGACCGTCAGGTGTCGACCACGACAGGTCCGAAAGCGTGATGGAATGCGGCATGGATATGGGTTTTCCTGATGACAAGGCGTTGCGGCTTTGTGATCGGGTGGAAATCCATGGTGCACCATCCTGTTTGTGTTGCGGACAATGTGTCCTAAGCAAAAAAAGCGGCACCTTCGTGGCGCCGATAGCTGGGCGGGATAAGGATACGCCGGGCGCTCCGGCGTATCCTTCTGTTTTCAGGCCACAAGACCCTTGGTGAGTTCCAGTGCCTGCCGTTCGAACAGCCGCCGATAGATACCGTCGCTGAGACGGATGAGAGCCTGATGATCGCCCTCCTCAACGATGCTGCCCTTGTCGAACACCAAAAGCCGATCCAGCGCCCTGACCGTCGAAAGCCGATGGGCGATGACGAGCGTGGTGCGGCCGACCATCAGGCGTTCCATCGCCTGCTGGATCTGCACTTCGCTTTCGCTGTCGAGGCTGGACGTGGCCTCGTCGAGGATCAGGACCGGCGTATCCGCCAGGAATGCACGGGCGATGGCCACGCGCTGACGCTCACCGCCGGACAGCTTGACACCGCGTTCACCCACCATGGTCTCGTAGCCCTTGGGCAAGGACATGATGAAGCCGTGGGCGCTCGCCTGTTTCGCCGCCTGCTCGATCTCCCGCCGCGTCGCGCCCGGCCGGCCATAGGCGATGTTTTCTGCAAGCGTCCTGTGGAACAGGATAGGTTCCTGCTGAACGATGGCGATCTGGCCGCGCAGGCTCGACTGCGTCACGTCGGCTATGTTCTGGCCGTCGATGCGAATTTCGCCCGACTTCACGTCGTAAAGCCTCTGGATGAGCTTTACGAACGTCGTCTTGCCCGAACCGGAGTGACCAACCAGACCCACCCTTTCTCCCGGCTTGATGGTGACGGAGAAGTCATCATAAAGCGGTGTCGGATGAGCTCCATACTGGAACGAGACGTGGTCGAAGACGATTTCGCCCTTGCCGATCCTGATCGAGCCGGCACCCGGCTTGTCCTCGATTCCAAGCGGCATCTTGTCCAACAGCACCAGTTCTTCCATGTCGTTGACGGCACGTTGCAGGTTACGGATATGCTGACCGACATCTCGAAGATAACCTTGCAGTACGAAGAACATCGCAAGCACAAAGGTGATGTCGCCAGGTGAGGCCAGCCCCTGTCGCCACATCAGTAGACCCGTGCCGAGGATGCCGGCCTGCATTGATACCATCATGAACCCCTGGATGGTGCCGTTCAGCGTCCCACGCTTCCATGTCCTGCGCGTGCGGTTATCCCATTTCGCCAATACATGGTTGAGCCGGACCTCCTCACGGACCTCCGCGCCAAAGGCCTTGACCACCGAGTTGCAGCTGATCGCGTCCGCCATAGCACCGCCGAGTTTGGTGTCCCAGGCATTGGCCAGCCGTGCCGCTGGCGATACGTAGCCCATGGAAAGCATAACGGTGACGCCGATGTAGATCAGCGATCCGAGGCCGACGATCAGGCCCATAACCGGCCAGTAGCTGCCGAGCACGATGGTGGCGCCCACCAGCATGACGATGGACGGCAAAAGCGCGACGAGCAGCAGATCATTAAGCGAATCCAGCGCCCACATGCCCCGGGTGATCTTGCGCACTGTTGAACCGGCAAAGCTGTTGGCATGCCAGTCGGTGGAGAAACGCTGCACCTTGTGGAAGCCATTATTGGCGACATCCGCCATGATTTTCAGCGTCAGCCAGATGATACCGTTGAAGATGAACCAGCGCAGCACAACGCTCACCAGCCCCAGCGCCACCACGATGACGAAGGCGCGCAACGCGTCGTCTGCCCCGTTGCCACCGGCAATGGCATCGACAATCTGGCCGGAAAAGACCGGCACCATCACTTCGGCCAGCGTGCTGGCAATCACCAGAACGATGATGAAACCCACCAGCGACGGCCGATGACGCCAATGGTTGAAAACAAAGCCGAGCACATTGCGATAAGCATCGGCGCGGAAATCGAGCTTCTTGCGAGTCATTTTTACCAGCCCAGCGCCCTGTAATCGGCGACCGGTCCTCAAAACGGAAGTTGGATGGCACAGCCCGGGCGGGAGACGAAGTGACCCCGTCAGATCAATCGGGCTATGGGGGAAAATAAAACCGCATGTCGGGCGCGCGATGGCGGGCCGCAAATGGATATGACCTAGTGTCGGGTCATTCCCTGCGGGAGGGTTTCGAAGAATGCTGGTGTCATGCAACGCCTCCCTTTGTTCGATCTGACGCGGTAGCGAGATTTGTAACTCAGCGCTCACAGCTTGCCAAGCGGGTTTTTGCAACCGGCTGGTGAGTGATGCTGAAACGCCACACCGGCTGGGCGCGACAATATGAACTGTGGCCGATGCAACGGGAACATCGGCCACGCTGATGTCAGGCCATCATTTCCGCACGCAACCGTGGGGACGCGCGGCGGAAAATCGCGATGAGATCTGTCGTTACCGGTCAGTCCATCTGCACATTCGCGTCCTTGACCACCGGTCCCCACTTGGCGATTTCCGCCGCAACGTGGGTTTTCAGCTCATCCGGCGAAGAGGCGACGATCTTGGCGCTGAATTCCGCCATGCGGGCGGCGACCGCCGGATCAGCAAGCGCCTTCTTGGCCGCAGCATTCAACTTGTCGACCACCTCGGCCGGCGTGCCGGCAGGCGCAAAGAGTGCATTCCAGGTGTAGGTTTCATAACCGGGCACCGTCTCGGCGATCGTCGGCAGATCCGGAAACGACGAAGCGCGCTCCTTGGTCGTGACGCCCAGCGCCCGCAACGTGCCGGATTTGATATGACCCGATGACGACGGCAGATTGTCGAACATGATGGAAATCTGGTTGCCGAGCAGATCTTTGAGCGCCGGGCCTGCGCCCTTGTAGGGAACGTGCTGCATGGTGACGCCAGCCATGCTCTTGAACAACTCACCGGAAAGATGCAACGGCGTGCCATTCCCAGATGAAGCGTAGGCGTGCTTGTCGGGTTCGGCCTTCAAGAGCGCAATCAGTTCGGCAACGCTATTGACGTTGAGCTTCGGATTGACGACCAGCACATTGGGGACGACCACAAGCAGCGAAACCGGGGTGAAATCTTTTTCCGGGTCGTATGGTTTGGTTTTTAGAATCAGCGGGTTAAGCGCATGGGTGGCCACCGTTCCCATCAGGATCGTATAGCCGTCAGGTTCGGCGCGAGCGACACGGTCGGCACCGAGATTACCGCCAGCACCGGCGACATTTTCGACGACGATCTGCTGGCCGAGTTCATCACCCATCTTCTGCGCGATAACACGCGCGACAACATCAGTAGAGCCGCCCGCTGCAAACGGAACAACAAGCGTAATCGTGCGATCGGGAAAGCCTTGCGCGCTCGCGGCAGCACCCAGCATGCCAAAGGAAACCGCAGCAGCGGCCATTTTTAAGACTGTGCGCCGTTTTGAAGACCGGTAAATCATGAACCCTCCTGTAACATGGCCTCCTCGCCATGGGCGCATAGTAGCTCAAACGCACCTCAGGGCAACCCGCCGGTCCATAGCGCGGATGCAAGGACGACGCCCGCGGAGAGGCGCTCCTAAGTTTTCCCGCTTTTCAGGAAATACGAGCCTGTCCAACCAGCAGTGACACTCCAACGGACGCTCTTTCGCCGAGCTGCATAGTTGCAGAAAGAAAAGGCCCTCCTGAATGGGGAGGGCCTCGCATGATCAGTATCTGTAATAATCGCGTCGGTAGTCGCGATAGTCTCTTCTCTCACGCCATTCACGACGGGCCTGGCGCTCCCGCCATTCCCGGCGCGCTTCCCACCGGTCACGGCGGTCCCAGCCACGCTCATATCGCGGCGGACCATTTGGGCGGCAATAACCGCGCGGCGACAGATGGAATCCGCGTCCGCAGGCGTAATCCACCGTCTGGACATGGGATGCCGAAGGTGTGGACGGCTGGCCAACAGGCATGGCATTTGCGCCGGTGCCAAACAGGGCGCCGAAAATCAGTCCGGCGGTGAGTATCATCTTGCGCATCTTATTTCCCTCCTTGTGGGATGGCACGATTTAGCGCTCCGCCGGGTGAACTGTGGCTGAATGAATCGCGGTGTTTTCGTGGCATTTTAGCGGCAACTTATATCTGCCAGTGTGAACGGAACCTGTTTTAAGCTCAGACATTTACTGGCTGCAAACCAACAAAAGGGAGAGCACCGATGGATTGGAACCGCGTTGAAGGCAACTGGAAGCAGATGAAGGGCAAGGTCAAGGAGCAGTGGGGCAAACTCACTGATGATGATCTTGATGTCATCAACGGTAAGCGCGAACAACTTGAAGGCAAGATCCAGGAGCGCTACGGCTACGAAAAGGACCGTACCAAGAAAGATATCGATGACTGGTACGGCCGTCAGGGCTGGTAACACCTAACCCCGCTTCGGCGGGGTTTTGTTTGGAGGCTCGTGCGTCAGCTCACAAGTGCCTCTTGTCGTCTTATACCTGAACCATGTGCCCGGGCGAAACCAGCCGATATTCACGCTTGGGGGGCGTGTGTCCGATCTTACGAATTGGGCTCTTCAGCTCCTCGTTGGAAATTCCTCTTCTCATTCCGCGTCGCGCGGGATCAGGCACTGGCACGGCGGCCATTAGTTTTTTCGTGTAGGGATGCTGCGGATTGTCGAAAACAGCCGCACGCGGGCCAATCTCGACGATCTCGCCCAGATACATCACCGCGACACGATGACTGACGCGCTCCACCACTGCCATATCATGCGAAATGAACAGAAAGGCGAGGTTGAGGCTCTGTTGCAGGTCGAGCAGCAGATTGCACACCTGCGCCTTGATCGAGACATCGAGCGCCGAAACGCTTTCGTCGGCGACGATAACCTTTGGATCGAGGGCAAGCGCCCGGGCAATGGCGATGCGCTGGCGCTGGCCGCCCGAAAATTCGTGCGGGTAACGAGTGGCCATGTCCGCAGAAAGGCCGACCTTTTCCAGGAGATCGGCGGTCTTTTCCTTCGCCTGCTTGCTGCTGCCCAGCCTGTGCTTGATGAAGGGCTCAGAAATCGCCGTACCGACGGTCATGCGCGGATTGAGCGAGGAGAACGGATCCTGAAAGATCATCTGCACGGATTTGCGCATGTTGCGCAGACCTACGGTATCAAGCCGCATCACATCATAACCGTCGAGTGACACATCGCCGGACGACGGCTCCACAAGCCGCATGATCGACCGGCCGGTGGTGGATTTGCCGCAGCCGGATTCACCGACAAGCGATAGCGTTTCACCCTGAAAGAGATCGAAGGAGACGTTTTCAACGGCGTGAACCGCACCCGTCTGGCGCGCCAGCAGGCCGGACCGGATGGGGAAACGAGTCACGAGGTTCTTGACCGACAGGACCGGCGTCTGACCGCTCGCAACAGTTTCGGCCACCTCTTGAGGCTCAGTCGAAAGACCGGTCTTCATGTCGAGCACGGGAAAACGCGTCGGCCATTGCCGGTCACGCATCGAGCCGAGCTTCGGCACCGCCGAAAGCAGCGCCCGTGTATAGGGATGCTTTCCGCGTTTGAATATTTCCTCGGTCGGCCCGGTCTCGACTCCATCACCGCGATACATCACGATCGTCCTGTCGGCGATTTCGGCCACGACGCCCATGTCATGCGTGATGAAGAGCACCGACATGCCCTCCTCTTCCTGCAGCAGTTTGATCAGGTCGAGGATCTGGCCCTGAATGGTCACGTCGAGCGCCGTCGTCGGCTCGTCGGCGATCAGCAGTTTCGGTCGTGAGGCGAGCGCCATGGCGATCATAACGCGCTGGCGCATGCCGCCCGAAAACTGGTGCGGATATTCGTCGAAACGTCCCGCCGCATTGGGAATTCTGACCTTTTCTAGAAGCCGCACCGTCTCGGCCCGCGCTTCACGTTTCGAAAGCCCCTTGTGGCGAATGAGGACTTCCGAAATCTGGCGGCCGATGGTGAAGATCGGATTGAGCGACGTCATAGGCTCCTGAAAGATCATCGAGATGTCGTTGCCCCGCACCCCGCGCATTTCCTTCTCGGAGAGCGAAAGCAGATCGCGGCCGTTAAGCAGGACCTCGCCTTCGATCCTGCTGGAGGTCGGGGCAAGCAGGCGCATCAGGGAGAGCGAGGTGACAGACTTGCCGGAACCGGATTCGCCGACAATCGCGACGGTTTCACCGGGCGCGACATCGAATGAGACGTCCCGCACGACGCTCTTCCATTCGTTGTCAACGAGAAAGGACGTGGTGAGGTTACGGACAGAGAGGACGGGTTTTATCTCCATGGTGTCAACGCCCCACCGCATAGGCCTGCATCAGCCGCGGCGTCGCGGCGGCGCGCAGCAGGCCGTCCGCATCGCGGCGCGCGGCGGTGAGCCGGCCGACCGACCAGGCATCGGCAACCGTAACGCGGTGGCCGCGACGACGAAGCTCGGCGAGCGTTGCCTCACCCACCGTGCCTTCCACCATGATTTCACCCGGCGAACTGGTGCGCGGATAAAACGAGCCCGGAAAATGGGAAGTGTGGAACAGCGGCATGTCTATGGACGCCTGCAGGTTCTTGCCGTGGTGGGCATAACGCAGGAAGAAGGGCAATTGCCACTGGTCCTGCTGGTCGCCACCGGGCGTGCCAAAGACCATGGCGGGACGGCCCTGATGCAACGCAAGCGAGGGTGTCAGCGTCGTGCGCGGCCGTTTGCCGGGTGCGAGCGAGGTCGGTAGGCCTTCCTTCAGCCAGAACATCTGGGCGCGGGAGTTGAGCGCGAAACCAAGGCCCGGCACGATGGGCGAGGATTGCAGCCAGCCGCCCGATGGCGTGGTGGAAACCATGTTGCCCCAGCGGTCGATGACATCGATATGCACGGTGTCACCGCGCTTTTCGGTCAGATGCGACATGGTCGGCTCGTAGACGGTGCCCTTGCCGCTCATCTCGGCCAGCATCGCCATTGTCGCGTCCACCTGCCTTTCGTAACCCGGCACGATGCCTGGACGCAGCTCCAGCGAGGCCTCACTGCCGATCAGCGCCCGGCGATCGGCATTGTAGCCCTCGGAGAGAAGATACTCCGTTGGAATTTGCCCGAATTCCGGATCGCCGTAATAGACCTCGCGGTCAGCAAAAGCGAGCTTCATGGCTTCGACTATGGTGTGGATGAAATCGGGACCGGACGGGTCCATGGCCGCAATGTCGAAGCCCTTCAGGAGCGCCAGCGATTGCAGCAGAACTGGGCCCTGCCCCCAGGCTGGCGTCTTGGCAATCGTCCAGTCGTGATAATCCAGCGTCTGCGGTGCTTCCACGGTGGCGCTCCACCCGGCCATATCCTGCGCCGTCAGCACGCCCTTGTGCCTTGTGCCGCTCGCATCCATTACCTCTGCGGTGCTGACGTAACTGTCGATGGCTTCCGCAACGAAACCCCGGTAGAAGGCATCGCGCGCCGCCTCGATCTGATTTTCGCGGCCAGAACGCGCTTCGGCTTCAGTGATGATCCGCTGATAGGTTGCAGCCAGAACCGGATTACGAAAATTGGCGTGAGGCTCCGGCGCGGCACCGCCCGGCAGCCATGTTTCGTATGATGTCGGCCATTCCTTCTCGAAGAAATCGGCCAGCCCCTTGATGGTGGCAGAGACACGCGGCAGCGTTGGATGCCCGTGCTCGGCGTAATAGATGGCGGGTTCCAGCACTTCGCGCACGCTCATCGTGCCGTAGTCGCGCAACATCAGCATCCATCCATCGAAGGCGCCGGGGATGACTGTGGCGAGCAGCCCGTCGCCGGGGATCAGCTTCAGTCCCTCAGCGGTGTAATGCCCAATCGTTGCGCCACTCGGGGCCGGGCCCTGTGCGCAGACGACTTCGACCTTGTCCTTCTGCTTCGAATAAAACACGGCCGGCATATCCCCGCCGGGGCCGCAGAGATGCGGCTCGACAATTTGCAGGACGAAACCGGTGGCGACGGCGGCGTCGAAGGCATTGCCACCCTTCTCAAGGATTGCCATGCCGACCGCCGAGGCGATCCAGTGGGTTGAGGTGACAACGCCGAAGCTGCCAAGGATTTCAGGGCGTGTGGTGAAATCAGTCATTCCGATATTCCTTCGTAAAAAATCATGCTTCCCGCGGATCGAGCGCATCGCGCAGACCATCGCCCAGAAGATTGAAACCGATGACGACGAGGAAGATGGCAATGCCGGGCCACATCGTCATCCACGGCGCCTGGCTCAAGAAATTCTTGGCGGTGTTCAGCATGGAACCCCAGGAAGGTGCAGGCGCCTGCTGGCCAAGTCCGAGGAAGGAAAGGCTCGCCTCCGCGATGATGGCGGTCGCCACCGTCAGCGTCGCCTGGACGATGATGGGGGCAAAGACATTGGGCAGGATGTAACGGGTCATGATGTCGATGTGGTTGAGGCCAATGGACCTTGCACCCTCGACATAATCCTCCATCTTGACGGCCAGCACCTGCCCGCGGGTCAGCCGCACGAAGATCGGCATGGCGGAAAGGCCGATGGCGATCATCGCATTGGTGAGGCTCGGGCCGAGAAAGGCCGCAAGAGCAATCGCCATGATGAGGAATGGCATGGCCAGCAGCGCTTCGGTGATGCGGGAGATCACCATATCCACCCAGCCGCCGAAATAACCGGCAATCAGACCGAAGGGGACGCCGATCACAACCGCGATCATGACGGAGACGACGCCGGCCATCAGCGAAGCGCGGGCGCCATAGATCATGCGCGAGAGAATATCGCGGCCGAGATCATCCGTGCCGAGCCAGTGGGCCGCCGACGGCGCCTTGCGGATGGCCGACCAACTGGTCGCAACCGGGTCGGCAATCGGCAATATCGGTGCGGCAATCGCCAGCACGGCGAAAAACACGACGATGATCAAGCCGGCGAGCGCCGACTTGTTGCGCTTCATCTTTTTCCAGGCGCGGCTCTCCTGCCGCGTCGCAGGTATCGAAAGGTTTTGATCCAGAACAGTCATGATATCAGGGCCTTAGATCGTCGCCCTGAGGCGGGGGTTGAGCAGGACATAGGCAATGTCGGCCAGGAGGTTCATGAGGATGAAACCGACGGCGGTGCAGAGCACGATGCCCTGCACGACGGCATAATCACGGGTGAAGACCGCATCCACGGTCATCTTGCCGAAACCGGGAATGGTGAAAATCTGCTCCGTCAGAACCGCGCCTGCCAGCAACTCACCAAAGAGCAGCGCCAAGAGCGTGATAACGGGCAGAAGCGCGTTGCGGAAACTATGTGACAGGATGATCTCGCGCGGCGAAAGCCCCTTGGCGCGGGCGGTGCGGATGTAATCGGAGCTGAGCACCGCCACCATCGCCGAACGCGTGTGGCGCATCAGCGTCGCCGCCAGTGCATTCCCCAGCACGAAGGCGGGCATGATCATGGTTTCGATGGAGCGGACAGGGTCGACGAAGATCGATTCATAGCCCGATGCCGGCAGCCAGCCCAATTTCACCGACACCAGCAAAATGAGCATGATACCGAGCCAGAAATTCGGAATGGACAGGCCGGAAAGCGCCACGATATTGGCCGTATAATCAATCCACGTATTCTTCTTGACGGCGGCCAGAATGCCGATGGGAATGCCGATCACCATGGCAAAGAACATCGCCATGACAGCCAGCTGAATGGTCACCGGCAGCTTCTGGCCGATCAGTTCCAGAACCGGCTGGTTCGTGCGTAGAGAAATGCCAAAATCGCCGGTTACCACGCCGCCCAGCCAGTTGACGTACTGGAGTGGAACCGGGTCATTAAGACGGTATTTCTCGCGCAGAAATTCAATTGTCGCGGGATCGCGCTCCTCGCCAGCCATCGCCAGGATGGGATCGCCCGGCAGAAGTTTCTGCAGCGAGAAAACGAAGATGGAAATGATCAGAAGCGTCGGGATCGCGACCAGCAGTCGCTTGCCGATATAAACAGGCATGGCATTGCCCCCGTTTTGGTCCGGTCCTGGCGGCCGCACGACAAGCCGTGCGGCCTCTGCGAAGTGGTCAGTCCTTGGAAACGCCGAGAAGGCGGATCATGCCGTCAGGCGACGGCGCCCAGCCCTTGACCTTGTTGGAGATGGCATAGGCATAGGGCTGGTGGCCGAGATAGATGATCGGCATGTCGTCGTTGAGGATGACGCTTGCAGCATCGTATTTTTCCTTGCGGACCGCGTCGTCGGTCGAAGCGCGGGCCTCGTTCAGCAGCTTGTCCACTTCGGGATTGCAATATTTCACATCGTTGATGCCGCCCTTGCAGGTGACGAACTGGTGCAGGTTGCCATCGGGATCGATGCGTCCCGACCAGTCGGAGCGGCTGAGCTGATAATTGCCGGCGGTCTGCTCGGACAGAAGCGTCGCAAATTCCGTGGCCTTGAGGGTGACGTTGAAGCCGGCCTCCGCCACCATGGACTGGATGACCTGCATCATCTGCGTCTGCGTGGTGTTGTTGGCGTGCTGAAGCTCGACATCCAGCGTCTCGTAACCCGCCTCCTTCATCAACTGCTTGGCCTTGTCGATGTCACGCGGCGGCACCGGCAGGTTCTGGTTGAACCATGGGCTTGTGGGCGGATAAGCCTGATTGCCGGCCTTGGAGGTGCCTTCAAAAACAATCTGGCCGATCGCTTCGCGGTCAATCGCGTAGGAGAAAGCCTGACGCAGGCGCTTGTCCTTGCCGAGCGGATTATCCGCCCGCGCGCCATTGTTGATGTTGACATACATGGCCATGTATCCGGGACCAATCACATCGGCATAGGTCAGCTTGGAGTCATTCTTGACGGATTCCGCATCGGAAGCCGAAATCCGCTCGGCGATATCGAGATCGCCAGCACGAAGGTTCGCAAGCTTCACCGTGGTATCTGGGATCGGCAGGTAGACGACCCTGTCGACGAGGATTTTGTCCTTGTCCCAATAGTCAGCAAATTTTTCGAGCACGATGCGATCCTGCTGGATGCGCTCGACGAATTTGAACGGTCCGGCGCAGACTGGCTTCGAACCGAAATTGGCACCCAGTTCCTTGGCCGCTTTCGGTGCGACGATCATGCCGGCGCGGTCGGAAAGCTGTGCCAGAAGGGTCACGTCAGGCGTCTTCAAGGTGAATTTGACTTCCAGCGGTGCTGTCGCCTCAACCTTCTCGACAGACGACAGCTCGCTCTTGCGGCGCGATTCCGGCAGCGTCATGTTGCGCTCGATGGTGGCGACGACGGCCGCCGCGTCGAGCGTTTCGCCATCGTGGAACTTGACGCCGTCGCGGATTTTCATGGTCAGCACCTTGCCGCCTTCGGACCAGGCCCATTCGGTGGCCAGCTGCGGCACGATCTTCATATCCTGCGAGATATCCACCAGCTTGTCGCACATGGCGGTGTAAACGATGCGGCCGACGAAGGTGCGCGATTGCGCGGGGTCTAACACGTCGGCATCGTCGTTAAGGCCGATCCGCAACTCGGACGATAGCGCCGGCGAGGCCAGCAACGCGCTTGCAAGAAGCGCCGCGGAGAGTGTCTGGATTCTGTTCATTTCTCATCCTCTGGTCTGGTTAATTTGACTTTTGTTATTGGCCGTCCCTCGCGAAACGGCGGATGCCATTGCGGCCTCAAGAGACGCTCGTCAGCGATGTCTCCCCATTTGGATATCCCTGCTCCGGTGCATCTTCCTGCTGAAAGCCAAGGGACGTCGCACGGATCAATCTTTCCTGGTGCATGAGCAGATGCTGACGCATAGCCTCACCTGCACGGGCCGGATCCCGGTCGGCGATGGCTTCTACGATCGCCATATGCTGTTCAAAAGAAGCCCTGCCATTGCTGCCGCTGCGTCGAGCGAGTTCGCGGATCGACTGCCAGGCATCATCCTGACGGATGCGATTGACGACATCGAAGATCGACAGAAAGAGTTTATTGCCGGCGCTTTGGGCAATCTGGCGATGGAGCGAACCGTCCCACAGCTCCTTTGCATCCGCATCCGTGCTCTGCCCCGTTTTCTCCACCAGTGCACGCATGCGTTCAATTTCCGCGGGCTTGGCTCGCATCGCTGCGAGTTGGGCAAGCTGCGGCTCAATGCGCAAACGGACCTCCATGATTTCCATGAAATCCGTCCCCGCGACGAGTTCGGTTACCTGAGCGGACCAATCGTCCGGCTTTTCGCCGACGAAAGTCCCCGCACCCTGACGCCGCCAAATCAGACCCTCAGCCTCCAGTACTTCCAGAGCCCGCCGAACGGCGCGGCGGCCGACATCGAAACTCTCGGCAAAAGCCCGTTCCGTCGGTAGTCGCCCATCCTTTGCAAAGTCATTCGACCGAATGTAGTCGCGGAGACGGGCGAGTGCATAGTTGGAATTATCGTTCGGACCGTTTGTCAAAAGCGCACCATTCAATCGAACCAATTAGATAATGGTTCAAGATGAAGACAGATTGCGCCGAAGGTCAAGCCAATTTTTGAGCCGTAATTTTTGCTGCTCAAAAGGTGGGCAGGAAAGTCGCAAAACGGGCGAATTGGGAGCACGAGGGTGTCTTTAGCCCTCTCCCTGCCTCTGCGACGCTACATGATGATAGGACTGCAACGCTTGTCGAAAGCATGCATTATAGTCCCGCAGCAAATCAGAAGGCGGGGCAACATGGACGACAACATCGACATTCCGAAGATCAACCGGGTCGTCCTGCAGAACCTGATCGCCGGTTTGAGCGACGGGCTGATATTGCTCGAAAATGATGGCTCGATTGCGTGGGCCAACAGGGCGGCGCTCGACATGCATCGGATAGAGGCCCTTTCCGACCTTGGCATCGACACGAAGGAGTATCGGCGAAACTTCACCTTGCGGTATCGCAACAATCACCTCCTCGATGATGGGCGATATCCCCTTGAACGCCTGCTTGCTGGCGAGACCTTTGAGGATGTCACCGTCGAGATATCGCCAAGCGATGATGATACCGAGTGCTGGGTGCATACGGTGCGCGGGCTTATCCTGGAAGATGCAGGAGCCAAGCCGGATGTCTTGGTCCTCATCATCCGTGACGAAACGCCCCGTTTCGAAGCGGAGTCCCGGTTCGAAAGCGCCTTTAACGCCAACCCCGCACCTGGGCTCATATGCCGTTTGGATGACGAACGATTCATTCGCGTAAACCAGGGCTTCCTGGAAATGACGGGTTATGCCCGCGAGGACATCATCGGCATCAGCGTCGAGGAGCTTGGGCTTTTTTCCAACTGCGATACCGGCGAGGACGCGTTGAAGCGCCTGCATGAGGGCCGCATCATCCGGCAACGCGAGGCGCTTATTCCTATTCCGGGTGGTGACAGGCTGGTCATCGTCGCCGGAGAAACCATCGCCGTTGCGGAGGAGCCATGCATGCTTTTTACCTTCGCCGATCTCGACGGCCGGCGAAAAGCCCAAAATGCCCTTCGCCAGAGCGAGGAGCGTTTTTTCAAATCCTTCCGCCTGTCACCAGCCCCCGCAGCAATTTCGCGGCTTGACGATTTCGTCCTCACCGAGGTCAACGACGCGTTTTTGACACTGTGCGGACGAAAAGAAGCTGAAGTCGTTGGCAAAACTGCCAGCGAACTGAAACTGTGGGACGATGTCGCAGCCCGCCGCGATGTTGAAAAGCGCCTCAAGGATAACATTCCGATCCGGGATGAAGCCATGCGCATGAATCTTGCCGATGGCGGCACGGCCGAATGCATCGTTTCTGCTGAACGTGCAGAGATCAATGACCAACTCTGCGTCATCTGGGCCATACAGGACGTCACCGAACGACGCCGGTCTGAAAACGAACTAATCGAGGCGATCGAAAGTGTGATGGCTGACACGTCCTGGTTCAGCCGGACGGTCGTGGAGAGGCTCGCGGGGCTGAGACAGAGCTCGCGTGGCGCGTCATCGTCCGTTTCTCTGAAGGATCTCACCGAACGCGAAGAACAGATCTTGGCGCTGATATGCGACGGCTGCAGCGACAAGGAAATGAGCGACCGGCTACATCTTTCGAAACACACCATTCGGAATCATATTGCATCGCTTTACGGCAAGATCGGCGTGAATCGCCGCACCGCCGCCGTCATCTGGGCGCGCGAACGTGGTTTTAGCGGCCGTAAGGAAAAATAGCAGTTTCGACCTTCAAAAAGGTCAATTTGTACCAGTTCAACTAGTAGGTAATGCTCTCCAAGGGGCATTTCCCACATCCTATCTTTCCATCATGCCGTTACCAACAGCGGCACCCTCTAAAGGTGGAAGGAATTCGTCATGGACAATAACCGTATCGAAGGCATCGCCCGTCAGGCAAAGGGCACGATCAAGGAAGCCGCCGGCAAGATCACCGGCAACGACCGACTTGAGGCAGAAGGGAAGGCCGAAAAGCTGGCAGGCCAGGCCCAGGAAAAGATTGGCCAAACGAAGGACAGCGTCAAGAAAGCATTCAAGTGAACCTCTAATGTTCAAGGCAGGAGGTTTCACCATGATGCTTGCGTGTGAGGCTAATCCGGCGGCAAGCTGCCACCCCCAGGAAATCAGCCTGTGCGCCGCCTTACAAGCTGTCATAGCTTACGCAGAGGGTCAGGAAAGCAGTTCGATCTCTGTAACTTCGGTCGAAGGGCGCATTGTGCTCTCGGGTGAGGTGGAAACACTCTCTGCCTTCGAACGTGCGGTCATCATCGCAGAATGTTTCGCGTCTCGGCCGATCATCGCCGATCTGGCGATACGCCAGCGACCTCAGACCTATGTGGATGCATCTTCCCCGCGCATCCACCTCGTGAATAATAACAGGAGTGACAGACAATGAAAAAACTCGTTCTCGCAACCGCTATCGCAACGCTCGCCGTTGCTCCCCTCGCCTCCGCTGAAACCAAGCATGGCGGCAAACGGGCGACAGAGACCGCGCAGAAGGAACGTGTCGGGACCTTGTCGTGTGAGATTGCCGGCGGTGTCGGGCTGGTTGTCGGCTCAAGCAAGGCAGTGGACTGCCAGTTCCGCCAGCGCTCCGGCAAAACCGAACGTTACACGGGCAAGATCGGCAAACTCGGTCTCGATATCGGGGTGACTGGCAAAACCTATATGAGCTGGATCGTTCTTAACACGGCGGCAAGCCGCGTCGGTGAAGGAGCACTCAGCGGCGACTACGTCGGCGCTTCAGCTGGTGCCTCGGTCGGTGTCGGTGTCGGCGCCAACGCATTGGTGGGAGGCAACGCCAAGAACTTCGCCCTGCAGCCTATCAGTGCTGAAGTTGGGACAGGCGTGAACGTTGCGGCCGGTGTCTCGCATCTTCAGCTGAAGCGCGCGGGTTAAGGAGCTCCCCCACCAATACGACATCTTAGATTTCATCAGGCGCGCCGCTTCCCCGCGGCGCGCTTGTTTATATTTTCAAGCAATAAGCGGAAGTGTCTGAAGACATTTATCTGCAGCACAAGCGCACTTGAGAAATGCAATTGCCTCAGGGTTTTGGCGGCGGAGGCAGCGCATCATTCAGGGGGCCGTGGTCAAGCTCGATGCCCGGGGCTTGTCTCGGCTCATGTTTTGGCGCATGGCGAGGCGGACCGCCGGCAGGGCCAAGCGCTTCAATGCTGCCATCCTGACGCACGATATAGCTGGCATGAAGGACACCGTCATCGAAGCGACCCTGCACGCTGACGGCCTCCTCAGCCTTCGCTGCCTTACCGCCTTCGCCTTCCGGTCCGGTATCTACCAGTGCGCGGCCGCTGTCATCCTGAAGGATGAACTTGTTGCCGTAGATTTCCGCAACCATGCCCTTGATGGTGACAAGGTTGCCTTCCTTGACGGTGGAAATCGCAACGGGCGTCATAGGTGCCATTTCCGGCGTCGGTCTCGTCAGCTTGACCGCGCCCGCGCCTGCTGCGGCGCCAACGGCGAGGATTGCAACTGCTGCGAAGGTGAGCGCCGCCGTCTTGCGACGGTGTTTCCTGTGGGGAGGGACCGGGCCTGCCTTTGGAGCAGCGCCAGCGTCAATTTGGTTATTGTCATCTGAATGGGACATCGTGATCTCCTGTTTGCATTGACGAGACCCTTTTACCCGGATGACACCACCACCAGCCTGAACCTTGTGGTTCAGCTTGAGTTAAGCCTCCCAGGCCTAGAAAATCTCATCTCTAAAGCGGATTGCAACACCATGCGGATACTTCTCGTCGAAGACGACGCCGACCTTTCGAAACGGATTGCTGCCAGCCTTCGCGCGGAAAACTTCGTTGTCGACGTTGCGCAGAATGGCGAGGACGCTCAACACGCAGGCTTAACGGAGCTTTACGACGCTGCCGTTCTCGATCTCGGCTTGCCCAAGGTCGACGGCGTTTCGGTTTTGAAATCATGGCGCGCTGAACAACGCAACCTGCCGGTACTGGTGCTGACCGCCCGTGACGGTTGGCCGGACAAGGTGGCGAGCTTCAAGGCGGGCGCCGATGATTTTCTGACCAAACCCTTCAAGATTGAAGAACTTGTCTTGAGATTGCGCGCGCTTGTGCGGCGCGCGACCGGCCACGCCGCCTCCACCATTACCTGTGGGTCGCTCACTTTTGACGCGCAGCTCGGCACCTTCGAGCAGGACGGGCTGCCGTTGAAACTGACTGCGCTGGAATGGCGGGTTCTTTCTTGCCTCATCCTTCGCAAGGAGATCGTCGTGGATCGACGCGAACTGACAGAACGGGTGTATGACGGCGATGCGGAGGTCGATTCCAACTCGATCGAGGTGATCATCGCGCGTTTGCGGCGCAAGATCGGCGCGGACTGCATCGAAACCGTGCGGGGTCGCGGTTACATGCTGAAAGCGCAACCATGACACGCCTTTCTTCCGGTGTCAGTTCGTCAATATCGCGTCGCCTGACGATGTTTTCCGTGGTCTTCGTCACCGCAAGCGTGATTATCGCCTCCGCTATCCTCTATCTCATCGTTGCGGGTGTCGTGCGCGAACAGATCGATCAACGTCTTGATACCCAGATCGAGGGGGTGCGAAGCGCGCTCTCTGCCGATGGCGCAGGTAAGCTGACGCTGACTGCCGCGCTGGATGCGCCACCTTTCGACAGGCGTGGGTCCGGCTGGTACTGGCAGGTACGCGCCAAGGATACCATCATCGGCTCGCGTTCCCTTGCGGGCCGCACGCTCGACAATCCCCCTTCACCGATGGATTGGGGCAAGATGCTGGGCCACGGCCCACACCCGGGAACCAACGCCCGTCTTGAGGGACAGGACCTCTATCTTCGGTCTATCCAGACCATCGTCGGCGGGACACTTGTCGACATCACCGCAACGGCGCCACGCGTCGCACTCGACACCCCCTCCCGACGTGCGCTTTTATGGCTCGTTCCAGCCATGACGCTGCTTGGCGCCAGTCTGGTCGCCGGCATCTTTATCCAGGTCAGATATGGTCTGAGGCCACTTCGCCAATTGACGGATGACATCGCCGCCATCTCGGCGGGTACCCGAGACCATCTGCCGGACGTGGAGGTCGATGAACTCCGTCCCGCGACACGCGAAATAAACAGGCTCGTGGAACAGAACAAGGACAGGTTGACCGAGACCCGTCTGCATTTCGCCAATCTTGCCCACGGCCTCAAGACGCCGGTCACCAGCCTCTATCTGGCGTTGAACCAGACTAATGATCCTGACGGGACAATGCGCGGCCTGCTGGACAAGATCGATCAAAGAATCCGTCATCATCTTGCCCGGGCCCGTAAAACAGCCGCAGGCGGCGTCGTTGCCTCCACCGAGCTTTTGCCGAGAATCAACGACATCGTTGAGATCATGAGACACATTCACGCGGACCGTGGCATAGCTGCCCGTGTCGCTGTGGACGATTCATTACGTGTGGGAGTCTTGCCGGAGGATCTCGACGAGATCATTGGCAACATCGTCGACAACGCCTTCAAATGGGCAAAAAGCCGGGTGGAAATCTCCGCACGGAAAACAGGCCGCACCGTGAACCTCATAATTTCTGACGATGGACCCGGCATCGATGACGACCTCGTCGCGCAGGCCTTCCAGCCGGGAAAACGGATGGATGAGTCTGTTCCAGGAGACGGGTTCGGGCTCACCATCGTCAAGGAACTCGTTGAACTCCACGGCGGGCAAATAAACCTCGAGAAAAGCGCCGATCGTGGGCTGTCCTGCGTCGTGACACTACCGACCGCTCTTTGATAGGAGCAACATCGACGCGATGTTGACCCTGTCTTCACCTAAGGGTAGACAGTGGCATCACAAGAAGGAGACTTATGCGCAGAGGTTGAAATTCTGGCCGTTATTCTGGCGGGTTCAGCCGGCCCTTGAGGGGCCGATCCTTTGACATGTCTCACTTAGTGGACGTTCCGTGAATAAAAAATCAGTCGAAATCCGGCCGTTTGACGCGGCGCGGGATACGCAGACTTTATCTCTCATCTGGCTCGAAGCCTCGCTGCTCGCTCACCCGTTCATCGGTACGGAGCGTCTTAGTGTACAACGCAAGCTGATCGAAGATACATATCTGCCGAATTCCGAAACATTTGTTGCCGAAATTAGTGGTCAAACAATCGGCTTTATCAGCCTGATCAATAATTTCGTCGGCGGCCTGTTTGTCTCGCCGCACTGGCACGGCAAAGGTGTTGGCCGCGAACTCATCGCTCACGCTCTCACGATCCATGATGCGCTGACTCTCAATGTTTATACCGAGAACGCGCAGGCGATGGGTTTCTACAAATCACTGGGCTTTCGCGAGGTCACTCGCAGTTCCCACGATGATGACGGCATGCCGTTTGAAAATGCACGCTTGCAGCTGACGCGGTGAAGGAAAAAGGGCGGCCGCCGGGCCGCCCGTCTTTTTTTCGCAGAAATTGTCAGCCGAAAAGAACAAGACTGCTCTTCACGGTGACCCAGACACCCCAAAGAAGCGGAATTCCGACAGCTGCCCAGGCAAGAGCCGCCTTGGCGTCAAAACCGCCGCGGCCGATGCCGAACGAACCTGTTGGCCCAGCATTGGCAGCCGCTGTCTTCGCCTGAAGTGCGGCAACTTCAGCGTCAGACATGAACCATTTCTCCGAGAGCGGTCGGACGAAGGCATTTGCGACAAGGCCAATCGCCAGCATACCCGCCAGAATGTACATCGTGCTCGTGTAGAGAGCAGGCCCGGGAGCCACGCCGGCAGCAATCTGCGCTTCGCGGATATAGTTGACGACGACGGGACCCGCGATGCCGGCAGTCGCCCAGGCCGTCAACAGACGGCCATGGATTGCGCCGACAAACTGAGTTCCGAAGATATCGGCGAGGTAGGCCGGGATCGTTGCAAAACCACCGCCATACATCGACAGGATGATGCCGAAGGCGAGGACGAAGAGCGCTTTGTTGCCCATCGTCGCGAGCGTCGGTGCGAGCGCGTACAGAATGATGCCGAGGATGAAGAAGCAGAAGTAGGTGTTCTTGCGGCCGATCTTGTCGGACATGGAGGCCCAGAAGAAGCGGCCACCGATGTTAAAGAGCGAAAGCAGGCCGGTGAAGCCGGCTGCAATCGCCGCAATCTGCGCCTTTTGTCCGGCATCGAGATCGGCAAAACCGACCCCAGGCAGGCCGATCAGCGAACCGGCAAAGATTTCCTGCAGCATTGGCGAGGCCATGCCGATAACGCCGATACCAGCCGACACGTTAAGGCAGAGCACCGCCCAGATCAGCCAGAACTGCTTCGTCTTGTGGGCATCGCGCAGATGCACGTGGCGCGTTGTGATCATCGCGCTTTTTGCCGCCGGTGGTGTCCAGCCTTCCGGACGCCAGCCAGCGGGCGGAATGCGATAACCGAAGGCGCCGGCCATCATGAAAGCGAAGTAGATCACCGCCATAACGACAAATGTCTGCCAGACACCTACCGAAGTCTCGGTCTTGAAATAGTTCATCAGCAAGTTGGCAAGCGGTGCGCCAATCATCGCACCACCGCCAAAGCCCATGATGGCCATGCCTGTCGCCATGCCGCGACGGTCCGGGAACCATTTGATCAGGGTGGACACCGGCGAGATGTAACCGAGGCCAAGCCCGACGCCACCGATGACACCTGCTCCCAGCCACATCAGCCAGAGTTGATGGGTCATGACGCCGATAGCGGCGACCAGAATACCACCGCACCAGCAGCAGGCGGAAACGAAGCCCGCTTTGCGTGGGCCAACGCGCTCCAGCCACCCACCCCATATGGCGGCAGAGCAGCCGAGAAGTACGAAGAAGAGCGTATAAATCCAGCCGAGATCCGCCACGCGCCAATTGCACTCAGTGGTAAACAGCGCCCCGATCAGCGTCAGACTGGAGCAGCTGGGATCGGCAGCCGGCAGCGCTTTTGACAGCGGCAGCCAGAAAACGCTGAAACCATAGGCCATGCCGATGCACAGATGGATGGCAAGGGCGGCTGGGGGCACCAGCCAACGATTAAAACCCGGTGTTGCGATTATTCGTTCACGGTCCAGCAAACCGGTTTGGGTTGCCCCTCCCGCCGTTGCGCCTGCTACTGCCATCGACATTTCCTCCCTCATGGATGTCAGGACATTTCATTCGCCCCGCCAGGCGTCACTCGTTACGCCGCACCTCATCCCGCACGGCCTGTATTGATTCGTCTCGCCCGTCTCAAGCGCGTGACGTTTCTGGCACGCTCGGCTCCGACAACGATTCACCGGCAATCGGTCCCTTGCCGCCCGGAGCGCCCTTTGCATCATCACCAAGGCCCACGGCATCGCCCTCCGGTTCACCAGGCCTCCTGATTTCTTTGGACGCTGCGATGACGAGCGGCAGGAAATCACCGGTTCCGGCGTCCACCATCTCGAAGAAGCGCCTCCGCATGCGCGGTTCCCAGAATTTGTTGATGTGGGTGGCAACGCCATCAACTCGGATATCGTCCGGCTGCGACAGAAAAAACGTCGCAATCTGGTTTGCCATCCTCACCAGCTTTTCGTCCGTGTGATTGAGTAACATGATCTGCTCCCTGCGCCGGCTCACGTCGCGACGCCACATGATGAGAAGGCCGGGACAAGCCCGGCTCCCGAATTATTCCGCAGCCTCCAGCTTGCCGGCGATGCGGCGGGACTGACGCGAAAGCGCATCATATTCCTCCTGCCATTCCGTCGGACCGTTGGAGGGAGAAACCTGAACCGCCGTCACCTTGTATTCCGGACAATTGGTCGCCCAGTCGGAGAAATCGGTGGTAATGACGTTCGCCTGCGTGCCGGGATGATGGAAGGTGGTATAGACCACGCCCGGCGCCACACGGTCGGTAATCAGCGCCCTCAGCGTCGTGTCGCCCGAGCGGCTGGCGAGCTTGATCCAGTCGCCATCCTTCACCCCGCGCTGTTCAGCATCGTGCGGATGAATTTCCAGACGATCCTCCTCGTGCCAGACGACGTTTTCGGTGCGCCGTGTCTGCGCCCCGACATTGTATTGCGACAGGATGCGCCCGGTCGTGAGGAGCAGCGGGAAGCGCGGCCCCGTGCGCTCGTCCGTCGCCACATATTCCGTGCGGATGAACTTGCCCTTGCCGCGAACAAAGCCGTCCACATGCATGATCGGCGAACCCTCGGGGAATTTTTCGTTGCAGGGCCACTGCACCGAACCCTTTTCTTCCAGATAGGCGTAGGAAACGCTGGCAAAACTTGGCGTCGTCGCCGCGATTTCGTCCATGATCTCCGAGGGATGAGTGTAGTTCCATGCAAGACCCATGGCCTGCGCCAGCTTCTGGGTCACTTCCCAGTCGGCGTAACCGTTCTTCGGCGACATGACCTTGCGCACGCGGTTGATGCGGCGCTCGGCATTGGTGAAGGTGCCGTCCTTTTCGAGGAAGGTGGAACCCGGCAGGAACACGTGCGCATAATTCGCCGTCTCATTCAGGAAGAGGTCGTGCACCACAACGCATTCCATGGCGGCAAGCCCGGCGGAGACGTGTTTGGTATCCGGGTCTGACTGGAGGATATCCTCGCCCTGAATATAGATGCCCTTGAAGCTGCCATCGACAGCGGCATCCAGCATGTTGGGAATACGCAGCCCCGGTTCGTTGTTGAGCTTCACACCCCAGAGTTTCTCGAACACATCGCGCGTCGCATCATCGGAGATATGGCGATAGCCAGGCAATTCATGCGGGAAGGACCCCATATCGCAGGATCCCTGCACATTGTTCTGTCCACGCAACGGATTGACGCCCACGCCGGGACGGCCGATATTGCCGGTCGCCATGGCGAGATTGGCGATCGCCATGACGGTCGTTGAACCCTGGCTGTGTTCGGTGACACCAAGACCGTAATAGATCGCGCCATTGCCACCCTTGGCATAAAGCCGGGCCGCCCCGCGCAGATCTTCCGCGGGAACACCGGTGAAACGTTCCGTCTCTTCCGGGCTGTGCTGCGGCTCGGCGACAAAAGCAGCCCAGTCCTCAAATTCCGACCAGTCGCAGCGCTCGCGAATGAAGGCCTCATTGAACAGCCCTTCGGTGACGATCACATGCGCCAGAGCCGTCAGAACGGCAACGTTGGTGCCCGGCAACAGTGGCAGGTGGAAAGCGGCCTCCACATGGGGCGTGCGGACGAGATCGATGCGGCGCGGATCGATGACGATCAGCTTTGCGCCCTGACGCAGCCGCTTCTTCAGCCGCGAACCGAAAACCGGATGGCCGTCGGTTGGGTTGGCACCGATAACAAGCACCACGTCGGAATGCTCGACACTGTCGAAGTTCTGTGTGCCCGCAGAAGTGCCAAAGGCCTGGCCGAGGCCATAACCCGTCGGCGAATGGCAGACGCGGGCGCAGGTATCGACATTATTATTGCCAAACCCGGCGCGAATGAGCTTCTGGACAAGGAATGTCTCCTCGTTCGTGCAGCGCGACGAGGTGATGCCGCCAATGGACTCGCGGCCATACTTGCCCTGAATGCGCCGAAACTCCGAAGCGACATAGGCAAAGGCCGCATCCCAGCTCACTTCACGCCAGGGGTCGCCGATGTTCTCGCGGATCATCGGATTGAGAATGCGATCCCTATGGGTCGCATAACCATAAGCGAAGCGGCCCTTGACGCAGGAATGGCCGCGGTTCGCCTGCCCGTCCTTCCACGGCACCATGCGCACCAGCTCTTCGCCGCGCATTTCCGCCTTGAAAGAGCAGCCGACGCCGCAATAGGCGCAGGTCGTCACCATCGAATGTTCCGGCTGGCCGATCTCGATCACCGATTTTTCGGTGAGCGTCGCGGTCGGACAGGCCTGCACGCAGGCGCCGCAGGACACGCAGTCGGAATCGAGGAATGCCTCATGCGCGCCGGGCGATACACGGCTCTCGAACCCACGGCCCTCGATCGTCAGCGCAAAGGTTCCCTGCACTTCCTCGCAGGCCCGCACGCAGCGCGAACAGACGATGCATTTGGACGGGTCATAGGTGAAATAGGGATTGCTCTCGTCCTTCGGCATCCAGCGGGCATTAAGATCGCCCTCCCCGGTGCGGGCCTTGACGTGATTGTCGCCCTCGTAGCCGTAGCGAACGTCGCGAAGCCCCACGGCGCCTGCCATGTCCTGCAATTCACAATCGCCATTGGCGGCGCAAGTGAGACAGTCGAGCGGGTGATCGGAGATGTAAAGCTCCATCACGCCCTTGCGGATCTGCTTCAGCCGCTCCGTCTGCGTGTGCACGACGAGACCGGCAGCGACAGGCGTGGTGCAGGAGGCGGGGGTGCCGTTGCGGCCCTCCACCTCGATAAGACAGAGCCGGCACGAGCCAAAGGCATCCACCATGTCGGTGGCACAGAGTTTCGGCACATCGATGCCCGCTTCGCGCGAGGCGCGCATGATCGACGTTCCCGCGGGAACGGTCACCTGGCGGCCGTCGATTGTGAGCGTCACCATATCGGTGGCGTTGGATTTCGGGGTTCCGTAGTCGAATTCGGTTACAAGGGCCATGGTCTTACTCCGCCGCTTCAACACGTGGGGTGGGGGCAAAATCGGCAGGGAAATGCCGGAGCGCGCTCATCACGGGATAGGGCGTGAAACCGCCCAGCGCACAGAGCGAACCGAATTTCATGGTTTCGCAGAGATCTTCGAGCAGCGCCGTGTTTTTCTCCCGCTCGATCCCGAGCGCGATCTTGTCCACCGTCTCGACACCACGTGTCGAGCCGATGCGACAGGGCGTGCACTTGCCGCAACTTTCGACGGCGCAGAATTCCAGCGCGAACCGAGCCTGATGCAGCATGTCTGCCGTATCATCGAACACCACAATGCCGGCATGGCCTATCAGGCCACCAGCCGCCGTAAACGCTTCGTAATCGAATATCGTGCCGAACAGCGACACCGGGAAATAGGCACCGAGTGGACCTCCCACCTGCACCGCCTTGACGGGACGCCCGCTGATCGTACCGCCGCCGATATCGTTCACCAGTTGCCCGAGCGTCAGACCGAAGGCGGTTTCGTAAAGCCCGCCATGCTTGAGGTTGCCTGCGAGCTGGATGGGGATGGTGCCATGCGACCGGCCGACACCGAAATCGCGATAGAAGGCCGCACCACGATCCATGATGACGGGAATGGAGGCCAGCGAAATCACATTGTTGACGACCGTCGGCTTGCCGAACAGACCCTGCAGGGCGGGCAGCGGCGGCTTGGCACGCACCGTTCCGCGTTTGCCCTCAAGGCTGTTCAGGAGCGAGGTTTCCTCGCCGCAGACATAGGCACCCGCGCCCATGCGCACTTCCATGTCAAACGCGCGGCCTGACCCGAGGACGGAGGACCCGAGAATACCCTCACGCCTTGCGATCTCGATCGCCTTTTCCATGACCCTGATGGCGTAGGGATATTCTGAACGCGTATAGATGAAGCCCTTGGTCGCGCCAACGGCCAAGCCGGCAATCGCCATGCCTTCGATCAGAACGAAGGGGTCGCCTTCCATGATCATCCGGTCGGCGAAGGTGCCGCTGTCGCCCTCATCCGCGTTGCAGACGATATATTTCTGGTCGGCCACTGCGTCAGCGACAGTCTTCCATTTGATACCCGTGGGAAAACCAGCGCCGCCGCGTCCGCGCAGGCCGCTCTGGGTTACCTCGGCAACGATATCGAGCGGGGCCATCGCCACAGCTTTTTCAAGACCCTTCATGCCCTGATAGGCGCGATAATCCTCCAGCGACAAGGGATCGGTGACGCCACACCGGGCAAATGTGAGACGCGTCTGACCCTTCAGGAACGGGATGTCCTTTGTCGGCCCGAGACAGAGGCGGTGGTCGCCGCCGGTCAGAAAACCGGCCTCGAAAAGCGAGGCGACATCGCCCGCCTTGACGGGGCCATAGGCGATACGGCCATGCTCGGTGCGCACTTCCACCAGCACTTCAAGCCAGAGCATACCGCGCGAGCCGTTGCGAACAATCTTGACGTCAAGGTTACGGCCAGTGGCTTCGCGGGCGATGGCATCGGCAACGCGATTTGCGCCAACGGCAAGGGCCGCAGAATCGCCGGGAACAAAAACGGTGACACTCATCGGCGTGCCTCCGTCAGAATCTCACTAAGACAGTCCTCATCAAGACGGGCATGGACCTCGCCATCCAGCATCAGGGCCGGCGCCTGGGCACAGAGGCCGAGACAGAAAACCGGCTCCAGCGTCACGGAACCATCAGCCGCGGTTTCATGCCAGTCGAGGCCGAGCCGGGACTTGATGGTTTCCGCAAGAGGCTCGCCACCCATCGACTGGCAAGCCTCGGCGCGACAGAGCTTCAGGACATGACGTCCGTGAGGATGATCGCGAAAATCGGGGTAGAAGGTAACGACGCCATGAACTTCAGCGCGCGAGATGTTCAGCGCGGATGCGATGATCTGCTTGGCGCTTTCCGGGATATAGCCGAATTCTTCCTGCACCGCGTGCAGGATGGGCAGCAGAGGCCCTTCCAGGTGAAGAAATTCGTCAATGACAGCGGAAACACGGGCCGCCTCATCCGCGGCAACCGCTCTGATATTCATAAGCCAGTCCTCCCAAACCGACAGGGGCAGGAATGGCGACCAAGACTTTCATCAAGCACGCCGCAGCCCCCTGCGTGTATAAACAATGGCGAAGCCGGGTGGATCAGGTCAATAAGGCGTTTCCGTCATCTGATAGGAAATGCCTATCAAACGCCTTTTCCGCTGCCCTTTGACGTGCCTCGTGTAGAAGCGCAGAAACCAGAGGCGTGTGTGGCTCCCGATGGGTGGCGATCAAACCAACGAGATGCTCGGGTTCCGGATCGGTGATGGGAATGATCCTGATCTGTTTTGGAAAACCGAAGGATTCAGCAAGGTTACGCGGCATTATTGAAGCCCATTGTCCGGTGCGGATATGGGAAAACAGCACGATCATGGAGTTGGATTCAAGCGTCGGTTTAGCCTCCACCCCCGCCTCGGCCATGTGCTTGTTGATGATGCGCCTGTTCTGCATATCCGGCGTTAATAGGCAAAGCCTAAGACTGGAAACCTGCTTCCAGGTAACACTTTCCTGATCCGCAAGCGGCGTTCCGGCAGCGGCAATGAGGTGATATCGCTCAGAATAAAGCGGGACAGTGGTCACGCGTCCAAGTGGCTCATTGTCGAGGTAACTGATTCCCGCATCGATCTCGAGGTTTTCGATCTGGCTCAAGACCTGCAGCGAGGTGCGTGACGTGACGGAAAAAGTCACATCGGGATGGCGCGCCTGAAACGATTCCGTCAATCGCGGCACCATGGCGAGCGCCGTTGGAATGACAGCAAGGCGAATATGTCCGGTCAGGCCCTTGCGGGCAGCGCGCATTTCCTCACGCATGGTGCGGGTATCGCCAACGATGCGGCGCGCCCATTCCAGCACCCGCTGGCCCTCCGGTGTCAGCCCCTGATACCGTGCCGAGCGCACGACGAGAACGACGCCCAGCTGGTCTTCCAATTGCCGGATCGCCGCCGACAGGCTGGGCTGGGAGACACCACATTCCTCCGCCGCCCGGCCGAAATGTTCAGCCCGTGCCAATGCAATGAAAAATTCCAGCTTGTCGATCATACGCTCTCCCCCGCGGCGCGCCCATTTGACCGGTGTGCGCGGGAGAACACTAGAACGTGGCGCAAGCGCCCGCAAATGGCTGCAGGCATTTTTCTGCAAACTAGGCGCAGGCGACGAGAGCCGGCCCCTTCAAACGCGGATAGTCATAGGCGTTGACCTTCGAGGTACTGTAACCGGCGCCCACAAGAGCTTCGGCAAGCTTGATCGCTGCCGTCACGCCATCGATAACCGGAACACCTGTGGCGTCGCGCAGCCGGTCGCAGAGCGAGGACATGCCGGCGCAGCCGAGAATGATCGCTTCTGCCGCATCCTCACGCTTGGCGGCCTCGATTTCGCGACGAAGCAGGGCTTCCGCGACCGCTGGGTCTTCTTCAAGGCCAAGAACCGGCAGGTTGATTGCCCGGACCTTCCGGCAATGCCGTTGCGCGCCGTAATCCTCCACAAGATCCTCGATAACAGGAATGGAGCGAGGAAGCGTGGTAATGATGGAGAAGCGGCGACTGATCGTCATCGCCACCTGCACGGCCGCCTGGCAGATGCCGATGACAGGCCCCTGCGCCACTTCGCGGGCGGCATGAAGGCCCGGATCATCAAAACAAGCGATCACATAGGCATCCACGCCCTGCCCCTCGCCCTTACGAATTTCCGCCAGAAGCCCGGGAACCGCCATCGCTTCATCCGCCTGCCCTTCAATGCTGACGGGCGTGTCGACCGGATTGGTCGCAGAGACGTGGGTCTCCTTCTGCTTGACCCGGAGCGCACTATCGAGAGCCTGCGCGGTCATTGAGGCGGTGGAATTGGGGTTTATCAAACGAATATGCATCGCACGCATCCTGAAAAGCTGTCACTTGCCGTCAGGCGCGGTGAAATCGGTGATTGGTGGCGCCTTCAAAACAAACTGGCGATCCGAGGTGATGTAGTTGTCGGCGTGAAGCCGGGCGATCGGCTGATAGCGATCGGCATCGACATAACGTCCCTCTTCATCGAGGCATTCGTTATGAACATGCATGTGCACCACTTCGCCGAGCACCAGTGTGCGGCGGGGGTAATCGATCAGTCGCTCCACCTTGCATTCGAATGCACAGGGCGATTGCGCGGCATAACTCGCATCGATCTGGTTGCACGGCATGGCCGTAAGTTTGGCCATCTCCATTTCGTCAACTTCATTGTCGAAGCCGAGGCCGCAGATCAGCATCTGCTCCGAAAGCGCCATATCTACCATATTGACGACGAACTCGCCGGTGCGGCGGATATTCACCATCGTGTCCTTCTCCTCGCCGCTGACCTTCGGCTGAATGCCAAGGACGACGATGGGCGGATCATGCGAAAAGACGTTGAAGAAGCTCATCGGCGCTGCATTGTTATGGCCGGCTTCAGAACGCGTCGTCACAAGCGCGATCGGTCGCGGACCGATAAAATTCGTCAGAAGGCGGTAGCGGCTCTGGGGCTCAAGCGCGCTGAAATCGAATTCCATGATCGGCATCCTAATTTAGTCTACAATTATCTTTCATATTGTTGACAATGTTGCAACCAAAATCCCGTTGATACAGTTGACTTTTTCATTCACATCACGCTTCTCTAGGACGATTGGGGAGTATGTCGAATGAGCGAGCAGGCCGGCCCGTCCACGCAGCAGATTGTCGAGAAAGTATGGCTTTCGATTGCCGAACGCCGGCTGCGTCCGGGCGTGCAGCTGAAAGAAGAGCAACTGGCGACAATCTTTAGCGTCAGCCGTGCAAGAATCCGCCAGGCCTTGTCCGTTCTCGAACGTGACGGACTGGTGACCATCGTTCCCAATCGCGGCGCTTTTGTCTCCAAACCGTCGGTCGAGGAAGCCCGCGATGTCTTCTTCGTCCGCCGTACCGTCGAGCAATGCGTGGTCGAAAGACTGTGCAAATCCGCCACCAAGACAGATCTCAAGAAGCTACGCGACCACGTGGCCAAAGAGCGTGTGGCTAATGCCAAAAACGTCACGACCGACATCATCAAGCTTTCCGGCGGGTTCCACCTTCTGCTTGCGGAAACGCTGGGTTCCGACTTCCTCTTCACCACCATGCGCGATCTCATTTCCCGCTCGTCGCTGATAACAGCCGTTTACCGTAACACGGATCGCTTCAACTGCGGCCCGGACGAACATGCGGAAATCGTCGATGCGATCGCCAACAATGATCCGTCGCGGGCCATCCACCTGATGACCCACCACCTTGAGCATGTGGAAGCGGAACTCGATCTTAGCGAAATCCGCGACCTTTCCCACGACCTGCGCGCCGCGCTCGGCTGATCTTCCGCTCAGGCGCGCTGTCGCTCGCCCGCCCATTGCGTGTCATCTTCCACCAGGTGGCAGGCGACCCGCGTGCCGTTGGCGAGGCTTTTCACCTTAGGGACTTCTGCCGTACATTGCGCCGTTGCCAGCGGACAACGCGGATGAAACGCGCAACCCGAAGGCGGCTTCAGAGGGCTTGGCACTTCACCTGCAACAATCTCCCGATCCCGCTGCGGCGTCTTGATATTGGGGATCGTCTGGAGAAGCAGCCGTGTATAGGGATGGCGCGGATTGGCAAAAAGCTCTTCCGTATCGCCCTCCTCCACGATCCGCCCGAGATACATCACCGCGATACGGTCTGACATGTGACGGACGACGCTCATGTCGTGGCTGATGAAGAGATAGGTGAGGCCGAGTTCATCCTGCAGGCGGCGCATGAGGTTCAGCACCTGCGCCTGCACCGACACGTCGAGCGCCGATGTCGGCTCGTCGCAGACGAGGAATTCCGGCTCGCTCGCCAATGCGCGGGCAATGGAGATGCGCTGGCGTTGGCCGCCGGAAAACTCATGCGGAAACTTTTCGCCGTCAGAGGCCGACAGCCCCACGGTCTTTAGAAGTTCCTCCACGCGCTCCATCGTTTCGGCCTTCGTCGCGCGCAGCTTCAGTTCGCGGATTGGCTCTGCGATGATGTTCTTCACCCGCCAGCGCGGATTGAGCGAGGCATAGGGGTCCTGAAAGATCATCTGCGCCGACAGGGGTTTGCCCTTGCCGCCGGCCGCGAAACGAAACTCGCCGGCGCTTGGCCGGAAAAGCCCTGTCACCAGGCGGGCAACGGTCGACTTGCCGCAGCCGCTCTCGCCGACAATGCTGAGACAGCCGCCGGCCGGAACGGAAAAGTCGATATCGTTGACGGCTTGGACAAATTGCCGGGGTTTGCGCTCGATAATTCGGTTGAGCAGCGGGGCGGAAACGTCGAAGGTTTTCGTCAGGCCCTTCACCGTCAAGGCCGGCTTGCCCACTGCTGCCTTTTGAGATGCGGATCGTGTCATGCTGTGCCTCCTGCATTCAACCAGCACGCACTGGCGCCGTTGCCGACGGTTTCGAGTTCAGGCCGTTCCCGCCGGCAGCGTGGCCCGGCAAATCCACAACGGGGATTGAATGCGCATCCGGGCGGGATCGCATCGAGACGCGGCATCGCCCCGTCGATCTGGTTCAGCCGCTCCACCCGCGCACCGAGCGAGGGAATCGAGGCCATCAGGCCCTGCGTATAGGGGTGGCGCGGTTCGTGCAGCACCTGTTCGACCGGTCCTACCTCGATCAGCCGGCCTGCATAAAGCACCGCCACGCGGTCGGCAGCCTCGGCAATGACGCCCATGTCGTGGGTGACGAGCATGACCGCCGTCTGCTTTTCCTTGCACAGCCGCCGCAGCAGCGAAATGATCTGCGCCTGGATCGAGACATCGAGCGCCGTCGTCGGCTCATCGGCAATGATGAGTTTCGGAGAGGCGGCGAGCGCCAGTGCAATGACGACACGCTGGCGCATGCCGCCGGAAAACTGGTGCGGATAATGATCGACACGATCCGCAGGTGATGGAATGCCGACATCCTTCAACAGTTGAACAGCTCGTGCACGGGCATCCGCTTTCGACAGCGGCAGGTGCTGGCGGATCGTCTCGACAAGCTGCGCACCGACCGTAAAGAGTGGATTGAGCGAGGTCAGCGGGTCCTGAAAAATCGCACCGATCTCACGGCCGCGAATGCTTTCCATCGCCCGGTCATCCAGTTGATCGATACGGCGCGACCCGAGCCAGATTTCACCATCGGCGATGTGGCCGGGTTTCTCGAGCAGGCCTTGTATGGCGAGCCCCGTCATGGACTTACCGGCGCCGGATTCCCCGACAACGCCCAGGATTTCGCCGGGCCGGATCGAAAGGCTAATATCAGAAAGCGCGGTGACGGTGCCGCGACGACCGGGAAACTCGACCTTAAGATTACGGACATCGATGACCGATTGGTTCATGTCAACCATGCTGGGCAACCTCCACCGGATAGCTCGGAGGGAAAATTTCGGAGACGGGCGGATTTGCCCAGCTCCGTTCGGGATATTTTGCAATCAGGCGATCGAACTGCGCCTGCGCCTGTTCACGGGCACGCCGCATGTCGATGTGGGCGACCTGCCTTTCACGCATCGATAGACGGCCGTCGACAAAAACGGCCCGCGTGACCTTGCCCGAGCCGCCGGTCACCAGCGTGGTGATCGGATCGATGCTCGGCGCCATGACGGTATCGTCGAGGTCAAAGACGGCAATGTCTGCCCTAGCACCCGGCGAAAGATGGCCAAGGTCAGACCGGCCAAGCGCACGCGCGCCGCCAAGTGTGGCCGCATCGAAAAGATCGGCACAGCGGATCTGGTCCGGAGCACCGTCATTGATGCGGCAGGTGATCAGCCCCACGAGCAGATTCATCAGCATGTCCGCCGGGGCCGTATCCGTTCCCATCGCAATGTTGATGCCGCGTTTGCGGCAGGATGAGAAGGATGAGAGTGTGCTGCCGCCACGGCTCGAAACCAGCGGACAGTGGACGATGGAGACGCCGTTTTCCGCATAGAGCGCCAGGTCTTCCTCCGTCGCATTGGTGGCGTGCGGGGCGATCAGCCTTTCGCTGAGCAGGCCCGCCTTGGCAAGCCAGACTGGCGCGGTCGAGCCGTGGAGCTTGCGAACCGTATCGACCTCCATGACGCCCTGCGCCATATGGAGACGGAACTTGCAGCCGAGTTCGCGGGCAGCCGCATCGGTGCGCTCTATGAGCGCAAGAGTTGAGGTTTCCACCCGATCCGGCGCGAGCATGCCGCGCACCAGATCGCCGTGCTTTCCACTCTGCTTTTCGATGAAGGCGATCGCGTCGGCGAGCCCCCGAAAACCGCGCTCCTCATCAAAGACTGGCACCATGCGGCCCGGCTCTTCCAGAACCATGCCGCCTGAACGGAAGGCGGGGCTGAGATAAACGCGCAGGCCAAGTTCGCCGGCAGCATCGGCCGCCGCTTCGAACTCCGCCACGGTCTCCCCCCACTCGCGATAAAACAGCGATGCGATGGGGGTTGCCGTGGTGATGCCGTTTAGGAGCAACTGCCCGAAGGCGAAACGCTTTTGAAAGGCAAGCTCTTCCGGGGAATACATTTCGTAAGGACCAGCCTCGACATAGGAGCGCGGCCATACACGACCCTTCGCCCAGCCTGGATGATGATCGATGCCGAGGATCGTCGTATCGAGATCGGAAAGCGCATCGAGATCGATCAGGCCGGGGCTGACGAGCGCATTGCCAAAATCGATACGCTGGGCGACCTCTCCGGCAAATCCATGCCCAACAAAGACGATTTCGCCGTTTTCGAAAACAACCTCACCGTTTTTGAGCAGCCGGTGCGAACCGTCCCGGTGTCCGACAACCCAACTGGCTGTGAGCAACGTTCGCCCTTCCGGCCTTTCGCCAAGTTGCAACGAATTGAGAACGTCGCTCATCACGGCGCCTCCACAATGGCTTTGCCATCTCTCGCCGTAACGCGGCCGCCTTTGACGACCAGTGGCCGGGGGGCGATATCGACAACGGCTTGCGCCAGCGTTTCACCCGTCAAGAGGGTAAAGTCGGCAGCGCAGCCGATATCCAGGCCGTAATCTTCAATGCCCATGACATCGGCGCCGCCCTTGGAAACGACATGGAGCACATGAGCAAGTTCGATATCCGAACGCAGGCCGTTTTTCATGCCGATGATCTTGGCGCGATCCAGCATATCCGGCTGTCCCCACGGACCCCATGTATCGCGGATACCATCACAGCCACCGCCAACGCGCACACCTGCCTCCTTGAGGCGCATGATCGATGGCACGCTTGCCGATGGCGCACCCGTGGTCAGTATGGCGACATCAAGCCGCGCAATCTCGTCGATCAGCCTGCCGACGCGAAGATAGTCATTCATACCGAGCGCGAAGGCGTGGCTGATGGCAACGTTGCCCTGCATGCCGTTCGCCCGGATGCGCTCGAAGATGAGTTCCATGGTGAAGGCGCCGAGGTCGGCTGCTTCGTGCAGATGAATATCGATCGGCACGCCGTGTTTTGTCGCGAGCTGAAAAAGAATGTCCAGCTGACCCTTCGGATCGCGGTCGATGCCACAGGGATCGATGCCGCCAAGCACCTCGCAGCCCTGCTTTAAGGCTTCATCGAGAAGCTCCACCGTGCCGGGCATGACCATGACGCCCGATTGCGGAAAGGCCACGACCTCGATGTCGATAATGCCATCAAGCTTTTCGCGGGTTTCCCAGATGCCTTCGACCAGCTTCAGCCCATGGGTCGGGTCGATATCGACGTGGCTGCGAATATGGGTGCCGCCATTGGCCGCAAGCCCGATGGCATGGCGCATGGACTGGCGATGCGGATCGATGCCGATCTGAACGCGGTTTTCCCGCTCGAAATCGATCCGCTCTCGCAGGATGGCAGCACGATTGTTGACGTGCCAGGGCATGCCCCACGTCGTCTTGTCCAGATGCGTATGGGCATCGATAAGACCGGGGACGGCAATTGCTCCCTTGCCATCCTCAATCGGCATGCCGGGTTCGGCGTCGAACTTTCCGAAGCCGATAATCTTGCCGTTCCTGATCATGATATCGCAGGCTTCGCCCGCCATGGGCCGTACGTTGCGAAGAAGAAGATCGTGCATGGAACTCACCTCAGTTTTGGATTGAGCGCATCGCGCAGCCAGTCACCCAGAAGGTTGACGGTGACGACGAGCAGGCAGAGTTGGAAGACAGGGAACAGCACGATCCACCAGGAGCCGGAGAACAGGAACTGGTTGCCGATGCGGATCAATGTGCCGAGCGACGGCTGGCTGGGCGGCATTCCGATGCCGAGAAAGGACAGGGTTGCTTCGGTAAGGATCGCCATGCCGAAATTGAGCGTCGCGGCGACCATGATCGGCGTCAGCGTATTGGGCAGGATATGCGCCGCCATGATGCGGCGGGCGGGGACGCCGATCAGCTTTGCCGCCTGAACATAGTCCTTGCCAGTTTCGACGATGGCCTGGGCGCGCACCGTACGGGCATATTGCACCCATGCGGAAAGCGCGATGGCGAGAATGAGCACGGCAGATGCCCCAACCTCCCGCAGATTGTCGGGCAGCATCTGGCGGACGACAGTGGAGACGAGGATCGCCACGAGAATGGTCGGGATGGAGAGCGTGATGTCACCGATGCGCATCAGGAGGCCATCGGCAAAACCACCGAAGTACCCCGCCACCAGACCTGCGGTCATGCCTATGACGAGCGAAAGCAGCACGGAGGCAACGCCGATGACGATGGAGATGCGTGTGCCGTAAAGAATGGCCGAAAGCATGTCGCGTCCCTGCGTATCGGTTCCCAAGAGAAACGGCCATTCGCCGCCCTCCTGCCAGATCGGCGGCAGCTCGGCCTGCCACATGTCGAGCGATGCGCCATCATAGGGATTCTGGGGTGCAATCCACGGCGCGAAGACAGCGGCGAGGATGAGGATTGTCAGGATGAGCGCGCTGATCTTTGCCGATTTGCTGCGGCTGAAGGACCAGTAGAGATCGCTGTCACGCATGCGACTGAAAAGCGACCGGCGGGCGGATTTTTCCGTTTGCGAAAGGTCTGTCATGAAACCGGCTCCCTTCGGTTAGCGCGCGGCGCGCAGACGCGGATCGATGACCGCATAGGCGATATCGACGAACGTGTTGAGGACAACGAAGATGAAGGAGATGATGCAGAGATAGGCCGCCATGACGGGGATATCGAGGAAGGTGACCGCCTGAATGAACAGCATGCCCATGCCCGGCCACTGAAACACCGTTTCCGTGATGAGCGCGAAGGCGATAAGCGAACCGACATTCATTGTCGTCAGCGTTACAACAGGCATCAGACAGTTACGCAGCGCATGACGGAAGTAGATCCGCCAGCGTGGGATACCGCGGGCCCGTGCAAATTTCACGAAATCGAACCGCAGAACTTCAAGCATTTCCGCCCGCACCAGACGCATGACGAGGGTGATCTGATAAAGCGAAAGGGCAATGGCCGGAAGAATGAGGGCCGCGCGTCCGGATGACGTCAATAGCCCCGTCGACCACCAGCCGAGCTGGACGACATCCCCGCGACCGAAGGCCGGTGCCCAGCCGAGGGAAACGGAAAAGACCAGAATGAGTAGGATGCCGACAACGAAGCTCGGCAGCGAAACGCCGACAATCGACAGGAATTGCAGGCCCTCCGTATACCACTTCCCGCGCCGGATCGCCGTCAGAACGCCAAGAGGCAGGCCGACGACCAGCGATATGACGGTGGCAACCAGCACCAGCTCAAGTGTTGCAGGGAACCGTTCGGCGATCAGCGGCAGCACCTGCTGCCCATTGCGGTAGGAAACACCGAAATTGCCCTCCGCCGCGTCTTTGACGAACCGCAGATATTGGGTCGGCAGGCTGTCATTGAGGCCCAGCCGTTCACGTAGCGCGGCACGATCTTCCTGCGAGGTCTGTTCGCCGACCATCAGTTCGACGGGATCGCCCGCCAGCCGAAAAATGAGAAAGGCGAGAAGCGCGACGGAAAGCATGACGAGCACGGCATTTCCCAAACGCTTGATGATGAAAACCAGCATTGTTACCTCTCGGACGCGAGCCTGAGCCACGCGGGCTTTCAGGTTCGATCACTCTCTTCCAGAGATGGGCCAAAGATTTCACGGCCTGACTTAGCCGCAACGACATACAACTTTGTCGACAATTTCGACGCGGATTCACCCTGATCCCGGACCGGTTAACCGCCAAGCAACTGAGGCGCTCGGCCTGGGCCGGCGCCTCAACAACGCGTCTTACTTGTCGACCTGGGTCAGCCAATGGCGTGGCTTGTTGTCGGCACGGAAGTCGACACTTTTGACCTTTGCCAGCATAGCCCAGGCAATCGGCTGCTGGTGCAACGGCACGAGCATGGTCTCGTCCTTGGCGATCTTCAGCGCAGCTTCTTCAAGCGCCAGGCGCTTCGTATTGTCCTGCTCCTGCGCCGCCTGCGCGACAAGCTTGTCAATTTCCGGGTTGGACCAGCCGCCATAATTGGAGACGCCCATAGCACCCTTGCGGGTCGAGAGGATTTGCGACAGCATCGAGAAGGCGTCCAGCGTCGGCTCGTTCGCCCAGCTGAGGTTGAACACGTCAGCCTTGCCGCCATTGCGCTTGGGTGACTGCACCGAACGTGGCGCAATATCGATGGTCGGCTGGAAACCGCCGCGCTTCAACATGTTGGCAACGCCCGAGCAGATATCCTCCTCATTGACGCTCTCGTCATTCATGCAGGTATAGGTGAAGGCGAGGTTCTTCATCCCGGCATCGGCAAGCAGCTTCTGCGCCTTGGCCGGATCGGCCGGTTCAAAGGTATCAAGCGACTTGGCGTAGCCCGCAATTTCGGGCGCGATCAGCGAGCCAGAAGGTCTTGCAAGACCACGCATGACTTTCTTGTTGATCAGGTCTCGATCGATCGATGCTTCGAAGGCCTGACGGACGCGCAGATCATTGAAGGGGTTTGGCTGACCGTTTTCCAGTTTTTCGCGGCGGTTGAAGCCGATGAAGAGCGTGCGAAGCTCGGTGCGTTTCTTGACCGAGATATTGGGCGAGGATTCCAGGCGCGGCAAATCCTGGATCGGAGCGGAATCGATCAGGTCGATTTCACCCGACAGCAGGGCCGCAACGCGTGTCGCAGCAGATGCAATAGGCACGAATTCGATGCGGTCGAGATTGTGCTTCTTCTGGTCCCACCAGCCTTCATTCGCAACGAGAACAGTTTTGCTGTCCGGAACGCGGCTCTCCAGCTTGAAGGGGCCGGTCCCATTGGTGTGCATGGTGGTGTAGCCATCAACCTTCGACGCGAAGTCGGTAGGCTTCTCGCTATTGTTATCTTTCAACCACTTGGCATTAAAGATGAAGATGTTGGTGATGTCGTTCAGAAAGAGCGAGGTGGGCGCGTTGACATCGAGGTCAACCGTGTAATCGTCGACCTTTTTGACGCCAGCGTAAATCGGAATATTGCCACGCAGCGGCGAGGTTGCGTCCGAAGCGCGTGTGAAAGATGCGACGACGTCATCGGCGGTAAAGTCTGCGCCGTCATGGAACTTCACACCCTTGCGCAGGGTGAAGCGCCACGTCTTACCGTCAATCAGCTTCCACTCGGTGGCAAGTGCGGGCTCTATCTGAAAATCCGGCGCGTAGCGAACGAGGCCCTCGTAAATATGGTTCAGAAAAGCCAGGTTGGACGTCGACGGCACCGAATAGGGGTCTAGTGAATAAAGATCGGCGCGACCGCCCCAGCGAAGGGTCTCGGCATTGGCGGGAACGGCAATGGCGGCGGCAGCCATGGCCGCCAGGACGAAACTTCTGATACGGGACATTTGATCCCCCCTTTTTTATAAATCGTTGAAAGACCGCAAGGCGGTCCGGTCTGGCAGAGGGAGTATTGTTTCGCCCAGGCTTATTGTCAATAATATTGTTGACAATTATCGTACTCAAAATCGTATGTTTTTGGATACGGGCTGAAATTCAGGGAGGACGAAATATGACAGGCTTTCTGCTGCTGCACGGAACGATCGTCACGGTCGACAGAGAGAGACGCATGATTGAAGACGGCGGATTGGCCGTCGAGGGCGACAGGATTGTCGACATCGGCGCTGCGCAAGATCTCCAGTCTCGCCACACCGACAAACAAAATATCGACTGCCGGGGAAAGCTGATCATCCCCGGCCTGATCGATGCTCATGGCCATGCCGGCCACGCGCTTCTTCGCAGCATTGCAGCGGACACCAATGCAATGTGGATGAAAATCATCACCCCCACCTATTATCACTATGTGACTCGCGATTACTGGTATGCGGACGGGTTGATTTCCGGCATTGAACGGTTGCGCGCCGGGGTAACGACCGGGGCCAGCATCATCACCTCGATGCCGCGCGCGGATGACCCCGTCTTCGCCATCAATCACGCCCGCGCCTATAGCGAACTCGGCCTTCGCGAAATCATCTGCGTTGGGCCTTCGGGCCTGCCTTGGCCGCATCAGGTTACGCGGTGGGAGAGCGGTTCGCCTGAGCGTCGCGACGTGAGCTTCGACGAGATGATGGAGGGCAGCGAAGCTGTGATCGAAGCATTGCACGGCAGCACCGATGGCCGCATCAGCGTTTTCCTGACGCCTTTCACCATCGTGCCTTCGGTCGAACCATCAAATGCATCGACACCCGATCAGGCTGTGAAACTGACCGAAGGCGACAGGATGCAGGCCCGCCGGATACGAGAGATGGCGCGCAAGACAGGAGTCAGGCTTCATTCTGACGCCTTTGCCGGGCAAATCCGCATGGCGTTCCAGGACAAGGAAAATGCCCTGCTCGGCCCTGACATTCACCTTCAGCACTGCTGGGGCATCTCCCATGACGAGATCGACATCTTGGCGCAAACCGGCACCCGCGTGACCCACGCGCCACCGGGCCGCGCGACCCCCATCATTGACATGATGTCGAAAGGCATTCGTGTCGCCATCACCACCGATGGTGCAGCCCCGAGCCGCCATTTCGACATGTTGCAGACGGCGCGCCTGGCACAGTTCACGCAACATCTCCTGCATAATCACGACCGCTACCTGCTTCCGCCCGGCAAGATATTTGAGATGATCACCATCGATGCCGCCCATGCCATCGGCATGGAGGACGAGATCGGTTCGCTCGAAATCGGCAAGAAGGCTGACGTCGTCATCATCGATATGCGCAAACCGCATCTCATGCCCATGTGGATGCCTGTTCATCGGTTGGTGCATCAGGTTCTTGGAAGCGATGTCGACACCGTATTTGTGGACGGCAAACTGCTGATGGAAAACGGACGGGTGCTGACGGCAGATGTCGATGCTGCCATTGCCTTTGGCCAGCAGGAAGCAACGGCGCTGGCGGAGCGGGCTGGCCTGAAAGCACATATGCATGATCCCGGCTGGGGCCGGCTGCTGCGCACATTTGACGAACCGGTGCACCCTCCGCGTCCCCCGGAAGATGCAGGCTACCGCGCGGGCGAGCATGGACTCGATCAGAACCAATAGAACAACAGGCTACGGCAAATCCTCATTTGGAATACCGTGAGCTTCACGACAAAAACTCCCCGGCCTGGAGTGGACCGGGAAGCAAACCTGACATCATGTCAGGAACTTTGACTGGAGCTAGTGGCTCACCTGTCCGGGAACAGGGTGGATCTGAGTTGCCTAACCCAACTATATTTTTTATTCAGAGGATCAGAACGAACGCTCGAGACGAACGAAACCGGTCCAAGCCTCAGGCTTCTTTTCGACGTCGAGGTAGTTCGCCGCCAGCCTCGTGGAGAGGCCGTCGGTGATCTTGTAATCGACCGTCAGACCGGCCTTCCAGGCATCGTTGTTCGAGAAATTATCCCAGGAAGCGAGGCCATAGCTGCCGTAATACTGAACGCCGGGAGTGATCTTCAGCTTGTCGGTTGCCTTGAGGGCGTAGGATGCAGCAACGGCCCATTCGGAAACGTTGTAATACGCGTTTGCACCGGAAGCCCAGACACCAGCCAGAGCGAGCGTGCCCGGACCAACGCCAGCTTCTGCGATCAGGCGAACGGCACCATTCTCACGATCGGTGTCATAACCGCCGATAAGAGCGAAGGATACGCTGTCGAACTTTGCACCAACGCCGGCAGCTACGCCCACATTGTTGTCGCTCTTGTTGAAGGAGCCAACAGAAATGCCTTCCAGCTCGTCAACCGAAACGCCAGCCCAGAACGAACCTGCGTCATAGGTGTAACGAATGGAGTTGAACTTGGAGTTCGACGACAGTTCGTCGGTTTCACCACCAATACCATCGTCCCACCAGCTGGTGAACTTACCAACCTTGAGGCCGGCGAGTTCAATGAAGGCCTGGTCAACGAAAACCGCCGAACCCTTATCATTGGAATTGGTCGCAGAAGCGGCTGCCGATCCGGTGTCAGCATTGCCCTGGAAGCCGATGAAGCCACGAAGAGCACCGAGCTCGGTGTCGGTGCGGGTGTCAACTTCGAACTGCGCACGTGTGAAGGAATCCCAGTCGGACTTGCCGGATTTATCGCGACCGAAGTCAGTCTGGAAACGCACGTAGCCCTGGAACTTCAGGCAGGTTTCGGTGCCTGGGATGTAGAAGAAGCCGGCGCCGAAAGCGTCGCAAACGCGAACGTATTCCAGGGGCTCAGGCTCAGCAGCGACGATAGCGTCGGCAGCGTGAGCGCCGGATACTGCTGCGAGGGCCGCAGCGGAGCCGATGAGAAGGCTCTTGATGTTCATTTGAATCTCCAGTCAAAAATTTTTCAACGAGTGCGCAAATTTGAGGGCTGGTCTTTCCCTGCCGCCCGCCTCCCCTGCGCTGACTAAGCAAATGACAGGAATCATCAGCGACTCGCAATTCAAATCGTCAAAATCGAAATACCGATAAAGTATTGATCAGAATGTCGTAGTAAAATTACAACAAATTAAAAGCTGTAAATAAAGTAATTAATTTATTTATTCTATCTTTTTATGCTAAATTGCTGATGCATTATTTTATAATATACTCAATCTAAGCAGGTGGACGGCACGGTGTCGCCGGACCGCGAAAGCTGCGACTTATGCTGCCGTGGGAATGTTGCTGTTGGGAAACAAGAAAAGGCGATGACAGGAAATGCCGGCCACCCAGGTCGGGGCGCACGTCCGTTCTTAAATGGTCAGCAATGTGCCGCAATTTAGCAGCTGGCTTCGGATGCCCCGTTTGGGAAAATCGAGCTTTGCGCCAGCATGGCCGCGATCGCCTGAGCGGGCACCGGCGGGCTGAAATAATAGCCCTGACCACAGGGGCACCCGGCGTCCCGCAGAAATTTCGACTGCTCACCGGTCTCCACGCCTTCGGCGATGACATCGATACCCAGCGAGCTGGCAAGCTGGATCATGATCGAGACGATGGCACTGTCCTTGGCATTACCAGGCAGGTGGGCGAGGAAGGAGCGGTCGATCTTCATGCAGGAGAGAGGAAAGGTCTTGAGCATACCGAGGCAGGAGTAACCGACCCCAAAATCATCCAGCGCGAGGCTCACCCCTATGTCCTTGATGGCCCGCATGATGCGCACGGATGCGTCAACGTCCTGAATGATGAGCGTCTCAGTGATTTCGATTTCCAGAAGCGATGCCGGAAGTCCGGTTTCCTTCAGCGCGGCCCTTATCTGTTCCACCAGCCCGCCCTGAAACTGCCGCGGCGAAATATTGACCGCCATCTTGACGGGCGGAAGCCCGGCGGCCGCCCATGCCTGCGCCTGATGACAGGCCTTACGCAGGATGCTTTCGCCGAGTTCGACGATCAGGCCGGTTTCTTCCGCAAGTCCGATGAATTCCGAGGGAGCAAGCAGACCTTCCGTCGGGTGCTGCCAGCGCACCAGCGCTTCCACACCATTCATTACGCCGCTCGCAAGATTGATCTGCGGCTGGAAGTGCAGCACGAACTCGTCGCGCGTTACGGCCTTGCGCAGTTCCTCGATGCGGTTGACCTTCTTTTTCAGATCCTCCGCCATGTTGGGGGTGAAGGTGGCAATCTTGTCACGCCCGCTATGTTTGGCTTCATACATGGCAAGATCGGCGGCCGCGACGATCTCCGCCGTGTTCTTTCCATGCTCCGGGAAAAACGCCATTCCGATGCTGCATGTGACCTTGATATCGTAATTGCCGATACGCAGAGGTTGTGAAACAGCAGCGCGGATGCGGTGCAGCCGGGTTTCGACATCCTCTTGGCGTACGTCAAGAACGATGACGAATTCATCGCCGCCAACCCTCAGAACCAGATCGCTTTTACGCAGCGCTCTGGCAATGCGCGACGCGGTCTTTGAAAGAAGCGCGTCCCCGATGCTGTGGCCGAGCGTATCGTTGATTTGCTTGAAATTGTCGAGATCAAGAAAGCAGACGGCCACCCTTCCCTTCGTTTTCCCGGCCGTCTCCAATATTTCAGGTAGCCTGGTATCGAGAAAACGGCGGTTCGGCAGCCGGGTCAGCATATCGTGATCGGCGAGAAACGCGATGTGTTCCGCTGCCCTCTTTCGGTCAATGGCAAGGCCCGCCATGCGCGCCGCCGCGCCGATGAACTCGAGGAGCGCGGGATCCGGCAGACGGCCGGCCAGCATACACCAGACGAAACCGTGCGCCTTGCCTCCGCTTTCGGGGATATCGAAACTAAAGGCCACATCTTCGGCGGAGTGGGTTAGGCCGTCGGGGTCGCTGACGCTGGAGAGAAGGGCGATCAGTCCCTTTTGCTGCGCCAGAGCCGGCGAAACATAAACGGACGGTTCTCCCTCCGCAGCATCGAATACCCGCACGGCGCAGGCCAGTCCGGTTGCCAGATTTTCAATAGCCTTGACGAATTCTTCGAGAAAATCCTCGATGCGGGCGGCCGCGACAATCATTTCGAGAATATGCGCCTGTGCCTGAAGCAGTCTTTCCGACGCTTTTTTCTGGGTGATATCCCGCGAGGCGCCGACCACACCGATGATGTTGCCCGCCTTATCCCTAAGCGGCACGCGGGACATCATGAGCCAGCGATCAACATCGCCACGCATGGCGCGTTCTTCATATCCAAGATCCGCCTTGCCAGTACGCATCACGCGCGATTCGGTATCGGGAATGCCGGCGATATTCGCCGCTTCCCCGTGAATCTCGTAGTCGGTGAGCCCGATAAGCTGCTCGACCGTGTCAAAACCGTTCTCATTGACGATGGCACGATTGGCGAAAAGGAAGCGCCCTTCCAGATCCTTGGCGTAAATGAAATCCGGCACGTGATCGATCATCGCTTCCAGAAGGGCGTGCCGGTCAGATGGATTGGTGTTTTCGCTAACGGCAGCGGAGGCTGACGCGGCACTCCTGCGAGTTTTTCGCGACATCCGGGCCTGCTCGGGTGTCTTCGGGCCTTTGGAACGCACCACTCCGCCTCACTGCTTTATAAGAAAGCAGAATAGTAGGATTATACATATTATATAAATGTGAACGGCGGGTCGAAACGAGGCCTAAATCGCCGTCTTTCCGAGACCGAGAACATATCGGTGGATGCGTTACGCAAAACGGCGCGGACAAAATCGCGCCATAACATTGTCCCGTGTTCAGAAATTGTATCACACGACAGGTGTCGGCAATTCCTGACCAGCAAAATGCGCGTCAAGATTGGCGAGAACCAGATCTGCCATGGCACGCCGGGTTTGGTGCGTGCCGCTGCCGACATGCGGGGCAAGCGTGACCGTATCGAAGGCAAACAGCGCTTCGGGCACGCGCGGCTCTTCTTCGAACACATCCAGCGCCGCGCCGCCGATCATACCTTTCGATAGCGCCTCGATGAGCGCCTTCTCATCCACCAGCGAACCGCGCGCCACGTTGACGAGTATGCCCTGCGGCCCTAGTGCCCTCAGCACATCGGCATTGACGATGTGCCGTGTTTCGGCGGTGGCAGCGGCGGCGATGATAAGGACGTCGCAATTGGCAGCAAGGTCCTCTATACTGCCGTAATAATCATAAGCGACCTCACGTCGGCTTCTGGCGGTGTAGGATATCTTCCCGTCAAAACCCTCCAACCGCTTTGCGATCGCCTGACCGATGCGGCCAAGGCCGAAAATGCCGTAGCGGCGACCGGCCACCCGTGTGGAAAGGCCCATGTCGCCCTTCAGCCATTGACCGGTGCGGACATATTGGTCCGCCTGCGGCAGCTTTCGCGCCTGTGCCAGTATGAGGCCCAGCGCAAGGTCGGCCACATCCGCCGTCAGCACGTCGGGCGTATTGGAAACATGAACCCCCCGTTTTCTGGCTTCAGCCAGATCAACCTTGTCGAAACCCACCCCATTAATGGCGACAATTTCAAGGCTGGGGAGCGCAGCACCTATATCCGCAGGCAGACCGATATGGCCGCCCGTGACAACGCCGCGGATTGCGCCGCCGTGGCTGGCTAGGAAAGCAGCTTTGTCTGCGGCTTCAAACAGGCGATGTACCGTAAAGCGCTGCGCGAGTTCTTCTTCCAGTGCCGGGATGAGCGGGCACAGTTGCAGGATTTCAGTGGTCATGGATTTTCCTTTGAGCCGGTGAACTACTTCACATCGGCCTTGACGAATTGCCGGAGTTCCGGCGTTTGCGGATTGGCAAAGAGTTCGGAAGAACGGCCCTCTTCCCAGATCTTGCCCTTGTGCATGAAAATGGTTTGCGTCGCCACGCGGCGCGCGAAGGCCATTTCATGGGTGACGAGGATCATGGTCATGCCGTCCTTGGCGAGGTTTTCCATGACGGTCAGCACTTCCTCGGTCAGTTCCGGATCGAGCGCCGAGGTCACTTCGTCGAACAGCATCACTTTCGGCCGCATGGCGAGCGAGCGGGCAATGGCGACGCGCTGCTGTTGGCCGCCGGACAGCTGGTCGGGATAGGAATCGAACTTCTCCGAAAGGCCGACCAGCTGCAGGACTTCGCGGGCGATATCCTTGGTTTCCGATTTCGCCACATCCTTGACGATGCGCGGCGCGAGCATGATGTTTTCGCCGACCGTCAGGTGCGGGAAAAGATTGTAGCTCTGAAACACAATGCCGACGTCGGTGCGCAGCTTGCGCAGCGCCTTGGCATCTTCGCCGATCGCATGACCGGCGATTTCTATGCGGCCGGAATTGATCTTTTCCAGCCCGTTCATGCAGCGCAGAAGCGTGCTCTTGCCTGAGCCCGAGCGGCCAATGAGGGCGAAGACTTCACCGCGGCCGACCGAAAGCGAGACGCCTTTGAGGACTTCCAGAGCGCCAAAGCTCTTATGAACGTTTTCAACGATTACTTCCGGCATGAAGCCTCCTTTCCAGCCAACGCGACAGCTGGGACAACGGGTAGCAGACGATGAAATAAAGAACGGCCACCGCGACGAAGACGCGGAACGGCTGGAACGTGGCATTGTTGATGAGTTGCCCTGCTCTTGCCAGTTCGACGAAACCGATGATCGATGCGATGGACGTATTCTTGACGACCTGAACGGCAAAACCGACGGTCGGCGGCAGGGAAATCCGCATCGCCTGCGGCAGGATGACGTAGCGATATTGCTGGGCGCGGGTGAGAGCGAGCGATTCCGACGCTTCCCATTGCTGCTTCGGCACCGCCTGAATGCAGCCGCGCCAGATTTCGGCGAGATAACCTGACGTGTAGATGGTCATCGACGCGCCGGCGGCAAAAAGCGGCGGCAGTTCCAGCCCGGCAAGGCTGAGGCCGTAATAGGACAGGAACAGGATCATCAGCACCGGAATGCCCTGAATGACCTGGATATAGGTACCGGCGGCAATGCGCAGCAGCTTGCTGTCCGAGGTGCGGGCAAGAGCGATAAAGAAGCCGACAATGCCGCCGCCGATCAGCGCAATGATCGTCAGAAGCACGGTCCATTGCAGGGCGGTCAAAAGGAAGCCGAATTCGTTCCAGCCGAAAGTTCTCAGGGTCATGACTGCACCTCCGGCAAAGCGGTCATCGTCTTGCGGGCGACACGACGGCCAAACAGCCACATGCCGACAAGGGCAAGGATGAGCCGCAACGAAAGCGCCAGCGCCAGATAGATGAGCGTGACGACGATATAGACCTCGAAGGAGCGATAGGTTTGCGATTCCACGAAGGCTGCGGCCGCCGCAAGCTCATGGGTGGAAATGGCCGAACATATGCTCGACGCCAGCATCATCAGCACGAACTGGCTGCAGAGCGACGGATAGACCTTGGCGATGGCAGGCACGATGATGACGTGGCGATAGATCTGGTACTTGGTGAAGCCCAGCGCCTCGCCCGCCTCGATCTGCGACTTGTGCACCGCCTCGATGCCGGCGCGGATGATTTCCGTCGAATAGGCCGCGAGATTGATCGTCATGCCGATCAGCGCCGCCGTATCCGCCCCGACGCGAAAGCCCAGGCCCGGAAGGCCAAAATAGACGATGAACAGTTGCACGAGAAACGGCGTATTGCGGATCACCTCGACATAAGCGTCCACGATGATGCGGACGATGCCGCCATTGATGGACCGCAGCGAAGCGAGAAGAATGCCGAAAGCGCAGCCGAGCACGATGGAGAGGACCGACAGTTTGATCGTCAGCCATATGCCGTTCAGAATTTCATTCTGATATTGGGCGAGTGCGCCGAATTGGAATGTGTAGGACATGCGTCACTCCGTTGACATTTCCCGGCCCGCCGGAAGCCTTCCCGGCGGGCGCGTTGAAAGGCTCAATCAGAAGCTTGGCAATTGCGGCAGCGGACGGCCGGTCCACTTGACCGAGATGCGGTCGAGATCACCCGACATCTTCATGAGATAAATGGAGGTGTTCAGCCATTGCCGCAGCTCGAAGTCCTCAAGCTTGGTCGCCATGGAGTTGCCCTGCTGGAAGAAGGTGAACCCAACCTGCAAACCGGCTTCCGGGCGCTGCTTGATGATCGCCTCGCCGACTGTGGAAGGCAGTGCCACGGCATCGACCTGACCTGCAAGCAAAGCCTGGGCGCTGGTGGAATCGTCCTCGTAGACAACGATTTCCAGACCTTCGATATTGGCCTTGCGCAGCGCGGTTTCCTGCGAGGAACCGCGATTGACCGACACGCGCTTGCCCTTGAGGCTGTCGAGATTCTCGAACTTCTGGTCCTTGCCGGAGATGATATCCATGTTGAAGGCGCTGTAAGGCTGCGTAAACATCACGGTCTTGGCGCGCTCGCCGGTCGGCGCAAGCGTTGCAACAAGGAAGTCGACCTTACCGGTCTGGAGCGCGGGAATACGCGCCGGTGGCGTCAGCGGCACAAGCTCAACCGGCAGCGACAGGTAAGAACCGATGAGGTTGGCGACATCCACGTCATAACCGGAAGGATTGCCCTTCTCATCCACCATGCCCATGGGCGGTGCACCGGTCAGAACGCCGATCTTGACCTTGCCGCGCGCCGTGATCTCGCTAAGCGAGACAGCATGGGCGGATGTGCTGGCGGCAAGTGCCGCTGCGGCAACACCGACGGCAACGGTCATGTTTTTCAGAAATCTGGATATGCTCATGGTCTCTCCTCCAACCTTATAAGCGGCTGCCCCACGCGGAACAGCGATCTTGCGCAAAGCGAAAAATGTTCTCGATAACATTTTACCGCGATTGACTAAAAACTCCTCCCAAGAAACCGCGAAAGCACAAAACCAGATGAATTTCCCATTAAATTCAATGTTTTCGGCTGGCTATCGATTTTCCTCGTGTCGACACCGTTTCACGTTCTTGGCAGGATCAATAATGCATGTTATCGGTATCATTGCAAGTCTGATCTATATCCTTGTTGCATTGGACAGTCATTCGGGAGAAAAACAATGTATACACGCTCGGCAATTTTCGAAGGCAAGATCCACCCCGGCCGGGAGGAGGAGTTCTTCCGCATCGTCGAGGAAAAATTGCTGCCAGTCTGGAAACGTATGCCGAATGCACAGGCCGTGCGGGTGATGCGCACCGAACGCACCGATCCAGATGCAGCTGCGATCATCATGGTGCAGGAAATCGACTATCCCTCGATGGAAGCAGTGGAGGAAGCGCTGGTTTCCCCCGTCCGGCTGGAAGGCCGGGCGCTGACGGATGAGATGATGAGCATGTGCGACGGGCGTTTTTATCATCTGGTCTATAGCCGCGTCGCATAAATCCGGTGCACGCCGCATTGATATCAAATCATACGGCGTGCTTTCCCTAGATATCTTCGTGTATGTCTTGTCCTGAACGGGTTTGAATTTCGGGAGACATGCTTTGGTGGAGCGCACGCCCTTGGCCGCAGCGTTAGTCACGTCAAAAAAAGCTACCATGAGCGACGTCTCGAAACTTGCGGGCGTCTCCAAGATGACCGTTTCGCGGGTGTTGGCCGATCCTGCCCTGGTGTCTGAAGAGACGCGCCAAAAGGTGATGATGGCCATCGAGAAGCTTGGCTATGTGCCAGACCGAATCGCCGGTTCGCTCTCTTCCCGGCGCACTAATTTCATCACCGCCATCCTGCCGACACTCACTAACTCCAACTTCGCCGACAGCGCTCAGGGGCTGGCCAAAGCGCTGCGCGCGGCCGATTACCAGTTGCTGATTGGTTATACGATGTATGACCTGCAGGAGGAGGAGCGCGTCATCCGCACCATGATGGAGCGCCGCCCTGATGCTATCGTCGTCGCCGGCACGGTGCACACCAAGATGGCGAGCGAAGTGTTGATGCGCGCCGGTATCCCGATCGTTGAAATCTGGGACGTGCCCGAACATCCGATCGACCACGCGGTCGGTTTTTCCAATTACGAAGTGGGAAGAACCGCCGCCAAACACCTGATATCGCTCGGCTTCAAGAGAATCGGCGCGCTCGGTTCCAGGGCCGACGGTGATGTGAAGGACTGGCGCGGAGAAAGCCGCTTGCTCGGTTTCGGGGCCGCCCTGCGCGAAGCCGGCATTTCCGACGATCTCATCATTCGTGAAGGCAGCGCGCCGGTCTCTTATGATCACGGTGCAAGGACGCTCGGTTCGCTGCTCACAAAGGCGCCCGACGTCGAAGGTATTTTCGCCGTTTCCGATATTTCCGCCGTTGGCGCGCTGATGGAATGTCACCGCCGCGGCATTACCGTGCCCGATCAGGTTTCCATTCTCGGCTTCGGAGATTTCGATATCGGCCGGCAATGTTATCCGGCGATTTCGACTATCCGGGTCGATGCGCAGATGATCGGCCGCAAGGCGGGCGAATTGTTGCTTTCGATATTGGAGCCGGAAAAGGATGCCGCGGTTCCCGAAGGGGCACGGGTGGATGTCGGGTTCGAGCTGATCGTGCGGGAAACGACGAAGCGGTTGGGTAGGTGAGACTCTAGTCAGGGGGAACGAGCGGCGGCCACTTGCTTCTTCTCCCCAAGGGGGAAAAGAAACCAGTGGCACCATCCTCTCCCCATCTCGACGTCATCCTCGGGCTTGATCCGAGGACCTGCAAATTCGGCAACCAACGGGCCCTCGCCTCAAGGGCGAGGATGACAGGCGAAGATCTTACCGCGCACCCCAGGTATCCGTCAGCCGATACCCCTCCGGCCATGGATCCGACGGATCGAGCATGTGCTGGTGGATGCCGGTGATCCAGCCTCGGCCGGAGATTTCCGGCAAGATGGCCGGGCGGTCGCCGACTGTTGTGGTTCCGAGGATACGGCCGGTGAAGGTCGAGCCGATCAGCGACACCGCCGTCAGCGTTTCGCCTTCCTTCATTTCGCCGCGTGCATGCAGCACGGCCATGCGAGCCGAAAGTGCCGTGCCGGTCGGCGAGCGGTCCACCTTGCCCGGCTGGATGGCAACGGCCGCCCCTGCCCGCAGGCCCTCGGCTGTGCGTTCTACCTTGCCGGCGAAGAGGCAGAAGGAAAAATGTTTCCAGTCGGGGTTTTCGGGATGGTCGAAACCCAGAGCCTTGTTGGCGGCATTGGTGATACGCACACCGAGGCGGGCGATCTCATGCGCCTCTTCCGGCTTCAGGCTGAAGCCCATCGCCTCGGCATCGACAATGACGAAACTATCACCGCCATAGGCGGTGTCCACTTTCAACTTACCGAGACCTTCGACCTCAAGTTCCGCATCGAGCTTCGCGGCAAAGCTCGGCAGGTTCTGCACGAAAATTCGCTCGGCTTTGCCGTTGCGGCATTCGGCGCGCACCTTCACCAGCCCACCCGGTGCTTCCAGCAGCATATGGGTTTCCGGCTCCTGCATCGGCACGATGCCGCCATCCAGCAGCACGGTGGACACGCAGATTGAGTTAGAGCCGGACATGGGCGGCGTATCTTCCGGCTCCATGATGATGAAGGCGGCATCCGCATCGGGATGTTTCGGCGGCACCAGCAGGTTGACGTGGCGGAAGACGCCGCCGCGCGGCTCATTCAGCACGAAATTGCGCAGGGTTTCATCACGGGCGATGAAGCGGCTCTGTTCCCAGATCGTCTCACCCGGCGGCGGCTTCACCCCGCCAACGATCACATCTCCAACTTCACCTTCCGCATGGGCGGAAATCACATGAACTGTCTTGATGCTGCGCATTCAGTTCTCCTCACGAAAGCCAGACAGGAAGGCGGGATACGGCACGGCCGGTCAGTGCACTGTCGACGCAATCGGCAAGGCTGCCGAAGCGCACCGCGCGGCCGCTTAGACCGGGGCCGTAATGGGCGTATTTGCCGGAATTAGTCATGAGCGCACGGGTCTTCGTCGGAAAAACCGGCTCGGAAATCGAGCACCAGCACAGGTCAGGCAGCACCTGCACGCCACTATCCTTCAGACGTCGCAGTGTGCCATCCTGTATGGCCGCATCGATAATCTGCTGGCCGGCAGTCACGATGACGGCTACATCCGCATGGCGTTTGCGGCCGTTGAACGCGTCGGCAAGGGCGCGGCACTCTTCCAGCGAGGCATGAGGGCTACCGATGGCAACGAGTTGCACCTCTTCCGGCCCCTCGTTCAGAAGCGACCAGCCGGCGGCCATATCGGCGAGCGAAATGGTCACGGTTTCGGCGGTTTCGAGCGGCGCAAGCTCCGCCTCCGGCGTCACACCCTCGATATGCAGCATGGGCGAGGCGGAGGTGGTGCCAAAGGCGGCGCAAAGCGCTTTCAGATCATCCCGCGAGGGCTTTGCGGAACCGAGGCCTCGTAACAGCGGAATGCAATCCGGCGCGGCCTTGCCGGCTAGATAGCCGACGAGCGGCCAGAAGGCGTCATCGATTCCAGCTGGCAACGCCACATCGATGATACGCTGCGGGCGGCGGTTTTCTTCGAGATACACGCCGGAAAGCGGCGCCCTACCCGTCATCGCAATGCAGAGATCGAGAAAATCCGGGTGCTTTGCGGTGCGGGCACCGAGCACCGTATTGGCGAAGATCACCGCATTCGATTCGGCCCAGCCGATCGATTCGCCGGCACTCGGCGCGCTATCGAGCAGGTAAGGAGAACACGTGAAGGTGGGACGACAGCCCATGCGCACATAGGCATCCGCCAGCCTTGCGGCCGGATCGCCGAAATCCTCCGGCACGCCCTGCACCCGCCAATGCGCCTTGTCCACCGAAATGGCGTTCATGGTCGTCGGCACCCGCACCTTGCCGCCCATGTCAGCCATTTTTTCCGCGAAGGTCAGGTTGGCGGGGCTGGCATAGATGCAGCCATCAATATGACCCTGTGTCACATCGACAAGCGCGGATGCGCCCTGCTGGGCCGCCATGGCGACGATGATGCGCATGGCCTGGCGCGCGGCGATGCCGTCACGGCCCTCAAGCATCGCCCGGTCGTCGTCGGTGAGGTCGAGATGGGCCGTCGCCGGCGGTGTGATGGCGAGCGAGACGCCGTCGGCCTCAATTGTGTTTTCGCCAATACGGACATGCCCGGCACAGCAAAAGCGTGCGAATGTCTCGGCGTCGAGGCGGATAACAGGCAGTGCCTGACCGAACATTTCAGCTGCGACGAGCGCGCCCAGTGTCAGCACGTCTTCCGCCTCGCTGAAGACTAGTGCCGAAGGCGCGCGACCGGTGAGGATAAGATCGAGTAGAACGCCCGAACCGGTGCATGAGCCGCGGCTGGTCGGCATGAACAGCACGCCGCCGGTGAGACAGACGCCATGCAACGGGTGGTGAACGTCGATCACCTTGCCGGTAGCAGGATCGACCCCGCCCCAGAAGCTCAGCGCTTCGGTCGAGGCGATGACCGCGCCCTCGGCAACGCCCGTCAGAATGGCGTTTGCCTCAGGCGCGATGGTTGGCGAAACGGTAGAAGACATCGAAAATCCCCCTCATGTATTTCCGTCAAACCGTTTCATGGTTCTGCACCTGGAAATACCAAACAAAAGCGCCAAAGAATTTGTCCGTTGGTGGCTAGCCAAATCCTCTAGAAACGTTGCGGCGAAAATGCCCCTGTATCGATCGCGGGTTTTTGCCCCGTCAGAAGATCGGCGACGATGCGGGCGGTGCCGGCGGATTGCGTCAGCCCCAGATGGCCATGACCAAAGGCATAAATCACCCTCGCCGTGTGCCGTGCTTCACCTATCGCCGGCAGGCTGTCCGGCAACGAGGGGCGAAAGCCCATCCACTGCTTGCCGCCTTCCGTTTTCAAGCCCGGCAGAAAAGCCTTCGCCTTGGTCAAAAGCGCCTCGGACCGGGCGAAATTGGCCGGAAGCTCCAGTCCGCCGAGCTCCACGGCACCGCCAACGCGAATGCCGGAGGAAAGGCGGGTAACGACAAAACCATGGCCACCGAAAGTCACCTGCGTGCGCAGGTCGAAAGCGCCGGACGGCAGGGTAGTGTTATATCCCCTTTCCGTTTCCAGCGGAATTTTTTCACCAAGCGAACGGGCGATGCGGTGCGAGAAAGCCCCCGCCGCCAGCACCACCTTGCCTGCCCTGCGCGTGCGGCCATCATGGCTCACCACCTCGACGCCATCGTCCAGCGGTCGGAGCGAGGCGACATCGAGGCATTCGATACGGCCGCCGATGGTGCGGAAATGGTCGGCCAGCGCCAGCGTATAAAGCTTGGGATCGGCGATGGAATACCAGCCGGGCGTAAAGGTGCCGCAGGAAAAACGCGGCGCGATGCCGGGCTGTATCTCGGCCATCTGTTCGGCGTTCAGATGCCGGAACTCGATGCCATGGCGTTCGCGCGCCTTCCAGCCGGGAAGCGAGGCTTCGAATTCGGCCTCGCTTTCATAGACCTGAAGGTTCCCCTCCTTGCGCAGCATCGCAATCGTATCCGTCTTTTTGAGGAACGGCTCCAGCTCTGCCTTGGAAAGGTCCATCAGCGCCGTCTGGGCGACGGTGGAATGTTCGACTTTCGATGCCGCACAGGCCCGCCAGAACCGGAGCATCCACGGCGTAATCTTCAACGCGTAAGAAGGTGGGACGCTGAGCGGACCCAGCGGATCGAGCAGCCATTTTGGTGCTTTCCACAGGATGCCCGGCGATGCGAGCGGCAAAATATCGGTAAAGGCAAATGCGCCTGCATTACCAGCCGAAGCGCCTGCGGCCGGTCCTTCACGGTCAATGACCGTTACCGAAAGACCGCGGCCCTGCGCCGCGATTGCCGCCGAGAGGCCGACGACGCCGGCCCCAATGACGATGACATCATTTGCAGGCATTACCGAACGCTCGCCAGGAACTTCTGCGTCTCAGGATGCTGCGGCGCGCCAAAGAGCTGATCCGGCGTGCCGATTTCCGCCATCACGCCCTGATGGAAGAAGGCCACGCGGTTCGAGACATCGCGGGCGAAGGCCATTTCGTGCGTGACGCAGATCATCGTCATGCCCTCATCCGCCAGCATCTTCAGTGTGTCGAGCACCTCGCCCACCAGCATCGGATCGAGCGCGGAGGTGACTTCGTCGAAAAGCATGTATTCTGGCGACATGGCGAGCGCGCGGGCAATCGCCATGCGCTGCTGCTGGCCGCCGGACATGCGGTTCGGGTAGACCTTCAGCTTTTCGGCAAGGCCGACATGGGTCAACTGTTTGACTGCGATTTCCTCGGCCTTTTCTCTGGAAATCCCGAGCACCTTGCGCGGCGCCAGCATGACGTTTTCGAGCACCGTCAGATGCGGAAAGGCGTTCCACTGCTGGAAGACGATGCCGACCTTGCGGCGCAGTTTGTTGAGGTCGGTCGACTTGGCGTGGACCTCGGTGCCGTCGATGACGATCTTGCCGCTGTCGATCGGCTCAAGGCCGTTGATGCAGGTAAGCAGCGTCGACTTGCCGGAACCGGAGCCGCCGATGATGGTGACCACCTCGCCCTTGTTGACGGTGAGGTTGATCCCTTTCAGAACCTCCAGCGGGCCGAAGGATTTGCGGACGTTTTCGATCTCAATCATTGGGGGACCACCGTCTTTCGAGATACCCGCCGAAACGGGCGATGGGGAAGCTGATAAGGAAGTAGATGGCGCCGCAGATCATCAGGATGGTCAGCGGTTCCTGCAGGCGGGTGACAAGGATCTGCGAGGCGCGCAAAAGCTCGATGAGACCGAGCCACAAAACAAGCGCGGAATCCTTCATCACGCCAAGCGTGAGGCCTATCCATGCCGGCAAGGATACTCGGGTGGCAAGCGGCAGAACGATAAAGCGCATGTCCTGTGACCAGGTCATGCCGAGCGACCGGCAGGCCCGGCGGGTGTTCGACGGCACCGCTTCGATGCCGCCACGCACGATTTCCGTGCAATAGGCCGCGGTATAGAGCGACAGAACCACGCAGGAAGTCGTGAAGGGTGGCCAGCCGAGCTTGGCGATCGACTGGAAGGCATTGCCGAGAACCAGCTGGATGAGCAATGGTACGGAACGGAAAATATCCAGAATGAACGTCAGCGGCAGCGACCAATAGGGTCCGACCTGGAAACGGATGATGCCGAAGATGATCCCCATGATGGTGCCTGCCGAAACGGCAACGGCGGTGACGGCAAGCGTCATGCCGGCACCCTTGGCCAGGAAGACGAGATCACTCCAGGTGAGAGCGGTTTCAAACATGGCTCACCTCTCTCAGTAGCGGAACAGACGCGCGGCCAGCAATCGGGCGGCGAGCGTGACGATCTTGGCGATCACATAATAGATGACCGCGGCAAGCGCGAAGAACTCGAAGGTACGGAACGAGCGGGCGTTCAAGGCCTGCGTGACACCGGCGAGATCGGTGTTCATGCCAACCGTAACCCCGAGCGAGGTCATGAGGATCGCCCAGACCATCTGGTTTGTGGCAGGCAAAAACGCGACACGCAGCATCTGAGGCATGATGATGAGACGGAACGTCTGCATCGACGTCATGCCCAGCGAGCGGCCTGACCGCGTCTGCGTATCCGGAATGGCTTTCAGCGCACCGCGGAAATTCTCTGCGAGATAACCGGCATTGTTGAAGGCGATGCCGACGAGAAGGGCGGTATAGGGGCTGAGGTGAATGCCGAAATTGCCAAGGCCGAAATGCGCCATGTAGATCTGGAACAAGGCCGGCGTGTTGCGCGCGACTTCTACCCAGACAGCAGCGAAAGCACCCAGAATCCGGTTGCCGGAAAGCCGAAACAGCGTCAGCACAATGGCGCATGCAAGGCCGATAACCATCGACAATATGGCGATCTGGAGCGTCACCACCGCACCGTCCAGAAGCTGTGGCAAAGCCTTCAGCGCCTGATTCCAGTGGAATGTATAGTTGAACATGAAGGTCCCGCCTCCTCAGAAACGATCAACGGCGCGATCATTTCGACCGCGCCGTTTACGAAAAGTCCTGATTAGCGATAAACGCCGTTGACGGTGAGTGAAGGCACTTCGCCGCCAACCCACTTTTTGTAAAGTTCGGCGTAACGCCCTGTGCGAACCTGCTGGTTGATGAAGAGGTTCAGATAATTGATGAAGCCGTATTCATCACGGTTGGTGAAGAGCGCGACATAGTCAATGTCATATGGCGCCTTGCCGACGACGGAAATGCCTGCGAACTTGCCGCTCTTGACGTTCGACTGAGCAACCGTCGAAGTCGAAACGGTCGCGTCGATCTGGCCCTGGCTGAGAGCAAGGAAAACGTCAGCCTGCGTCTGGTACGGGCGGAATTCGCCGACGCCCCATTCCTTGACGGTCTTTTCAAGCGCGATCGCTTCGAAGGTACCGGCAGTCGCGCCAACCGTCTTGCCCTTCATGTCCTCGAACGACTTGACGCCCGACTTGTCGTTAGCAGTCACGGCCATTTCGAAAGCGAAATAAGGCACGGTCATGCCGACCGTTTTCGCGCGTTCCAGCGTATCGGAGGTCGAGGCAACGCCGACATCAACGCGGCCGGACATCAGTGCCGGAATACGCTCGGGGAACGGGGTCTCAACGATCTCAGCGGTGACGCCGAGCGCCTTGGCGAGATCGTTGCAATAGTCAACGTCAAAACCGATCGGGTTGTTGGCGTCGTCACGCGCGCCCATGGGCGGGAAGTCAAGGACGACGGCGCAGCGCAGCGTGCCGGACGAAATAATGTCGTCGAGCTTGTCGGCCTTGGCCGGGGTGATTGCGGAAGTGGCGGCCAACAGGCCGGCGAAAATGGCCGATTTTTTCATTTTTGATTTGCTCCCAGAATTGGTCTGCCCTTGAGGGCCAGGCCACTATTTCCCCACCCAAGCGAGAAATCAATATAAAAATACAAGGAGTATACAAAAAGAATTTTTGCACGTGCGAAATTGGAGGAGGCACCCGTTAGACTGGGTAGGAAAACCGCTTTGGAATCAATTGGGCAGGAGGGACAGCTCGACGCTGCCTCAAAGTGATGCTTTGCGCCGGCACTCACCCGATGCGCATTTGAATCTTTCGCGCCGATCAGCAGGTAGGGATTTGTTTGACTGGTCTAGATCTGCGAAAGCATTGGTAAATGGCTCGATTTTCGCCTCCTTATGCCTAAAGGAGCCGCGCGCTCTCGGAAGGATGAATAAAATGAACCGTTGCATTACGTCGCCCTTTGTATACTTTATGTATTCAAATTGTGCGATCCTGTTGGAGGACTATGATGAGCGACACGACCACCTTGACCGTTGAGGCACTCTTTCAGCGGGTCGAGTCGATTTTCCTGAGGGCCGGTCTCAATGATGTGCAGTCCGCTGCATTGGCGCGCGTCATCACAGCAGGTGAGCGAGATGCCTGCAAATCTCATGGAGTTTACCGTATCGAGGGCGCGTTGCGGACCGTTAAGTCCGGCAAGGTCAAGCCGGATGCAATACCGCAAGTCGCGGAGGACGATGGAACGGCAATTGTTAAGGTCAGTGCCAATGGCGGCTTCGCCAACCCCGCTTTCGAGCTTGGCCTGCCGGTTCTGGTGGAGCGCACGAAACGCCTCGGCGTCGCAGCGCTTGTCATCAATGACTGCACGCACTTTTCGGCACTCTGGCCCGAAGTTGAAGGGCTGACAGAAAACGGGCTCGCCGGGCTGGTGATGTGCCCGAGCTACGCCACCGTCGCACCCACGGGCGGCAGCAAACCCTTGCTCGGTACAAATCCGTTCGCTTTCGGCTGGCCGCGCAAGAACACCTCACCTTACGTCTTCGATTTCGCGACGTCGGTCGCTGCCCGTGGCGAGATTGAACTACACCGCCGCGCCAGTAAGGCCCTGCCAGAGGGTTGGGCCGTGGACTCCAATGGAAATCCCACCACAGATCCTGAGGCAGCCCTTGCCGGCGCCATGCTTCCTTTTGGCGGCCATAAGGGATCAGCCATCGGCACCATGATAGAACTTCTCGCTGGCATCATGATCGGTGACCTGACAAGCCCAGAAGTGCTTGATTATCTTGGCACGACCACACTTGCGCCCTTCCATGGCGAGTTGATCGTCGCCTTCTCGCCGGAAGCCTTCGCCAAGGGCCGCCCCGGTGACCCATTCCAGCGCGCGGAAGTGCTGTTCGAAGCGATCGTCGGCCAGGGTGCCCGCTTGCCCTCCGGCCGTCGCTTCGCGGCGCGTGCCAAATCCGAAAACGAAGGCATCACGCTCACCGCCGCCGAAATGGCCGGCCTTGACCGACTGCTGGAGAAGGGGCTGGACGCGGTCTCCTGACATTTGGATGGGGAAATGAAAAACGGCCCGCAATTGCGGGCCTTGATAGCGACAACGTCACTCAGCGTTTTTTTTGCGACTGCATAGCATCCCCGCGCCGGCACACCGGACTAGATCCGGCTTCCAGCGCGATCAAGTCCTTGATAGCGGAAAAGTCCTTTCACGGCGCAGACGCGCCGTGGCTGGATGCCGGATCTAGTCCGGCATGACGGAGGAGAAATATCAAGGCTCATCTCATGCAAAAAAGGCCCACAGTTGCGGGCCTTTCTTTCACAGCAGCGATATCTCAGGCAGCCTTGCAGGCCTGCACTGCGCCCGGAAGCTTGCTCCAGTCAGCGTACCAGCTGTTGAACAGCTTGAACTGCGCCTCGACATAACCGCGCTGGCTGTCGGTCAAGGCATCGGTTTCGTTGAAGTGGAGCGTGTATTCCTTGTCGCCCTTCAGCACCATCATATGCTTGAAGTAGAGGACAAGATCCGGGCCTTCATCGAAGGAGGATAGTACGGCGAGCGCCTGCTCCAGTTCCAGCGCGCGGGCGCGGGCATCCGCATCACCCTTGGCGGCCGCCTGCGACAGCTTGCAGAGATGAATGACTTCCTTAGGCAGCACATTGCCGATGCCGGTGATGGCGCCGGTTGCGCCGCAATTGACGAAGCCATGGAAAACGGCGGTATCGACGCCAATCATCAGGGTCACGTCGTCGTCACGGCTGGTGATGTTTTCAGCCGCATAACGCATATCGGCGGGACCGCCGAATTCCTTGAAACCGACGAGGTTCTTATGCTCGGCGCGCAACGCGAAGAAGAGATCGGCGCGGGTCGCGAAGCCGTAATAGGGGCTGTTGTAGATGACGGCCGGGATTTCCGGAGCAGCCGAGAGAATGGCTTTGAAGTGGGCCTTCTGCGCAGCGATAACAGAACCGCGCGACAGGACGCGGGGAATGACCATCAACCCCTTGGCGCCAACCTTCTGGGCGTGGGCAGCATGAGCAACGGCAGATGCCGTGTTGACCGCCCCGGTACCAACGATGACAGGAATGCCAGCCTTAACCAGACGCTCGACGCCTTCCATGCGCTGCTCGTCCGTCAGGAGCGGCCAGTCGCCCATGGAGCCGCAATAAACGACGGCGGACATTCCGTCGGCGATGAGTTCCTTGCCCTTGCGGACAAGCGCATCGAAATCAGGTGTGCGATCTGCCTTGCATGGGGTCATCAAAGCAGGGATTACGCCGGAAAAAATGCTGGCCGTCATTATTAGCTCCTAAGGCACAGGGTTCTCAGGAATGGTCGCGGCTCCGCGCCACCCTTTCGAGGAGGACATTACTATCTTGTATTTTATTTGTCGACAAGAAATCGACAGGCTATAGACTTATTTCAAGGCGCTCGTTTCGCACCAGCAGTTTCTGCACCTGCCGAACGATCTGTTCCGCGTGTTCACGCGCCAATTTTTCCGAAAGTGCGATATCGCGCGCGGCGATCGCCGCGATCATTTCCTCATGGTCATCGACGAAGCGCTTAGGCAGGCGGTCCTCGTAGGATTGATAATAGAGCCTGAGGATACGTCGCCCCTCATCCAGCAGACGCTTGAAGAGGCTGGTGAAATAGGGGTTGCGGCCGGCCTCCGCTATCGAAAGATGAAGGGCGGCGTTGGTGGAGATCATTGCCAGTGCGTCCTGCTCCTCAACGGCTATGGCAAACTCCTTGTTATGCGCGCGAATGCCAGCAAGGTCCTCCGGCCGGTGGTATTGCGCAGCCAGTTGGGTCGTGACGCGGTACATCAAGACCAAAGCGTCGAAATAGGTGTGCATGTTCAAGAAATCGATATTCGACACCATGGTCGAGCGGTTGGGCAGCGTATCGATCAGCCCCTCACCCGACAGGCGCACCAGCGCTTCACGGATGGGCGTGCGTGACATTTTAAATCGTTCGGCCAGCTGCACTTCATCGATGGGGCTTCCCGGCGGCAGAACGAGATCGAGAATCTCGTCACGCAGCAGGTCATAAACCATTTTAACCCCGGAGCCGCGCTTGCGCTCTGCAGAAGCAATAATATCCGTCATCATTAATCCCTCTTGTCGACATAAAGAGTACTATTATTTTTTTTCGTTATCAACGCGGCGTGACACGGCTGTGACTTTGAATGCCGGAATAATCGTTCAAAAACAACAAAAAGCCGTCGCGGAAATTGCCCACGACGGCTTCAGATCATTCGATTTGTGTCGCAAGCCGGTCCAGAGCGCGGATTGTGCGATAAACGAGGATACGACTTGCTACAATGCTTCGGCCAGCGATCAGTTACGCAGACCGGTCGCCACGACGGAAATTTTGAAAGCGCCGTCGAGTGTCGGATCAAAAGACGCACCCATTACGACGTCCGTTTCCTCGCTGACGGCCTCGCGAACGAGCGTCATTGCTTCATCGATTTCGTAAAGGGTGAGGTCGTTGCCACCGGAAATCGAGACCAACGCGCCGCGGGCTTCCTTCAGCGAAGGTTCGCCGAGCAGTGGATTGGCAATGGCTGCAGCCGCCGCTTCCGACGCGCGCTTCTCTCCCTTGGCCTGCGCGGTTCCCATCAGCGCGCGGCCACCGTTCTTCATAACGTAACGCACATCGGCGAAATCAAGGTTGACCAGGCCTTCGCGCAGAATGAGATCGGTGATGCAGCGCACGCCGAGCGACAGAACCTTGTCCGCGGTCTTCAAAGCATTTTCAAACGTGGTGCCGGCGTCCGCGATGCGCAGCAGGTTTTGGTTGGGAATGACGATGACGGTGTCGGCCGTATTGAGCAGGTTCGCAAAGCCATACTCGGCAGCGCGCATGCGGCGCGCGCCCTCGAAGCTGAAAGGCAGAGTAACGACGCCGACGGTGAGGATGTTCTTTGCCCTGCAGGCTTCAGCGATCACCGGAGCAGCCCCGGTACCGGTGCCGCCGCCCATGCCGGCGGTGATAAAGCACATGTCGTAACCGCTGAGGTGGTCCATGATCTCATCAAGGGAATCGATCGCCGCCTGACGGCCGACCTCGGGATCGGCGCCCGCTCCCAGACCGCCCGTCAGTTCTGAACTGAGCTGGACGAGGCGGGGCGCGTTGGTCTTCTTCAGCGCCTGCGCATCCGTATTGGCTGCAATGAAATCCACCCCGCCAATCCCTTCAGCGATCATGTTGTTGATCGCATTGCCACCGCCGCCCCCGACGCCGACAACAGCGATATTGGGGGTATTGCGAGCAATGGTGGCGCGCGGAGACTGGGTCATCGTCTTGTTCTCTTTCTCAACTCATAGGGTCCGGCGCCGTACAGATAATCGGCACCCGAATGATCGGCGGCATTGCAGCGCGTCTTCCTGGGCGCAGGAACAACACGGTAACGCCTTGAAATTTCATGCAAGCCTTAAGGACAGATTGCGGCCAAAAGACTTGCGCACAAGCGGCGAAAGATGCGCTACGGCAACGTTCTCCCACCCCTTCCCCGGATGAAAACCAAACCGAATCAAATGCTTCACCATTGAGTGTTGATAGCCGAAAAGGGACATCGTTTACACTCCATTCACTATGTTTATCTCAAATTGGAACGAGTTACCCTCACGGGTGTTTGCTAGCCGACAGCGCCCGATGAGCGCACAGTATGGAGACAGGCAATGTTGGCAGACGTCTTGCAGAGAGAACCAGGTCACAGCACGCAACAGCCTCGCGTCCTGATCGTGGAAGACGAATTTCTGATTGCCATGGATATTGAAGACTCAATCATGCAGGCCGAAGATGATGCCAACGTCATCGGCATTGCCAACCGCCTGGACGATGCCATCGCGCTCGGACGCAGCGCCGACGTCGCCTTTGTCGACGTCAATTTGGCAGACGGCCAGACCGGTCCTGAAATCGGCCGCAGACTTTCCGAGAGCGGTGTGGTCGTGATCTTCATGACCGCCAACCCTGAGGTCGTCGTCAACCTTGGTGTCGGGGCGGGCGTGATCTCAAAGCCAGTGCCGCAGGACGCGGTAGAACAGTGCCTCGCTTATGCCATTGCCAAACGCGCCGGCACCCACGCCGTGACCCCGATCGGCATGATGCCGTTCGAGTAGATCCACGATTATAAAACGGGCTGAAAACAAAAAAGCCTGCCGCGGGAGGAGGTGCGGCAGGCTTTCTGAAAAAATGAACAGCGACTTGGGAGGAGGATAGACGCTGTCCCCGGGGCAATCCTTTGGGAGGAGGAGTAGGATCGCCCGCTTCACGAAAAGGATGTGGGAGGAGGTACATCCGTTTCGATGAAATGAAGATACCATTTTTCTGCGCATTTGACAGGCACAAGGTTGCAGCACTGATATGCGCTGGGCGCATACCCATTGAGAGCAGTCGCCACTCGGTGGAGCGGCTAAACGATTGCTACCCGCGCCCGCTTTACATATTGGATTTGCGGATTGTCTTCATGCTTGGGAGTAGCCGACGAATGCGCTCCTCTCGCATGCTTTGCAGTGATCCGCGCGCTAAAGGATGAGGTCACATTCAGTAAAAAACAAAAACGCCCGCAAGGCGGGCGTTCGGGACTTGAAAATACGGAAGTGCCGCTTGTTTATTTGCCAACGGCCGCGCGGGCAACGCTGGTAATCTGGCTGCGGTCGATACCGAGATCGTGCAGTTCACGGCTGCTCATACGGCCCAGTTCGTTGATCGTCTGACGATATTTGCGCCAATTGTTGAAGCTGCGTGCTACGTTCATGACATGACCCTTTCTGAGGTTTTGGTGACGTCAGTAACGTTTCGTTCCGGCGTCCTTCGATGACCTCTATATGCGCTTTTCAATGGGGAATTAACAGGCAGAATAAGGCAATCCACCCATGCGTCAGACGCAAGGGTTCAGTGCTGGTATCCTTTACGTATCGAAACCATTCCCTTTGCATCAAATCCAAATGAGCCGGACGCCAATGGCGCCCGGCTATCTGGTTTTAGAACGAACGCTGGAACCGGATCATACCGCCCCAGGCATTACCACGATTGGCTTTGTTGGTATAAAGAACCTCCGGCGTGACGACGAGCCCCGGCACCACGTTTAAATTCACATTCGCCACGGCCGCGAAATTCTTTGCCTCCTCGTAAGCAAGCTGGGTATTTAGCACGACCTTTTCCGTGAGCGGCGCAGAAATCCCGCCCCAAACCGCATAGTCGCCGGACCAGGTTGCAAAGCGGTTCGGACCCCGGTCACTGTTTGTGTTCCAGCCTGCCATCAGGAAGGCGGCAACGCCACCCAAGGTCGCGTCAACGCGGCCTTTTATTCCGCCCGCTTTCATCGATTCATCGTAGCCCGCGACGAGTTTGAGACCATAGGGACCGGCGGAATAGCCCGCACCGACGACGAAGTCGGGTACATATCCCTTTCCGCCGCCGCGGTCGTCTTCGATGCTGAGGACGCCGGTCAAGCCATTTCCATTATCGTAATTGTAGGAAATAAATGTGGTTTCGAATTGCCCGTACTTGACGACCCAGTCCTGAATGACCTTGCCTGCAAAGTCGGTATACGTCGTAAACGCCGAGTCACCCTTACCAACACGAAAACCGTTGAAGTCGATATAAGCTTTGTAGAGCCAGACATCTGTTCCCGCATCGTAACCCGATGAAGAGTAGTTCGGGCCTTTGTATCCACCCTGGTAATTGAAGCGCAACTCGACATGGCTCTTCAATGCGCCCAGTTCCGTGTCGCTTGCGGTGTCTATACTCAGCTTAGCACGGGTGCGAGTATCGAAAGCATCGCCCAAACCATCGAGGTTGGTATCACGCCCCAGAGCCTTCCCGCCCTGGAGATCGACACGGACATAACCACCAAATTTCAGGCATGTTTCTGTTCCTGGAATATAGAAATAACCCGCGCCGAATGTATCGCAAACCCGGACATATTCCGCAGGTTCGGGATCTGCGGCGACGGTCGCATCGGCCGCGTGAGAAACGGAAGATGTCGAGGCGGCGGCGACCAAAAACACAGTGTGAATAGATTTCATTTTCACCTCACGTAGAGCGATCTCCCCAATATCGGAGAAGCCCCACCTGACGTGTTGAAGTTTTCACCGGACTTTCACAAATGTTACAAAAATTTAATACTGACTACATAAACAAAATAAATGTCTTAGATTCGCTAATTACGCGAGAAAACGACAGTATCAACTAGAGATATATTAATTATAACTAATTTTTCCGACTTGAACATCTTACAAAGAGTAGCCAGGATTGATGTCTTCGGTGTGAAGCCGTTTCGCATTCTCAATACAAAATAGCAATGTTTCAAAACTTATAGCGCACGCCGAAGACATTGGCGTTTGTCGCGCCCTTCATATTGCCCAATGTCTTGCCACCGCCAGACCGGTGGTGGAGGCGCCAGAAGAATTCCGTCGAGGAATCCTCGCTGAAGGAGACGTTGATCTCGGGCCCGAGATAAAACAGGACGTTGGCATTGCCATCATCCTTAATTTCCTGCTCGCGCTCGCGGCCCGGCTGTGCATCCGTGACGAGGCTGAGACCGGCGGTAAAGCTCGGGGTGATGAACAGTCGCTCACTGAGCCTGATCTGCTCATAACGCGCGACCGGGCCCGCCCACACCTCACCGGTAAGGCCCTTGCCAACTCTCGCAGCAATGCCGATTTCGCCACCCAGTTTTACATTGCCGATGCGGTGGGGATAAAACTGGTAACCGCCGCCCAGAATGACATTCTTTTCGTATTCCACGGGAATGAGGGCAGCGCTTTTCAGCATGTCTTCTTTCGTCAGCACACCGCCGAAACCAAATATCGCCTCGCTCGTCTCCGAAGCCATATCCTCCGACGCGAAAGATGGTGTCGCGGCCAGTGCGATGATAGCCACCAGCGACAAACGTGCGGCGATGTTCATCTTGTTACTCCACCAGAATGAGGTTTCCGTGTGCCGGCCGTCCTCATAACCATATTTGGCAAGGCAGAACACACCGTTACCGAACACAATTATTTTACACACGCTGGAGCCCGCCAGGCTAACTGGACGGATGCGATGAGGCCAAAAATAGGCGCTGCGGCAAAATCCACAGCGCCGCAAGCTAGAGCACCCTTACACCGCCCGCGCACGTCTTACCTCCGCCTGCGTCCATTCCGGCAACCAGTCGCGATGGGCGAGAAGCAGATCGTCCACCATCGACCAGATTTGGTCGAGGTCGAGTTCGGCTGCCGTGTGGGGATCCATCATCGCGGCGTGGTAGATGTGCTCGCGGTTTTCGCTCATCAGCGCCCGCACCGTCAGCTCCTGCACATTGATGTTGGTCCGCATCAGGGCGGTGAGCTGCGGCGGCAATTCCCCGATGAAAGTGGGCTGCACGCCATTATGGTCTACAAGGCACGGCACTTCCGCTGCACAATCCGATGGCAGCGAGGTGATGCAGCCATTGTTGCGCTGGTTGCCGTAAATAACCGAGGGTTCGCCCGTCCATACCGAGTTGATGATAGACGAGGCATATTCCTTCGACTGTTTGACCTCGATTTTCTCGGCCGAACGATAGGCCGCCGCTTGGCCCTTCCAGCGCTCGATCTGTTCGATGCAACGCTTGGGATATTCGTCGAGCGGGATGCCAAATTTCTCGATCAGGTCATCGCGGCCTTCCTTGATGAAATAGGGCGTATATTCGGCAAAATGCTCCGAGCTTTCGGTGACGAAATATCCAAGCCGCGTCAGCATCTCGTAACGCACCTTGTTGGGGCAGCGCGGGTTCCAGCCGGGTTTTGGCGCGCGGCCTTCGCGATAGGCGCGCACGAGATCGGGATAGAGGTTCTTGTAGCTGCCATCTGCCTGGCGGTGCTCGAACTGCAGGAAAAACGCCATATGGTTGATACCGGCCGAACGATAACGGATTTCCTCATAGGGAATATCGAGATCATGCGCGAGTTCCATCGCCGTGCCCTGAACCGAATGGCAAAGGCCGACCTGCCGGATCGTCGGGTATTTCTCCGCGATCGCCCAGGTGTTGATCGCCATAGGATTCACATATTGCAGCATGATCGCGTTTGGGCAGACCGCCAGCATGTCCTCGCAGATCTTCCACAGATGCGGAACGGTGCGAAGACCGCGCATGATACCGCCGACACCGAGCGTGTCGGCAATCGTCTGGCGCAGGCCATATTTCCGCGGCACCTCGAAATCGGTGACCGTGCAGGGTTCGTATCCGCCGATCTGGAAAGCGACGACGACGAAATCCGCACCGGTGAGTGCTTTTTTCTGGTCGGTATAGGTCTCGGCTTTTGCCTTTGCCCCCAATGTCGAAATCAGCTTGTTGACGACAATGGCGCTTTCTTCCAGCCTTTCGCGGTTGATATCCATCAGGGCGATAGTTGCACCCGAAAGCGCCGGACGTTGCAGCACATCGCCAATGATGTTCTTCATGAACACCGTTGAGCCTGCGCCGATGAATGCAATCCTGGGATCTCTTGCCATGTTTACCTCCGGCATTGAAATTCAAGCGATTTCGAAGGCGGCCCGTACAAGCCGCTGAGTATATTCGGTTTTCGGATTTGTCAGCACTTCCTCGACAGGCCCTTGCTCAACGATCTGCCCGCGCTGCATGACGATGACGCGGTGGCAGAGCGCACGCACCACCTTCAGGTCATGCGAGATGAAAAGGTAGCTGAGCCCCCTTTCGTCCTGCAGCTTGCGCAGCAGATCGATGATCTGCGCCTGCACGGAAAGATCGAGCGCCGAGGTCGGCTCATCGAGCAGGATGAATTCCGGCTCCAGCGCCACCGCACGGGCAATGGCGATGCGCTGGCGCTGGCCGCCGGAGAATTCGTGGGGGAACCGTGAGAGAATACTGCCGGGCATGCCCGCCGCCTCCAGCGCATCGCGCACCCGGTCCAGCCTTTCGGCCTTCGTTTTGCCAAGGCCATTGATGATGAGGCCTTCCTCGATGATCTGGCCGATCGTCATACGTGGATTGAGCGAGGCGAAAGGGTCTTGAAACACGATCTGCATACGAGACCGCAACGGTCGCATTTCAGCGCGGGAGCGGCCATCCACCCTCTCCCCGTCAAAGACCACCTCGCCTGCGACAGGTTCGTTCAGCCGCAGCAGGGATTGGCCGAAGGTCGTCTTGCCGGAACCGGATTCACCGACAAGCCCCAGCGTCTCATGCCGTCTTAGGGTCAAGCCGAGACTGTCGACAGCAATCAGTTCCTTCAATTCCGGTTTGAACAACCCGCCGTAGCGCATCATGAAAGAGACCCGCACGCCGCTTGCCGTCAGCAACACGCCGGAATTTTCTGGCGGCGGCTTTGCCGTTCCATGCGGTTCGGAGCCGAGCAGCCGTTTGGTATAGGGGTGCTGCGGCGCTCCGAAGAGCTTTTCCGTGGTGTTGTGCTCGCGCATCTCGCCGTGCTGCATGACGTAGACGTAATCGGAAAACTGCTTCACGATCGTCAAGTCATGGGTGATCAGCACCACGGCCATGCCGCGCTTCTTCTGCAGGTCGCGGATGAGGTTAAGGATCTGCGCCTGCACCGTCACATCCAGCGCAGTCGTTGGTTCGTCGGCAATCAGCACGTCGGGATCGTTGGAGAGCGCCATGGCGATCATCACACGTTGCCGTTGGCCGCCGGAAAGCTGGTGCGGATATTGTTTGAGCCGCGCTTCCGGCTCCGGTATCTGCACCTGCCGCAGAAGATCGAGCGCCCTCGCCTCCGCTTGCTTCCTGCTGAGTTTGGAATGAACCCGGATCGCTTCGACGATCTGGCTGCCGATCGTATAGATCGGGTTCAGCGAACTCATCGGCTCCTGAAAGATCATCGAGATGCGGTTTCCGCGCAGCGCCCGGCGCTGGCGGCTCGAAAACTTCAAAATGTCGTCGCCGTTGAATCGCACGGTGGCGGATTTCGAAACAGACGCCCGCTTCGTCAGAAGGCCCATAATCGTGCGGGCCGTGACGGATTTTCCCGAACCGGATTCGCCGACGATGGCAATCGTCTCGCTGCGATAAAGCTGGAAGGAAATATCCTTCACCGCCTCCACGGTGCCGTGTTCCACCTTGAAGGTCACGGCAATGTTGCGGGCATCGATAATGGCGTTATCCTGACGATCATCCGCGTCGAAGCGGATGGCGGGGGCGAAGGTGTCGTTCAGGGCAGCTACCATGTCACGCTCCTCTCAATAGGGATCGACGGCATCGCGCAGGCCGTCGCCCAGCGCGTTGAAGGCAAAGACGGTGACCAGCACAAAACCGACCGGTGCCAGAATCCAGGGATAGGAGCCGATGACGGAATAGGTCGCGGTATCCTGCAGCATCAGCCCCCAGGAGATCAGCGGCGGCTTCACCGCAAAGCCGAGGAAACCGAGGAAGGATTCGAGCAGCACGACGCTGGGAATATGCAAGGTCACGGCCACGATCACATGGCTCATCACATTTGGCAGGATGTGCTGGAAGATGATGCGCCGGTCGGTGGCGCCGACAGCGATCGCCGCCCGGACATAATCGATCCGCGCCAGCGCCAACGTCTTGCCGCGCACCTCCCGCGACATCTGTGCCCAGCCAAGCGCCGACATGACGCCGACCACAAAAACAAGGAACACAGTGGTTGGTGCGGTGACGGGAATAAGAGAAGTCAGCGCGAGATAGAGCGGCAATTGCGGGAAAGCGAGCACCACTTCGACAAAGCGCTGCACCCAGGCATCCAGCGGCCCGCCGAAATAGCCTGATATCAGACCGACGCTGGTGCCGATGACGGTAACGATGGCGACGACGCTCAAGGCAATGGCAAGCGAGATACGCGAGCCATAAATGGCGCGCGACAGCACGTCGCGTCCGAATTTATCGGTGCCAAGAAAATGCACCGGCTGGCCATCGGTCGAGCCAAAGAAATGCCGGCTCATCGGAATGATACCCAGAAGTTTGTATTCCGCACCCTTTACGAAGAAGCCGAGATAGACGGGATTGTCATAGTCCGGGCCGACAATAGGCTGGAAGGTGACCGGATCGAGCTCTTCCGTCTCCGCAATGGCATAGACGCGCGGCGCAAAGCTGACATTGCCGTCCTTGTCGGTGAACCGGACCACCTGCGGCGGAGAAAAGCTGCCATGGGTTTCGAGCGGGTTCATCGGCGCAAAGAAATCCGCGAAGACGGCAATCAGGATCAGCAAGGCGACAAGGACCAGGCCGACCATACCGGTAAACGAGCGCCGCAGACGCCGCCAGACCAGTGCGAGATAGGTCTCGTTGCCATGGGTGGAACGGTCGGGTTTCGCCGCGGCGGCAGTTTCGGTTTTTATCTCGTCAAATGCCATCATCTCAGGCCCTCCCGAATTCGCGGACGCGCGGGTCAAGCATGGCGAGCAGCATATCGGCGATGATGTTGCCGACGATGAGCGTGGCAGCCAGCACCATCATGAAGGTCGCGGTGACATAGACGTCACCCACTGCCATGGAGCCGACGATGGCCGGGCCGACAGTCGGCAACGCGAAGATGATAGCGGTCTCGATCTCGCCACTCAGCATGTAGGGCAGCACCACGCCCTGATACATGACGAGTGGATGCACGGCATTCGGCACCGCATGGCGCATGATGACGGCGCCTTCCGAAAGACCCTTGGCACGCGCCGTCTCGACATATTGCGCGTTCAGCGTATCGAGCAGATTGCCACGCATGACGCGCATATTATAGGCGAGGCCCCCGAAGACGGCGATGGCGACCACAGGCCAGACATGGCTGACCAGATCGACGAATTTGCCCCATGACCACGGCGCACCACCATATTGCGGTGAAAAGAAGCTGCCGATCTCCGACACGTCGAAATGAAACACCATGAGATACACGAGAATCAGCGCCATCAGGAAGCGCGGGATCGTCATGCCGAGGAAGGCAATGGCCGAGAGCAGGTTGTCGACCCAGGAATATTGCCGTGTGGCGGCCCAGATGCCGAAGGCGATGCCAAGGACCGATGCAAAGATGTGGCAGACCAGCGCCAGCGCGATCGTGCGCGGCAGGCGTTCGCCAACCACATCGGCGACGGGCTTGTTGTAATAGAAGCTATAGCCGAAATCACCGCGGGTGATGATACCGCCGATCCAGTTGAAATATTGGATGACCAGCGGCTTATCGAGCCCGTGTTCGATACGGTATGCCTGCGCCTGCGCTTCCGCCTGTTCGAAGGAAGCTCCGCCCTGGTTCATCAGTTGCGAGCGGATGTAGTCGGCGTAATCACCGGGCGGTGCCTGAATGATGGCGAAGGTCACCACGCTCAGGATCAACAGCACCGGAATGGCGGATGCCACGCGTATCGTCAGAAATCTCAGCATCGAACGGTCTTCCTCGGTTTGGACTGGCCGTGTGTTGCCGGCCGCGCTTCACGCGCGACCGGTACCGGGTGTGCTCCGGGAGGAGTTCTTCAGCGTCCTGGCGTTTTCCGACGAAAAAGCGGTGTCCGCTTTCCTGGGAACGCTTTAGTTGATCGGCCCGCCCTCGCCCGGCTTGCCGGGAAGCTGCTCAGGGAAGAGTTCGTACTTGCCCTGCTTGTCGGCCGCGACCCACAGGCGTTCACGGATGATGGAATCTTCAGCCCAGTTGAACATGAAGATCGGCGTACCCTGCGGCACATTGGAGAACCGTTTGTTGACGATGAGCGCACCGGGATATTCGGTGAGGCCAATCGTGTAGAGGTTCTGCGTATAGACCTTCTGGTACTGCTTCATCAGCTCGGCCCGTTCTGCATTGTCCTGCGAAGATATGAACTTGCGCACAATGTCGGCCATGTCCTTCTCGAAGGGCATCAGGTCCAGTTCCTTGCCTTCGGGTGCGCGGTGGTTCCAGCTGGTGCGCGGCCCGACAGGGGCCAGTTGCTCGGTATTCTGCACCACGGATGAAAGCTCGGTGGAATTGCGCCGCACCAACCAGTCAAACTGCCCGCCATAATGGGCGGCGTCACGCTGGTTTGAATCGAGGCTATTGATGACGACGCGCAGCCCAAGTTTTGCCATCTGGCCGACGAGACCTTCCGCGAGGCTCTTGTCTGTCGCGTAACCGTTGTTGACGAGAAGGGTAATCTCGACATTACGACCGCCAAGCGTTTCCTTGGGGAAATTCAGGAAGCCATCGCCGTCCGTGTCTTTCAGGCCAATCGAAGCCAGTGCAGCCTTGGCAGCCTCGAGGTTGAAGGGGTAATAGACCGTGGAGGCCCGATCATAGAAACTTGTCCCCGACGAAATACCACCCGGATAGATCGCCGTGAAAGGCCCCTTGACGAGCGAGTCACCGATCGCCTTGCGATCCAGAGCGGAGGTGACGGCCTGGCGGAAGACCTCGTTACGGTTCAGCTCGCGGATGGCCTGTCCGCGCTCATCCGGATTGCCCCAGCCATTGGCCGAAAAATTCATCTGCAGATTATAACCGATGAGCCGCGGCCCAAAGGCAAGGCGGGCCGGCGCATTAGGATCAGCGGCGCGTTTCAGCGATGCGACGAAATTCTCCGGCTGCTCGAGATTGGAGAAATCGCCCGATCCTGCGACAGCCTGCACATCACGGTCCGCCCACGTGGAGAGCTTGTAATGGACTTCATTGAGATAAGGCAACTGCTGGCCTTTCTCATCCACTTTCCAGTAATACGGGTTGCGACGCAGAACGATGAGATCATCCGGCCGGTATGACACCGGCACCCAAGCGCCCATGACCGGCATGTTCATATACTCAGGCGGGAACGCGTTCTTGAACTGGTTATAGGTGTTCTTGGAATATTTCGGATGCTGCGGTTTCAGAATATGCGACGGCCCGGGGCAGAAGCTCGGATAGGCCATGGTGTAGAGATATTGCTTCGGGAACGCCGCCTTGAACGTCCATTCGACGGTATAGTCATCGATCTTCTTGAGCGTCGTTCCCTCACCGAAAGCCTCAGGCGATGCGCCACCGCCAAGCGGTGAGACATTGGGATCGATGACGGCGTCTTCCCAATAAAACATCACGTCATCGGCGTTAAAGGGCTCGCCGTCGGACCACTTGGCACCCTTGACGAGATGCATCGTCAGCTTGTGGCCATCTTCGGACCATTCCCAGCTTTTGGCCAGATTGGGCAGCGGTTCGGTATCCTTGGCATCCACCTGGAACAGCGGGGCGGTGCGCGTCAGGCATTCGGAAAGGGCGATATCGATGCCGCCCCAGCCCTGACTCTGGCCGGCAATGTAGTTCCAGCCCTCCGGCCTGCCGCCAACCACATGGCGCATCGTGTCGCCGTAAACGCCCATACCGTCGGGCATATTGCCTGTTTTGTAGACCAGCGGCTCCTCCGGCAGGCGCTCTTTCAACGGCGGCAGCTTGCCGGTCTTTTCGAATTTCTCGGTGATCCAGTCGGGTTCGCTATAATTTGGAAGCGCCTTGAATTCGAGGATCGAGTCGCGCGCTACATAGTTGATCTTGCCTTCGGCCGGAAATTGCGGCGGCTCGGGCGGCGTGGTGGTCTCGAAGGCATTCGCATTGAGTGCGATCATCGAAACACTTAAGCCCAGTGCCGCGATGATACCGACCCTGCGTTGAAGTAACATCGTTTTTCCTCCCAAATGGCAGCTCTTCGAGCGCCCACCCTCTGTGATCGTTAGACCGGACGGCGAACTCCCTTTCGCCACCGGCCTGTTTCCATGCTTTTCCTCAGACAGCCTTTTTCAGAGCCGATTTTTCAGCCCGTAGCTCTTCGATGGAACGCACGTTGCGGCGCGCGGCCCCCGCCCAGTCACGCGTCTGGACGGTGGATTTTGCCAGCCGCTCCTTCGCTGCCGGAACGGCATCGTGATATTGCGGCAGCCAGCGCGCCTGCGCGACAACCATCTCGTCCACCATCTGCCAGACCTCCTCCGGCGTGGCGACAGCGCCGACCAGCGGATCATGCAACACGGCAAGTTTCAAAAGATCGATATCGCCGGTGACTGCCGCATGGACTGACATGCGCTGAACATTGATCGAGGCCATGCAGGTTGCCGCGCAAGCTTCTGGCAGCGTGATGCCCGATACCATGTTGATGCCGAAACGATCGACGAAACCGGGTGACTCGATAATGGCGTCAGCCGGCAGGTTGCTGATGACGCCATTGTTCTTGACGTTGAAATGGCCGCGATAGACACGCCCCGTCTCCAGCGCTTCGAGGATGTGGCTTGCGTGTTCGTTGGAGCGCTTTGCCGGATCGATCGGCTTGTCTGCCGAGGCGAGAAACTGCGGAAACTCGGTTTCAAACCAGTTGCGGGTCTCGGTGGAATGGCGCAGATAACCGCCGGTTTCGCCGTGAATCCAGTCGGACATATCGATCCAGCGAGCAATCTCTTCTGGCCGCTTCCGATACCAGGGCAGATATTCGGACAGATGGCCGTTGCTCTCGGTCGAATAGACGCCGAAACGCTTGAGAACATCGATGCGCAGCTTCTCCTGCTGCGAAAAGACCGGATGCGCCTCGAAAGCGGCGACCAGCTCATCTTTGCCGATCTTGCGGCCGTTAAGCCGCAGATCGATGAACCATGTCTGGTGATTGATGCCGGAGCAGATGTAATCGAGTTCCGCAGGGGATTTCGCACCGAGGATTTCGGCGATCTGTTCCGCACCGTGCTGAACGCCATGGCAGAGACCGACCGTATCCACCTTGCCATATTCGATGGCCGCCCAGGTGTTCATCGCCATGGGGTTGGCATAGTTCAGGAATTTCGCACCCGGTGCTGCGACTTCGCGGATATCCTTGCAGAAATCCAGAATGACGGGAATGTTGCGCTGACCGTAGAGAATGCCGCCGGCGCAGATTGTATCGCCCACGCACTGGTCGATGCCGTATTTCAGCGGGATGCGGATATCGTCCGCATAGGCTTCGAGCCCACCGACCCGCACGCAGCTGATAATGTATTTCGCGCCCTCCAGCGCCCGGCGGCGGTCCGTATGGGCGGTCACCTTGACGGGGAAACCATTCGCCTCAACGATCTTGTCGAGGATCGCCCTGATCATATCGAGATTGTGCTGGCTGATATCCGTGAGCGCGACTTCAATATCGCGAAACTCGGGCACACACAGGAGATCGGTGAACAGTTTTTTCGTGAAACCGACGCTGCCTGCGCCAATAATAGCGATTTTGAAACTCATAACGCCACCTCTGTTGCAAATCGAACGGGTGAAACGGGCCGACGGATAATAAAATGCCGCTATAAGAAAATACCCGCGAGAATCCGGGAAACCCGGCTTTCTCGCCATTTTTTCAGCACCAATATCCTGCTGGCTGTCTCCTCGGATCGGGATTATGCTTATAAAGACATGTAGAACCAGAGAAGGATTATGCTTTTATGGGTAATTTTGTGCTGCGCGATCTGATCGATCAGGGACCCTGCATGCGCACTGTCTCCCTGCCCCGTGGACGCCAGACACTGCACACCATGCCGACCAGCAGCGGATATGAATTGCGCCGTAGCGGCAATTATGATTGGGACGGTCGCAAGCGCGGCCAGACGCCGTTTACCGTCCTGCAATACTGCATCAGCGGCCAGGGAAATCTGAGGTACGAGAACCGGCAATACGTCGTCAGACCAGGCGAAACCCTGCTGTTGCTCATCCCTCACAATCACCGTTACTGGCTGGAAGAAGGCAAGGAATGGGAGTTCTTCTGGATATCCATGAATGGCGAGGAGGCGCTTCGCATCCACCGCAATATTCTTTCTGTCACCGGTCCGGTCCTCAAGCTACAGCCGGAAACGATCGACCACCTTGCAGAATGCTGTTCACGCCTCGTCAACGGTGCGGAAACACCTGGAGCGGCTTCTGCCGTTGCCTATGAAGCGGCGATGACGCTCTATGACGACGTTTTCGGGTCGCACCCCTCCTTCGGCGGCGAATATCGCACCATGCAACAGGTGCTGAGCTACATCGACAGTCACCTCGGCGAACGCCTTTCCGTCAGCGATCTCGCAGCTGTGGCGGGGCTCAGTCGCGCACATTTCTCCCGCATCTTCACGGCGAGCGAGGGCCTGCCGCCTGCGGAATTCGTTCTGCAGCGACGTCTTCGCCGCGCTGCCAAGCTTTTAACGACAGCAGCCCACATCCCCATCAAGGAAGTTTCGGTCCTTTGCGGTTTCGAGGACCCCAATTATTTCTCCAAGGTTTTCAGACGACTGTACGGCACCAACCCGAGCGAATTCCGCACCACCGGGATGTATGCAAGCGTTCGTCAAGGTTGACGGCAATTCCGACTTGGTTTTGACATGTTTCGAGCGACTAAGGATTGTTGTAGCGCCGTTGATGGAGACCGACCGAGGTGAACAGCAAAATCCGGAGGATCCTGGTCTTCCCTATTCGGGCGATCATCGTTCTCGCGCTGATCCTTGACGGAATTTTCCGTCCGCTCTATCGCCCGGTCACCAGGGCAATATCCCGTATTACATTCATCCAGAAGCTGGAGACCCGGATTGCCAGACTCCCGCGTCTTGCCATTCTTCTCTGTCTTGCCGTCCCTTTTGCGATCGCCGAACCAATGAAGATCGTCGGCCTCGTCCTCATCGCCCATGGCGCTTTCAAGTCCGGCGTCGTTCTGACGGTACTTGCACATCTCTCGACTTTCCTTATTGTCGAGCGCATCTACCATGCCGGAAAGGAAAAGCTGCTGACCTACGGCTGGCTCGCCTGGATCATGCGCTATGTGCGCTTCGCACGCGCCTTTTACGATCGAGCCAAGGCCTCCGCGCTTAGCTGGATACGGCTGCGCCTCCTGGCGCAGCAGCGGTAACAATCACCGTTTGCGCCTCAACCTCTTCAGAAAATATTCCGCCAGGGCAGTGGATTGGAGCGAAACGAGGATAATGACAATGCCAAGTACAACGCGAGTTTCTGGCACCTCGTCGAAGAGAAAATATCCGACCGCAGTCACAAACAGGATCGACAGATAGCTGACCGGCGCAAGGACGCTTGCATCCGCGATGCGATAGGCCCGCAGGAAGCAATATTGTCCCATCTGCGCCAGCAATCCGATGCCGAGCAACGGAACCCAGTCAAATGACGCAACCGGCCTCCATGTCCAGATTGCCGGAATGGCGGTGATGACGGCGAGGCCCACCGTATAGAACACCATCATGACCGTGGTGTTTTCCTGCCGCAGCGCCCGTGTCTGGATCACCGCAAGGGCGCCGAACACCACCGATATCAGAATAACAATCACGCCCACGCCAAATTCCGCACCGCCCGGCCCAATGACGACGAGCACACCGACAAATGCAAGACAGGCTCCCGCCCAGCGAAAGCGGCCCACACTTTCTCCAAGAAAGGCAACGGCCATCGCCATAGTCACCAATGGCCGGGAAAAGCCAACGGCATTGACCGTCGCAAGCGGCAAGAGGGTAATGGCGATGAAATTGCTGGTGAGCGCGATGGCATTGCAGCAGATGCGGAAAATGTTGCGCCAAGGATATTTGACGCGCACCATTTCTCCCCGGTGCCGCCAGATCAGCGGCAGGATGAACAGCAGACCGATCATCGCCCTGATAAAGACCAGCTGGAAGGCGGGATAGGTGACGCCTTGCGCCTTAACGAGCGCGGTCATACCGCCCGCGACAAGGGTCATGTCCAGCAACAGCCAGCCTATGCCCGCGCGGGTGTCCGTTGCGCGAGGGCCTTGCTGTTCTTCGCTTTGATGGTCGCCATTCACGCCGGTTGCACAAGATTGGCCATGAGGCGGAAAGCGCCAGGCACAAGCTTGTCCATCTGATGGTGCAGCACGAGGCTGGTATGGGTATGCCTACCCTTGCCGATGACACCCGAAACCAGCGCACCCTTCAGCGGCTGCTCATCGACATCATGCATGGCGAGCAATGGCTCGTAGACATCATCCCAGCGCGAGGCGAAATAAAGCCCGCGTTCCTTGTCCCAGCCCCCCCAGTCGACGCCATCAATCCTGTTCGGCCCAGTAAGCAGGGGATGGTCGGGCAAGAGCACCGTTACCACCGCCTGTGGATCGGTCACACGCCAGCGCAGGGAAGGCTTGCCTATCTCAAGACGCCGGACTGGCGTCGTTTCCACATTCCACCCGTCAGTCGGCCGGTGATAGAGCGTGACCAGATGACCGCCGTTTTCCACGAAGCGGTGAAGTTTCTCCGTCTCGGCAGCGAGATCCCTGCGGATGCCGAAGGCGAAGATGCCAATAACGATCGTCGTAAAGGATGACAGGTCCCCGCCAAGCGCCTGAGCGTCGAGGTCGGTGACATCGAGTCCCATTCGCGACAGCCAAAGACCGACCCTGTCAGCACCACCACCGACATACCCGATCCGCGCCTTCTCGGGCAGCTTGAGGTCCAGCGAGAGGATTTTCAGAACGGACGGCGCCAAAAACCTTGCCCGACCGATGTGCGGATAAGCGATCGGCGTTATCTGAAAAGCGGGTTGGGCACCGACCAGCGCCTCGATCTGGGCAAGGCCCACGCGGGCCTCGCCGTTACGTTCGGCAATCCAGTCGCCGCCGTTCTTGCGCAGGCTCCAGCCGCCCGTATTCCTGAACGACAGCGACGCATCGGCTCCGTTTATATGCGCCTGAAAGACATGCGCCTCCTGCCCGTGTCCGAGCGGAACCAGAAGAGCGTCCGGCGCAATCGTCAGCGACTGCGCCGGCGTCACGAAAAACTGTTCCTCAAGGTCGAAGGCGGCCGAAACCGTTCTGCCTTCAACCGTTGCGGAAAGCCGCACCGAGGCATGGCCATTGCCGCCCATGGCTTTCCAGTCAGGCTGATACAGCCCGGAAACAGCTGCATCCTGATCCGCGACAAGCTTAAAGACCCGCGTCTCGCCAAGCGACTGGATGGATGACGATACACCTGATGGCAGGACCGGAGTGACCTCGACATCAATGTGAGCTGTCTTGTCTGAAAGCTCCACGGAAAGAACTGCCGTTCCGCCTGGAACGATCTCCGCCGGCTCGGCGTAGGCCCGCTCGAAAACATCAAGCGCCGTCAGGACGGCGGCATCGATCTGCACCCGCTTGCGCCTGATCCGATGTCCGTGCAGTTCCGTGAAATCCGCAGTGGCGGATTCGTCCACCGTCTGCAAAAGCGCTGCCGCGGCAAGAAGTGACGCCGTGATCCGCTGCCTGTCGGGAAAGGCCGATATCGCTTCGCTTATCGCCTGCTCCGCCTTGACCAGCGCCCTTGCCAAGTCGGCATCCAGGCCCGGGAACACCGCAAGGTCTGACAACGAAGACGGCAGCCCGTCGAGGATTGAGCATTCTTCGCCCCCTGCATCACTGGCGAGTTCGAGATGCAGCGGCCAGACCTCCTGCGCCAGCTTAGGCCAATGTCCCATTCCCTGAGAAGCGTGATAATAACGCGACCATTCGCCGATCCGGTCATATTGCGCGCCAGTCGCCCGCTCCCTGCCGCGAGCATTTACCGTTACGGTCGTCTCCGGCGGCGGCACTTCGTCATCATAGGTGTCACCACCGCCCGACCACGCGGGAAGGTAATATTTCGCCACCTGCCACGGCTTCAGCCCCTCTGAAAGATGTTCAGGATAGGCCGCAGGGTCCGCCGCCAGCGCGATGGCGCTCTTTGCCGCACGCGTCATCGCTCGGTGGTGCCCATGTTGTCCCGGCACATCGAGAAAGGTCGGGATGACGATATCCGGCCGCTCCTTGCGATAGGCGCGGACCAGCCTTTCGACGATGCGCTGCTGTCCCCAGCGGCCAAAGGTCTGGTCGCCATCCTTGGAGAACCCGAAGTCATGAATGAGATCCGCCGGCCCATGGCCGAGCCAGCTGATGTCAGCATCGATGACACGCGCCGCCTCCTCCAGCTCCCGCGAGCGGATGACACCGAGCGCGCCAAGCCTTTCCGGCCCCAGCGCATTCTGACCGCCCTCGCCACGTGTCGAGCAGGCGATGATGGTACGCATGCCAAGCTCCATGCGGAAATAGGCGAGAAGTCCGTTCTGCTCGTCGTCCGGATGCGCGCCGGTATGCATGACGGTCACGGTAGACTTCAGCGCGCTCAGCCTGCGATGCAGGCGTATGAGCCACGGATCGGCCATTTGCCGTTCGATGCGCTCCCGGGGCGTAAGCATGGGCGGTCTCCTCCAATATTCAGCCGGGTGCCTGCGCTGCGGCTCCCATGGATGTCTCAAGTTTTGGCGTGACGATATCGAAAAGCGGCAAGGCGGCAGCGCCGAGGGCAGCAGTCAACTGCCCGGACTTGCCATGGATGACACGCGGAAGTTCCCGCTGCCTGCGACTTGCGACCGAGGTCGGCAAAGGCCCCATCCGTGCAATGATTTCACTGATGATGACCTCAGGCAGAGCGCCGCCGAGAATGACTGTCTGCGGATCGAGAATATTCTCGAGCATCGCCACCATGGGCGCCAGATGCGCCGCAGCTTCGTCGATCCATTCCCTCACCACGGGATGACCTGCCTTGAACAGGGCCTCCAGATCATCAAGTTCCGTATCTGCAACACCGGCGCATACAAGCTTTTCCTTCAGTACATAGACTGAGGCATAAGCCTCCAGGCATCCTCTCTGACCACAGGAAGGACAAGGCCTTCCCCTCGGCGAAACAGTCACATGGCCGATTTCGCCGGCATTCCCGAATGCACCGCGATAGGGCGCACCATCCTGCATGATGCCGAGGCCGATACCGACGCCGAAATAGATCATGCAGAAATTCGGGATCGCCAGACCAGCACCAAACAGCCGTTCCCCGACTGCTGCGGCCGTGGCATCGTTTTCAACCACGACCGGCTGGCCGCAGGCTTCGCCCAGCATCTGCCGGGCATCAATGCCGCCCCAGCCGGAAAGCGTCGTCGGTCCCACCGAAGTCATGCCATCGATCTCGAAGGGGCCGGGCATGACGACCCCGGTGCCGAGCAGCCTGCAGCCTAGATTTTTGGCAACGGCGTCATGCTCGGCGGCAAAGGTATTGAATATAGCATCCGGCGTCGTGTCCAAGAGCGGCGTGATGCGCTGCGTGCGAAGAACACCGGCGAGATCAAGACCGACGGTGACCATGTGGTCTGCGGCGATCTCGACGCCGATCGTTGCCCCGCCGTCAGGATTGACCGCGAACTGGATTGGCGGCTGCCCGCGCCCAGTGCGACGACGGCCCAGTTCCTTCAGCAATTCCTCGCCGACCAGCTCATCGACGATATTGGCAACCGCCTGCGGGGTGAGATGGGTAATCTTGGCAATCTGGGCGCGACCGAGTGAGCCGTGCCGCCGTACGAGGTCGAGAACGACTCGCCTGTTGTGCTCCCGGCTCCGCTCGGGATTTTTTCCGATTGCTACGGGATAATCGTCCACCGTGTGCACCGTCATCTCTTCAACTTCCCGTCCGTTAGAAAATTCATAGCGTCCAATTGGGGACAAGCGCAATATAATAATTCAAGTAAATTATCTTATTGACAAAAGCGCGCCTTCGGAGAACCGTAGAGGCCGACCGGGGGTCAGTCTTGTCGGGGCGAAAGAGGAAACTTCGCTGCCGGCAAATCGATGAGCGCGCGCGAAAGCGCGGATAATGGGAACGATCGCTCCGCATCCGGAAGACCGGGCGGAGGAAAAGGAGGCTTACATGCGCAGGGCAACTCTGTTCGCCGGCTTGGTTGCCGGTTTCAGCACATTTGCATTCAACGCCGCGCAGGCGGTTGAAATCGAATATTGGCAATATGTCTTCGACACCCGCGTGAAGGCCATGGACGAGCTGATCGCACAATTCCAGAAGGCCAATCCCGACATCACCGTTAAGCAGGTAACCTTCCCTTACGCCGACTATCAGACGCGCGTGATTGCCGCCAATATGTCGGGCAAAGGCCCAGACGTGATGCAGCTGTTCTACGGCTGGCTCGACAAGTTCGCAGCCGGCGGCATTTTGCAGCCACTGCCGACCGATACCTTCCCGCATGACAAGATCGAAAGCGAATTCTTCCCGATCGTCAGCGCCATGAAACGCGGCGACGACTATTATGGCCTGCCGACAGCGGTTCGTTCGCTGGCGCTGTTCTACAACAAGAAGCTCTTCACCGAAGCCGGTCTCGATCCCGCCAATCCACCGAAGACGCTCGATGAATTCATCGCCGCCGGGCAAAAGATCGCCAAGCACGATGCCGCCGGTAATCTCACCGTCGCCGGTTCCACGCTCGATATGGGCGGTCAGGATCACCAGTGGTGGCGTGAAGTGCTCATTCGCCAATATGGCGGCGAGCCCTATACCGACAACGACCAGAAGGTAGCTTATAACAGCGAGCCGGGCATCCAGGCGCTGAAATTCTACACCAGCCTGCAGCTTGAAAAGAAGATCGGCCAGGCGGGTTTCATGGATGAAGGTCAGGCCGCCTTCCGCGCCGGCAAGGCCGGCATGACCATCGACGGCACGTTCCGGCTGGGCTCGTTCCGCACCATCAAGGATTTCGAATGGGGCGTGACCGAGCTTCCCACAAATGACAAAAACATCCGCTCCAACTATGCCAGCTATTTCGCCAACGGCATCAGCGCCAAGACCACGGGTGAAGAGCTTGAGGCCTCCAAGAAGTTCCTCGCTTATATCTCCTCGCCGGAAGCCATGGCGATCTGGCTGAAGACGGTGGGTGAACTGCCGGCACGCCGCTCTGCGGCCCTGACCGAAGAAAATCTGAAGGACCCTATCTACGCGCCGTTCCTGAAGGGGCTGGAATACGCCCATACGACGCTGTTCATGGATGAAGCCGCCCAGCGGCAGAATGCCATCGACATGACCAACCGTGTGCTTCTCGAGGGCCAGTCGGTTGAAGATTCCATCAAGCAGGCCGCCGAGGCCGAGCAGGAAATCATCGACGCGGCGAAACCCTGAAAACCGCAGGTCCAACCATGACAGCGACAGATAAACAGGGGGCGGTATTCGGCCGCCCCGGCGGCTCCTTCGGAGATCGCCTTTCCATGCGCACCAAACGGCTTTTGTGGATCTGGAGCTTTCTGGCGATCCCGATCCTGTTTTACAGCGTCATCCGTTTTTACCCGACGCTGCAGGCCTTCTATCTGTCCTTCACCAACTGGGACCTGCTGAGGCCGGCAAAGTTCATCGGCGTCGCCAATTACGTCAAGCTCTTCAAGGACCCGCAATTCTGGAAGGTGTTCAAGAACACCTTCACCTATCTCATCGTCGGCACGCCGATCAGCCTCGTTCTGGCTTTCGTCATCGCCTTTTATCTGGACCGGGTGCGCATTCTGCACGGCTTCATCCGCGCGCTCTATTTCCTGCCCTACCTGACGACGGCAGCCGCGATGGCCTGGGTCTGGCGCTGGTTCTATCAACCGCCGCCCATCGGCATCATCAATGACGTGCTCGGCATGATCGGCATTCCCCAGCAACCGTTTATCCGCTCCACCGATCAGGCGCTTTATTCGGTCATGGTAACCGCCATCTGGGCGGGGCTCGGTTTCCAGATCATCATCTTCATGGCCGGCTTGCGCGCCATTCCCACGACATTCTACGAAGCCGCTCGGATAGACGGGCTGGGTGAATGGGCAATCCTGCGCAAGATCACGCTGCCGCTTCTGAAACCCACCACCGTTTTCCTTGTCGTATTTTCATCGATCGGTTTCCTGCGGATTTTCGACCAGGTCTATAACATGACCACCAATGATCCGGGTGGCCCGCTAGGCTCCACCAAACCGCTGGTGCTGATGATCTACCAGACCGCTTTCAATTCCTATGCGATGGGCTATGCGGCCGCGCAGACTGTGGTCCTCTTCACCATTCTTCTTGTCGTATCGCTGATCCAGCTCTGGGTCCTGAGGGAAAAGAAATGAGCGAAACCTCGCCACTCTCCCACGCTCGCATCCGCCCCGGCCGCATCATCGCCTGGACGCTGCTGTTGATCGGCGGCCTGATCATGGTCTCGCCGCTGCTGTTCATGTTCGCGACCTCGTTCAAGACGGCGGATCAGGTCTATGATCTGCGCCTCATTCCCGCTGCACCGACAATCGCAAACTACATGACCGTCATGGCTGATGGCCGTTTCCTGCGCTGGTTCTTCAACTCGACGCTGGTTGCGGTCCTCGTCACCGTCTCCAACTGCTTTTTCGACAGTCTGGTTGGTTATACCTTGGCGAAATTCGAGTTTCGCGGACGTTACTTCATCTTCCTAGCTATTCTTTCCACGCTGATGATACCGACAGAAATGCTTGTCATTCCCTGGTATCTGATGTCGAGCCAGCTGGGCTGGCTCGACAGCTACTGGGGCATCATGTTCCCCGGCATGATGACGGCCTTTGGCACCTTCCTGATGAAGCAGTTCTTCGAGACGGTTCCGAACGACTTCATCGAGGCCGCGCGCGTCGACGGGCTGAACGAATTCCAGATCTGGTGGAAAGTCGCCCTGCCACTGGTGACACCGGCGCTCTCCGCACTCGCGATCTTCACCTTCCTCGGCAACTGGACAGCCTTTTTCTGGCCGTTGATCGTCACGACAAGCAAGGAACTTTACACCCTGCCCGTCGGTCTTTCGAGCTTCGCCGTGGAACAGCAAATCCAGTGGGAAATGATCATGACGGGCGCAGCCATTGCGACCATCCCCACCCTCATCGTCTTCATCGTCCTGCAACGCTACATCGTGCGCGGTGTGATGCTGGCGGGCCTGAAAGGATAATATCATGGCCGATATCAACCAGCGCCAGTCGGATACCAGCAAGTTTCCCGACCCTGTCTACAAAGAAACCGTGCTGCGCCCGCTGTTTGACGGCGCCAAGAACCACCACGTCGACGGGTTTCGCCGCATAGACCGCGCCCACCTTGTCATGCTGCGCGAAACCGGCATTCTCGATGCCGAGACGGCAGCCAAGATCGCCGGCGCACTCGAAGACATCGACAAAACCATCGAACCCTCGGAGCTTGTTTATACCGGCGAGGTCGAGGATTTCTTCTTCCTGATCGAGAAGGAACTGAAAGCCCGCATCGGCGTTGATGTCGCCGGTCGCCTGCACACGGCCCGTTCGCGCAACGATATCGATCACACGCTGTTCAAGATCGGCCTGAAGGACAAGATTGACACGCTCACCGCCAAGGCGCGTGTTCTGCTGAAAGCCCTGATCGATGCCGCCGAGCGTAACCAATCCACGCTCATCGTGGCCTATACGCATGGGCAGCCGGCCCAGCCCACCACCTTTGGCCATTACCTTTCTGCCGCCATCGAAGTGTTGATTAGGGATATCGACCGTTTTGCGGAGGCGCGCCGCATCGTTGATCTGTCGCCGATGGGCGCGGCCGCCATAACCACCTCGGGTTTTCCCATCGACCGCGCACGAGTTGCCGTATTGCTGGGCTTTGCTGCACCGTTGCGCAATTCCTATTCCTGCATCGCCGCCGTGGATTATACGACAGCGACCTATGGCGCGATCGAGCTGATGTTCCTGCATCTCGGACGGCTCATTCAGGACTTCCAGTTCTGGACGAGTTTTGAGGTCGGCCAGATCTACGTGCCGAATGCGCTGGTGCAGATTTCCTCGATCATGCCGCAAAAGCGAAACCCGGTGCCGATCGAGCATCTGCGCCACCTCGCCAGCCAGACATTTGGGCGGGCGCGCACGGTGCTGGATGTGATGCACAATACGCCCTTCACCGACATGAATGACAGTGAGGGCGAGACGCAGGGCATGGGTTATGAGGCCTTCGCCTCTGCCGGCCGGGTTCTCGATCTGCTTGCCAGCCTCGTTGGCCAGATCAGCATCGATCCCGAAAGGGTTGACCAGAACATCCGCCGATCCTGCATTACCATTACGGAGCTGGCGGATTCGCTTGTCCGCATAGAAGACCTGTCTTTCCGTCAGGCCCATGAAATTGCCGCGAGTGTTGCCAAGAGCGTCGTCGCGCTGAAGGGCGATCTTCCGAACGACGGTTACCAGCCCTTCCTCAAGGCGTTCCAGGAGCTGACAGGGCGGCAAACTGGAATCGACGAGGAAAAATTCAGACAGATCGTCTCGCCCGAGCACTTCGTCGCCGTGCGCAGCCGTTTCGGCGGCCCGGCGCCTGAACCCATGCGGCAAGCGATTGCCAGCTATCGCAACACGCTTGCTGCATTCGAGGCGGAAGCACGGCGATCCGCCGATCACGAAGCGGCAAAGGCCGCGGAACTCGCAAAGAAATTCACCGCGCTGACGGGAGCCCGATGATGGCGACAATCGAACTCAATAAACTCGTGAAGCGCTACGGCAAAGTCGAGGCGGTCAAGGGCATTGACCTTGCCATTGAAGACGGAGAATTCGTTGTTTTTGTCGGCCCTTCCGGCTGCGGCAAATCAACCACCCTTAGAATGATCGCCGGGCTGGAAGAAATCTCTGACGGCGCGCTGAAGATCGGTGGCGACATCGTCAATGAGAAGGAACCGAAACAGCGCAACATCGCGATGGTCTTCCAGAACTATGCGATCTATCCGCACATGACGGTTCGCCAGAACATCGGCTTTGGGCTCTACACCTCAAAGCTTGACCGCGAGGAAAAGAACCGCCGCATTGAGGAAGCCGGCAGGGTGCTCGGACTGGAGGCCCTGCTCGACCGGCGGCCGGCGGCCCTGTCAGGCGGCCAGCGGCAGCGTGTCGCCATCGGCCGCGCCATGGTGCGCGATCCTGCCGCTTTCCTGTTCGATGAGCCGCTGTCTAATCTAGACGCCCAGCTGCGCGCTCAGATGCGTATTGAAATCAAGCGCTTGCATCAGCGTCTTAAGACGACAACCGTTTATGTCACCCACGATCAGGTGGAAGCCATGACCATGGCGGATCGCATCGTGGTGATGAAGGACGGCCACATCCTGCAGGTCGGCACGCCAACGGAGCTCTATGAAACACCCGTCGACATCTTTACCGCACGCTTCATCGGCAGCCCCTCGATGAACCTACTGCGCGGAACCAGAGCCGGCGACGGCGTCGCGCCGTCCGCAACGGGTGAGCTTCTGATCGGCGTCCGGCCGCATGATCTGCTTGTTGGCGAGTCTGGGTCCGCTCAGGGAACGTTTACCTTGGAAGGAACGGTCACGGCAGTCGAGCCGCTCGGGCCGGAGACGCTTGTTCATCTGGACACCGACAACAGTTCGGTGATCGCCACGGCGAGAAGCAAAACCATTCCGGCCGTCGGCAGCCGGCTGCAATGCCAGGCGGAGCGAGGTTCGCTTTATCTCTTCGACGCCAAGACGGAAAAGCTTCTGGGCCGCGCATGATGACAACGGAAAAAACTGCCGTCATCAGCATCGGCCGGATCTATTGTGACCTGATTTTTACCGGTCTTAATGAACTGCCAGTGCTCGGCCGGGAACTGTTTGCCCGAGACATGGAAATTGCCGCCGGCGGCGGAGCCTTCATTGCCGCTGCGCATTTCGCCCACATAGGCCGCCCGGTTGCGCTGCTTGCAAGACTGGGCACAGATACGTTTTCGCGCGATATCGGTGAGAAAATGGCGCAGAGCGGCGTCGATCTGAAGTTTCTGGAACATGCAGCAGATGCCGGACCGCAAGTTACGGTGGCGACTGTGGTTGGTCAGGACCGGGCTTTTTTGACGCGCCGCGCCGGTGCCGCCCGGCCTTCGACGCTGGATGCCGCCTTTGCGTGGGAAAACGCCCTGCATCTGCACATCGCCGAATTCGCCACGCTGCATGAGATGCCCGATCTGGTTTCACGCGCCAAGGCAAGCGGATTGTCGGTATCGCTCGATCCAAGCTGGGATGCTTCGCTGATTTACGACAAGGGGCTGCTCAAGGCCTGTGCCGGTGTCGACGTGTTTTTGCCCAATCTCGAAGAGGCGGAAGCAATCACGGGGCATTCTGACCCGGAAAGAGCCATGCACGCCCTGTCAGAGGCCTTTCCCGTCGTGGCGCTGAAAGGCGGCGCGCAAGGCGCGTGGGTATCTTGTCGAAGGGGCTTGCAGCATCTGGCAGCCCAGGAAGTACCCGTGGTCGACACGACCGGCGCCGGCGATGCCTTTAATGCCGGTTTTCTTGATGCCTGGCTTCAAGGCTGGGGCGAACAGCAATGCCTCACAGCCGGGGTTGCCGCGGGCAGTCTTGCCGTGCAGGCGGCGGGCGGCGCCCCGAGGGTGTCGACCACCGCTTGAGGCACCTTGCCCGCCTCACTCTCCCCGCGGAAAACGCTGGTTTTCTTCCAGCACGTTGAGGTCCATGTGGTTGCGCATGTAGCGTTCCGAAGCCTTTTGGAGGGGTTGGTAGTCCCACGGGTAATAAACGCCGTTGCGCAGCGCCTTATAGACCACCCAGCGCCGCGCCTGACTTTCGCGAACGGCGGCGTCGAACACCGGCAACTGCCACCGCCGGCCAATTTCGGCGGAAAGCGACGAGAGCACGTCGCTGAAAGCGGGGTCGCCGGCGAGATTGGTGCGCTCTTCGGGATCGGCGTCCAGATCGTAAAGCAGCGGCGGATCGACCTCACAGACGGACAATTTGTATCGGCCGTCCCGGATGGCGACGAGCGGCGAGATCGAGCCTTCGGCGGCATATTCCATCGGCACCGGGCCGCGCCCGCCGGTGCCAGCAGCCAACAGCGCCAGATCCTCACCGTCGGTCCAGCGTTTGAGCGAGGTGATATCAAGCCCTGCCAGACCGCACAATGTCGGCGTGACATCCAGTGTCGAGACCGGCGTGTCGATCAAAGCCGGCTGCCAACCGGGTGCGGCCACCATCAGCGGGACGCGGGCTGAGCCCTCGAAAAAGCACATCTTGAACCAGAGGCCGCGCTCACCCAACATATCGCCATGATCTGACAGGAAGAGGACGATGGTGTCCTCCTCCATCCGCGTCGCTTTCAGGACGCCAAGGATTTCGCCGATCTTCTCGTCGATATAGGAGACGTTGGCGAAATAACCGCGGCGTGCCCGGCGTATCTGCTCCGGCGAAATGTCGAAGGCCTTGTGGTCACACGCTTCCAGCAGCCGTTTCGAATGCGGATCCTGCTGATCGAAAGCTATCGCCATCGACTGAGGATCAAGGGCCGGGCAGTCCTCGTAGAGATCCCAGAATTTCCGCCGCGCAACATAGGGATCGTGCGGATGGGTGAAGCTGACCGTCAGACACCACGGTCGTTCATCAAGTCTACGAGACAGGTCGTAAAGCTTGCGTGTGGCGTGATAGGCCACCTCGTCGTCATATTCCATCTGGTTGGTGATTTCGGCAACGCCTGCACCGGTGACCGAACCGAGATTGTGGTACCACCAGTCGATCCGCTCGCCTGGCTTGGTATAGTCGGGCGTCCAGCCAAAATCCGCGGGATAGATATCGGTCGTCAGACGCTCTTCGAAGCCGTGCAGCTGATCAGGCCCAACGAAATGCATCTTTCCGGAAAGTCCGGTGTAATAACCCGCCGCGCGCAGATGGTGCGCATAGGTCGGGATGTCGGAGGCAAACTCCGCGGCATTGTCGTAAACGCGGGTACGACTTGGCAATTGCCCGGACATGAAGGATGCGCGAGCCGGTGCACAAAGCGGGCTAGCCGTATAGGTATTGGCGAAGCGGACAGAGCGCTCCGCTAAGGCTTTCAGATGCGGCGCATGGAGAAAATCGGCCGGTCCATCGGGAAACAACGTCCCGTTGAACTGGTCGGCCATCAGGATCAGAATATTGGGACGCGGCATTTCCACTTTCCGGCTCAGAGACTAAGCTTGCCCTTAACGGCATCCGCACCCGGTTTGCCATCCAGCGTATCTACGCCCTGCAACCAGCCATCCAACGCTTTGGGATTGGCCTTCAACCAGGCCGCTGCCGCAGCTTTGGAATCTTCGCCGCCGAGAATCGAACCCATCAGGGTATTTTCCATGCCAATATCGAACTTCAGGTTTTTGAAGAGCCCCGCGGCATTGGGGCATTTTTCCGGCCAGCCGGTGCGGGCAAGCGTATAAACCTCTGCACCGCCGAAATTCGGGCCGAAATAGGCGTCACCACCGGAGAGATAGGCAATATCGATCTTCTCGTTCATCGGATGCGGTGCCCAGGCAAGGAAGACCACACCCTTCTTGTCCCTGCCGGCCCGTTCCACCTGCGCCAGCATGGCCTGCTCACCAGATTCGACGAGCTGCCAGCCTTTCAGGCCAAAATCATTGGCGTCGATGATCTTCTGGATATTCTGGTTGGCTGGTGCGCCGGGCTCGATGCCGTAGATCTTGCTTTCGAATTCATCGGCATGTTTGGCGAGGTCGGCGAAATCCTTGACGCCTTTTTCCGCCATATAGGCCGGCACGGCGAGCGTGAACTTCGCCCCCTCCAGATTTTTCGTGATAACCTGCGCCGCCTTGGCCGCGTTCAGGTCGTCCACGAAGGATTTTTGCGCCGGCATCCAGTTCCCGAGAAAGACATCAATTTCGCCGTTCTTCATCGCCTGATAGCCGATGGGCACGGAAAGCGTCTTGACGTCGGCTTCATAACCCAATGCATCGAGCAGTACTGAGGCGACGCCATTGGTTGCGGTAATATCCGTCCAGCCGGGATCGCTGAGACGGATGGTCTTGCAGGCGGCATCGTCGGCAGCCTGAAGCGGGGTTGAGAAGGCTGCCACTGACAGAAACAGACCGGCGGCAATGCGATGCAGATGAGACACTGTTTTCATTGCGGATCCCCCTTTATTAGTCCAGTTTATTGAACACCACGTTGCTTTCACCTGTGAAGCGGGTAATTTTCAATGCCTGATATAAAGGAATTTGATGGCAGAGCGACCTCTCGATCTTGGCTGGATGCGCATTTTCACCGAGGTCGCCCGCTGTGGCAGCCTGACGGCCGCGGCAATATCGATGAGACTGACCCAACCGGCTGTGAGCTATCAGATCCGCAGGCTTGAGGATGAGCTTGGTGTCACTCTTGTCCGCCGACGACACCGCGGCATCGAACTGACGGCCGAGGGGCAGCGGCTGTTCGAGGTCGTTTCGCGCAATGTCGATGCCGTCGACCTGGTGGCGCAACAACTTCGCCGCACAAATGAGCGGCAGACCATTCGTCTGCATACTGACTATGCCTTCTCGTCGTTGTGGCTTATCCCGCGGATGCATGGGTTTCGTGCGCTCAACCCCGATATCAATATCCAGATCGTCGCCACGCAGGATCCGCTGGGTCAAGGCAAGCACGACAGCGACGTGATGATCATCTTCGGTACGCGGCAGGAGGCTGGCGAGGGTTCAATCTTGCTGCTTTCGGAAAAAGTTACACCGGTCTGCTCCCCGGCTCTTCTGTCGGACACACCGGCGCCCGCAACCATCGCGGATTTTTTACAGCGCAAACTCATTCATCTTGAAAACACGTCTCAGGCGCACTGGTTCGACTGGCCCAGCTATTTCAAGCAGTTCGGCGCGCACAGGGGAGCAGAGAGCGACGGCAGCGATATCACCTTCAACAATTACACCATGGTGGTGCAGGCAACCATCGGCGAACAGGGTTTCGCGCTCGGCTGGGCCGGGCTCGTCGATCCCCTGCTTGAAGCAGGCGTGCTGGTAACGGCTGGCCCCAGTCTTGAGGCGCCGGGTCGCGGTTACTGGCTCGTTCGGCCGAAAAGCAGCGACAATGCGGTTAAAAAGCTTACGGCATGGCTGATCGACGAGCGGCGGTGACGCCGCTCGCCCTGCACATTTTCCGCTTCAGATGGGATAATGCAAGGGTCCGTCCTGAAGCGTTACCCACCGTAGTTCAGTAAATTCAGCTATACCGGCCGTACCGCCAAAGCGCCCGTAACCCGAAGCCTTGACGCCGCCGAACGGCATTTGCGCCTCATCATGCACGGTCGGCCCGTTGACATGGCAAATACCACTCTCGATCCGCGCGGCAACGGAAAGCGCCCTTGCCTGATCCCTTCCGAAAACCGCCGCCGACAGCCCAAATTCACTCTCGTTGGCGATGCTGATGGCTTCATCGATCGTGCCTGCGCGGATAATCGACACGACCGGACCAAAACTCTCTTCGGAATAAAGCCGCATGGCCGGGGTGACGCCATCGACGGCAATCGCGTCAAGCATGGTGCCTTCACCACCGCCCCCTGCGATCCGTCGCGCGCCTTTGGAGACCGCATCATCCACAAGCGAACGGATGCGCAAGGCTGCTTCACCCGTCACAAGTGAGCCGAGCGGCGTTTTGCCCTCACGCGGATCACCGGCGATAAGACCGCCCGCCTTTGTCGCAAAAGCATCGACAAACTCGTCAGCAATACTATCGAGCACGATAATGCGCTCGGTCGACATGCAGATCTGCCCTTGATTCATGTATGCCCCAAATGCCGCAGCCGCGACCGCCGCATCGATATCCGCATCGTCTAGCACAATGAGCGGCGCCTTCCCCCCAAGTTCAAGCAACGCTGGTTTGAGATGTCGACCTGCCGTTTCCGCGATGACACGTCCCACCCGCGTGGAGCCAGTGAAGTTGACACGCCTTACTGCCGGATGGGCAATAAGCGCTTCAACGATTTTTGCTGCGTCTTCCGGCGCATTCGAAACGGCATTGAGCACGCCCTTTGGCAGGCCTGCGGACGCAACCGCGTCAATGATCAGAGCATGAGTGCGTGGGCAAAGTTCCGAAGTCTTCATGACAACGGTGTTGCCGCAGGCAAGAGGCGTGGCGATGGAACGCACACCAAGGATGACAGGCGCATTCCAGGGCGCCATGGACAGGACAACGCCGGCAGGTTGGCGCAGCGCCATCGCCATGGTGCCTGGACGATTGGACGGAATAACTTCTCCCTTGATCTGAGTGGTGAGACTTGCCGCCTCCACCAGCATGTCACTGGCGAGCATCACATTGAACCCGGCCCAGGCCTCGGTCGCGCCGATCTCCTCCTTCATTGCTTCGATGATAGCGGGGCCCGCCGCGCGCAGCGCGTCTGCCGCAGCGAGAAGATGGCGCCGACGTTCACCGGGCGTTGTCGCGGACCACGTCGGAAAGGCGGCTGCGGCTGAATCGGCCGCTTTCGTTGCATCCTCGACAGACGCTGCGGCGGCGCTCGTCACGGCATTACCGGTAACTGGATTGTTACGCTCGAAGCGCTTGTCACTTGCGGCAGCGCAATGATCGCCACCGATAAAAAGATTGACGGTCTGCATATGTCTCCTCCTGCCGGGCCCACCTTCTCCTCAAGGTGTTTATGCCCGCAATACGCAAAGTTTAGCGAGGACATCGCCACAGGAAATGCACTAGTGTGGCTCGTTTTTGTACTTTTGAGAAAAAGATGGCGTCTCCAAATCACAACTCCGTGGGCGGCCAGCCCACCCTCGCCCGAATATTGAGTTCACCTCTACGGGTAAATGAGGTGAAACTCACGCCGGGGAATGCGCATCTGATCCTGCTCGCATCCGGAAACGCATGCATCACCGGCAACGACGAAGACCTTAACCTGCCGGCACCGGGCTTGGCGTGGTTGCCGGCAGGGCACACCGGTCGCCTTCGGTTCGAAGCGGGAAGCCGGGCGTCACTGCTGTCCATCAACGATGTTTGCCTTGCGCATGCCTTCGCGAAGGGGACCAGCGCACTTTTCCCGCGAAATGGTTTTGATCGCGTTTTGACAGAGACGCTTTCGCAGGAGCATCATGCGGAGTTGGCAGGCTATGTAAAAACCATTGCGTCCGAAAATCTCCGTCCGACGGCCGCGACACAGACGCTCATTCTCAACCTTCTTTGCGTCGCATTGATCCGCATTTGCCAGTGTACCGCATCGGCAATCACAGCTACGTCCATGCCATCGAGTATCGCAGAACGTTTTGTTTTGCTGGTTGCTCAACACAAGCGCGACCATTGGAACGTTGAGACTTATGCACGCCATCTCGGCATCAGTCGTGACCGACTGGGCTCGGTCATCAAAGCCGCAACTGGATTATCGCCGAAGGCTTACATCCACCGCGAATTGTTTTCAGAAGCGCGCGAGCTTCTTTTGAACTCGTCCTTTCAGGTGTCTGAAATCGCATATCGTTTAGGATTTCAAGATTCGGGTTACTTCAACCGATTTTTCACTCGGATCGAGGGGATATCGCCCGGGCGGTTGAGGCGGGCGGCGTTTCGGTTTCCTGCTGAAGCTGCGCATTCTTTTGCAGCATGGCCTTGACTGCGATCAGCTATCGGCAATGCCATTTGCCTTCGTCAACACGCGATACCTTCCGATTGGCAGCATCATAGGCTTGCCGGAGGTGGGATCCTTGATCACCCGGCTTTCAATACCAAAAACCTCGCGGATATTTTCCTCTGTCAGCACCTCTTCAGACGAGCCATTGACATGCAGCTTTCCGGCGCGCATCGCGACGAGATGATCCGCATAACGCGCCGCAAGGTTAAGGTCATGCAGCACCATGACGATGGTGGTCTGGCGGACCTGGTTGAGATCCGTCAAAAGGTCCAGTACCTCAACCTGATGGCTGATATCGAGGAAGGTTGTCGGTTCATCCAATAGCAATATGTCTGTTTGCTGGGCTAGCGCCATTGCGATCCAAACCCGCTGGCGCTGGCCGCCAGAGAGTTCATCGACAGGGCATTCGGCCAGTTCCACGGTGTCCGTGGCGGCAAGCGCCGCAGCTACCGCCTCATCATCCTGCCTTGACCAGCGCGCGAAGAGGCCATGATGAGGGTGTCGGCCTCGGCTGACGAGATCGGCAACCACGATGCCCTCCGGTGCGATCGGGGATTGCGGCAAAAGGCCCATACGTCTTGCCAAGTCGCGCGCGGGTAGACGATGGATCGACTTCCCATCAAGCAGGACCTGACCAGCGTGCGGCGTGATCAGCCGCGACATGCTGCGCAGGAGGGTGGACTTGCCGCACGCATTGGCCCCGACGATGACGGTGATCTTGCCGCGCGGGACAGTAAAATCCAGCCCTTCGATAATGAGGTTTTCGCCGTAGCCGGCAGACAGGCCGCTGACAGAGAGGGAGTGGCCGGTCATAACGAGGCTCCGCTGCGGTTCACCCGCACGATCAGGTAAATCAGATAAGGCGCGCCTAGCGCACCGGTCACGACGCCGACCGGGTAGCGGCCCGGCAACAGGAACTGGCCGCAATAATCACCCACCAGCACCAGCACCGCCCCAATCAGCGCGGCAGGAATGAGCAGTGAGCCATTGTTGCCAATGATACGGGCCGCAATTGGCCCAGCAAGGAAAGCCACAAAGGCTATTGGCCCGCAGACGGCTGTTGCAAAAGCAATCATGCCGACGGCGGCAATGATGACAAGAACTCGGGTTCGTCCGACCGAAACACCGAGCGCCGCAGCCGCATCGTCTCCCAGTCTCAAGGCTTCGAGATCGCGCGCGCGGCTGACAAGCAGGCCGCCGAAAAGGAGGAGCGCGATTGACAGGGGCAGAAGTTGAGCCATCTTCGCACCGTTGACGCTGCCGGTCAGCCAGCGCATCGCCTCCTGGAGCGACCAGGCCGGGGCAACTGAGAGAATATAGGCAATAAAGCTCTCCAGCATGGCTGACACGCCGATGCCAACAAGGATCAATCGAGTACCGGCTGCACCGTTGCGCAGGGCAAGAAGATAAACAACGAGCGCAACGCCGAGACCGGCGGTGACAGCGAAGACAGAGACCAGCGGCCCGCTCATCTTGAGGACAACAATGGCAAAGACGGCCGCGGCACTTGCGCCTGAGCTGATGCCAATAATATCCGGACTGGCGAGCGGATTGCGCAGCATGATCTGGAACGCGACGCCCCCGAGTCCGAAGCTCATGCCCGCCAGAAGCGAAAGCAACGCGCGGGGAAGGCGCAACTGCCCGACGGTGAAGGTAACACCGGGAATTTCCTCACCCATGAGAACGCGAATGACATCAGCGGGAGATGTGAAGGATTGCCCGACCATCAGCGTGACGGCCGAAGCGGCGATCAGGATCATCGACAGAATGATGATGACAATGCGACGCCGGCTGTCGCGGGCTCGGCGATTAAGAACGAGGTTTTCGATGATGGGAGCGTGCATGGTCACAGTTCGCGCACCCTCTGGCGTCTGACGATCCAGATGAAGAAGGGCGCGCCGACGAGGGCAGTGACAATCCCGACATCAAGTTCGGAAGGCCGCGCAACCATGCGTCCGACAATATCGGCAGAGATGAGCAGACATGCCCCTCCCAGCGCCGAAAATGGTAGCAACCAGCGGTTATCCACGCCGACCAGCAGGCGGCAAAGATGCGGCACCACTAGCCCGACAAAACCGATTGGTCCGCAAACCGCGGTGGCCGCGCCGCAGAGTAGAATAGCGCCCAACGAGGCGACGGCTCGGGCCAACACGACATTCTCGCCGAGCCCGGCGGCAAGTTCGTCTCCCAGCGCAAGAGAGTTCAGCTTGCGCGCCGAAAGCAGGCTGATGATGAAGCCGGCGGCCAGAAAGGGCAGCACGGTCTCGATGCGCTCGAAGGTCGCCCCGCCAACACCGCCGATCTGCCAGGATCGGACGCCGCCGGCAATATCGCTGCGCGGCAGGACGACGGCGATAACCAGCGACGAAAAGGCGACGGACGTGGCGGCGCCCGCGAGAGCGAGTTTTAATGGTGTCGCGCCGCCTCGCCCCAAAGAGCCGACGACATAAACGAAAACCGCGGACACCCCGGCACCGGCAACCGCAGTGATGATAAAGGCCTGCGCCGAGGCAATGCCAAACCAGACGATCCCGATGACGACGGCGAGCGATGCTCCCATGTTCACGCCGAGAATGCCCGGGTCGGCAAGCGGATTGCGGGTAACGCCCTGCATTATGGCACCGGCCAGCCCAAGTGCTGCCCCACACGTGAGGGCGAGCAGTGTGCGTGGTATTCGTACCGCGACCGCCGCCTCTGCGATAGTGTCCTTGCGACCGCTGAGCCCGCCAAGAATATCCAAGAAAGAAACGTCGCGCGTTCCGATGGCAACGGACAGCGCGCAAAGAAAGGCAAGAAAGGCCAGCGTGGCGCCAAGCCATATCGCGCGAACGCGGCTTGAGCGACTGCCGGGTCGCAGAGCCGTCGCTTTGGCTGGTTCCGATATGGTCACTGCGATTTTCCCGAGGATTTGCTGACGGCCTTCGCAAGCAGGTCAGCATAGTCCTTCAAAACCCATGAAATCGAAAGCGGTGTGGGGTTCGAAGCGGTGCCAAGCGGATCGCGGCCTAGCATCACGACGGCATTATTGGAGACAGCAGGCATTCTGGCGAGAAGCGGATCAGCGCGCATGGCATTGAGAAGTGGCTCACTGCCATAGGTAACGAGGATATCGACATCGTCGAACGCATCGACACTTTCCGCGCTGATGCCGGCTGCAAATTGCCCCGGCTTCGTTGCCTCCGCGACGCTTTTTGGAGAGCCAAGACCAAGATCGGAAAAGAACTTCACCCTGGTGTCGTTTGCCGTATAGAAATTGACGACGCTGAGATTTGTGGCGTCGAGATGAGTGACAAACATCGCCATCTTGCCCTTCAGCTGCGGGTGGCCAGCAACGACCTGCTCTATCTCGCCCTGAATGCGTTTGATGAGTGCCTCACCCTCCACCGACATGCCAAGGCCGGCGCTGTTCAGCCGGATCGTCTCGCGCCAGTCGGTCGCCCAAGGGGAAACCGGATAAGCAACAACGGGCGCAATCTGGCTCAGCGTATCGTAATCGGACTGGCTGAGGCCGGAATAGGCGGCGAGGATCACATCGGGCTGCGTGGCCGCCACGGCCTCGAAATCGATGCCATCCCCCTCGTCGAACAGAACCGGTTTTCCCGCATTGAGCTCGGCAAGCCGCTTTGTCACCCATGGCAGCAGCCCGTCGCCATCATCATCGCCAAAATTGGCTGCCGCAAAACCGACGGGCACGATGCCAAGCGCCAGCGGCACCTCATGGTTCGCCCAGGCGACAGTAGCGACCCGCTGCGGCTTCTTCGCGATCGTTGTCGATCCAAAAGCGTGTTTGATGACCACCGGATAGCTTGTCGCCTCCACCGCCGAGGCCGTGTGCGTTGCGATCACGGACAGGAAAAGCACAAGTGCTGGCACGAGGCCGCGGAACGGGTGAGGCATGACGAAGCTTTCAAAGATTTAAAAGTGGACTTGAGTTCTCAGCTTCAAATGCTCCCGTCAAGCCCGGGCGCAAAATACCGGTGTAGGGGTGGTGAAATTTCCGGGGTTTTTTACAAAACAGAAAAAAAATACAATACCGGACAAACATTCTCAAGTTATTGGGCGCGTCGAGAGTGGCCGTGGAAAGCGGCGATCGGGGCATCAAGGTCTGGGGCATACCAATGAATATCAAAACCGTAAGCAGGTATCGCAAAAGCGCGCGTCGTCGTTATCGGGACGCGGCGCTGCTAGCCTGCACGGCGCTTGCCGCCACCCTGCCCGGCTCCCTGTCGGCGCAGGAGGCGGCCAATACCGACAGTACCACGGTTCTGGAGCGCATCACCATCGACAGCGGCGATAATGACCAAAGGTCAATCGTTGCTACCCGCACGACGAGCGGTAGCAAAATGGCGACCGATATTCTCGACACCCCGGCTGCCGTCTCCGTTATCACTGCCAAGGAAATGCAGCAGCGCGGCGTTCAGAGCGTGGAAGAGGCGTTGCAGTACACGGCCGGTGTGACTACCGATTTTTATGGCTCAGACGACCGTTTCGACTATTTCAAGATTCGCGGTTTCGATGCCTATACCTATCGCGATGGCCTCACACTCGGCCGGCCTTTCGGTGCGTTGCGCGAAGAGACCTATGCCTATGAGCGTGTGGAAGTGCTGAAGGGCGGAAATTCCACCACATTCGGCGTGTCGGACCCCGGGGGGTCGGTCAATTATTCCACCAAGGTCCCGAAACGAAGCCGTTTCGGCGAAGCTTATATCACCGGCGGGTCTTATAGCCGCGCCGAGACAGGCTTCGATTTCGGCGACAACATCACCAGCGACGACACTCTGTCCTATCGTCTGACCGGCAAGCTCAGAAATGCCGATGCAGAATATGACTATTCGCGCGACGACGAAAAGTTCTTCATGGGTGGTTTGACATGGCGCCCGACCGACGCCACCAGCTTGACCGTCGTTTATGACCATCTCAACAAGGATGGTGTTCCCGGCGGCGGCGGCCATCCGGTCGGCTCACATTTCGATCGAAGCCGCTTTTTCGGCGAGCCGGACTACAATTATCGCGGCACGAATCGCAATTCGCTAAGCGTGATGTTCGACCACGATTTTGGCTCTGGTCTAACCTTCAGTTCCAATGCGCGTTACAGCAAGGCTAATACCGATTTCGGATATGCCTATATCTCTTCCACGCCAACCAACGGTTCGACCATCGCCAATCGTTCCTATTTTGGCAACGATACCGAGACCGAGAACTTGCTGATCGATACGCGCCTGCAATATGACACGCGGTTTGAAAATGTTGAAAGCCGCAGCCTCGTCGGTGTTTTTTATAATGACTACGAATCCGGAAGCAAAAGCTACTTTGGGGCCGCGCCAAGCATCGATTGGATGAACGCAGTTTACACTGGCGCGCCCTCTTCCGTTCCGCTTTATGCCAGTTCGCTTACTAACCAGAAGACAAAGGCGGTTTACCTGCAGCAGGACCTGACCTTTTTCGACAGGCTCATCGTCAGCGCCGGCCTGCGCAACGACTGGATCGATACGGACCAGACCAACCGCCTGAATAGCACGACAGCGAGCGGCGACATCAGCGAATTGACGAAGCGCATCGGGGTTTCCTACAAGATCACCAGTGAAATCGCACCCTATCTCAGCTATGCCGAGTCGGTGGTGCCGGCCTCCGGGCTAACGGTCGAACCCGAACGCGGCGAGCAAATCGAGCTTGGAATCAAATATAGGCCGGAAGCGTACCCAGCCCTGTTTACCGCCTCTATCTATGACTTGAAGAAGAACAATATCACAGTCACGAGCCCGATTACCAACCTGCCAACCACTATTGGCGAAGTGCGTGTGCGCGGTCTCGATCTCGAAGCAAAGGCGGAGGTGACGGACAATCTCAGCCTGACCGCGGCTTACTCCTATCTCAACGCCGAGATAACCGAAAACGGCACCGGCGGCAACGTCGGCAACCGTCCGCAATTTGTTCCCGAGCATCAGGCCTCGCTGTGGGTCAATTACACGCTCCAGGGTAATGATCACTTCGGAGACACGACCTTCGGTCTTGGTGGCCGCTACACCGGCGCCTATTATTTCGACAATGCCAACAAGGTCGAAACGGCAAGCAGCTTTACCGTTGACGCCGCGCTAAGCTACAAGATCCAGGAAACGGCCTCGTTGGACGTCAATGTCTCCAACATCTTCAATGAAAAACACGTTTCCTATGGCGGGTTTGGCGCTGACTTCTATAACCCGGGACGGGCGTTTTCCGTCACCTTACGAAAGACGTGGTGAGCCGACACGTTCCAAGACATGCTGAGCAGTTTCGGAACAATCACCTTTTCTCGGGCCTATTCCCGAGGATGACCGAAAGTGGGATTTCAAACGAGATCGCGAGTTGACGCGATATCAATCCCACTCTCTAAAGCAACAGGTGCAACCGCCGCCACGCGGCGGGCGTGTTGCCCACTGATTGGCGGAAGGCTTTTGTCAGATGTGCCTGATCAGAAAAGCCGAGCTGAGCGGCGATATCGGCGACAGCTAAATCACTCTCCAGCAGAAGTTTCTGGGCGACGTTGATGCGCTGTTCCAATTGCCACTGCAGAGGTGTCTTGCCCGTGGTCTGGCGAAATACGGTCGCGAACCAGCTTTCCGAAAGCCCGACAATATCTGCCATTTCGGCGACGGTCACACGGTCGCCGCGCTTTTCTAACTTGGCAAAGAGCTTGTTCAGTTGCGCCTGCGTCAGCCTGCCGTTCACCTGATCCCCCGGAAGGCCAGGAATATCCAACAGACCGGCAACAATGCTGCCGACCAGACTTTCGGCGTAGACCGCATGCTTCGAGGGTTCCGCCAGTTCATCGACGAGCAGGCTGGCAAGGGTTTCCACAGAACCAATATCCTGAATCTCGACCGGGCGGCGTAGCGCTGCCATAGCCGCTGAACTACCAATGGAGGGCGCCAGGAAACGCAGCAAACGGTCTTTATGGATATGCAGATTGAGATGCGAGAAGCGATGGGTGGCGCTGCTGCTCGTCCACATCGGCACTCCAGCAGGGACATAGACAGCCCGTGTCATCGGCCGTGCGTGATCGGTAGATTCGCCGTTGCTGTTGGACATGGTAATACGGGAGGAGACATCATTGAAAAAAATCATGATGCGTGGGTCGGCTGCGAGATAATAACCCTTCGCCCCATCCTGGCTTTCGGCCTCCCAGAAAGCCCCGACCAGCCCGTCCAGCTGCCGCCATTTCACCGGTGCGGTAACACTGATCCCTTCGGTGTGCCAGGTCATGGAATGCCAGAAACTCAATGCGCGTACCGTTCGATTTCGATTTTAATCAGCTGGAATTAAATGAGGAGCGCCAAGCGCCCGTGTTTCCACTCCGTCCAATAACATGAGTTAGTTATTCATGTTAATAGCGAAGTTTTTTGTCATGCGAAACATTTGCTGGGCCGAGAGTTCGGAACCTCTGTTGATCGCGACCGTTGAACTCACGAGACGATTTAACAAGGGAGATCATCATGGATAGCAAGAAAGAACCGGGCGATTTCGCCGAAAAGAAGCGCGAGGAGCATGGCCGTGGCGTTATCGTTGCGGGACCGGATGCCCACGAGAATGAAAAAAGCGGCAAGACGCCTGCTGGACGTACCGAAAAGTCCTCTCCAGAGCGCGACGTTCCCTCCTCCGATCGCCGATAGACGCGCCGATCCAACAACCTCCGCCGGACGATTAAGCCAATTGCCTGCCGCCGTTGTCTGGCAAGCAAATCAGCTCCATAAAAAGACCTCCCCGATCGCTCGGGGAGGTTTTGCTTTGGCTGCTTTGATGTCGACTTAGAGCAGGTCGAAACGGTCGGCGTTCATTACTTTCGTCCAAGCAGCAACGAAGTCGTGAACGAATTTCTCCCTGTTGTCGTCCTGTGCATAGACTTCCGCGTAAGCGCGCAGGATCGAGTTGGAGCCGATGACGAGGTCGACACGGGTTGCCGTGTATCTCGTGGCACCCGTCTTGCGATCACGGATCTCATAGAGATTGCTGCCGGTCGGGACCCAGGAAAAGGCCATATCCGTGAGCGTCGTGAAGAAGTCGGTCGTCAAAGCGCCCCGCTGTTCAGTAAAGACACCGTGCGCCGCCCCGCCATAGTTGGCGCCAATGACACGAAGACCGCCAATCAGCACCGTCAGTTCCGGTGCGGTAAGACCGAGAAGCTGGGCCCGGTCAAGCAGAAGCTCCTCAGGGCTGACCACATAGTCCTTCTTGATCCAGTTGCGGAATCCGTCAGCCAGGGGCTCAAGCGGCGCGAAGCTATCAACATCCGTCTGCTCAGCGGTGGCATCGCCACGACCGGGCGCGAAAGGCACGGCGATATCGAAACCGGCAGCCTTCGCTGCCTGTTCAACGCCGTAATTGCCCGCGAGAACGATGACATCGGCGATGCTTGCACCGGCTTCATTGGCAATCGGTTCCAGAACCGACAGCACACGCTGAAGCCGCTCGGGCTCGTTGCCTTCCCAGTCCTTCTGCGGCGCAAGGCGGATGCGCGCGCCATTAGCACCGCCGCGCTTGTCCGACCCGCGGAACGTGCGAGCGCTATCCCATGCGGTCGAAACCAGATCGGCAACGGAAAGGCCGGAAGCGGCGATCTTCGCCTTGACGGCAGCGATATTGTAGCTCGTGGAACCTGCCGGTACCGGGTCTTGCCAGATCAGGTCTTCAGCCGGCACATCCGGACCGAAATAGCGGGACTTCGGACCCATGTCGCGGTGGGTCAGCTTGAACCAGGCGCGGGCGAAAACCTCGGAGAAATGTTCCTGATCGTCCTTAAACTTCAGCGCAATCTCGCGATAGATTGGATCGACCTTCAAAGCCATGTCGGCATCGGTCATCATCGGGATGGTGCGGATAGAAGCGTCTTCGACATCGACGGGCTTGTCTTCTTCAGCGATGGTGATTGGCGCCCATTGCGATGCGCCAGCCGGGCTGTGCGTCAACGTCCACTCATGCTTGAACAACATGTCGAAAAAGCCATTGTCCCACTTGGTCGGATGGCTCGTCCACGCGCCTTCGATCCCCGAGACAACGGTGTCACGGCCAACACCGCGCCCCTTGGTGTTCATCCAGCCAAGCCCCTGGAATTCAGGGCCCGCGGCTTCCGGATCGGGGCTGAGGTTTGCAGCGCTTCCGTTACCATGAGACTTGCCAATGGTATGACCGCCAGCGGTAAGAGCGACGGTTTCCTCGTCGTTCATGCCCATGCGGGCAAAGGTCTCGCGCATTTGTGCTGCGGTCGCCATGGGATCGGACTTGCCGTTCACGCCTTCCGGGTTGACGTAGATGAGGCCCATCTGCACGGCGGCGAGCGGATTTTCAAGCGTCTCTGGCTTGGTCACGTCGCCGTAACGGCCATCACTCGGCGCCAGCCATTCTTTTTCGTCACCCCAGTAGGTGTCTTTTTCCGGAGCCCAGATATCTTCGCGGCCGAAGGCGAAACCGTAGGTCTTCAGACCTGCAACATCATAGGCAATAGTGCCGGCAAGAGCGATGAGATCCGCCCAGGAAATCTTGTTGCCGTATTTCTTTTTGATCGGCCAGAGCAGGCGGCGCCCTTTGTCGGTGTTAACATTGTCAGGCCAGGAATTGAGAGGCGCAAAACGCTGGTTTCCGGTGTTGGCGCCACCGCGACCGTCTGTGACGCGATAGGAGCCGGCCGCATGCCAGGTCACGCGCGCCATCATGCCGACATAGCTACCCCAGTCGGCCGGCCACCAGTCCTGACTGTCTGTCATCAGGGCGCGCAGATCGGCTTTGAGTGCCTCGACGTCGAGCGTCTTCAAGGCTTCGCGGTAGTTGAAGGAGGTTCCAAGCGGGTTGGTCTTGGTGTCGTGCTGGTGCAGGATGTCGAGGTTCAGCGCATTCGGCCACCACTCGGTCACCGATTTACCGGAAGCCGTATTGCCTCCATGCATGACGGGACATTTACCAGCCGGTTTAGAAGTTGCGTCCATTTCGCCCTCCGATGGGTTTTACAATTAATCGTAACAGTCAACTCGACACATGCAGCAGCCGCCATCTGCAAGAGGCCGACGACAGCGCTAGTGATCTCTCACAGCTACATCTTCTTTCTGTCACGAAGATGACTAACAGTCGGGTTCCATAATTTCCAATTGTATATTCTAAAGGCTCCGATATGCTGAGCTTATGATTACCCTATCGATGAAACACCTCCGTTATTTTGACTCGTTGGCAAAGATTGGCCATTTCGGGCGCGCGGCGGAAGCGTGCGCCATCTCTCAGCCTGCACTTTCTTTGCAGATCCGGGAACTGGAGGAATTGATCGGTGCGCCGCTTGTCGAGCGTGGCAGCCGCCAGATCAGGCTGACCACCCTTGGTGAAGAATTTGCCGAGCGTACGCGGTCGATCCTGCGTTCTGTGGATGAATTGCAGGATCTGGCGCGCGCCGGTCAGGGCCCGCTAAGCGGTCGGTTGCGGATCGGGGTCATCCCGACGGTCGCGCCCTATCTGTTGCCGCAGGTCATCAAGACGCTGACCCGCCATTATCCGGACTTGGAAGCTCGGCCGCGTGAGGCCGTGACGCAGAAACTTATTGAGGACTTGCTCGAAGCCCGGCTCGACATGGCGATCGTTGCCCTGCCCGTCTCGGAACCGGCGCTTGAGGAGGTTCCGCTGTTCTCGGAAGAATTCATTTTGGTGCGTCCTTCCGAGGACGAGGGAATGCCGGTACCGAGCGCTGACAAGCTGGGCGAAATGCGGTTGCTGCTTTTGGAAGAAGGCCACTGCTTTCGCAATCAGGCGCTTTCTTTCTGCAGCACGACAAACGCGCCGCCGCGGGTATTGATGGAGGGAAGCTCGCTATCGACATTGGTGCAAATGGTAGACGCGGGGATCGGCGTGACCCTCATTCCCCAGATGGCCGTCGATATGGAGACGCGGCAATCCTCCGTTTCGGTGTTCCGGCTGGCGGAGCCGCGTCCATCACGCACAATCGGCATGGTGTGGCGCAGGAGCAATCCGCTTTCGGCGCAATTTTCCCATATTGCGGAGATCGTTCGCGACTGTGGTCTGCAGAAAGTTCAGGGCGGAACCGTCCCTACCCGATGAAGCTCGGCAAAGCGGGCCACACAGAGCCGGGTTGAAGCCTCGAAAAAGGCTCTCTTGATCCCGTTGCGCTTGTCCGAACCGTCCATTCGCGAAACCGGAACCTCGAAGCCGAAGACGCTTTCCGGCATGGCGTGGCGCTCGTTCCAGAAGGCATCGATATCGGAAAACAGCATCTTCCGGCGGCGGCGACGGCGATGATTGATGGCGTGTCGGGCCTGGGAGACCGCCAAAAATGTCTGAGCACCAGCCGCGAGGTAGGCCTGCATGACCATCAGGACGGCCTCCTTTGGGCGCAGACCACATAGGTCGCGCGTGACGGCCACCATCTCCTGCTTTGCGGCATGCGGTCCCTGCATTCCGCCGACGACGACCGTCCTTACACCACCCACATCGACGAAGGTGAACTTTGCCGTCCATAATATGCCGTCGTCCCGGCATCGAATGAGCTTCACGGCAAACGCCCCTTCATGTCGGCCGCCGCAGCGATCCGCAAGGGTGAGGCTGCATCGATAATCATCGCGACGCCCGGAGATAACGCCCGTATCGACGGCCTGTCCTGCCCACAGCGCTTCCATTACGGGCCTTGAAAAGCAGGCTGTGGCAAGCCGAAAATTCTCCGTCAGAATCGCAAGCCGCCTCTTGTAGGGAAGGTTTGCCACCAGAAATTTTGAGAAGGGCTTTTGTAGCAGATCATCGTGCGGCAACGTCAATTGCTCCGTCGCTGAAAACCGCAGGAGGAACCGCCACCAACGCACGGTAATGACGGGATGTGTGGCAAGCCGCATCCATAGAAGAAATCCGCGCTTCCAGTGGGCGTGCTGCGTGAACTGCGCGAGCCGGGCCAGCAGCGGCAGGAACGATGTCCTGGCCTCATCACGCGCCACGATGGGTTCCGACAACGCCGGCGCCGAACCGGCTGCACGGGGGTCGACCTGCTGGCGAAGAGCGGATCTGTCAGCATGCCACATATTCATACCTGCACATGAGGAAAGAACGGAAGAAAGGGATGGGAGACAGTTCGACAAATGCAATCACTTGCGAGTCGGCATGCTGCAAACCACACCCGATTAGGCTCGACGAAGCTGACATGGCTGTGAATCTCGCTAACCAGCCCATGGCAGAAACTGCGCGCTCCCAAGCCATGATGTGAAATGGGCGAACGTCGCCCCCGATAGCCGCGCAAGGCTCAAGAGGCCCCCACTCGTACCAGTGCGAACAGCGTTTTCCGTCACCTTTCAAATTCTGTCTCCTTGCCACGAAGCCTCTGTCGCCTTCGTCACCACGACAGGCCTTTTGCGCCGGAAACGTTACGTCAGCATTGCGCTTGCGTGCAGTTTGGCTGGGTAATGCTGCTGCAATTATGAACCGGTATTCCTCCACCATCGGCCTGTTAGACAGACAATATCGCGCCGCGCTCAGAGGTAATTTTTTGCCTGAAGGAATAAGGGTATGTGGATGAAGAGAATGATCAAATCGGGAATAGCGCTTGCGTGTTGCAGTCTCGTGATTACAGCTCTCAATCCGTTGCGCGGCAGTGTCGATGCCAATGAGCGGGCCAAGGATATTGTGGCCGCGACCGCCCTGAGCCCGGCCGGAATTCCTTTCGAACTCGCGCCCGCCGAAGTGGCAAAAATCGATATCCGCCCGATGGCGGAGCGGCTGAGCGTCAGCGGTGAACTTCAGCCGGTGACCCGCGTCGTGATCCGCGCGCGGGAGGCCGGAAAAATCGTTGCGATGAACGTTCGGGAAGGACAGGTTGTCCAAGCAGGTGATGTCCTCGTCCGCTTTGATACAGAGGAGCTTCAATC
>Ga0209025_1000133_pt1 | contig 195885 bp, 180 predicted proteins | sample AraplaMF_Col_mLB_FD_184256 | JGI IMG/M metagenome (GOLD analysis project Ga0209025, IMG submission 184256) | Arabidopsis root microbial communities from the University of North Carolina, USA - plate scrape MF_Col_mLB (SPAdes) (version 2) | ecosystem: Host-associated > Plants > Roots >...
GCCGCGCTCGCGCAGCGCATGCACCATCCGCCCCAAGCGCGTGATCAACCCCGGCGAGCGCCCGCTGCATGCGCTGCGCGAGCGCGGCGTCGAATACGTCGAAGTGCGCCTGATGGACCTCGATCCCTTCGAGACCGTGGGCATCAACGCCCAGACCATGCGCTTCCTCGACGTGTTCCTGCTGCACTGCCTGCTGAGCGACAGCCCCGACGACACGCCGCAGGAGATCGCCGACCTCGCGCACAACCAGCACCTGACGGCAGCGCGCGGCCGCGAGCCGGGCCTGGCGCTGCGGCGCGGCGGCCAGCCGGTGTCGCTGGTCGACTGGGGCCTGGAACTGGTCGAGCAGTGCGCGCCGATCGCCGAGCGGATCGATGCCGCGCACGGCGGCACGGCCCATGCCGAGGCGGTGCGCGCCGCGCGCGAGGCGCTCGGCAACCCCGACAGCCTGCCCTCGGCGCGCGTGCTCGCGGCCATCGAGCACGAGCATGCCAACTCCTTCATCGGCTTCATCCGCGCGCGTTCCGAGCAGACCCGCGTCGCGCTGATGGCGCTGCCCTTCTCCGACGCCCAGCGCGCCGAATTCGCGCGCATGACCGAGGACTCGATCCAGGAACAGAAGCGCATCGAGATGGCCGATACCCTGCCGTTCGAGATCTACCGCGAGCAGTACGTGTCGCCCACGCGCCTGGGCGTGGGCAAGGGCCAGCGGGTGGCCGTCGCGGCCTGAAGCCGGGGCCGCCCGGCCTCCGGCTGACGACAGCCGTCTTGGCCCGTGGCCTACAGGCGGTCGGTGCCGCTGACTCACGCTGCACCGCCGCATGGCTGAGAGGATTGCGCCATGCAAGCCGTCGTCAACCCGCCTTTTCCGCCCGCACCGTTGCGCCTTCCGGCCGCTGCGCCAGAGGGCATCGCCCGGAGCGGGCGATCATGAGTCTCAAGGCCTATCTCGTCGAAGACAGCCCCGTGATCCGCGAGAACCTCGTGGGTTTCCTCGAGGACGTGACCGAGACCGAGGTGCTGGCCGTGGCCGGCAGCGAGGACGAGGCCGTGGCCTGGCTGCAGCGCCACCGCGACGCCTGGGACCTGACCATCGTCGACCTGTTCCTCGAACGCGGCAACGGCCTGGGCGTGCTCGATGCCTGCCGCCAGCGCTCGCCGCACCAGAAGGTGGTGGTGCTCAGCAACTACGCCACCGCCGAGATGCGCGACCGCTCGCGCGTGCTGGGCGCCGACGCCTTCTTCGACAAGTCGGCCGAGCTCGACCAGCTCGTCGCCTACTGCGAGACCCTGCAGGAAACCTCGTCGCACGAGTGACTGGCGGGAGCGCCCCGGGTGCGGCGCACGGTACTTTCTGAGGTAAAACGCGCCGCGGCGCGTGCGGTTCGGACGCGCCCTCCATCCATCCTCCGAGAGACCGAGACGACATGAGCAACGACAGCAGCAGCATCGACTTCCAGGGCCGCGTGGCCATCGTGACCGGCGCCGGCGGCGGCCTGGGCCGCCAGCATGCGCTGGCCCTCGCGGTGCGTGGCGCCAAGGTGGTGGTCAACGACCTCGGCGGCGCGCGCGACGGCTCGGGCGGCTCGGTGAGCGCGGCGCAGGCGGTGGTCGACGAGATCAAGGCCGCGGGCGGCGAGGCGATCGCCAACGGCGCCTCGGTCACCGACTTCGAGGCCGTGCAGGCCATGGTGCAGCAGGCGGTCGATGCCTGGGGCCGGGTCGACATCCTCGTGAACAACGCCGGCATCCTGCGCGACAAGAGCTTCGCCAAGATGGAACTGGCCGACTTCAAGCTGGTGGTCGACGTGCACCTGATGGGCGCCGTCAACTGCACCAAGGCCGTCTGGGCGCTGATGAACGCGCAGAAGTACGGCCGCATCGTGATGACCACCTCCTCGAGCGGCCTGTACGGCAACTTCGGCCAGAGCAACTACGGCGCCGCCAAGCTGGCCCTGGTGGGCCTGATGCAGACGCTGAGCATCGAGGGCGCGAAGAACGACATCCGCGTCAACTGCCTGGCGCCCACCGCGGCCACGCGCATGACCGAGGACCTGTTCCCGCCCGACATGCTCGAGGCCTTCCAGCCCGAGGCCGTGGTGCCGGCGATGCTGGTGCTGGCGGCCGAGAACGCGCCCACGCGCGCCATCCTGTGCGCGGGCGCGGGCACCTTCGAGGCGGCGCACATCACGCTCACGCAGGGCGCCTGGATCGGCATCGGCGGCGACACGCCCGAGCAGCTGGCCGCGCGGCTCGACGAGGTGCGCGCGCGCGAGGGCGAGCAGGTGCCCCAGAGCGGCACCGCGCAGGGCGCGAACGAGGTCGCGAAGGCGAAGGCGGCGCGCGGCTGAATTCGCGCCCGGCGTTCATGGCGCTTGACCTCGAGTGCACACGAGCACTTCCAATGGAATTCACCGGGCCCTCCGGTGCCTTCCATCGACGCTCGAGAGGACATCGCCATGACCACCACCATCAGCACCGCCGCCAGCAACAAGGCCTTCATCCAGCACATCCACGCCCAGCTCGACCAGGGCAACAGCCGGCCCTTCCTCGAGGGCTTCGCCGAGGACGCGACCTGGAAGCTCGAGGGCAGCACCGCCTGGTCGCGCACCTACCGCGGCAGGAAGGCGATCCGCGAGGAGCTGCTGAACCCGCTGTTCGCCCAGTTCGCCACCCCGTACACCAGCCGCACCGAGCACGTCCTGGCCGACGAGGACCGGGTGGTGGTGCAATTCAGCGGCGACGTGCTGACCCATGCCGGGCGCCGCTACAACAACCGCTATTGCTACGTCTACCGACTCGAAGGAGGCCTGGTGAAGGAACTGATCGAATACTTCGACACCGGTCTGGTGGCCTCGGCGCTCGACGCGCCGGCGCTTCCGGCCCCGGCCGATGCCGGCGCCTGAGGCCCGGCGCGGCGTCGCGCAGGGCACGCCGTTCCTGATCGGCGAGCTGGCGCAGCGCACGGGCCGCAGCGTGCACGCGATCCGCTGGTATGAGAGCCAGGGGCTGGTGCCCGGCGTGGTGCGCGACGCGGGCGGGCGACGGCTCTACGGCGAGCCGCACATCGGCTGGCTCGACCTGATGGACCGGCTGCGTCGCACCGGCATGTCCATCGCCGAGATGCGCGAGTACACGGCGCTCGCGTTGCGCGGCCGCGCCACCTTGGCCGAACGGCGCACGCTGCTCGCGGCGCACCGCGAGCGCGTGAACCAGACCATCGCCGAATGGAAGCGCGCGCTGTCGCTGGTCGACCGCAAGATCGACTTCTACGACGCCTGGATCGAGAGCGGGCAGCGCCCGCCGCTGGTTCCCGTGGGCGCGAGCGAACCGGCGCGGCTGCCGCGGCAGCCCGACACGCCGGCGCCTTCGCGCCGCGCGCGTCGAAGCTGAAGGCTATTCGGCCACCAGCCCCATGCCGCCGTCGCGGCGGATCGATTCGCGGTCGCGGTGGTTGTGCAGCCGGCCCAGCGTGCTGTCGAGCAGGCGCTTGAGCTTGTCGGCCGCGCCGCGGAAGGCCTCGTCCATGCTGGACGCGTGCTGCTTCACCGCCAGTGGCTGGTGGTGCGCGAGCCGCGCCTCCATCACGCAGCACTTGTCGCGTTCGCCGGCCTTCTCGTGGTTTTCGTCGCTCAGGTGCACTTCCACCCGCGTCACGTCGTCGCGGAAGCGCTGCAGCTGCTGCTGGATCTCGGTGTCGGCCCAGCGCTCGAGCGCTTCCTTGTTGTCGATGCCGTTGCTCGTGTTGACCTGTATCTGCATGCCCAGTGTCTCCCTTCTTGGATGTCAGGTTGGAGGATCGAAACGAGTCTTCACTCTGAACGCTGAAACCGCGGCGTGCGTAGGCCAACGCCCTGCCGGCGGGCCGGGCAGGGTTGGCGATCCGGAAACGGGATGGCCGGCTACGCGCCGAGACGCGGCACCACGATGTGCTCGGGCGGCAGTCGCGCGCTGTGGCGTTCCCACGCCGCGGTGAAGCCCGCCTCGAGGTGGCGTGCGTAGGTCGCGGTGTCGAACAGCGCGCAGTGCGCGCGCGCGGCGGCGAGTTCGGCCCGCAGCGCCGCGAGGCGCGGCGGGTCGGTCGCGAGCGCCAGGGCCAGCGCCTCGTAGGCCGCGGGCGAGTCGGTCGCCAGTTGCGGGAAACCGGCCGCGCCCAGCAGGCTGCCCGCCACGCGGCCGGCGAAGGTCTGGCCCACGCAGCTCACGAGCGGCAGCCCGGCCCACAGCGCGTCGCTCGCGGTCGTGTGGGCGTTGTAGGGCAGGTTGTCGAGGCACAGGTCGGCCAGCGCCAGGCGCCGCAGGTGGGCCGACTGCTCGGCCCAGGGCGCGAACACCAGCCGCTCGGACGCGATGCCGTGGGCGGCGGCGCGCTCGCGCAGGTTTCGCTCGTAGGCCTCGGTATCGCCCCGCAGCCACAGCACGCTGCCCTCGACGCGCGCGAGCAGCCGCAGCCAGATGTCGAGGAACCCGGCCGTGAGCTTCTGGCCGTTGTTGAAGTTGCAGAAGACGAAGGCCTCTTCGGGCAGGCCGGCGTCGGCGCGCGACAGCGGCCCGGCGGCGGTCTCGCGGCGCGAATCGTTGGGCTGGTAGCTGTCGGGCAGGTAGAGGATCTTCTCGCTGTAGTCCGCGCGCGCCGACTCGGGAATCAGGAAGGGGTCGGCCACCAGGTAGTCGATGAAGGGTGCGCCCAGCGTGCCCGGGAAGCACAGGTAGCCGACCTGCAGCGGCGCCGGCCGCAGCGCCAGCACCGAGGGCCGCGCGTCGATGGTGTAGCCGCCGAGGTCGACCAGGATGTCGATGCCGAGGTCGGCGATGGCCTGCGCGGTCTCGGCGTCCGACAGCTCGTGCGCGTCGACGAAGCGCTCGAAGGCCCGCTCGAGCCGCGCGCGCATCGCGCTGCCGTCGCTCTCGCGCAGCGAGATCGCCGTGACCTCGAAGCGCGCGCGGTCGTGGCGCTCGAACAGCTCGGCGGTCAGGAACGAGGTGGGGTGGCGCCCGAAGTCGGCCGACAGGTAGCCGATGCGCAGCCGCTCGCCCGCGGCGCGCGCCGGCGCATGCAGCGGCTTCGGCGCCATCGGGTAGTGGCGCTGCGCATGCAGCCGCGCCACCTGCAGCTGTTCTTGCGGCGTGGAAGGCAGCACCAGCAGCGCGAAGGGCTCGATGCATTCGCGCTGCGCGCGGATGTCCTCGCGCAGCAGCGCCATCTGGGCGTCGAAGTCGCGCCAGTCGGCGCTGGCCGCGCGCGCATAGAGCAGGCCGCCGCGCGCGAAGGCGTAGGCGGCGTCGCCGGGGTGCTCGCTCAAGGTGCGCTCGTACAGGCGGGCCGCGTCCTCGAAGCGCCGGGCCTGGCACAGCGCGGTGCCGTAGTTCTCGATCAGCGTGGGATGCGCGGGCTGCAGCGCCAGCGCGCTTTCGTAGCACTGAAGTTCCTGTGCATGCAGGCGCAGCTTGCCGCAGGCCGCGCCGCGGTTCATGTGGGCCTCGAACGAGTCCGGGCGCAGTTGCACCGCGCGGTCGAAATGGGCCAGCGCCTCGCGGGCCTTGCCGAGCGCGAGCAGCGCGAGGCCCAGGTCGTGCTCGGCCTCGAACAGGTTCGGCTGGCGCTGCAGCAGCGCGCCGAAGGCCTCGGCCGCGGCTCGGTGCTGGCCCGACTTCTGGCAGGCCACGCCGAGGTAGTACCAGCTTTCCGGGGAGTTCGGGTCGTAGCGCAGCGAGGCGCGCAGCCGCTCGATGGCTTGCGGGAAGTCCTGCGTCTGGCCCGCGATGAAGCCCAGCAGCCGGTTCGCGCCGGCCATGTGCTGGCCTTTCTTCAGCAGCTGCAGCAGCACTTTCTGCGCAGCGGAATACTGGCCCTGCCGGAAAAGCAGCTCGGCCAACTGCAGGCTCATTGCAGGCCCTTGTTGTTCGATGGTCTGGGGGGAGGAGGAGCCACGGGATGGCGCCCGGCCGCGAGGGCGGGCGCGCGCAGTCTAGCGTCGCCGTGTTGCGTCTGCCTGACGCGGGAATTAGGGCGCGGCGGCGCCCCTTGCACTCAACTCTGGATGTAGTGGGTGAGCTGCTCGATGGTCTGCTCGTGGTCGGCAATGATGTCGTCCATCAGGTCCTGGATCGAGATCATGCCCACCACCCTGTCGCCGTCGACCACCGGCAGGTGGCGGAACTTGCGCTGGCTCATCAGCGCCATGCAGGTGTGGGTGGGGGTCTGCGGGTTCACGGTCATCACGTCGGGCGTCATGATTTCCGAGACCTTGACCTCCTTGGAGTTCTTGCCCTGCAGCGCCACCTTGCGCGTGTAGTCGCGCTCGGAGAGGAAGCCGACCAGCCGGTCGCCCTCCATCACCATCAGGGCACCGACCTCGAAATGCGCCAGCGTGGCCAGCGCATCGAACACCGTGGTGCCCGGCGAGGTGCGCCAGGCCGAGGAATCGTGGCGTTTGAGCAGTTCGGAGACGGGTTTCATCGCGGCAACTCCTTGAAAAAAGTCTGGATTCGACCGACGCCGGAAGGCGCGCTCTCGGACAAATCATAGGGGCTGGCACGCGCGAGCGGCGCAAGACTTTGCAAGCGCGCCGGCCGACCCCCGCGCGGCAAAGACCCCGGTATCCCCGCGCGGCAGGGGCGTATCGATCCATTCAGGTTCGCGGTTCACAATGCGCACCCCGGACCGGTGCATGCACCGCCCCGGCTCCCCGCAGCCACAGACACAGAAACAAGAAAGACACGCACCGATGGCGATCCAGTGGTTCCCCGGTCACATGCATCTCACGCAGAAGGCGATCACCGAGCGCGTGAAGGACATCGACGTGGTGATCGAGCTGCTCGACGCGCGGCTGCCCGGCTCGAGCGCCAACCCGATGCTCGCGCGGCTGACCGCCAACCGGCCGGCGCTCAAGGTGCTCAACAAGCAGGACCTCGCCGACCCCGAGCGCACCGAGCGCTGGCTCGCGCACTACAACGCGCTGCCGGCCACGCGCGCGATCCCGCTCGACGCGAGCCTGTCGACGCCCGCGCAGCAGATCGTGCGCGCCTGCCATGCGCTGTCGCCCAACCGCGGCGGGCTCGCCAAGCCGATGCGGGTGCTGATCTGCGGCATTCCGAACGTGGGCAAGTCCACGCTGATCAACACCCTGACCGGCGGGCGCAAGGCCAAGACCGGCGACGAGGCCGGCATCACCAAGCTCGAGCAGCGCATCACGCTGGCCGACGACTTCTACCTCTGGGACACGCCCGGCATGCTGTGGCCGCGCATCGTGGTGCCCAAGAGCGGCTACAACCTCGCGGCCAGCGGCGCGGTGGGGCGCAATGCCTTCGACGAGGAGGAGGTGGCGCTCGAGCTGCTCGGCTACCTCAAGCAGCACTACGCGGCGGGGCTGGTCGCGCGCTTCAAGCTGGTCGAGCACGAGCACGCGCCCGGCGAACTCGCCGAGATGCGCGACGAGGCGCTGCTCGACACCATCGGCCGCAAGCGCGGCGCGCTGCTCGGCAAGGGCCGCGTGAACCTGCAGAAGGCGGCCGAGATCGTGATGCACGAGTTCCGCGCCGGCAACCTCGGGCGCATCACGCTCGAGACGCCCGAGGAGTTCGCCCAGTGGCTGGCCGAGGGCCAGCGCGCCGATGCCGAGCGCGAGGCGAAGAAGGCCGCGCGCAAGCAGCAGCGCAAGGGCGGCAGGGCCGCGGCGGCCGAGGACGACGCGGTCGCCTGAGGCACCGGACCATGCAGCTGCCGGCCGCCACCGATGCCGCCTGGCACGCGGCCCTGGCACGCCGCTTCCCCGAACTCGGCGCCGGCCCGCTCGCCGCGCTCGCCGGCGCGGCCCGTCGCGAGACCCTGGCGCCGCACGCCGTGCTGCTGGCCGCGGGCAGCGCCTGGCGCCACGCCTTCTGGGTCGAGCGCGGGCTGCTGCGGCTCTATTACCTCGACGCCGAGGGCCGCGAATCGAACAAGAACTTCCATGCCGAGGACGCCTTCGTCTGGCCCGTGACGCCGCTGCTGCGCGACGAGCCGGCGGCCTTCTTCATCGCCGCGCTCGAGCCCGCCGTGGTGCGCTGCCTGCCGTGCGAGGCGCTCGACGCGGCGGTCGCGCCGCTGCCCTCGTGGACCGCACTGCGGCTGGCGGCGCTGGCGGCCCTGTTCGACGACAAGCTGCGGCGCGAGCAGGCCTTCCTGCAATGCGACGCGCGTGCCCGCTACGAGGCGCTGCTGCGCGAGCGGCCCGACTGGGCGCGGCGCATTCCGCTGCGCCATCTCGCGTCCTACCTCGGCATGACCGATGTCTCGCTGTCGCGGCTGCGTGCGGAGATGGGGCTTATCGCAGGTTAAGGCGGGCCGGGGCGGCGCGCGCCACAGTCGGCGCATGCCGTCACGCACCTCACCGATCTCCTTTGTGCTGTCATCCGCGGGCTGGGGCCTGCATGGCCTCGCCGTCTTCGCCTTCGGTCTCATGGCCGGCTTCTTCTGGGCCTACGGCTTCAACGTCAGCCTCGCCACGGCGCAGATGGACGGTGCGAGCTATGCCGTCGTGCAGTCCAGCCTCAACAGGCATGTGCGGCATGCGATGTTCTTCGGCTTCTTCTTCGGCCCGCCGGTGCTGAGCGCGCTGGCGCTCGCGGCCACCTGGGATGAATGGCGGCGCGGCTGGTTCGGGCTGCTCGCGTTCGCGGGTGTGCTCTATGCGCTGGGCATCGTGCTGTTCACCGCGCAGGTGAACCTGCCGCTCAATGCGTACACGGAGTCGTGGGACCCGCGGGCCCTGCCGCCCGATTGGGCCGAGACGCGGGCACGCTGGAATGCCGCCAACCTCTGGCGCTGCGCGGCCAGCGCGCTGGCCTTCGCCTTGTCGATCGCGGCGCTCGCGCTGCGTGCGCGGGCTGTCGCCGATGCAACTGCCGCGCGCGTTCCGGTCACGGACGCGACGGACCGGGCAGGGAGCGCTTCGTAGAGTGGGCTCGACCCATTCTGGTCGACAAGGAGAGTCCCCCTCTCGAAGGAGCATCCGATGCTAGACACCATCCAGGCCTTGAATCGAACGGCCGCATTCAACCGCTGGGCCGGCTTCGAGGTCGTGCGCGCGGAGAACGGCGAGGCCGAGCTGCGCATGGCATGGCGCGAGGCCGACATGGGCCAGTACGCCGGCTTCCTGCATGCCGGCATGATCGGCGCGCTGCTCGACACCGTCTGCGGCTTCGCGGCCGCCACCGTGGCGGGCCGCGTGCTGGCCTCGCACTTCTCGGTCGATTGCATGGCGCCCGCGCTGGGCCGCGTCTTCGTGGCGCGCGGGCGCGTCGTGAAGGCCGGGCGCAAGCAGGTCTTCACCGCCGCCGAGCTGTTCGGCGAGGCCGAGGACGGCACGCTGAAGCTGCTGGCCACGGGCAGCACGATCCTGGTGCCGGTGCCCGACGACAGGAGCTGAGCCCTTCAGCGCGCGGCCGTGAGCGCCGCCGCGGGCGCCCGCTGCGGCGCCTGCTTCTCCCGCATCGGCAGGCCGAACAGCGGCCGCAGCCAGCGAACGCGGCGGATCAGCGCGTCGTTGAGCAGCCAGCAGCCGCCCAGCGTGGCCGCGAGGATCAGCGCCGGCTCGAGCACCGGGCCCAGCGCCAGCGGTGCCAGCCAGGCGATCGCCAGCACGATCAGGGTCTGGTGCAGCATGTACCAGGGATAGACCGAGGCATTGGCCCAGCGCAGCCAGGGCCAGCGGCGGTTCAGGTGGCGGTGGCCATGGCCGAGGAGGGTGGCGACCGCGGTCCAGAGGTAGAGCGAGCGCAGCACGGCGTTGACCTCGTCGGGCACGCGGCCGGCGCCCAGCGTGCGCGCCGCGATGTAGGCGCCGACCACCGCCACGGCCAGCGCCAGCGACACGCGGCGCAGCCGCTCGAGCTCGCGCCAGATGCCGCTGTCGGCGCCCATCCAGTAGCCGTAGAGGAAGACGGTGAAGTAGATGCTGTGCAGGAAGGGGTCGCGCACCAGGTCGTGGGTCGGCGGGTAGTGCGGCGCCAGCAGCAGCGTGAAGGCCGCGAGCGGCAGCGCCGGCAGCAGCAGCAGCCAGCCGCCGCGCAGCCCGTTGAAGGCCCGGCGCAGCGCCTGGCCCGGGCCCGAGCGCCACAGCGGCAAGCTGAGCGCCACCGCGGCCGTGTAGACGAACAGGTACGGCAGGTACCAGAGGTGGTTCCAGGTGATGCCGAACTCGGCGCCCGCGAAGGCGCCTTTCGGCCAGGGCTGGCTCATCGGCAGGTAGCGCGCGAGGAAGGCGCCGAAGCCCGGCGCCACCAGGCCGTGGGCCACGCCCTCGGCATAGGCCTGGTACGGCACGACCACCGCCATGCCGAAGGCCAGCGGCAGCATCAGCCGCAACCCGCGGCCGCGCAGCAGCGCCGCCGTGCCCTGGTGGCGGCTCAGGAAGGCCAGCGAGACGCCCGAGATCAGGAACACCAGGTCCATGCGCCACAGGTTCAGCAGCCGCATCGGCCATTGCAGCCACTCGGCCGCATGCGGGCTCTTGAGGTGCCAGGGCCAGTCGGCCACGTAGTACATCGCCACGTGATAGACGATGACGAGCAGGAAGGCGAGGGCGCGCAGGGCGTCGATGTCGTGCCGGCGCGCTTCGGCGGCCGGCGGGGCGGGGTTGCGTGGAAATCGGTCGGTGGGCATGAAGGCTCCTGGATCGGGGACTGAACGAGCGGCCATGGTCCGGGAGCGGCGCGGTGGCGGCGCGGCCGGGGGACGGATCGCGGGCGCTTTGTGACGAGCGGTGGCCCCGGTGGGACGAAACCGGGCGCGAAAACCGTCCCTTGGCGGCCCCTGCCGCCCCGTTCGCCCCGCGGATCGCGACAATCGCCCGCCATGGCCGGCCCGCGCAAAGACCTCTACCACCGCTACGAACCGATCCGCCGCTACGTCGAGGTCGGCTTCTGGATCGTCGTGATGGCGCTGCAGGCGCTGTTCAACACCACGGTGGCGATGGTCGACGCGCGCTCGCGCGCGGTGCCGCGCGAAACCTGGGAGATCGTGGTCTGGGAGGGCTCGAGCCATCTGGTCCTGCTGCTGCTGGTGCCGGCCATCGTGGCGCTGGAGCGGCGGCTCTCGCCGCTGGCCTCGCTCGCGCCCGGCAGGCTGGTGCGCTACCTGGCCTGGCATCTCGCGGCCAGCGTGGCGTTCAGCCTGGTCCACGTGATGGCGATGTTCGCGCTGCGCTCGCTGGCCTATGCCGCGGCCGGCGAGCACTACGCGTTCGCCGGCTGGGCCGCGCAATGGGGCTACGAGTACCTGAAGGACGTGCGCGCCTATGTCTCGATCGTGTTCGGGATCTGGGCCTACCGGATGTTCATGCTGCGCTGGCAGGGCGAGGCGCGGGTGCTCGACGCGCCGGACGAGGCGCCTGAAGGGCCGCAACGGCCGCCACGCCCGGCCGATGCCGAGCCAGCGCCGGCCGCGGACGTGCCGCCGCCGCCCGCCGAACCCGCGCCGCCGCCGGCGCCCGCGCGCCCCGAGCGCTTCCTGGTGCGCAAGCTGCGCCGCGAATTCCTGATCGCCGCCGGCGACATCGACTGGCTGCAGGCCGAGGGCAACTACGTCGGCCTGCATGTCAACGGCCACGACTACCTGCTGCGCGCCACGCTGACCGACTTCCTGACCCAGCTCGATCCGGCGCTGTTCGTGCGCGTGCACCGCAGCCACGCGGTCAATCTCTCGCGGCTGCGCGAGATCGAGCCGCTCGACGGCGGCGATGCCCGGCTGCACATGCACGACGGCAGCACGGTGCCGTGCAGCCGGCGCTACCGCGAGGCCCTGCGCGGCGCGACGGCATCCTGAACCGCCGCGCGGGTGCTTCATGCACCGTCAGGCGGCATCCGTTCCGGTGCGCCGCGCCGGCCCATCGGGCCCATTCGGCCCCATCTCGGCCCGTTTCGCACCATTGACGAGCTTGCAGGCACCATTTTTGCTTCATCGGCCCGCCGTCCTGCTGAATTCAGGTGCGGTGCACCAAATCAATCCAAAAACCAGCAAGAAGCTCCAATGGACGCACTCAAACAGGGCGCAGACGCGCTGTTCATCCTTCTAGGCGCGATCATGGTGTTGGCCATGCATGCGGGATTCGCCTTCCTCGAACTCGGCACGGTCCGCAAGAAGAACCAGGTCAATGCGCTCGTGAAGATCCTGGTCGACTTCTCGGTCTCGACCATCGTCTACTTCCTCGTCGGCTACGGCGTGGCCTACGGCACCCATTTCTTCGTCAGCGCCACCGAGCTGTCGGCCAGGAGCGGCTACGACCTGATGAAGTTCTTCTTCCTGCTGACCTTCGCGGCGGCCATCCCGGCCATCATCTCGGGCGGCATCGCCGAGCGCGCCAAGTTCTGGCCGCAGCTGATCGCCACCGCGGTCATCGTCGGCTTCGTCTATCCCTTCTTCGAAGGCATCGCCTGGAACAAGCACTTCGGCGTCCAGGAGTGGATCGCCTCGGTCACGGGCCATGAATTCCACGACTTCGCGGGCTCGGTGGTGGTGCATGCCGTGGGCGGCTGGCTCGCGCTGCCGGCCGTGCTGCTGCTGGGCGCGCGGCGCAACCGCTACCGCGGCGACGGCTCGCTGGCCGCGCATCCGCCGTCGAACATCCCGTTCCTCGCGCTCGGCGCCTGGGTGCTGTGCGTGGGCTGGTTCGGCTTCAACGTGATGAGCGCGCAGACCATCGACAAGATCTCGGGCCTGGTGGCCGTCAACTCCGTGATGGCGATGGTCGGCGGCACGCTGGTGGCGCTGGCCATGGGCAAGAACGACCCCGGCTTCGTCTACAACGGCCCGCTGGCCGGCCTGGTGGCGGTGTGCGCGGGCTCCGACCTGATGCACCCGATCGGCGCGCTGGTGGTGGGCGGCGTGGCCGGCGCCATCTTCGTCGCGATGTTCACGCTGACGCAGAACAAGTGGAAGATCGACGACGTGCTCGGCGTCTGGCCGCTGCACGGCCTGTGCGGCACCTGGGGCGGCATCGCGGCCGGCATCTTCGGCACCCAGGCGCTGGGCGGCCTCGGCGGCGTGAACTTCGGCGCGCAACTCATCGGCACCGCCATGGGCGTGGTCTGGGCGCTGCTCGGCGGCGCCGTGGTCTACGGTGTGCTGAAGAAGACCGTCGGGCTGCGGCTGTCGCAGGAAGAGGAATTCGACGGCGCCGACCTCTCGATCCACCACATCTCGGCGACGCCAGAGCGCGAAGTCAACTGGTGAACGGTTCGCGGCGGGGGCGGCTCAGCACTTCTGGAAGCGCGGGCACTCGGCCACCGCGCGGATCGACACCACCGTGTTCTCGCCCTCGAGCCGGCGCGAGACGAACTCGACCGGCGTGCCGTCGGCGATGTCGGCCACGAGCTTGCGGTCGGCCAGCCTGAAGGTCTGGGTGGTGAACGGGATCTTCGAGCGCGGCGGGATCTTCAGGTGCAGGTACAGCTTGCCGCCGGGCTCCTCGTGCGAGGACATCAGGCGCGCGCGCGTGTAGACGGGGTCGGTCTTCGGTTCCTGCGCGGCGGCGCCCGCGAGCGCGAGCAGGGCCGCGGCGGCCAGGACCAGGCGGGACAGCGGCGGGAAGGGCATGTGCGAACTCCTCGTCGAAGGGGCGGAACCGCCATTGTGAAGCGCCAACCTTCGGCCAAGCCAAAGATGCGTTCGTCCAAGCGCGCCGCGGGACCGCGCTTCGGCACAATCGCGCCCCCGGCAAAAACATGGAGGACGGGAGATGGCAAACCACGCGATCGAGATCCGGCGCTTCGATGTCCATGCGGACGATGCGTCCGAATGGGCGCGCTTCCACCGCTACCGGCGCATCCGCGACGAGGAGCTGCACCCCGGCGAGCCGCAGTCGGCCGATGCCGATTTCGAGCACGACGCGCGGCGCCGCATGCCCTTCCACGAGGCCGAGCGCTTCGTCGCGCGCGAGGGCGACGACCTGGTCGGCAACCTCATCGTCTGGCGGCGCCGGCCCGACGCGCCGAACAGCGAGCCCTTCGCGCTGCACGCGGAGGCCTGGCTCGGCGTGCTGGGCGCGCACCGGCGCCGCGGCATCGGCAGCCGGCTGCTCGTGCCGCTGCTGGCCTTCATGCGCGCGCACGGCAAGACCGTCGCCACGATGAACACCTTCTACCTTCCGGGCCATGCCTTCCTCGAAGCCTCGGGCGCGGTCCTGAAGCACCGCGTGGTCGAGAACCGCATGCGGATCGACGGCCTCGACGCGGACGAGCTCGCACGCTGGAAGGCGCGGGGCACGGCCGACGGCGCGCTGCATTTCGAAATCCATCCCGGTCGCACGCCGATGGAGCGCCTGGCGCAACTGCTGGCGCCGTTCTCGGACCTGTTCAACGACATGCCGCTCGGCGAACTCGAACTGCCGCCCGCGCGCTACGAGCTCGACGGCTACGCCAACTGGTACCGCGAACTCGACCGCAGCGGCGGCGAGCACCACCTGGTGCTGCTGGTCGACGCCGACGGCACGCTGGCCGCGATGTGCGAGGCGCACTGGGACCCACGCACCCCCGAGCGCCTGCACCAGCGCCTGACCGGCGTGGCACGCGCCTGGCGCGGCCGCTCGCTGGCCAAGGCGGTGAAGGCCGCGATGCTCGAGAGCGTGCGCGCGCTCCATCCCGAACTGCGCACCGTCGCGACCTACAACTCGGAAGCCAACGCGCCGATCCTCGCGATCAACCACCGGCTGGGGTTCGAGGTGCATCGGCGGCAAGGGGTGTATCAGCTGGGGGTGGAGGCGCTGGCGGAATGCCTGGCGCGGCGCGGGGAATCGGTGGACTGAAGCGCAGATCAGCCGCCATCGCTTCATGGCTGAAGCGTAAATCCAGGAAATACGCTTCATTTTTGAAGCGTATTTTTCTAGAATGCGCTTCATGTGGATCTGGCAAGCCCCTCGCTGGCCGCGCTTCGAGTTCGACGCGCAGGCCTTGCAGCCCTCGCTGGCCGCCGCCCGGCTGGCCCAGGGGCGGATGCTCGGCGTCGCCGGCAGCCTGCAGCTCGTCGACCTGACCGCGCTGCAACTCGACGAGTGGACCCAGGAGGCCATCGCCACCGCGCAGATCGAGGGCGAGACGCTGCAGCTGAATTCCGTGCGTGCTTCCGCGGCACGCCGGCTGGGGCTCGTGCCGGCGAACCGCGCGCCGAAGGACGCCCGCACCGAGGCTGTGCTCGACATCGTCGAGGCGGCGGTCGCCGACTGGGACCGGCCGCTGACCGAGGACGACCTGTTCGGCTGGCATGCAGCCCTCTTTCCCAACGGCCGCAGCGGCATCGCGCGCATCGTCACCGGGGCCTACCGCACCCACGAGGATCCGATGCAGATCGTCACGCCGCGTCTCGGCCAACCCGACGTGGTCCATTACGAGGCGCCCCGCTTGCGCGACGTGCCGGCCCAGATGAAGCCCCTGCTCGAATGGTTCGAGGAGGGCCGCGCGCATCCGCGCATCGACGGCATCGCGCGCAGTGCGATCGCGCACCTGTGGTTCGAGCTCGTGCATCCCTTCGAGGACGGCAACGGCCGCATCGGGCGCGCGCTCAGCGATCTCGCGCTGGCGCAGGACCTGCGCAGCAGCCAGCGGCTGTTCAGCCTCTCGCAGCAGCTCTGGCTCGACCGCGGCGGCTACTACGCGCAACTGCAGGCCGCCTGCGCGCAGGACGGCATGGACGTCACCGAATGGATTCGCTGGTTCGCCGGCCGGGTCGAGCAGGCCTGCCTGCGCACGCTGGCGCAGATCCAGTCGGCGGGCGCCAAGGCCGGATTCTGGGCGCGGCTCGACGCGGCGCACCCTGCGCTCACGCCGAGCCAGCGCAAGGTGCTCAACAAGCTCTACGACGCGGAGAACGGCGGCTTCGTCGGCGGCATGAGCACCGAGAAGTACGCCGCCATCGCGGGCGTGTCGCGCGCCACGGCCTATCGCGAACTGACCGACCTGGCGACCTCGGGCGTGCTCGAGCGCTCGGGCCAGGGCAGGGGCACGCGCTATGCGCTGGTGCGGGAAGGCGCCTAGGCGCGTGCTTCGCGCCCAGCACGAACGCGCCGCCTGTAGCAAACTCGCGCGACCCCGTTCCCGCCCGAGCCGCCACACCCCACCATGACCCAATCCCCACCCGCCCTCGAAGTCCTCCCGCGCGATCTTTCCGCCTACCGCCAGGGCAATGTCGGCGTCGACTACGTGCACCGCTTCGAATCGGGCAAGCCCGGCCCGCACGTGCTGATCAACGCCCTGACGCACGGCAACGAGATCTGCGGCATGACGGCCGCCACGCACCTGCTCGACCACGGCGTGCGGCCCAAGATCGGCACGCTGACCGTGAGCTTCGCGAACATCGACGCCTACGAGTCCTTCACCGAGGCCGCGCCCTACGACAGCCGCCAGATCGTCCACAACCTCAACCGCATCTGGTCGCCCGAGTGGCTCGACGGCAGCGAGGACAGCCCCGAGCTGCGCCGCGCGCGCATCCTGCGGCCCGTGGTCGATGCGGCCGACCACATCCTCGACATCCATTCCACCAGCCAGCCGGTGGTGCCGTTCTGGGTCTATCCGTCCTTCGAGCGCAACGCCAAGGTGGCGATGGCCATCGGCCGGCCGCCCGTGCACCTCGTGATGCCCGACGGCCTGGGCTCGGGCACGCCGCTGATCCAGTACGGCAGCCATGGCGGACCCGACGGGAAGGGCGTGGCGATGGTGGTCGAGTGCGGCCAGCATTTCCTGCGCTCCGCCTCCGACCTGGCGACCGCCGTCACCTACGACTTCCTCGCCTACTTCGGCCTGGTCGACAAGGATCCGGCCGCGCCCGCGCCCGAACCGCAACGGCGCTTCAAGCTGCTGCAGACGCATGTGATCCAGAGCGAGGACTTCGCCTTCGTGCGCCCGCTGATCGGCTTCGAGACCTTCGCCAAGGGCGAACTGATCGCCACCAACGGCCCCGACGAGATCCGCGCGCCGGTCGACGACTGCACCGTGTTCATGCCCGCGCAGCGCGTGATCGTGGGGCGCGAGGCGCTGTACCTGACGCAGCCGATCTGAGCCGGGCCGCGGGCCGGTGCTCAGCAGATGAGCAGATGCCGCGGCGTGTCGAGCGTGCCGTAGTCGGCGTGCCAGTAGTGCGGGTCGTCGCAGAGGCTGAACACCGCTTTCTCGTTCGCATGCCGATCGCCGAGGCGGAGCCCCTCGGAACTCATGCGCGGGCCTTCGGAATCGTCTTGCCTCGGCAGCGCGGATAGTTCGCGCAGCCCCAGAAGCTGCCGTCGTTCTTCGCCGAGTGGCGTTCGACCATCTTGGTCCCGCAGCTGGCGCAGGTCGGCCGCCAGTACTCGCCTTCGTAGGCGACCTCGAGCAAGGCCGCCTGTTGCGCGGGCGTGCGCTGACCGATCAGCTTGAGCAGCGCCTCGCCGTCCTGGATATGGATGCGGTTGGCCTTGGCGAAGGCGATGGCATCGCTCGAGAACCTGGAGCTCGTGACGTAGGTGCCGCTCTTCAGGCCGTGCGAGGTCATCACGCCGAGGAACTCGCGCAGCTCCTTCACGCCCACCGGCCGGTTCTGCCAGTGCTTGCACTGGACGATGCGCGGCTGGTCGCTGTGTTGGGACTGCAGCCAGATGTCGACGCCGCCGTCCGCGCCATGCGACTGGCTTCGGGTGGCGAAGCCCGCCTGCGCGTAGAGCACTTCGCACACCGCCTCGAAGCGCCGCCATTCGATCTCGGCGAAGACGGCGGCGCTCCATGTCGCCGCGGTCTGGCTGCCGGCATCTCGCCGGGGGTAGAGCGGCGACGCGGCGCTGGTGTCGAGCACGGGCTCGGTCCGCGCGCGGGAGGCCGAGGCCGGATCCCCTTTGGACTCACCGGCCGCCTTGGCCGCCCGATCGGTGAGATGGTGGAGCGCCAGCAGCACCGCGCCAATGGCGAGCGCCGCCCAGCCGGCGGGTCGAAGCGCCGCACCCAGGCCGGCCAGCATCGGCCCGCGCAGGAACATCGGCACGACCAGCAGCAGCAGCAGGCCGATGAGCACCGCGGTCCAGCCCTTGCCCGCCAACTCCCGGCGCGCCCGCTCGCGGCGTCGGTCCTGGCGCTTGGATCGGCCCATCTGCGCTGCCTCGCCGCTCAAGCCGCCAGCGCACTGCGCGCCGGAATCTTCTCGAAGCAGTGGTTGCACAGCGACTGCTTCACGAAGGCCGCGTGCGTGGTGTCGACCGGCTTCTTGCAGTGCTCGCACATGAAGGCCTCGCCGACCGCGAGCTGGAATTTCTGGAAGAAGGCGTCGCTCAGGTGGATGCGGCGGATGTCGCGGATGTCGTCGCGCACCTTGAGGTTCTCGAGCGTGTTGTTGTCGAGCGCGGTGCGCGTGATGTTCAGGTGGTTGTAGCAGCCGTAGTCGATCGAGTAGACGTTGAAGGTCTCGCCCGCCATGTCCTTGTGCGAGTAGCCCTTCTTGCGCAGGTGCAGCACGCGGAAATCCACCAGCCCGAGGATGTGCGGGTTGGCCGAGTACTTCTCGCTGATCATGAAGTGGCTCGAGTTCTTGCCGACCACGATCTCCTGCACGATCTTCTCGAGCAGGTTCTTCTCGACCGAGTGCTCGTCGACCTGCTTCTTCTTGTCGGTCTCGTACCAGCCCGAGGTGGCGGCGCGAACGTTCTTGATCGAGATGTGCTTGGAGCCCGAGCTCTTGAACTGCGCGTACGAGTGGATGAAGAGGTTGATGAAGTCGCGCGGGATGCCCGCGCTCGCGATCAGCAGCTCGCCCAGCGCCTTGTTGGTGAGGAAGGCGTTGATGAAGGCGTCGTTGTTCTTGCGCGAGGGCAGCAGCAGCTCGTCGGACAGGCTGGGGCTGTGCTGCTCGAGGTGCTTGCACAGCAGCTGGTTGAAGAAGTTGCGGGTCTTGGCCTTGTCGATCTCGAACACGTAGCGGTTGTCGAGCTGGTAGCCGAAGATGTCGCCGCCGTCCTCCAGGCCGTAGAACTTCTCGTCGGTCTTGTGGCCGAGGTCGGTGCGATTCGGGATCGCGGCGATCTTGAAGCTGAAGCGGCTCGCGATGAAGGACTTCTTGACCAGCTCGGCCAGGTGCTTCTGGGCCGAGTTCGGGATCTCCGACCATTCGTCGATCAGGCAGAAGACGCGGTTCAGTTGCAGTTCCTCGCTCAGGTCCTGCAGCAGGTTCGCGATGTCGAAGATGCTGATGAACTGGTCCTTGAGCCGGGACTCCTGCGACTTGGTCTGCAGGCTGCCCGAGGCCTGCAGCTCGGGCGCCTTCGAGAGCTTGAGCGAGGCGCCGGCCTGCGCGATCGACTCGACGGCGAGGGCCGTCTCCTTGAGCTTGTTGAGCGAGCTGCCGTCGAGCTCGCGCTGGATGGCCTCGAGCCGCTGCTGCAGCTGCCGCTCGGCCTCGTCGTCGCGCGGATCGTGGCGCAGCGGGATGACGTCGTCGCGGCCGTGGATGGCGCGCAGGTTGGTCGAGAACGCGTTGACCAGGCTGCGGATGATGTTCTTGAACAGGATGACCGCGTACTGCTCCCAGCTCAGGCCGTCGGCCTCGGCATGCGGCAGGATGGTCCGCGCATCGATGTAGACCGCGATCCGCCGCGAGGCCGCGAAGTCGTTGTTGATCTTCTCCTGCAGCGCCTTCAGCAGGTGGGTCTTGCCCGAGCCGCGGCGGCCGTAGACGACCTGGTTGTTGAGGTTGTCGATGTCGTGCAGCGCGTCCTCGCCCACGTACAGGCCGAGGTAGCTCTGGTCCTGGATGTTCTCGGCGCGCAGCGCGTTCGAGAGCGTCGCGACGGCCTTCTGGATCTGGGCGTCGCTGATGGGCATGGCATTGCCGGTCCGGGGCGCGCTGGTCGTGTTCTTCTGCATGAGGGCTGGTGCAAGTGAAGCGTGACCGGCGCGCGTCCCCGAGATGGGGCCTCCCGGCGCGCGGTCTGCAAACGAATTGTTACTTGCGTTGGGCGCCTTGCCAACAGAAGCGCCCCGGCCCGGACTGCCGGCGAGGTGCCGGCGCAACGTTCAGGCGGAAATGAACAGCGCCGGATCGACCATCGCGCGGTTGAGCATCACCGACCAGTGCAGGTGCGGGCCGGTCACGCGGCCGGTGGCGCCGACCGCGGCGAGCTTGTCGCCGGTCTGGAGCATGTCGCCGACCTTCACGTCGACGCGGCTCAGGTGGCAATACATGGTCAGCAGGCCGCCGCCGTGGTCGAGCCAGACGGTGCCGCCATTGAAGAAGTAGTCGCCGGTGTCGATGACCTTGCCCGGCAGTGGCGCGAGCACCGGGGTGCCGGTGCCGGCCGCGATGTCCATGCCGCTGTGGGGATTGCGCGACTGGCCGTTGAAGACGCGGCGCAGGCCGAAGGAGCTCGAGCGGCGGCCCGGCACCGGCACGCGCATCTGCAGCGCGGCATCGGGGCGCAGTTCGGTGCGGGTGGCGGTCACGGTGGCGAGGTGGTCGCGCTCGCGCTCGTAGCGCGCCTGGTCCTCGGGCGAGAGGTCGACCGTGCGCGGCGCCACGCTCAGGCGCTGCTCGCGGTACTGCTTGGGCGCGATGCTGTAGCCGAGCTGGCGCGGCGCGGCATCGGGCCGGGCCTGCACCGAGATGCTGGCTTCGCCGGGTTCGGCCGCGAGCGGAATGCCGACGATGGCGGTCCATTCGATGGCGTCGCCGAGCACCAGCACGGGCTGGTTGCCGTCGCTGCCGGTGGTGGCCAGCGGGCGCGCGGCCGCGGGGCCGAGCGACAGGCGCGCGATGCCGCCCGGGACCTGGGAGGCGCGGGGCCAGACTTCGGGCGGCTGGGGCTTGGCGGCGCCGGCTTTCTTGGTTGCCGCCGTGGCGGGCAGGGCGAGCAGGGCGGCGGTGCCGATCAGAAGCGTGCGGCGGCCGGGGATCGGAGCATGAAGGATGCGTGACATGGGCCGCATTGTGGCGTCATGGCCCGCGCCCGATTGTCGGAAAGCACCATGAAAAACCGGGGCGCGCGGCCCCGGTTCGTGATGCGGCGAGAGGGCCGGCGCCTACTTGCCCCAGCTGTCGCGCATGCCCGCCGCGCGGTTGAACACGCGCTGTCCGGCGGCGGCTGCCTTGGCGTCGAGCACGAAGTAGCCGTGGCGCTCGAACTGGAAGGCCGCTTCGGGCTTCGCGTCGGCGAGCGAGGGCTCGATATAGGCCGCGCAGACCTCGAGGCTGTGGCGGTTGAGCTCCTCGATCAGTTCGCCGCCGCCTGGATTGGCTTCGGAGAACAGCCGCTCGTAGAGCCGCACCTCGGCCTGCACCGCGTCGGCCACGGCCACCCAGGTGATGTTGCCCTTGACCTTGATCGCGTCGGCGCCCGGGGTGCCGCTCTTGGTGTCGGGCACCAGCTTCGCCTGCACCTCGATCAGCTTGCCCTCGGCGTCGCGCGTGGCGCCGGTGCACTCGATGACGTGGCCGTACTTGAGCCGCACCTTGTTGCCGGGGAACAGGCGGAAGAAGCCCTTGGGCTGCACGTCCTCGTAGTCGGTGCGCTCGATCCAGACCTCGCGGCCCAGCTTGAAGGCGCGCTTGCCGAGTTCGGGGTGGTGCGGATGGATCGGCGCCGAGCAGTGGTCGAGCGCGCTTTCATCTTTGTCGGGGCCGCCCATGAGCTCGCCCCAGTTGGTGATCACCAGCTTGACCGGGTCGAGCACCGCCATCGCGCGCGGCGCCACGGGGTCGAGGGTGTCGCGCAGCGCGGCCTCGAGCGCGGCGTAGTCGATCCAGCCGCCCGACTTGGTGGTGCCGCTGCGTTCGCAGAACAGGCGCAGCGCCTCGGGCGTGTAGCCGCGGCGGCGCAGGCCGGCCAGCGTGGGCATGCGCGGGTCGTCCCAGCCGTCGACGTGTTTTTCCTCGACCAGCTGGCGCAGCTTGCGCTTGCTGGTGAGCACGTGCGTCACGTTGAGCCGCGCGAATTCGTACTGGCGGGGATGCGGGCTGGCGATCAGGCCGCCTTCGGCGAGGCGGTCGAGCAGCCAGTCGTAGAACGGGCGCTGGTCCTCGAACTCGAGCGTGCAGATGCTGTGGGTGATCTGCTCGAGCGCGTCCTCGATCGGATGCGCGTAGGTGTACATCGGGTAGATGCACCACTTGTCGCCGGTGTTGTGGTGCGTGGCCCGGCGGATGCGGTAGAGCGCCGGGTCGCGCATGTTGATGTTGGGGCTCGCCATGTCGATCTTGGCGCGCAGGGTGGCGGCACCGTCGGCGAGCTGGCCGTCGCGCATCGCGCGGAAGCGCGCGAGGTTCTCCTCGGGGCTGCGGCTGCGGTAGGGGCTGTCGGTGCCGGGCTTGCCGAAGTCGCCGCGGTTGGCGCGCACTTCCTCGGCCGATTGCTCGTCCACATAGGCCAGGCCGGCGCCGATCAAATATTCGGCCGCGCGGTACATGAAGTCGAAGTAGTCGCTCGCGAAGTACTCGTGCGGCTGCATCACGCCGGGGGCGCTGGGGCGGTCGGCCAGGTAGGTCTCGTAGCCGAGCCATTCCACGGCGTCGCGGATCGAGTCGACGTACTCCTGCTCTTCCTTCTCGGGGTTGGTGTCGTCGAAACGCAGGTGGCAGACGCCGCCGTACTCGCGCGCCAGCTCGAAATTCAGCCAGATGCTCTTGGCGTGGCCGATGTGCAGGTAGCCGTTGGGTTCGGGCGGAAAGCGCAGGCGGACCCGGGCCGGGTCGTTCATGCCATGGGCGTGGTGGTCGGCATCGCCCGGAGCCCCACCCCAGCGGCGGCCGGTGTAGGCGCCCTGGGCGAGGTCGTTTTCGATCACGTGGCGCAGGAAATTGCTGGGTGCGGCGGGTGTTTTTGCGACGTCTTTGTCGGTCGGGGAGGTCATCGACGCATTCTAATTAGGGGGATCTTCAGGTTACCTTTGGCAACGCTCTTCACAATGCGGCGGGCAACCACTTTGCATTTGGCGCGTTCAATACGTACATGGGCAGTGAATGCCTTCTCTACAAGGAGTCCAACATCATGAGCGTCACCCGTTCTACCTTCTTCAAGTGGGCCGCCGCAGGCGTCGTCGCCGCCGGTGCCCTGTTCGCGGCCACCTCGGCCAGCGCTCGCGGCGACGTGAGCTGGTCCATCGGTGTCGGCGTGCCCGGCGTGGCGGTGGGCGTGGGCGCTCCCGCCTACTACCCGGCACCGGTCTATGCGCCGCCGGCCCCGGTCTACTACGCGCCGCCCCCGCCGGTGTACTACCGCCCGCCGCCGCCGGTCTATTACCGTCCGGCCCCGGTGTACTACGCGCCGCCGGCCTACTACGGCCCGCGCTACTACGGTCGCGGCTACTACCGCGGTCATGGCCACGGTCACTGGCGCTGAGATGCCACGCTGAATGTGAGCAAATGAAAAAGCCGGTTCCTCGGAACCGGCTTTTTCTTTGGGCGACGCATCGGCTCGGATTTCACATGGCGCGAAATAAATGGGCGTAGAGCCGGCTGACCGGAATCCGCTCGGGTCGCCCGCGCAGGTCGAGGGCGAGCTTGCCGGCTTCGTCGCGGTGCACCGCCTCGATGGCCGAGGCGCGCACCACCACCGCGCGGTGCACCTGCCAGAAGGCCTGCGCATCGAGCTGCGGCAACAACTGCTTGAGCGGCGTGCGGATCAGGTATTCGTGGTCGGCGGTCAGCACCCGCAGGTACTTGTCGGCGGCCTCGAAATACAGCACCTCGTCGATCGGCACCATGCGTACGGTGCTGCCGCCGGCATCGCTGGCAGCGATCATGCGCAGCGGCGCGGCCGAGGGCTCGGGCAACGGCGCGCCGGCGCCGCCCGCGGCGGCCAGCACCTCGCGCCAGCGCGCCAGCGTGCGGTCCAGCGCCTCGTCGGCCGGCGTTTCGGGCGCCGGCCGCGCGGCCAGCGCCTGTTTCAGCCGCGCCACCGTCTTGCGCAGCCGCTCGGCCTGCACGGGCTTCAGCACGTAGTCGATCGCCTGGGCCTCGAAGGCGCGGGCCGCGTACTCGTCGTAGGCGGTCACGAAGACCAGCTGCGGCATCGGCGCCTCGTCCGTGGGCCAGGCGTCGGCCAGCTCGGTGGCGGCGCCCAGGCCGTCGAGGCCCGGCATGCGGATGTCGAAGAACAGCACCTGCGGCAGCAGCCGCAGCGCCTCGCGCACGGCGCTGCGGCCGTCGCCCGCGATGGCGGCGATCTTCAGTTCGGGCCAGGCGGCGGCCAGTTCGGCCTTCAGGGCCTGCGCGAGCAGCGGTTCGTCCTCGGCGATCAGGGCGGTGGGGGTGTTCATGGCGTGGGGGAGGCAGTCGGCGCGTCGCCGGTGGAAGAAGCCTGCAGCGGAAAGCGCAAGGTGGCGCGGGTGCCGGTGTGGTCGCCGGGCGCGAGCGCCAGGGCGGCGCGCGGGCCGTAGACCGTGGTCAGCCGCTCGCGCACCTGTTCGAGACCGAAGCCGCCGCCGTCCCGGGACGTCGATGGCGACGCGGCATCGAGCCCGACGCCGGTGTCGCTGAGGTCGATCACCAGCAGGTCGCCCTCGCGGCGCGCGCGCACCGCGATCTCGCCGCCCTCGACCTTGGGCTCGAGGCCGTGGCGGATGCTGTTCTCCACCAGCGGCTGCAGCAGCAGCGGCGGCACCGGCACTTCGCGCAGCTCGGCCGGCAGCTCGAGCGCGTAGCGCAGCCGCTCGCCCATGCGCACCGACATCAGCTCGAGGTAGTCGGCCAGCCGGTCGAACTCCGCCCCCAGCGGATGCGCGAGCGCGCGCGAGCCGCTGAGGGTGACGCGCAGGTAGCTGTTGAGCCGGTCGAGCATCGCCACGGCGCGCGGCGGATCGAGCGTGATCAGCACCCGCAGGTTGGCCAGCGTGTTGAACAGCATGTGCGGCTCGAGCTGGGTTTCGAGCAGCTTGAGCCGCGCCTCGGTGGCGTCGCGCCGGGCGCGCTCGATCTGCCCCTGCAGGTGCTTGCTCTTGCCGAGGCTGTAGAAGAAGAAGCAGGCGCCGGCGGTGGCGACCAGCGTGATGGTGAGCGTGGTCGTCAGCTTGTGGCCGCGGTAGTCGAGGAAGTCGAGCAGGGGCGCGCCGCTCCAGGCGTCGCCGATCAGGTTGCCGAGCAGGAAGCCGGCGGTCACGCCGAAGCCGATCAGCGCGATGCTCTGCGGGCCATGCGGCCAGAGCACTTCGCGGTGGCCGCTCATCAGCAGCCGGCCGCCGTCGATGCACAGCCAGCTGATCAGGCCGATGGACATCGAATAGACCATGTGGTCGACCCAGCTGCGGCCGCTCGAGATGCTGAGCGCGGCCGCGATCAGGCAGCAGAAGACGGCGGTGATCAGCCCGTGCCGCAGCAGGTCGCGCAGGTTCTCGGTGCCGAACCTGGGACGGGCGGCGGCAGGGGCCTGGCTCAACGGCGCTCCCCGGCGGCCAGCGCGCGGCGCTCGCGTTCGACCAGGCGCTCGTAGAAGTCGCCGCCCGGCGCGATGAACCAGATCACGGCGCCATGCACCAGCAGGCCCAGGCCCCAGCCCATCAGCGGATAGACGGCCCAGGTGTGGCCCCTGGAGGCCGACAGCGCGACCAGCCCGAGGTTGACCAGCACGTAGACGAAGGCATGGATGTACCAGCCCATCTTGGCGCCGGCGCGGCGGCGGGCGCGCTTCTCGAGTTCGGCGGGGGTGGGGGACGAGGACGTGTTCATGACAGCTCCTTGATCTGGACGGGAATGAAATCGGTGGTGGGGGCGGCGGCGGGTGCCGGGGCCTCGACGGCCGCGCTGCGGCGCAGCTCCTCGGTGGTCTCGCCGGGCCCGTCGGGGTTCCAGCCCGGCGGCTTCACGAGGTAGCCGACAAAGGCGCGCACCGAGCGGGCCGAGGCCAGGTCACGGAACAGCGCGCGCCATTGGCTGAACTCGATCTCGAGCAGGTTGTACGAGGTGATCGGCTTCACGAGGCCGTAGCGGCAGGGCAGGTCGGCGCGCTCGGGGATGTAGGTGCCGAACAGGCGGTCGAACACGATCAGCACGCCGCCGTAGTTGCCGTCCAGGTACTCGAGGTTCGAGGCATGGTGCACGCGGTGCGCCGAGGGCGTGTTGAGCGCCCATTCGAGCGGCCCGAGCTTCGGGATCCAGGTGGCGTGGATCCAGAACTGGTAGAGCAGGTTCAGGGTCAGCATGATCAGCACCACGCGCGGCGGCATGCCCAAGAGCGGCGCCAGCATGAAGAAGGCCAGCGTGCCGGTGAGCTTGCCGGTCCAGCCGAAACGGTAGGCGGCCGACAGGTTGAGCTCGTTCGGCGAGTGGTGGATCGCATGGGTGCACCAGAACCAGCGCACCCGGTGCGCGGCGCGGTGGTACCAGTAGTAGCAGAACTCCTGGCCGATGAAGCAGGCGGCCCAGCCGGTCCAATGGTCCATCGGCAGGGTGAGGAGGCGGTGCGCGTAGAGCCAGTCCATGGCGCCGACCCAGAAGGCCAGCGGCAGCAGCCAGCGCAGCGGGTATTCGCGCACCAGGAAGTCGAACACCGAGATGCCGGCCGCCTTCCAGTCGTAGCTGCGCCAGCCGTTGCGCCACGAGAGCACCAGCGCTTCGGCCAGCGAGGCGATCAGCACCACGGACACCGAGATCTTGAGGATCAGCACGAGGACGGACATGGCGCTTCCTGCAGTCGGAGGGAATGGACGGCGGCGATCTTAGGCGGCGCCGGCCCGGCTGGCCATGGCGTCGGTGGCGATCGCCAGCTTCCACAGGCGCAGGGCGCGGGCCGCGAAGATGCCGCTGAAGGCGCCGTACAGCACGGGGATCGCGACCGCGAACACGCTGTCGTGGCGCAGCTCGGGGTGCATGACCAGCGCCACGCCGACCACGTACTTGGTGAAGAAGATGCCCATCATCAGCGCCAGCGGCACCGCGCTGCCGGCCAGGTGGAAGCGGCGCTCGGCGGCCTCGTAGCGGGTGCTCGCGGGCAGCGGGCGCCGCAGCACCAGCGCGATCATCACGGCCGCGGCGGCGGCCCAGCCGAGCAGGGCGCCGAGCGAATCGCCGAAGGCCGAGGCCACGCCCATCAGCGACAGCGCGCCCATCGCGATCGGCATCAGCGTGATGCGCGTCAGGCCCACGCTGCCCGACAGCAGCTGCTTGCTGCCGAGCCAGACCAGCAGCGCGAAGACGGCGAACACCCACTTGGGCGTGTGAAGAAGGATCTGGATCAGCATGGGAGGACTCCTGGATCGGTTGAGGGGTTGGAAGGTGGACGAAGGGTTCGGGAGAAAGGATCGCGGCCCGGTGGCGTTGGAGCGGACTGTGCCGGCCCCCTCGCGGGACTGCCACGGTGTTGCGATGAAATGCGACGCCGGCGGCGCGAAGTGCCTGCGGGCGGCGCGAAATGCGCGAGGCTTCGAGCGACGCGAGGACGGCGCGCCCTCCTGCGGCAAGCGGGGGAACGCGAGCTTTACCGCCCGTTTACGGCACAGCAAACTCTGCATACACCTTTTGGCGCTGTACTCTAGGCCGCACCCGATCAGGCTCTCTTCTCTCTCCCATGGATCCCCAAACGCCTCCCGAACCCCTGCCGGCCACCGTGTCGCCCACGCATCCCCAAATCCGTCGCCGCCGCTGGTTCGGCAGCCTGATCGCGCTGATCCTGCTCGTGGCGCTCGGCGCCGGCGCCTGGTACCTGGTGCAGCGCTCGAAGACGCCGGTGGCCGGTCCCGGCGCCGGACCGGGTGGCCCCGGCGGGCCAGGCGGGCCCGGTGGCCCGGGCGGGCGGCGCGGGGGTGGCGGCGGTGCCGCCTCCAGCACCGTCGGCACCGCGACCGCGCGGCAGGCCGACATCCCGATCCAGCTCGAGGCGCTCGGCACCGTCACGCCGCTGGCAAACGTCACGGTGCAGCCGCAGGTCTCGGGCGTGCTCACGCAGGTGCTGTTCCAGGAAGGGCAGATGGTCAAGAAGGGCGACGTGCTCGCCACCATCGACCCGCAGCCCTACGAGAACGCGCTGGCCCAGGCCACCGGCGCGCGCCAGCGCGACGAGGCGCAGCTCGCCGCGGCGCGCGTCACCCTGCAGCGCTACCAGACCCTGCTGGGCCAGGACTCGATCGCGCGCCAGGACGTCGACACCCAGAGCGCGCTGGTCAAGCAGCTCGAGGGCACGGTCGCGATCGACCGCGCCAACGAGAACAGCGCGCGGCTGAACCTGACCTGGACCCGCATCGCGGCGCCGGTCGGCGGCCGCATCGGCCTGCGGCCGGTGGACGTGGGCAACTACGTCTCGACCGGCACCAGCGGCGGCATCGCCGTCATCACCCAGATCGCGCCGATCGACGTCGTGTTCTCGGTGCCGCAGGACCGCGTGCCCGAGGTGCAGGAGCGCCTCGCCGTCGGTGCCAAGCTGCCCGCCACCGCCTTCGACCGCACGCGCGTCAAGCAGCTCGCCACCGGCACTTTCTCGACGCTCGACAACCTGGTCGACACCCAGACCGGCACGGTCAAGGCCAAGGCGCGCTTCGTCAATGCCGACGGCGCGCTGTTCCCGAACCAGTTCGTCAACCTGCGCCTGCTGCTGCGCACCGTGACCAGCGCCGTGGTGGTGCCGGTGACGGCGATGCGCAACGGCCCGAACGGCGACTACGTCTACGTGCTGAACGCCGACAACACGGTGTCGCAGCGCGTGGTGACGCGCGGCGAATCGAGCGTCGACAACATCGCGGTGACCGCCGGCCTGAATGCCGGCGAGGTGGTCGTGACCGAGGGCGGCGACCGCCTGAAGGACGGCGCGCGCGTGCAGACCCAGGCCGACCGGCCCGCGGTCGCGCCCGGCGCCGCCGCCAATGGCCAGCAGCGCGGCGGGCGGCGCCAGCGCGAAGGTGCGCAGGGCGGTGGCCAGGGCGCGCATGGCGGCCAGGGCGGGCAGGGCGGTCAGGCACCGGCCGGTGGCAACGCCGCGCCCGCGCCAGGCACGGCACCCGCCGCTCCGGCAACGGCCCCGCCGGCCGCACCCGCCACCGGCGCCCAGCCGGCCGCACCCGCCGCCGCGCCGGCCGCCGCGGCTCCCAGGCTCCCCACCGCCGAGCAGCGCCAGCGCATGCTCGACGCCGCCAAGGACGATCCCGAACAGCTCGAGCGCCGCAAGCGCTTCCTCGAACAGCTCGACCGTGGCGACCCCGCCGCGCTCGAACGCTGGCAGCGCATGGCCGAACGCCAGGGCCAGGGTGGCCAGGGCGGGCAGGGCGAAGGCCGCCGCCAGGCGCCGCAAGGCCAATGACGCGCCGGCCCTCCGCCTCGGCATCTCCCGCCGCGCCGCCCGCAGCGCCCTCGACGACGAATTGAATCCATGAGCCCTTCACGCCCGTTCATCCTGCGGCCGGTGGCGACCTCGCTGCTGATGGTCGCCATCGTGCTGGCCGGCCTGGTGGCGTTCCGCTTCCTGCCGCTGTCGGCGCTGCCGCAGGTCGACTACCCGACGATCCAGGTCCAGACGCTCTACCCGGGCGCCAGCCCCGAGGTGATGAGCAACACCGTCACCGCGCCGCTCGAACGCCAGTTCGGCCAGATGTCGGGGCTCGACCGCATGAGCTCCACCAGCGCGGCGGGCGTGTCGATCATCACGCTGCAGTTCACGCTGGGCCAGACGCTCGACGTCGCCGAGCAGGAGGTGCAGGCCGCGATCAACGCCGGCGGCTCGCTGCTGCCGGCCGACCTGCCGGCGCCGCCGGTCTATGCCAAGGTCAACCCGGCCGACGCGCCGGTGCTCACGCTGGCGATCACCTCCGACACCCTGCCGCTGACCGAGGTGCAGAACCTCGTCAACACGCGGCTCGCGCAGAAGATCAGCCAGGTCTCGGGCGTGGGGCTGGTGTCGCTCAGCGGCGGCCAGCGGCCCGCGGTGCGCATCCAGGCCAACACCCAGGCACTGGCGGCCAACGGCATCGGCCTCGATGCGCTGCGCACCGCGATCAGCGCGGCCAACTCCAACGGCGCGAAGGGCAGCTTCGACGGCCCCAAGCGCGCCTACACCATCAACTCGAACGACCAGCTGCTCACGGTCGACGACTATAAGAACCTGATCGTCTCGTACAAGAACGGCGCGCCGATCCGCATGGTCGACGTGGCGCGCGTGGTCAACAGCGCCGAGAACAACCAGCTCGGCGCCTGGGCCGGCACCAAGGCCGACGGCGATGCCGAGGGCACGCTCACGCCCGCGATCATCCTCAACGTGCAGCGCCAGCCCGGCGCCAACGTGATCGCCACCGTCAACGCCATCAAGGCGCAGCTGCCCGAGCTGCAGGCCGGCATGCCCGCGGGCCTGAAGGTCGAGGTGCTGAGCGACCGCACGGCCGGCATCCGCTCGTCGGTCGAGCACGTGCAGATGGAGCTGGTGCTCGCCGTGGTGCTGGTGGTGCTGGTGATCTTCGCCTTCCTCGGCAGCCTGCGCGCCACCGTCATCGCCAGCATCGCGGTGCCGATCTCGCTGATCGGCACCTTCGGCCTGATGTACCTGCTGGGCTACAGCCTCAACAACCTGAGCCTGATGGCGCTGACCATCGCCACCGGCTTCGTGGTGGACGACGCGATCGTGATGATCGAGAACATCGCGCGCTACATCGAGGAGGGCGAGAAGCCCTTGCAGGCCGCGTTCAAGGGCGCCACCCAGATCGGCTTCACCATCATCTCGCTGACGGTCTCGCTGATCGCGGTGCTGATCCCTCTGCTGTTCATGGGCGACGTGGTCGGCCGGCTGTTCCGCGAGTTCGCGGTCACGCTGGCGATCACGATCCTGATCTCGGCCGTGGTGTCGCTCACGCTGGTGCCGATGATGTCGGCGCGCTGGCTCAAGCACGAACCCAAGCGCGACCCCGCCAGCCACGGCATCGCCGCGCGCGCGCAGCGCTTCTTCGACGGCGTGATGACGCGCTACGACCGCTCGCTGCACTGGGTCATCGAGCATCAGGCGCTGACGCTGCTGGTCGCGCTGCTCACCCTGCTGCTGACGGTGGCGCTCTACCTGTCGATCCCCAAGGGCCTGTTCCCGACCCAGGACACGGGCCAGCTGCAGGCGCGCATCGAGGCCGCGCAGGACGTCTCGTTCGACCGCATGTCGCAGCTGCAGCAGCAGGCCGCGCGCGCCGTGCTGGCCGACCCCGACGTCGAGAACCTCAGTTCCTTCGTCGGCGTCGATGCCGCCAACAACACCATGCTGCACACCGGCAGCATGCTGATCAACCTGCGCCGCGGCCACGACAACCAGCAGGAGGTGATGGACCGCCTGCGCGAGCGCGTGCGCGGCGTGGCCGGCGTGACGCTCTACCTGCAGCCCACGCAGGACCTGACCATCGACGCCGAGACCGGCCCCACGCAGTACCGCGCCTCGCTCGAGGGCGTGGACAGCGCCGCCATCACCGGCTGGATGCAGCAACTGGTGGCGAAGCTGCAGGCCGAGCATGGCGACAAGGTGCGCAACGTCAGCAGCGATGCCGGCGCGCAGGGCCTCGCGGCCTTCGTCAACGTGAACCGCGACACCGCGGCGCGGCTGTCGATCACCGCGAGCACGGTCGACGATGCGCTCTACAGCGCCTTCGGCCAGCGCATCGTCTCGACCATCTTCACCGAGACCAACCAGTACCGCGTGATCCTCGAGGCGCAGCCCGGCATGGTGAACACGCCGCAGACGCTGGGGCAGCTCAACCTGATCGCGGGCTCGGGCACGGCGACGCCGCTCTCGGCCATCGCGGACATCAGCGAGCGGCAGGCGCCGCTGCAGATCACGCACGTGGCGCAGTACCCGGCGAGCACGCTGAACTTCGATACCGCGCCGGGTGTGGCGCTGGGGTCGGCGGTCGACACGATCCGTGCCACGGCGAAGGAGATCGGGTTGCCCAAGAGCATCACGATGACCTTCCTCGGGGCCTCGGGGGCCTACGAGAAATCGCTGTCGAACCAGCTGTGGCTGATTCTGGCGGCGGTGGTGTGCGTGTACATCGTGCTGGGGGTGCTGTACGAGAGCTACGTGCATCCGCTGACGATTCTGTCGACCTTGCCATCCGCGGGGGTGGGGGCGTTGCTGGCGTTGATGGTGACGGGCAACGACCTGGGGGTGATCGGGATCATCGGGATCATCCTGCTGATCGGGATCGTGAAGAAGAACGCGATCATGATGATCGACTTTGCGATCGATGCGGAGCGCACGGAGGGCAAGTCGCCTCGGGAAGCGATTCATCAGGCGGCGTTGTTGCGGTTTCGGCCTATCTTGATGACTACGCTGGCTGCCTTGTTTGCTGCTGTGCCTTTGATGTTCAGCTTTGGGGATGGGGCTGAACTGCGGCGTCCTTTGGGGTTGGCTATTTTTGGGGGGTTGATCGTTAGTCAGCTGCTGACTTTGTTCACTACGCCTGTTATTTATCTGGCGTTTGATCGGTTGGGTGGGGCGCGTCGGTCGGGGGTGGTTGAGGAGGAGGTGGTTTGAGCTCTCCTCTGGTTCTTGGTGGTTTTGTTTTTGCGTTCCCTGCGGGGGCTGTCGGCCGGGAATTCGCCCCGGCGGGCGAGTCACTTTCTTTTGCTTCGCCAAAAGAAAGTAACCAAAGAAAAGGCGACCCCACTGTCTGTGTCCCTTCGCTTCGCTACGGGCAACCTGCGGTGCTCGGCTACGGCGGGGGTCCGCAGAACTCGCTGCACTTCGTTCCGCTCAGACAGCTGCGGCCCTTATCCCGCCTACGCCTGCGCTCCTCGGCACAGCCAGAGGGGGGCGGTCGGGCCTTTGCTTCGCTCGGCCTGGCATACCCAACGGGCCTTCGCTGCGCTCGGCATTTGTCTTGCTCCCTCTCCCTCTGGGAGAGGGCTGGGGTGAGGGCACTGGGCGGTGGATACCGTCAGACCCTGGGTGAGGCCCGGTGCCCTCACCCTAACCCTCTCCCAGAGGGAGAGGGAAAAAGAAAAACACAAGGCCGAGCGAAGCGATGGCCCGAGCCGCATTCCAAGGCCGAGCGAAGCAAAGGCCCGAGCGCCCCCCTCTGGCTGCGCCGAGGAGCGCAGCGTTTCGCGGATCAGGGCTCGCAGCTGTTTGAGCGAAGCGAGTTCTGCGAGACCCCGCGAAACGCGAGCACCGCAGGTTGCCCGCAGCTTCGCTGCGGGACGCAGACAGTGGGGTCGCCTTCTTTTGCTTACTTTTCTTGGCGAGACAAGAAAAGTGAGTCGCCCGCCGGGGCGAGACCCGGCCTACGCCCTCTGCAAGAGGCAGACCGGCAGCAAGCCAACACATCAAAGCAGGGAATCGAAGCAGGAGGCAAGAGATGAACCTCTCCCGCCCCTTCGTCCGCCGCCCCATAGGCACAGTCCTCCTGACCATCGGCGTCGCCCTGGCAGGCATAGCAGCCTTCTTCGTCCTCCCGGTCTCCCCGCTACCGCAAGTCGACTACCCCGTCATCTCGGTCCGCGCCTCCATCCCCGGCGCCAGCCCCGAGACCATGGCCACGAGCGTCGCCACGCCCCTCGAACGCCATCTGGGCACCATCGCCGGCGTCAACGAGATGACCTCGACCAGCTCGGTCGGCTCCACCCGCGTCACCCTGCAGTTCGACCTCAGCCGCAACATCGACGGCGCCGCGCGCGAGGTGCAGGCCGCGATCAACGCGAGCCGCGTCGACCTGCCCGCCACCCTGCGCAGCAACCCGACCTACCGCAAGGCCAACCCGGCCTCGTCGCCGGTCATCATCCTGGCGCTGACCTCCAAGACCAAGACCCCGGGCCAGATCTACGACGCCGTGTCGAACATCGTGAGCCAGCGGCTGTCGCAGGTCGACGGCGTGGGCGACGTGGAGATCGGCGGCGGGTCGCTGCCGGCCGTGCGCATCGAGCTGCTGCCGTTCGCGCTCAACCGCTACGGCATCAGCACCGAGGACGTGCGCGCCGCGATCCAGGCCTCGAACGCGAACCGGCCCAAGGGCATGGTGCAGGGCGACGGGCGCAAGCTGCAGGTCTACACCCAGACGCCGGCGCTGCGCGCGAGCGACTACGCCTCGATGCTGGTGGCCTGGCGCAATGGCGCGGCGGTGCGGCTGGCCGACGTGGCCGAGGTCTACGACGGCGTGGAGGACACGCGCACGCTGGGGCTGTTCAACGGCGAGCCGGCGGTGATCGTGCTCATCACGCGCCAGCCCTCGGCCAACATCATCGAGACCGTCGACGGCGTGCGCGCGCTGCTGCCCGAGCTGCAGGCGCAGCTGCCGCCCGACGTCGAGCTGCGCGTGGCCTCCGACAGCACCAGCTCGATCCGCGCCTCGCTGCACGAAGTGGAATTCACGCTGGTGGCCTCGGTGCTGCTGGTGGTGCTGGTGGTCAGCCTGTTCCTGCGCAGCGCGCGTGCCACGGTGGTGCCCGCGGTGGCCACGGTGGTCGCGCTGCTCGGCACCTTCGGCGTGATGTACCTGCTGGGCTTCAGCCTCAACAACCTGAGCCTGATGGCGCTCACGGTGGCCACGGGCTTCGTGGTCGACGACGCGATCGTGGTGCTCGAGAACACCAGCCGCCACATCGAGGCCGGCATGACGCGCATGAAGGCCGCGCTGCTCGGCGCCAAGGAAGTGGGCTTCACGGTGCTGTCGATCAGCGTGTCGCTGGTGGCGGTGTTCATCCCGCTGCTGTTCATGGGCGGCCAGGTCGGGCGGCTTTTCCGCGAGTTCGCGGTCACGCTGTCGGCGGCGGTGATGATCTCGCTGGTCATCTCGCTGACCACCACGCCGATGATGTGCGCGTGGCTGCTCAAGCGCGGCGGCGAGGCCGACAAGGCCAAGCCGCGCGGGCGTTTCGCGCGCTGGTCGGAACGCGGCTACGAGTGGGTGCTCAAGCGTTACGAGGTCAGCCTCGACTGGGCGCTCGACAGCAAGGCGCTGGTGGCGCTGATCTTGCTGGCGGTGATCGGACTCAACGTCTACCTGTTCAGCGCCGCGCCCAAGGGCTTCTTCCCGCAGCAGGACAGCGGCCAGCTCAACGGCGGCCTGCGCGCCGACCAGAGCATCTCCTCGCAGGCGCTCGCGGCCAAGCTGCGCGAGGTGGTCGACATCATCCGGCGCGATCCCGCCGTCGACACGGTCACGGGCTTCATCGGCGGTTCGCGCGCGGGCGGCGGCTTCATGTTCGTCAACCTCAAGCCCGCGAACCAGCGCACCGAGAGCGGCATGGCCGTGATCGCGCGGCTGCGGCCGCAGCTCAACCAGGTGACCGGCCTGCGCGTGTTCCTCAACACGGTGCAGGACGTGCGCTCGGGCGGGCGCTCGAGCAACTCCACCTACCAGTACACGCTCAAGAGCGACAACCTGGCCGACCTGCGCACCTGGGCCGGCAAGCTGGCCGACGAGCTGCGGCTGCAGCCGAACCTCACGGACATCGACACCGACCAGGACCAGAACGGCGTCGAGACGGTGGCCGAGGTCGATCCCGACAGCGCGCGCCGGCTCGGCCTGACCTCGCAGGCGGTGGACAACGCGCTCTACAACGCCTTCGGCCAGCGCCAGGTGGCGACCATCTACACCGAGCTCAACCAGTACCACGTGGTGATGGAATGGGCACCGCGCTACACGCGCAGCCCGAATTCGCTGCGCGACGTCTACGTGCCGGCCACGCGCACCTCGGTGGTGGCGGGCCAGACCGTGACCACGCAGGTGGCGGCCAACGGCACCACCAACCAGTCGACCTCGGTGGCCACCAACAACACGGCCACCGGTGCGAAGACCGGCACCGCGTCGACCGCCTCGAGCACCACGCCCACGGTGCCGGTGTCGGCCAACGCGGGCTCGCGCAACGCTTCCACCGGCAACGTGCTGAGCAACACGCCGACCTCGCTGGTGCCGCTGTCCTCGGTGGCGAAGTTCGTCGAGCGCTCGGTCGCGACCTCGGTCAGCCACGAGGACGGCGAGCTCGCCACCACGATCTCGTTCAACCTGGCCGATGGCGCCAACCTCGGCGACGCGCGCGAGGCGATCGCCAAGGCCGAGGCCAACATCGCGATGCCGATCAACGTGCGCGGCGCCTTCGCGGGCACGGCGCTCGCGGCGCAGCAGTCGCAGGGCCAGCAGGCGATGCTGATCCTGGCCGCGCTGGTGGTCATCTACATCGTGCTGGGCATCCTCTACGAGAGCCTGGTGCACCCGATCACCGTGCTGTCGACCCTGCCCTCGGCCGGCGTGGGCGCGGTGCTGGCGCTGCTGATGTTCCGCATGGAGTTCTCCATCATCGCGCTGATCGGCGTGTTCCTGCTGATCGGCATCGTGAAGAAGAACGCCATCCTGATCATCGACTTCGCGCTCGAGGCCGAGCGCTCGCGCGGCCTGAGCCCGCTCGAGGCGGTGCGCGAGGCCTGCCTGCTGCGCTTCCGCCCGATCCTCATGACCACGCTGGCGGCCGCGCTCGGCGCGCTGCCGCTGGCGATCGGCTTCGGCGAGGGCGCCGAGCTGCGCCGGCCGCTGGGCGTGGCGATCATCGGCGGCCTGATCGCCAGCCAGGTGCTGACCCTGCTGACCACGCCGGTGGTCTACCTGCTGCTCGACAAGCTGCGCCGCCGCGGCGCCGACGAGAGCCACCTGAGCCGCACCATGGAGGTCCAGCCATGACCGCAACGACAACGACACCACGGCCCGCACGCGCCGTCCGAAGAATGCCCGCCTTCCTGTTCCAGACTCCTTTCTTCCCGCAGCGCATCGCGCTGGCCGCGACGCTCGCCGCGCTGCTCGCGGGCTGCGCCGTCGGGCCGGCCTACCAGGTGCCCGCCGCCGTGTCGCCCGCGGGCTGGAAGGAACAGAAGACCGCCGAGGGCTGGCTGCCGGCCGCGCCGGCCGACACGCTCGAGCGCGGCGAATGGTGGAAGCTCTTCGGCGACCCGGTGCTCGACGAGCTCGCGGGCCGGGTGCAGGTGTCGAACCAGAACATCGCGGCCGCGGTCGCCAACTACGCGCAGGCCCAGGCCCTGGTGCGCGGCGAGCGCGCGGCGCTGTTCCCCTCGGTCTCGCTGAGCGGCAACGGCAGGCGCAGCGGCAACACCGGCGGCGACAGCAATGCCTCGAACGCCTTCTCGGCCACGCTCGCGGCCGACTGGTCGCCCGACGTCTGGGGCCGGCTGCGCGCGGCGGTCAGCAGCGCGCAGGCCAATGCGCAGGCCAGCGAGGCCGACCTCGCGGCCGCGCGGTTGTCGGCGGTCGGCGAACTGGCCACCAACTACTTCTCGCTGCGCGAGGCCGATGCCGAGATGGTGCTGCTCGACGAGACCATCGAGGGCTACCAGCGCGCCTACGAGATCACCAACAACCGCTACCAGGCCGGCATCGCCGCGCAGACCGACGTGCTGCAGGCGCAGACCCAGCTCGTGAACGCGCGCGCCGACCGCGTCGGCCTGCAGCGCACGCGCGCCACCTACGAGCATGCGATCGCGGTGCTGGTGGGCGCGGCGCCGGCCGACTTCGGCCTGCCGGCCGCCAAGTGGACGCCGACCGTGCCGGGCGTGCCGACCGGCGTGCCCTCGACGCTGCTGCAGCGCCGGCCCGACATCGCGGCCGCCGAGCGCTCGGTGGCCGCGGCCAATGCGCAGATCGGCATCGCGCGCGCGGCCTACTTCCCGAACTTCGGCCTCAATGCCTCGGTGGGCAGCAACGCGAGCAAGGTCAAGGACCTGTTCAATGCCTCGAACACGCTGTGGGCGCTCGGGCTGTCGGTGGCGCAGGTGGTGTTCGACGCGGGCGCCATCGGCGCCAACGTCGACGCGGCCAAGGCCAGCCACGAAGCGGCCGTGGCGCGCTACCGCCAGACCGTGCTGACGGCCTTCCAGGCGGTCGAGGATCAACTCAGCGCGGGCGCCACGCTGGCCCAGCAGGAGGGCCTGCGGCGCGAGGCCTCGGCCGCGGCCGACAAGACCGAGCAGCAGCTGCTCAACCGCTACCGCGCGGCGCAGGTCGGCTACACCGAGGTCGTGACCGCGCAGGTCGCCGCGCTCAACGCGCGGCGCTCGCTGGTGCAGCTGCAGGTCAACCGCCAGTCGTCGGCGATCGCGCTGATCCAGGCGCTCGGCGGCGGCTGGCAGGCCGAGTGGCTCGCGGACGCGGGCACGCAGCCGGCCGCGCGCTGATCGCGCTCAGCCGCCGCGCGCCACCGGCGGCATCAGGTACGCGCCCGACTCGAACAGCTGCGTCTCGGCCTGGTCGATGCGTCGGATCACGGCCTTGCCCGCGCGGCTCGCGAGCAGCTCGACCAGCGCCTCGGCCACAGCCACGCCCGCGGCCACCGAGGGGAAGAACGAGGGGCTGTGGATGGTGAACAGCAGCGTCTCGTCGGCGCGCAGCGAGAGCGGCGAGCCGAGGCTGTCGGTCAGCGCCACGATGCGGCTGCCCGCGGCCTTGGCGGCCTCGGCCACCTGCAGGGCCTCGCGCGAGTAGGGCGCGAAGCTCGCGATCAGCACCACGTCGCCGCGCCCGAAGGCGCGCTGCTGCATCTCGAGCGTGCCGCCCTGGCCGTCGACCAGGTGCACGCTGGCGCGAAAGAGCCGGTAGACGTAGACGAAGGAGAAGGCGATCGGGTAGCAGGCGCGAAAACCGGCCGCATGCACCGCGGGCGCCTTCTCCATCAGCGCGCAGACCTTCTGCAGCGCCTGTTCGCTCTGCTGCTGCGTGGCCTCGAGGTTGCGGCGCTGCACCTCGAACATCTCGCCGGTCAGGCCGCGGTCGCGCGCGCGGCCCACGAGCTGTTGCGCGCGCGCGCCGTAAGCCTCCGTGCCCAGGCCCATGTCGGTGGCGAAGGCGGCCTTGAGCTGCGGCCAGCCGTCGAAGCCCAGCGTCTGGGCGAAGCGCACCAGGGTGGCGGGCGTGCTCTGCGCGCGCGTGCCGATGCCGCGCATCGAGCCGGTGACCACCTCGTTCGGATGGTCGAGCACGTAGCGCGCCACCTGCTGCAGGGCGGGGCTCAGGTCGTCGAAGCGCTGGCGGATCTGGTCTCTGGCGCCCATGGCGGCGTTCCTCTTTGTCTCTGGCGTTGGAACGAATGTACCGGAGGCGTGCCCGCTGTTCCGGGCCGGGGCTGGAACAGGCGAAACGAGCGAAACGGTTGACGGAACAAATGTTCCGAGAAATAATTTGCCCGAAACGTTGGTTCCAGCCTCCATCCGCCCGTACTCACGCCATGACGCACGTCTTCCATCGCCATCTCCGCCAGACCCCGCCCGTCGCCACGGGCTCGCACGGCCTCTACATCCGCGACGCCGAGGGCCGCGAATACCTCGATGCCTCGGGCGGCGCGGCCGTGTCCTCGCTGGGCCATGCGCATCCCGAGGTGCTGGCCGCGATGCATGCGCAGATCGACCGGCTGGCCTATGCCCACACCAGCTTCTTCACCAGCGAGGTGGCCGAGCGCCTGGCCGACGAGCTGATCGGCGCGGCGCCCGAAGGCATGAGCCATGCCTACCTCGTGAGCGGCGGTTCCGAGGCGGTGGAGGCGGCGCTCAAGATGGCGCGCCAGTACTTCGTCGAGATCGGCCAGCCGCAGCGCACCCACTTCATCGCGCGGCGCCAGAGCTACCACGGCAACACGCTGGGCGCGCTCGCGGTCGGCGGCAATGCCTGGCGGCGCGAGCCCTTCGCGCCGATCCTGGTGCCGGCCACGCACGTGTCGCCCTGCTATCCCTACCGCGAGCAGCGCGCCGACGAGAGCCCGGCGCAGTACGGCCAGCGGCTCGCGAACGAGCTCGAGGCCGCGATCCTCGCGCAGGGCGCCGACCGCGTGATCGCCTTCGTCGCCGAGACCGTGGGCGGCGCCACCGCCGGCGTGCTGGTGCCGGTGCCGGGCTACTTCCAGGCGGTGCGCGCGGTCTGCGACAAGTACGGCGTGCTGCTGATCCTCGACGAGGTGATGTGCGGCATGGGCCGCACCGGCACCTTGCATGCCTGCGAGCAGGAGGGCGTGGTGCCCGACCTGATGACCATCGCCAAGGGCCTGGGCGGCGGCTACCAGCCGGTGGGCGCGGTGCTCGCGCAGCGCCGGGTGGTCGAGGCGATGTCGCGCGGCAGCGGCTTCTTTCAGCACGGCCACACCTACCTCGGCCATCCGATGGCCTGCGCGGCCGCGCTCGCGGTGCAGCAGACGATCCGGCGCGAGGGCCTGGTCGCGAAGGTGCGCGAGGACGGCACGGCCTTCGGCGCGATGCTGGCCGAGGCGCTCGGCGCGCATCCGCATGTGGGCGACATCCGTGGTCGCGGCTTCTTCTGGGGCCTCGAACTCGTGGCCGAGCGCGCGGGCAGGACGCCCTTCGATCCCGCGTTGAAGCTGCACGCGGCCGTCAAGAAGGAGGCGATGGCGCGCGGGCTGCTGTGCTATCCCTTCGGCGGCACGGTCGACGGCCGCCAGGGCGACCACGTGCTGCTCGCGCCGCCCTTCATCGCCACGCGCGAGGAGCTGCGCGAGATCGCCGCGCGGCTCGCGGATGCCATCGACGCGGTCACGCGCCGCGCCGCGGGCTGAGTCCGCGCTTCTTCCTTCCCTTTTTTCCTTCACCCACCGCCTCGAGGAGCACCTCCATGCCCAAGCCACGCCTGCCGTTTTCCTTCCTGCTCGCTGCCGCCCTCGTGCTGCCGGCGCTCTGCGCGAGCGCGCAGGAGAACGACACCCTCGCCAAGATCAAGGCCAGCGGCGCCATCACCTTCGGCTACCGCGAATCGTCGTTCGGCTTCTCGTACCTCGACGGGAATCTCAAGCCCGTGGGCTACAGCATCGAGATCTGCAAGCGCATCGTGGAGGCGGTGAAGAGCGAACTCAAAATGCCGGCGATCGAGATCCGCTACCAGGCCGTGACCTCGGCCAACCGCATCCCGCTGGTGCAGAACGGCACGGTCGACATCGAGTGCGGCTCCACCACCAACCTGGTCGAGCGCCAGAAGCTGGTGGCCTTCTCGCCCGACATCTTCCGCTACAACGTGCGCATGCTGGTGAAGGCCGATTCGGGCATCAGGAGCATCGCCGACCTGCAGGGCAAGACGGTGGTGACCACCACCGGCACCACCTCGTTCCGGCTGCTGCGCGAGGCCGACAAGGGCAAGAACCTCGAGGTCACGAGCCTCGGCGGCAAGGACCACAGCGATTCGTTCCTGCTGGTGGAGAGCGGCCGCGCGCAGGCCTTCGTGCTCGACGACATCCTGCTGGCCGGCCAACTGGCGAATGCGCGCAACCCGAAGGACTTCGTGATCACCGGCGAGAGCCTGCGCACCGAGAACCAGTCGCTGATGTTCCGCAAGGACGATCCCGCGTTCAAGGCCATCGTCGACCGCGTGGTCTCGGGCATGATGAAGTCCGGCGAGATGGAGACGCTCTACGGCAAGTGGTTCACCTCGCCCATTCCGCCCAAGGGCATCAACATCAACTACCCGCTCAACGCCGAGACGAAGGAAGCCTTCGCCAATCCCTCGTCGAAGGGCATCTGAGCCGCAACACGTTTTCCATGACCCGCATCGCCCTGATCCACGCGCTCGCGCATTCGGTCGCGCCCATCAACGAGGCCTTCGCGCGCGACTGGCCGCGGGCGCTGCGCATGAACCTGCTCGACGACAGCCTGTCGGCCGATCTCGCGCGCGACGGACGCGGGCTCGACGCGGCCATGCACGAGCGCTTCCAGCGGCTCGCGCAGTACGCGGTCGACACCGGCGCCGAGGGCATCCTCTTCACCTGCTCGGCCTTCGGTGCCTGCATCGAGGCGGTGGCGAAGCGCCATGCGGCGCTGCCGGTGCTCAAGCCCAACGAGGCGATGGTGGAGGAGGCGGTGCAGGCGCTGCATGAAGCTGGCCCCGGCGCGCGGCTCGGGCTGATCGCCACCTTCGCGCCCACGCTGGCCTCGATGCCGCCCGAATTCCCGGCCGGCGTCTCGCTGGTGCCGGCGCTCGCCGAAGGGGCGCTCGAGGCGCTCAACGCGGGCGACGGGGCGCGGCACGATGCGTTGATCGCGGCGCAGGCCGAGGCCTTGCGCGCGCAGGGCTGCAGCCACATCGCGCTCGCGCAGTTCAGCATGGCCCGCGCCCGCGCGGCCTGCGAAAGCGCCTCGGGGCTGCCGGTGCTGACCACGGTCGACAGCGCGGTGCGCGCGCTGCGCCGGCGCACCTCAGGCTGAGCGGTCGCCGCGCAGCAGCGTGTAGATCGCGGTGGCGGCGATCTGCGCCGCGTCGCTGCGCCCGAGCGTGCGCGGGCGCCCGGTCGCGCGGTCCACCGCCTGCAGGCCGTCGGCCATGCGGCGGTAGATCTCGGCCGAGGGCATGGCGCCGCTGGTGCCCAGCGCGTCGCAGTAGGTCTCGACCAGCAGCTCGTTGAGCCGCTCGCACTCGGCGTTCGAGAGCTTCATCGCATCGCCGTCGAACAGCGTCGCCACCGCGTGCATCAGGTAGGCCTGGGTCTCGAGCGAGAAGCCCTGCTGCCGCACGCAGTCCTCCATCGCGCTCCAGAAGCAGGTGCACGAGGTGCGGCGCCAGCTCTCGAGGATGCGGCGCGCGCGCGCCGTGAGATCGGCCTGCGGGTCGCGCGGTCCGCAGGGCCGCAGCGCCAGGCCCTGCAGCGCCAGCGCATGGGCGGCATCGGCGCCGCCGAGCAGGAAGCTCCAGAGCTGCCAGCGCGCATACCACTTGCGGTCATGGGCGGGGTCGAGCGCCTGCGTCAGGCCGCGTTCGATGTATTCGGCGGCGCCGGCCATCTGCCAGGCCATGTGGCCGTCTTCCAGGTCCAGCGGCTGCAGGCGCTGCGACAGCCGGTCGGCCGCGACCTGGCCTTCGGCCACCAGCGTGGCGCCACGGCCGCGGCGGTCGATCTCGCCGAGGCAGCGCGCGAGCCGTTCCAGCTCGCCGGTCGAGGCGCCGGTGGCGCGGGCGGCGCGGCACAGGGCGGCCTGCCGTTCGGCGTCGCGGCGGCGCGCATCGCGGCGCGCGTGCGCCGCATGGTCGTCGGCGGTCGACGCATGTTCCTCGAGGCACAGCAGCAGTTCGTCGGCGTCTTTTTCGCGCTCGGGCGCGGGGGCGAGCATGCAATGTCCTTCGGTTGGCCGCCGACGTGGGGCGTCGGCGCGAGTGGACTGTGACCGCGCCCGGCGGTGGGCGCCATCCCCCAAACTAGGTATGTCATAGAACGATACGAAGATGGGCCGACGAGCCACGGCGGCAGCCCGCGGAGCCTGAACCGGACCTGACCGGCTCCCTCGCGATAATTGCCGCTCTTTCAAGGAGTACGCGTTGGATATCGTTCTGTTGGTCAAGGCCGCCGTCATGGGCATCGTGGAGGGGCTGACCGAATTTCTCCCGATCTCGTCGACCGGCCACCTGATTCTTGCGGGCTCGCTGCTCGGCGGCTTCGACGACGAGCGCGGCAAGGTGTTCGAGATCGCGATCCAGACCGGCGCGATCTTCGCGGTGATCATGGTCTATTGGCAGAAGATCCGCTCGACCGTGGTGGCGCTGCCGCGCCAGGCCAAGGCGCAGCGCTTCGCGCTCAACGTGCTGATCGGCTTCCTGCCGGCGGTGGTGCTGGGCCTCTTGTTCGGCAAGGTCATCAAGGAACACCTGTTCACGCCGGCCGTGGTGGCCAGCACCTTCATCATCGGCGGCTTCATCATCCTGTGGGCCGAGAAGCGGCCGCCGGGCTCGGTGCGGGTCGAGAACGTCGACGACATGACGCCCTGGGACGCCCTCAAGGTCGGCCTGGTGCAGTGCTTCGCGATGGTGCCGGGCACCAGCCGCAGCGGCTCCACCATCATCGGCGGCATGCTGCTGGGGCTGTCGCGCCAGGCGGCCACCGACTTCTCGTTCTTCCTCGCGATCCCGACGCTGATCGGCGCCGGCGTCTACAGCCTCTACAAGGTGCGCTCGCTGCTGTCGGTGGCCGACATCCCGCTGTTCGCGGTCGGCCTGCTGTTCTCGTTCCTCAGCGCCTGGCTGTGCGTGCGCTGGCTGCTGCGCTACATCAGTTCGCACAGCTTCATCCCGTTCGCCTGGTACCGCATCGCCTTCGGCATCCTGATCCTCGTCACCGCCTGGCAGGGCTGGATCGTCTGGGCCGAGTAAGGCCCTGGCGTTTCGCCTCAGGTCGCGCCGACGGGCATCCGCAGCCCGACGCGGGTGGCACCCGGCGCCGAGGCGATCTCGAAGGCCCCGCCCAGCCGCCGCGCCCGCGTGCGCAGGCTGCGCAGGCCGGTGCCCTCGGGCCGCGGCGGCGCCTCGGGCTCGAAGCCGCGGCCGTCGTCGCGCACCTCCAGCCGCAGCTGGCCGTTCTCTTCCACCAATGACACGTCGACCCGCCGCGCGCCGCTGTGGCGCAGCACGTTGGTCAGCGCCTCCTGCAGGAAGCGCAGCAGGTCGAGGTTCTGCGAAGGCGCGAGCGTCAGCGCCTGCAGGCCTTCCACGCGCCAGCGGCATTCGATGCCGTTGGCCTCGAGCAGCTGCGTGAGCCGGTGCCGCAGCGGCGCCACCAGGTCGGCCAGCGCATGCGCGCCGTCGTCGCTGCCGTTGGCGTCGATGATCAGCCGCAGGTCGTCGCGCAGCCGCTTGAGCATGGCCAGCAGCTGCGGCGCGCTCAGGTGCTCGGGCGTGCGCTCCAGCGTCGCGATGCTGCCCACCAGCATGCCGCCCAGGCCGTCGTGCAGGTCGCTCGCGAGGTTCACGCGCTCGCCGATGCGCGCATGCGCGAGCTCCAGCGCATGGCGCTGCGACAGCGTGGCCGCGAGCTCGTCCTTGGCCGCGTTCACTTCCTGGATCAGCTCGGTGTTGAAGTTCTCGATGCGGCGCAGGCTCTGCACGAAGCGCCCGGCCTGCGTCAGCGCCATGCCCAGCAGCAGCACGTACGAAGACATGGTCGTGTAGTAGAGGTTGCTGTCGATCACCTGGGTGAACACCAGCAGGTCGTGCGCGCCGGTGAGCCCCGACACCGCCATGAAGGGCGCGAGCGAGCGCATCGGGCTGCCGCGGTGGCGCCAGGCGTGGACGATGGCGGCGCTGTTGACCACGATGATCGTCAGCCGCCGACCAGCGTCCAGATCGCGCGGTGCAGCGGCAGCGCGGCGGGCGCGGCCAGCCACAGGTCGAGCACGCCGATGGCCGCCGCCAGCAGCGAAACGCCCTCGAGCAACGGCATGCGGCGGTCGCAGAAGCGCAGCGCGAACACCGCGTAGGCGGTGCTGAAGACCAGCAGCAGCGAGGTGTTGAGCGCCTGCCAGGCCGAGGTGGTGGCGAAGGGCCAGGGGCTGGTGGCGATCTGGTTGTAGCCGAACAGCAGCCACAGCATCGACATCAGCGCGAACCAGCCGTAGGCCGTTTCGCGCCGCCGCAGCAGCCACAGCGCCGCGAAGAAGGCCGACACCGCCGCGCTGACCGCGAGGCCCAGCACCTGCAGGTCGCGCCGCACCACGCGCTCGCGTTCGTAGGTGGCCTGCAGCACGGCCGGCGGCCCGACCACGACGGGCCCGAGCCCGGCCTGGTAGACCGCGAGTCCGGAGACGCGCACCAGCAGGGTGTTGGTGCCCGCGCGCAGCAGCGGCGGCGCCAGCAGCCAGTAGCGCGGCGTGTTCCAGGCCCGCGTCAGCGGCTCGACCAGGCTGGCGTCGCGCGAGATCGGCGTGCCGTTGAGGTACACGGCGCCGGCCATGTTGAGGTAGTGCAGCAGCAGGCCGGTCTCGCGCGGCTCGGCGGGCTGTTCCCAGCGCAGCCGGTACCAGGCCACGCCGTCGAAGCCGCTCCAGCGGTCGGCCCAGTTGTCGGGCAGGGCGGCGACCGGCTCCCAGCCGTCCTCGGGCGGGCGGGTGTCGTTCCAGCCGGCGGCGCGCACGGCCTCGACGCGCAGCGCGGGGAAGTCCTGGGCCGGCGCGCCGTGCGCGCACAGCAGCAGCGCCAGCGCCACGGCCAGGCGGCGCAGGAAGCTCAGCGCAGCAGCCCGTGCAGCCGCGCCTGGTACACCGCCTCGGTGCGCGATCCGACGGCCAGCTTGCGGTAGATGTTCTTGGTGTGGCATTCCACGGTCAATCGGGAGATCGAGAGCATTTCGGCCATGTCGCGGTTGCTGAGGCCCTGCGACACCAGTTCGAGGATGCGGTGCTCGCGCCGGCTCAGCAGCGCGGCGGCGGGCGCGTCCTCTTTCGATGGCGTGGCGCCGGCGGCGGGCAGCAGCTCGCCCGGCTGGGTGTCGGCGGTCATGGCCGGGACCGGCAGCGGCGCGGGCGCGGCGTTCGGCTGGAGCGTGAGCCAGCCCAGGATGCGCCGCGCGATCGCGGGATCGATCGGCGCGCCGCCCTGCTCGATGCTGCGCAGCGCGATGACGAGCTCGAGGTCGTCGCGCTCCTTCAGCAGGTAGCCGATGGCGCCCGCGCGCAGCGCCGCGAAGATGGTTTCCTCGGTGCGGTAGGCCGAGATCACCACCGCCGGCAGTCGCGGGTGGTGCTGCCGCAGCCAGCCGATCAGGTCGACGCCGCTGCCGTCGGGCAGCCCGATGTCGACCAGCGCCACGCCGAAGCTGCGCTCGGCCAGCAGCGCCCGTGCCGAGGCCACGCTGTCGGCCCAGGCGATCTGCGGCGCGGTGCAGCCCAAGGTGCCGAGCACGTGGGCCAGCCGCTGCTGCATGGCCGGGTCGTCCTCGACCACCAGCGCGGGGGTCAGCGACACGGGTTCTGGGGTTTCCGGAAGGGGCGTGGACATTGGCGGCGGGGCGTTTTCCCCGGATTGTCGCCAGTTATTGCAATTTGTATCGCCGCCGTGGTTTTGCTGGCGCGCGCGCAGCGCCACGGACAATCGCGCGCATGCCCGACCTTCGCGAACTCATGCGCCAGTTTCCGCGCGCCGGCCGTCTCGAGGCCCTCTACCTGCGGCCCGCGCGGCGCGTGCCGGTGCAGGCCGTCGAGGGCGCGCAGGCGCTCGCGGGCCTGGGACTGGAAGGCGACCGCGCGAGCGCGGCCAAACCCGGCGGCAAGCGCCAGGTCACGCTGATCCAGGCCGAGCACCTGGGCACGATCGCCGCGCTGGCCGGCCATGCGGCCATCGACGCCGCGCTGCTGCGGCGCAACCTCGTGGTGTCGGGCCTGAACCTGATCGCGGCGCGCTCGCTGTTCCGCGACCAGCCGCTGGTGCTGCGGCTCGGCGACACGGTGCGGCTCGAGATCACCGGCCCGTGCGAGCCCTGCTCGCGCATGGAGGAGCTGCTGGGCCCGGGCGGCTACAACGCGATGCGCGGCCACGGCGGGCTGACCGCGCGCGTGCTCGCGGGCGGCCCGCTGCGCGCGGGCGACGCGGTGCGCTGCGAGCCCGCGGACGTCTGACTCAGAGCTTGAAGCCCGAATCCTTCACGAGCTGCCCGAGCATGCGGTCGATCTTCGCGAGCCGCTCGCCCTGGTCGGCCGGCGTGCCGGGCACGGTCGTCATGTCGAGGCCCTTGAACTTCTCCACCACCTCGGGCTGCGCCAGCACCTGCGCCAGCGCGGCGTTGTAGCGCACCACCGTGGCCTCGGGCACGCCGGCGCCCGCGTAGAGGCCCAGCAGCTCGGTGAGCTCCATGCCGGACAGGCCGGCCTCCTCGAACGACGGCACCTCGGGCAGCAGCGGTGTGCGCCGCGTCGACGCGAGGATGCGCAGCCGGCCGCTGCGGTGGTAGGGCAGGAAGTCCGACACGCTGGTGATCGCGCCGTGCAGGGTGCCGCCGAGCAGGTCGGGCAGCATCGGCGCCGAGCCCTTGTAGGGCACGGGCAGGCTCTCGACCTGGAAGTGGCGCGCGATCCGGCTCGCCATGAACTCGGGCGCGCTGGCCGCGGCCGGCACGCCGATGGCGGCGTCGCCGCGGTGCGTGGCGAGCCAGCGCCCGAAGGCCGCGAGGTTCGATGCGTTGGTGGTCGCGGGATTGGTCGCGAGCGCCAACTCGAAGGTGGCGACGCTGCCCACGGGCCGGAAGTCGCGCGTGGTCGAGAAGCCCGGGTTCTTCACCGTCAGCGGCACCGTCGCCACCGTGTGGGTGTTGGTCAGCATCAGCACCGAGCCGTCGGCCGGCGCGGCCTTGAGCGCGATCGCCGCGAGCTGGCCACCGGCGCCGGGCCGGTTGTCGACCACCACCGGCTGCTGCAGCTGCAGCGCCAGCTTCTCGGCCACGATGCGCGCGGCGATGTCGGCCGGGCCGCCGGCCGCGTAGCCGACGAGGATGCGGATCGGGTTGCCTTCGGCTCGCGCACGCAGGAAGGGCGCGGCCAGCAGGCCGGCGCCGAGGGCCAGTGCCGAGCGGCGGGGCAGGGAGGTGGTCATGCAGTCCTCCCTCGGTTCAGGCTGCCACCGGCGCCGCGCGCCCGATGCGCGCCAGGATCGCGCGTCGCTCGGCCACCACGCCGGCCACGCGCGCGCGCGCCGCCTCGACGATGTGGGCCGGCGCCTTGGCCGGCGCGCCGCTGTCGAACGGCGGCTGCGGGTCGTATTCGGCGAACAGCTGGATCGCGCGCGCCGTGTCGTCGTCGGTGGCCTGCGCGATCGCGCGCAGCGCGCAGTCGATGCCCGAGGTCACGCCGGCGCCGGTGATGCGGTTGCGGTCGACCACCACGCGCTGGTCGCGCGGCGTCGCACCGACCATCGCCAGCAGTTCGTGCGAGGCCCAGTGGCAGGTGGCCTCGTAGCCCTCGAGCAGGCCGGCCACGCCCAGCAGCAGCGGGCCGGTGCAGATGCCGACCACCCAGCGCGCGCCGCGACCCTGGCGCGCGAGGAAGTCGACCGTCTCGCGGTCCTCGAACAGCGCCGCGACGCCGGGGCCGCCGGGCACCACGAGCATGTCGAACTGCGGGCAGTCGGCCATCGCCTGCGTGGCGCGGAACTCCCAGCCGAGCTCGGTGCGGATCGGGTCGGTGTGCTTCCACACCAGCGAGAGGCTGGCGCCGGGAATGCGCACCAGCAGGTCCGCGGGCGCGACGTAGTCGGTCGCGGTGATGTCGGGAAAGACGAGCATGCCGATCTTCATGGGGAGACTCCAGGTGTCGAGGTTGGGGATCGGCCCAGTCTAGGAAGCGAAGGGCTGGCATTCGAGACAATTGCCCCATCATTCCTGCCAGCCCTGGCGCGGCGCGCCGGCTTCGGTTCTGCTGCGTCTTTCTGCTTCGCGAAGGCAACGTCTCCATGTCGATCCTGCCCGTCTGGTTCGTGGTGTTCGAGCGCTTCCAGCTGCTCGACGTGTCGGGTCCGCTGCAGGTGTTCGCCTCCGCCAACGACGAGCTGCGGCTCGCGGGCCGCGCGCCGGTCTACCGCACGCGCGTGCTGGCCGCCAGGGCGGGGCCGGTGGCCAGCTCGAGCGGGCTCGCGGTGCAGGCCGAGGCCTGGCCCGCACGCGTGCGCCATGCCGAGGCGGGCACCAGCACCGTGGTCGCGCCCGGCGGGCCGGCCGCCTGGAATCCGTCGACGCAGCTCGGCGGTGGCGGCACCGAGGCCGCCGAGGCCTGGCTGCGCCGCCATGGCGCGCGCTTCGACCGCGTGGCCTCGGTCTGCACCGGCGCCTTCGTGCTGGGCCGCGCGGGCCTGCTCGACGGCTGCCGCGCCGCCACCCACTGGGGCGCCTGCGATGCGCTGGGCGCGGCCTTCCCGCGCATCGAGGTGCAGCGCGACGCGATCTACTTCCGCGACGGCCGCCGCTGGACCTCGGCCGGCGTCACGGCCGGCATCGACATGGCGCTGGGCATGGTCGAGGCCGACCTCGGCCGCGCCATCGCCATCGGCGTGGCGAAGAAGCTGGTGGTGTTCTACAAGCGCCCGGGCGGGCAGTCGCAGTTCAGCAGCGCGTTGCTCGCGCAGGAGGCCGAGGACCCGCGCATCGAGTCGCTGCATGGCTGGATCGACGAGCACCTGCACGAGACGCTCGACGTGGCGCGGCTGGCCGACCGCATGGCGATGGCGCCGCGCACCTTCGCGCGCTTCTACCTGCAGCGCACCGGCGTCACGCCCGCGCACGCGGTCGAACGCATGCGGCTGGACCGCGCGACGCGGCTGCTCGAATCGTCGGGCGCGACCATCAAGGCGGTGGCGCAGCGCTGCGGCTTCGGTTCGGAGGAGATCATGCGGCGCGCGTTCCAGCGGCGCTTCGGGGTGCCGCCGCTCGATTACCGCGCCAGATTCCGTTGAATGGCCCCATCCGTTCGGGCTGAGCCTGTAGCAGCCTTGCGCACGGCTTCGACAAGCTCAGCCCGAACGGGTGGGTGGGCCCTTCAGCCCATCAGGTTGCGCACCGCCGCCTCGATCGCCGCCGCGGTCGCCAGCGGCTTCTCCATCGGAAACAGGTGCGTGCCGTCGAGCATCGCGATGCGGCCCTTGGTCACCTGCTGCGTCATCGCCATGCCCACGCGCTTCATCTCGGCCGACTGGCGTCCGCCGATGAAGGCCGCCTTGCACTTGAGCGGATGGCTGCGCAGCAGCGCGCCCAGGTTGTGCGGCAGCGTGTTGTAGATGGCGGTCTCGACGTCGCGGTCGAAGCTCAGCGCGCGCGTGTCCTCGCTATCGAAGGTGCCGTGGTCGATGTAGTCGTGCAGCACCTGCTCGTCCCACTTCGCGAAGGCCTTCTTGCTGCGGAAATGCTCGAACACCGCCTCGCGGTGCTCCCAGCTGTTGCGGCGCCGGCGGCTGATCGCGCCGGGCGAGATGCTCTTCATGAGCGGCGTGCGCTTCACCATGTTGAGCGTGTTGGCGCGCCAGCCGCCGAGGATCGGCGAGTCGACCAGCACCACGCCGCGCGCCAGCTCGGGATGCCGCGCGGCGCACATCAGGCTCAGGAAGCCGCCGAGCGAATGGCCGACCAGGAACACCGGCCCGCCCGCGCGTTCGGCGAGCGACCGCGCGAAGTCGGCCAGCTGCTCGACCAGGTGCGGCCAGTTGTCGGTGACGGGGTACTTCGGGTCGTGCCCGAATTTCTCGATGGCATCGACCTCGAAGCCGCGGTTGCGCAGGCTGTCGAGGACGACGCGGTAGGTGCTCGCGGGAAAGCTGTTGCCGTGCGAGAAGACGATCGGCGGCACAGCGTTCAGATGAGCTTTTCGTCGGGCGTGGAGATCTTGCGCAGCGCGCCGTGCCGCGTGGCCGGCATCTTCAGCGGATGCTCGGTGGCGCTGTCGTCCCACACCGGGTCCTCGATGCTGTCGAACACCTCGCGCAGCTTCTGGCCCCAGCTGTTGTGGACCATGCGGTAGTAGGGGTTGTCGGCGTCGATGCAGATCACGCGGTCGGTCTCGAGCTTGTTGGCCTCGTAGACCACGAGGTCCAGCGGCAGGCCGACCGAGAGGTTGGACTTCATGGTCGAGTCCATCGACACCAGCGCGCACTTGGCGGCCTCGTCGAGCGGCGTCTCGGGCGTGAGCACGCGGTCGAGCACCGGCTTGCCGTACTTCGATTCGCCGATCTGGAAGTACGGCGTCTCGGTCGTGGCCTCGATGAAGTTGCCGGCCGCGTAGACCAGGAACAGGCGCATGCCCTCGCCCTTGACCTGGCCGCCGAAGATGAACGAGACGTTGAAGTCCAGGCCCGCATGCTTGAGCGCCTCGGCATCGCGGTCGTAGACGTGGCGCACGGCCGAGCCGAGCACGCGCGCGGCATCAAACATGCTCCTGGCGTTCCAGATCGTGGTCGGCGTGCCGGGCTCGCCGTTCTCCTGCGTCTCGCGCAGTTCCTCGATCTGCAGGATCTCGCGCACCGACTGCGAGATGCTGAGGTTGCCCGAGGACAGCAGCACCATGACGCGGTCGCCGGGCTGCTCGTAGACGATCATCTTGCGGAAGGTGCTGATGTGGTCCACGCCCGCGTTGGTGCGCGAATCGGACAGGAACACCAGGCCGGCGTTGAGTTTGATGCCTACGCAATAAGTCATTTTTTCGTCTCGCAAGAGCAGTGCCTGCTCATGGGGCTCCGCGGTCGCGTGCATTCAGTTTCTGTAGGGCGTAGAGCGCGTCTAGGGCTTCGCGCGGGGTCATCGCGTCGGGGTCGAGCGCGGACAGCGCGGATTCTACGGCGCTGATCAGGGGGGTCTCGGAGGCCGGCGGCGGGGCGAACAGGTCGACCTGGGCGCGCGTCTGCGCATGCTGCGACTCGAGCGCTTCCAGCGCCTGGCGCGCATGGTTGACCACCGCCGCGGGCATGCCCGCCAGCCGCGCGACCTGGATCCCGTAGCTCTTGCTGGCCGGACCGGGCTGCATCTCGTGCAGGAACACGATGTCGCGGCCGGCCTCGGTGGCGCTCACGTGCATGTTGACCGCGCCATGGTGCGTGGCCGGGAATTCCGTGAGCTCGAAGTAGTGGGTGGCGAACAGCGTGAAGGCCTTGGCGCGGTCGTGCAGCTGGGCCGCGATGCCCGCGGCCAGCGCGAGCCCGTCGAAGGTGCTGGTGCCGCGGCCGATCTCGTCCATCAGCACCAGCGACTGCGCGGTGGCGCCGTGCAGGATCTGCGCGGCCTCGGTCATCTCGAGCATGAAGGTCGACTGTGCGTTGGCCAGGTCGTCGGCCGCGCCGATGCGGGTGTGGATGGCGTCGATCGGCCCCAGGCGGCAGGCCGCGGCCGGCACGTGCGAGCCGATGGAGGCCAGCAGCACGATGATCGCCACCTGCCGCATGTAGGTCGACTTGCCGCCCATGTTGGGGCCGGTGATGACCTGCATGCGCTGCTGCGGGCCGAGCTGGGTGTCGTTGGCGATGAAGCCGCCCGAGGACTTCTCGGCCAGCCGCGCCTCGACCACCGGATGGCGGCCCTGCTGGATCTCGATGCACGGGTGCGAGACGAAGCTCGGCGCGCGCCAGTGCAGCGTGTGGGAGCGCTCGGCCAGCGCGCACAGCGCGTCGAGCGTGGCGAGCGCCGTGGCCAGGCGCGTGAGCGCGGGCACCGAGGCCTGCAGCGCGTCGAGCAGCTGCTCGTAGAGCCACTTCTCGCGCGCCAGCGCGCGGTCCTGCGCGCTCAGTGCCTTGTCCTCGAAGGCCTTGAGCTCGGGCGTGATGAAGCGCTCGGCGTTCTTCAGCGTCTGGCGGCGGCGGTAGTTGTCGGGCACCTTCGACAGCGCGCTCTGCGTCACCTCGATGTAGAAGCCGTGCACCCGGTTGAACTGCACGCGCAGGTTGCTGATGCCCGTGCGCTCGCGCTCGCTGACCTCGAGCTTGAGCAGGAAGTCGTCGCAGTTCTCGCTGATCTCGCGCAGCTCGTCGAGCTCGGCGTCGTGGCCGGTGGCGATCACGCCGCCGTCTCGCACCAGCGCGGCCGGGTCGGGCTTGATCGCGCTCGCGAGCAGCTCGGCGCAGCCCGGTGGCGGCGCCAGCCGTTCGGCGATCTGCGCCAGCAGCGCCGCGGCGCCGGGCAGGGCGGGCGCGAGCTGTTCGGCCTTGGCCAGCGCCAGCCGCAGCGCCAGCAGTTCGCGCGGGCGCACCTGGCGCAGCGCGATGCGCGCCGCGATGCGTTCCACGTCGCTGGTGTTCTTGAGCTGTTCGCGCAGCGTGCGCCAGGGCGCGCCGGCGCCGCCGAGCACGGTGGCCTGCAGCGCGCCGATGGCCTCCAGCCGCGCCTGCGCGTCGCCGCGCTCGCGCCGCGGCGCCAGCAGCCAGCGCTTGAGCAGGCGGCTGCCCATGCCGGTCATGCAGGTGTCGAGCAGCGAGAACAGCGTGGGCGAGTCCTCGCCGCGCAGCGTCTGCACCAGCTCGAGGTTGCGCCGCGTGGTGGGCGGCAGCTCGATCAGGTCGCCGTCGCGCTCGACCGTGAGCCGCTGCAGGTGCGACAGCGCGCGGCCCTGCGTGTGCTCGGCATAGCCCAACAGCGCAGCCGCCGCCGCATGGGCGTTGGTCAGCGATTCGGCATTCCAGGCCGCCAGGCTCTGGCTGCCCATCTGCTCGCTGAGCTTGCGTTCGCCCAGGCCGCCGTCGAATTGCCAGGCCGGCCGCACCGACAGCGTGAAGGGCGTGGCGCTGCGCGCCGCCTTGAGCCGCTGCTCGAAGGCCGGCGTGACCTCGGCGCCGTAGAGCAGCTCGCTCGGCGCGATGCGCGCGATCCAGGCCTCGAGCGCGTCGACCGGGCATTCGGCCAGCCGCAGTTCGGCGCCGGTCACGCTGAGCCAGGCCAGGCCGCAGAAATTGCGCGTGCCGGCATGCACCGCCAGCAGCGTGGCATCGGCCTTGTCGTTGAGCAGTTCGGCATCGGTCAGCGTGCCGGGCGTGACCACGCGCACCACCTTGCGCTCGACCGGGCCCTTGGCGGCGCCGACCTCGCCGACCTGCTCGCAGATCGCCACCGATTCGCCGAGCTTGATGAGCCGCCCGAGGTAGGTGTCGACCGAGTGGAAGGGCACGCCGCACATCACCACCGGCTGCCCGGCCGACTGGCCGCGCTGGGTCAGCGTGATGTCGAGCAGGCGCGCGGCCTTCTCGGCGTCGGCCCAGAAGAGTTCGTAGAAATCGCCCATCCGGTAGAAGAGCAGGGTGTCCGGATGGTCCGCCTTGAGCCGGAGGTACTGGGCCATCATGGGCGTGTGACCGGCGTAATCGGGGGCGGCTGCGGCGGGGGTATCTGTCACGGAATGGGCGCGTAAGCCATTGCTGGCGTTGGAGAAAGTGCGGTCTGAGAGTTCGGGCATGGACGCTTCGTCGCTGGATCCCGGCCAGGCCATGGCGCGGGGCGCCCGGTATTGTGGCCGACCCGCAGGCCGGTGGTCGGCGCGCGGCGGGAAGCGAGGGGAAGCGGATGCGAGCGGGCAAAAAAACACCCGCACGTGGGCGGGTGGAGTTCTTCCCTGATGACTGCGGGCGGCTGCTCTTCTTTATCGGTAGGGCGCCCCTTTTGCGTGACAGCGCAGCAATGTTCGTGTATCGCCCGCACAACGCCTGTCAGTCTTTGCGCGGTAAGAGCTGTAGGCGGATGAAAGAAATGAGAAAAAAGTCACGCAAAAGAACCTTCGCTCGCTTGCGATCAGGAATGTTTTAACTTTCGCGCTCCGTCTCCCGGCGGTCAGGCAGCCGCATGCCGCCCCGTGGCACCATCGGCACCCCCGAATCCAACCGCGACCCTGGAGCGCCGATGCTGATCAACTGCGTGGCTTACGAGAACGGCGCCAAGCTGGCCGACATCCCGGTCGAGAGCATCAGCGACTACATCTCGCGGCCCGGCTGCTTCGTCTGGGTGGCGCTCAGCGACGCCACGCCCGAGGAACTGGCCGTGATGCAGCTCGAGTTCGGCCTGCATCCGCTGGCCGTGGAGGACGCCCAGCACGGCCACCAGCGGCCCAAGGTCGAGGAGTACGGCGACTCGCTGTTCGTGGTGATGCACCTGGTCGAGCCCTCGGACGCCGGCGAGCAGTGCATCCATGTCGGCGAGGTCGACGTGTTCGTGGGCAGCAACTACGTGCTGTCGGTGCGCAACCGCAGCCGCCAGGGCTTCCTCGGCGTGCGCGAGCGCTGCGAGCGCGAGCCCGAGCTGCTGAAGAACGGCGCCGGCTTCGTGCTCTATGCGCTGATGGACGCCGTGGTCGACCGCTACTTCCCGGTGATCGACGCGCTCGAGGACGAGCTCGAATCGATCGAGCAGCAGATCTTCACGCAGGGCGGCGCGGCGCGCGACAAGATCAAGCAGCTCTACGAGCTCAAGCGCCGCAGCATGGTGCTCAAGCGCGCGGTCGCGCCGCTGACCGAGGCGGCCGGCAAGCTGCACGGCGGTCGGGTGCCGCAGATCTGCATGAGTTCGCAGGAGTACTTCCGCGACGTGGGCGACCACCTGGGGCGCATCAACGGCTCGATCGACGCGATGCGCGACACGGTGGCCACCGCGATCCAGGTCAACCTCTCGATGGTCACGATCGAGGAGAGCGAAGTCACCAAGCGCCTCGCGGCCTGGGCCAGCATCTTCGCCGTGTGCACTGCCTTCGCGGGCATCTGGGGCATGAACTTCGAATTCATGCCCGAGCTGAAATTCCGCTGGGGCTACCCCACGGCGCTGGCGCTGATCGCGGCCACCTGCGGCTATCTCTACTACCGGTTCCGGCGCGCGGGCTGGCTCTGAGAGCGGGCCGCTAAGGCCCAACTAATAAACATGTAGATAATCAAGTCCCTTATGAAAAGGGACTTCAGCCAGCGTTTCGGCTTCATCGTGAAGGACGTGGCCAAGCGCTACGGCGAGGCCTTCGACCGCCTCGCGCGCGAGCGCATCGGCCTGAGCAGTGCCCAGTGCCGGCTGCTCGGCGTGCTGGCCATGGAAGGCGAGGAGGCGCCGCTGTCGCAGGCCGAACTCGCGCAGCGGCTGGAGCTCACGCCGATGGCGGTGGGCGGCCTGTGCGACCGCATGGAGGCGGCCGGATGGATCCGCCGCGAGGCCAGCGCCACCGACCGCCGCGTGAAGCTGATCCACCTGCAGCCCAGCGCCGAGAAGGCGCTCGATGCCGCGCTCAATCTCAGCGACGGGCTCAATGCGCGCGTGATGGCGGTGCTGGCGCCCGGCGAGCGCGCCCAGCTGCTGGCACTGCTCGGCAAGGTGCGCGGCAGCCTGCTCGAGATCACGGGCGCCAACGGCCCCGAGGGCGAGGCCAAATGACCGCCGCGCCCGGAACCGCGGTGCCGCACCGCGGGATGATCACCGTCTCGATCATGCTCGCGACCATCATGCAGGCGCTCGACACCACGATCGCCAACGTCGCGCTGCCGCACATGCAGGGCAGCCTGCAGGCCTCGCAGGACCAGATCACCTGGGTGCTGACCTCCTACATCGTGGCCTCGGCGATCGCGCTGCCGCTCACCGGCTGGCTCTGCGGCCACTGGGGCCGGCGGCGCGTGTTCATCATCTCGGTGATCGGCTTCACCATCGCCTCGGCGCTGTGCGGCCTGGCGACCTCGCTGGTGGGCATCGTCGGCGCGCGGCTGCTGCAGGGCATCTTCGGCGCGGCGCTGGTGCCGCTGTCGCAAGCGGTGCTGCTGGACATCAACCCGCGCGAGAAGGTCGGCCAGGCGATGGCGATCTGGGGCGCGGGCATCATGGTCGGGCCGATCCTCGGGCCGCTGCTGGGCGGCTGGCTCACCGACAACTTCGACTGGCGCTGGGTCTTCTTCATCAACCTGCCGGTGGGCGTCTTCGCCTTCTGGGGCATCGCGCGCTACCTGCCCGAGAGCCGGCCGCAGGGCGAGAAGCTCGACATCTTCGGCTTCGTCACCCTGAGCCTCGCCATCGGCATGCTGCAGCTGTTCCTCGACCGCGGCGAGCAGCTCGACTGGTTTGACTCGTGGGAGATCCGGCTCGAGGCCGCGGCCTCGCTGGTGGCCTTCTGCTTCTTCGTGGTCCACACCTGGACCGTGCGCGGCGTCTCCTTCTTCGACCGCGACCTGCTCAAGGACCGCAACTTCGTCACCGGCCTGCTGTTCGCCTTCATCGTCGGGATGATCCTGTACGCGACCATGGCGCTGCTGCCGAACTTCCTGCAGGGGCTCATGGGCTATCCGGTGGTCTACACGGGGCAGGTCACGGCGCCGCGCGGCATCGGCACCATGATCGCGATGCTGGTGGTGGGGCGGCTGGTGCAGCGCGTGGACGTGCGCGCGATCATGGCGCTGGGCTTCGGGCTCACGGCCTTCTCGCTCTACCAGATGACGCGCATCACGCTGCAGATGGACAGCACCTTGATCATCGTCTCGGGCTTCGTCCAGGGCCTGGGCATCGGCTTCACCTTCGTGCCGCTGTCGACCGCCACCTTCGCCACGCTGGCGCCGCGGCTGCGCAACCAGGGCACGCCGATCTTCAGCCTGCTGCGCAACATCGGCAGCAGCGTGGGCATCTCGATCGTGCAGGCGCTGCTCACCGAGGGTTCGAGCGCCGCCCATGCGCAGATCGCGACCAGCGTGGCGCCCGGCAATCCGGCGCTGGCCACGCTGCCTTCGATGATGTCGCCCGACAACCCGCTGGGCCTGGCGATGCTCAACGCCGAGGTCACGCGGCAGGGCGCGCTGGTCGGCTACCTCGACGACTTCGCGATCATGATGGTGATCACGCTGGTGGCGATCCCGCTGCTGCTGCTGATCCGCAGCCCGAAGCGCGCGGCGGCTTCCGGCCCGGCCGAAGTACCGCACTGAGCCTTGGCTCCCTCCCCCTCTGGGGGAGGGCTGGGGTGGGGGCACCGGGCCTTGCCATCGTTGCGAGCCCGTCGAGCGCCCGCAGCCCCCATCCCGGCCTTCCCCAGAGGGGGAAGGAGAAAGACGCATCAGTCCTCGATCGCGTCGTGCGTCGCGGCCGTGCCACGGCGCCAGTAGCCCGAGGCCCGGATCCACTTCGGATGGGCGCCGCGCTCGCCCACGAGATGCGCGCGCACCGCCTTCGCCACGCCAGTCTCGCAGCCGACCCAGGCGTGGTAGTCGCCCTCGGGCAGCGCCTGCTTCTTGAGCGTCTCGAGCAGCATCGGGCTCAGGCCCGCCGACACGCCGCGGCGATGCACCCACACCAGCGTGAGCGCTGCCCGGGTCTCGAACGGGATCTCGTCCTCGGGCCCATCGACCTCGGCCAGCACCACCACGCGCGCGCCCTCGGGCAGCTCGGCCAGGCGGCGCGAGATCGCGGGCAGCGCGGTGTCGTCGCCGATCAAGAGGTGCCAGTCGAACTCGGTCGGCACGATGAACGAGCCGCGCGGTCCGCCCACGCCGATGCGGTCGCCGGGCTTGGCGTTCTCGGCCCATTGCGTGGCGGGGCCGGCCTCGTGCAGCGCGAAGTCGATCTCGAGCGTCCTCGCGGCCGCGTCGTGGCGGCGCGGCGTGTAGTCGCGCATGGTGGGCCGGCCCTCGGGCCAGACCGGGCCTTCGGGGCCCATGGTCGGCAGGGTCAGGCGGCCGGTGGCCGGGTCGGGGAAGAACAGCTTGGCGTGGTCGTCGAAGCCCGGGCTGTGGAAGCCCTCGAGCTCGTCGCCGGTGAGCACCACGCGCAGCAGGTGCGGCGTGACGCGCTGCACGCTCTTCACCGTGAGCTGGCGAAAGCGCAGGTCGTGGCGCACGCGGCGCGGCAGGCGGTCGGGTTGGGGGGCGGTGGAGAAGTCGGTCATGTGCGGTTGACTTTCAAAGACGTTCGATCTGTTGTGCGGCGCTGTCGAGCACCGCGGCGAATTCGTGGGCTTGTTGTTCGGTGAGGGGCGTGCCCGAGAGGCGCAGGCGCATCGCGAGCTTGAGGTTCTCGATGGCGCGCGTGACCTGCGGCGGCCGGCCGCCGCGCGCGCCGGCGCCGTCGACGCCGCCGTTGAGGCGTTCCATCATCGATTCGGCGGTCTCGCGGTTGGCCGCCAGGTACTCGCGCCCGCTGTCGGTGAGGGTGTAGCGCTTGCGGCCGCCGCCCTCGGCGCCGCTCTCGACGCTGAGGTGGCCCAGCTCCTCGAGCAGGGTCAGCGTCGGATAGACCACGCCGGGGCTCGGCGCGTAGCTGCCGCCCAGGCGTTCCTCGATCAGCTTGATGAGCTCGTAGCCGTGCGAGGGCTTGTCGGCGATGAGCTGCAGCAGCACGAAGCGCAGGCCGCCATGGCCGAACACCCGGCCGGCGCCGAAGCCGTGGCGCCCGCCGCGGCCCCGGCCGCCCGAGAGGCCGTCCTCGTGCTCGCCGCGCGGGGTGCGGTGGCAATGGTCGAAGTGGAAATGGCGCATGGGAGCCTCTCTTTCTGAATCGATATCTGTTTGTGTCTAAATTATTTTAGATATATCTAAATCGACGCGTCAAGAGGGGCGGGAGGCAAGACCGGAGCGCTTTCATGGGCAATTTAGATAGCCGGCAACGCAGTCGCACGGCGCCGCGAGGCGGTATTCGACGCGCCGTACCATCGAGGCCATGGAACGTCTTACCCGCCAGCGCGCCGCCGTGTTCTCGGCCTTCAGCGATGCCAGCCGCGTGCTCACCGCCCCCGAAATCCATGCGCATGCGCGCGAACTCGTGCCCGAGATCAGCCTGTCGACCGTCTATCGCCAGGTGTCGGCGCTGCTCGCGGACGGCGAGATCGCCAAGGTCGAGCTGCCCGGCGAGCCCGCGCGCTACGAGGTCTCGTGCCGGGAAGAGCCGCATGCGCACGCGCACGGCGACCATGCCCACGAACACGAGAAGGGGCAGGGCCGCGCGGGCGACCACCACCATCACTACTTCCATTGCCTGTCGTGCGGCCAGGTGTTCCTGCTGCACGCTTGCCCGGGCCCGATGGACGACCTGGCGCCGCCGGGCTTCCAGGTCGCGAGCCACGAGGTGACCCTGCACGGCAACTGCGCGGCCTGCGTGGCGAAGGCGGCACCGGCCGGCCGATCGCACTGAACAGGGCCGAACAAGGCACCCGCGCGGTGCTCATTCTTCTTTACAAAGTTATTGCGAACGTATTCCCAATAACTTAGACTGCTGGTTTCCATCCAACGGCGCGACGCCATGCAAGTCCTGTCCTCCCTCAAAGAAGCCAAGAAGCGGCACCGCGATTGCCAGGTGGTCACCCGGCGCGGACGCACCTACGTGATCTGCAAGTCCAACCCGCGCTTCAAGGCGCGGCAGGGCGGCGCGAAGAACAAGCGCGCCCGCTGATCGCCTGAAGCCACGGCACCTGCCGCGCCGGTGCCCAGCCAACTCCCTTTTCCTTCGAACGCCACGGCATGCATCCGCATGCGCGTGAGCCTGCGCGCGTCCATCGCGGATGCATGCGGGCGTGCGCGCGCCGTTCTCCCGCTCCTTCCTTCCGACCGGAACCTTCCCATGCTCAGAGCACAGGGCCTCACCAAGCAGTACGGCAGCCATGTCGCGCTCGACCGCCTCGACCTCGACATCCGCGCGGGCGACATCTACTGCCTGCTCGGCGCCAACGGCGCGGGCAAGACCACCACCATCAACCTGTTCCTCCACTTCATCGAGCCCAGCGCGGGCACGGTGGAGATCAACGGCGTCGACGTCACGCGCCATCCGCTCGCGACCAAGCAGGACGTGGCGTACATCCCCGAGCACGTCACGCTCTACGGCACGCTCTCGGGCCTGGAGAACCTGCGCTTCTTCGCCGGCCTCGCGCTGGGCCGCGCGCTGCCGCGCGAACGGCTGCTCGAACTCATGACGGCGGTGGGCCTCGACCACGCGGCGGCCGACAAGCGCGTGTCGGCCTATTCCAAGGGCATGCGGCAGAAGGTCTGGATCGCGGTGGCGCTGGCCAAGGAGGCCAAGGCGCTGCTGCTCGACGAGCCCACCTCGGGCCTCGATCCGCATGCGGCCAGCGAGTTCTCCGAGCTGCTGCGGCGCGCCGCCGACCAGGGCGTGGCCGTGCTGACCACCACGCACGACCTGTTCCATGCGCAGCAGACCGCCACGCGCGTCGGCATCATGAAGAGCGGCCGCCTCGTCGACAGCCTCGAGGGCGCGCAGCAGATCGCGCGCATCGACCTGCAGTCGCTGTACCTGCAGCACATGAGGGCCTGAGCATGTGGCGCTGGATCGCGAACCGCGAATTCACCGAACGGCTGCGCGACGGCCGCCTGCTGTGGGCCGGCGGCCTGGTGCTGGTGCTGCTGTTCACCGCGCTCGGCGTCGGCTGGGCGCACCAGCGCGAGGCGCGCGCCGAGCAGCAGGCCGCGCAGGCGCTCGACTACCGCGACTGGCTGGCGCAGGACCGGCGCCATCCGCACGACGCCGCGCACCAGGGCATGCATGCCTTCAAGCCCGAGGCGCCGCTGGCCATGGTCGACGCGGGCATCAACCCCTACATCGGCAGCACCGTGTGGCTGCAGGCGCACCGCCAGAGCGAGGTCAAGTTCAATCCCGCGCAGGACGCCACCGGCCTGCAGCGCTTCGGCAACCTCTCGGTCGGCTGGATCCTGCAGGTGCTCGGCCCGCTGCTGGTGATCGTGCTGGGCTTCAACGCCTTCGCGGGCGAACGCGAGCAGGGCATCCTGCGCCAGACCCTGAGCCTGGGCGTCTCGCCGCTTCGGCTGCTGGCGGGCAAGGCGCTCGCGCTCGCGGCCTCGCTCGCGGTGCTGCTGGTGCCGGCCGCACTGGTCGCCGCACTCGCGGTGGGCCTGGGCGCCGCGCCCGGCGAACGCGCCGATGCGCTGCTGCGCCTGGCGGCCTGGAGCCTGGGCTATGCGGTCTATCTCGGCGCCTTCGTGTTCGTGGTGCTCGGCGTGTCGGCGCTGTGCGCCACCTCGCGCGCGGCCATCACCGTGCTGCTCGCGCTGTGGGTAACGCAGGCCGTGATGGCGCCGCGCGTGCTGTCCGAAGCGGCGCGCGCGGCCTATCCGAGCCCGACCCGGCTCGCGTTCAACCAGGCGCTGCAGGCCGAGCTCAAGCAGGTCTCGGACCGCACCTGGCTGCAGGCCTTCGGCACCACCGAGCGCTGGGGCCGCGACGTGCCGCTCAGCCAGTGGGGCATCGCGCTGCGGCTCGACGACCAGGCCTCCTACCCGGTCTACGACCGCCACTACGGCCGCCTCTGGGACACCTGGGAGCGCCAGCAGCGGCTGCAGGAATGGAGCGGCCTGCTGCTGCCCCTGCTCGCGATGCGCAGCTACTCGATGGGCATGGCCGGCACCGACTTCGCGCACCACCGCAGCTTCACCACCGCGGCCGAGCTGCATCGGCGGCGGCTGCAGGACCTGATGAGCGAGGACCTGGTCGCGCATGCCGATCCGCTCGGCGACCGCCACTTCGCCTACCAGTCGGGCCCCGAGTTGTGGGCCAAGGTGCCGCCGTTCGTGCACCGGACCCCGCGCGTGGGCTGGGCGCTGCGCCACCAGCTGCGCAGCCTGGCCGTGCTGTGCGCCGGCCTGCTGCTGGCCGCGGCCTTCGCGGCGGTCGCGGTGCGCCGCCAGCGCGCGCTGGCCTGAACCGAGGAAACCCGCCATGTCCGTCTCCATCGTCCAACCGCCCCAGGGCTTCCGGCTGCGTGCCGTCATGCGCCAGGAGCTGCGCCTGCTGCTGGCCGACCGCAGCGTCTGGGTCGTGGCCCTGCTGTTCCTGCTGCTGGTCGGCTACGCGCTCGGCAACGGCCTCGCGCAGACCGCGCAGCGCGACCGCGCGCAGGCCGCCGTGGCCCAGGCCGACCGCGACACCCGCGCGGCGCAGCGCGCGCAGCTCGAGGCCATCCTCGCGGGCCGGGCCCAGCCCACGCCGTTCGAGAATCCGGCCGATCCCTCGCGCATGGCCAGCAGCTACGGCGCGCAGCACGCGATCCTGCCGAGCGCGCCGCTCGGGCCGGTCGCGCTCGGGCGCAGCGACCTGTTCCCGAGCCAGTTCCGCGTCACGCACCAGAGCCGCGTGGCCTTCATGAACCCGAGCGACATCGAGAACCCCTGGTACCTGCTGAGCGGCCAGTTCGACCTGGCCTTCGTGCTGGTCTACCTGCTGCCGCTCCTGATCTTCGTGCTGGGCTACAACCTGCTGTCGGCCGAGCGCGAGAACGGCACCCTGCGCCTGCTGCTGTCGCAACCGCTGCGCCTGCGCACGCTGCTGGCCGGCAAGCTCGCGGTGCGCGCGGCCGCGCTGCTGGTGCCCGCGGTGCTGCTGCCCGTGGGCGTGCTGCTGCTGGCGCGGCAGGCGGGCTTCGCGCCGTCGGCGCCGGGCGCGGGCGCCGTCACCTTCTTGTGGGCGCTGCTGGTGGGCGCCTATGCGCTGTTCTGGTTCGCGCTGGTGGTGGCGGTCAATGCCTTCGGCGCGCCCTCGGCCACCAATGCCATGGTGCTGATGATCGCGTGGGTGCTGCTGGTGCTGGTGGCGCCGGTGCTGCTCAACCTCGCGGTCACGCAGGCCAGCCCCGCGCCCTCGCGCACCGAGCTCGCGACCCAGACGCGCACGCTCACGGCCGCGGCCATGAAGCGCCATGCCGAGCTGCTGAGCACCGACTACAAGCACGTCGGGCAGGGCGCGCTGCTGCTGCCGCGCGACGGCAAGATCGAGATCAGCGCGCGCGGCCTCGCCAACTACCGCATCGAGCGCGAGATCGACGAGGCGATCGCGCCCGAGCTCGAGCGCTTCGAGCGCCAGCACGCGGGCCAGCAGCGGCTGCTCGAGCGCTTCGGCGCGCTGTCGCCCGCGGCCGTGGCCTACGAGGGCATGACCGGGCTGGCGGGCACCGGCGCGCGGCGCCATGCGCAGTTCGTGGCGCAGACGGTGGGCTTTCATATGGCGTGGAAGCACTTCTTCTTTCCGCGCATCGAGGAACGCAGCGCGCTGATGCCGGCCGACTTCGACCGCATCCCCCGCTTTGCATGGCGCGAGGAATCGCCGCGCGAGTTGCGCGACCGTGCGCTGGCGGCCGTGCTGCAGCTGCTGCTGCCGAGCCTGCTGCTGTTCGGCCTCGCGGGCTGGCGGCTGCGCCGCTTCTCGGTGGCCTGAGCACGCACGCAAAAGAACGATCAATCTCCGGAGGGAATTTCAGATGAAACACACGATGTCGGGCGTGGCCGCGGCCATCGCCGCGCTGTCCATGGCGGGCGCGCAGGCACAGGAACAACCGGCGCCGCAGGCGCAACAGGCTTTGGGCGCGATCACGGTCGAAGGCAACCGCGACGCCGAGGGCCTGCACCTCGAGGGCAGCAGCGGCAGCGCCTCGCGCCTGGGCCTCACGGTGCGCGAGACGCCGGCCTCGGTCGAGGTGTTGTCGCAGGAGCTGATCCAGCAGCGCGGCGCGCGCACCTTCAGCGAGGCGCTGCGCGGCGTCACCGGCCTCGCGGGCGGCGGGCCGCCGTCCTCGCCCACCACGCTGTCGACGCGCGGCTTCACCAGCCTGCTCTATCTCTACGACGGCGTGCGCACCTCGGGCGCGGGCGTCACCAACCGCGTGCAGGACACCTGGAACTACGAGCGCATCGAGGTGCTCAAGGGCCCGGCCTCGGTGCTCGACGGCGAAGGCGCGATCGGCGGCGTCGTCAACTTCGTGACCAAGCGGCCCGACCGCAACAACCCGAACCGCGAGCTCTCGGTCGGCTACGGCAGCTTCGGGTCGACCCGCCTGGGCGTGGGCTTCGGCGGGCCGGTCGGCGAGTCGGGTGCCTACCGGCTCGACTACAGCCACAACGACAGCCGCGCCGGCAACGTGCCGGGCAGCGGCGAGCGCATGGACCACTTCACCAGCGGCCTGGCCTTCGACCTCGGCGGCTCGGTCAAGCTCGACCTGAGCTTCGACTACCTGAAGGACGACAACAAGGCCTACTGGGGCACGCCGCTGGTGCCGGCCTGGTTCGCGACCGATCCCACGAGCGTGGTGCGCACGCCCGATGGCCGCGTGATCGACCGGCGCATCGCGCGCATCAACTACAACGTGCTCGACAACGAGAACACGTCCGAGACCTACTGGCTCAGCGCGCGCCTGAGCGGCCGCCTCGGCGACAACTGGTCGTGGCGCAACACGGTGGCGGCCAACAAGTCGCAGCGCCTGTTCCGCAACTCCGAGAGCGCCGTGTTCGTCGCGCCCGCGAGCATCGCGCGCGACCAGACTCAGATCACGCACGACCAGGATTTCTGGCTCGAGCGTTTCGATGCCACCCACCACGGCACCTTCGGCGGCATGGACAACCGCTTCGTGGTCGGCGGCGAACTCAGCGGCACCCGCTTCGACAGCCAGCGCCGCTTCTCCGACGGCCAGGCCTCGACCGCCGCCGCATTGCGCGTGCCGGCGCTCGCGCCCTTCACCGGCTTCTACAGCGACGATCCGCGCCTGAGCGCCACCGGTGCCGGCAACCGCACCGACACCACCTCGCGCGTCGACGTGAGTTCGGTGTTCGTCGAGGATGCGCTCAAACCGCTGCCCGGCCTCACGCTGGTGGGCGGCTGGCGCCACGACCGCACCAAGGTGCAGCGCGGCATCGCCGACCTCAACACCGGCGGCTACAGCCGCTTCGACACCAGCTACCGCACCGACTCGGGCCGGCTCGGCGCGGTCTACGACCTGTCGCCGCAGGCCAGCGTCTACGCGCAGTACACCAACGCCACCGTGCCCGTGGGCTCGTTCTTCCTGCTGTCTCAGTCGAACGCCAGCTTCCCGATGTCGCGCGGCAAGCAGGCCGAGGTCGGCTTCAAGCACAGCCTGCCCGAGGCGCGGCTCGAGTGGACCGCCGCGCTCTACAAGATCGAGCTCGACAACGTGCTCTCGCGCGATCCCAACAAGCCCGGCGACACCGTCAACAACGGCCGCCAGTCCTCGCGCGGGGTCGAGCTCTCGGCCGTGTGGCGGCCCACGCGCCAGCTCACGCTGGCGGGCAACCTCGCGGCGCTCGACGCGCGCTTCGACACCCTGGTGGAGGCCGGCGGCGTCTCGCGCGTGGGCAATACCCCGCCCAACGTGCCGCGCCGCGTGGCCAATCTGTTCGCCACCTGGCGGCCCGACAACTCGAACTTCGAGTGGTTCCTCTCGCTCAACCATGCGGGCCACGTCTTCACCGACAACGCCAACCAGATCCGCATCGACGGCTACACCACCGTCGACGCGGCCGTCAGCTACCGCCTGAAGCCTGCCCTGTTGACCTTCCGCGTGCGCAACCTCACCGACCGTCTCTACGCCACCTGGGGCGGGCGCGCGGTGAGCCAGGTGCTGCTGGCGCCGGGGCGCAGCTTCGAGGTGTCGGCGCGCTTCGATTTCTAGGCGCCCGGCGTCTGCGCGATCGCGGCGCGCAGGGCATCGGCCTGCCGCCGCGATTGCATCAGCGCCAGCCCGTTGGTGCCGAGCGCGCGCCGCCGCGCATCGTCGCGCAGCAGCTCGACGCAGGTCGGCACGATGCCGTCGTACGAGGTGAAGGCCACGGCGCCCGCGTACGCGCGCTCGGCCTCGGGATCGTCGCCGGTCTCCGACACCACGCAGCAGCCGTTGGCCAGCAGGTAGGACACGCGCACCACCTCGAACAGCCGGCCCTCGTAGTAGTGCAGGTTCAGCACGATGCGGCTGCGCGCGATGTAGTCGTCGCGCGCGGCGCCGTAGACGCCGAACAGCGCGACCACGCGCAGCCCCGCGTCCTCGAGGGCCAGCAGCGCCGCGCGCCGCCGCTCGTTGACCGAGCCGTAGAACAGCACGTCGATGTCGCGCGTCTCGCGTGGCACGATGCGCCGCAGCGCGTCGGCATGGCCCACTTCGCACAGCGTGGCCGCGATGCCGATCGAACGCAGCAGCGCCACGTTTCGCGCGCTGTAGTCCCACACCCGGTGGCGGCGCAGCAGGTCGAGATAGCGCTCGGACCACCAGGGCGAGCCGGGCGACAGCTGCTCGAGGTTGAACAGGATCGCGCGGCGCGGCGGGCGGTCGGGCACCGAGGGCAGCAGGTTGGCGCCGAGCACGATCGTCTCGCCCTCGGGGCGGCGGCGAACGATCGGCGCGGCCACGCCGAGTTCGCGCAGGCCTTCGCTCAGCGCGAGCGCGAACTCCTCGAAGGCGCCGCTGTGGACATAGTCCGGCGGCGTGACGATCCAGATGCTGGCAGGGGGCACGGCGCGTGCTCCTCGGGGGAAGGGGGCCCGATGATAGTCAGCCGGCTCCGGCGAAGCGTCCTTCGATCGAGGTGCCGGCCACGAGGCGCAGTTCGCCGCGGTGCGCGTCCGCTATGGCGCGCAGCAGCGCCTGGCGGTGCGCGCGGGCCAGCTGCTGTCCCGGCGTTTCGGTGGCGTCCCGTGTCGGCGCGTCGCCCGCATGCACGGCGATGCGAAAGCGCGCGCCGTCGATCTCGCTGACCACGATGCAGCGCGACGCGGCCCGCGGCGCGAGTTCCTCGAGCGCGAGCCGCACGAACTGCGCGAGGCGCGCCGGATCGCCTAAGCAGTCGCCATGGCCGAGCCGGTCGTGCTCGATCGCGATCGCCGCGTGCGACGAACGCCGCGCCTCGATCGCCTCGCCGATCACGTGGTGCAGCGGGAAGCGCTTCGCGGCCATGGCGATGGTCCGCCCGGCCGCGAGCCGGCAGAAGTCGGCGAGCTCCTCGGCCTGCTCGTGGGCGCGCACGGCCGCGCTGTCGAGGTGCTCGAGCACCGCGTCGGGCTCGTTCAGGTCGCCGCGCCGCGCGAGCAGGTCCACGCCGAGGCGGATCGCGGACAGCGAGTTGCGCACGCCGTGAATGGCGGCGTCCATGAGGCTGTCCATCGATGGGGCCGACGGTCGGCCGCCGGGGCCCAACGTGGTGGCGCTCCAGGTGGACAGCGCCCAGTTCACGGCAAAGGGGTGCCGGCTGACGGTGGAGGCCGCAGGAGCAGCAGGCGGGGAAGCGGGCGGAGCACGCGGCGATGGCGGCTGCGCATCGCCGTTCGGAAGAAGGTCGGGCATGTCGTCACGCAAGGGCGCCGTCGGGAGGAATCCGGGCGGCCGGCCTGGCGCGCTCGCGATGTCGGCGCGCATGCGGCGGGCGTTCCGACGAAAGGAATGATGCGCTGCCGCATGAACGCGCGTTGTCGGGCGAAGCGGCAGCGCGTGTAGGCGGATGCCGACGTTCAGGGCCTGCGCGCGGCCGTGCGCGGCGCGCCGCTGCATCCGAATGCCGACGCCGACAGCTCGCCGGCCAAGGCCCCCCCGGAACGGCCTGCCGGCCCTGGGCGACCTGACGAGCGCGCTGGACTTCTCGAAGAAGTCCTGAGCAGCGAGGCTCGGCGCCCCTACGCGTCGGGCTGCTCGAGCACACTCTCGAGGAAGCGCTGCGCCGCCGAGGTCTGGGCGCCCGGCGGCAGCGCGAGCGCGATGCCGATCGCGACCTGCGCGCCCGCGCCCGAGAGCGGCTTGAACACGACGTTGCGCGCCACATGGCGCGTCGCGACCGAGGGCACCAGCGCCACGCCCAGGCCGCTCTCGACCAGGCTGATCAGCGTCTGCACCTGCACCGCCTCCTGCTGCACGTTCGGAATGAAGCCCGCCTGCTGGCAGGCCAGCAGCGCCGCGGCATGCAGGCCCGGCACCTCCATCGCGCCGTACATCACGAAGGGCTCGTCGGCCAGGTCGGCCAGCGTCAGGCGACGCCGCCGCGCCAGCGGATGGTCGGCCGCGACCGCGGCCACGAACACGTCGCGCTCGGCCGGGAAGATGCGCGCGTGGCAGGCGCGCCCGATCGGGAAGCGCACCAGGCCCACGTCGACGTCGCCGGCCTCGACCATCTCGACGATGCGCGCGGTGGTCGATTCGCCGAGCTGCAGCTGCACGCCCGGATAGCGCGCGCGAAAGCGCGGCAGCACGCGCGGCATCAGCGCATAGGTGGCCGAGCCCACGAAGCCCACGCGCAGGATGCCGGCCTCGCCGCGCGACGCCGCCTGCGCCGCGCGCGCGAACTGCTCGGCATGGAAGACCGCGCGCCGCGCCTCCTCGAGCGCCGCCGCGCCCGCGGGCGTGAGCTCGGTGCCGCGCCGGTTGCGCACGAACAGCGGCACGCCCACCTGTTCCTCGAGCCGGCGGATCGAGGCCGACAGCGGCGGCTGCGCCATGTGCAGGCGCTCGGCCGCGCGGTGGAAGTTGAGCGTCTCGGCAAGGGCCACGAAGTGGCGCAGCTGGCGGGTGTCCATGATCTGTAAACGGTATCACAGAGCAGGTATTTGATATTGGACGGCATCCGGTCCCCTTCGCAGAATCGGCGCAGGAGACAAACAGACGATGCTTCCCCTGCAGGGCGTGAAGGTGCTCGACCTCTCGAGCGTGGTTTTCGGACCCCTGGCCAGCCAGACGCTGGCCGACTACGGCGCCGAGGTGATCAAGGTCGAGCCGCCCGAGGGCGATTCCACGCGCCACACCGGCCCCGCGGCCGAGCCCGGCATGGCGGCCGTGTTCCTCGGCAGCAACCGCAGCAAGAAGAGCGTGGCGCTCGACCTCAAGCAGGGCGCCGCGCGCGAGGCGCTGATGGCGCTGGTGGCGCAGGCCGACGTGTTCATGCACAGCATGCGGCCGCAGAAGCTCGGCGGCCTGGGCATCGATCCGCACACGCTGCTAGAGCGCTTTCCGCGCCTGGTCTACGCGGGCCTGCACGGCTTCTCGCAGCACGGTCCCTACGCGGGCCGGCCGGCCTACGACGACGTGATCCAGGGCATGTCGGGCCTGGCCTCGCTGATGCAGATGCAATCGGGCGAGGCGCGCTACCTGCCGACCATCGCGGCCGACAAGACCTGCGCGCTGGTCGCGGCCCAGGCCATCCTGGCCGCGCTGTTCCGTCGCGAGCGCACGGGGCAGGGCGGCTTCGTCGAGATCCCGATGTTCGAGACCATGGTGTCCTTCAACCTGGTGGAGCACCTCTACGGCAACCACTTCGAGCCGCCGCTGGCCGAGGCCGGCTATCCGCGCGTGCTCACGCCCTGGCGCCGCCCGTGGCGCACCGCCGACGGCCACATCTGCATGATGCCGTACACCTCGCTGCACTGGCGCCGCTTCTTCGCCGAGGTGGGCGAGCCCGCGCTGGCCGAGGACCCGCGCTTCACCGACATCGCCGCGCGCACGCGAAACATCGGCGAGCTGCTCGCGCTGGCCGGCGGCTTCGTCGCGCGCGGCAGCACCGCGCACTGGCTCGCCACCTGCGAACGGCTCGAGATCCCGGCCGCGCCGGTCAACCGGCTCGAGGACCTGCCGCGCGACCCGCACCTGGCGGCCACCGATTTCTTCGCCGAGCTCGACGACCCGCGCATGGGCCGGCTGCGCTTTCCGGGCGTGCCGGTGCGCTTCGACGGCGAGCGCGCACCCGTGCGCATGCCGCCGCGCCTGGGCGAGCACACGCGCGAGAGCCTGGTGGCGGCCGGCGTGCCGGGCGCGCATGTCGATGCGCTGATCGCCGACGGCGCCGCGATCGTCCCTTCCGCCTGAACAACGCAGCGAGAACCGCATGAACGACAAGACCGACACCTTGCCCCGCCTCACCGCCGAGGACGCCGCGCTGCCGCGTCTCGGCGAGGGCTTCGTCTGGCAGGACCTGGCGCTGGGCCAGCGCCTGCGCACCTTCCGTCGCACCATCACCGAGGCCGACCTCGTCGCCTTCATCGGCGTGACCGGCATGGTCGAGGCGATCTTCATCGACGCCGACTACGAGGCCGGCGCGATCGCCGGCCGCCCGGTGCCGGCCGCGCTGACCTACACGCTGATCGAGGGCTTCATCCTGCAGACCATGATCCAGGGCACCGGCCTCGCGATGCTCGAGTTGGTGCAGAAGATCCATGCGCCGGTGCGCGTGGGCGACCGCATCGAGGCGGTGGTCGAGGTCACCGGCATCCGTCCGACCTCGAAGGGCGGCCGCGCCATCGTCGATTCGCGCATCACCGTCTTCAACCAGCACGGCCAGTGCGTCATGCACTACGACGCGCGCCGGCTGCTCGCGGGGCGCGACGCCGCCTGAGCGCGGGGCGAGCGCCGCCAGAGCGCGATCCCGCCGCACCACCCGTTCCCAGTTCCAACGACAACCCGGAGACAAGCCCATGCATTCCAGCGCCTTCCGTGCCGCGCACCCCACTCGACGACGCTCGCTGCTGCTCGCCACCGCGGCCGCCATCCTCGCCGCGTCGGCGGCTCCCGCCTTCGCGCAGGGCGGCGGCTACCCGAGCAAGCCGATCACCATGGTCGTGCCCTTCCCGCCGGGCGGCCCCACCGACCTGGTGGCGCGGGTGCTCGCGCAGAAGCTCTCCGAGCAGCTGGGCCAGAACGTGCTGGTCGACAACCGCGGCGGCGCCAACGGCAACATCGGCGCGCAGCTGGTGGCGAAGGCACCGGCCGACGGCTACACGCTGCTCTACAACACCTCCTCGATCGCGCTGAGCCCGGCGCTCTACAAGAGCGTGTCGTACGACGTGCAGAAGGACTTCGCGCCCGTCGCGCTGGTGGCCGTGGTGCCGCTCGCGCTGGTCACCCATCCCTCGGTGCCGGCCAACAACGTCAAGGAATTCGTGGCCTATGCCAAGGCGCATCCCGGCAAGCTCTCGTACGGCTCGGCGGGCAACGGCAACGTCACGCACCTGGGCGCCTTCCAGTTCGTGCAGGCCAACGGCATCGATGCCGCGCACGTGCCCTACAAGGGCAGCGCGCCGGCCGACGTCGACCTGGTCGGCGGCCAGATCCAGTTCATGACCGACACCGTCAACTCGGTGATGGCCTTCGTGCGCGACAAGCGCATGAAGATGCTCGCCGTGACCACGGCCAGGCGCATGTCGCTGTTCCCCGACGTGCCCACCCTGGCCGAGTCGGGCATGCCGGGCTTCGAGGTCGGCGCCTGGCAGGGCGTGATGGTGCCCGCCGGCACGCCGGCGCCGGTGGTCGAGCGGCTCAATGCCGAGATCGTCAAGGCGCTGAAGGCACCCGACGTGCGCGAGCGGCTCGCGCTGCAGGGCGCCGAACCGCTGGGCTCGACCCCCGCCGAGTACGGCGCCTACGTGCGCAAGGAACTCGCGCGCTGGGCCGGCGTGGTCAAGGCCACGGGCGTGACGCTCGACTGACCGGGGACGCACCATGAGCACCACACCACGCAAGACCCGCACCGCGCGCCGCCGCACCTTCGGCATCGCGCCCGCGCTGCTGCTCGGATGGGGCCTGCTGGGCAGCGCCGCCCCGGCCGCCGCGCAGGACTTCCCGTCGAAGCCGATCAAGTTCGTCGTGCCCTTTCCGCCGGGCAGCGGCACCGACACCTCGGCGCGCTACTTCGCGCGCAAGCTCAACGAACTCACGGGCCAGCCCGTGGTGGTCGAGAACAAGCCCGGCGCCAACGGCTTCATCGCCGTGAAGGCCGTGCTCGCGGCGCCGGCCGACGGCTACACCGTGTTCGTCGGCAGCAACTCCACGCTCGCGGTCAACGTCGCGCTGTTCAGGCAGCTGCCGTTCGACCCGGTGGCCGACCTCGCGCCGCTCACGATGATGATGCGCTCGCCCGCGCTGGTCGTGGTGCCCGGCAACTCCGAATTCAAGACGCTGCCGGCGCTGATCGCGGGCGCCAAGGCCAAACCCGGCGTGCTCAACTACGGCGCGGGTTCGGCCGGCTACCAGCTGATGTCGGAACTCTTCAACGACGCGGCCAGGGTGCAGACCGCGCACGTGCCGTTCAAGGGGGCGGCCGAGGCCGTGATCGCGGTGGTCTCGGGCACGGTGAACTTCGCCTTCGCCGAGATCACCAGCGTGCAGGAGCTCGCGCGCTCGGGCAAGGTGCATGCGCTGGCCGTGGCCTCCGACCGGCGCGTGCCCGCGTTGCCCGAGGTGCCCACGGCGGCCGAGGCCGGCCTGCCGGGCTTCACGGCCTACACCTGGGTCGCCGGCATGGTGTCGGCGAAGACACCGAAGGCCGAGACCGAGAAGCTCGCCGCGCTGCTCACGAAGATCGAGAAGATGCCCGAGACGCGCGAGTTCTACGAGCGCATCGGCGCCGAGGTGATGCAGGGCGGCCCCGAGGAGATGCGCAACTTCCAGAACGCCGAGATCCAGCTCTGGAAGCGCATCGCGGTGACGGCCCGTGTCGAGCAGCAGTGAGATGAAGAAGCCCGCTGCCGATGCGCCCGTGCCCGGCGCGCTCTCGCACATCCGCGTGCTCGATCTCTCGCGCGTGCTGGCCGGCCCCTGGGCCAGCCAGACGCTGGGCGACCTGGGCGCGGAAGTCATCAAGGTCGAGCGCCCCGGCCGCGGCGACGACACCCGCCTGTGGGGCCCGCCCTTCCTCAAGGACCGCGAGGGCGCCGACACGCGCGACTCGGCCTACTACCTGTGCGCCAACCGCAACAAGAAGTCGGTGGCCATCGACTTCACCACCGCCGCCGGCCAGGCGCTGGTGCGCGATCTCGCCAAACGCTGCGACGTGCTGATCGAGAACTTCAAGGTCGGCAGCCTCGCGCAGTACGGCCTCGACCATGCCTCGCTGCTCGCGCTCAATCCGCGGCTGGTGTATTGCTCGATCACCGGCTTCGGCCAGACCGGCCCCTATGCCGAGCGCGCCGGCTACGACTTCCTGATGCAGGGCATGGGCGGCCTCATGAGCATCACCGGCCGCGCCGACGGCGAGGAGGGCGCCGGCCCGGTCAAGGTGGGCGTGGCGCTCACCGACATCCTCACCGGCCTCTATGCGAGCACCGCCATCCTGGCCGCGCTGCAGTCGCGCGACCTCAGTGGCGTGGGCCAGCACATCGACCTCGCGCTGCTCGACGTGCAGGTGGCCTGCCTCGCCAACCAGGGCATGAACCACCTGTACGGCGGACAGCCGAAGCGCATGGGCAACGCGCATCCCAACACCGTGCCCTACCAGGACTTTCCCACGGCCGACGGCCACATGATCCTGGCCATCGGCAACGACGGCCAGTTCGCGAGCTTCTGTCGCGCCGTGGGCCATGCCGAGTGGGCGAGCGATGCGCGCTTCGCCACCAACGCCGACCGCATCGCGAACCGCATCGCGCTGATCGCGCTGATGCGCGAGATCACGGCCACGCGCGGCACCGCCGAATGGGTGGCGCTGTTCGAGCGCGTGGGCGTGCCCTGCGGTCCCATCAACACCATTGCCGACGTGTTCGAGGACCCGCAGGTGAAGGCGCGCGGCACGCAGATCCGCATGGCGCATCCGGTGGCGGGCGAGATCCCGCTGGTGGCCAGCCCGCTGCGGCTGTCGCAGACCCCCGTGCAGTACCGGCGCGCGCCGCCCACGCTCGGGCAGGACACGCACGAGGTGCTGGGCGGTCTGATGGGCCTGTCGGCGCAGCAGATCGACAACCTGACGAACCAAGGAGTGATTGCATGAGTGGAGCCCTGAGCTCGCTGTCGATGACGGCGATTCCGCCCGAGGACGAGGCGCTGCGCGCGCCCGTGCGGGCCTTCCTGGCCGAGGCGTTGAAGGATGTGCCGGCCCCCGTGCGAGCGCGTTCCTGGTCGGGCTACGACGGCGCCTTCAGCCGCGCGCTCGGCGCCAGGGGCTGGCTCGGCATCACCTTGCCGACCGAGTATGGCGGCGGCGGCCGCAGCGCCTTCGCGCGCTACGTGCTGGTGGAGGAGTTCCTCAACGCCGGCGCGCCCGTCGGCTTGCACTGGATCGCCGACCGCCAGAGCGGTCCGCTGATCCTCAGGTACGGCACCGAGGCGCAGAAGCGCTTCCACCTGCCGCGCATCTGCCGCGGCGAATCCTTCTTCTGCATCGGCATGAGCGAGCCCAACGCCGGCTCCGACCTCGCGAGCGTGCGCACGCGCGCCGTGAAGGGCGCCGACGGCTGGACGCTCAACGGCCAGAAGATCTGGACCACCAATGCGCATCACTGCCAGTACATGATCGCGCTGGTGCGCACCTCGGGCGAGCCCGAGGACCGTCACAAGGGGCTGTCGCAGCTCATCGTCGACCTCTCGCTGCCCGGCGTCACCGTGCGGCCGATCGAGGACCTCTCGGGCGACTCGCATTTCTGCGAGGTCTTCTTCGACAACGTGCAACTGCCAGCCGATGCGCTCATCGGCGCGGAGGGCCACGGTTGGGAGCAGGTCACGGCCGAGCTGGCCTTCGAGCGCAGCGGCCCCGAGCGCCTGTTCTCGAGCATCGTGCTGTTCGACGAGTGGCTGGCCTTCGTGTGCACCGAGGCCGGCCGCACGCCCTCGGCCGTGCGGCTGGCGGGCCGCATCATGGGCCAGCTCGCACCGCTGCGCGCCATGTCGCTCGCCGTCACCCGGAAGGTGGCCGAGGGCGGCAGCCCGGTGGTCGAGGCCGCGCTGGTCAAGGACCTGGGCACCGGCGTCGAGCAGCTGATACCGGCCGCCATCGCCGACGACCTCTACGGCCGCGCCGAGGGCACGCCCGTGCCGCTCGAGCTGCTGCTCACCCTCGAATACGTGACCCAGGTCGCGCCCTCGTTCTCGCTGCGTGGCGGCACGCGCGACATCCTGCGCGGAATGATCGCGCGCGGCCTCGGCCTGCGCTGAGCCCGCGGCGCCAATAAGGAACCAAAGCATGGAAGACATCTACGCCGACGCCCTGCGCGGGCTGCTCGAGGACTGCTGCACCCTGCGCCATGTGCGCGAGATCGAGGCCGGCGGTCCGGCGGGCGCGCTGTGGGAAGCGATCGAAGGCTCGGGCTTCGCCAATGCGCTGCTGCCCGAATCGGTGGACGACGGCGCGGGCCTCACGCTGGCCGACGCCTTCGCGCTGCTCGAACTCTGCGGCCGCTTCGCCGTGCCCGTGCCGCTGGCCGAGACCATGACCGCGCGCGCCCTGCTCGCGCAGGCCGGCGTGCGGCGCCCCGGCGGCAGCATCGCGCTGGCCGCGGGCCGCCTCGACGCCGATGGCGCGCTGAGTTGCGAGCGCGTGGTCTTCGGCCGCGTTGCCGACTGGGTGCTGGCGCAGGTCGAAGGCGCGCCGTCGCGCTGCCTGCTGCTGCCCGTCGATGCAGCCGAGGCCACGCCGGCCGTCGCGCCGCTCGATGCCGGCCTGCGCTGGCCGGCCGATGCGCTCGCCGCCGCGCCTTCCTTCGAGGGCGGCGAGGCCCTGCGCCTGCATCAGGCACGGCTGCTCGCGGCCCAGCTCGCGGGCGCGTTGTCGGCCGTGTTCGAACGCACGCTGCAGTACGCCAACGAGCGCCAGCAGTTCGGCCGCGCCATCGGCAAGTTCCAGGCGATCCAGCACCAGCTCAGCGTGATGGCCGAGCATGTATTCGCCGCGCGCATGGCCGCGCAGATGGGCTGCACCGCAGGCGGCGCGCCAACGCTCGCGCCCGATGCGCTGCGCGTGGCGGTCGCCAAGGCACGCACCAGCGAGGCCGCGCTCGAGGTCGCCGCGCTGAGCCATTCCATCCACGGCGCCATCGGCTTCACGGCCGAGTTCGACCTGCAGGTCTACACGCGCCGCCTGCATGCCTGGCGCCAGGCGGCCGGTGCCGAATCGCATTGGCACGACCGCATCGGCACCTTGCTCGTCGACGGCCGCTTCGAGCGCTCGCTCGACCTGCTGCGCGCCGCCACCGATCCCGTCGCGGCCTGACCGCCTCTCACTCCGGAGACATCACCCCATGGACAGCTTCCTCCAATCCGAGCGCGACGGCGCCATCCTCGTGCTCACCATGAGCCAGCCGCAGACGCGCAACGCGCTCACCGGCAACAGCGCGGTCGAGGAGATCGTGCAGGCCTGCGCCCAGGTCACGCGCGACCGCGCCATCCGCGTCGTCGTGCTGACCGGCGCCGACCCCGTCTTCAGCTCGGGCGGCAACGTCAAGGACATGCAGCGCTACGAGAAGGAGGGCCTCTCGCCCGAGGTCATCCGCGAGGAGTACCGCAACGGCATCCAGCGCCTGCCCAAGGCGCTCTACAACCTCGACGTGCCCGTGATCGCCGCCGTCAACGGTCCCGCGGTCGGCGCCGGCCTCGACCTCGCGTGCATGTGCGACATGCGCGTCGCCTCCGAGAAGGCCACCTTCGCCGAGAGCTTCGTCAAGGTCGGCATCGTGCCGGGCGACGGCGGCGCCTGGCTGCTGCCGCGCGTGGTCGGCATGTCGAAGGCCTCGGAGATGGCCTTCACCGGCGATGCCCTCGACGCGCAGGAAGCGCTGGCCTGCGGCCTGGTCTCGCGTGTGGTGCCGCACGAGCGATTGATGGAAGAGAGCCTGAAGCTCGCCGCGCGCGTGGCCGCCAACCCCGGCGGCGTGCTGCGCATGACCAAGCGGCTGCTGCGCGAGGGCGAGCGCAGCACGCTCGAATCGCTGCTCGAGATGTCGGCGGGGTATCAGGCCATTGCGCACATGACGAGCGATCACCGCGAGGCGGTGCGGGCGTTCATCGAGAAGCGCAAGCCGGTGTTTGGGAACGATTGAGCCGGCGACCCGGTGGCGTATCGACTTTCGCCGCCGGAGATGATCGAATGCCATCCCGATGGCCAAGCTCGATCCGCTGAACACCTCGCGCTACTGGCATGCTCCCGACCTGCCGGGCATGGACCTGCTGCATGCGGACTTCAGGACCCATGAGAATACGCGCCGCATGTGCATGGACGCCTTTTGGGGAGCTGGACTACTGACGATGCTCGAAGAAAGCAGTCCACACAGCGAGGTGGGCGCCTTGGCCAGGTGCCTTGCCGACGAGGTCGCCCACCGCGCTGAAGGTTCTGGGCTTGCGGTAGAGGGTAGACGCCACCAACGAAACCGCACCAGCGTCACCGGTTGTGAAAAGCCGGTGGTAGCGGTCGGCTCTACTGCGGCGCGCCGTCGAGAAGCGGGCAAACTTGTCGAACTCACGCAGCATCAGGGTCGGCTGGGAGACCACTAGGCAGCCCGGCGACAGGCGCTCGACGAACAAACGCTCGACCCAAACATAATGGGTGCACGCAAGTAGCACGACGTCAGGTGCTTTGCCGCGCAGCTGGCGCTCCATCGCGGCAATGTACCGATCGACCTCCCGCCCGAGCCGCGCGCCGGTGGCTCCGGACTCGATGAGCGAGGCCAACCGCGTACACGGCACTTCCGCAACCAAGCAGCCGCCTGCAAGCGCATTCAATTTGGTGCTGAAGTACCTGCTTTGGACGGTGAACTCCGTGGCGAATACGGCCACCACGCGCTGCTTGTCGGCGTCTCCTTGCAGCCTTCGAACGTAGTCCACCGTAGGTTGTGCCACCCCGATCAGAGAGCGGCCCGGCCAAGCGGTGCTCAGCCAGTCCTTGCGTAACATTTCCAATGCCCCCACGCTGACAGTGTTGCAGGCAAGAATGATGAGGTCACAGCCTTTGCGAAAGAGGAGATCCACGTTCTGCCGAGTCAGCGCATAGAGTTCCGGGTCGCTCTTGAGCCCGTACGGGCCGCTCGCGTGGTCGGCCAGGTAGACGAAATCGAGGTCCGGGTAGCACTGGCGAAGACGCTCGTAGACCGTCAGCCCGCCAACTCCTGAGTCGAATATCCCGATCATGGGCGACTCCTCAGCGCAACCTCGAACCCGAGACCTCAGCGCCTGCGCCCTGAGGCAGATGCAGCGCGATAGCAGAGGACACCGCTGCGGCAGCAGCTATGAAGCAGAGGGCAAGCCGGAATGTTTCGAGCGGATAGGTCGCTGTCGGTTGCAGGAGTTGCACCGCCACATTCAGCGCCATCGCGCCCAGGGCAATGCCGATGCCAGTGTTAAGGTGCTGCATGACGCCAGAGACACTGGCGGCATCGTTTGTCTGCGCGGCGGGGAGATCGCAGATCGCCAAGGTGTTCAGTGCCATGAACTGAAGCGCTCGCGAGGCTCCGGATACAACCAGGAGGGCTACGAGTATCCAGACACTTGCATGCTGTGGGAAGAACGCAAGGGCGACCACCTGCGCGCAGGTGAAGGCCCCGTTCCACGCGATCACCGAGCGGAACCCGAAGCGGCTGATGATCCGGGTGATGAACGGCTGCACCGCAAGGTTACCTAGGAAGAACGTCAGGATCAGGTATCCACTCTGGAGTGGAGTCATTCCCAGCCCAAGCTGGAACATCAGGGGTAGCAAGACCGTCAACCCGCCGATGGTGATGCGGTAGCAGAGGCCGCTGAGGGCGGCCACCGAGAACGTGTTGATGCGGAAGGCCGCAAGCGACAGAAGTGGCGCCTTTGCTTTACGCAGGTGCCAGACGGTGAGACCGCCAGTGAGCAGGCCGGCGGCGCCCCAGTAGGCCAAGGCAGGCCCTCCCGCCGATTGGTGCCCGGCGAGCTCGAATGTCGTCAACGCGAGCGTCAGCGAGGAGCCGACCAGGACAAACCCAAGCGCATCGAAGCGGTGCGCTTGGCCGGGGCCGTGCTCCGGCAGGCGGGTCCAGCCTACCCACGCCGCAGCGGCGGCGAGCGGCAGGTTGAGATAAAAGATCCAGTTCCAGCCGAAGTGGGTCGCGATGAACCCGCCCAGCGGTGGGCCGATGACTGGTGCGACAAAGGCCGGCCAAGTGACCAGGGCCACCGTGCGAAGCAGCCGGTTCTTCGGCGTGTTGTGGAACAGGACGAAGCGGCTGACAGAGACCATCATGGCCCCTCCCAGACCCTGCAGCAGCCTCGCCCCAATGAACATCTCCAGAGAGGTGCTGCGGCCGCACCACAGCGAGCCGGCAGCAAACACCAAAACGCCACCGACGAATAGGCGGCGAGTGCCAAAGCGATTTACCATCCAGACACTTGCCGCCAACCCGAGCGCGACGGCCAGCATGTAGGCGCTCATGCCGATCGCCACCTGTGTTGATGCCACCCCGAAGGAGCTGGCGATCACAGGCAGCGCTACGGAGATGACGGTAGCGTCCAGGTTCTCCAGGAAGAAGGCGCTTGCGATCAGCCCGGTGACGATGGGGGGCAGTTTCCGGTCGTTCATCCGCTCACGGGTGCGGTGCTGCTCGCAAGGTTGCGTATGGGTCAGAACCGGCTCCGATTGTCCTTGCCGGAGTCACGCTTCCAGAATGCTGTCTGCACCAGTTGTGTCAACTGCTCCGCACGGGAGACTCCGCTGAGCTCGAAAACCTTGGGGAAATTGCTGGCCGGGTTATGACCGGGCACGCAATTGATCTCTCCCACGAGGAGAGCCCCTTCATCGTGGAAAAGGTCGATCCGCACCCCGCTGGAGACGCCGAGCTTTGTGCAAATCACCTGGGCAACCTGCACGCACCTGCTGGCTAGCGCACTGCCGCGCAAAGCCTCAACACTCATGGTGGAGGTTTGCTTTGCGGCGGAGCTGTGCCAGTTCGACCCTTCTGGAATGGACACCAGGCCGGGTTCACTGAACACCGATTTCTCACCACAGATCGCTGCGATCTCAATTTCCACAGTGCCGGCGAACCCTTCTATCAAGACCTCCGGATCATGGCTGCGCGCCAGCGCGATCGCCGCATCCAGATCGGCGGGCCGCTCGACCCTGGAAATGCCATTCGAGCCGCCCAGGCGCGCCGGCTTGACGAACACAGGATAGCGGACGTCCTGCAGCGACTCAGGGTCGAGTGTCTGCCGTTCGTGCAGACGCACATAGGGGACCTTCCCCAGACCCCAAGACCTCACCAAATCGTTGAACAGCCCCTTGTTCGCAGCGATGCCCGCGGCCGTCGGGTCGGAGCCGATATATGGAATATCCATCGCCGTCAGGAATCCCTCGACTCCCGAGATCAGCGTGAGCACCACATCGCCTTCCCTGTACTTCGAGACGAGCTCGGTGAGCGTCGCCTGGCGCTGGGGCCCCACAGGGACGATCACAGGGGAGTACCCGATCTCGGCGGCCGTCTTGCTGACCCGGTCGGCTGACATCCGGATGGTGGTCTGCTCCTGTGTCAGGCCGCCGCTGAGGATGAACATCTTCATCGCACATTCTCCAAAATTGGTAGCGAGAGCGCTCGACCCGCAAAGAAGCGCTCAAAGGTCGTACGGGGAAGAACAACGTTCTCTTGGTTGTGTCGAAACCCTGAAGGGTTGTGGAATCGGATCGTGTCGACATCGCAGCCGTGCACTAGGACGAGATGCCCTCCCCGGCGGACATTCGATTCGTCCGGGCGGCGGATCTCCGGGCTCACTGAGCACATAACCAGCGAGCCGCTGTCTAGTTCTTGGGCCACTGCGTCCAGCGTGCAGTACTCCAGCACCCGACCGCTGAGCCCGAAGGCATTCTTCACCCAAGTGAGGAATGGTCGATAGATCAGTCCCTGCACCGCACCCCCCGTGTCGAGTCGATAGGCGCCATGAGCCATGGCCTGCTTCAAGAGGTCTGCGCGCGACGGCTTCGCGATTCCCAGGACGTCGAGGACAGACTCCAAACAGGCCAGGCCACACGTCCTGCGAGCCCAGAACTCGTATTCGTCAGGATCTCCGAAGCAGAACGTGCCTTGTTTGGCATCTGCCCGGGCGTCCACTCGCCCGGAGACGATGCTGTCCACAAGATCGCGGTCTGCCCATTGGCAGTGATACGGAACTGGGCGAAAGACGTGCACATGATCCTCCTGGCGTCGCAGCCCTATTGGCGGTAACCCTTGGGCTCCTTGCGGCGGGCAGACTTGATCGTATTTGCGATCAGGTCCTCGTAGGTAATGCCATGAGCCTTGGCCATCGTGGCCAGGTTCCCTTCCCGCGACAGACCTGGAATCGTGTTGACCTCCAGGAACCAGGCCTGCCCTTCCTCGTCGACGAGAAAATCAGCGCGGAACGGAGCCTCTGCTTTGAGTTCACTGAACAGCCGCTCTGCGCCGGAACGCACTGCCGCAGTTGCTGGCGTGCCGATCTCAGCCGGACACACATGCTTGCGCTTGGTCGCGTCATGCTTCGTGTCGAAGTCGTAGAACGAGGAGGCGTACTCCGTCGAAAGGGGGGGCAGCACCGTTGCTCCGGAAGACCCATCCACGATGCCGATCGTGACGTCCAGCCCCTTCACGTAGCGCTGGGCCATGAACTGGAGTTCGTTCTGGTCCATCGTCTTGAGCCACCGGACGATCTCGTCGACACCATCCAAGATGATGGCGTCGATACTTCCGCCACCTGAGACCGGCTTGGCGATCACCTTGTGGCCGACGACCTCGACGATCCGCCGCGCCTCGATCAGCGGCGTTTGGCCGAAATCGATACTCGTCCAGGGCGGTACCTTCAGGCCGAGGGACTGGGCGAGCTGGTTGCAAATCGGCTTGTACATGCCTACAGCGCTGGCCAAGACGCCGGAACCGGTGTAGGCCAGGCCCTGGTGCTCCAGGAAGCCCTGCAGCTTTCCATCCTCCCCGAACCATCCGTGGGTGGTGAGAAAGGCGAACTCGTACCGCTTCGGATCGAAGCCGGCGAGGTCCGAGATGTCATAGACGTCATGCGGGACGCCAAGTGAGGTCAGAGCGTTGATGACACTTTCGCCGGAGCGTAGAGAGCCAAATCGCTCCGGTCCATTGCCGCCCGTCATCAGTGCGATGGGAGTTGTTTGAGATTTGAGCATTTTCATTCTTCCTTTCTTTCGGTGATGGTGTTCGGGTCGTTTGGTAGTAGCTACATCTGGTCGTATGTGCCGGTGTAGAGCGCCACGTGCTGCTCGAGCGCTTCAGCAGGCGTGGGGCCGAAGGCGGAGATCGGGCGATGAATCGCAGGAACTCCGGTGGCCACATGGCCGGCCGGCACTGACCGCAAGACCACAGCCCCTGCGCCTATGTGGCATGAATCGCCAACCTTGATGTTCCCCAGGACCATGGCATTGGCCCCGAGGAGAACCTCAGAGCCGATCTTGGGGTGGCGGTCCCCGCGCTCCTTGCCGCTGCCCCCCAGAGTGACGCCGTGGAGAATCGTGCAGCCGGTTCCTACCGTGGCCGTCTCGCCGATCACCACGCCATCGCCGTGATCGATGAAGATCCCACTGGCCAGCCGGGCAGCCGGGTGGATGTCCACGCTCATCCGTGAAGCACACAGGTTCGCCCACAGCATGGCCTCGAGCTGTTGGCCGTTGGTCCACAGTCCGTGCGCCAGGCGGTGCACCTGGAGTGCGTGAAACCCTTTACTGAACAGGTACGGAACGAATGGCGCGACTACCGCGGGATCACGAGCAGCGGTGATAGTCAGGTCGGCTGCAGCTGCGTTGAGCAGTTCCTGATCGTTAGCGTACTCATGGCGCATGCAGCGCGCGAGGCTGTCTGCGTCGTGGACCCCGCTAGCTAGCTTGTCGCTGAGCAACAGACTGAGCGAATCTCCGAGCGTTATTCCAGGCTCGAAGTACCGCCCCACCGCCGCTGCCGTAAGGAGGCCGGAGCTCGATTCGGCAGCCTGCCGGTACAGATCCCGCATGAGCGAGCGGCCGCAGCCCTCCTCGGTATAGGCTGCGGCATGGCGGGTGACTTGGTCAACCATAAGCTCCTGACGGGGATCAAGACCTGCGAAAGTGCTTCTCATGGGTTCTCCTGGAACGCCCGATGGGCGAATTGAACGAGAGCGCGTGCGTCTGCGTAACTGCGGGAATAGGGAGTTCAAGCCGACGGTCAGTTGGAATGGGTGGCGCGCGCGTTCGGCTGTTCGCAACGAGCGGTGCCGATCGTAGAAAGGCATGTTCGAGCTACAGAAAACCCCGTTGCTGGTTTCAATGGCTTCGGCGGAAAATCGATCCAGGAGGCGACGAGCCACTCTGAGTTGATGCACACTGGGGCAGCCACGCGAGTGACCCCGTAGCCGTACCGCTTCAACAGTCGCTCGACGCTCAGAGTCGTGACCGTGAGCAGCGTTTCCACGTCCTCGCTCCTAGCAAGCTTGAATGCGCCGTCCAGCACCGCGCGGACCAGGTCAGATGTGGGTTGTCGGCAGCGTTGTTCCGCTAGATCGGTGGCAGAGAAGCGCGACAACTCCCAGATCGTGTGGTCCTTCGGGATCTCTATGGCTCCCATCAGCTGCGGGAAAGCCGCCTCCAGGAGGTAGGGCTTCACAGTTTGGAGAAGGCGCGCGCATCCGATGACCTGGCCATCCACACCGCGAGCCACCACGTACAGGGTGTCTGCTCGATCGAACTGGTCGACCTCCCAGCCTCTCACGCATGCAAGGTCCCAGCCCAGGCGCTCGACGAACACTCGGTATCGATAGCGGGCTAGATCGGCCATCACATGCGGGCCGAGACTGTGAAAGTTTCCAGTCAAGAGTTCCATCTTCCATTCCCCCGTCAGTTAGACTGAGGCGGATTTTTGGACGAGGTTGCGCTCGGCGTAACTACCGTTTTGGGGGGGGCCAACACACTAGACTTTCCTGATCGTTTCGGCGAACGGGAACGCTGGCGCGCAGGTTGCCCAAGGGGTCACAGAACGTGTACCGGGAGGCAAGAATGCTTGGCTGGCAAGAGGACATGCTTGGCTCGATCTATGACGAGTCGTTGAGCCGAGAACAAGTCTTTACTGCGATTCAGAAAGCTGGGGAGCAGATCGGCTTCCAGTTCGTGTCCTATGGCATCCGAGTTCCGCTTACTGTGGGGCGCCCTCAGGTGCTGATCCTCGAGAACTATCCCAAGGCGTGGATCGACCGGTACGTTGACCGCAAGTATGTGGACATCGACCCATCTGTCATTCACGGGGCGCGTAGCCAAGCGCCCTTGCTGTGGAAGCAGACATTGGACCAAGCGCCTGAATTTTGGGAGGACGCCGCTGGCCACGACCTCAAGCATGGGTGGGCGCAGTCCACGCTTGATGGTACTGGTGCCGCAGGGTTGCTGACTTTGGCCCGCGGTGGCGCTCAGGAAATCACCCGCAAGGAGCTTGAGCAGAACTTGGCGCGGATGCGTTGGCTGAGTAGCTTGGCTCACCTGGCATTACAAAGACGGCTGCGCAGCGAGCTGCCAAAAGCACATGGGATCAACCTGACTGCAAGAGAGGTGGAGGTCTTGAAATGGTCAGCCGCGGGTAAGACCTGCGACGTGACCGCGTCCATCCTCAACATCACCAGCGAAACGGTGAGATTTCACCTTCGAAACTCTTGTCGGAAGCTCGAGTGCTTCAACAAGACCCAAGCGGTGGCCCATGCGGCGATGCTTGGGCTGCTCTCCTAGCGGGCGGCCTGTCTTCCTACTCTTTGCAGCTGGCCACCACCACCGCCGATGTGATCGGAGCGGCAGCCAGCTTTGATCTGGTCTGGTCTGGCTGCCTCGCAGACCGACATCGTGCCAGCAGAGATTCCGGGCTGTGAGTGCCGACGCAATCTTGACCAGCAAAACCGCAACGTGCCAATCCAAAACTGACCAGGGTGTTTCACTGGCCCGCTGAAAATTTCAGCAGGGGATTCAAGGTGATCTCCATGGACATGATTGGCAAGGTCAGGCGCATGAGGCTGCGCGACGAACTCTCCCTCAGCGAGATCGCAAAGCGCACGGGCCTGTCGCGCAACACGGTCGAGAAGTGGCTCAGGGCGCCCAGCGATGTTGTGCCGAAGTACGAGTGGGTAAAGCTCGACGGCAAGCTCACGGCGTTCGAGGCGGCCCTGCACCAAGCGCTTACCCCGTATGTACCAAGCCCGACTAGCATCCACGCCAATGTGCGCCTTCATGTCAAAGTGCCAGGCATTGCCCTTCTTAATTTGATGCATCTTGGGATCGCGCGTGTTGCCCTCGTTCTTGGTCGAACTGGGCGTGGCGATGATGGTCGCATCCACGATGGTGCCCGAGCGCATCAGAAGGCCTTGCTCGGCCAGGTGAGCATTGATCTCGTCGAACAGTGCTTTGGTTAGATCGTTGTCCAGCAGCAGCCGCCTGAACTTCAGCAGCGTGGTGGCATCGGGCGCCGACTCGCGCGACAGGTCGATGCCCACGAAGTCGCGTAGCGCCTGGCTGTCGTAGAGCGCGTCCTCCAGCGCCTCGTCGGCCAGGCCGTACCAATGCTGCAGGCAGACATGCGCAACATCCTGGAGATGCCGATCGGCTGACGCCCAACGCGCCCGCCCGTGGGGTACGGCGACTCGATCATTGCGATCAGGCCAGACCACGGCACCACGCGTTCCATGTCGGCAAGAAACTTCTCGCGCCGTGTCTGCTTCTTCGTCGCGTACTCGGCGCGGGCAAAGTTGCGTTGGTTCATCTTGGTGGTGCTGTGATTTGTGGTGTCTTCACCCGTGCACGGGTCGTGCCTGCCGCGACATATTGATCAGCATTTCCCTAAAAGCATTAGGGCCGGGCGTCCCATGCCCACATCGCCCCCTCGAACGTCGAGCCTGCCCTTCAGGCGCATGGACCCCGACGACGCCTGGGACCTCTTCAACACCAAGCTGACCCAGCTCGATTCACTGCTGAGCTGTTGCCACGGCAAGGGCAACGGCTGGTTCTAGGAAGCCGGCGAGACACAGCGCGAACATCTGCTGTGGCTCGCGGCCGATCTGTCGCGCTACGTGATCGAGTTGCTGCGCGCGAGCCGACGTGAATAGGAAAACCGAAACCGGCGAGGCACGCACGAGCGTGTTTCGCGAGAATGCCGATCCCATGAACATCGACGACTACGCCTCCCTCGCCGAAGACGCCGGCCTGATCCGCGCCGAGGACGGACAACGCTACTGTGCCTGGCACCCGCAGATGCCCGACTACCACGCCAACGAGTGGGGCCGCCCGGTCGGCGACGACCGCGCGCTGTTCGAGAAGATCTGTCTCGAGGGCTTCCAGTCGGGCATGGCCTGGATCACGATCCTGCGCAAGCGCGAGGCCTTCCGCGCGGCCTTCGCCAACTTCGAGATCGACAAGGTGGCGGCCTTCGGCGAGAAGGACATCGAGCGGCTGATGGCCGATGCCGGCATCGTGCGCAACCGCGCGAAGATCGTCTCGGCGATCAACAACGCGAAGCGGGCGAAGGAACTGATCGCCGAGGCGGGCTCGCTGGGCGCTTGGCTCTGGCGTTTCGAGCCGGAACCGAAGGACAGGCCCGCGGTGGTCGACATCGCGTACTACCGCGCCAATCCGACCACCCCGGCGTCGCAGCGCATGTCGAAGGAATTGAAGCAGCGCGGCTGGACCTATGTCGGTCCGACCACGCTCTATGCGCTCATGCAGGCGATGGGGCTGGTCAACGACCACATCGAGGGCTGTGCCTGCCGCGCGGCGGTGGAGGCGGCGCGCGAGCGCTTCGTGCGGCCGCGCTGAGCCGCCAATTGAAAGACGCCGCCGGTCAGGCGATGTCAATCCGGGGTTGCCGTTCGATCCCATTTGGTTGCGTATTGCAAACACACGTCTTGCAATGGTCGAAATAAATGCCGTGACTCGCACGTATCGGATTAATTAAATGGGTTTGCACGATTAACATCTCCCCGCGCTCCGGAGAGGGAGGCGCGTTTTCTAATTACAAAGAGGAGTGATCGTGTTGAAAAAGACATTGGCCATCGCCTGCGTGGCGACATTGCTTTCTGCCTGCGGCGGTGGTGGTGGCGGAGGTGGCGGGGCCTTTCCGCCATTCCCGGCACCTGCACCTTCCCCGGCACCCGCGCCCGCACCGGCCCCCGCGGCCGACACGACGCCACCGAGCGTCGTGGCCTTCAATCCCACGGTCAGCACCGACGTTCCCCGCAACACCGAGATCTCGGCCACCTTGAGCGAAGCCCTGCTGGCAACGACGGTGACCGACAGCAATCTGCGCATTACCCGTGTTGGGGTTGCAGTTCCAGCTCGTTGAATTACGACGCCACGAAAAACAAGATTTCCTTCGCGCCGACGAGGGCGCTGGATCTGCTGGCCAATTACACGGTGACGGCGGGGACAGGCCTGAAGGACCTGGCGGGCAACGGGCTGGCCGCGGAAAAATCCTGGTCATTCCGGACGGTCGATGGCGGCTGGGAGGCTCCGCATGAGCTCGAACCGGCGACAGCCACCGCGGACCAGGCCGTCACTGCCCAGGACGGCCAGGGAAACACGGTAGTAGCCTGGATGAGCCGGCCCACTGGCGGCTTTTACGAGATCCGCACAGCGGTGCAGAGTGCGGGCGGCAGCTGGAGCAGTGGCAGTACGTTGAGTATCCCCGGAACCTATAACGCCCTGTTTCCTCAGCTCCGCTTCGACAACCAGGGCAATGGACTTGCCCTCTGGATGCAAGCGGATGACGCAGGCGCTGAAGTGTGGTCATCGCGCTTCTCAAAGGGCTCCGGCTGGCAAGCGCCAACACGGCTGGACCGCACGGTAGGCTCAAGCTATGCCCCCTCGCTCGCAATCGACGCCGACGGCAATGCCTTCGCCGTCTGGGGCAAGCGGGAAACACAGTACGGCAATTCGGATATCTGGAGCGCCCGCTTCACACCGGCCGGCGGTTGGCAGGCAGCGGTCCGATTGGGTAGCTCCGCCAATATCGGTACCTACGACCAAGCCGAACAGCCGCAGGTGGCTGTGGATGCCACGGGCAATGCCTACGTGCTGTGGATTCAGAGGGCCAGCAACGCGCCAGTCTGGGTCGCGCGCTATCAAGCCGGCAGCGGCTGGCAGCCTGCGGTGTCTCTGGGAGCTGCTCGGCTGGGCGAACCGTACGGACCGAGGCTCGCTGTTTCCAGCTCAGGTCAGGTGATGGCGTTGTGGAACTCGTACGACGGAAGCGCGTATCGCTTTGACCTGTGGTGGAGTGTTCTCGCAACACCCGGTGGCAGTTGGACGTCGCCAGCCCTGCTTGAAGACGACGATACGGGCGACGCCTTGAGTCAAGCGGTGGTCGCCGACAGCGCAGGCAACTTCCACGCAATCTGGCGGCAATCCATTCCTGTGTACGGTTTCGAGCTCGTTCATCGCCAATACACCCCTGGCTCGGGTTGGAACACCGCTACCACCATCAGCACGAGGAATGGCAGCTACCAAAACCGTGCCCCTAGCCTGGTGGCTGACCGCAATGGCAACTTGATGGCGCTGTGGGGCGTGGGCTTTGGCGGAGCGGAAGAGGGTACGTTCGCAAGGCGCTATGCGGCCGGTGAAGGCTGGCGCTCCACTCTGCGCGTAAGTGCCACCGGTGGCAGAGCAGCGATATCCACCTCGCTGGATGTGCAGGCCGATGGCTCCATTGCGGCAACCTGGGTGGAGCCTGCGGAGTTCCGTAGCGACGGGGCTGTTCTTGCCGCCCGGTTCAAGTGACAGGCGCCGTCTTGACGCGCATTCGCGGAGTTGTCTGTCTGAGGCGCAGGCTGTTCCTCGGGGCGATGTGATCCCCGGGAACGCCCCGCAAAAGCATTTCTCGAAACAAACCAAGAGGAGAAGAGGATGAGAACCAACACATACCGCGCGCTCGGCATCGCGCTTCTTTCCACGCTGGCCGCCTGTGGAGGCGGCGGTGGTGGAGGCGGCGGCGGTTTCCCGATCGCGCCCATTGCGATCACGCCGAGCACGCCGCCGCCTGCAGCCAATCCGGACCCGGTGCCGCAGGACCCCGTCCTGCCGGCCCTGTCGCTGGACTTCGAGCTGCTGACCAACGAATTCGATCCGGTGAAGCTGCTTGCGGCGCTGAATGCGGAAGGAGGCAAGGGCTTTCGCTGGGTCACCTCGCCCAACTTCAAGACCGATGCGAGGCACGTGCTGTCGAAGGACACCAAGGCGACGGACAAATACATCTACGAATTCCTGGGTGTGGGGCTGTCGCAGGACGACTACCTCACGCAGATCAATGCCAGTGGCGCCCGCGGCTTCAGGCTGCTCAAGGATGGGGCAGTGGTGCGCAACAGCGCGGTGAGCGCCTGGTACAGCTACACGCTGGAAACGAGCTTGCGAAGGAACAATTCCAATACCGATCCCAACAACGATCCGGTGAGCCTGGATGGCTTCCTGGCGCAGCTCAACGCGAAGGGCGCGCAGGGCAATCGATACGTCGGGCAAGTGCATTTCGCACCCCTGCCGGACGGCCGCTTCAACATCCAGAGCGTGTATGAGAATGCCGGCAACGGTGCCTTCCAGTACGAGATGCTGCCGAGGGCTGGAAAGGACGCCGACTTCATCGCGCAGTTGAATGCGCAGGGTGCCAGGGGATACAGGTTCAACTTCATGGCCTCCCTGAGAAACGGCGAGGGGAAGGCCTTCTACGTGAAGGACAAGGCGCAGGCGCCGAAATTCACCTACTGGATCGTCGATCGTCCCGCCGATGCGTCGGCATTCCTGGCCCAGTTGAAGGACAACGCGAGCCGCGGCAAGGCTTTCTTCATCGACAACTACGGCTCGGGAACCGACAGTGTCACGGGCCCGGGTACGTGGGAGACGGCACCGAAGATCATCTACTCGGCCTCCGCGCAATGCCAGGGCGTTCTTTGCGGCGACCTGTATGCGTTCTCGATCATGAGCACCTACTGAAGCCGACCACCGCTTCCACGCAGAAATGGCCCGACACCGGACCATTTCCTTTTTTGAGAGCCTCAGCGCCTCAATTCACGCACTGGAACGACCCCGCCAGATTGACGTCCCCCGACCCCTTGTACTGCGGCCACTTCGGGTAGTCGCACAGCGGCCGCGTGCGCCCCGGCACGCCGGCGGTGTCGGTCGTGACCTGGTTGCTCGGCGCGGTGCCCTTCTCGACCCAGCCCTCGAGCGCGGTCAGCGAGTCCCAGGTCGCGTTGAACACGCTGCTGACCGCATGGCCCAGGCCCGCGACCTCGTAGTAGCGCACGAAGCCGTCGACCTCCGCGGGGCCCCAGCGCGACTGCAGGCGCTGGTAGTACTGCTCGGTGGCGCGCGTGCTCACCAGCACGTCGGCCAGGCCATGCGCGAGCAGCAGCTTGCCGCCGCGCGCCTTGAAGGCCGAGATGTCGGTGCTGGCGTCGAGCTGGGTGCTCAGCGCGCTGATGCGGCTGGCCCAGGGGCCCGGGTCCTCGGGGTCGAGCGAGAGCGAATCGAAACTCGCGTCGCGCGCCACCGAGTACTTGATCCACTGGTCGGTCAGCACGCTGATGTAGGGCGCGTTGGCCGGCATCGGCCGCGTGGGCTGCGCGCTGCCGAAGGCCAGGAAGGTCACGGTGGGCTCGAGTGGCGAGGTCCAGGTGCTGATGCCGGGATCGGCGCCCCAGATGTTGTAGCCCGGGTACTGGGTCTCGCCGCTGGCCAGCGCGAAGCGGAAGTTGGTCGCGGTGTTGATGCTCTTCATGGCCGCGATCTGCGCATCCGACAGGCAGCTGTTGCCGGTGTCGGCGCCGCCCGCGCAGCGCACGGGCGCGCCCTTGAGCATGGCGGTGGTGGGATCGAAGCGCGCGTTGCACAGGGTCTGGTTGCTGATCAGGCCGTCGGCCACGCCGTCGAGCGCGTCGCAGGTCTCCATGGCGGCGTTGTAGAGCAGCTCGCGCTTGGCGGCATTGGGATAGGCGCCGGGCTGCGCCAGCGCGCGGCTCATGCGGTGGCCGCCGAGCAGCGCGGCGGCGTCGTTCCAGGCCGGGTACCAGGCGATGGCGCCGTCCCAGTCTGCGGGCCAGCGCTGGATGGCGGTGACGGCCTCGCGCCCGCCGGTGGAGCCGCCCGCGAAGTACGACTTGGCGGGGCTGGCCGCGTAGCGTGCCTGGACGATCGCGAGCGCGGCGTCGTGCGTCTTCTTGAGCGCATCGCTGCCGAAGTTGCGCACGGCCTCGTCGTTGAGGCCGAAGCGGCCGTCCTGCGAGCCGAGCGCATTGGCCTGGTGGCCAGAGTCGCTCGCGAAGGTGGCATAGCCGCGGGCCAGCGGCACGGGCTGGTCGACCGGGCCGTTGGGCACGTTGCCCTTGACGCTGGGAATGCTGCCGTTGAAGCCGCCGCCGCCGAACATCACGACCTTGCGGTTCCAGCTCGTGGGCAGGGCCACGGTGAAGCGGATGTCGGGTGCGCTGGCGTCGACCGGCGAGATCTTGCCCGACACCTCGCAGTACTCGGGCAGCGCGGCCACGCCGGTGCCGGCGGCCGGCACGGTCTTGGTGGCCGTGACGGTTGCGCCCGAGGTCGGCAGGCCGATGGCCGCGGCCGGCACGCTCAAACCAGGCAACTGCTCGCAGCTCAGCGCGGCGCTCGAGGGCGGGGGCGCGGGTGGCGGGGGCGGCGGTGGTGGCGGTGGAGGGGAGGGCGGCTGGCTGCCCGCGATGGGCAGCAGGAAGCCGTTGCCGCCACCGCCTCCGCCGCCGCAGCCCACGAGCGTGGCGCTGACGGCGATGCAGGCGGCGACGGCCAGGACGATGTCGCGATGGCTGGATGTCATGGGTCTCCGATGTCGTTGGTGTTGGGACGCGGCACAGTCTCGCGCGCGCGGGTCCCGAATCCAATGTGCGGGCCGGACACCGCAGGCGACGTTCCTGTGTGCGCGGCCCATGCCGCGTAAACCCTGAGCGGCGGCCTTCAGTGCGGCAGCGGCACCTCGAAACCGGCCTTCGAGAGCTCCCACTGGTACTGCTCGAAACCCGTGCCCGGCACGCGCTCGTCGGTGCGGTCGCGGATCTCGTCCATGCGCGCCGTGACCTCGGCCGCGGTGTAGTCGCTGCCGTCGATGAAGATGCCGCGCGTCATCGTGAGGTTGGCGCTCTCGAAGCTGCCCGCGCCCGCGAGCAGGATGGTGCGCGTGGGCGCGTCCTCGCCCACCAGCGCGACCAGCCCGGGGCTCACGTAGTCGGGCTGCAGCCGCGCCAGCGCCTCGGGCGGCAGCACGCCCTCGGTCATGGCGGTGGCGGCGGTGGGCGCGAGGCAGTTCACGCGGATGTCCTGCCGCTCGCCCTCGAGCGCGAGGGTCTGCATCAGCCCGACCAGCGCCATCTTGGCCGCGCTGTAGTTCGACTGGCCGAAGTTGCCGTACAGGCCCGAGGAGGAGGTGGTCATCACGATGCGGCCGTAGCGCTGCGCGCGCATGGTCTCCCACACGGCCTTCACGGCGTGCACGCTGCCCATGAGGTGCACGTCCATCACGCGGCGGAAGTCCTCGAGCGTCATCTTCGAGAAGCTCCTGTCGCGCAGCACGCCGGCGTTGTTGACGAGGATGTCGATGCGGCCCCATTCGGCGACGGCGCACGCGGCCATCGCTTCCATGGCCGCGAAGTCGGTGACGTCGCCGCCGTCCGCGATGGCGCTGCCGCCCGCGCGCACGATCTCGTCGGCCACGGCGCGGCCCGGCGATCCTTCGTGCGCACCGGCCACGTCGTTGACCACCACGCGCGCACCGTGGCGCGCGAGCGCCAGCGCATGGGCGCGGCCCAGGCCGCTGCCCGCGCCGGTGACGATGGCCACGCGGCCGTCCAGTGTCTTGTTCATTGCTGTTCCCGATGAATGAAGAAAAAAGGGGGCGGGGCTCAGAACGCGACCGCGTCCCGGCCCTTGAGGCCCAGCATCGCGCGCGCCTCGTCGGGGCTCGCGATCTCGAGCGAGAGCTCCTCGAGGATCCGGCGAATCTTGCGCACCTGCTCGGCGCAGGACTTCGCGAGCTGGCCGCGGGCGATGTAGAGGCTGTCCTCGAGGCCCACGCGCACGTTGCCACCCATCACCGCGCCCATGGTGAGCAGCGGCATCTGGTGCCGGCCCGCGCCGAGGATCGAGAAACGGTAGCCGTCGCGACCGAACAGCCGGTCGGCGGTGGCGCGCATGGTCACGAGGTTCTCGGGATCGGGCCCGAGGCCGCCGAGGATGCCGTAGATGCTCTGGATGAACAGCGGACCCTTGACGAGGCCCTCGTCGACGAAGTGCGCGAGGTTGTAGAGATGGCCGACGTCGTAGCACTCGAACTCGAAGCGCGTGCCGCAGTCCTCGCCGAGCACCTGCAGGATGTGCTTGATGTCGCGGAAGGTGTTGCGGAAGATCAGGTCCTCCATGCCCTCGACATAGGGCTGCTCCCAGTCGTGCTTCCATTCGGCGATGCGCCGCGCCGCCGTGTGGATCGAGAAGTTCATCGAGCCCATGTTGAGCGAGCACATCTCGGGCTTGGCCTGCAGCGGGTAGGCCAGCCGCTCGGCCAGCGTCATGCGCGTGCTGCCGCCGGTGGTGATGTTGATCACCGAATCGGTGGCGGCCTTGATGCGCGGCACGAACTGGTCGAAGACCTTGGGGTCGGCCGAGGGGCGGCCATCGACCGGATCGCGCGCATGCAGGTGGAGGATCGCCGCGCCGGCCTCGGCCGCTGCTATCGCCTGCTCGGCGATCTGGTCGGGCGTGAGCGGCAGGTGCTCGGACATGCTCGGCGTATGGACCGAGCCGGTGACCGCGCAGGAGATGATGACCTTGTCTTGGGTGCTTGCCATGGGATGTGTCGCTGAAGAAAGGAAAGGTGGGTGGCGCCGCGTCAGACCGCGAGCCACTCCGAGACGAGTTGCTGGTCGGCCTTGAGCGCCTGCGGCGTGCCCTCGAACACGATGCGGCCGTGGCCCATCACGCAGACCCGGGTCGAGACCTTGAGCGCGATCGCGAGCTTCTGCTCGACCAGCACCACCGACAGCCCCTTGCGGTGCATGTCGACGATGCATTCGCCGACCTGCGCCACGATCTTGGGCGCCAGGCCCTCGGTGGGCTCGTCGATCAGCATCAGCAGCGGATTGCCCAGCAGCGAGCGGCACATGGTCAGCATCTGCTGCTCGCCGCCCGACATGCTGCCGGCCTTGGTGTTGCGGCGCTCCTTGAGGCGTGGGAAGTAGTCGAACATCTGCTCGACGGTCCAGCGGTGCGCGCCGGGCACGGCGCGCTGCTCGCCCATGCGCAGGTTCTCGTCGACCGTGAGGTTGGCGAACACCTCGCGTTCCTCGGGCACATAGCCGATGCCGGCACGGCACACGGCATAGGGCCGCGCGCCGGCCAGCTCGCGCTCGCGCAGCCGGATGCTGCCCGCGGAAGGCGGCACCAGGCCCATGATGGCCTTCATGGTGGTGGAGCGGCCCGAGCCGTTGCGCCCGAGCAGGCTGATGACCTCGTTGCGCCCCACGCGCAGGTCGACGCCGTGCAGCACGTGGCTCTTGCCATAGTGGACGTGGAGGTCCTGGACGCTCAGCAGCGTGTCGCTCGTGCTCATGCCGTCACCTCCTCGCCGAGATAGGCTTCCTTGACGCTGGCATTGGCGCGGATCTCCTGCGGCGTGCCGGTGGCGATCACCTGGCCGTAGACCAGCACGCTGATGCGGTCGCTCAGCGAGAACACCACGTCCATGTCGTGCTCCACGATCATCAGTGCGCGGCCCTTCGTGACCTCGCGGATCAGCTCGGCCGTGTAGTGCGTCTCCTCGGTCGACATGCCGGCCATCGGCTCGTCGAGCAGGATCACCTTGGGGTCGGAGGCCAAGGTCATCGCGATCTCGAGCGAGCGCTGTTCCGAATAGGCCATCTCGCCCGCGATCGTCGCGGCGCGCGCGTTCAAGCGCACCAGCTCGAGCAGCCGTTCGGTCTCCTCGCGGATGGCGCGGTCGCGGTCGATGAAGCGCCAGAAGACGTACTGCAGCCCATGGCGGCGCATGACCGCGAGGCGGATGTTCTCGAACACGGTGAGCTTGGGAAAGATGTTGGTGATCTGGAACGAGCGCGCGAGCCCGAGCCGGTTGATGGCCTGTGGCGTGCGCCCGGCGATCGACTGGCCGTCGAAGTGGATGCTGCCGGCCGTCGGCGCGAGCTGCCCCGAGATCAGGTGGAACAGCGTGGACTTGCCCGCGCCGTTGGGGCCGATCAGCGCATGGCGCTCGGCGCCCAGCAGGTCGAGGTCGACGCCGCGCATGATCTCGGTGGGGCCGAAGGACTTGCGCAGGCCGCGGATGCTGAGGATCGGGTCGTTCATGCGGCGCCTCCGGTGCGCTCGGTGAGGGACGCGGCCTGCGCCGCGAGGGGAGCGTCGGCTTCGCGCCGGGCCAGGGTTCGCAGCCGTTGCCGCGCGAAGCGCGCGAGCAGCCCGCCGACTGCGAGCAGCGCGAGCGGCACGGCCCAGGTCGCGAACGACAGCGGCAGCCAGGCGCGGCCCAGGAACTGGATCGGCGGCCAGCCGCCACCCGGTTGCAGGTTGGCGAGCGAGCGGTAGTCCTGCGAGAAGCAGCGCTGCAGCATCTCGATCGCGAAGGCGCCGCCGAAGCTCAGCAGCAGCGCCGCGGCCACCGACATCGCCATCACCGGCAGCAGCCGGGCCAGGCCGAAGCGCTGGCGCAGCCGCGCGGTGGTGCCCACCAGCCCCGCGAGGCCGGCGGGCATGAACATCATCACCAGCACGAACAGGATGCCCTGGTAGAGCAGCCACGAGCGCGTGAGGTCCGACACGGCGTAGCCGAAGAAGGTCATGAGCGCGGCGCCCAGGGCCGGGCCGAGGAACACCTGCACGCCGCCGATGTAGGTGTTGAGCACCACCGCGGCCGACAGCGCGGGATCGAACACCACGTAGTTCGCCGATTCGTTCGACACCACCTGCAGCCCGCCCGCGATGCCCGAGAACATGGCCGAGACCGCGAACACCAGCACGCCGAGGCCGTGCACGTTGTAGCCGAGGAAGCGCAGCCGGTGGCTGTTCTCGCGCAGGCCGCAGGTCAGCCGGCCCAGCGGCGTGCGGGTGTAGAGGTAGAGCAGCGCGAGCGACAGCAGCACCCAGCCCAGCGTGAGGTAGTAGACCTCGGTGGTCGAGCCGAAGCCGAAGCCCCAGGCCGGCATGCGCATGGTCGACACGCCGGCCTCGCCGCCGAACAGGCCCTTGAGGTGCGGCGCCAGCGAATGGATCAGCTCGGCGATGGCCAGCGTGATCATCGCGAAGTAGGTGCCGCTGCGCTGGGTCGCGAACCAGCCCGCGATGCCGCCGATGGCCAGGCCGCAGACCGCGCCGGCCAGCGGCATCAGCGGCGTGGGCAGCAGGCCGGCGCCGCCGAGCGCGTTCATCGCGTGCACGGTGCCGAAGGCGCCGACGCCGAAGTAGGCCGCGTGGCCGAAGGACAGCATGCCGGCCTGGCCGCACAGCAGGTTGTAGGCGCTCGCGAACAGCGCGGCGATCAGCATCTGGATGGCCGCGTTGAGCAGCCCCTGCGACAGCAGGAAAGGCAGGGCCAGCAGCAGCGCGACGCCGGCGGCCAGCAGTGAGAGGGTGGTCTTCATCGTTTCGGCCTTCCCGCTCAGTTCTTCTCGCCCATCAGCCCGCTCGGCCGCACCAGCAGGATCAGCAGCATCAGCGCGAACGGGATGGTGGCCGACAGGCTCGACACCTTGAGCGTCATCAGCCCGCCGACGCCGCGCGCCCAGTCGCCCGCGCCGACCAGCGCGAACAGGTCGGCCAGGCTGCGGTCGATGCCCACGGCCAGCGAGGTGATGACGCCGATCAGCAGCGAGGCCAGCATCGCGCCGCCCAGCGAACCGAGGCCGCCGACCACCACCACCACGAACACCATCACGCCGAGCTCGAGCGCCATGTTGGGGTTGGTGGTGTAGAAGGCACCGGCCACCGCGCCCGCCAGGCCCGCGAGGCCGGCGCCGACGCCGAACACGCCCATGAACACCAGCGGCACGTTGTGGCCCAGCGCCTCGGCCATGCGCGGCTTGTAGATCGCCGAGCGCACCACGATGCCGACGCGGGTGCGCGTGAGCAGCAGGTAGATGGCCACGAACATCGCGATCGCGATGCCGCCCATCAGCAGGCGATAGGCCGGGTACTGCGCGCCGCCGATGGCGAAGGCCGGCACGTCGAGCGTGGGCGGGATGCGGTAGTCGACCGGGAAGTTGCCGAAGAACAGCTTGATGGTCTCGGCGATGATGAACGACAGGCCGAAGGTCAGCAGCAGCTCGTGCGCATGGCCGTGGTGGTGCACGCGGCGCAGGAAGAAGCGCTCGACCACCACGCCGATCAGGCCGACCAGGATCGGCGCTGCGATCACGGCGGCCCAGAAGCCGATGGCGCCCTGCAGCGTGTAGGCGAAGTAGGCGCCCAGCATGTAGAACGAGGCATGCGCGAAATTGAGCACGCCCATCATTCCGAAGATGAGCGTGAGGCCGGCCGACACCATGAACAGCAGCAGTCCGTAGACGATGCCGTTCATGAGCGAGACGATGAGCTGGTCCATGGTTGTCCTTGCGAGCAGCCGAGGCTGCGCCGGCGGGACGCGCGCGTCCTGCCGGGGAGGGGATTCGGGGAACGGGGCCGCGCGGCGCGGCCCCGGAGAGAAGAGCGCGCGGGCGCTCAGCCCGGGCGCTTCATCGCGCAGCTCGACTGCGCGGGCGTCGAGGCTTCCTCGGCCGTGAAGCGCTTCACCGGCTTGAAGCCCATGTCGGTGTCGTCGGCCTTGTAGCGCGCGTCCTTGGTCACGGTCGACACCACCATCGGCAGCAGCACCTGGTGGTCGGCCGCGCGCATGCTCATCTCGCCCATCGGGGTCTTGATCTTCGCGGTCTCGATCGCGCGGGCCAGCGCGTTGACGTTGAGCGCGCCGTTCTCGGGCTTGGTGCGCTTGAGCGCATCGGCCACCATCGCCATGCCGAACACGGTCTGCGGCTCGATGAAGGCCGGCGCGTGGCCGGTCTTGGCCTTGTAGTCGGCGACGAAGCGCTCGCCTTCGGCACCGGCGGCCTCGGCGTTGAAGGTGTGGGCCACGAAATGGCCGACCGCGAGATCGCCCGCATTCGCGATGTTGCCGGGCTGGTCGAGGAAGACCGTGCCGAAGCGCACCTTGAGGCCGGCCGACTTCGAGGCCTTCATCAGCAGCAGCAGGTCGTTCGACCAGTTGCCGGTGAGCACCGAGTCGGCCTTGGCGGCGCTGATCTTCGCCACGTAGGGCGCGAAGTCCTGCACCTTGTTGACGTCGTGCAGCGTCTTCTCCACCACCTGGTAGCCGCCGGCCGATGCGTTGTCGACGATGGCGCGCTCCATGTCCTGGCCCCAGGAGTAGTTCTGGTTGATCGAATAGACGCGGGTGCCGAGCGCGTTGGCCTGCTTCATCGCGCTGACCAGGGCCTTGGTGCGGATCTGCGCGTCGCCGCTGAAGCGGAAGTGGTGGAAGTTGCACTTCTCGCCCGTGAGCTCCAGTGCCTCGGCGCCCACGTTGATGTAGATCATCTCCTTGCCGGGATTGCGCAGGTTGTACTTGCGCACGTCCTCGGTGATCTGGCCGCCGATGGCCGAGGAGGCACCCTGCACGATCAGGTGCACGCCATCGGCCGCGGCCGCCTTGAGCTTGTCGGCCGCGCCCGCGGGGCCGCCCTGGTTGTCGTACTCGAGCAGCTGCACAGGCTCGCCGTTCCAGCCACCGGCCGCGTTGATCTGGTCGATGGCGAAGCGCACGGCGGTGCGATAGGCCTGGCCCGACGAGGCCTGCGGGCCCGACAGCGTTTCGAGCACGCCGATCTTCACGGGCGCGGCGGAAGCGCCGGCCGACAGCAGGGCCAGCGAGCAGGCCATAGCCGACGCGGCGGCGTTGAACGAGAGGGGGAAGGGGGCGGATCTGCGCATTGATGTCTCCATGCTTCTTGAAAAAAAGGGGTGGGCCGCTCGCCGGCGTTCAGAGGTATTCCATGTTCCCGTCGACGCTGATCGCCTGGCCCGTGAGGTTGCGGGCCGCCGGCGAGCAGAGGAACAGCGCCATCGCCGCCACGTCGTCGAGCGTGACCATGCGGCGCAGCGAGATCTTCTGCAGGTACTCGGCGCGCATGGCCTCGACCGACACGCCCGCGGTGGCGGCGCGCGCGCCGATCACGCTGTTCATGCGCTCGCCCTCGACCGTGCCCGGCAGGATCGCGTTGACGCGCACGCCATGCGGACCGAGCTCGATGGCCAGCGACTTCATGAGGCCGACGATGGCCCACTTGGTCGATGCGTAGGGCGTGCGGAACGGATAGCCGAGCCGGCCCGCGACCGAGCTCATCGCGATCAGGCTCGGGTTGGCCTGCGAGCGCTTGAGCAGCGGGATCGCGCGCTGCGCGAAATAGAACTGGCTGTTCAGGTTGACGGCCACCGTGCGCTCCCAGTCGCCGCGCTGCAGGTCCTGCAGCGCGCCGGTGGGGCCCGCGATGCCGACGTTGTTGACGAGCACGTCGAGCCCGCCAAGCGCGCCTTCGACGTCGTCGAACACGCGCGCCACGTCCTCGGGCACCGAGGCGTCGGCCATGCTCGAGGTGATCTCGGGCGCCTCGCGCGCCATGCGGTCGAGCGCGAGGCGGTCGATGTCGCAGACATGCACGCGCGCGCCGGTCTCGCGAAAGGCCAGCGCGATGGCCGCGCCGATGCCGGACGCGCCCGCGCTGATCAGCACCCGCAGGCCCGGCGCGGGCCGCAGTGAATCGATGATGCTCATGGGTTCCTGTGGTGTCTCGTTGTGTCCATGCGGGCGCCATGGCGCTCTCGCTTCACGGTCAGTGTCTTGAATGCACCGCTTCAAAACTATGTGCGTCGCGCACACTGGCGACCCCCTCCCGATGTGATGCGGTGCTCGCGATCGCCATCGCGGCGCCAGGGGAGAGGGATCGGACCCATGGGCATGGCCGCATCGTTCTGCTAGCCTTCGCGGCCCTATGTCATCCCTGTCCACCGAACGACCGCGCGCGGCGGGCTCCTCGCGCGATGCGAGCGAGCAGGCGGCCGACGAGATCGCCGCCGAACTGATCGGCCTGCTGCACCGGAATGCGCCCGCGGAGGAATTCGCCGGCCGGCTCGCGGCCGTGGAAGCCCTGCCCGATGCATTGCGGCGCAAGTCCAGCCTGGTCGAGCTGGTGCGCATGGCGATGGCGCTGCGCAACCGGCTCGAGCTGCACGAGCAGCGCGAGCGCGGCATGCTCGCCGTGATCGAGTCGGCGCAGGACCTCTCGGGCCGGCTCGACCTCACGGGCCTGCTCAAGACCATCGTGAAGCGCGCGCGCCACCTGATGGGCTCGCACCTGTGCTGGCTCACGGTCTACGACAGCGCGACCGGCGCGTTCCAGGTGGTGGTGGCCGACGGCGCGATCTCCGACCGCACCGGCCGCATGACCGTGGGCCGCAACCTCGGCATCGCGGGCATCGTGATGAGCACGCGGCTGCCCTTCTTCACGCCCGACTACCTGCACGACAACCGCTTCGCGCACGACCCCACGCTCGACGACATCTTTCGCGACGAGGGCGTGGCCGCGCTGGTGGGCGCGCCGCTGATGCGCGACGACGAGGTGATCGGCCTGCTGTTCGTGGCCGACCGCTACCACCGCACGCACACGGCGCTCAACGTGTCGATCCTCTGCACGCTGGCCGCGCATGCGGCGGTCGCGATCGAGAACGCCAAGGCCTTCGCGGAAGCGAAGGACGCGCTCGCGCATGCCGACGAGGCGCGCGGCGAACTCGAGCGGCATGTGCGCGACGTGCAGGGCGCGGCCGAGGCGCACGAGCAGTTGACCTCGCTGCTGGCCAAGGGCGCGTCGCTGGGCGCGCTGTGCGAGTCGATCGCGCAATTGCTCAACGGCGGCGTGCTGGTGCTCGACGAGGCCCATCAGGTCATCGGCCGCGCGGTGGCGCCGGGCTACGAGGGCACGGCCGCCGATGCCCATGCGCCGAACGACGAACACAGCGCCGCGCTCGCGAAGGCGCTGCGCGAGAGCCGGCAGGCCGGCCGCTCGGTGGTGGCCTACGAGCGCGACGGCGAGTTGTGCCGCGCCATCGCGGTGCTCGGCGGCAACGAGGTGCTCGGTGCCGTGCTGCTGTTCCGGCACCAGGACCTGCGCGAGACCTCGCTGCGCACCTTCGAGCGCAGCTCCAGCATCATCGGCATCGTGCTGCTGTCACAGGAGCGCGTGGAGGCTGGCAAGAGCCGCGAGGTGGCGGCGCTGCTGCGCACCCTGATCTCGCCGCGCCAGGACGAGCCCGCGCTCACGCGCGACCGCGCCGAGCGCTTCGGGCTCGATCTGTCGCAGCCGATCTCGCTGATGGTGGTCGAGATGGCCGAGCCCCGACCCGGCTTCTGGGCCCGGCGTTTGCGTGCCGGCACGCCGATGTCCGAGCAGGTGTTCGACGAGGTCGACGGCGCCCTCGCCATCGTCTGCGCCGCCACCCGCGCGCAGGACGTGCTCGAGGCCGTCACCGCCTTCGCGCGGCGCGAGCTCGGCGATGCCTACCGCGGCGTGCTGTCGCGGCCGGTGCAGTCGCCGGCCGAGATGCCCGCGCTGTATGCCGCGCTGCGCCGCGCGCTGCCCGTGCTGGGTCGGTTGGGGATGCGCGGCGCGATCGTCGGGCAGAACGAGATGGCGCTCTATTCGGTGCTGTTCGAGACCCACGACCAGGGCAGCCTCAACACCTTCCTCGACGCCACCATCGGCGCGCTCACCAGCCATGACAGGAAGCGCGGCGCGGAGCTCACGTCGACCCTGCTGGCCTACTTCGACTGCAACCAGAACGCGAAGACCACGGCGGCGCGCATGGGCATCCATGTGAACACCGTGCGGCAGCGGCTCGCGAGCGTGGAGGAACTGCTGGGGCACTGGGGCAGCGCGAGCCGGGCGCTGGAGATCCATGTGGCGCTGCGGTTGTGGAGCCTGGGGATGTCCAGGACGCCCCTGGAATCCGAAGCGACGTGATCGGGTGATTTCGATTTTTCCATGAAATCGTAGTCAAACTACGATAAATCAGACAAAACAAAGGCTTGTTGGAGCTTGGGATTGTCTGAATAATCGTAGTATGGCTACGATAAATCGATCAAAGCTAAATTCTTTGCTGAGCCGGCTGCCGGGCGGAACCCCCGTCACGACGGAGGACCTGGCGCGCGAGGGTATCTCTGGCGACCTGGCGGTCCACTACGTGCGCTCGGGATGGCTGGTACGGCTGGCGCGCGGCGTGTACTGCCGCCCCGACACGCCCTTGCAGCGCGATCCGAGCCTGCTGCTGCTCCAGCGCCAGATTCCCGGCCTGCACGTGGGCGGCAAATCGGCGCTCGACTGGCACGGGGTGCGCCACTACGTTTCGCAGGCACCGATGCTCCATCTCTACGGCCTCGAGTCGGCCAGCCTGCCGGACTGGTTCACCCGGGTCTTCGCGGCCGACTACCACCGCAAGCATCTCTTCAGCAGCGACGTCACCGGCATGCGGCACGCGGGCCCGTTCGAAGGCCGTGCCGATGCGCCGAATGTGTCGGCACCTGAGCGCGCCTTCCTCGAGTTGCTGAGCGAGGTGGGCGTGCGCCAGCCGCTGGCGGAGGCGCGCGAGTTGGCGGAGGGCTCGTACGGCCTGCGCTCCTCGGTGCTCGCGGAACTGCTGCGCCAGTGCACCAGCGTGAAGACGGTGCGCCTGTGCCTTCAGCTCGGACGCGAGCTGTCGCTGCCGTGGGCGAAGAAGCTCGACCCGGCCAAGCTGCCGACCGGTGGCGACCGACCCTGGGTCGGCCAGACCCGCGAGGGCCTGCTGGTCCTGAAGTCGTGAACGAGATCTACCTGCGGACCGCGCGCCTGCTGACGCAGGTCGCGCCCCTGGTCTTCGAAGACGACACCTTCGCGCTCAAGGGTGGCACGGCCATCAATCTCTTCGTGCGCGACATGCCGCGGCTGTCGGTCGACCTGGACCTCGTCCTGCCCGACCACACGCTGTCGCGCGGCGCGGCGCTCGACAGGATCAAGGCGTCGCTCGGCAAGGCCGCCGCCACGCTCGGGCGCAGAGGGTTCCAGACCCGCCTCGCGGGCGCTCCCGACGCGGGTGAGAGCAAGCTCCTGGTGAAGCGCGATGGCATCGAGGTCAAGGTAGAGGTCAACGACGTGATGCGCGGAACCGTGCGGCCCGTTGCCCTCGCGGGGCTGAGTGCCAGGGCGCAGGAAGTGCTGCAGGCCGAGCTGGACATCCCTGTCGTATCCCTCGAGGACGTCTATGGCGGCAAGCTGGTCGCGGCCATGGATCGCCAGCATCCGCGCGATCTCTTCGACGTCATGCAACTGCTGGCGCACGGTGGCATCACCGATGGCATCCGGCGTGCGTTCGTGGTCTATCTGGCGAGCCACAACAGGCCGATCGACGAGGTCCTGTTTCCGCCGCTGCGCGACGTGCGCCAGGCATTCGAAAGCAACTTCGTGGGCATGACCACCGAGCCCGTGGAACTGGATGCGCTGCTTGCCGCGCGCGACCGAATGATCGCCACGCTCCAGCAGGGCCTCGATGCGGACGAGCGGGCCTTCCTCCTGAGCCTGGCGGATGCCGCTCCCGATTGGCAGCGGCTCGATGTGCCGCATCTTTCAGAGATGCCGGCGATCCAGTGGAAGCTGCAGAACCTCGTGAAGCTGAAGGCCTCGAACCCGGCCAAGTTCGAGGCGCAGTCGAAGGCGCTGGCCGAGAAGCTCTAGTCCCGCCAGGCCCATCGCGCGGCAACTCAACGCTGCGGCATGTCCTTCACCGAATACCCCAGGCTCACCGTCGCATCCTCCGGAATCGGCGGCATGGTCGCGTTCCAGGCGAGCCAGTCCTCGCGCATCGCGGCGAGCCGTTCGGGCTCCTGCTTGGCGCGGTTGGCGCGCTCGCGCTCGTCCGCGGGGATGTTGAACAGGTACTCGTTGCCGTCGACCTTCAGGTACTTCCAGTCGCCGTCGCGCAGCGCCTGCTGGCCGCGGTGGTTCATGCGCCAGTGCAGCGGGCGGCGGAAGCCGTGCTTCGCATCTTTCAGCACCGGCATCAGCGAGACGCCGTCGAGCGGATAGGCCGGGTCGGCCTGCACGCCGGCCGCGTCGAGCATGGTGGCCGACCAGTCCATGGTCAGGCAGTGCTGGGCGCTCTCGCCGCCGGGCGCGATGACGGCGGGCCAGTGGGCGATCCATGGCACGCGGATGCCGCCTTCGGTCAGGTCCATCTTGCCGCCGACCAGCGGCCAGTTGTCGGAGAAGCGCTCGCCGCCGTTGTCGCTGGTGAAGACCACCAGCGTGTTCTCGGCCATGCCGTGCTTCTCGAGCGCGGCCATGATCCAGCCGATGCCCTCGTCCATGTGATGGATCATGCGGCGGTAGACGTGGATGTTGCCGCCCGCGAGGTCGAACAGGTTGTCCTTCACCAGCGGCGCCTTGTCGGCATCGTCGCGCGTTTCCCACGGCCAGTGCGGCGCGGTGTAGTGCAGGCTCAGGAAGAAGGGCTTGGCTTCTTCCGAAGGCTGCTGCGCCATGCGCTCGACGAAGTCGACGGCGCGCTTCGAGAGGATGTCGGTGAGGTAGCCCTCTTCCTGCTTGTCCTGCTCGCCGTACCAGAGGTCGTGGCGGCCGCTGGAGTCGCAGTGGGTGAAGTAGTCGACGCCGCCCGACATCGGGCCGAAGAACTCCTCGTAGCCCGAGCGCAGCGGGCCGAAGCTCGGCGGATAGCCGAGGTGCCACTTGCCGATCAGCGCGGTGCGGTAGCCGCTCTGCTTGAGCAGCGAGGGCAGGGTGGGATGGTCGACCGGCAGGCCCAGCGTGCTGCTGCCGCGGCTCCTGCTGTTGATCGGCTCCTCGGCCGCGCCGCGCAGCCGGTACTGGTAGCGCGCGGTGATCATCGCGAAGCGCGTGGGCGAGCACACGGGCGAGTTCGAGTAGCCCTGCGTGAGCTTGAGGCCGTTGGCGGCCATGCCGTCGAGCACCGGCGAGACGGGGCCGAAGACGGCCTCGCGGCCGCCGTAGCAGCCGAGGTCGGCATAGCCGAGGTCGTCGGCGACGATGAAGATGATGTTGGGTCTTGTCATGGTGTCGGAATGGCGTTGTCGATCTTTTCGTGCCCACGCCGCCGTTCGCGCTGAGCTTGTCGAAGCGTCGCGCAGGGCTTCGACAGGCTCAGCCTGAACGGTTGCGCGTGGATCGAGAGACTCAAGGCTGGTAGCCCGATTTCTGCACCACCGGACCCCATTGCAGCCGGTAGGCCTTGAGCATCGCGGCGGTCTGCGCCTGGGTGCTGACCACCGGCGTCATCTTGGAGTCGGTGAACTTGCGCACCGTGTCGGGGTCCTGCATCACCTCGCGGATCGCGGTGGCGAGGCGCTCGACCTTCTCGCGCGGCATGGTGGCGGGCGCGAAGAAGGTGTTCCAGCCGCTGGCCGCGAGGTCGAGGCCGGCTTCCTTGAAGGTGGGCACCGAGGGCGCGAAGGGCGAGCGCTTGGCGCCCGAGATCGCGAGGATGCGCAGCTTGCCGCCGTCGTGCTGCGGGATCACCACGTCCTCGGTGTCGACCGCGATCGGCACCTGGCCGCCGATCAGGTCGTTGAGCAGCGGCGCCGAGCCGCGATAGCCGATGACCTGGGTCTGGACCTTGGCCTTCTCGCCGACCATGAGGCCGAAGAAGTGCGGCAGGCTGCCGGTGGCCGGCACGCCGACGTTGGCCTGCTTGCGATTGGCGCGCATCCAGGCCAGCAGGTGGTTGAGTTCGCGCACCGGCAGCGTGGGCGACACGGCGAGCGCGAAGTCGTAGTCGTTGACGTGCGAGACCGGCACGAAGTCGTGTTCTGCGTCATAGCCGTTGTCCTTGAACACCAGCGGCGCCACCACCATCACGGCGGGGTTGGCCAGCATCAGCACGTTCTGGTTCGCGGGCGTGACCTTGACCTGCTGCGCCGCGAGGCGGCCGCCCGCACCGGGCTTGTTGTCGACGATGACCGGCACGCCGAGCTTGGGCGCGAGCTTGTCGCCGACGATGCGCGCGACGCGGTCGGTGGCGCCGCCGGGCGCGTAGCCCACGACGATGCGCAGCGGGCCGTCGAGCGGCTGCTGCGCGGCGGCGCCGGTGGCCGTCAGGGCCGTCGCGAGACCGGCGATGGCCATCAGGCCGGCGAGGCGGCGGGTGATCGGGTGCTTGGGTTGCATGGGGTCCTCCTTGCGTGTCATGTATCGGGTGTCAGTCGTTGGCCTGGAAATTCACGGCCTTCATGATGCCGGCCCAGCGCGCCGTGTCCTCTCGCATGGTCTTCACGAGCGCATCGCCCGTGTCGGCCACCGGGTACATGCCGTTCTGCAGCAGCATCTGGCGCACCTCGCGCTTGTTGACGGCGCGCGCGAACTCGGCGCGCAGCTTCTCGACCACGGGCTGCGGCGTCTTCAGCGGCGCGTAGTAGGCGAACCACGCGGTGGCGACCACGTCCTTGTAGCCGGCCTCGACGAAGCTCGGCAGGTTGGGCATCAGCGGCGAGCGCTTCTCGCCGCTGGTGGCCAGCACCTTGACGCGACCCGAGGGCAACATCTGCTGCGCGCCGCCCACGGTGTCGAAGTAGACCGGCACGGTGCCGCCCATCACGTCCTGCCGCGCGGGCGTGGAGCCGCGGTAGGGCACGTGGACCATCTTCAGCCCGGCCGCGCGGTTGAGCATCTCGCCGAGGAAGTGCGAGGGCGTGCCGGCGCCGTACGAGGCGAAGCTGACCTTGTCGCCCTGCGCCCTGGCCCAGGCGATGAACTCGGGCAGCGTGTTCGCGGGCACGTCCTTGTTGAGCACGAGCGCGAGCTCGAAGCGCGCGGCGTTGAGGATCGGCACGAAGTCCTTGATCGGGTCGTAGGAGAGGTTGCGGTAGGCGCTCGGGAACATGGTCATCATGCCGGCCGTGCCCAGCAGCAGCGTGTGGCCGTCGGGCGGCGCGGTCTTGACCGTCTCGACCGCGATGCGGCCGGCCGCGCCCGATCGGTTGTCGACGATCAGCGGGCCCAGGCTGTCGCGCACTTCCTGCGCGATGGCGCGCGTGAGCACGTCCTGCGTGCCGCCCGCGGGCACGCCGATCAGCACCTTGATCGGCTGGCCCGGCGTGAAGGCCTGGGCGCGCGACAGCGCGGGCGCGAGCGCGAGGCCGCCGAGCGCGGCGACCAGCCGGCGGCGGCCGGGGGCGGGCAGGTGGGAGGCGTGCGAGGGGGAAGGCATGGTGTGAGGTCTCCGAAAGGCGCCGGTTCTGCGGGTCGTGTGCCCGCGGCTGCGGACGATTCTGGAGACGCTACAGTCGATTGATCAAATCAACCATTCCCGGGATTTACCCGAGCGCGATGCCCCAGCCCATCGATGTGCCCGTGAAAGCGACCGCTCGCAAGACGGCCAAGGCCGCCGCCGGGGTGGCTTCGGACGCCAGCCTCGCGTTGCCGCGCCGTCCGCTCGACGACCTGCTGCTCTACCGCCTCTCGCGCCTGCTCGCGGTCGCCGGCAGCATGGTAATCCGCCTGTGCGAGGGCCGCTTCGGCATCACGCGCCGCGAATGGCGGCTGATCGCCACGCTCGCGAGCCGCGGCGAACTCGGCTCCTCGCAGCTGGCCGAGCATGCGCAGCTCGACCGCGCGCGCACCTCGAAGGCCGTGGGTTCGCTGGTCGAGAAGAAACTGGTCTCGCGCGTGACGCGCGCGGGCGACCGGCGGCAGGTGCGGCTGCGGCTCACCGACAGCGGGCAGGCGCTCTACGACGAACTCTTTCCGCTCGTGACGGCGATCAATGGCGAGCTGATGGGCGCGCTCGACGCCGGCGAGGCCGAGCGCTTCGACGCGGCGCTGCACCGCTTGCAGGAGCGGGCCGAGCGCATGGTGGCGCAGGCGGTGTTGCCGAAGGCGGACCGGGGCAGGCACGCGGTGCGTTGAGGCCGGGTGACCGGGCACGGCGATCCAACGAGAGAAGAGGACCTCATGTTCGAGAAGATCAAGGCGCTGTTCGCAGCGCGACCGGCAGCGGCAACCATGCAGGCGCCCGCGCCAACCCCAGCGCCGGCAGCGGCGCCGCCCCAGGCCCCTGCCCCGCCCGACGAGGCAGTGCGGCTGCTGTCCGCCGACGATCCGGCGAATCCCTTCGTCTTCGAGGGCTACGACTGCGCGGCCTTCGCGCGGTCGATGATCTCCACCACGAAGGACCCGGGCATCGCGGCCCAGTTCTCGGCCGGCCGGACGGACCCGGGTTCGGCCCACATCGGCCAGCTGCCCGCGCAGGCCGTGGCGCTGGAATGCAGCCTGGCCTACGACGTGAAGGAGCCGCCGACCGAAGGCGTGCTGTTCAAGGCCTCGGCCATGGAGGAGAAGTGGGACATCTATCTCTACGGCGGTCGCCTCTATTTCGCGCGCAGCTGGACGGCCGCGCTGGCTTTCGTGGCGGAGTTCGAGATGGGCGAGGGACGGCTGAGGATCCCGCGCGTGTGGGCATCGGCCGGCAACGAGGCGCTCGCGGTTCGGCAAGTGGACTACCTGATCAAGAGCCACCTGCAACGGCGCGTCGTGCCGCATCCGCTGCCGGCCGACTTCGAGCGCGATCCCCACACGGTGGGGCTGTATTCGTTCAGCCAGTACGGCCGCGTCTGCTGGTTCGGCACCTTCGCCGACACGCTGGTCGACCGGCCCCTGAAGGCCACCGGCGCGACGGCCTGAGTCCTTTTTTGTCTTGGGCCCGGGGCAGAATGGCCCGAGACCGAGGCCCGGTCGGCACACCACGAGGAGCAGCCCGATGAGTTCGATGGAAGAAGTCTGGAAATACCGCGAGGAAGTCCTCTACCCGCAGCTCTTCGGCGAGAAGCGCAAGGGCATCTTCGTGCTGGGCGCTGAAGACTTCTCGGCGCTGGGCGCGCAGGACATCGATCCGCGCTGGCTGCACCTGGGCGTGTTCGAGTTCGAGCCGACGCCCGTGCGCAACTCCTGGCTCTACGTGAGCTCGGGCGGCTCGACGCCCTGGGAGGGCGAGCCCGCCGACTACGACCCCGAGGACTATTCGTGGATCGGCACCGAGCTCGTGCTCGAGGTGCCGTCGCAGGCCGGCGACACCTGGCCGATCAAGCTGCTGCAAAAGCTGCTGGCCTACAACGTGCTGCTCGCGCATGGCCGCTTCGGCGAGGACAAGCCGCCGCTGGACTACGGCGACCGCATTCCGCTGGGCGGGCCGATCGGGCAGAAGGCCGCCTCGGTGCTGCGCCATGTGGTGCTGGCGCGGCCGAGGCACTGTCCGGCGACGGCGCAGCTGGACTCGGGCAAGTTCGATTTCCTGCAGGTGGTGGGCATCTCCGACACCGAGCGCGACTGGGCCAAGGCGCGCAGTTCCGAGGACCTGGTGCGGCTGCTCGAGGTGCATGGCCACTGCCCGGTGACCGACCCGAAGCGCGCGCCGGTGGCCTGAGCGCCGCATGCAGGGAGTCAGCGAGGCCGACGCGCCGCAGCGCCAGACCACGGTCGATGCGCTGCGCGGCTTCGCGCTGCTGGGCATCCTGGTGGTCAACATCGCGACCTTCGCCTCGACCTACTACGGCATGGGGCTGCCCGATCCGCTCGCGAACGCGCTGCCCGAGCGGCTCGCGGTGATCGTGCGCACCTTCGTCTTCGAGACCAAGTTCTACCTGCTGTTCTCGTTCCTGTTCGGCTACAGCTTCCAGCTGCAGCAGGCGGCCGCGCAGCGCGCCGGCCGTGCCTTCGCGCCGCGCATGGCGCGCCGGCTGCTGGCGCTGTGGCTGCTGGGCGTGGCGCATGGGGTGCTGCTCTACCAGGGCGACATCCTCACGACCTATGGCGTGATCGGCGTGGTGGTGCTGCTGCTGCACCGGCGCGGCGACCGCTTGCTGCTGGGCGCCGGCATCGCGCTGGTGCTGGGCACCGCGCTGCTGTGGGCCGCCTTCAGCGCGCTGCTGTCGTTCGCGCTGGGCGGTGGCCCGATGGACCTGCGCAGCGCCTATGCGGAAGCCGCGTCGGCGCTGCTGGCCTATCGCGGCACGCCGATGACGGTGATCGTGCAGCACCTGCGCGAGCTGTCGCAGATCTGGTGGCTCACGGCGCTGGTGCAGGCACCGACGGCGCTCGCGATGTTCTTCGCGGGCTTCGTCGCGGCGCGGCATGCGCTGCTGGCCGATACCGGCGCGCGGCTGCCGCTGTTCCGGCGCGTGCTGGCCTGGGGGCTGGTGGTGGGGCTGCCGGGCGCGGCCTTCTATGCGCAGTCGGCGATGCGTGTCGATGGCTCGGTGCGCGACTTCCTCGGACTCTCGGTCACGTTGCTCACGGCGCCGTTCCTGAGCGCCGCCTATGCGTGCGCGCTGGTGCTGCTGTTCCGCACGCCGCGTGGCCGCGTGCTCGAAAGCTGGCTCGCGCCCGCGGGGCGCATGGCGCTGTCGAACTACCTGCTGCAGTCGGCCGTGTGCGCCTGGCTGTTCCTGGCCTACGGGCTGCGCTGGATCGGCGCGACGCCGCCGCTCGCGGCGATGGGGATCGCCTTCGCGATCTTCGGCTGCCAGCTGCCGCTGAGCCGCTGGTGGATGGGGCGCTTCGCCTACGGGCCCGTCGAGTGGCTGCTGCGGGCGTTCACGAACCTCGCATGGCCGTCGATGCGGCGCTGAGCCCGCGGCGTATGCCGCGTACGCCGCGTATCCCGCTCAAGGCGGCGGCAGCGGCCGCGACCACAGCCAGGCCAGCACCACCGCCATGCAGCCGATGGCCAGCACCGCGGTCCAGGCCCGGTGCGCGGTGTACGAGACGATCACCGCGCACAGCGCCATGGTGACGGTGGCGCTCCACTTGGCGCGCCGGCTCACGGTGCGGCCGTGGGCCCAGTTGTGCAGCAGCGGCCCGAAGATGCGGTGGCCGAGCAGCCAGGCATGCAGCCGCGGCGAGCTGCGCGCCGCTGCCCAGGCGGCCAGCAGGATGAAGACGGTGGTCGGCATGCCCGGCACCACCACGCCGATGAGGCCGAGCACCAGGCACAGCACGGCGAAGGCATAGAACAGCGCGCGTACCAGCGGGCCTCTGGGTTCGGGGTCGGGCTTCAACGCGGTACGCTCGTGGTGGAAGGCGTGGCTCAGGCCACGGCCTGCGGCTGGAACGGCCCGGGCTCGCGCTCGGCCGGGTGGTCGTTGCCCACGCGCACCTTCGGCAGGTGCTGCGGGTACTCGCGCTGCATGAAGTCGATCAGCCCCTCGCGCACGTTGCAGCGCAGGTCGAAGGCCATGCCCGAGGTGGCGGCGGTGCACAGCACGCGGATCTGCATGGTGCGCTCGGTGGCGTCGGTCACGCGCAGGTTGAAGAAGCGGCCGTCCCATTCGGGCGAGGCCTTCACGATGCGCTCGACCTCGGCGCGCAGCGGCGCCAGCGGCATGCCGTAGTCGGCATAGACGAACACCGAGCCGAGGATCTGCGACGAATGGCGGGTCCAGTTCTGGAACGGCTTCTCGATGAAGTAGGTCAGCGGCAGGATCAGCCGGCGCTCGTCCCAGATCTTGAGCACGACGAAGGTGCCGGTGATCTCCTCGACGCGGCCCCATTCGCCCTCGACCACGAGCACGTCGTCGATGCGGATCGGCTGCGCGAGCGCGAGCTGCAGGCCGGCGATGAGGTTGCTGAACACCGGCTTGGCCGCGAGGCCGGCCACGATGCCGATCACGCCGGCCGAGGCCAGCAGGCTGGCGCCGACCTGGCGCGCGCCGGGGAAGGTCATGAGCATCATCGCGCCGCCGGCGATCACCACCACGGTCATGGCGGTGCGCGCGAGCACGCGGGTCTGCGTGAGCACGCGGCGCGCCTGCAGGTTGTCGGCAATGTCGGACGGATGCTGCGCGAGCACGCCGTCGGCGAAGCCGCCGATGGCCTTGAGCGCGAGCCAGGTGGTGGCCGCGATCAGCAGCAGGCCGTTGAGGTGGCGCACGTTCTCGATGTAGCGCAGGTCCTCGGGCGTGGCCTGCCACACCATCTGCAGCGCGATCAGCGGCAGCACCGCGCGCGCGGGGGCATGGCAGGCGATCACCATGGCATGGATGGCGGGCGCGGGGCGCGTGATGCGCTTGAGCACCATGCCGCCGATGCGGTGGACGACGAGGGCGACGGGAACGGCGATGACGGCGGCCAGCCAGGTGCCGAACCAGGGATGGGAGAGGATGGATTGCATCAGGGTCATGCCGATGCGAGTCCCGAAGCTTCCTGTTCGTTCAATGCCTGAAGAATTCGGGCCGCATCGTCGCGCAATTGGGTCGACAGCGCGGTCGCCAGGTCGAGCCGGCGCAGCAGCCAGGGGCTGATGTCGTTGTCGAAGGGATCGGGCAGCGGGATCGGGCCGCCGACGGCGGTGGAGGCCGTGCTCTCGGGCTGCGTGGGGCCCGAGGTGGGCACCGCGCCGATGGCGGCCTCGATGCGCTGCGTGGTGCGCGCGAGCGGGCCCTCGACCTCGCCGGGCGTGAGGCGGTCGCGCCGCAGCACCAGCATCGACTTGACCGCGCTGAGCTGCGCCAGCAGCTGGTAGCTGTGGGCCTGCAGGTGCTCGAGCGGCTCGACCGGCGGCTGCACCGCGCGCGGTTCGGACAGCGAACGCTGCGTGGCCTGCACCAGCGCCGAAAGGCTGTCGAAGGCCTCGCGGCGCGCGAGCCGCCATTCGAGCTCGGGGCTGCTGTCGACGGTCTGCAATTGGCCCAGGCCCAGCGCGAGCCGCGCATGGCGCGCCTGCGCGGTCAGCACGCGCGCCACCAGCGCGGGGATCTGGCTGCGCTCCCACGAGGGCAGCACGTAGCAGAAGGCCCAGGCGAGCGCGGCGCCGATCAGCGTGTCGGCGATGCGCTCGAACAGCGCGAACAGCGGCGCCGCGCCGGTGTTGAGCATGTGGGCCTGCAGCAGGCCCAGCACGGTGGCGGCCACCGCGGTGATCAGGTAGCGCCGCACCGCGAAGCTGTGGGCGATGGCCTGCGCCACGGTCAGCACCGCGAGCAGCCCGAGCGCCGAGAGATGCGCCGACAGCAGGCCGACCGCGAGCACGCAGCCCAGCAATGTGCCGGCCACGCGGTGGTTGCGCCGCTCCAGCGTCTGCGAGAGGCTGCCGCGCAGCACCACCACGATGGTCAGCAGGATCCAGTAGTCGTGCGAGCCCCAGGGCATCGACACCGCGACCGCGTAGCCGGCCGCGATCGCGAGCGCGGCGCGGATCGCGTGGCGCAGCGGCGGCGCGTCCCAGCGCCACAGGGTGAAGAAGGGGCGCCAGGACCAGTCGGTGGGGCTCACGAACATCTGCCAGTTGGCGCGCACCACGGCGAGGTTGGGTTCGGCGTCGCCGCGCGCCATGGCCGACAGGCGCAGCACCTCGTCGTTGATGTGGCCGATGCGGCTCGCGAGGCCGCGCGCGAGCATGGCGGCGTTGGGGCCTGGCAGCATCGGGTGCGGGTGGCCGGAGGCAGAGTCTTCGCCAGCGACGTGGATCGCCGCGAGACGCAGCCGGCGGTCGGCCACCAGGTGCGGATGGCGGCCCATGAGCAGCGCGTCGGCCAGCCCGATCATGTCCTCGGCCAGTTCCTCGAGCACGCGGCGCATCTCGACCAGCGCGTCGGCATGGGCGGGATGGGTCTTGAGCGCGTCGAGGTCGAGTTCGCTCGCGAGCAGCTGGTCGCGCATCTCGAGCACGATCACCAGCATCGCGGCCAGCCGCTGGCGGCGCGGCGTGCGCGGCGACTCGAGCACGATGTCGCGCGTGGCCTGCAGCTGGTCGGCCAGCGCGGCCTGTTCGCGCAGCAGGCGGCCCAGCATCGGCGCGGGGGTCTCGCGCACGTCGCCGGTCTCGTCCCTGGGCGTGAACTGGCTGGCCTCGGTGCGCATCAGCGCGGCCAGCGAATACAGCACGTCGGCCACCGACTGCACGCGAAAGCGCGTGTTGAGGATCAGGTTGGCGAGCACCGACCACAGCACGTACAGCCCGGCGCCGAGGCCGAAGTGCCAGGTGCGCTCGATGGCCTCGGCCATGCCGTGCGGCGTGGGCGTGGCCATGGAGAAGATCATCGAGAACATCACCGCGATGGCGATCGGGATGCCGCGCTTGCCCCAGGCCATGGCCAGGAAGGCGAAGAAGGTGGCCGGCACCAGCAACAGGCCGAGCCGGATCGGCGCGGCGTGCAGCAGCTGCACGGCGAAGAACAGCGGCAGCCCGATCAGCGGCGCCGGCAGCATCTGCCAGAACTTGCCGCGGCGCGGGCCCGGCAGGTCGGGCGGCGCGGTGACGATCACGCCGACCGCGGCCGAGGAGGCCGCGACGGTGCCGAGCCAGAAATGCACGCCGCCCGAGATGAACAGCAGGCCGAGCGCGACCGTGAGGCCGCTGGCGACGTAGTGGCTCAGCGCGATGCGCAGCGCGGCGCGCAGGCGCTGCTGCAGCACCGAGGCCTGGGTCTCGCCGCCGATGGCGCGGGCCCCTGCCATCACTTGGCGGAAGCGTCGCCCTCGAACGGGCCGGTGGCGGCGGGGGCGTCGCGGCGGATGCGGGTGAGCTTGCGCTTGGCCGGGGCGGCGGCGGGTGCCTCCGCGTTCTGGTCGTCCTCGGCCGGGCCCATCTCGGTCACGGTGCTGCGCGCGTAGATGTCGGCCGAGCCCTCGGTCTGGGGCTTGCTCGCGGCGGCGATTGCGCGCACGCGGTCGCTGGCGCGCAGCTTCTCGTCGACGCTCGCGAACTTCGAGTACTTGGCCAAGAGCGGCACCAGCTGGCCGTAGATGCGCGGCGCGCCGGCCAGGCATTCGCGCTGGTCGATGAAGTCGGGCTCGCCCGTGAAGTTGCCGATCAGGCCGCCGGCCTCGGTCACCAGCAGCGAGCCGGCCGCCACGTCCCACGGGTTGAGGCCGGTCTCGAAGAAGGCGTCGGTGAAGCCGGCCGCCACGTAGGCGAGGTCGAGCGCGGCGGCGCCGGGGCGGCGCAGGCCGGCCATGCGCGGCATCAGGTCGGCCATGATGGCCAGGTACTGCTTGAAGTTGTCGCCGGTGCGGAACGGGAAGCCGGTGGCGACCAGCGATTCGGACAGCCGGGTGCGCTTCGACACGCGGATGCGGCGGTCGTTGACGTAGGCGCCGCGGCCCTTGGTGGCGGTGAACAGGTCGTTGCGCGTGGGGTCGTAGACGACCGCCTGTTCGATCTTGCCGCGCACCGACAGCGCGATCGACACGCAGTAGAACGGGAAGCCGTGGATGAAGTTGGTGGTGCCGTCGAGCGGATCGATGATCCAGACGTAGTCGGAATCCTTGGCGCCGTGCTCGGAGCCCGATTCCTCGGCCAGGATGCCGTGCCCCGGATACGCCGTGAGAAGCGTTTCGATGATGGCCTGCTCGCTCGCGTGGTCGATCTCGGTGACGAAATCGTTCACATGCTTCTGGGAGATGCGCACGGCCTCGACGTCGAGCGCGGCGCGGTTGATGATGGCGCCGGCGGCGCGAGCGGCCTTCACGGCCACGTTGAGCATGGGATGCAGGTTGGGGGACGACATTCTGAATTGTGAGCGTGAGCGGAACGCCTGCACGGACCCGGCAAAGGCCCGGGTGGCCGTGGCTGTCGTTCCTGACTGACTGGAAGAACTGGGGGGTGGGACCCTGAAGGACCCGGAAACCGGCCCGGCGATGCGGGCGGCGAGAATCGGGGGATTTTACCGGCTCGGCCGGTCCCTGTCTCCCCACCCCTTTTCATGCGCACCCGTTTCATCCTGATCCAGACCAGCCACGCCGGCAACGTGGGCGCCGCCGCCCGCGCCATGAAGACCATGGGTTTCGGCGAACTCGTGCTGGTGGCGCCGCGCTGGGCCAACGTGCTGCGGCGCGAGGAAACCATCCAGCGCGCGAGCGGCGCGCTCGACGTGCTGGCCAATGCGCGCATCGTGGAAACGCTCGACGAGGCCCTCGACGGCGTGACCCACCTGTGCGCCACCGCGATGGTGCCGCGCGACTTCGGCCCGCCCACGCGCACCCCCCGCGAGCACCTCGGCCCGCTGGCGGCCGAGGGCGATGCGCACGTGGCCTTCCTGTTCGGCTCCGAGCGCTTCGGCATGCGCAACGAGGACGTCTACCGCTGCCACGTCGCCCTGAGCATTCCGACCGATCCGAACTTCGGCTCGCTCAACCTCGGCGCCGCGATCCAGGTGATCGCCTACGAATGGCGGCTCGCGCTCGGCGGCTTCGAGGTGCGCGACGCGGTCGCGCCGCCGCCGGCGGCCGATGCCCAGGCGGTGGCCGGCATGCTCGAGCACTGGGAGCGCTCGCTGGTGGAGGTGGGCTTCCTCGATCCCGAGGCGCCCAAGAAGCTGATGCCGCGGCTGCAGCAGCTGTTCAACCGCGCCCAGCCCACGGCCGAGGAGATCCACATCCTGCGCGGCATCGCCAAGGCGATGAGCGAGGCCGCGGCCGGCAAGATCCGGCGCTGAGCGGGCCTAAAACCCCATCGCCCGTACGCGATGAGGGCCGGCTATAGACTGCGCGGCCCCCATCGTCATAACCAAAATATCCGAAGGCAGCGATGTTCTCTCGCCTGCGCGCCGACATCCGGTGCATCCTCGAACGCGACCCGGCCGCGCGCAGCGCCTGGGAGGTGCTCACGGTCTATCCGGGCCTGCATGCCGTGGTGCTGCATCGCTGGGCGCATGCGTGTTGGAACCATGGCTTCAAGTGGCCGGCGCGCTTCATCGCGCACATGGCGCGCTGGCTCACCGGCATCGAGATCCATCCGGCCGCCAAGATCGGCCGCGAGGTGTTCTTCGACCACGCCATGGGCGTGGTGATCGGCGAGACCGCCGAGGTCGGCGACGGCTGCACCATCTACCAGGGCGTGACCCTCGGCGGCACCTCGCTCTACAAGGGCACCAAGCGCCATCCGACCTTGGGCCGCAACGTGGTGGTGAGCGCCGGCGCCAAGGTGCTGGGCGGCTTCGTGGTGGGCGACGGCGCCAAGATCGGCAGCAACGCGGTCGTCATCAAGCCGGTGCCCGCGGGCGCGACCGCGGTCGGCATCCCGGCGCGCATCATCCCGTCGAAGGCCGGCGAGAGCGCCGACGTGGCCGTGCCGCAGAAATTCAGCGCCTACGGCATCACGCAGGACGACGACCCGCTGAGCCAGGCGATGCGCGGCCTGATCGACAACGCCTCGAGCCAGGAGCACCAGATCGCGCTGCTGTGGCAGGCGATCGAGAAGCTCTCGGCCCATCCCGGCACCCGGGATTGCGTGCCCGGCGACGCGGCGCGCGACGAGTGCTTCGAGGCCGAGAAGCTCACGCAGCTGGTGGGGAAGTGACGTGAGCTGGGCGCTGTTCCATCGCTTCGAGGACGAGCGGCCCACCGACTTCCACGAGCTGCGCCGGTTCGGCAATTCGCTGTGGGCCGCGAGCGGCAAAGTGCAGACCTGGGGGCGCTCCAGCGTCGCCGAGTTCGCCAGCCCCGAGGCCGCGATGGAGGCCCTGGCGCAGCGCAGCCGCGAGATCGAGGCCCAGGGCTACGTGCGGGTGCGCGAGGGCATCCACGACCCGGCCCGCGTCGACTTCGCGCTGCTCACGGCCGAGATCCGCGAGGGCGCCCGCCGCGCCTTCGAGGCCATCCGCGCGGGCGATCCCGAGCGGACCTTCCGGCTTTTCGCGCTGGGCAGCGACGAGAGCGCGATGACCATCGTCCATGCCGCCAGCGACCTCGCCCTGGGCGAGCCGGGCGAGATGGAGGACGAGAGCGAGATCTGGAGTTCCGGCGAGTGGTCGCACGACGAGGGCGGCGAGTTCCTCGACATCGCCTACCGCATGATCCTGGCCTGCCACCGCGAGGACCTGCCCTGCAGCGTCGAGTTCGACGTGCTGCACGACGGCCTGTTCGAGGCCTGCATCGCCGCGATGGCACAGCTCGATGGCGAGGGATTCTTCGGCACCGGCGCCGCACGCGAAGCGGTGGTGCTGCTGTGCCAGGTCGAGGGCGGCGAGGACATGGAAGGCTCGGTCGCCCGCCTCAACACCGCGCGCGTGGCGGACCGGCTTCGGCGCTGGATCGATCTCTGCGAATGAAGGCCGGGCCGGGCTGCTAGCGCCGCGCGGGCGCGTGCAGCGCGCCGTGCACGTGGCCCGCGTGCTGGCCGAAGCCCTCGGCCTCGAGCGCGACCGCGTCGAGCTCCTGGATGATCCCGCAGGGCTGGGCCGAATCGGCGCCGCCGCATTGCCGGCGCAGCGCCTTCAGCTGCTTCTCGAGCGTGCGCAGTTCGGCGATGCGCGCCGCCACGTGGCCGATGTGGTCGTCGAGCAGCTGGTTGACCTCGCCGCAGTCCTCCTGCGGCGCATCGCGGAATTTCAGCAGGCTGCGGATCTCGTCGAGCGTCATGTCGAGCGAGCGGCAGCGCCGCACGAAGCCCAGGCGCTGCGCATGGTCCTCGCCGTAGATGCGGTAGTTGCCCTCGGTGCGCGCGGGCGCGGGCAGCAGGCCTTCGCGCTCGTAGTAGCGGATGGTCTCGACGGGCGTGTTCGCGGCCTTGGCCAGATCACCGATTTTCATGATGCGGCAGATGGATGAAGGGCTGGCGGGCGGGCCGGGCCGTGGAGGCCCGCGAAGCCCCGCCAGCGGGTGGGGGAACTGCGTTTGACTCTACACCTGCTTCAGGGTTTTCAATCGAGCCCATGACGAACCAGAACACGCTCGACAGGGATATTCGGGGGGGCGCGGCGCCCGCCGGCGCGCACGGCCATGACCATGGCCATGCGCACGATCACGGCCATGCGCCCGCGGCCGCGCCGCCCGCGCACGACGCCTGCTGCAGCCACTCGGGCTGCGGCTCGGCTTCGGTGTCGGCCTTCGTGTCGGCGCCGGAGCCGGCCGACCTGCCCAAGGGGGCGACGCTGTTCCGCATCCCCACCATGGACTGCGCGGTCGAGGAGTCCGAGATCCGCCGCGCGCTCGAGCCCGTGGCCGGCATCGGCGCGCTGCGCTTCCGGCTCGGCGAACGCACGATGGCGATCACCGCCGACGAGGCGGCGCTGGCCGAGGCCCTGGCGGCGATCCGCAAGGCCGGCTTCAAGCCCGAGCCGGTGGCCGCGCCGGCGCCGGGCGCGGCACGCAGCATCGAGCCCGCGGGCTGGAAGAGCGCCGGCCTCGCGCGCCTGGTCGCGGCGCTGGTGCTGGCCATCGGCGCCGAGTCCGTTTCCTTCCTCGCGCTCGAGGGCCGGGGCTTCATGGTCTTCGAGATGGGGCTCGCGCTCGCGGCCATCGCGCTCGCGGGCCTCGACACCTACAAGAAGGGCTTCGCGGCGCTGGTGCGCGGCCGGCTCAACATCAATGCGTTGATGGCGGTGGCCGTGACCGGCGCCTTCTTCATCGGCCAGTGGCCCGAGGCCGCGATGGTGATGGCGCTCTATGCGATCGCCGAGCTGATCGAGGCGCGCGCCGTGGACCGCGCGCGCAACGCGATCCAGAGCCTGCTGGCGCTGGCGCCCGAGCAGGCCGAGGTGCGCCAGCCCGATGGCGGCTGGCGGACCGTGGCCGCGAGCGAGGTGCCGCTGGGCGCGGTGGTGCGCATCCGCCCCGGCGAGCGCGTGGCGCTCGACGGCCTGGTCACGGCCGGCAGCAGCGCGATCGACCAGGCGCCGGTCACGGGCGAGAGCATCCCGGTCGACAAGACCGTGGGCGACACCGTCTTCGCCGGCACCATCAACCAGACCGCGGGGCTCGAGTTCCGCGTCACCGCGGTGGCCGCCAACACCACGCTGGCGCGCATCATCCACGCGGTGGAGGAGGCGCAGGGCACGCGCGCGCCCACGCAGCGCTTCGTCGATCGCTTCGCCGCGATCTACACGCCGGCGGTGTTCGCGCTCGCGCTGGCCATTGCGCTGTTCACGCCCTGGGCCATGGGCTGGACCTGGCTCGAGGCGATCTACAAGGCGCTGGTGCTGCTGGTCATCGCCTGCCCCTGCGCGCTGGTGATCTCCACGCCGGTGACGGTGGTGAGCGCGCTGGCCTCGGCCGCGCGGCGCGGCATCCTGATCAAGGGCGGCACCTACCTCGAGGAGGCGCGCAAGCTCAAGGCGGTGGCGCTCGACAAGACCGGCACCATCACCGAGGGCAAGCCCAGGCTGGTCGAGTCCGAGGTGCTCGGCGCCATGGCCGGCGGCGACGCGGCCGTGCTCGCCATCGCGGCCAGCATCGCGGGGCGTTCCGACCACCCGGTGTCCAGGGCCATCGCCGAGGGGCTGAAGTCGGTCGACCCTGCGCTCGAGGAAGTGAATGACTTCGCCGCGCTGCCCGGCCGCGGCGTGGAAGCCGTGCACGGCGGTCAACGCTACGCACTGGCCAACCACCGCCTGATCGAGGAACGCGGCCTGTGCACGCCCGCGATCGAGGCCGCGCTGAAGCGCCACGAGGAAGCCGGCCGCACCGTCACCCTGCTGGCCTCGGAACAGGCGGTGCTCGCGCTGTTCGCGGTGGCCGACACCATCAAGCCCTCGTCGCAGGCGGCCGTGGCCGAACTGCGCGCGCTCGGCGTGGTGCCCGTGATGCTGACCGGCGACAACGCCGCCACCGCCCGGACCATCGGCGCGCATGCCGGCATCGAGGACGTGCGCGGCAACCTGCTGCCCGAGGAGAAGCTCGACGCCGTGAAGGCGATGCAGCAGCGCTACGGCATGGCCGCCATGACCGGCGACGGCATCAACGACGCGCCCGCGCTCGCGCAGGCCGACATCGGCTTCGCGATGGGCGGCGCCGGCACCGACACCGCGATGGAGGCGGCCGACGTGGTCATCATGAACGACGACCTGCGCCGCATTCCCGAGACCATCCGGCTGTCGCGCCGCGCGCATGCGGTGCTGTGGCAGAACATCACGCTGGCGCTCGGCATCAAGGGCGTGTTCTTCGTGCTCGCGGTGTTCGGCAGCGCGACCATGTGGATGGCCGTGTTCGCCGACATGGGCGCGAGCCTGCTGGTGGTGGCGAACGGGCTGCGCCTGATGCGCGCCGAGAAGAACGGCGCCTGAGCTACCAGCGCGCGCCCCAGCGCTCGAGCGGCACGCGCGCCGCGTTGCAGACGTAGCTCACCGCGTGGTACCAGCCCGCGAGCATCATCAGCTCTAGCACTTGCGCATGGTCCCAGTGCTCGCCGAGGGCGTGCCACAGCGCATCGTCGATGTCGCCGGTGTCGTGCAACTGGTCGACCATGCGCAGCAGCAGGGCGTCGCGCGGCTGCAGCGCGTCCAGGTCGGCATCGCGTTCGGCGGTCGCGCGCCGCTCGGCCTCGCCGAGGCCGGCCGCGTCGGCGAAACCGCTCCAGTGCACGCCCCATTCGTACTCGGCGCCGCAGCGCGCGCACACGCGCAGGATCACGAGTTCGCGCTCGCGCAGCGAGATCGAGGCCTTGCGGCCCAGGAAGTGGCGGCCCAGCTCGAGCGTGCGCTCGGCGAGCCGGGGATTCACGGCCATCACCCGGAACAGGCTCAGCACCTCGGGCGCCTGCGGTGGCGTCATGCGCGCGAGCAGTTCGGCGATGCCTTCGGGGTAGGGCGCCTCGAGCGGCGGGATGCGGGGCGCGGTCTCTGCAGTCATGGGAATTCCTTGCATAGAATGGCTCGAAATCGCTACGAAATCCGTAGCGATGCTCCAGTCTATCGCTACGGAATGCGTAGCGCAGTAACGCACGCGACTCGCTCAACGAAACATGCAAGAGAACGAACCCGCCGAAGCCCCCACGGTGCACCGTCGCCCCGTCATGCGGCTGCTCGAGCAACTCGGCCGCAAGGGCACCCTGCGCGTGCTGTGGGAGCTGCGCGACGGCCAGCCGCAGAGCTTTCGCGCGCTGCGCACCAGCTGCGACGAGATGTCGCCCTCGGTGCTCAACGATCGCCTGAAGGAGCTGCGCGCCACCGAGATCGTGGCGCTGGTCGACGCGGGCTATGCGCTGACCGAGTCGGGCGCCGAGCTGGTGCGGCGGCTGAAGCCGCTCAACCAGTGGGCCGACCGCTGGTTCGTCCCATGACTCGGGGCACTTCCGGGCGCCGGGGGCGGTCTCCAGGATCGTCCGGATGACCGGCGCCGCAGCCTGCGATCCGAACGGCGAGCACTTGGCGTCGTTCCGCGCGCCATGGCCGCGCTGCGGACCGAGGCCGGGCGCGGCGGGACTTAACATCCGCCCATGTCCGCCACGACCCTGCTGCTGCAACTGATCGTCATCCTCGGCACGGCCCGCGTCTGCGGATGGGTGCTGCGCCACCTCGGCCAACCGGGCGTGGTCGGCGAGATGGCCGCCGGCCTGATGCTCGGGCCGGCCGTCATGGGCGCGCTGTTCCCCTCGCTGCATGGCGAGATCTTCGCGAAGGAGTCGCTGGGCGGCCTGTCGGCGCTCGCCACCGTGGGCCTGGTGCTGTTCATGTTCGTGGTCGGCCTCGAGCTGCGCGCCTCGCAGGGCGTGAAGGCGCAGCTTCAATCGGCCGGCTGGGTCGGCATCGCGAGCGTGATCGCGCCGCTGGGCCTGGGGCTGGCGATCGCGCCCGCGCTGCATCCTTCGCTGGCACCGGCCGGCGTGGGCTTCTGGCCCTTCGCGCTGTTCATCGCGGCGGCGCTGTCGATCACCGCGTTCCCCGTGATGGCGCGCATCCTCAAGGACCGCGGCATGACGCGCACCCCGTTCGGCCAGCTCTCGCTGGGCGCGGCCGCGGTGGTCGACGTCTTCGCCTGGGTGCTGCTGGCCTTCGTGGTGGCGCTGGCCGGCGCGGGCGAGGGGTTCCTCGGGCTGCTGCGCACCGGTGGCGGCGCGGTGGCGCTGTTCGCCTTCCTGTTCCTCGGCCTGAAGCCGGCCTATGCCTGGCTGCTGCGCACCCGCGCGCCCGACGGCGAGCCGTCGACCACGGTGCTGGCCTCGCTGATGATCGGCCTGCTGGTCTCGGCCATGCTGACCGAGTGGCTGCACCTGCATGCGGTGTTCGGGGCCTTCCTGTTCGGTGCCTGCCTGCCGCGCGACGATCGCCTGCTGCGCTCGCTGCAGGAGCGCATCGAGCCGCTGTCGATCGTGCTGCTGATGCCGCTGTTCTTCGCGCTCGCGGGGCTGGGCACCACCGCCAGCGCCTTCTCGGGCGCGGGCATCGGCGCGCTGCTGCTGATCGTCGCGGTCGCGAGCATCGGCAAGCTGGCCGGCGGCGCGATCGGCGCGCGCCTGGCCGGCTACGGCTGGCGCGACAGCCTGGCCACCGGCGCGTTGATGAACGCGCGCGGGCTGATGGAGCTGATCGTCATCAAGATCGGCCTCGACGTCGGCCTGATCGGCCCCGAGCTCTTCACCATGCTGCTGGTGATGGCGCTGGCGACCACGGCGATGACGGGGCCGCTGATCCATCTGGTGCTAGGGCGAAAGGCGCGCGCGGGCGAGGCGGCGCGCGCGGAGTCGTAGGCGCGGGCGTCCGCGCCTGCGCCTGCGTCTTGCGCGCGGACCAGGGCGAGGGCACCCAGGGCGCGGGCATCAGCGTGGCGCGCTGCATCGCGCAGCGGGATGTGGGGTCGAGAAAGGCAGGGGCATCGGCGGCTCCGGTTCGAAGAGGCGCGAATCCTCTGCCCGGCCGTCTTTCCACGGGCTTACCGCGCGCAGGCGGGCCGGTAAGACCGCGGTAAGACTGCCGCATCGAGCATCCGGGCTTCCCTGACAACCCGATTGGCTTCGCCATGCCGCGTGCTTCCTCGCTCTCTTCCTTCTCCTTCTTTTCCCGTTGCCTGCCCGTGCTCGCGGGCCTGTCGCTGACCCCGTGGGCCGTGTCCGCCTGGGCGCAGGACACGGCTCTCGAACAGTCGCTCGCCGAGCCTTCGGCCGCCCCGTCCGACGACCGCGCCCGCTGGGGCCTGGGCATCGCGGCCGGCGTCAAGCAGCAGCCCTACACCGATGCCGGCAACAAGACCCAGGGCCTGCCGCTGGTCTATTTCGAGAACCGCCACGTGCGCGTGTTCGGCACCGGCGCCGAACTCAAGCTGCCGGCGCTTGAGCTGGGCGGCCGCTCCTCGCTGTCCTTCGGCCTGCGCGCCCGCTACGGCCTGGGCGGCTAGAAGCCCGACGACGCACCCGTGCTCTCGGGCATGGAGGAGCGCAAGGGCAGCATCTGGCTCGGCGCCGGCCTCGTCTGGCGCAACGAGCTGGCCGACGTCTCGCTCGAATGGCTCGGCGATGCCTCGGGCAAGAGCAAGGGCCAGCACCTGCGCCTGGGCGTGCAGCGCGACTTCCGCGCCGGCCGCTTCACCTTCACGCCGCGCCTCGAGGCCGTGTGGGTCGACGACAAGTACGTCGACTACTACTACGGCGTGCGCGCGCAGGAGGTCCGCATCGGGCGGCCGCTCTACCTGGGCCGCTCCAGCGTCAACACCGAGATCGGCCTGCGCGTGGGCTATGCCATCGACCGCCACCAGTCGGTGTTCGTCGACGTCGGCTCCACCCAGCTGGGCAAGCAGATCAAGAACAGCCCGCTGGTGAACCGCTCCAGCCTGGGTTCGGCCTCGCTCGGCTATCTCTACCGCTTCTGAGGCATCCTCGGACGCATGAACCGCATCGCGCTGATCGAGGACCACGAACGCATGGCCGCGCTGGTCTGCAAGGCGCTGTCGGGCGCGGGCATCGAGGCCGATGTCTTCGGCCGCATCGACAGCGCCGCGCATGCGCTGCGCGGCACCGCCTATGCGGCGCTGGTGGTCGACCGCGGCCTGCCCGATGGCGACGGCCTGGAGCTGGTGCGCCGGCTGCGCGCGGCCGGCACGCGCACCCCGTGCCTGATGCTGACCTCGCGCGATGCGCTGCACGACCGCGTCGATGGCCTCGAATCGGGCGCCGACGACTACCTGGCCAAGCCCTTCTCGATGGAGGAACTGGTGGCGCGCGTGCGCGCGCTGCTGCGCCGGCCGGTGCAGCTGCAGAGCCTCTCGCCGGCCCATGGCGACATCCGCATCCAGCCCGACAGCGGCACGCTGGCCTGCGGCCCCGAGGCGGTCACGCTCGCGCCGGCCGAGCTGCAGATCATGCTGTGCCTGGTGCGCGCCGGCGGGCAGACCGTGCGGCGCGGCGCGCTCGAGTCGGCCGCCTGGGGCCTGTCGGAAGCGGTCACGCCCAACGCGCTCGACGTGGCCCTGCACCGGCTGCGCAGGAAGCTGCAGGCCGTGGACTCGAGCCTGCAGATCGCCAACGTGAGAGGCCACGGCTATGCGCTTCGCGCTGCCGCGTAGCCTCGGCACGCGCCTGCTGGCCACCTACGTGGCCGGCGTGCTCGTGTGCATCGTGCTGATCGCCGCGGGCGGCGCCGTGGCGCTCTCGCTGCGCGGCCAGGTGTTCAACGAAAGCATCGCCAACCATGCGCGCCTGATCGCTCGCGCGCTGCGCTTCGATGCGGCCGGGCAGCCGGTGGGCTTCGACGAGTCGCGGCTCGCGATGTGGCTCTACGCGGGCATGGGGCGCGAGACCTCGGTGCGCGTGTTCGACGCGGCGGGCCGGGTCGCGCTGCCCGCGGGGCAGGGCCTGGCGGCGCTGCGCGCGGACAACGGCAGCTTCGAGCCCGAGGGCCATTCCTTCGACGCGGTGGCGGACGGCGTGCCGGTGCGTGCCGCGACCCAGGCCATCGAGCATGGCGGCCAGCGCTGGTACGTGCAGGTGGCGATCAGCCAGCGCCTGATCGAGCTCATGGACCGCGGCGTCGGCCTGCCGGCGCTGGGGCAGGGCATGCTGTTCGCGGGGCTGGCGTCGGTGCTGCTGTTCGCCATCGCCATGTACTTCACGCTGGGCCGCATGCTGCGGCCGCTGCGCGCGGCATCCGACAGCGCCGCGCGCATCTCGCCGCGCACGCTCGATGCGCGGCTCGAGGTGCGCGGGCTGCCGTCCGAGATGCTGCCGCTGATCGAGGCCTTCAACCGCGCGCTCGACCGGCTCGAGCGCGGCTATGTCGCGCAGCAGGATTTCCTCGGCACGGCGGCGCACGAACTCAAGACCCCGCTGGCGCTGATCCGCGCGCAGATCGAGCTGCATGGCGCGGGCGATGCCGGCTTCGATCGCGAGGTGCTGCTGCGCGACGTCGACCAGATGGCGCGGCACGTGAGCCAGCTGCTGCACCTGGCCGAGGCCACCGAGCTGCGCAACTACGAGATCGGCCTGGTGCACCTGGCCGCGCTGGTCGACGAGGTGGGCGACTACCTGGCGCGGCTGGCCGAGCGGCGCCAGGTGCGGCTCGACCTGCGCGTGGCCTCCGAGTCGCTCGGCTGGCGCGCAGACCGCGGGGCGCTGTTCACGCTGCTGAAGAACCTGCTCGAGAACGCGATCCAGCATTCGCCGCCGAACGCGACCGTGCGGCTGGTGGCCGACGAGCAGCGGATCTCGGTGCGCGACCAGGGGCCGGGGCTGAGCGCCACCGAGTTGCCGAAGGTCTTCGAGCGCTTCTGGCGCGGCGCCGGACGGCGCGACGAAGGTTCGGGCCTGGGGCTCGCGATCTGCCAGGAGATCGCGCTCGCGCATGGCTGGCAACTGACGGTGCGCAGCGCAGCGCCGGGGGCCGAGTTCGTGGTCGCGCGCGACAGCGCCTAGCGTGCCCTAGCGCGGCGTCATCGACGGCGCCGCGGCCGCCGCCTGCGCGCGCAGCTGCAGCGCCGCGTCCAGCCGCAGCCGTTCCTCGGGCGTGAAGAGCTGCTGCTTCGTCTGCTCGAGCGACTGCGCATCGGCCTTGGCCGATTGCAGCGCCGCGTACTGCGCGAGCCGCCCTTGCCAGTCGCGCTCCTCGCGGTCGAGCTGGGCGAGCTGCTGCGCGGCCGGCGCGCCGTACTGCGCGCTGCGCTCGGCGAAGCGTTCCTGGTCGCTGGCGCCGCGCGCCTCGAGCGCCGCGGTCTGCGAGGCCACCTGGAGCTGGGCCACGGTGCCGGCGCGCTGGGCGCGCTGCGTCTCGCCGAGGCTGCGCTCGTTGTCCTCGAGCGCGGCCTGGCGCTGCGTGGGCGTGAGGCCGGCGTTGCGCTCGATCTCCAGCCGCGCGAGGCTGTAGCGGTCGAAGTCGTCGTCGGCAGCGAACAGCGCCTGGTATTCGTCGGGCATGAAGTGCAGCTCGCGCACCCGGCGGCGCGCGTCGACCGTGTCGCGCAGCGCGCGCGGATCGCCGAGGTCGGTCGGCAGCTGCAGCGCGCCGAGCGCCACGCGGTAGTCGACGTAGCGGCCCAGCAGCGCGCGGGCGCGCGCTGCCTCGTGCGGCGCGAAATGCGCGGGCACCAGCGCCTCGACGCGGCGCTTGAGTTCCTCGGGGCTCGCGGCCTCGCCGGCTTCGAGCAAGAGCGCCTCGATACGGTCGCGCAGGTGCGGCGTGAGGAAGCTGTCGGCGATGACCGCGGACGCGGCGGTCGGGGGCGTCTGCGCCAGCGGCACGGGGCTGGCCGAGGCGGCTTCGCCCGGGCGCGCCTCGTCTTCCGCCGGGCCCGATGCGCCGAACCACCAGCCGCCGAGCGCCACCACCGCGACCGCGGCCAGAACCAGGGGCCAGCGACGCGTCACAGGCCGATCTGCTTGAGGCGGGTGGCGTGCTGGCGGTACAGCGCGACCGGATCGGGCGCGAGCCAGTCGCGCACGCCCAGCAGCTGGTTCACCTCGTCGAGGTGGTTCTGGCGGTAGTCGCCCAGATGCTTGCCCAGGCGCGAGGAGCACACGGCCACCAGGCCGTCGTTGGTCTCGCCGAAGCTCAGGCCCAGCAGGCCGAGCGAAGCATCGCTGGGGTCGAGCAGGTTGGTCACGGGCTGCTTGCCGGTCCACGAGTAGTAGCGCACGCCGCCGACCACCTCGGCGCCGTCGCCGCAGCCCGTGGGCACGGCCTGCGGGAAGCGGCGCGTGAAGTCGGCCGAGCCGGCCGCGGTCAGCGAGTTCAGCGCGGCCACCGGCATCTGCGGCAGGCCGGTGCCGCCCGAGCCGAGGTTGATGAGCGCGACGAAGGCGTTCACCGCGCCGTTGAGCACGCTCTCGCCGAGCGAGCCGGCCGGCACGGTGCCGCGCAGGATGTCGGCCACGCGCGAGCCCTTGTGCGGGCCGGCCACCGAGGTGACCGAGGCCACCAGCTGCGGCGCCACGCCGGCCACGTAGCGCACGGTCGGGCCGCCATGCGAATGGCCCACCAGATTGACCTTGGCGGCGCCCGTGATCGCCAGGATGTTCTTCACCTGCGCGAGCAGCTGTTCGCCGCGCACCTCGGTGCTGTTGGCGGCCGACACCTGCGCCACGAACACGCGCGCGCCGCTGCGTTGCAGCGCCGAGGGAATGCCGTACCAGTAGTCGACGCCGAACAGCGAATCGAAACCGAACAGGCCGTGCACGAGCACGATCGGGTACTTGGTCTGGGTGGCGGTGTCCTGCGCCTGCGCGGTGGCCGCGAAACCCACCATGCCCAGCAGGGCGAAGACCGTGGAAAGCGCCAGGCGGCGCAGCAGGCCACCGAAAAATCCATTCATGCTGATCTCCTTGGGTGCCGGTCAATAAAACGAACGTCCGTGCTTTTTATTGAGGGCGGATTCTTGGGGGCGCAGCCCCTGCGCCGTATCGGGATAAACCCGGCTCGGCCGACGAAAGGTACGCGCAGTTCCGCGAAGGAAGCCCAAAGTTCTCGGGCGTTGCGGGTGCGATGAAGAAGAAAGGCGTCAGCGGCTCGCGGCGGCCGAACGCTGGCGCATCACGGTTGCGTGGCCACCGTGAAGCCGATGCGCGTGGTGCCGTCCTGGCTCGATGCGAACACGCGACCGCCATGCATCCGCGCGATGGCCTCGACGATGGCCAGACCCAGCCCATGGTGGCGGGCCGAGCCGTCGCGCGCCGGGGCCGCGCGGTAGAAGCGCTCGAACAGGCGCGGCAGCACCTCGGGCGCGATCGGCGCGCCACGGTTGACGAGCGCCAGTGCGATCGCATCGCGCTGGCTCCCGGGGCCGCTGTCGGGCCCGATCTCGATCGCGATGGCCGAGTCCGGCGCGGCGAAACGGATGGCATTGCCCAGCAGGTTCGACAGCGCGCGCCGCACCAGTGCGGCATCGACGTCGACCCTGGCATCGCCTTCGACGCGAGCCCGCAGCCCGGCCTCCTCGAGCATCGCGTCGTGGAAGTCGATCACGTCGGCCGCCTGCGCCGCCAGGCTCACGGTGGCGCGCGAACGCGTCGCGCCGCCGCGCTCGGCCTGCGAGAGGAACAGCATGTCGGTCACGATGCCCGAGAGGCGGCCGATCTCCTCGAGGTTGGAGGCCAGCACCGCCTGCAACTCCTCGTTGCCGCGCGGCCGGGTCAGCGCGAGCTCGGTCGATCCGATCAGGTTGGCCAGCGGCGTGCGCAGCTCGTGCGCCACGTCGGCGTTGAAGGATTCGAGCTGCACGTAGGCGCGCTGCACACGCAACAGCAGTGCGTTGAACTGCGTGATCCAGGGTTGCAGCTCCTCGGCGAAGGCCAGCGCGTCGATCGGCTCGTTGGGCCGGTCGGGCGCCATCGCCGCGGTGCGCTCGGCCAGCGCCTTCAGCGGCCGCAGCCCGCGCCGCACCAGCCAGAAGCCGGTCAGCGAGACCAGCGCCGTGCCCAGCAGCACCGCGCCCAGCAGGGTCCAGGCCAGGCGCTCGAGCAGGCGCGCGTCGTTGGTCACGCTGATGCCGATCGAGACCGTGAGCGGCCCCGCCTGCGCGCCCGGCGCACGCCACGGCACGCGCCGATCGCTGCGCACCCAGCGCCCGCCGGCCGGCGGCGCGGAGCGGAAGATGACGTCGCCGGTGGCCGTGACGATGGAGAGGCTGAACTCGTCCTCCATCGAGAAGAAGTCCTCGAGCTTGTGCCGCAGGGTCGAGAGATCGCCGGCCCTCTCGCTCTCGGCCAGCAGGTGCTGCACCAGCTCGGCCTTGTGCGCGATCTCGGTGTCCTGCTTGGCGCCGAAGTTCCAGGCCGTGACGAGGTAGACCGCGAGGCACACCACGCTGAGGCCGAAGAAGGTCTGGGCCGCGAACCAGAGCGACAGCCGGCGGCGTATCGAGGGGGCGCGCATGCTCGGGCCTTCAGGCCCAGGAGCGGTCTTCGAGCACGTAGCCCATGCCGCGCACCGTGTGCAGCAGCTTCACCTCGAAGGGATCGTCGATCTTGCCGCGCAGCCGGCGGATCGCCACCTCGACCACGTTGGTGTCGCTGTCGAAGTTCATGTCCCACACCTGCTCGGCCAGCGTGGTGCGCGAGAGGATCTGGCCGCGCCGGCGCAGCAGCACCGTCAGCAGCATGAATTCCTTCGAGGTCAGGTCGACGCGCTTGCGCGCGCGCTGGCACTTGCGGCTCGCGAGGTCGAGCTCCAGATCGGCCAGACGCAACAGTGTGGCGTCTTGGGCCTGGCCGCGGCGCAGCAGGGCCTGGATGCGCGCGAGCAGTTCCGAGAACGAGAAGGGCTTGACCAGGTAGTCGTCGGCGCCCTGCTGCAGGCCGTTGACGCGGTCCTCCACCTTGTCGCGCGCGGTCAGCACCAGCACCGGGACGTTCTTGGTGCGGCGTATCGCCTTGAGCACCGCGAATCCGTCGATGCCCGGGAGCATCACGTCGAGCAGGATCAGGCCGTAGTCGCCCTCGGTGGCCAGGTAGCGGCCTTCGATGCCGTCGCGCGCGATGTCGACGACGTAACCGTTCTCCTCCAGGCCCTTCTTGAGGTAGTCGCCCAGCTTGGGCTCGTCCTCGATGACAAGAATTCGCATCGCCGGATGGTAATGAAACAGGGGCTCCGCAGGGGGTTACAAATTCGTAATCCGCATGACGGACAAGGGCCCATCGAGGCGTCGTACTGTGCGCTGCACCCGCATTCCGTGGGGTCTTGAGAGGCCCGGCACCGAAAGTGCCGTCGATATACTCCCGCTCCCATGCGCCGCTGGCTGTTGATCTTCCTGGTGTTCCTGCTTCCGCTCCAGTACAGCTGGGCGATGTCGGCCGCCTATTGCGCGCACGAGCAGGACGCGCAGACGCAGCACTGGGGCCACCACGAGCATCCGGGCAACGCGGCCGAGGATCGCAGCCACGTCGACGCGGGCACGTCGAAGGACGCCGGCAACGTGCCGAATCCCGCGATCGGCGATTGCGCCCTGTGCCACTTCGGTCATGCGCAGCACGCGGTGGCGGCGCCTGCCGAGGTGCCGGGCATCGCATTCGTTCCGCAGGGCCCGCGCGCCGTGCTCGCCGAGTCCTTCGACTCGCACATTCCCGAAGTGCCCGTGCGTCCCGCATGGACTCTCGCCGCCTGATCCGGCGAGAGCAAGCCTTCATTCCCTTTTCGCACTGACACCGTTCATGCACTGAGCTCTCGCCGGATTTTCCCGTTCGTTGTTTCGCAACCCAGGAGAATCCGATGCGCACGCTCTTCGTGCCGCTGGCCGTGTTGGCCTTGGCGGTACCCCCGGTCTTCGCCGAGCCTTCGCTGCCCGCGCAGCAGGCCGCGGCCGGCACTTCCATCTCTTCATCGCAGGCAGCCGCCAGCCTCGAGCCCGCGGGCCCGCTGACCCTGCGCGGCGCGCTCGCGCTGGCGTTCCAGGCAAACCCGGGCCTGTTCGCGGCGCGGCGCGAACGCGAGGCCACCGATGGCGCGCTGGTGCAGGCCGGTGCCTGGCCCAACCCCACGCTCGACGTCACCCTCGAGGACACGCGGCGCGACAACCGCACCACCACCGTTCAACTGAGCCAGCCGATCGAACTCGGCGGCAAGCGCGCGGCGCGCGTGAGCGCGGCCGAGCGCGCGCGCGACCAGGCCGAAGCCGCGCTCGCGGCCAAGCGCGCCGATCTGCGCGCCACCGCGATCACGCTGTTCTTCGAGGTGCTGTCGGCGCAGGAACGACTGCGGCTCGCGCAGGACTCGGTCGGCCTCGCGCAGGCGGCCACGCGCGCCGCGGCCAACCGCGTGGCGGCCGGCAAGGTCTCGCCGCTGGAGGAGACCCGCTCGCGCGTGGCCGAGGCCGGCATCCGCGTCGAGCTGATGCAGGCCGAGGGCACCCTGCGCACCGCGCGCCAGCAGCTCGCGGCGCTGTGGGGCAATCCGGCGCCGCGCTTCACGCAGGTCGACGGCGCGGTCGACAGCCTGCCGCAGCCCCTGGGCGAGCAGGAGCTGGCGCTGCGTCGTGCCGAGGCACCGGCGCTGCGCCAGGCGCGGCTCGAGGTCGAGCGCCGGCGCGCGCTGTCCGAGCTGGAGCGCGCCAGGCGCATTCCCGACGTGACCGTGTCGCTGGGCGCCAAGCGCGTGCCGGCTTCCGAGGCCGAGGGTGGTGCCGGCGGCTCGCGCCGTGACCAGGTGGTGCTGGGCCTGTCGGTGCCGCTGCCGATCTTCGACACCAACCGCGGCAACCTCGCCGAGGCCCTGAGCCGCGAGGAGAAGGCGCGCGACGAGCTCGCCGCGGCCGAGCTGCAACTGGGCGCCGACCTGGCGCAGGCGAGCGAACGGCTGCGCTCGGCGCGCGCCACCGCCCAGACCCTGCAGCGCGACGCGCTGCCCGGCGCGGCCGAGGCCTGGCGCGCGGCCACCAAGGGCTTCGAGCTCGGCAAGTTCAGCTTCCTCGAGGCGCTCGATGCGCAGCGCACCTTGTTCCAGGTGCGCGCGCAGTACCTGCTGGCGCTGGCCGAGGCGCACCGCGCCGCGGGCGAGCTCGACCGGCTGCTCGGCACCGAGGGCCTGGCCGACGACCTCGCCACACCGGCCCCCATGGCCACCACTCCGTCTTCCGCTTCTTCCGCTGTCACCCGCTGAGGTTTTTCATGAGCATCGAACAAGAACGCAAGAGCCCCACGTCCGCGGTGGGCCGCAAGCAATGGATCGCGATCGCCATCGTGCTGGCCGCGGGGCTGGGCATCGGCGCGCTGATCCTGCGCGGCGAGCCCGGCAAGTCCGGTGGCGGCGGCCATGCCGAATCGGCCGCGCATGCCGACGAGGAGCATCACGAGAAGAGCGGCAAGGAAGCCGCGGGCCACGGCCATGACCACGAGCATGCGAAGGGCCATGCCGATGGCGAGCACCATGAGGAAGAAGGCAAGGGCGAGAAGAAGGCCGGCGACGACGGCCACGGGCACGGGGCCAAGGAGGAGGCCAAGGGTGAAGCGAAGGCCGAGCCCAAGGCCGCCGCCGGCGGCCACGAAGACGAGGACCGCAGGATCGCCTTCACCGAGGCCCAGATCCAGGCCGCCGGCATCGCGATCGAGACCACCGGCCCCGCGAACATCCGCACCGCGCTGCAGCTGCCGGGCGAGATCCGCTTCAACGAGGACCGCACGGCGCACGTGGTGCCGCGCGTGCCGGGCGTGGTCGACAGCGTGCCGGCCAACCTGGGGCAGGAGGTCAAGCGCGGCCAGGTGCTGGCGGTGATCTCGAGCCCGGCGCTGTCGGAGCAGCGCAGCGAGCTGCAGTCGGCGCAGCGCCGGCTCGAGCTGGCGCGCAGCACCCACGAGCGCGAGAAGAAGCTGTGGGAGGAGAAGATCTCGCCGCAGCAGGACTACCTGCAGGCGCAGCAGGCGATGCAAGAGGCGCAGATCGCGGTCGCCAACGCGAACCAGAAGCTGCTGGCGCTCGGCGCCGTGCCGGGTTCGGGCGGCGGCGCGCTGGGCCGCTACGAGCTGCGCGCGCCCTTCGACGGGCTGGTGGTCGAGAAGCACATCTCGCTCGGCGAATCGGTCAAGGAGGACGCCAACGTCTTCACCGTCTCCGACCTCTCCAGCGTCTGGGCCGAGATCAGCGTGCCCGCGCAGCACCTGCCGCTGGTGCGCACCGGCGAGACGGTCAACATCCGCTCCACCGCCTTCGACCAGGTGGCGCAGGGCAAGGTCTCGTACGTGGGCGCGCTGCTCGGCGCGCAGACGCGCACCGCGACCGCGCGCGTGACGCTGGCCAACCCGCAGCGCGTGTGGCGCCCGGGGCTGTTCGTCAACGTCGAGCTGGTGGCCTCCGAACTGCAGGCGCCGGTCACGGTGTCGGCCGAGGCGGTGCAGAGCGTGGAGGACAAGCCCACCGTGTTCCTGCGCGTGCCCGGCGGCTTCATGCCGCAGGCTGTGCAGACCGGTCGCAGCGACGGCCGGCGCATCGAGATCACCGGCGGCCTGAAGCCGGACCAGCCCTATGCCGCCGCGGGCAGCTTCGTCGTCAAGTCGCAGCAGGGCAAGGCCTCCGCGACCCACACCCACTGAGGGCGCACGATGTTCGAACGTGTGATCCGATTCGCCATCGAGCAGCGCTGGCTGGTGCTGCTCGCGGTGCTGGGCATGGCCGCGCTTGGCGTGTTCAGCTACCAGAAGCTGCCCATCGACGCGGTGCCCGACATCACCAACGTGCAGGTGCAGATCAACACCGCCGCGCCGGGCTACTCGCCGCTCGAGACCGAGCAGCGCGTGACCTATCCGATCGAGACCGTGATGGCCGGCCTGCCGGGCCTGCAGCAGACGCGCTCGCTGTCGCGCTACGGGCTGTCGCAGGTGACGGTGATCTTCAAGGACGGCACCGACATCTACTTCGCGCGCCAGCTCGTCAACGAGCGCATCCAGTCGGCGCGCGAGAAGATGCCCGAGGGGATCTCGCCGGTGGTGGGGCCGATCTCCACCGGCCTGGGCGAGATCTACCTCTGGACCGTGGAGACGGAGGAGGGCGCGAAGCGGCCCGACGGCCAGCCCTACACCTCCACCGACCTGCGCGAGATCCAGGACTGGATCATCAAGCCGCAGCTGCGCAACGTGCCGGGCGTGACCGAGATCAACTCCATCGGCGGCTACGCCAAGGAATTCCAGATCGCGCCCGATCCCGCCAAGCTGCTCGCGCATGGCCTCACGATGACCGACATCGTGACCGCGCTCGAGCGCAACAACGCCAACGTGGGCGCGGGCTACATCGAGAAGCGCGGCGAGCAGTACCTGATCCGCGCGCCGGGCCAGGTGAAGTCGGCCGAGGACATCGGCAACGTGATCCTCGGCAACGCGCAGGGCGTGCCGCTGCGCGTGTCCGACGTGGCGCAGGTCGGCATCGGCCAGGAGCTGCGCACGGGCGCGGCCACCGACAACGGCCGCGAGGTGGTGCTGGGTACGGTGTTCATGCTGATCGGCGAGAACAGCCGCAGCGTCTCGCAGGCGGTCGACCGCAAGATGCAGGAGATCAACCGCACCCTGCCCGAGGGCGTGAAGGCGGTGACGGTGTACGACCGCACGGTGCTGGTCGACAAGGCCATCGCCACGGTGAAGAAGAACCTGCTCGAGGGCGCGGTGCTGGTGATCGCGATCCTGTTCCTGTTCCTCGGCAACATCCGCGCGGCCGTCATCACCGCGCTGGTGATCCCGCTGTCGATGCTGTTCACCTTCACCGGCATGGTGAACCAGCGCATCAGCGCCAACCTCATGAGCCTGGGCGCGCTCGACTTCGGCATCATCATCGACGGCGCGGTGGTGATCGTGGAGAACTGCGTGCGGCGCCTGGCTCATGCGCAGGCCCACAAGGGCCGGCCGCTCACGCGCAGCGAGCGCTTCCACGAGGTCTTCGCGGCCTCGCAGGAGGCGCGCCGGCCACTCTTGTTCGGCCAGCTGATCATCATGATCGTGTACCTGCCGATCTTCGCGCTCACGGGCGTCGAGGGAAAGCTGTTCCACCCGATGGCCTTCACCGTGGTGATAGCGCTCCTGGGCGCGATGATCCTGTCGATCACCTTCATTCCGGCGGCCGTGGCGCTGTTCATCGGCAGCAAGGTCGGCGAGAAGGAGAACCGGCTGATGACCTGGGCGCGCCGCGCCTACGAGCCGCTGCTGGCGCGCGTGATGAACGCCAAGCCGCTGGTGATCACGCTGGCCTCGGTGGCGGTGGTGCTCTCGGGCCTGCTGGCCACGCGCCTGGGCACGGAGTTCGTGCCCAGCCTCAGCGAGGGCGACTTTGCGATCCAGGCGCTGCGCATCCCGGGCACCAGCCTCACGCAGTCGGTCGAGATGCAGCAGCAGCTCGAGCGCACGCTGAAGGCGAAATTCCCCGAGATCGAGCGCGTGTTCGCGCGCACCGGCACGGCCGAGATCGCTTCCGACCCGATGCCGCCGAACATCTCCGACGGCTACATCATGCTCAAGCCCGAGAGCGAATGGCCCACGCCCCGGCGCAGTCGCGCCGAGCTGCTGGTGGCGGTGCAGGAGGAGGTCGAGCAGCTGCCGGGCAACAACTACGAGTTCTCGCAGCCGATCCAGCTGCGCTTCAACGAGCTGATCTCGGGCGTGCGCAGCGACGTGGCGGTGAAGATCTTCGGCGACGACATGGCGGTGCTCGAGAAGACCGCCGCGCAGGTGGCCGGCGTGCTCAACGGCATCGGCGGCGCGGCCGAGGTCAAGGTCGAGCAGACCACGGGCCTGCCGATGCTCACGGTGGAGATCGACCGCGGCAAGACCGCGCGCTACGGCCTCAACGTGGGCGACGTGCAGGACGCGGTGTCGATCGCGGTCGGCGGCCGCGAGGCCGGCACCCTGTTCGACGGCGACCGGCGCTTCGGCATCGTGGTGCGCCTGCCCGAGAACCTGCGCACCGACCTGGAGGCGATCCAGCGGCTGCCGATCGCGCTGCCGCGTGGCACGGCGGCGCCCGCGGGCATCGCCGGCGGCACGGTGCAGGGCGCCACCGGCGCCGCGCCCGAGGGCCAGCGGCTGAGCTTCATCCCGCTCGGCGAGGTCGCCACCTTGTCGCTCGCGCCCGGTCCCAACCAGGTCAGCCGCGAGGACGGCAAGCGCCGCATCGTGGTCAGCGCCAACGTGCGCGGGCGCGACCTCGGCTCCTTCGTGGCCGACGCCGAGCAGGCAATGCAGTCGGTGCGCATTCCCGTGGGCTACTGGACCGACTGGGGCGGCCAGTACGAGAACCTCGAGTCGGCCACCCAGCGGCTGCAGATCGTGGTGCCGGTGTCGCTGCTCCTGGTGTTCGTGCTGCTGTTCGCGATGTTCGGCAACCTCAAGGACGGCCTGCTGGTCTTCACCGGCATTCCGTTCGCGCTCACCGGCGGCATCGTGGCGCTGTGGCTGCGCGACATCCCGCTGTCGATCTCGGCCGCGGTGGGCTTCATCGCGCTGTCGGGCGTGGCGGTGCTCAACGGGCTGGTGATGCTGTCGTTCATCCGCAACCTGCGCGAGGGCGGCCTGCCGCTCGACGCCGCGATCCGCGAGGGCGCGCTGACGCGGCTGCGGCCGGTGCTGATGACCGCGCTGGTGGCCTCGCTGGGCTTCGTGCCGATGGCCATCGCCACCGGCACCGGCGCCGAGGTGCAGCGGCCGTTGGCCACGGTGGTGATCGGCGGGATCCTGTCCTCGACCGCGCTCACGCTGCTGGTGCTGCCGCTGCTCTACCGGATCGCGCACCGGCGCGACGAGGACGAGACCGAGGAGGAGATCCGCGAACGGCAGCAGGGCGCGCCCATCGACCCCGAACCGCAGGCATCCCATGGCCCATGAGCATTCGCACGGCGTGGGCGCCAACGAGAAGGCGCTGCGCTGGGCCTTGCTGCTGACCTCGGCCTGCCTCGTGGCCGAGGTGGTCGGCGGGCTGGTCTCGGGCAGCCTCGCGCTGCTGTCCGATGCCGCCCACATGTTCACCGACACGGTGGCGCTGGCGATCTCGCTGGCCGCCATCCGCCTCGGCCAGCGGCCGGCCGACCGGCGCCGCACCTTCGGCTACCACCGCTTCGAGATCCTCGCGGCGCTGCTCAACGCGGTGCTGCTGTTCCTGGTGGCGCTCTACGTGCTCTACGAGGCCTGGCGGCGCATCGCGGCGCCGGCCGAGATCCAGTCGACCACGATGCTGCTCGTGGCCGCGGGCGGATTGGTCGTCAACCTGGTCGGCATGCGCCTGCTGGCCGGCGGCAAGGACAGGAGCCTCAACGTCAAGGGCGCCTACCTCGAGGTCTGGGCCGACATGCTGGGCTCGGTGGGCGTGATCGTCGGCGCCCTGGTGATCCGCTTCACCGGCTGGGCCTGGGTCGATTCGCTGATCGCGGTGGCCATCGGCCTGTGGGTGCTGCCGCGCACCTGGCGCCTGCTGCGCGAGAGCCTCAACGTGCTGCTCGAGGGCGTGCCCGACGAGGTCGACCTGCCCGAGGTCGAGCGCGCGCTGCTCGCGAGCGAGGGCGTGGCCAGCCTGCACGACCTGCACGTGTGGGCGCTGTCCAGCGGCAAGGTGAGCCTCAGCGTGCACGTGGTGAGCGCGGCCGGGGTCGACGACCTAGCACCGCTGGTGCAGCGGCTGCGCGCGCTGCTGGCCGAGCGCTTCGACATCCACCATTCGACCGTGCAGACCGAGCGCGTGCCCTGCGAACAGGCGGGCGCGACGCACGGCTTCGGAAGCTGATCGGTTCGCGCCTGGCGGATGGCGCACAATCCGCCGCGAATCACAGCACACAGGACCGATGAGCCGCAGCCACCGCCAGTCTTATTCGCCCGCCATCGAGGCCGCCGCCCGCGAGCCGCGCCGCCGCAAGGCCAGCCCATCCGCGCATTCGCCGATGGCCTTCGACGCGGCAGCGGCGCCCGCGGATTCCGCTCCCTCCACGAGGACCTGGCGCTCGACGCTGGTCGGCGCCGCCATCGGCTTCGGCATCGTGCTGGCGCTGGCCATGCAATGGCTCATGACCTGGCAGCTCGACGCCGCGCAGCAGCGCCGCGAGCAGCAGAAGCAACTGCGTGCGGCCGCCTCGCGCTGCTACGAGCAGGTTTCGAATGCCGCGGTGCAGGCCTGCCTCAAGGAGGTCGAGGCCCGGAGCGCGGCGGCCCAGCCCTGAAGCTTCAGCGCGCGGGCCGGATCGCCGACTTCGGCCGGAAGGCCTTGCAGACCGAATCGTCGGTCTCGAGGTAGGGCCCGCCGATCAGGTCGATGCAGTAGGGCACGGCCGCGAAGATGCCGGGCACGAGCTGCTGGCCCTCGGCGTCCTTCAGGCCCTCGAGCGTTTCCGCGATCGACTTGGGCTGGCCCGGCAGGTTGATGATCAGGCTCTTGTCGCGGATCACCGCGACCTGGCGCGAGAGGATCGCGGTCGGCACGAAGCGCAGGCTGATCTGGCGCATCTGCTCGCCGAAGCCCGGCATCTCCTTGTGGGCCACGGCCAGCGTGGCCTCGGGCGTCACGTCGCGCAGCGCGGGGCCGGTGCCGCCGGTGGTCAGCACCAGCGAGCAGCCGGCGTCGACCAACTCGATCAGCGCGGCGCTGATGCCGGGGGCTTCGTCGGGGATCAGCCGGGGCTCGAAGTCGATCGGATTCTTGAGCGCGCGGCGCAGCCAGTCCTGCAGCGCGGGCAGGCCCTTGTCCTCGTAGGCGCCGCTCGAGGCGCGGTCGCTGATCGAGACGATGCCGATGCGTACCGGATCGGGTCCGCTCATGCGTCCTCCTCCCGGCCCTGTTCCGCCGCGGCCGCCGCATGGTCGTCGCCGCCATGCACCGCGAGCTGCTCGCGCACGAGCTGGAACACCTCGCGGTAGGCCTTGCCCTGGCGCGGCGCCTCGCCGGCCGGGCCGGCCTTGATGTCCTTGCGCGCCTGGCGCACGAGGGCGCGCAGCTGCTGGGCATCGGTGGCCGGGTGGGTCTCGATCCAGCCGCCGAGCGCATCGTCGTCGGCGATCAGGCGGTCGCGCCAGCGCTCGGCCTCGTGCAGCAGCGCGGTCTCGGCGGCCGGGCCGCTGGCCTGCTCGGCCAGCGCGGCACGGATCGCCTCGACGGTGGGCTCGTCGAGCTTGCGCATCAGCTTGCCGATGAACTGCATCTGGCGGCGCTTGCCCTCGAAATTGGTGATGCGTTTGGCCTCGCGGATCGCCTCGACCAGCTTCTCGTCGAGCGGCAGCGCGTCGAACAGCGCTGCGCGCAGGGTCATGAGCTCCTCGCCGAGCTTCTGCAGTTCGGCGCTCTCGCGCTTGAGGTCGGTGCGGCTGGCGTCATCGGTGCCCTTGAGCTCGCGCTTGAGCTCCAGGTCGAGTTCGCTGCCTTCGGCGACGAACTGGCCGCGGACGAAGTAGCCTTTTTTGGGTTTGCGGGACATGGGGATGGATTCTGTGCCGCGCCGCGCGGCGGTGCAACGCGGCGGGAGCGAGGGGAAAACGCTGCCAAACGGGAAACGGGGGGCGCAAGTATCATAGCCACCCACATGACGACCTCTTCCTCGCGCGCCGACTCCGGCTTCGCCTACAGCCGCTCCTTCTTCGAAAACCTGGTCGATTCGGCCCTGGCGCATGCCAAGAAGCTGGGGGCCACCAACGCGGGGGCCGAAGCCTCCGAAGGCTGTGGCCTCAGCGTCTCGGTGCGCAAGGGCGAACTCGAGAACGTCGAGCGCAACCGCGACAAGTCGCTGGGCATCACCGTCTACGTCGGCCACCGGCGCGGCAATGCCAGCACCTCCGACTTCTCCGAGGCGGCCATCGCGCAGACCGTGCAGGCGGCCTACGACATCGCGCGCTTCACGGCCGAGGACCCGGTCAGCGGCCTGCCCGACGAAGCCGACATCGCCAAGGAGCATCCCGACCTCGACCTGTTCCACCCCTGGGAGGTCACGAGCGAGCAGGCCGCCAAGCTGGCGCTCGAATGCGAGGCGGCGGCGCTGTCGACCGACAAGCGCATCACCAACAGCGAAGGTGCCGGCGTCTCGGCCCAGCAGAGCCACTTCTTCAGCGCCCACACCCACGGTTTCCGCGGCGGCTACGCGAGCTCGCGCCACTCGATCTCGGTGGCGCCGATCGCCGGCAAGGGCGACAACATGCAGCGCGACGCCTGGTACAGCTCGATGCGCTCGGCCGACGAGCTCGCGAGCCCGCAGGCCGTGGGCCGCTACGCCGCCGAGCGCGCGCTGAGCCGGCTGAAGTCGCGCAAGATCAAGACGGTGGAATGCCCGGTGCTGTTCGAGTCGCCGCTGGCCGCGGGCCTGCTCGGCGGGCTGGTGCAGGCCACCAGCGGCGGCGCGCTCTACCGCAAGAGTACCTTCCTGCTCGACTCGCTCGGCAAGCCGGTGCTGCCTTCGCACGTCGACGTGAGCGAAGACCCGCACGTGCTGCGCGGCAAGGGCAGCTCGCCCTTCGACGACGAGGGCGTGATCACCCGCGCGCGCAAGGTGGTCGACGCGGGCCGGCTCGAGGGCTATTTCCTCTCGACCTACTCGGCGCGCAAGCTCGGCATGAAGACCACCGGCAACGCCGGCGGCTCGCACAACCTGGTGCTGAGCTCGCGCCTCACGCAGGCCGGCGATGACCTCGACGCGATGCTGCGGAAGCTGGGCACCGGCCTGTTCGTCATCGAGCTGATGGGGCAGGGCGTGAACTACGTGACCGGCGACTACTCGCGCGGTGCCAGCGGCTTCTGGGTCGAGAAGGGCCGCATCGCGTTCCCGGTGGAGGAGATCACCATCGCCGGCAACCTCAAGGACATGCTGATGGGGATTGAAGCCATCGGGGCCGATGCTTACACTTTCGGCGCCAAGACGACGGGCTCGCTGCTGGTCAACCGCATGAAGGTCGCCGGCGCCTGAGCCCACGCGGCACGGGCGCCGCGGCGGCGGCACCGGGGTTCGAGCCTTGTCGATCCCCGGGGAGACAACAATGAGCAGAACACAGCGCGCCGCCCGCAAACCCGAACTCGAACACGAACTGCTGCGCGACCCGCGCCTGGGCTTCGAGCCCGCGGGCGGCGGCACCGTGCGCTGCCTGCAGCACGGCGTGCCCTGGCCCTTCGACTGCTGGCACTACCACGACGAGTACGAGCTGCAGATCATCAACCGCACCACCGGCCAGGCCTTCGTGGGCAACCACATCGGCCGCTTCGAGCCCGGCTACGTGGCGCTGGTGGGTTCGCGGCTGCCGCACACCTGGATCTCCGACGACGTGCCCGCCGAGGGCATCGCCGACCGCAGCATGGTGATCCACTTCCGCGAGGAGCCGCTGCGCAAGGGCTCGGCGCTGTTCCCCGAGATCGACGCCGTGCTGCCGATGCTCGACCGCGCGCGCCGCGGCATCGAGTTCTTCGGCATCGGCGAAGTGGCGCGCGAGCGCTTCCAGCGCGTGCAGGCGCACGAGGGCATGGCGCGGCTGGCGGAGTTCATCGGCCTGCTGCACGAGCTCGCGCGCTGGGAGGACTGGCGCCTGATCTCGAGCGAGGACGAGCCCTCCGACGGCGACCCCGCCACCAGCACGCGCATGCGCCGCGTGCTCGACCACCTCGACGAGCACCTGGCCGAGGAGATCTCGCTGGCCTCGGTCAGCGCCATCGCGAACATGGCCGAGAGCAGCTTCTCGCGCTACTTCCACCGCCAGATGGGCAGCACCTTCACCGAGTTCGTGACCCGGCTGCGCATCGCCAAGGCCTGCCAGATGCTGCAGACCTCGGACCGCCTGGTCAGCGACATCTGCTACGAGGTCGGCTTCTTCAACATCGCCAACTTCAACCGCCGCTTCCTGCAGCACAAGGGCATGACGCCCAGCGCCTACCGCCAGCAGGCGCAGGAGCGCTTCGGGCTGCGCACGGTCCACTATCCGCCCACGACCCCGGTAAAACCCCAGTCGGCCTGGTCATGAAAGTACCAGTACCCCGTTTGGGGGGTACGCGGCACCGCTGAGCCGCTGCATACGCTTCACCCCGTCCCGTCGCTGTCGCGCCGCCCCCCGAAAGGGGCGCCCGGCACGGCGGGCTTGTTCCCCGGCTTCGGCCGGCGATCCGCAACAAGTTCAACGGAGACAAGCGATGTTCAAGGAATCCGCAGGGAGGCGCGCCCGCGTCCGCACGCTGCTCGTGGCGCTGATGGCCGCCGGTGCCGCCGGTGCCGCACTGGCGCAGGCCGCGTCGTGCAAGGAGGACGTGCGGGTGCTGGCGCAGCCGCGTGACGGCCTGACCTTGCTCGAAAAGTACAAGGACGAGTTCAAGGCCCTGGCCGGCGCCTCGTTCAGCATTGACAACCTCAACGAGAACGACCGCCGCACCAAGACGCGCGCCGACGCCTCGACCGTGGGCAAGTACCACGTCTACTACGTGGACGAGGCCAACGTGCCGCTGTTCGCGCAGTCGAAGTGGATCGTGCCGCTCGCGAAGTACTACCCGGCCGACTACGACTACGCCGACTTCGATCCAGGCCGCCAGAAGGTCGCCACCTATGCGGGCGAGGCCTGGTTCGCGCCGCTGACCGGTGGCGGCGACCTGATGGTCTACCGCAAGGACCTGCTCGAGAAGGCCGGCATCAAGCCGCCGGCCACGCTCGAGGAATTCGTGGCCGCCGCGAAGAAGCTCAACGACCCGGCCAACGGCGTCTACGGCGTGGCGCTGCGCGGCCAGCGCGGCTCGGGCGCCAACGTGTGGCGCTGGATGCCGTACTTCCGCGGCTACGGCGGCCAGTGGTTCGACGGCGACAAGCCGGTGTTCGATTCGCCCGCCGCGCTCAAGGCCACGCAGACCTACCTCGAGCTCTTCAAGTACTCGGCGCCCGGCACCAAGACCGGCGGCTGGGACGAGGCCACCGGCGCCTTCCTCGCGGGCAAGGTGGCGATGCTGGTCGAGTCGACGCCGCTCGCGGGCAACGCGCTCGATCCCAAGATGTCGACCGTGATCGGCAAGATCGCCTATGCCACGCCGCCCGCGCCGCTGACCGGCGGCGGCTACGGCCACGGCCTGGCGATCGGCGCCAAGGCCAACAAGAGCGAGGAGGCGAAGAAGTGTGCCGGCCTCTTCATCGCCTGGGCCACCTCGAAGAAGAACGAGCAGCGCCGCCTCGCCGAGGGCCAGTTCGGCGAACTGAACCGCACCAGCGTGCTGGGCAGTCCCGAGTTTGCCAAGCGCTACGGCGCCGACCTCGGCAAGGCGCTGGCCGACACCGGCAAGCTCACCGCGGTCAACTTCTGGCAGGACCCGGCCTGGCCCGACCTCGGCGACCGCTGGGGGATCATCCTCGAGGAGCTGATCACCGGCTCGCGCACCGACATCCAGGCCGGCCTCGACGAGCTCGACGGCTACGCCAAGCAGCTGATCGCGCGGCGCCGCAAGTGAGCCGCCCGGCCCCGCGTTCCTTGCGAGTCCCGCGATGACCCTTCACAAGACCCGACTGCCGCTCGTCTTCATCGGCCCCGGCCTGCTCGTGCTCGCGGTGCTGGCGCTGGTGCCCACCGTGTTCGCCATCGCCGTGTCGCTGCAGGACCGCGAGCTCGGCCAGTCCGACATCGGCTGGGTGTGGTTCTCCAACTACCTGCAGCTGTTCTCGGACCGGCGCTTCCTCAACGCGGTCGGCGTCTCGCTGACCTGGGAGCTGCTGACCGTGAGCGCCACCATGGGGCTCGCGGTGCTGCTCGGCGTGCTGCTGTTCCAGAGCGCCACGCCGCGCTGGCGCAACCTGCTGTGCATGCTGTTCATCGTGCCGGTGCTGCTGCCGCGCGTGGCGGCCGCCTTCGTCTGGAAGTTCGCCTTCCATCCGCTGTTCGGGCTCTTGACCTGGCCCTACAAGGCGATCACCGGCGAGCCGCTGGACCTGCTCGCGCAGCCGCTCACGGCGCTGCTCACGGTGGCCTTCGTCGACGTCTGGCAGTGGGGCCTGTTCTTCGCGGTGATCGTGCTCAAGCTGCTCGAGACCCTGCCGCCGCAGCCCTTCGAGGCGGCACGCATGGACCATGCGAAGCCCTGGGAGGTCTACGCCTTCGTCGCGCTACCGATGCTGCGCGCGCCGCTGATCAGCCTCGCCTTCGTGAAGATGATCGAGTCGCTGCGCGCCTTCGACCTGATCTACGTGATGACGCGCGGCGGCCCCGGCATCTCGACCGAGACCCTCGACATGTACGCCTTCTCGCAGGGCTTCATCGAGTCGGGCCGCATCTCCTATGCCTCGAGCATGGCCGTGCTGATGATGGTGGCCTCGACCGTGGCCTTCACCTACCTCTGGAAATGGACGCGGCCCGCATGACCCCCGCCACGACTTCCGCCGCGCCCGTGTTGCGCGCCGGCGATGCGCCCGCCATCCGCCCGGCCGCGCGCCGGTGGCCGGGCCTCGGCACCCTGGTGGCGCGGCTGGTGCTCGCCGCCGCCGCGCTCTCGGCGCTGGTGCCGGTGCTCTGGACCTTCCTCAACTCGTTCAAGAACCGGGTCGACATCGTCTCGGCGACGCCGAAGTTCCTCTTCACGCCCACGCTCGAGAACTACGCCTATGTGCTGGGCCGCGAGGCGGTCGCGCAGGGGCTCGTCAACTCGCTCGTGGTGGTGGGATCGGCGGTGCTGATCGGCGCGCTGCTGGGCCTGCTCGCGGCCTATGCGCTGGCGCGCTATCCGGTGCGCCGCGCCGACGACATCCAGTTCTTCGTGCTGTCGATGCGCTTCCTGCCGCCGGTGGCGGTGGCGATCCCGCTGATGGTGATCTGGCTGCAGCTCGAGCTCTACGACACGCGCATCGCGCTGATCGTGACCTACACGCTGCTCACGCTGTCGACCGTGATCTGGCTCGCGATCCCGGCTTTCAAGGCGGTGCCCCGGGAGGTGGAGGAGGCCGGCCGCGTCGACGGCTACGGTCCCTACGCGATCTTCTTCAAGGTGGCGCTGCCGATTGCCGCGCGCTCGCTGGTCGGTGCCATCGCCTTCGGCTTCGTGCTGGTGTGGAACGAGTTCCTGATCGCGCTGATGCTGACCACCTCGGACGCCAAGACGCTGCCCATCGTGGCCTCGGAGCTGAGCCAGCTCGGGCGCGACGTGCCCTGGGGCATCCTGAATGCGTCCGTGATCCTGCTGTCGCTGCCGCCGCTCTTGATGATCGGCGTGCTCAGCGGCTTCCTCAACGCGGCCTTCAAGCGCAAGCGCGACGCGGCATGAAGACCGCGCGCCCCCTTTCCGAGAGAAGCAACAACATGTCCGCCATCAGCTGTCACAAGATCATCAAGCGCTACGGCGACACCCAGGTGGTGCACCAGTTCGACCTCGACGTCTCGGACAACGAGTTCGTCGTCTTCCTCGGCCCCTCGGGCTGCGGCAAGTCGACCATCCTGCGCATGCTCGCGGGCCTGGAGGACATCAGCGGCGGCGAGCTGCTGATCGGCGGCACGCGCGTCAATGACCTGCCGCCGCAGGAGCGCGGCATCGCGATGGTGTTCCAGAACTACGCGCTCTATCCGCACATGAGCGTGCGCGACAACATCGCCTTCGGGCTCAAGCGCCTGAAGGTGCCGAAGAGCGAGATCGCGCGCCGCGTGAAGGAGGTGTCGGACACGCTGGGCCTGGAGCGCTACCTCGAGCGCCGGCCGACCGAGCTCTCGGGCGGCCAGCAGCAGCGCGTGGCGATCGCGCGCGCGATGATCAAGACGCCCAGGGTGTTCCTGTTCGACGAGCCGCTGTCGAACCTCGACGCCAAGCTGCGCAACCACATGCGCGTGGAGATCGCGCGGCTGCACCAGACGCTGCGCACCACCACGGTCTACGTCACGCACGACCAGCACGAGGCCATGACCCTGGCCGACCGCATCGTGCTGCTGCGCGACGGCCGCATCGAGCAGGTGGGCTCGCCGCGCGAGATCTACGAGAACCCGCGCTCGGCCTTCGTCGCCGGCTTCATCGGCACGCCGCCGATGAACCTGCTCGAGATGACGGTGGCGCACGGCGACGGCGGTGCCGTGCTGCGCGGGCACGGCGGCACGGTGTGCGTGGATGCGCGCCGCTTCGCGCTCGAGGGGCGCGAGCGCGTCACGCTCGGCATCCGGCCGGCCCACCTGCTGGCGCTGCCCGACGACGCGGGCGCCTTCGTGGGCGAGGTGCAGCTGGTGGAATACCTGGGCAACGAGGTGCTCGTGAGCATCGGCGACGAACCCGGCAGCGAGATCGCCGCGCTGGTGCATTCGGCGCGCGCGCCGCGGCTCGGCGAGCGCGTGCGCTTCGGCATCGACGCGGCCCAGCTCCACCTGTTCGATGCGCAGACCGGCGCCTCGCTGCGGCGCGACGCGGTGGCGCCGCTGCACTGAACCCCTTCATCGACTTTCCTCTCAGAAACACCCGTCCTCCATGAAAGCCCTTGTCCTCGAGAAAGCCCACGAACTCGCGCTGCGCGAGATCGCGCTGCCGCCGCAACCGGTCGGCCCGCGCGACGTGAAGATCCGCATGCACACCGTCGGCGTCTGCGGCAGCGACGTCCACTACTACCAGCACGGCGGCATCGGGCCCTACGTGGTCGACGAGCCGATGATCCTCGGCCACGAGGCCTCGGGCACGGTGGCCGAGGTCGGCTGCGAGGTCACGCACCTGCGGCCCGGCGACCGGGTCTGCATGGAGCCCGGCATTCCGCAGCTCGACTCGCGCGCCGTGCGCGAGGGCATCTACAACCTCGACCCGGCCGTGCGCTTCTGGGCCACGCCGCCGATCCACGGCTGCCTCACGCCCTACGTGGTGCATCCGGCGGCCTTCACCTTCCGCCTGCCCGACAACGTGAGCTTCGCCGAGGGCGCGATCGTCGAGCCGCTGGCGATCGGCCTGCAGGCCGCGAAGAAGGCCGCGCTCAAGCCCGGCGACGTGGCGGTGGTGGTGGGCGCCGGCACCATCGGCGCGATGACCGTGCTGGCCGCGCTCGCGGGTGGCGCGGCGCGCGTGATCCTGGCCGACCTGGTGCCCGAGAAGCTCGCGCTGTTCACCGACAACCCGGCCGTGAGCACGGTGAACATCCGCGAGCGCAAGCTGGCGGACGCGGTGCGCGAGCTGACCGACGGCTGGGGTGCCAACGCGGTGTTCGAGGCCAGCGGCAGCGTGCGCGCCTTCGAGGGCATCTTCGAGCTCGCCTGCCCCGGCGGCTGCGTGGTGCTGGTGGGCATTCCGCCGGCGCCGGTGGCCTTCGACATCGTCGCGATCCAGGCGAAGGAACTGCGCATCGAGTCGGTGTTCCGCTACGCCAACATCTTCCCGCGCGCGCTCGCGCTGATCGCCTCGGGCCAGGTCGACGTCAGGCCCTTCATCTCGCGCACCTTCGCGTTCGAGGACGGCATCCGCGCCTTCGAGGAGGCCGCGGCGGGGCGGGCGACGGACGTGAAGATCCAGATCGAGTTTCCGGCCGAGGCCTGAGCGGCGCCGGCCCCCGCGGCCCGGCGTGCAAGGGAAAACGCCGGGGCGGCACGGCAAAACGCGCCGCTACATTGGGGCGCATCCTTTTTCGAGCCGCGCTTCCCCGATGCCCCCTCGCTTTCGCAATGCCGTGCTAACGGGCGCCTGTGGCGGCCTGGGCCAGGCCTTGGCGCGCGGGCTGATCGCCGACGGCACGCAGGTGGCGCTGGTGGGGCTCGACCGCGAACGGCTGCGCGCGCTCGAGACACTGGCGCCCGCGCGCTGCGCGGTCTACACGCCCGACGTGGCCGACACGGTGGCGATGCAGGCCATGGCCACCGACTGGATGGCCCGGGCCGGCACGCCCGACCTGGTGATCGCCAACGCGGGCGTGGCCGGCGGCTTCGACACCGCGCAGGCCGAGGACCTCGCGGTGCTGCGCCGCATGCTCGAGATCAACCTGCTGGGCGCCGCGACCACCTTCCAGCCCTTCGTGGCCGCGATGCGCGGCGAGGCGCGCGGCGCGCTGGTCGGCATGGCCAGCATCGCGGGCTGGCGCGGCATGCCGGGCAACGGCGCCTACTGCGCGAGCAAGGCCGGGCTGATCCGCTACCTCGAGAGCCTGCGCGCCGAGCTGCGCGGCAGCGGCGTGGGAGTGCACACGGTGAGCCCGGGCTACATCCGCACCGCGCTGACCGCCGGCAACCGCTTCGCGATGCCGGGGCTGCTCGAGCCCGAGGAGGCCGCGCGGCGCACACTCGCGGCGGTGGCCGCGGGCCGCGAGCGCATCGTGCTGCCGCGGCGCATCGGCTGGCTCTCGAAGGCACTCGATTGCCTGCCCGAGGCGCTGCACGACCGGCTGCTGCGCGGCCAGCCGCGCAAGCCGCGCGCGGGCGAGGCCGGCGCCACGCCGATCCCCGGGCTGCGGCCCTTTTCATCACCGCCCTCGCCGAAGGAAGGCTCGCCGCCAACGTGACAGTGACAGTGCCCACCCACGAACAGATCGCGCTGATCGGCGCCGGCCCCTCGGGCCTCGCCGGTGCCCGCAACCTGCAGAAGCACGGCATTCCCTTCCAGGGTTTCGAGGCGCACAGCGACGTGGGCGGGCTGTGGGACATCGACAACCCGCGCTCCACGGTCTACCACTCGGCGCACCTGATCTCGAGCAAGAGGACCACCGAGTTCAGCGAATTCCCGATGCCCGATACGGTGGCCGACTACCCGAACCACCGCGAGCTGCGCCGCTACTTCAGCGACTTCGCCACGCGTTTCGGGCTGCGCGAGCACTACCGCTTCGGCACGCGCGTGCTGCGCGTGGAGCCGACCTCGGACGCGCCCGACACCACCTGGCAGGTCAGCGTGGGCCCGGCCGACGGCGATGGCGAGGAGGGCGTGGAGACCTTCGAATTCAAGGGCGTGGTGATCGCCAACGGCACGCTGTCCGAGCCCAAGCATCCGCGCTTCGACGGCCACTTCGAGGGCGAGCTGCTGCACACCAGCGACTACAAGCATGCCGAGATCTTCAAGGGCAAGCGGGTGCTGATCGTGGGCGCGGGCAACTCGGGCTGCGACATCGCGGTCGACGCGGTGCACTACGCGAAGTGCGTCGACATCTCGGTGCGGCGCGGCTACTACTTCGTGCCCAAGTACGTGTTCGGCAAGCCGGCCGACACGCTCGGCGGCAAGAAGCCGCTGCCGCCATGGCTCAAGCAGCGGCTGGACGCCAAGGTGCTGCAGTGGTTCACCGGCGACCCCACGCGCTTCGGCTTTCCGAAGCCCGACTACCGCATGTACGAGTCGCACCCGATCGTCAATTCGCTGATCCTGCACCACATCGGCCACGGCGACATCGCGGTGCGCGCCGACGTCGAGCGGCTGGCCGGCCACACCGTGTACTTCAAGGACGGCGGCACGCGCGACTACGACCTGATCCTCACCGCCACCGGCTATGCGCTGCACTACCCGTTCATCGACCGCGCGCTGCTCGACTGGCAGGGCATGGCGCCACGGCTGTACCTCAACATCTTCTCGCCGCGCTTCGAGAACCTCGCGGTGCTCGGCATGATCGAGGCCAGCGGCATCGGCTGGCAGGGGCGCTACGAGCAGGCCGAGCTGGTGGCGCGCTACCTGCGCGCGCAGGCGGCGGGCTCGCCCAAGGCCGCGGCATTGCGCGCGGCCGCCAAGGGGCCGGCGCCCGACCTCTCGGGCGGCTACAAATACCTGCAGCTCGAGCGCATGGCCTACTACGTGCACAAGGACACCTACCGCGCCGCGGTGCGCGGCGCCTCGGCGGCGCTGGCCGATCCGGGCTGAGCCGACGAAGAAAAGGACACGCGCCCCATGCTGCCCGTCGACGAGATCCGCCTGCACTTCAATCCGGCCTCGCTGGTGCTGCTCAACGTGGTGCTGGGCTTCCTCATGTTCGGCATCGCGCTCGACACGCGCATCGAGGACTTCAAGCGCGTGGCGCGCATGCCCGGCGCGATGGCGGTGGGCATCGGCGCGCAGTTCGTCGTGCTGCCGGCCGTGACCTTCGCGCTCACGCTGGTCCTGAAGCCGGCCCCGAGCATCGCGCTCGGCATGATCCTGGTGGCCTGCTGCCCGCCGGGCAACATCTCGCAGATCCTCACGCACCGCGCGGGCGGCAACGTGGCGCTGTCGGTGTCGATGACCGCGATCTCGAACGCGCTGTCGATCGTGCTGATGCCGCTGAACTTCGCCTTCTGGGGCGGGCTGCATCCGAGCGCCGCGCCGCTGCTCCAGACCATCGCGCTCGATCCGCTCGACATGCTGGGCCACATCGTGATGATCATCGGCATCCCCTTCGTGCTCGGCGTGGCCTGCGCGCACCGGCTGCCGGGGCTCACGGCGCGCATCAAGAAGCCGGCGCGGATCCTGAGCTTCCTCGCGCTGATCGCCTTCATCGTCGGCGCGATCGCGGGCAACTGGCGCTACTTCCTCGACTACGTGGGGCTGGTGCTGCTGGCCGTGGTGCTGCACGACGCGCTGGCCTTCGGCACCGGCTACCTCTGCGCGCGGCTGTCGGGGCTGGCCGACTACGACCGGCGCGCGGTGGCGATCGAGGTCGGCATCCGCAATGCGGGGCTCGGGCTGGTGCTGATCTTCAGCTTCTTCGGCGGGCTCGGCGGCATGGCCGTGGTGGCCGGCGTCTGGGGCTTCTGGGACATCATCGCGGGCCTCGCGCTCGCGAGCTGGTGGGGCCGCCGGCCCGCCGTGCCATGACCGCCGCCGCGCGCCGCGTGCTGGTGACCGGGGCCGACGGCTTCCTGGGCCGCGGCGTGCTCGCCGCGCTCGCGCCGCGGCTCGGCCATGGGCAGCTCGAGGGCCTGGTGGCGCTCGACGTGCGCGAGGTGCCGCGCGAGCGCCGGCTGCCGGGCGTGGCCTACCTGGCGCAGGACGTGCGCGAGGCCGGCATCGGCAAGGCCTTCGCCGACCATGCCATCGACACCGTGGTGCACCTGGCCTCGATCGTCACGCCGGGCAGGGACTCGAACCGCGACTTCGAGCATTCGGTCGACGTGGGCGGCACGCGCAACGTGCTCAAGGCCTGCACCATGTACCGGGTCGCGCACATCGTGGTGTCGTCGAGCGGCGCGGCCTACGGCTACCACGCCGACAACCCGGCCTGGATCGACGAGCGCCAGCCGTTGCGCGGCAACGCGGTGTTCGCCTATGCCGACCACAAGCGCCAGGTCGAGGAGCTGCTGGCCGACTGGCGCGCGCGCCATCCCTCGCTGGCGCAGACGGTGCTGCGCATCGGCACCATCCTCGGCGAGCGCGTCGACAACCAGATCACGGCGCTGTTCGAGAAGCGGCGGCTGATCGCGATCCGCGGCAGCGCGAGTCCCTTCGTCTTCGTCTGGGACGAGGACGTGACCGGCGCCATCGCCCATGCGCTCGAGGGCGGCGCGCCGGCCGGCTGCTACAACCTCGCGGGCGACGGCGCGCTGCCGATCCACGAGATCGCGGCGCGCCTGGGCAAGCGCACCATCGACTTTCCGGCGGGCGTGCTCAAGACGGCGCTGGCGGTGGGCTCGGCGCTCGGCGTGAGTCGCTACGGGCCCGAGCAGCTCGACTTCCTGCGCTACCGGCCGGTGCTGTCGAACACCGCGCTGAAGGAGCAATTCGGCTTTCGCCCGCGCAAGACCAGCGCCGAGGCTTTCGAGGCCTTCGTGGCGGCGCGCGCGGCGCAGGGGCGGCCGGTCACGCGCGGGCCTTAAGGCTTCTCCACCGGCTCCAGCAGGTAGGCGAGCATGCGCCGCGAGTTCAGCGGCAGCTCTTGCGAATGGCGCACGCAGGCCATCAAGGTGCGCTCGGCCCAGGCGTCGGCCAGCGAGGCGCGCGCGATCTTCATCGAACGCGCGCAGCGCGCGGCCGCGGTCTGCGGCAGGATGCCCACGCCGATGCCCTGCTCGACCATGCGGCACACGGCCTCGAAGTTGCGCACCCGCACGCGGTAGGAGAGGTGGCGCCCGAGCGCGCGCGCATGCATGGTCACGAGCTGCTGCAGCGCGCTGTCGGCGGGCAGGCCGACGAACTCGCTGTCGACCACCTCGGCCAGCTTCACGCGCCGGCGCCCGGCCAGCGCATGGCCGCGCGGCATCACCAGCACCAGGTCGTCGCGCCGGAACGGATGGCATTCGAGGCCCTCGGTGTCGATGGCGTCGGAGACGATGCCGATGTCGCACAGGCCGGCGCGCAGCGCCTCCACGGTGTCGGGGCTGGGCCGTTCCTCGAGGTCGATCGACACCCGCGGATGCTGCGCCAGGAAGCGCGCCAGCACCTCGGGCAGGTGCTCGGTCAGCGCCGAGGTGCCGCAGAGGAAGCGCACATGGCCCTTGAGGCCCTGGCCGTATTCGCCGAGCTCGCCGCGCAGCCGTTCCATCTGCTGCAGCACCACGCGCGCATGGTGCAGCAGGGTGCGGCCGGCCTCGGTGGGGCGCACGCCCTGGGCATGGCGCGTGAGCAGCGGGGTGCCGAGCGCGTCCTCCATGCCGCGCACGCGCTGGCTGGCCGAGGCCAGCGTCATGTGCGAGCGCTGCGCGCCGGCGGTCAGGCTGCCGGCCTCGACGACGTGGAGGAAGAGCCGCAGGTCGGTGAGATCGAATCGCATGGTGAGCCCGCAAGGTAGCACGCCGGCCTCAGTCTGTGCCTGAGGCTCGCTGCGCGAATGCCGGATTCCCGGCCGGCGCCGCGGCCGGCAGACTGCGCGCCGATGACGTCTTCCTCCTTCTCGAACGAACTGGCCGGCCTCGCGGGGCACGGCTTCGCCGCCGCGGCGGTCTTCCTGCTGGCCGGCGTGATCAAGGGCGTGATCGGCCTCGGGCTGCCGACGGTGTCGATGGGCCTGCTCGCGCTGTGGATGCGGCCGGTGCAGGCGGCGGCGCTGCTGATCGTGCCCTCGCTGGTCACCAACGTCTGGCAGACCGGGCCGCGCGCGACTTTCCTGCCGGTGCTGCGGCGCATCGGCGGCATGCAGGCCGGCATCGTGGCGGGCACGCTGGGCGGCGCCTGGTGGCTGGGCGTGCCGGCCGGCGCCTGGGCCTCGGTGGCGCTCGGCGTGGCGCTGGTCGCCTATGCGCTGTGGGGGCTGACCGGGCGGCAACTGAAGGTGGCGCCCGCGCACGAACGCTGGCTCGGACCGCTGATCGGCATCGCGACCGGGCTGGTGACGGCCGTGACCGGTGTGTTCGTGGTGCCGGCCGTGCCCTATCTGCAGGCGCTGGGCTTCCAGCGCGACGCGCTGATCCAGGCGATGGGCATCTCGTTCACCACCTCGACCGTGGTGCTGGCGATCGGGCTCGCGGGCAACGGCGGCTATCCGCTGGCGGTGCTCGGCGGCTCGGCGCTGATGCTGGTGCCGGCGATCGCGGGGATGGTGCTGGGCACCTGGCTGCGCCAGCGGCTGCCGGTGCCGATGTTCCGGCGCTGCTTCCTGGTCGGACTGGGGCTGCTGGGCGCCTACATGGCCGTGCGGGCCATGGGATGAGCGCGCTGGGGTTCGTTCAGCCCGCGGCCACGGGCTGGGCGGCCGCCAGGGCCTGCGCGGCGCGCACGCGTTCGATGGTCTGGCGGTAGGGCAGGGCGTAGCCGTCGATCGGCGCCTCGGGCGCCAGCCAGCTGAACGAGAACACCAGGCCGTCCTCCTCGGGGCTGCCCATGGCCACGTGGTCGAAATGCTCGGGCAGCGGCCCTTCGGCATGGATCAGGAACAGGTGCCACAGCTGCGGATGGCGGTGGGTGTTGCCCTCGACGCCGGCCTCGCAGTCGCGCTGCAGGGTGCCCAGCGAGATCAGCGCGCCGGCATGGTCGATGCCCGATTCCTCGAGCAGCTCGCGCCGCACCGCGAACTCGGGCGACTCGCCCGGTTCGATGGTGCCCTTGGGCAGCTGCATGTTGCCGTCCTCGGGATGGCGGAACACCAGCAGCCGGCCGCGCGCGTCGACCAGGCAGGCGCAGGCCTTCGGGATCGCGGCGGTCTCGGTGCAGGCGGTCATGGCGATCAGGCGCCGGTCAGCGCGGCCTTGACCGCGGCGCTCACCAGGCCCATGTCGGCCTTGCCGGCCAGGCGCGTCTTGACCGCACCCATCACCTTGCCCATGTCGCCCGGGCCCGCGGCGCCGAGCTCGGCCACGATGGCCTTGACCTCGGCGGCGATCTCGTCGGCGCCCAGGCGCTGCGGCAGGTAGACCTCGAGCACCTTGATCTCGGCCGCTTCCTTGTCGGCCAGGTCGGTGCGGCCGCCCTGGGTGAAGGCGGTGACCGAGTCCTTGCGCTGCTTCACCAGCTTGTCGACGATGGCCACGACCATGGCGTCGTCGAGCTCGACGCGCTCGTCGACTTCCTTCTGCTTGAGCGCGGCCAGCAGCAGCCGGATCGTGCCCAGGCGCTCGGAGTCCTTGGCGCGCATCGCGGTCTTCATGTCTTCGGTGATCTGTTCTTTGAGGCTCATGGGGTCTCCTGCGGGAAAAAACAAAGCCGCGGCAGGTTTCCCTGGCGCGGCTGGAAGGCAGTTGGCGGGGCGGAGGGCGGCGGGTTCGATGTTGTCGAATCGGCCGCTGTCTCCGGTGCCAGGGTGCGTCAGTACAGCTTCTTGGGCAGCTGCATGCTGCGAACGCGCTTGTAGTGGCGCTTCACGGCGGCTGCCTTCTTGCGCTTGCGCTCGGCGGTCGGCTTTTCGTAGAACTCGCGGGCGCGCAGGTCGGTCAGCAGGCCGAGCTTTTCGATGGTGCGCTTGAAGCGGCGCAGGGCGACGTCGAAGGGCTCGTTTTCTTTAACGCGGATGGTGGTCATCAGGAATCGTTGATTTGAAATTTGGCCGGGGGAGGATCGAGAGCCCCAGGCCGGGGTTCCTCAACAAGAAAAAGTGTGTGGCCGTTGAGGGAAGGCCAAAGTTAGCCGGCGATTATAGCGCGTTTGCGCAGGCGTGGGCACTCGCCCAGGCCCATTGGAAGTTGTAGCCGCCGAGCCAGCCGGTGACATCGACCACTTCGCCGATGAAATACAGGCCCGGCTGCTTCGATTCCATCGTCTGGGACGACAGGTCGCGCGTGTCGACGCCGCCGGCCGTGACCTCGGCCTTCTTGTAGCCCTCGGTGCCCGAGGGCACGATCTGCCAGCGCGCGATGCGCTCGGCCAGCGCGGCCAGCGCGCGGTCGGCGGCCTCGTTGATCGGCCGCTGCAGCGCGCCGTCCTGGCCGACCCAGGCATCGGCCAGCCGCGAGGGCACCAGGGCGGCGAGTTCGTTGGCGATGCGTTTCTTCGAGCGCAGCTTGGCCTCGGCGAAGGCCGCGGCCACGTCCACGCCAGGCGCGAAATCCAGCGTGAGTGGCGCGCCGGGCTTCCAGTAGCTCGAGATCTGCAGCACGGCCGGGCCCGAGAGGCCGCGGTGGGTAAACAGCAGGTCCTCGAGGAAGGCCATCTTCTCCTTCTTGGCCCCGGTCTCGATGCGCACCGGCAGCGCCAGTCCGGCCAGTTCGGCATAGGGCGCCCAGGCCTCGCCGCCGAAGGTCAGCGGCACCAGCGCCGGGCGCGGCGCCACCATGCGCAGGCCGAACTGCTCGGCGATGCGGTAGCCGAAGTCGCTGGCGCCGATCTGCGGGATCGACAGGCCGCCGGTGGCGACCACGATCTTCGGTGTCTCGATCGGGCCGCGGCTGCTCTCGATTCGATAGCTGCCGACGCTCGTCCCATCTGCGTTTTCGGCCGAGAACGTGATCTGGCCGATGCGGCAGGGCTGCCAGCGCTCGACCCCGCCGGCCGCGCATTCGGCCAGCAGCATGTCGACGATCTGCTGCGAGGAGCCGTCGCAGAACAGCTGCCCCTTGTGCTTCTCGTGGAAGGCGATGCCGTGCTTCTGCACGAGTTCGACGAACTGCTGCGGCGCATAGCGCGACAGTGCCGAGCGGCAGAAATTCGGGTTCTCGCCGATGAAATGGCGCTGCGGCGCGCGCACGTCGAGGTCGCGGTTGGTGAAGTTGGCGCGGCCGCCGCCCGAGATGCGGATCTTCTCGCCCACCTTCTCGCTGTGGTCGAGCAGCAGCACCCGGAGCCCGCGCTGGCCCGCCACGCCCGCGCAGAACAGGCCGGCGGCGCCGGCGCCGATCACCACGGCGTCGAAATGCGCGATATCGCTCACTGAAGTACCTCCGTGCTTCGCACTGCGGTGCGAGCTTGCTTGGGGCGGCCCGGCGCGGCGCTCATGGCCCGTCGGCCGCCAGCACCGGCGGCGGGTTGTACTTGAGGTGGCCCACGTAGCGCAGCGGCTGGGTGGCGGCGATCGAGGGCACGTCGCCCTCGCGCATGTGCAGCAGGTCGGCCGGGCTGACCCAGCGCGGGTCGGCGCTGGTGATCGGCAGGCCGGCCCGGTTGTAGGCCTCGAGCACGAACTGCGAGCAGAAGAACTGGTCGTCGCGGCTCGCGCCGAGCTGCACCATGGCCATGCCGCTCATGCAGTAGTGGCTGACCGCGCCCGGCATCAGTGGCAGCTCGCAAAGCCGGCGGTTCAGCACGAAGGGGGCGTTGAGCAGCACGCCCACGGTGTTGTAGCGCACGCCGACCTGCGACAGCGCCCACGTACGCATGCGCTCGGCGCCGGCCGCGTCCACGCCGGGTACGCGGAAGGCCACCACCATCTGTTCCTCGTCGACCACCTCGGCCAGCGCCCGCGCGCGCACGCCGGTGCCCACGGCTTCGGCGATCCGGCCGTCGCCGAGGTAGAGCACCGCATGGCTCACGGGCGAGAAGGTGCCCAGCCGGATGCCGAAGGAGTTCACCGTGGCGATCGAGGTCAGCAGGATGTCGCCGGGCTCCAGTGCGTCGGCCGCGATCAGCTCGCCGCCGTTGCCCGGCGCGATCACCGAGCTCTGCACCCGCAGGCGCAGGCCGCTGTCTTGCGAGGGCAGGTCGAGCCGGGTGGCGCAGGCCCCGAGCAGCAGGGCGGCGCCCGCGGCAGCGAGGGCCGCGAAGGTCTGGCGGAACGAGCGCATCAGCCCTTCCAGAGGAACGGGAACTTCAACTGCTTGAAGAAGCCGTTGGGCACGTAGTCGCCGAGCACGCCGTACTTCTCGGGCCAGAGCCTGGTGGTCTTCACGGCCGTGCCGAACAGGTAGTCGAGGAAGGCGTAGTGCGCCGCGTAGTTCTTGTCGAGCGCTTCCTGGTCCTGGCTGTGGTGCCAGTGGTGGAAGTTGGGCGTGACGATCACGTAGCGCAGCGGGCCGAGCCGCACGCTCACGTTGCAGTGGTTGAACACCGCCTGGAAGCCCACCACCACGATGTAGGCGTCGATCACTTCCTTGCTGAAGCCCAGCACGTAGATCGGCGCCAGCACCAGGGTGCGCGTGATCAGCAGCTCGAGGATGTGCTGGCGCGAGCCGGCCATCCAGTCCATGCTCTTCACGCTGTGGTGCACCGCGTGCAGCCGCCACAGCACCGGCACCTCGTGGTAGGCGCGATGGGTCCAGTACTGCACCAGGTCGGCCACCAGGATGATCAGCAGCAGCCCGGCCCAGAACGGCAGGTTGCCGACCCAGCCGCGGATGCCGTCGTTGGCGGCCCAGCCGAACAGCTTGTGCACCATCAAATTGGTGGCCAGCAGCACGAAGCCCACGATCATGTGGTTGACCACGAAGTGGTGGAAGTCGGTCTGCCACTCGGCGCGGAACACGGGCTGGTCCTTGCGCAGCGCGAACAGCTTCTCGATGAAGATGAAGATCAGCGAGGAGCCGAGCAGGTCGAGGATGAACCAGTCGAGGCCGATGTAGGGCGTGTTGTCGGCGAAGTCGTTGACGGGGACCTTGTGGCCGCCGAGCAGGGCCGACAGCACGATCAAGAGGAAGGCGAAGGACGAGAGCCAGCGCGTGCGGTTGAAGATGATGTTGACCAGCGAGAGGCCGCCCGAGACCACCATGGCGACGAGCAGCACCCAGCGCATGAGGTCGACGTTGTAGCTCTTGCGCAGCTCGGGCGTGCTCAGGTACTGCGGGAAGTGGAACACCAGCACGCCGAGGAAGCACAGCACCGCGAGGCTGATGGCGATGGTGCCCGTGACCATGCCCTTGCCGCGGCGCAGCTCGCCGTGGCTCTCGGCGAGTTCGTTGAGTTTGTCGATTTCCAGCATGCCCGCCTCTGTCTTGCTTTTTTGTAGGGGCGCGATTTTAGGTCGGGCGGCGCCAAAGCGGTCACCCCCTTCGGGTGGAGCGTCGCCGCAGCAGCGCGGCCGCACCCAGCGCCGCGGCCATGACCAGCAGCGACACCACGGTCGTCACCGTGCCGAGGGCATAGATCGAAGGGGTGGTCACGGTCGAGGTCAGGCCCTGCAGCTCGAGCGGCAGGGTGTTGACGTCGCCGATGGCCTGCGAGGTGCGGGCGATCTCGTCCCACGAGAGGGTGAAGCCGAACATGCCGATGCCCACGATCGAGGGGCCGATCAGCGGCAGCACGACGAAGCGGAAGGTCTGCCAGGGCGTGGCGCCGAGGTCGCGCGCGGCCTCCTCGTAGGCCGGGTTGAAGCGGTTGAAGACCGCGAACATGATGAGCAGCCCGAATGGCAGGGTCCAGGTGAGGTGGGCGCCGAGGGCGGAGCTGAACAGGCCGAGCGCGGTGCCGTAGCCCTCGAGCAGGGTGGTGGCGTCGATGGCGGTCAGCAGGGCCTTGATGCCGGTGTCGAGCAGCCGGAACTGCAGGCCGATGCCCAGCGAGATGATGATCGACGGCATGATGAGGCTCGCGACCGTGACGAAGAACAGGGTGTTGCCGCCCGCGAGCTTCTTGCGGAACGCGAGGCCGGCGAGGACCGAGAGCACGACGGTGAAGCCCATGACCACGGCACCCAGCGCGAGCGAACGCCGGAACGCGGCGCCGATGTCGACCGTGCCCAGGCCCTCGGCGAGCTTGTAAAACCAGTGCAGCGAGACGCCCCGCAGCGGGAAGGTCAGGCCGCCCTCGGGGCCCTGGAAGCTCAGCACGAAGATCGTGATCATCGGGCCGTAGAGGAACAGCACGAAGAGGGCGAAGACGGTGGCCAGGGGCCAGAAGCCCTTGTTGCGTTTCTCTCGGATGTGTGGGGTCATGGCAAGTCTTTTTTCGGGGTGGATGCACGGGGCACCGGGTACTCCCCTCCGCGAATGTCCCCCGCCCTTCGGGCTCCTCCTTGATTTCGCTGCGGGGAGCACCCGGTACCCCGTGCATCTGGACGCGGCCGTGGTGCCTGGCCCGTCATCACGGCCGTGCCTCGCTCGCGTCGACGGGGTGCTCTGCGCAGCGAAATCAAGGAGGAGGCCGAAGGCCGGGGGACATTCGCGGAGCAGAGCACCCCGTCGGCGCGAGCGCGCCCCGCAGGTCGAAATCGGCAATGCAAGAACACCACCTAGAGCTCCTTGCGTATGTCCACCAGCCGCGTCAGCCCCCAGATGATCATCAGCACCACCGCCAGCAGGATCATCGCGTTGGCCGCCGCCAGCGGGAACTGCAGGTACGAGGTCTGCACCTGGATGATCTTGCCGATCGAGGCGATCTGCTGGCCGCCCATCACGCCGATGGTCACGAAGTCGCCCATCACGATCGTGATGACGAAGATCGAGCCGATCAGGATGCCCGTGCGCGACAGCGGCACCACCACGTTCCACAGCGTCTGCCAGCCCGAGGCGCCCGCGTCGTTCGCGGCCTCGAGCAGCGAGCGGTCGATGCGCATCATGCTGTTGAAGATCGGCACGATCATGAACATCGTGTAGAGGTGCACGAAGGCCAGCACCACCGAGAAGTCGGAGAACAGCAGCCACTCCACCGGCTGCTGCACCAGCCCCAGGCCCATCAGCGCCTGGTTCACCAGCCCGTTGCGGCCCAGCAGCGGCACCCACGAGATCATGCGGATCACGTTCGAGGTCCAGAACGGCACCGTGCACAGCACGAACAGCACCGTCTGCATCGTCGACGAGCGCACGTGGAAGGCCAGGAAGTAGGCCACCGAGAAGCCGATCAGCAGCGTGATGCCCCAGACCAGCAGGCAGAACTTGAAGGTGCTCAGGTAGGTGTTGAGCGTCACGCAGAGGTCGCCGTTGTCGGTCAGCCGCGAACAGCCCTCGAACAGGCTCAGGTAGTTGCGCAGCGTCAACGCCGGGATCAGCTCGTACTCGTTGAAGTTCCACAGGCTCACCATCGCCACCAGCGCCAGCGGAACCAGGAAGAACAGCAGGAACACCAGCGCGAACGGCGCCGCCTGCCACCATGCCTTCACGGCATGCAGCGGCTCGGTGGCGGCGTTCGCGCGGGCGGTGGGTGCACTCACGGGATCAGGCCGCGACGAACTCGTTCCACTTCCTCACCATGTACTCGTTCTCGTCCATCACGGCGTTCCAGCAGGCGATGCCGCCCATGCGCTGCTCGTAGCTGCCGCCGTCGCGCACCGCGCCGGCCTTGGCGATCACGTCGCCCTGCGGGCTCTTGATGTCCTGCGCCGCGGGCTTGCCCTCCATCCAGTAGGCCCACTCGTAGGCTTCCATCTTGGACTTCGCCGTGTCGAGCACCGCGCTGTAGTAGCCCTGGCGGTTGAGGTAGGCGCCGGCCCAGCCGTCGAGGAACCAGTTGATGAACTCGTAGGCCGCGTCGAGCTTCTTGCCCGACAGCGTGGCCGGCAGGCCGAAGCCCGAGGCCCAGGCGCGATAGCCTTCCTTGAGCGGCTGGAAGGTGCAGTCGATGCCCTTGCTGCGCACGGCCGTCACGGCCGGCGACCACATCGACTGGATCACCACCTCGCCCGAGGCCATCAGGTTCACCGACTCGTTGAAGTCCTTCCACAGCGCGCGGAACTGGCCGGCCTTCTTGGCCTCGATCAGCGTCTTGATCGTGAGGTCGATCTCGGCCTTGGTCATGTTGCCCTTGTCGGCGTACTTGTGGATGCCCTTGGCCTCCACCACCATCGCCGCGTCCATGATGCCGATCGAGGGGATGTTGAGGATCGCGGTCTTGCCCTTGAACTCGGGGTTCAGCAGCTCGGCCCAGGAGCCGATCGGGCGCTTGATGAGGTCGGGGCGGATGCCCAGCGTGTCGGCGTTGTAGGTGGTCGGGATCAGCGACATGAACTGCGTGGCCGACCTGGCGAAGGCCTTGCTCTTCTCGCCCTCGAGGTAGATCACCTTCACGGGCGCCGTGCCCTGGTCGCCGACCTTCTTGCCCGCGACCTCGCCCTTGGTGAACAGCGAGGTGATCTTGTCGGCGTTCTTCACGCGCTTGCTGTCGATGCCCTTGAGGTTGCCGGTCGGAACGATCTTCTTGAGCGAGAAGAACTCGGTGTCGATCAGGTCGAAGCTGTTGGGCGCGGTCACCGCGCGCTTGGTCACGTCGTCGGTGGTCACGGCCACGTACTGGATCTCGATGCCGGTGTCGGCCTTGAACTTCTCGGCGATCGCCTTGTCCTGGTTCACGGCCGTGCCGAGGTAGCGCAGCACCACCTTGTCCTGCGCATGCACGAAGGGCGCGATGCCGGTGGCCAGGATGCCGGCCGTGCCTTGCAGCAAGGTGCGGCGCTTGAGTCCGAGGGTCGGGTCGAGGGTGTCGGTCATGCTGAGTCTCCTGAAAGAAAGGGGAGGAACGCGGAAGGGAAGAAAGAAAAGAGGGGGCTCAGAGCGTCATCCCGATCGCCGCCGTGTCGTCGCGCAGCGCGGCGGCAGGCTCCGGCGCGCGTTCGCCCGGCGGCTTCGCGCCCGGTCCGAGCACGCGCGCATCGGCCTCGGCCCACGACAGCCGCACGGCCTCGCCGAGCGCGTACGGCTTTGCGAGGAACGCGGCCTCGCCGAGCTGCACCGACACGTTCGCGCGCCCGGGCGCGGCCGCGTCGAGCGCGAGGCCCAGCAGCACGTAGGTGCCCTGGTATTCGACGTCGGTGACGGTGGCGGCGAGGCCCTCGGCCGTCTCGGCGGCCGGCGCGATCCGCATGCGGTCGTTGCGCACCGCGATCGGGCCGGCGGGCGTGTCGAGCAGGTTGTGGCCGCCCATGAAGCGCGCCACGAATTCGCTGGCCGGATGGTTGTAGACCGCGTGCGGCGAGCCGATCTGCTCGATCACACCGTGGTTCATCACCACCATGGTGTCGGCCAGCGCCATCGCCTCTTCCTGCGAGTGCGTGACGTGCACGAAGGTCAGGCCCAGTTCCTTCTGCCAGCGCCGCAGCTCGGCGCGCATCTGGATGCGCAGGAAGGGGTCGAGCGCCGACAGCGGCTCGTCGAGCAGCAGCACGCGCGGCTCGGTGATGAGCGCGCGCGCCAGCGCCACGCGCTGCTGCTGGCCGCCCGAGAGCTCGCCGGGCTTGCGCGCGGCCAGGTGCCCCATCGCGACGCGCTCGAGCAGCGCATTGGCGCGCTGCTGGCGCTCGGCCCTGCCCACGCCCTTCATCTTGAGGCTGAAGGCCACGTTGTCGGTGGCCGACAGGTGCGGGAACAGTGCGAAGCTCTGGAACATCATCGCCGTGCCGCGCGCGGCGGCCGGCAGGTCGGTGATGTTGCGGTTGTCGAGCAGGATGTCGCCGCTGGTCACCGACTCGTGGCCCGCGATCATGCGCAGCGTGGTGCTCTTGCCGCAGCCCGAGGGGCCGAGCAGGCAGCAGTAGCTGCCGCTGGCGATGCGCAGGTCGATCCGGTCGACGGCGGCCGGGGTGCCCGGGGCGTAGCGCTTGCTCAGCGCGACGATCTCGATGGCGGCGGGGACGGGCGTGGCGACGGCATTCATTGCCCGTGGCCGAGCACGATCCATGCCCGCGGCCGCCGCGCCGGGCCGCCTCTACGCCTTAGGGCGTACGGCGCGCACGGCGCGTGCGGGGATCAGGTGCCGAAGCGGTCCGCGTCCGCGGGCAGGCCGGCGGCGGCCAGGCCGCGCAGCACGTCGCCCACCACGATCACCGCCGGGCTCGCGAGGCCGGCCTCGGCGATGGCGCGCTGCAGCCGGCCCAGCGTGGTCGCGACGTGGCGTTGCTGCGGCAAGCTCGCATGCTGGATCACGGCCACCGGCGTGCTGGCCGGCAGGCCGTGCAGCAGCTCACGCTCGATATGGGCCGCGCCCGACACGCCCATGTAGATCACCAGCGTGAGCCGCGCGCCGTGCGCGGTCGCGGCCAGCGCGCGCCAGTCGGTCGGGTCGTCGGCGGCGCCGGCGCCCGTCTTCGCATGGCCGGTGACGAACACCACGCCCTGCGCATGGTCGCGGTGCGTGAGCGGCACGCCCAGCGCGGTGACGGCCGCGAGGCCGGCCGTGATGCCGTTGACCACCGCGCAGTCGATGCCGGCCTCGCGCAGGTGCTCGACCTCCTCGCCGCCGCGGCCGAAGATGAAGGGATCGCCGCCCTTGAGCCGCACCACCGTCTCGCCCTCGCGCACCGCGGTGATCATCAGCCGCTCGATGAACGCCTGCGGCGTGCTCTTGCAGCCGCCGCGCTTGCCCACGTGCACGATGCGCGCATCGGGCCGGGCATAAGCCTGCACGATGGCGTCGTTCACGAGGTCGTCGACCAGCAGCACCGTGGCGGCCTGGATCGCCTTCACGGCCTTGACGGTCAGCAGCTCGGGGTCGCCCGGGCCGGCGCCCACCAGCGTGCAGCGGCCGGCGATGAGGGAGGGGGTGGGGGCGTTGGTTGTCATGCGTGGGATGCCAGTTGCGTGATGTGCCGGACCTGCGTTGCGATCGCCTCGGGCACGGGGAGCTCGCCCGCCAGCACGCGGCGCGTGTAGTCGGCCGTGGTCGCGACGTCGATGTCCTTCGGCAGGCCGGGCACCTCGGGGTCGGTGCCGGGCTGCTGGGCCTGCAGCTCGGTGCGCACGCCGCGCACGAAGCCGTCGATCTGGGCGGTGCGGCGCGGGTCCGACACGACTTCGCCCTCGAGGCCGCGCGACAGCAGCGCCGTCATGCCGGTGAGCTCGAAGGTGTCGGCCATGACGCGCGCGTACTCGGGATGGGTGTAGCTGCCGACCACCACGCAGGCGCCGGCGCCGGGCTGCATCAGCTTGACCACGCTGTGGCCCGGGTTGCGCAGGCCGACCACGCGGCGCACGTCGAGCAGCCGCTTGAGGCCCGGGCTCATCAGCTCGGTGGCGGCGAAGGCGACCTCGCCGGCGGCGATTTGCCGCACCGCGGCCAGCGGCGCGGTGCCCAGCGCCTCGAGCACGTTGGAGGCCAGCACGCGCGCGGTTTCGGTGGCGCTGCCGTGCACCAGCACCGGCAGCCCCTCGCGCGCCAGCAGCAGCGCCAGCAGCGGCGTGAGCACCGGCAGCTTGCGCGCGCCGTTGTAGCTGGGCAGCACGACCAGCGCCCGCTCGCTGGCGGGAAAGCGCGCCAGCCGCGCATGCGTGGCGTCGAGGAAGCCGGCCATTTCCTCGGGTGTTTCGCCCTTGATCCGCATCGCGAGGCAGAAGCCGCCGATCTCGAGGTCGGTGACGGTGCCGTCGAGCACCTGGCCGAACAGGTCGCAGGCCTGTTCGCGCGACAACGGCCGGGCGCCGCGCGCGCCCCGGCCGATTTCCTTGATGTAGTGGCTGATTCCCATGGGTAGGCGGATTGTCCCGCAAGGCTTATGCCGGAATGAGAGTTCGCTTATGCCTGTCCTGGACGCGGGGGCTTGTGCTCCCTCCCCCGCTGGGGGAGGGCTGGGGTGGGGCACCGGGCGATGGAGGCGTGCGTAACGATGGAACGGCCCGGTGCCCCCATCCCGGCCTTCCCCCAGCGGGGGAAGGAGCAAGGCAGGGCGCGCCTCACGCCAGCGCCTCCACCGGCGTCGAGCGCACCCGCCGCTTGAGCTCGGGAATGCACGAACCGCAGTTGGTGCCGCATTTCAGCGCCCCCTGCAGCGCGGCCAGCCGTTCCGCGGGCGAGCCGTCGCAGCGCCGCAGCTGGCGCTCGATCGCGAGGTCGGTCACGTTGAAGCAGGTGCAGACCGGCTTGCCGCGCGACTGCACAGCCACCGGGGCGCGCGCGCCGGGCGACAGCAGCAGCCGGCCGTAGTCCTGCGCCGGCAGCTCCTCGCGCAGCACGGTGGCGATCCAGGCCTCGGCGCTGGTGTCGCCGCCCAGCAGGAAGGCCTCGAGCCGCGCGCCGTCGGCCCGGCGCGCCAGCCGCGCCGCACGGCGCTGGCCGCGGCGGCGGTCGGCATAGCGCAGGGTGTCGGGCGCCTGCAGGCCCAGCAGGCCCTCGATGCGCGAGAGCAGGGCGTCGTCGGGCGCCTCGTAGGCGGCGGCGCGGAACAGCAGGCCGCCGCGGCTGCCGTCCGCGCCCGAGAAGGGCACGCAGGCCGCGAACGGAAAGGCCGCCATCAGCCCCTGCAGCGCGCGGCGCGCGGCCAGCGCGTCGTCGTCGGGCAGCCAGGCCATGGCCAGCAGCGACCAGGGCAGTTCGGCCTTGAGGATCTTGACCGGCACGTGCTTGAGCTCGGGCTGCTTCGATATGGGGCAGTACGCCGGCGTGGTGACGGCATTGATGCCCGCCAGCGGCGTGCCGGTGGAGGACGAGCCGCCCAGGTATTCGCCGCCCCAGTGCATCGCGACGAAGGCCTGGTCGGGCGCGATCTCCTCGCTGGCGCGCGCGGGCAGCAGGATCGAGCCGCGCCGCGAGCTCAGGTGCACCAGGTCGCCCTCGCGCAGCGCGCGTCGCGCCATGTCCTGCGGGTTCATCTGCACCGCGGGCTCGGCCACGTGGCCGAACAGCCGGCCGACGTTGCCGGTGCGGCTCATGCCGTGCCACTGGTCGCGCAGCCGGCCGGTGTTGAGCGAGAACGGCCAGCGCGGCTCGCGTGGCTCGGCCAGCGGGCGGTAGACGGTGTCGGCGAAGCGCGCGCGGCCGTCGGGCGTGGGGAACACGCCGTCTTCGTAGAGGCGCGCGCGGCCGGCCGTCTCGCCCTCGCGCAGCGGCCATTGCTGCGGGCCGGCGTGCTCGAGCAGCGCCCAACTCAGGCCGGTGATGTCGAGGTCGCGCCCGCGCGTCGATTCGCGGTGCTCGTTCCAGACCGACTCGGCGTTCTCGTAGGCGAACAGCGTGGCCGCGCGGCCCAGCCTCGCCTCGAGCCGGCGCGCGAATTCGGCCGCGATCGACCAGTCGTGGCGCGCCTCGCCGGCCGGCGGCACGGCGGGGCGCACGCGCGAGATGCGGCGCTCGCTGTTGGTCACCGTGCCTTCCTTCTCGCCCCAGGTGGTGGCCGGCAGCAGCAGGTCGGCATAGGCGCAGGTGGCGGTGGTGGCGAAGGCTTCCTGCACCACCACGAACTCGGCGCGCTCGAGCGCGCGGCGCACCGTGGCCTGGTCGGGCATCGACTGGGCCGGGTTGGTGCAGGCGATCCAGAGCGCGCGGATCTCGCCGTCGGCCGCGGCCTGGAACATCTCGACCGCGGTCTTGCCGGGCCGCGCGGGCACCGAGGGCACGCCCCAGAGCGCCGCCACCTCGGCGCGGTGCGCCGGGTTCGCGAGATCGCGGTGCGCGCTCAGCAGGTTCGCGAGGCCGCCGACCTCGCGCCCGCCCATCGCATTGGGCTGGCCGGTCAGGGAGAACGGCCCCGCGCCCGCGCGCCCGATCTGGCCCGTGGCCAAGTGCAGGTTGATCAGCGCGGCATTCTTCGCGGTGCCGCTCGAGGACTGGTTGAGTCCCTGGCAGTACAGGCTCAGCGTGGCCGGCGCGGTGGCGAACAGCCGGGCCGCCTCGAACAGCTGCTCGGTCGACAGGCCGCAGACCCGCGCCACCGTCTCGGGCGTGCAACCGCCCACCGTGGCCTTCAGCGCCTCGAAGCCGCTGGTGTGGGCCGCGATGTAGTCGGCGGCGATCCAGCCTTCGCGCAGCATCAGGTGCAGCATGCCGTTGAACAGCATCACGTCGGTGCCCGGCTGCAGCGGCAGGAACAGGTCGGCGATCTCCACCGTGTCGGTGCGGCGCGGGTCGGCCACCACGATCTTCAGCGCCGGGTTGGCGGCCTTCGCGTCCTCGATGCGGCGAAACAGGATCGGATGGGCCCAGGCGGTGTTGCTGCCGACGATGAACAGGCACTGCGCATGCCGCAGGTCGTCGTAGCAGGCAGGCGGCGCGTCGGCGCCCAGCGTCTGCTTGTAGCCGGCCACCGCGCTGCTCATGCACAGGCGCGAGTTGGTGTCGATGTTGTTGGTGCCGACCAGGCCCTTGGCGAGCTTGTTGAAGACGTAGTAGTCCTCGGTCAGCAGCTGGCCCGAGACGTAGAAGCCGACCGCGTCGGGGCCGTGGGCCTGCACGATGCCGGCAAAGCGCCCGGCCGCATCGTCGAGCGCCGCGTCCCAGCCCAGCGGCTGCGGCGCCTCGCCGCGGCGCGCGCGCTGCATCGGGCGCAGCAGCCGCGTCTGGCGCGTGATCGGCGCGCTGGCCGTCAGGTGCAGGGTCGAGCCCTTGGTGCACAGGCGGCCGAAGTTGGCCGGATGGTCCGGGTCGCCGCGCACGCCGGTGATCTGCGCGCCCTCGGACTCGATGATCACGCCGCAGCCGACGCCGCAGTAGGGGCAGGTGGAGCGGGTCTCGGTCATGCGGCCGCCTTGGGTTCGCCGGCCGGGATCGCTTCGTTCTCGCCGCCGGCATCGCCCGTGGCCGCCTCGCCGAACATCAGCCGGTCGCGGATCTCCTGCACGCTGCGCCCCTCGCGCACCAGCTCGTAGTACCAGCTGCCGTCCACCGTGTCGCCGTAGAGGCAGGCGCCCACCAGCTTGTCGTCCTTGAGCACCAGCTTCTTGTAGACGCCGCCGAAGGGATCGCTCATCACGATCTCCTCGGTGCCTTCGCCGCCCATGAACTCGCCCGCGCTGAACAGGTCGATGCCCGTGACCTTGAGCTTGGTCGAGGTCAGCGAGCCCTGGTAGCGGCCGATGCCGAACTGCGCGAGGTGGTTGGCCGCCACCTTGGCCTGCTCGAACAGCGGCGCCACCAGGCCGTAGGCGATGCCGCGGTGCGCCGCGCATTCGCCGACCGCGTAGATGCGCGCGTCGGTCACGGTCTGCAGCGTGTCGGTGACCACGATGCCGCGGTGGCAATGCAGCCGCATGCGCTCGGCCAGCTCGACGTTGGGGCGGATGCCCACGGCCATCACGACCAGGTCGGCCGGGACCTCGCTGCCGTCCTTGAAGCGGATCGCGGTGACGCGGCCCTGTTCGCCGCCGACCAGTTCCTGGGTCTGCGCACCCATCCTGAACTTCAGGCCGCGTTCCTCGAGCGACTGCTGCAGCAGCCGGGCCGCGGCCTCGTCGAGCTGGCGTTCCATGAGCCAGGGCATGACGTGCACCACGGTCACCTCCATGCCGCGCCGCATCAGGCCGTTGGCCGCCTCCAGGCCCAAGAGGCCGCCGCCGATCACCACCGCGTGGCGGTGCGTGCGCGCGGTCTCGATCATGCAGTCGGTGTCGGCGATGTCGCGGTAGGCGATCACGCCCTCGAGATCCTTGCCGGGCACCGGCAGCATGAAGGGGTTGGACCCGGTGCAGACCAGCAGGCGGTCGTAGGCGGCCTCGGTGCCGTCGTCGGCGCGCACGATGCGCTTCACCCGGTCGACCTCGACCACCTTCCTGCCGGCATGCACCGCGATGCCGTGGTCGCGGTACCAGTCCCAGCCGTTGAGCACGATCTCGTCGAGCGTCTGCTCGCCCGCGAGCACCGGCGACAGCATGATGCGGTTGTAGTTGGGATGCGGCTCGGCGCCGAACACCGTGATGTCGTAGAGGCCGGGCGCGATCTTCAGCAGCTCCTCGAGCGTGCGCACGCCGGCCATGCCGTTGCCGATCAGCACGAGTTTCATCTTCTCCATGGGGCCCTGCCTTTCTGCGAACTGGGGGACATCAAGCGAGCGCGTGCTCATCGCGCGCGGTCAGAATCGCGACATGAGCTTCGAGGTGGACATCGGCTACAGCAGCCAGCGCGGGCCGCGCGAGGCCAACGAGGACTTCGCCGGCGCGGTGCATGCCCCGCCGGGCGACGAGGCGCGCGGGCTGATCGCGGCCATCGCCGACGGCGTCTCGGCCGGCGGGCGCGGCCGCGAGGCGGCGCAGACCACGGTGATGGGCCTGCTGGCCGACTATTTCGCCACGCCCGCCACCTGGGAGCCGACCGCCGCGCTCGACCGGCTGATCGGCGCGCAGAACGGCTGGCTGGCCGACCACAACCGCCGGCGCCAGGGAGCGAAGGGCGAGGAGGGCGGCGCCGCCCTCACCACACTGACCGCGCTGGTGCTGCACGGCCAGGGCTACACGCTGGCCCACGTGGGCGACACGCGCGCCTGGCGCGTGCGCGCCGGCGAGGCCGCCGCCGTGCCGCTGACGCAGGACCATGCCTTCGACCATCCCGACCTGCGCAGCCGGCTCACGCGCGCCATCGGCCTCGACGACCAGGTGCGCGTCGACTACCTGCAGGGCGACCTGCGCGTGGGCGACTGCTTCGTGCTGACTTCCGACGGCGTGCATGGCGTGCTCGACGCGCGGGGACTGGCCGCGCTGGCGCTGCAGGGCGATGCCGAGGCCGCGAGCGAGGCGCTGGTGAATGCGGCGCTCGATGCCGGCACGCGCGACAACGCGACCGCGCTGGTGATCCGCGTGCTGGGGCTCGACGCGCGCCGGCTCGACGACGAGCTCGGCGATGGCCGCCGGCTCGCACCGCCGCCCGCGCTCAAGGTGGGCGAGGCGCTCGACGGCTACGTGGTGACGGCGCTGGTGGCCGACACCGGCGTGCACCTGCTCTACCAGGCGCGCGATCCCGTCACGCGCGCGCTGGTCGCGCTCAAGACCCTGCATCCCGCGCGCGCCGGCGATCCGCAGGAGCGCGCGATGCTCGCGCACGAGGCCTGGCTCGGGCTGCGCGTGGGCGGCGACGGCTTCGTGCGGGCGCACGAGCGCGCGGCCGAGGCCAGCGCGCTGTACATCGTGTTCGACTGGCATGGCGGCCGCACGCTCGAGCAGCTGCGCAAGGCGGACCCGCGCGGCGCCGTGGCCGAGGTGGTGGCGGCCGCCATCGCATGGAGCCGCGCGCTCGGCCGGCTGCACCGCCAGGGCGTGGTGCACCGCGACATCAAGCCCGGCAACCTGCACCGCGGCGACGATGGGCGCTGGCGCATCCTCGACCTGGGCGTGGCACTGTCGGGCCGCGAGAGCGCGGCGCAGCGCGAGCTGCATGCCGGCACGCCGAGCTACATCAACCCCGAGCAGTGGGAGGAGGGCGGCACGGCCGATGCCGGCAGCGACCTGTTCGCGCTCGGCGTGACCCTCTACCAGTGGCTCACCGGCCACCTGCCCTACGGCGAGATCGAGCCCTACCAGGTGGGGCGCTACCGGCGCGACCCAGTGGCGCTGTCGCGCCTGCGGCCCGACGTGCCGATCTGGCTCGACCACCTGGTGCGCAAGGCCGTGGCGCGCGATCCGCGCGAACGCTTCGAGACCGCCGAGGAGCTGCTGCTCGCGCTCGAGCGCGGCGCCTCGCGCGCGGTGGGCGCGCCCGTCGCCACGCCGCTGATCCGCCGCGATCCGCTGGCGCTCTACCAGCTCGCGCTCGGCGTGTCGGTGCTGTTCAACCTGCTGCTGGTGGTGTGGCTGCTGTTCTTGCCACGCTGAGAGCAGCCATCCCCGTTCGGGCTGAGCTTGTCGAAGCCGTGCGCGTCGTGGGTACAGCCCTTCGACAGGCTCAGGGCGAACGGAGGGGGTGTTCACGCGGTCCTCCGGTGCGAGGCGGCCGCCGGTGCCGGCGCCACGCGCGCCCGGCCCCCCTTCTCGGCCCAGGTGCGGGTCCAGCGGATCTGCATCACGCGCATCACGCCCAGCATCACGAGCGACAGCACCGCGAAGAAGACGAAGCCCCAGAGGTAGCTGCCCAGATACTGCTTCGACAGGCCCATGGCGTTCGGCACCAGCCCGCCGCCCAGGGCGCCGATCTCGCCGATCATCGAGCCGGCCACCGCGGTGCTGAGCGGCCAGCGCAGCGGCACCAACTGGAACAGCGCGCCGTTGCCCGCGCCCAGCGCCGCGAAGCAGACGATCAGCAGCAGGGTGGTGAGCACCAGCGAGCCCGAGGCCAGGCCCACGAGCGCCAGCGCCACGGCCACCACCAGCAGCACCACCGTCAGCGTGTTCACGCCGCCCCAGCGGTCGGAGATCCAGCCGCCGGCGATGCGCACCGCCGCGCCCATGAAGGCCGCGAGCATGGTGAGCTGGCCCGCCTGCACCTTGCTGACGCCGAACTGGTCGTAGTAGTACGAGGGCAGGAAGGTCGTGAGGCCGATGAAGCCGCCGAAGGTCACGCCGTAGATCAGGCTGAACACCCAGCCGTCCTTCTCGAACAGGCAGGCGATGTGCTCGCGGAAGCTCGAATGCGCGTTCACGTCGGGCGGTTCCTTGGCGAACACCACCATTACCACCATCGGGATCAGGATCGCGCCCGCGGCCACGCCGTAGACCGCCTGCCAGCCCAGCCACTGCGCGAGCGGCGGCGCGATCAGCACCGACACCGCCGTGCCCACGTTGCCCGCGCCCACCAGGCCCATCGCCAGGCCCTTGTGCTGCGGCGGGAACCAGCCCGAACCGAGCGACAGCGCCACGCCGAAGCTCGCGCCCGCGATGCCCAGCAGCACGCCCATGGCCAGCAGGTCGTTGAAGCTGCGCACGAAGAAGAAGCCGAACAGCATCGCCACCGCGATCAGCGCCATCTCGACCAGCGTGGCCTTCTTGCGGCCGATGTACTGCGACAGGATGCCGAGCGGGAAGCGCATGAGCGCGCCCGCGATGATCGGCACCGAGAGCATCAGCCCCTTCTGCGCCGGCGAGAGGTCGAAGCTCTCGCCGATGAAGGGCGCCATGGCGCCGTTGAGCACCCAGATGCAGCAGGAGAACGAGAAATACAGGAAGGCCGCGAACAGTGTCGGGCCGTGGCCTGAGCGCAAGAAATTCCTGAAACCGGGCATGGTGTTCGTGGGTGCGAAAAGCCGCGGCCCGGCCCTGTGGAGACCGAGTCGACGGACGGGGTTGGGACGGGGGAGCCGGCGACGCGCGCCGTCGGCATGAAGGGTGCAGCCGGCATCGTTGCTGCCGGAACGGACGCAGGAGCCTGCGGCCTCACCAAAGCGGTGCTTCGTTACACCGCGGTCCGTTTCATGCAAGACGCATGCCGCGCACGAAAGACGCGACGGGCATCGGCCCTCGCCTATGCTCGCGGTGCCCGATCCCACGTCCTTCGACCGATGTCCCTTCTCGTTGTCCTTCCCGATGAACCCGGCGCGAGCGCCTTGCCCGCGGCGATGAGCGCCGCGCTGGCCGAGGCCGGCATCGAGCTGCTCGGCTGCACGGACCTGCCGGGCTTCGCGCGCGACGCCGAAGCGCTCGCGCCGCGCCAGGTGCTGGTCTGCACGGCCGCGCCGACGCATGCGCTGCTCGAGGTGCTGCGCGCCTGGTCGGGCCTGCCGCCCTGCGCGCTGAGCCTGGCGAGCGCGCCGCTCGATGGCGCGCGGCACGAGGAGCTGGTCGCGCTCGGCGTGCATGCCTGGTCGCCGTTCGAGTCGCTCGAGGCGTTCGACGCGGCATCGCTGCCGGCGCTGCTCGCGCGCGCGCAGGCCCGCTGGCAGCGCGAGCACGCGCTGCGCACCGAGTTGGAGAAGCTGCGCACCCGGATGGACGAGCGCAAGTGGGTCGATCGCGCCAAGGGCCTGCTGATGTCCGCGCGCGGCATCGGCGAGGACGAGGCCTTCGGCCTGATTCGCGGCGCCGCGATGCATGCGAACCTGCGGCTCGGCGAGGTCTCGCGCTCGGTCATCGAGGCCGCGCAGTGGGCCGACGCGATCAACCGCGCGGGCCAGCTGCGCATGCTCTCGCAGCGGCTGGTGCGGCTGGCCGCGCAATTGCTCGGCGGCATCGACGTGCAGCGCGCGCGCGTGCTGCGCACGCAGTCGGCCGAACGGGTGCAGAGCAACCTCGATCACCTCGCGACCCTCGGCCTGCAGGCGGCCGGCGCCCTGGCGCTGGCCGAGGCGCGGGCGGCCTGGACCGTGCTGTCGACCGCGCTCGCCGCGCGCCCCAGCGCCGCGGGGCTGGCCGACATCGACCATCGCGCCGAGGTGCTGCTCGCGGCCGCCGAGGCGCTGACCGAGGCGCTCGAAGCCTCGGGCGCGCGGCGCGCGCTGCGCATCGTCAACATCTGCGGCCGCCAGCGCATGCGCGCCCAGCGGCTGGCCAAGGACGCGCTGCTGGCCTCGGCGCTCGAGCAGCAGGCCGCCCAGGCGCGGCTGCTGCCGACCATGGACGAGTTCGAGGCCGCGCTGCTCGAACTCGAGCGCGCGCCGCTGAGCACCGCGGAGATCCGCGCCGGGCTCGCGAGCGCGCGCGACGAATGGCTACGGCTGGTGGGCGGCGTGCGCGCGCTCGAGAGCGCCGACGGCCGCGCCGCGCTGGTGCGCTCGAGCGAGGCGCTGGTCGACACCTTCGAGAGCCTCACGGCCTCGTACGAGCACAGCCTCCAGGTCATCATGTCGTGATGCGCCCGGGGGCCGCGTCGCGGTTCAGGCCGCTGCCTTCTCCACGTGCCCCTGCCGCGTGTAGAGGAAGTCGATCACGGCCTTGCGCGCATGCACGTAGGCCGGGTCCTCCGCGAGCTCGACGCGGTTGCGCGGGCGCGGGATGTCGACCGTGAGCACCTCGCCGATGGTGGCGGCCGGGCCGTTGGTCAGCATCACGATGCGGTCGCTCAGCAGCACGGCCTCGTCCACGTCGTGCGTGACCATTACGACCGTGCTGCGGGTCTTCTGCACGATCGCCAGCAGCTCGTCCTGCAGCTTGGCGCGCGTGAGGGCATCGAGCGCGCCGAAGGGCTCGTCCATCAGCAGCACCTTGGGTTCCATCGACAGCGCGCGCGCGATGCCCACGCGCTGCTTCATGCCGCCCGAGATCTCGCCGGGGCGCTTCTGCGCGGCCGGCGTGAGGCCGACCAGCGCCAGTGCCGCGTCGGTGCGCGCGCGCAGCTGCGCCTTGTTCTCCGTGGCGGCGAACACGCGCTCGACCGCGAGGTAGACGTTCTCGAAGCAGGTGAGCCAGGGCAGCAGCGAGTGGTTCTGGAACACCACCGCGCGCTCTGGGCCCGGGCCCTTGATCTCCTTGTTGGCGCACAGCAGCGCGCCGGCGGTGGGCGTGGTGAGGCCGGCAATCAGGTTCAAGAGCGTGGACTTGCCGCAGCCCGAATGGCCGATCAGCGTGATGAACTCGCCCTTGGCCACGCCGAGGTGCACGTCGCGCAGCGCGACGAATCGGCCCTTGGGCGTCTTGAAGGCCTGCTCGACGCCGTGGATCTCGATGTACTTCGACTCGTCGATCATGATTTCACCTCTTCGAACGTGAAGGCCGTCGCGAGCTTGATCAGCGCGAACTCGAGCACCAGGCCGACGATGCCGATCACGAAGATCGCGATGATGATGTTGGCGACGTTGAGGTTGTTCCACTCGTCCCAGACCCAGAAGCCGATGCCCACGCCACCGGTCAGCATCTCGGCCGCCACGATCACCAGCCAGGCGGTGCCCACGGCCAGCCGCACGCCGGTCAGCATGTAGGGCAGCACGGCCGGGAACAGGATCTTGGTGAGGATCTTCCATTCGCTGAGGTTCAGCACCTTGGCCACGTTCATGTAGTCGCTCGGCACGCGCTGCACGCCCACGGCGGTGTTGATCACCATCGGCCAGATCGAGCAGATGAAGATGGTCCAGATCGCGGCCGGGTTGGCGCCCTTGAACACCAAGAGGCCGATCGGCAGCCAGGCCAGCGGCGAGACCGGGCGCAGCAGGCTGATCAGCGGATTGAACATGCGCGCAAGGAACTCGAAGCGCCCGATCGCGAAGCCGGCCGGAATGCCGACCAGCGCCGCGAGGCCGAAGCCCAGCGCCACGCGCTGCAGCGAGGACAGCACGTTCCAGCCCACGCCCTGGTCGTTGGGGCCCTTGCTGTAGAAGGGATCGCTGAACACCGTGAGCGCCTGCTGCCAGACCGCCAGCGGCGAGGGAAAGCCGGTGGTGCTGCGCATGGCCACGATCTCCCACACCAGCAGCAGCAGGCCGAAGCCCGCGAGCGGCGGCAGCACGCGCATCCAGAAGGCGCGCAGGTCGAGCGGGGTGCGCGCCTTGGGCTCGCGCGCGGGCACGGGGCGAACGGGTGCCGCGGTGGCGGCGACCGGCTTGGCCGCGATGGCCGGAGCCGACGGCGCGGCGACCGCCTCGAGCGGCGAATGGAAGACTGCGCTGACCATGGTGTTCTCCCTATGCATGAAGCTTGAAGGACTCGGCGTACTTCTTCGGGTCCTTGCCGTCCCAGACCGAACCGTCGAACAGCTTGCTGCTGCGCATCGGGTCCTTGGGCACCGGCGTCTGCGTGGCGGCGGCGGCCTGCTTGTAGATGTCGATGCGGTTGATCTCGGTCGCGACCTTGAGGTAGTCGGGATGCTCCTTGAGCAGTCCCCAGCGCTTGTGCTGCGTGAGGAACCACATGCCGTCGGACAGATAGGGGAAGGTGACCGCGCCGCCGTTGTAGAACTTCATGTGGTTCGGGTCGTCCCAGCTCTTGCCCAGGCCGTTGACGTAGCGGCCCAGGATGCGCTGGTTGATCGCGTCCACGCTGGTGTTGACGTAGCTCTTGTCGGCGATGGTCTCGGCCATCTTGTTCTTGTTCTGCAGGCCGGTGTCGATCCACTTGCCGGCCTCGAGCACGGCGGCGGTCACGGCGCGCGCGGTGTTCGGGTACTTCTTCGCGAACTCGGCCGTGGTGCCGAGCACCTTCTCGGGATGGTCCTTCCAGATGTCCTGCGTGGTGATGGCCGTGATGCCGATGCCGTCCATGATCGCGCGCTGGCCCCAGGGCTCGCCCACGCAGTAGCCGTCCATGTTGCCCACGCGCATGTTGGCCACCATCTGCGGCGGCGGCACGGTGATGTTCTTGACGTCCTTGAACGGGTCGATGCCGGCCGAGGCGAGCCAGTAGTAGAGCCACATCGCGTGGGTGCCGGTCGGGAAGGTCTGGGCGAAGGTGTATTCGCGCTTCTCGCTGGCGATCAGCTTGGCGAGCGAGGCCGCGTCGACCGCGCCCTTGTCGGCCAGCTTCTTCGACAGCGTGATCGCCTGGCCGTTGTTGTTGAGGGTCATGAGCACGGCCATGTCCTTCTTCGGGCCGCTCAGGCCCAGGTGCATGCCGTAGACCAGGCCGTACAGCACGTGGGCCATGTCGAGGTCGCCGTTGGCCAGCTTGTCGCGCACGCCGGCCCAGCTCGCCTCCTTGCTCGGCACGATCTTCACGCCGTACTTCTTGTCGATGCCCAGCACCGAGGCCATCACCACGCTGGCGCAGTCGGTCAGCGGAATGAAGCCGATCTTCACTTCCTCCTTCTCGGGCTTGTCGGAGCCCTGGGCCCAGACGGCGGCGCGCAGCGCGGGATCGATCCCGACGGCGCCGATGGCGGCGGCCTGCAGCACGCGGCGCCGGCTCAGTTTGGTTTGCAGCGTATCGGACATGGGGCGGACTCCAGCTGAAGAGAAAGGAGGAAGACAAAAACGAAAAGGCGTCCTCACCGCCGCAGGGGGCTGCTCGCAAACGAGCCAGCCCCGCGGGATAAGGACGCCTTTGTCCGGGTCGGTGGACGGCCCCCGCCATTGGGGGCCCTCTGCCTGGAGGCCCGAAAGCCTCATGAACTGTCTTGAGCAAAGCGCGTGCCAGCCTCGGCGCGCGTGGTTTTGCTATGGCTTTGCTAGCTCGATGCGCCGTATGGGTGCGCCCGGGCCCTTGATTCGGTGGGGAAGAGCGGCCGGCGCGTCGGCAGGCACGCTTGTTGTGCACTGCACCAGAGCGGACCGATCAGCGTGGCAGGTAGTCGGCCATCGCGAGCACCGACTCGGCCACGTCGACCAGCCGGCGGTTCTGGTTCATCGCGGTCTGGCGCAGCATCTTGTGCGCCTCTTCCTCGCTCATCCGGCGGTGCGCCATCAAGAGGCCTTTGGCGCGCTCGACCAGCTTGCGCTCGTTGAGCGAGGCGCGCACGGTCTCGAGCTCGTCGCCCATGGCCTGCAGCCGGCGCGACTGGGCCTGGACCATGTCGAGCACCGAGCGCTCGAGCGTGCGGCCGTAGAGCGTGGCCGCTTCGGGCGCGGCCGGGCGCGCGGCGGGCGGCACCGGCGCCAGCACGTCGTCGAAGAAGCGCTCGCCGTCGTCGCGCGGCGCCAGGGTGTCGAGCAGGCGCTGGTAGTCCCCGAGCTCGCGCCGCGCCTGTTCGGTCTTGTGGCCGCATTGCAGGCGCAGGTCGCAGGCGAGCCGGTCCTCGACGGTGCGCATGGCGTCGATGCGCGCGCTGCAGCAGTCGAACCAGGCCTGGCTCAGCCGCGGATCGGGCAGGCCGCCCGCGGGCGCCGCGCCCGGATGCACGGTGCCGATGCGACGCATGCGCTCGAGCTCGGCCAGCGTGCTGTCGCTCTGGCTCTGGCGCCACAGCGCGAGCAGCGCGGGGTTCGAGAACTCGGTGAAGACCTGGAAGCAGCGCTCCTGCGACTCGACCAGGTGCAGCCACTGGGCGCGCTGGGCGTCGTCGACGCGGCCCATGGCGAGGGCGGCGGCGCCGAGGGCGCGTTCCTGGCCCGCGAACTCCTTGCCCTGCATGAAGTTGAACAGCGCCACCAGCAGGCGCGATATCTCGGGGTCGGTGGCGCCGTCGGCCGCTTCGAACACCACCGACAGCAGCCCCGCGACCAGCTTGGCGAAGGCCGCGGTGGCCTGCGCGGGCTGCAGTTCGAGCGCGGCGATGCGCCGGCGCAGGGCCGGCAGGCCATCGAGGCCCGGCAGCACCCAGGCGATGCGGCTGAACAGCCGCGTGTGGTTGCCGTCGCCCGCGCGGCCCTGCGCCTCGGCCTCGAGCCGGTCGAAGCCCAGCCGCACCGCCTGCTCGAGCGCCATGCATTCGGCGATCTGCGGATCGCGCTGCGCGGCGAAGCGTGCCCCGCGCGAGGCCAGGAACACGTTCGACATGCCGCGCTCGCGCTGCAGCGCATGCACGAGCCGGCCCACGGCGCCGACCAGCTCGCTGGTGCGCGCGAGCTGCTCGAGCGCGTCGATCTCGCTGCGCCGCGCGGCGATCAGGAAGTGCAGGCCGGATTTCATGGGGTGCCTGACCATGTGCAACATCCGTGCCGTACCCCCGCGCCAGCACCCCCTACCGCCCGCCGCCTACACTCCCGGCCATGCTGCTTCTAGGAATCGAATCCTCCTGCGACGAGACCGGCGTGGCGCTGGTCGAGTCGCATGGCGACGCGCTGCCGGTGCTGCGCTCGCATGCGCTGCACAGCCAGATCGCGATGCACCAGGCCTATGGCGGCGTGGTGCCCGAACTCGCGAGCCGCGACCACATCCGCCGCGTGCTGCCCTTGACCGATGCCGTGATGGCCGAGGCCGGGCGCACGCTGGCCGAAGTCGACGTGGTCGCCTACACGCGTGGCCCCGGCCTCGCGGGCGCGCTGCTCGTGGGCGCGGGCGTGGCCTGCGCGCTGGGCGCGGCGCTCGGCAAGCCGGTCCTCGGCGTGCACCACCTCGAGGGCCACCTGCTATCGCCGTTCCTGAGCGCCGACCCGCCCGAGTTCCCCTTCGTGGCGCTGCTCGTCTCGGGCGGCCACACCCAACTGATGCGCGTGGACGGCGTGGGCCGCTACGAGCTGCTCGGCGAAACCATCGACGACGCGGCCGGCGAGGCCTTCGACAAGAGCGCCAAGCTCATGGGCCTGCCGTACCCCGGCGGCCCCTGGCTCGCCAAGCTGGCCGAGGGCGGCGATCCGGCGGCCTTCAAGCTGCCGCGCCCGCTGCTGCACAGCGGCGACCTCGACTTCTCCTTCGCCGGCCTCAAGACGGCCGTGCTCACGCAGGCCAAGAAGCTCGGCGACGCGCTCGAGGCGCGCAAGCCCGACCTCGCTGCTTCCACGCAGGCGGCGATCGTCGAGGTGCTGCTGAAGAAATCGCTGGCCGCGCTCGACCAGGCCGGCCTCAAGCGGCTGGTGGTGGCCGGTGGCGTGGGCGCGAACCGAATGCTGCGCGAGCAGCTCAATGCCGCCTGCGCCAAGCGCGGCGTGCGCGTGCACTACCCCGAGCTGCACCTGTGCACCGACAACGGCGCGATGATCGCGATGGCCGCGGCGATGCGGCTGCAGTCGGGGCTGTCGCAGCCCACCGAGCGCTATGCCTTCGACGTGAAGCCGCGCTGGCCGATGGCTTCGCTGTCGGCGGACCTGCCCGCCACCGCCTGAGAACGCCCATGAAAAAGCCCGCGCGGCTCGTCGCCGCGCGGGCTTTTTCGCAGCTCGGTTGCGCTTGGATCAGTTGATCTGCAGCTGCGAGACCTGGCTGACCGGCACCACCTTGGCGAGCTTCAGGGTCAGCACGCCGTTCTCGAGCTTGGCTTCGCTGGCGGCCGCGTCGATGTCCAGCGGCAGCTCGTAGGCGGCCTTGAACTGGCGCTTGGCGTCGGCCTTGCTCTCGATGCGGACCACGGCGCCTTCGATGCCGATGCTCAGGTCCTCGCGGGCGAAGCCGGGCACGTCGAGCGACAGGGTCCAGCTCTTGTCGTCTTGTTCGACCAGCGGCGAGCGGCGCGCGGTGCCGGCGAAGGCATCGTTCACGAAGCGTTCGAAGGCGCGGTCATGGGCGCGGGGGGTGAAGCGGGTGGCGCGGAGAGCGGGTGCGAAAAACATGGAAGTACTCCTGAATGAACACAATGGGGACATGGAATGTGTGTCCCTTACACTGCGCGGCCGTTCAATCCTGAGTGCCGCTTGAAACCTCATCTAGGCCCAGCGGCGCGCGTTTCAAGTCAATGAATTCCAGCTTTTTCGAGCGCCGCCAGGCCTTGAAATTCGCGGCACTGTCGCTATGCGCGAGGCCTTTCGCGGCGCTCGCTCAGACCCCGCCCGCACCCATCCGCCTCGCGCTGATCGAGAGCATGAGCGGCCCGTTCGCCAACACCGGCGAGGCGGTGTTCCGCAACCTGCTGTGGGCCGTGGAGCGCGTGAATGCGCGCGGCGGCATCAAGCTGCCGGGCGGCGCGCGACCGCTGCAGCTCGACCGCTACGACAGCAAGGGGCAGAACGAGGAAGCGCTGTCGGCACTGCGCGCCGCGATCGACGACGGCGCGCGCATCGTGCTGCAGGGCAACTCCTCGGCCACCGCGGCGGCGCTGATCGATGCGATCGACAAGAACAACGAGCGCGACCCGCAGCGGCGCATGCTGTTCCTCAATTACGCGGCGGTCGAGCCTTCGCTCACCAACGAGCGCTGCAGCTTCTGGCACTTCCGCTTCGACGCCCATGCCGACATGCGCGTGGCCGCGCTGATGGACGTGGTGAAGGACGATGCGGCGCTCAAGCGCATCTACCTGCTGGGGCAAGACTACAGCTTCGGCCAGGCGGTGCTGCGCGAATCGCGGCGCCAGCTCGGCGTGCTGCGGCCCGACGTGGAGATCGTCGGCGACGAGCTGCATCCGCTGGGCAAGGTCAAGGACTTCGCGCCCTACGCCAGCAAGATCATCGCGAGCGGCGCGCAGGCGGTGGTCACGGGCAACTGGGGCAACGACCTCACGCTGCTCGTGAAGGCCGCGCGCGAGGCCGGTTTCAACGGCACCTTCTACACCTTCTACGGCAATGCGCTGGGCGCGCCCGCGGCCATCGGCGATGCCGGCATCGGCCGCGTGATCGCGGTGGCCGACTGGCTGCCGAACGTGCAGACGTCGCAGTCGGAGGCCTTCTACCGCGCCTTCCGCACGCGCTTTCCGAAGCCCGCCGACGACTACGTCCACATGCGCATGCAGCTCCTGATCGAGTCGCTGGCGCAGGCGCTCGAGCGCGCGGGCGGCACCGACACCGTGGCCGTGGCGCGCGCGCTCGAGCAGGCCGACGTCACGCTGTACGGCCAGCGCGGGCGCATGCGCGCGGCCGACCACCAGTTCCAGCAGCAGCTCGTGGTCGGCGTGATGGACAAGCAGGGCCGACCGGGCGTGCAGTTCGACGTCGAGGGTTCGGGCTACGGCTTTCGCGTGATCAAGACCATCGCCCCCGAGCGCGCGGAGCTGCCGACTTCGTGCAAGATGAAGCGCCCCTGAAGGCACGAAGCGAAGACACGACGACAACGAAAGAAGAACACAGCATGCGCCAAGCCATCCACAACCTCGAAGCCTCCAAGATCCGCGAAGTCGCCAATGCCGGCCTCGGCCGCAGCGACGTGCTCGCCTTCTGGTTCGGCGAGAGCGACGAGGTCACGCCCGAAGTCATCCGCCAGGCGGCGATCGATTCGCTGCAGCGCGGCGAGACCTTCTATGCCCACAACCTCGGCCTGCCCGAACTGCGCGCGGCGATCGCGCGCTACACCAGCAGCCTGCATCCGGCGGTCGATGCCTCGCGCATCGCCGTCACCTCGGGCGGCGTGAGCGCGTTGATGCTCGCGGTGCAGGCGCTGGTCGACGCCGGCGACGAGGTGGTCGCGGTGACGCCCGTGTGGCCCAACCTCACGGCACAGCCCGCGATCCTCGGCGGGACGGTGCGCACGGTGCCGCTGGTGCCGGTGCAGGGCGAATGGACGCTGGACCTGCAGGCGCTGCGGTCGGCGGTCACGTCGAACACCAAGCTGCTGATCGTCAACGCGCCGAACAACCCGACCGGCTGGACGATGACGCGCGAGGAGCAGCAGGCCGTGCTCGACCATTGCCGCGAGACCGGCACCTGGATCCTCGCGGACGAGGTCTACGAGCGCCTGTACTTCGAACCCACGGCCAATGGTTGCGCGCCGAGCTTCCTCGACATCTCGCGGCCCGACGACCGGCTGGTGGTCACGCACAGCTTCTCGAAGAGCTTCCTGATGACCGGCTGGCGCCTGGGCTGGCTGGTGCTGCCGCCCGCGCTGGTCGATGGCATCGGCAAGCTGATCGAGTTCAACACCTCGTGCGCGAGCGTGTTCACCCAGCGCGCCGGGGTGGTGGCGATCGAGCACACGGCCGAGATCACGCCGCGCGTGGTGGCGCACCTCAAGCATTGCCGCGACACGCTGGTGCCGCTGCTGGCGGCCGTGCCGGGCGTGCAGGTGGCGCCGGCCAAGGGCGGCATGTACGCCTTCTTCCGGCTCGAGGGCTTCGACGATTCCTTCGAGGTGGCCAAGCGGCTGGTGGTCGAGGCCGGGCTCGGGCTCGCGCCCGGCAACGCCTTCGCGCCCGAGGCGCAGGGCTGGCTGCGCTGGTGCTTCGCCTCGAAGGATCCGCAGCGGCTGGTGCAGGGCGTGGAGCGGTTGCGCGGCTGGCTCGCCAAGCAGCAGGGCTGAATGACGCCGAGGCCCGCGCCCGTCGACGCCGTGCGCATCCGCGGCTCGGCGCTGGCGGGCCTGCAGACGATCGCGGCCGAATCGGCGCGCAGCTTTCCGCGCCACATGCACGACGTCTACGGCATCGGCGTGATCGACCGCGGCGGCCAGCGCTCGGCCAGCGGCCGCGGCGCGGTCGAGGCGCTGCGCGGGGACGTCATCACGGTCAATCCCGGCGAGGTACACGACGGCGTCGCGCTGCGCGGCGAAGCGCGCGCCTGGCGCATGCTGCACCTGGCGCCCGCGCTGCTGGCCGATGCCGCGCCCGGGCTCGAGCTGACGCGGCCGGTGCTCAACGATCCGGCGCTGCGGCGCGGGGTCGAGCGGCTGTTCGCGGGCATGGCCGAGGGCGCCGATGCGCTGGCGCTGGAGCAGGGCGTGCTCGAGCTGCTGCGCGACGCACCGGGCGCGTTGGCGCCGGAGCCCGTGCCGCGCGTCGCTTCCGTGGCGCTGGAGCGCGCGCGGGCACGCATCGCCGACGACTGCGTGACCGCGCCCACGCTGGCCGAGCTCGCGCACGAGGCCGGCCTGAGCCGCTGGCAGCTGCTGCGCGGCTTCGCGGCCGCCTTCGGGCTGCCGCCACATGCCTGGCTGCAGCAGTGCCGGCTGTCGCGCGCGCGGCGGCTGATCGCGCAGGGCCGGGCGCTGGCCGATGCCGCGGCCGGCGCGGGCTTTGCCGACCAGAGCCACATGACGCGGGCCTTCGTGCGCTTCCTGGGTTTCACGCCCGGGGCCTATTCGGCCGCGCACGGCGCCTGACCCGGTCCTGCAATTTCGTTCAAGACCGCCGCGCCCGCGGCGGGAGACGCTCGCGCCTTCTGCAAATGAAAGGCGATAGGCATGTCGGAACGAAGCAAGGGAATGTGGCTGTGCGCGCTCGCGATGGTCACGGTCGGCAGCACCGTGGTCGCGAGCAAGCAGATCGCGGGCGGCCTGCCGCCGTTCACGGCGACCGCGCTGCGCTTCGCGCTGGCGCTGCCGGTGTTCGTGGTGCTGATGCGGGGGCTGCGCGTGCGCTGGCCGCGGCCGAGCCGGCACGATGCCTGGCTGCTGCTGTGCCAGGCGGCCGCGGGCAGCGTCGGCTACACGGTGCTGCTGATCCTGGGGCTGCGCTGGGCGCCGGCGGCCGACGCGGGCGTGGTGGCCGGCACCCTGCCGGCCATCGCCGCGCTGGTGGCGGTGCTCGCGCTGCGCGAGCGGCCCGGGCGCTACCTGCTGGGCGGGATCGTGCTCGCGAGCCTGGGCGTGCTGGCGATCACGCTGCGGCCGGGCGGGGAGGGCGGCGCGCGCACGCCGGCCGCGCTGCTCGGCAACCTGCTGGTGCTGGGCGCGGTGGCCTTCGAATCGCTGTTCATTCTGCTCAATAAGCGGCTGCGCGTGCCGCTGCCGCCGCTCGCGCAGTCGACCGCGATGACCGCGCTGGGGCTGCTGCTGTCGCTGCCGCCCGCGCTGCTCGAGCGCGCCTGGCTGCAGGCGGTGCCGGCCGAGGCACTGGCCGGTGTGGCCTACTACGCGCTGGTGCCGACGGTGGCGGGCTTCCTGCTCTGGTACGCGGGCGCGGCCCGGCTCAGCGGCGCCGAGGCGGCGCTGTTCACGGCGCTGATGCCGGTGTCGGCGCTGGCCCTGGCGGCCTGGTGGTTGGGCGAGCCGGTGGGCTGGCCCCAGATCGCCGGCGCGGCCTGCGTGCTGGGGGCGGTGGCGCTGGTCTCGCTCGACGGACGGCGCCGCGAAGGGGCGTCCGGGACGGCCGATGTATAATCCCAAGGCTTTGCATGCCGCAAGGCGCACGGTGAGCGCAGTTCCAGCACCCACCGCAAGTCAAACACCACCGGAACAAAGGAAAAACCAATGATCGCAGCCTCCATCAAGGCCGAAGTCGTCAAGGACAACGCCCGCGCAGCCAACGACACCGGCAGCCCCGAAGTGCAAGTCGCACTGCTGACCGCCCGCATCAACGAGCTCACCCCCCACTTCAAGACGCATGCCAAGGACCACCACGGCCGTCGCGGCCTGCTGCGCATGGTGAGCCGCCGTCGCAAGCTGCTCGACTACCTGAAGTCCAAGGACGCCGACCGTTACACCGCGCTGATCGCCAAGCTGGGCCTGCGCAAGTAAGCCGAATCGCAAGAAAAAACGCCTGGGTTAGTCCGCTAGCTCAGGCGTTTTTTACTTCGCGAACCACTTTCGGGGTGCCCTACAGAGCGAAGCTGTGTCATTCCAGGGAAGTTCGAGACGAGCTTCGCTGGAATGGCATCGTGTTCTGAGAAAGCCCTCCGAGTCCTGCGGATCTTCGATGATCTGCTACTAAAACAGGAGCAAACATGAGCCTCTTCAACAAAGTCACCAAGTCCTTCCAATGGGGCGACAAGACCGTCGTCATGGAAACGGGCGAAATCGCCCGCCAGGCCACGGGCGCCGTGCTGGTCGACATCGATGGCACCGTCGTGCTGGCCACCGTGGTCGCTTCCAAGACCGCCAAGCCGGGTCAGGACTTCTTCCCGCTGACCGTCGACTACATCGAGAAGACCTACGCCGCCGGCAAGATCCCCGGCAGCTTCTTCAAGCGCGAAGCCAAGCCCAGCGAACACGAAACCCTGACCAGCCGCCTGATCGACCGCCCGATCCGTCCGCTGTTCCCCGAGGGCTTCCTCAACGAAGTGCACGTGGTGATTCACACCGTGTCGCTGAACCCCGAAGTCGACGCCGACATCGCCGCGATGATCGCCGTGAGCGCCGCCCTGTCGGTCTCGGGCATTCCGTTCGACGGCCCGATCGGCGCCGCGCGCGTGGGCTACATCAACGGCCAGTACGTGCTGAACCCGGGCCAGACCGCGCGCAAGGATTCGCAGATGGACCTCGTCGTGGCCGGCACCGAAGCCGCCGTGCTGATGGTCGAGTCCGAAGCCCAGCAACTGGCCGAAGACATCATGCTCGGCGCCGTGGTCTTCGGCCACGAGCAGGGCAAGCTGGCGATCAACGCCATCCACGAACTGGTGCGCGAAGCCGGCAAGCCGCTGTGGCTCAAGGAAGGCACCTGGGCGCCCGAAGCCAAGGACGAGGACTTCATCGCCAAGGTCAATGGTCTGGCCGAAGAGAAGCTGCGCGCCGTCTACCAGATCCGCAGCAAGCAGGCCCGCACCCAGGCCCTGCGCGAAGCCAATGCCAGCGTCTACGAGGCCCTCAAGGCCGAAGGCGCCGCCTTCGACGCGGGCAAGGTCAGCGACCTGCTGTTCGCGATCGAAGCGCGCATCGTGCGCAGCCAGATCCTGCAAGGCGAGCCGCGCATCGACGGCCGCGACACGCGCACCGTGCGCCCGATCGAGATCCGCAACTCGGTGCTGCCGCGCACCCACGGCTCGGCGCTGTTCACGCGCGGCGAGACCCAGGCGCTGGTCGTGACCACGCTGGGCACCGAACGCGACGCGCAGCGCATCGACGCGCTGGCCGGCGAGTTCGAGGACCGCTTCCTGTTCCACTACAACATGCCTCCCTTCGCCACCGGTGAAGTCGGCCGCATGGGCTCGACCAAGCGTCGCGAAGTCGGCCACGGCCGCCTCGCCAAGCGCGCGCTCGTCGCCGTGCTGCCGAACAAGGAAGAGTTTCCCTACACCGTGCGCGTGGTGTCGGAGATCACCGAGTCGAACGGCTCCTCGTCGATGGCTTCGGTCTGCGGCGGCTGCCTCTCGATGATGGACGCCGGCGTGCCGATGAAGGCCCACGTGGCCGGCATCGCCATGGGCCTGATCAAGGAAGACAACCGCTTCGCGGTGCTGACCGACATCCTGGGCGACGAGGACCACCTCGGCGACATGGACTTCAAGGTGGCCGGCACGACCAACGGCATCACCGCGCTGCAGATGGACATCAAGATCCAGGGCATCACCAAGGAAATCATGCAGGTCGCGCTGGCACAGGCCAAGGAAGCGCGCATGCACATCCTGGGCAAGATGCAGGAAGCGATGGGCGAGGCCAAGGCCGACGTGTCGCAGTTCGCACCGCGCCTGACCACGCTGAAGATCAACCCCGAGAAGATCCGCGACGTGATCGGCAAGGGCGGCGCGGTCATCCGCGGCCTGCAGGAAGAAACCGGCACGCAGATCAACATCGACGAAGACGGCACCATCACCATCGCGTCGACCGATCCGGCCAAGGCCGAAGAGGCCAAGAAGCGCATCGAGCAGATCACGGCCGAGGTCGAGATCGGCAAGATCTACGAAGGCCCGGTCACCAAGATCCTGGACTTCGGCGCGCTGATCAACCTGCTGCCCGGCAAGGACGGCCTGCTGCACATCAGCCAGATCGCGCACGAACGCGTCGAGAAGGTGACCGACTACCTGAGCGAAGGCCAGATCGTGAAGGTCAAGGTCCTCGAGACCGACGACAAGGGCCGCGTCAAGCTGTCCATGAAGGCCCTGACCGAGCGTCCGGCCGGTATGGAGTTCAGCGAGCGTCCCCCGCGCGAAGACCGTGGTGACCGCGGCGAGCGTCGTGAGCGTGGCGACCGCGGAGACCGTGGTGATCGCGGCGAGCGTGGTGGTGATCGCGGCGGCGATCGCGGCGAACGCGCGCCTCGCTTCAACGAACAGCAGCAACAGCCGCGCAGCGAAGCGCCGGCCGGCGAGCAGCCGCAGCAGCAAGCTCCGCGCGAGCCTCAGGAGTAAGAAGGGTGCGAGGGTGGCGGCTGTGCATGCAGCCGCCATTGCTGCCTCTTCATCTTTTGAACGTCAAGCTGCGCCCCATCTGCGGGCGCTGGAGGCCGAAAGACCATGAAAGCCATTGAAATCACTTCGTACGGCGCCCCCGAGGTGCTGCGCGTCGCCGAGCGTCCCGACCCCGTCGCGGGCGCCGGCGAACTGCTGATCCGCGTTGCGGCGAGTGGCGTCAATCGCCCCGACGTGTTGCAGCGCAAGGGGCACTACCCGGTGCCGCCGGGCGCGTCCGATCTGCCGGGCCTCGAAGTGGCTGGCGAGATCGTGTCGGGCGATGCCGCGGCGCTGGCAGAGGCCGGCTTCAAGGTCGGCGATCGCGTCTGCGCGCTGATTGCCGGCGGCGGCTATGCCGAGCTGTGCGTGGCGCCAGTGGCGCAATGCCTGCCAGTGCCCAAAGGGTGGAGCGATCTCGAAGCGGCTTCGCTGCCCGAGACCTTCTTCACTGTCTGGAGCAACGTGTTCGAACGCGGCCGCCTCCAGAAGGGTGAGACGCTGCTCATTCAGGGCGGCTCGAGCGGCATCGGCGTCACGGCGATCCAGATCGCCAAGGCGCTCGGCGCGACCGTGATCGTCACGGCCGGCAGCGACGACAAGTGTGAAGCCTGCCTCAAGCTCGGCGCCGACCACGCCATCAACTACCGCACCAGCGACTTCGTCGAAGAGGCGAAGAAGCTCACGGACGGCAAGGGCGTGGACGTGGTGCTCGACATGGTCGCTGGCGACTACGTGGCGCGCGAGGTCGAATGCCTGGCCGAAGATGGTCGTCTGGTCATCATCGCGGTGCAGGGCGGCGTGAAGAGCGAGATCAATGCGGGTCTCGTGCTGCGCAGGCGGCTCACGATCACCGGCTCGACGCTTCGTCCGCGGCCCGTGGCGTTCAAGGGCGCCATTGCCAGGGCGTTGCGCGAGAAGGTGTGGCCGTTGCTGGAAAGCGGCGCGATCAAGCCCGTGATCCACAGCACCTTTGCCGCGGCGGGCGAGCCCAGCGGCGCGGCCCAGGCTCATGCGTTGATGGAATCGAACCAGCACATTGGCAAGATCGTGCTGACGTGGTGAGCAACGACAAGAAGAACGAGATGACGACCAAGAAGAAACTGATCGCCGGCAACTGGAAGATGAACGGCGGCCTGGCTGCCAACGAGGCGCTGGTGAAGGCCCTCCAGCAGGGCCTGGCCGCGAGCCCGGCCGCGTGCGACGTGGCGCTGTGCGCGCCCGCTCCGTATTTCGCGCAGCTGCAGTCGCTGCTGGCGGCTTCGCCGGCCTTGGCGCTCGGCGCGCAGGATGTCTCGGCGCACCCGCAAGGCGCGTTCACGGGCGAGCAATCGGCCGCGATGCTGAAGGACTTCGGCGTGCGCTATGCAATCGTCGGCCACTCCGAGCGTCGCCAGTACCACGGCGAAAGCGACGAAGCGGTTGCTGCCAAGACCGCGGCTGCGCTGGCCAACGGCATCACGCCGATCGTCTGTGTGGGCGAGACCCTTGCGCAGCGCGAAGCAGGGCAGACCGAAGAGGTGGTCAAGCGCCAGCTGGCTGCCGTCATTCACGTGAACGGCCATTGCATCAGCGAGATCGTGGTGGCTTATGAGCCTGTCTGGGCCATCGGCACAGGCAAGACGGCCACGCCGGAGCAGGCGCAGGCAGTGCACGCGGTGCTGCGCGCACAACTGCATCACGCGGCCAGCGAGCATGCCGCCGGCATCCGCATTCTTTATGGCGGCAGCATGAATGCGGCGAACGCCGCGGAACTGCTCGCGCAGGCCGACATCGACGGCGGCCTCATCGGCGGTGCGTCGCTCAAGGCGCCCGACTTTCTGCAGATCATTTCCGCCGCTGCGCGTTGAACGCGCAACGGTTGCATCAAATTAGGAGTAAGAACGAATGAACGTGGTCCTCAACCTTCTGGTCGGCGTGCAGATGCTGGCAGCCCTCGCGATGATCGGCCTCATCCTGATCCAGCACGGCAAGGGCGCCGACATGGGCGCGGCCTTCGGCAGCGGCAGCGCCGGCAGCCTGTTCGGTGCCAGCGGCAGTGCCAACTTCCTGTCGCGCACCACGGCAGTGCTTGCCGCGGTGTTCTTCGCTTGCACGCTGCTGCTGGCCTACTTCAGCCATGCGCGTCCTGCTGGCGGCGGCAGTCTTCTGGAGCGTGCGGCAGTAGGTGCGCCTGCTGCGCCGGCCTCCGGTGCTGCGAACGAGATCCCCGGTGCGGCAGCTCCGAATGCGCCTGCTTCGGCTCCTGCAGCCCCTGTTTCGGGTGCGGGGCAGATTCCGGGCAAGTAATCAACTCGTTTTCATGAGTTGCCCGTGAGAAATGGCTCCATTTCAGGGTAAACTCTAAATCTGTTCGGAAAGCCAAATTCCTCTTGCAGGTACCTCATGCCATCCGAACAGCAAAAACCGCGGTCGTGGTGAAATTGGTAGACACGCTATCTTGAGGGGGTAGTGGCGAAAGCTGTGCGAGTTCGAGTCTCGCCGACCGCACCAAATCTCATCGGCAGAAAACCTCATCCAGAGGTTCTTCCTGCCGGTGGCAAGCGGTGAAAAACTCTCGATGAATCTCGACTCCTACCTCCCCGTCCTTTTGTTCATTCTGGTCGGAGTCGGCGTAGGCGTCGCCCCTCAGGTCATCGGATACATTCTCGGCCCCAACCGGCCCGACGCCGCAAAGAACGCTCCCTACGAGTGTGGCTTTGAAGCCTTCGAGGACGCGCGCATGAAGTTCGATGTGCGCTATTACCTCGTTGCGATTCTCTTCATCCTGTTCGATCTCGAGATTGCCTTTCTCTTTCCGTGGGCCATTGCGCTCAAGGAGATCGGTGCTGTCGGCTTCTGGGCCATGATGATCTTTCTCGCCATCCTCGTCGTGGGCTTCGCCTACGAGTGGAAAAAGGGCGCGCTCGACTGGGAATGACAAGGAAGAAACACGATGGCCATTGAAGGCGTTCTCAAGGAAGGCTTCGTCACCACGACCTACGATTCGGTCGTCAACTGGGCGAAGACTGGTTCTCTCTGGCCGATGACCTTCGGCCTCGCATGCTGTGCGGTGGAAATGATGCACGCGGGCGCCGCCCGCTACGACATCGACCGCTTCGGCATGCTGTTCCGCCCCAGCCCGCGCCAGTCCGATCTGATGATCGTGGCCGGCACGCTGTGCAACAAGATGGCTCCGGCTCTGCGCAAGGTCTACGACCAGATGCCCGAGCCGCGCTGGGTTCTCTCGATGGGTTCGTGCGCGAATGGCGGTGGCTACTACCACTACAGCTATTCGGTCGTGCGCGGCTGCGACCGCATCGTGCCGGTCGATGTCTACGTTCCGGGTTGCCCGCCCACCGCCGAGGCATTGCTCTATGGCGTGATCCAGCTGCAGCAGAAGATTCGCCGCACCAACACCATTGCCCGCGCCTGAGGGATTGCCGACGATGACTGACTTTGCAATTTCGCCGGAGGTGCTGCGCGCCACCGTCGCCGAGACGCTCGGCGCCAAGGCCAAGAGCGTGACCGTTGCCCTCGACGAGGTGAATGTGGTGGTCGGCGCTGCCGACTACCTCGAGGCCGCATTGCTGCTGCGCGATGCGCCCGGCTGCCGCTTCGAACAGCTGATCGACCTGTGCGGCATGGACTACTCCGACTACCGCGAAGGCGAGTGGCAGGGCGAGCGCTACGGCGTCGTCTCCCACCTGCTGTCGGTGAGTCTCAACCAGCGTGTGCGCCTGACGGTGTTCGCGCCGAGCGACGATTTTCCCGTTGTCGATTCGCTGCAGTCCGTGTGGAACTCTGCCACCTGGTTCGAGCGCGAGGCGTTCGACCTCTACGGCATCGTGTTCGAAGGCCACGACGACCTGCGCCGCCTGCTGACCGACTACGGTTTCATCGGCCACCCGTTCCGCAAGGACTTCCCGGTGTCGGGCCACGTCGAGATGCGCTACGACGAAGAGCAGAAGCGTGTGGTCTACCAGCCGGTTTCCATCGAGCCGCGCGAAATCACCCCGCGCGTGATCCGCGAAGACAACTACGGCAGCGGCTTGCACTGACTGATATGGCCGAAATCAAGAACTACACACTCAACTTCGGTCCCCAGCACCCGGCAGCGCACGGCGTGCTACGACTGGTGCTGGAACTGGATGGCGAAGTCATCCAGCGCGCCGACCCGCACATCGGCCTGCTGCACCGCGCGACCGAGAAGCTCGCCGAGACGCGCACCTTCATCCAGTCGCTGCCGTACATGGATCGTCTCGACTACGTGTCGATGATGAGCAACGAGCACGCCTACTGCCTCGCCATCGAGCGCATGCTGGGCCTCGAAGTGCCCGAGCGCGCGCAATACATCCGCGTGATGTTCGCCGAGATCACCCGCCTGCTGAACCACCTGCTGTGGCTCGGCGCGCACGGTCTGGACTGCGGTGCGATGAACATGCTCATCTACTGCTTCCGCGAGCGCGAAGACCTGTTCGACATGTACGAGGCCGTCTCCGGCGCGCGCATGCACGCGGCGTACTTCCGTCCGGGCGGCGTGTACCGCGACCTGCCCGACGAGATGCCGCAGTACAAGGTCAGCAAGGTCAAGAACGCGAAGGCCATCGAGAAGCTCAACGAGAACCGCCAGGGCTCGCTGCTCGACTTCGTCGACGACTTCTGCAAGCGCTTCCCGAAGATGGTCGACGAGTACGAGACGCTGCTCACCGACAACCGCATCTGGAAGCAGCGCACCGTGGGCATCGGCGTGGTCACGCCGGAGCGCGCGCTCAACCTCGGCTTTACCGGCCCGATGCTGCGCGGCTCGGGCGTCGAGTGGGACCTGCGCAAGAAGCAGCCGTACGACGTCTACGACCGCATGCAGTTCGACATTCCGCTCGGCAAGACGGGCGACTGCTACGACCGCTACCTGGTTCGCGTCGAGGAGATGCGCCAGGCCAACAAGATCATCCAGCAGTGTTCGGCATGGCTGCGTGCCAACCCCGGCCCGGTGATCACCGACAACCACAAGGTCGCCGCGCCCGCGCGCGAATCGATGAAGGCGAACATGGAGGAGCTGATCCACCATTTCAAGCTCTTCACCGAAGGCTTCCACGTGCCCGAAGGCGAGGCCTATGCCGCCGTCGAGCATCCGAAGGGCGAGTTCGGCATCTATCTCGTGAGCGACGGCGCCAACAAGCCGTACCGCCTGAAGATCCGCGCCCCTGGCTTCCCGCACCTCGCCGCCCTCGACGAAATGTCGCGCGGTCACATGATCGCCGACGCTGTCGCGGTGATCGGCACGATGGACATCGTGTTCGGCGAAATCGACAGGTGAGAAAGAGCGAATGACTTCCTCTACCCATGACACTCACGCGGCGCCTTCGGCGCCGCTGAAGCCTGAGACCCTCGAACGCTTCGCGCGCGAGGTGGCCAAGTACCCCGAGGCCGGCAAGCAGTCGGCCGTGATGGCCTGCCTGGCCATCGTGCAGCAGGACGAGGGTTTCGTGAGCGCGCAGCGCGAGCGCGAGATCGCCGAGTACCTCGGCATGGCGCCGATCGCGGTGCACGAGGTCACGACCTTCTACAACATGTACAACCAGCATGCGGTGGGCAAGTACAAGCTCAACGTCTGCACCAACCTGCCGTGCCAGCTGCGCGATGGCGTCACCGCCCTCGTGCACCTCGAGAAGAAGCTCGGCATCAAGATGGGCGAGACCACGGCCGACGGCATGTTCACGCTGCAGCAGAGCGAATGCCTGGGCGCCTGCGCCGATTCGCCGGTGATGCTGGTCAACGACCGCACGATGTGCAGCTTCATGAGCAACGACAAGCTCGACCAGCTCGTCGATGGCCTGCGCGGTGCAACCCCCGGGGAGGCTGCGTGATGACGCCCGATCAGGTTCTTTCGCAGTTCCGCGCCACCGGCGTGCAGACCTGCTTCCATGACCGCCACATCGGCGCCCAGATCTATGCCGGGCTCGACGGCACCAACTGGCACCTCGCCGACTACGAGGCGCGCGGCGGCTACCAGGCGCTGCGCAAGATCCTCACCGAGGGCCTGACGCCCGACCAGGTGATCGCCGAAGTCAAGGCCTCGGGCCTGCGCGGCCGCGGCGGCGCCGGTTTCCCGACCGGCCTGAAGTGGAGCTTCATGCCACGTCAGTTCCCGGGCCAGAAGTACCTGGTCTGCAACTCGGACGAAGGCGAGCCGGGCACCTGCAAGGACCGCGACATCCTGCAGTTCAACCCGCACATCGTGATCGAAGGCATGGCCATCGCCGCTTACGCGATGGGCATCAGCGTGGGCTACAACTACATCCACGGCGAGATCTTCCAGAGCTACGACCGCTTCGAGGAAGCCCTCGAGGAAGCGCGCGCCGCCGGCTATCTCGGCGACAAGATCATGGGCAGCACGTACAACTTCCAGTTGCACGCCGCCCACGGCTTCGGCGCCTACATCTGCGGCGAGGAAACCGCGCTGCTCGAATCGCTCGAAGGCAAGAAGGGCCAGCCGCGCTTCAAGCCGCCGTTCCCGGCCAGCTTCGGCCTGTACGGCAAGCCGACCACCATCAACAACACCGAAACCTTCGCGGCGGTGCCCTGGATCATCCGCAACGGCGGTCCGGCCTACCTCGAGTGCGGCAAGCCGAACAACGGCGGCACCAAGATCTACTCGGTCAGCGGCGACGTCGAACTGCCGGGCAACTACGAAGTGCCGATGGGCACGCCGTTCTCCAAGCTGCTCGAACTGGCCGGCGGCGTGCGCAAGGGCCGCACGCTCAAGGCCGTGATTCCCGGCGGCTCGTCGGCACCGGTGCTGCCGGCCGACATCATGATGCAGTGCACGATGGACTACGACTCCATCTCCAAGGCCGGCTCCATGCTGGGCTCGGGCGCGGTGATCGTGATGGACGACAGCCGCTCGATGGTCGAGTCGCTCAAGCGCCTCTCGTACTTCTACATGCACGAATCCTGCGGCCAGTGCACGCCGTGCCGCGAAGGCACGGGCTGGCTATACCGCGTGGTCGACCGCATCCACAACGGCCAGGGCAAGCCCAGCGACCTGCAGCTGCTCGACTCCGTCGCCGGCGACATCATGGGCCGCACCATCTGCGCCCTCGGCGACGCGGCGGCCATGCCGGTGCGCGCCATGATCAAGCACTTCCGCCACGAGTTCGAAGCCTTGATCCCGGGCTACGTCCCGAAAGCAACGGTCCAGGCCTGAGCGCGAGAAAAAGACATATGGTTGAAATCGAACTCGACGGCAAGAAGGTCGAAGTGGCCGAAGGCAGCATGGTCATGCATGCTGCCGACAAGGCCGGCACCTACATTCCGCACTTCTGCTATCACAAGAAGCTCAGCATCGCGGCCAACTGCCGCATGTGCCTGGTCGACGTCGAAAAGGCGCCCAAGCCGATGCCGGCCTGCGCCACGCCCGTCACGCAGGGCATGATCGTTCGCACCAAGAGCGAGAAGGCGATCAAGGCCCAGCAGTCGGTCATGGAGTTCCTGCTGATCAACCATCCGCTGGACTGCCCGATCTGCGACCAGGGCGGCGAATGCCAGCTGCAGGACCTGGCCGTGGGCTACGGCGGCTCCTCCTCGCGCTACGAGGAAGAGAAGCGCGTCGTGTTCCACAAGGACGTGGGCCCGCTGATCAGCATGGAAGAGATGAGCCGCTGCATCCACTGCACGCGCTGCGTCCGCTTCGGCCAGGAAGTGGCCGGCGTGATGGAGCTCGGCATGTCGCACCGCGGCGAGCACTCCGAGATCGAGACCTTCCTCGGCGACTCGGTCG